>Ga0209702_10000037_pt1 | contig 207642 bp, 177 predicted proteins | sample FRY01_FD_187210 | JGI IMG/M metagenome (GOLD analysis project Ga0209702, IMG submission 187210) | Freshwater microbial communities from Lake Fryxell liftoff mats and glacier meltwater in Antarctica - FRY-01 (SPAdes) (version 2) | ecosystem: Environmental > Aquatic > Freshwater > Ice > Glacier...
AACACTCATCGGTGGTATTCCAAGTGATAACACATCCGCCATTTCTAAAGATGGAATCGTGGTAGCATGTATCAATTCGCATGTTTATGCTTACGATACCAAGACAAATACACCTGTTTTCGAAAGCCACAACATCACGCTTTCAAATATGTATTCATCCACGCCTACTTTGGGATCTTTTTATGACCCTAAAGTTTTATACGACCCGATACAAGACCGTTTCATATTAACATTTTTAAAAGATTCTTCACCTAGCACCAGCCGCATAATCATGTGTTTCAGTTCAACGAATAATCCCGCAGACCCGTGGTATGTATATGAGCTTCCTGGCAATCCGCTAGACAACAATCGTTGGACCGATTTCCCCTGTTTGTCTATCACAGCAAACAAAGTATATTATACGGCAAACCTGATCATCCCTGGTGTTTCTTGGCAAGTTGGTTTTGATGGATCTGTCATTTGGGAAATGGACAAAGCAGCTGCTTTTGAAGGAGCTACTGACATCAGCGCAACGCTTTTTTACGACATCAAATACGACAATAAATTTGTGCGAAACTTACATCCTGTGAACGGTACTGATGGCACTGCAAGTGAATTGGTTTTACTTTCTAACAGAAATTTTGATATTTCTAATGATACTATTTTTTATGTGCATTTGGTTGATGAAGCTATTCAAGTAGAAGCTCTAACGACCAATGTATCTTATGGCGTCCCTCCAAATGCCAGACAATCCGACACCAATACAGACGACCCTACTTTAGGACTCCAAACGAATGACGCTAGAGTTTTGGGTGCCATTATGTTTGAAGATGAAATACAATTTGTAGGGAACACCGTTGATCCAAACACTGGTTTTTCTGCCATTTATCACGGTCGAATCACTTGGCAAGACGGTCTGGCTGTGACTGGGAATATTATTAGTGATGAGGTTCGTGATTTTGCTTATCCAAATATTGCATGGTCTGGCAACGAATTGTGCGACAGAGAGGTCATTATTAATTTCCTTTACAGTGCGCCTACAGTTTTTCCAGGAGCAGCGACGGTTTTTGTAGATAACGACAGAAATACATCTGAAGTTTTGGTAATCCGAGAAGGTGATAATATCGTGGATAGATTACCTGGTGGATATGAGCGTTGGGGAGATTACACAGGTTTGCAAAGAATATTTGACCAACCAGGAAGCGTTTTTTCGTTTACTTATCATGTTCTTTCCGACGAGAGAAACACTGGGTTTGGCGTGCAGCTAGGAAGTCCTGATAGTTCAAAATTGGCGCTTACATTTTCCTTGAATTCTGACTTACAAGTATGCAACAATTATATTACAGCAAGCCCTTCTGGCGGCATTCCTCCATATGAGCTTTACTGGGATTCTTTGACCTCACCGAGCTCCGATTCCTATGGTCCATTTTGTGTGGATGAAGAAATCGAATGTACGGTCATTGATGCGCGTGGATGCACCGCTACGGCTAAATTCAGCCCAGAATTTTCTGACGAAATTGGAGACTTTATAGTATTTCCAAATCCAAGTTCAGATTACGCTGTAGTTCTTTTCAAAGTTACAGGAACTCCGGTGATTCGTGCCAAGCTTTTTGACAATGCTGGAAATTTAGTGGATATACTTTTGGAGCAAAATGCCAATCAAGGCATGAATCAACTCGTCTTCACGATGGAATCATTGGCTCAAGGGCTATACCATATTGTGATTTATGCAAATGATGACAAAATTCATGAACAAAAAATCATCAAGACACCTTAGTTTAATTTATCTTTGTACAGTAAAATTTGTATCATGAAAACGCGTTGGATTGTCGTCTTGATTATTGTCCTATTTTTTATTGATTTATCTTTCGGTCAATGCGCTATGTGCAAAGCCAATGTTGAGTCAAATATGGAGGAAGAAGTGTCTTTTGGAAGAACCATCAACACAGGAATTATGATGCTGATGATCACACCCTATATCATTCTTTTTCTTCTTTTCAGAAAGAAAATCAGAGCAGGGTTTAATGCTTTATTTAAAGGATAATCTAGAAATCCTTATTTAGTATCTTTTCTGCAATTTTCTCCACACATTTCATGCCGTCAATGGCCGCGGAAACAATTCCTCCAGCGTATCCTGCTCCTTCTCCACATGGATAAAGACCAACAATTTGGACATGTTCTAGCGTTTCTGGATTTCTAGGAATCTGAATGGGCGAAGAAGTTCGAGATTCGGGAGCATGAAGAACCGCATCTTCTGTAACGTAGCCCTTCATTTTCTTACCAAAAGCTACGAAAGCTTCTCTTAATCGAGAGGCTACCAATTCAGGGAGAACATCATGTAAATTCACAGATACAATGCCCGGTTGATAAGATGATTTGGGTAAATCTTTGGATTTTTTAAAACCGATAAAATCAGTCAAACGTTGCGCTGGAACAGCTTGTGTTTTTCCTGCTGCTTCCCAACATTTTTGTTCAACCGACTTCTGATAATTGAGGCAAATAAATGGATCGTTTGGGTCACCAGGTAAATCTTTAGGTCCAACTTGAACAACAATACCCGAATTGGCAAAAGGATTGTTTCTTTTGGATGGCGACCAACCATTCGTTACGACTTCATTTGGCTCGGTGGCACAAGGCGCAACAATTCCGCCAGGGCACATGCAAAATGAATAAACTCCCATACCTCGCACCTGCTCAACCCAAGCATAACTAGAGGGAGGTAGTAAATCTTCAGTTGCACAACCATGATATTGTATCTGATCAATGAGTGTTTGGGGATGTTCGATACGAACACCTAAAGCAAAAGGTTTCGCCAATATTTCAATGCCCTTATTATGCAGCAAATAAAAAATATCACGAGCTGAATGACCCGTTGCTAAAATCAAATGTTCGCACAAAAATTGTTCATGCTCATTGAAAATTAGCCCTGAAATTCTATTTTTATTTATAATCAAATCAGTCACTTTAGCGTCAAAATGAACCTCACCACCACAAGCAATTATGGTTTCTCGCATCTCTCGAATAATTCCTGGCAATCGATTGGTACCGATATGTGGATGCGCATCAACTAAAATATCATCGGAGGCACCAAAATCAACAAACCAATTGAGTACCTGTGCTACATTTCCACGCTTTTTAGACCGTGTGTACAACTTTCCATCAGAATATGTGCCAGCGCCTCCTTCTCCAAAGCAGTAGTTCGAGTCTGGATTAATGATGTGCTCTTTATGGATTTTTGCCAAATCTCTACGGCGCGAGCGAACATCCTTTCCGCGTTCAAATAAAATCGGCTTTAGACCTAATTCAATCGCTTTCAAGGCGGCAAATAATCCTGCAGGACCTGCACCTACTATGGCAATTTGAGTGGCGTTGCTCACATCACAATTCAGAAAAGTACGTGTTCGCTCAGGAATGCTTTCTCCTTGATAAACTTCAATTTTGAGCTGATACTTTACTGGATTCTTTCTGGCATCAATAGAGCGTTTGAGGACACGAAAAGCAAAATCATCTTGAAGCACTAATGCATCTGCAATTTTCTGTTTTAAAACCTCCTTATTGGCAAATTCCTCAGGCAAAGCGACCAAATGTAGCTCAGAAATCATTAGCCCTCAAATGTCATACTAAACCAAATGACACGGTTGTAGAAACGATCAAAAGGATTAGACAAAACAGTATTGTCTCGGATCAACGAATTCATAATTCCATGAGACATTTTGATTTCCAAACCGAACTTAAAATAAGGAAGGAAAAAGTCTACGCCAATGCCGATTTGAGCTTGAAAGTCATGTCGATTCAACTTAAGAAATGGGGCTGCCGGATTTTGAGGAATGCGTTGCTTACTTTGCAAATCCAAGGAATATTGCATGCCACCAATAAAATATGCGGCAAAATTGTTGTAGCGCAAGGTTCTGTATTTTAACAACAATGGGAAATCCAGAATCGTTGATTCAATTGTAGATTTTACAGGATCGTTGGGCTCGTCAAAGTAAAAATATAAAACATCTTTAGCTTGAAAAGAAAGGGAAGGCACAAAGCGTAAAGTCAGTGTAGGATGCCCAAGTTTTAAACTTCCGATAAACCCCAGATTGAAACCAGGATTACCATTGACCTCTGTCTTCATAAGTCCCGGCGTGAGATTCGGATTTGTTGTAGGCACAGCCAATATATTCGAACTATTCATGCCCAAAGTAAAGCCAAAGTGCAGCAAACGGCTGTCAAATTTCTTGTAGTTAGGAGCCCGATATTTTTGACCAAAACTTGGATTAAGAAAGGTCAGGACACCAATAAACGCTATGTAAAATGTACTTTTCACCTATTTCATTACTTGATAAATCGTTGCAACACCCATGGTTTGTTTGGAAAACGCAGATTTGCTAAATCCAACTGCATCAAAAATATCACAAAGTTTTTGACCATAAGGAAAAGCGCTTGCAGATTCGGATAAATAGCTATAAGCGCGTTTGTCCTTGGAAAACATTTTACCCAAAAACGGTAAAATTACACGGCTATGAAATTTGTAACCTTGTTTGAAAGGAAATTTATCTGGAACTGACGTTTCTAGAACAATCAGCTGACCATTTTTGGACAATACGCGTAAAATTTCTCTCAAACCTTTTTGCAAGTTCTCAAAATTGCGGATTCCAAAAGATACAGTTACCATGTCAAAAGACTCATCTGCAAAAGGCAGATTCTCAGAATCACCAACTATCATCTCAATGCGCGAATCTAAATTCAAATTCTTAATTTTTTCGCGACCAACATTCAGCATGCCTTCGGAAATATCGAGTCCAACAATTCTTTCAGCCTTAGTTTGTGCAAATAAAATCGCTAAGTCACCCGTACCTGTTGCAATATCTAAAATATTTTTAGAGTTGGCATCAGTCACCATTTTCAATACTTTTTTTCTCCATTTTAAATCTGCACCAAAAGAAATCATACGATTCAATCGGTCATAATTGCCAGAAATATTGTCGAACATTTGAGCTACTTCTTCTTTTTTAGATTTAGAAGAATCGCCATAAGGTTTAATTTTTTCAACTGGATTATTTGACATGTTTTTAGTCATTGTAATTTTTTTCCAAAAATGCTATAACGATAAACGTAAAACTTCAGACTTTAGTTCATCCAAATCAATAGAAACTACGCCAGATTTTTCACAGACCAAGCCTCCCGCAATGTTTGCCACCTCGGCAATTTCAATTGAAGACATACCAGCAATCAGGCAAAGCGTAGCAACTGCAATTACCGTATCGCCAGCACCAGAAACATCTCTTATGGCCCTGCGGTGGGCATTCACGTATGTTCCGATATCCTTTGATCGCATATAAACACCATGTTCTGATAAAGTAACAAAAAGCAAATCAGCATTAAGAAGTTCGCGCAACTGATCAACCGAATTCTCAAAAGTCTGTCCGCGCTCAAAATCAAATTGCACATCTAAACCTTCTTTAAGTTCTTTTAAATTGGGTTTAAACAGCGACACATTTTTATAAGCCAAGAAATTGATCTTTTTGGGGTCCACCGTTGTCAAAACATGATGTGCATTGCACAGCGCAATTACTCTTTCAATCAATGATGTGGTAAGCAAACCTTTGTTGTAATCCTCAAAAATTAACGCATCAATATTTGAAGAACTAATCAACATTTCAACGCGTTGAAAGAGCGCTTCTTGTTGATCTAAATTTATATCATTGGTCTGTTCTTTATCCACACGAAGCAGCTGTTGGTTGTTGCCAATTACACGCGTTTTCACAGTTGTTTGTCTATCGTTCACCAATACAATTCCTGCGGTATCAACTTGTCTATTTTGAGCCTCATCAAGCAATCTTTTGCCCTCTTCATCGTTGCCAATGATAGAACACAAAATTGGTTTGGCTCCAAGTGCCACAAGATTCAACGCAACATTAGCAGCACCACCCAAACGTTCATCTCTTGAGGTAAAACTCACAATAGGAACTGGAGCCTCTGGAGAAACGCGCTGCACATCGCCACGGATGTATGAGTCGAGCATCACATCACCTAGCACAAGAACTTTCTTGCCTTCAAATGCGGTGAAATATGAAGAAATGCTGTTCATTAATTTAATTTATTCAAACAATCGGTTAAGCGCTCCATGGCTTTCACTAGATTTTCCTCAGAGGTAGCATAAGAGATTCGGATACAATAATTATTTCCAAATGCCTCACCGTGAACCAAAGATACCAATCCTTCACTCAAAATATATTTGGTCAAATCCTCAGCTGAGTTTATTACGAATCCATTATGTGACTTACCGAAATACGAAGAAACGTCTGGAAACAAATAAAATGCCCCATCTGGAATATTGGTTTTGAGACCATCAATTTTATTCAAATAAGAAAGCACCAAATCACGTCTACTTTTGTAAGCGGCAACCATCTCTTTAAGCACGGCGGGGTCAGCTTTCATAGCAGCAATTACTGCGCGTTGCGTAATAGAGCAAGTGGCACTGGTAAACTGTCCTTGTATTTTATCACAAGCCAAAGCAATTTCTTTAGAAGCCGCTAAGTAACCCAAACGCCATCCCGTCATAGCCCAAGCTTTTGAAACACCGTTAATGGTAATCACTTGATCTTTGATCTCATCAAAAATGGCCAAACTTGTATGTCCACCAACGAAATTAATATGCTCATAAATTTCATCCGAAATCACGAAAATACCTGAGGTTTTTATGATTTCAACCCAAGACTCCAATTCCTCTTTCGAATAAACCGTTCCTGAAGGATTGCAAGGTGAAGAATAAATCATCATCTTGGTTCGAGGCGTTATAGAAGCGCGGAATTGCTCTGGAGTTATTTTAAAATCTGTGCTGATATCTGTATCCAAAACGATAGGAATACCACAAGCCAATTTTACAATTTCGCTGTATGAAACCCAATAAGGCGCAGGGATAATCACCTCATCACCTGGATTAATCATGGCCATAACCACATTTGCAATACTCTGCTTTGCACCTGTTGAAACAACAATTTGGTCAGGGGCATACTGTAAGCCATTGTCGCGAAGTAATTTTTCGCAAATGCTTTCTCTTAAATCAAGGTAACCTGAAACAGGCGTGTAGAACGAAAAATTATCGCGTATGGCCTGAACAGCAGCATCTTTTATAAAATCAGGCGTATTAAAATCAGGCTCTCCAAGGGTGAGCGATACAATATCTTTTCCTTGGGCCTTGAGTTCTCGTGTAATTCTAGACATAGCAAGCGTAGCCGACTCCTCCATTTGAATTACTCTTTCCGAAAGTGTAGTCATATTTCTTTTAAAAGCAGTGCAAAGGTAGGGAAAATGAGAAATAAGAAATACTAAGTTTAAAATAAGAAGTAGCGAAAAGACTGTTAAACCATCTTTAAAAGAAAAAAAATCTTAAAAACCTGAGCGGTAAGCAAGGATTAAGGTCTGAAAAATGAACTTAGGATGAGCACTATCCCAGTTTATTATAACTCAATTCCAACATTTCGAGATATTTGAGTTTAAAATCATCACTCACAAAAATTGTTTGTAATAGAATCACATTTTGGACTTAGCATTCGAGTTTACTCTCTTTTTCAAGCCAATTCGAGCGTGTTTCAGACTGATCTTTTTGTTGCGCATTTCGGGCCACATGGCATGAACCATATCCTTTTGAATATCAATAGCCAGATAATCTCCAAAGAATATTTCTGGATCTGGCGTGAAGGCTGTTTTATTCAACTTTATGTTTTTAAATGTCGCTCCACCGTCTTTTGAGTAGGCGAAAAATACATCTGTTTCCCAATTTTCATGGTCTCGTCGGTCATAGAAAAGGGCGACAATATGTCCTGTCTTCGGATCCACACGCATTGTACTCATGAATTGCTGCCTACTCCCAAAATCATTATTCACTTTTTTCAGTTCAGACCATGTTCGCCCTTGGTCATCTGAATAAACTAACCAAACGTCGGTATTGTCTTTGCCATTTCTTTGGTCAGACCAAGAGAGATACAATCGGCCTCGGTAATCAGAATTACTAGCATCCAATTGTAAACTCGGAAAACCATTCACACGGTAAATTCCTGGAACATCAAAATCCCAACCGCCGGGCTGAGTGGCTACCTGAAAATCTTCGGCAAACCACTGCTCACCATTGTCAACAGAAAGGTTTATGTAAATCTTTTCATTGAGGCAATAAGAAACGAAAACGGTGCCATCCAATCCTAAGCAGATACTCACACCCTCTATGGTTCCACTATCATCCAAACAATTTCCAGCCAATTTTGAAATTCGTTTCGGTGATGACCAAGTACTACCAAAATCCTTAGATTGAGCATAAACAATTACAGAAGAGTCTCCAAGTTCTTTCGATTCGTATTTATCAAACTGGGTCCAAGCCATGTGAATAGTTCCAGAATTTGGATCAATGGCAGCCCAATGTTTGTCGTGCATTTTTCCATTCACCTCGGTATGCCCCACTGTAGTTAGTGGAGAAGCAATGTCAGATGCACGCTGACAAACAATTCTATCGAGTAAAGTGCCATTTTCAGAATTAGAGAGATGAAAATAGTAATAGTGACCTTGATTGTCAATGAGCACCACGGGATCTCCATTCACACCATAAGGAGATGTTAAGCTAAATGCGTTCCACGTTTGTCCACCATTTGATGAAAAATAATAGTCATTGAGTACCGAGCCAGCAATAATTTCATTCGGATTTTTTGGATTGATGGCAATTGAAGGTTCTACCTGAGCATACTTGTAGCTGCTCGTAGAGGCAACATCAACTGTAGAAACATGAATGGAGGGTCCACAGGAGAATAAGGTGTTAATCAGCAAGGCTAACAAGCAGAAATACCTTGAAAACGAATTTTTAGTGCGCATGAAATAAGAGTTAAATTCTCGATTAATCCCACAAAATTGCAATATATTTGTAGAACAAAGGAATTCAATTCAAATAAAATTTTCGCAATGTCAACAACAATAATTGTTTCAATGCTCATACTCGCAGGAGTTTTATACCTACTATACACTAGAAAAAAAGCTGATTCCCCAATAGTTATTGCCATAATCACAGTTATCAATCTCTTCATATTAGGCGTTTTGGGATTTCACGAAAAATTAGAGATAAAGGAAATCTTGGCTGATAAACCCTTGATGATTTCAAAGATTTTGCTAATTCTTTCGCTAATTTACGCTTGGACTATGATGAAGAAAAATTGGCGCTTCCTCTCTTGGATCGTGTTAATATTTCCATTAGCGTTCTTCCTATTACCAGAAGCTGCGGAAGGCGAGAAAAGCATGGCTCTAAAGTACGTTCAAATAACTGGAATTGGTGTTGTATTGCCCCTAATAATTCACTTTTTGAGTATTTTTATTTCCAATTTCGCTCCTCCAAGAGAGACCGCCTTTCAAACACACAAACAACTTATTTCACTTTTAATCAGCTTGGTTTTGGTTGGCTTTTCTGTATTGATGAGTAATTTTATATTGGGTCGAATGTCCATCTATTTCTTAGCGATGGGCATTTTTGTGAGTGCCTTGATGTTTAGAGGCTACAATTTAAATGGTCAAAAACACTTTCCATCTTTAGTTTTAATGCTCCTAACTTTATTTATATTCAACAAGTTTTACGACTCCTATAGCACTGAAATATCAATGGGACAGTACCAGATGATTACTGGTTTGATTTTCGGCATTACGGCTCTTTTTGTTTCAGCACTTTGCTCCACTTGGGCTTCAGAATCGGAAGGATTATTTTCTAAAATACTTCTAATAAAGTCCGTTGCAGCGCCAATAGTTTTTCTTGGAATCAGCGGTCTGCTATTCTTCGTTTATGAAGCCTTTGGAGGGCGCTTATCACTATCTGCTTCGCTTTTAGGTGCTGCAATTGCGCTTCCATTCCTCAATCAAATCTTTGAAAACAGAGCTTATGGTGGTCTGTCAATTGTAATTGGGAGCGCCCTGCTCCTTGCGCCACATCTTGAGCATGACAAACAAGCAGTTGAAATTCAAATTCAAGAGGACAAAATTGAATACAATCTCAAAAAACTAAGCTTCACCAATAATACTGGCGAACTTATAGAAACCAATCTCAATGACCTTAGCCAATATCAAGGAAAATGGATTTTAGACAGCACGGTTTCGATTATAGAATTTCAAGTAGTTGGAAGCGAATCTATTACTGATGGATTTTTTAAAAATTTTACGGGTGCTTTGGTTATTGAAGAAGACTATTCAAAGACATTCATGGATATCGAAATACCAATTGCGGCTATTTCTACATTCAATAAAACACGTGACAAAAACATACGCTCAGACAATACATTTTTCGATGAGTCCAAATTTCCAAAAATGCGCTACGAAGTAAAAGAAGTAAGTTTACAAGACACAAGCTATATTTCTAAAGGCTCTTTTACAATGCGCGATATATCATTACCCGTAGAAACAATATTTGTGCTCAGTGGAGCTGGAACTGTAAACGGTAAAGAAGCAATAATTATTGAAGGAAAAGGCTCCCTAAACAGAACTAAATTCGGTCAAATGACAGATTTATCTATTGGAGATGAGATAACGTTTACCTTCAAAGCTATATTTACTAAAAAATGAGAATAAAATTTATCGGTGCTGCCCGAACCGTAACAGGAAGTAAACATCTTTTGGAATTTTGGGATGGGAAAAAAATTCTCATCGACTATGGTTTATACCAAGGTTTAGGAAAAGATACTTTTAAACGAAATGCATCTGAAGAAGTTGACGCTGAGTCTATTAACATCGTAATTCTGACGCATGCTCACATGGATCATGCTGGATTGACGCAGGCAGGGTAAAGCACCACATTTTTTATGGCATTGAAGATAGCAAGAATACCATTCTGTTCGTTGGATATGCCCACCCACATTCACTGGCGGGTCGCTTGCAAAATGGCGCAGATGAAGTAAATATTTTCGGTCAAACTAAAAAAGTGCGAGCAGAAATTAATGTACTTACTTCGCTCCGTGCACATGGTGACTACCAAGAAATGATACAATATTTAAACAGTCAAAACAAATCGCAGGTGAAGCGTGTTTTTCTTGTACATGGCGAAGAAGCTGCTCTAAAAGCTTTTAAAAGGCATTTACAGGATGCAGGATTTGGTCAGGTAACAATCCCATTTTCTGGTGAAAGTTTTGAAATCGACTGATAAAAAAAACAATAATGATTATAGGTGAAAAAATTCCAGCGTTTCATCTACCCGATGAAACAGGCAAAATAATTAGTTCAGAACAAATCTTTCATGACAAATTCGTGGTGCTGTTCTTCTACCCAAAAGACAATACATCTGGTTGTATCAAAGAGGTTTGTGCGTTTCGCGACAGTCACCAAGACTTTCTTGACTCTGGCTGTGAAGTTGTTGGAGTGAGTGGCGATACTGTTGCATCACATGCACTTTTTGCCGACAAACATCGCTTACCCTATACGCTGCTATCGGACATCAACGGAGTGTTGCGTAAAGACATGCGTGTTCCAAAAAAGATATTTGGACTAATTCCAGGTCGCGTCACCTATATATTCAACCCAAAAGGAGAGCTCATACACATCATTAATGACATGATGGACTCAGAAAGACACATTAAAGAAGCATTGGAAATCATTAAGGGTCAAGACAGACTTACAAACGACGCATAAATCGAAGGATAAAATATCTTATAAACTCCCATTTTTTTGGCGAAGAAAGCGTAACAAGGAAAAGGCCCCAAGCATTTAATTTTTCGTCCAAGAATCGAAACACAAAGTCGGCACCTCGGGCTTTGAATAGACTAGCAAAAATCCTAGCTCCGTGAATTCGATTTGTGGCAATTAAATAGAGCACTGCATCGTCGAAGGCTTTGTATGTACCACTAGAATTTAAAGATTTTTCTGTCAATTTTTCTCCAGCGATAATGGCTAGTGCAAGTTTCCTATTGCGCTCCAATGTCCGTGTAAATCCATATCCTGAAGAAGGTTTGAGATAACCCGCCAAAGAACCAATATTCAACACATGGTCGGACTGCACGTTGGGCAGTTGAAAATTAGTCATAGGAATGGCATTGAACTCCGTGTGCACGATTTCATAATCCGTGATACCTAAATTTTGATTGATATACTTTTCCACTTTGATTTTATATTCTTCCTCGGTATAAAGTTGGGCAGAAAACTCAGTAAACTCAACCAAAGCCTCGGTGCTGGTATAGGGTAAAACATAGAAAAAATTGGTCAACTTAGCATTTGTGTAGCGATAATCCATGAAGGAAAAAGTATCTGCGTCGAAACGTGGCACCTTGGTTTTAATGACATATCCATAAAAATGTTGCCAAACAAATTGCTGAGCTTTTTCGGATTGAAAATCAGTTTTATCGAAATACGAACGAAAGACCAAATCGCCTGAAAATTGACCTGAAGCTGTGTTCAATTCACCCTGGTTATTCAAAGAAATAATATCTGTTTGGATACGCTGAACATGAGCGAATTGAGTTACAAAATCGTTCATGTAATCATAAAAATCAACGCCTTCAATGGTGTTGTAGCAATAATTTTGAAAGTGCATAGGTATATGGTCACCATCCATCGTATGAAAATCTCCGCGCTTCCATTGCTTTTTCACCAGATGCTGAAAATCAATGTCGTCTTCTGCCCAGAAAGACCATGTTCTATCATTTTGATTTTTAGCATCGCGATCCACAATCAAAACGGTTTTGTTCACGAAATCAGGGGCCTTCGACAACTCGTGAAAAAGCGTCATACCCGATAAGCCAAAACCAGCGAAGATGTAGTCGAAATGTTGCATAAGTCGAATAAACATTCCAAATATACAATTGTTGAGCCGAGTAGGAAGTTAGAAGTTTATTTTTCCGGGAGAATGAGAATAAATTATTCCAATTTTTTGAACAAAAAATGCAATCACCATCTAGCGTTAAAAGGTAAATCAATCGCTTTATGTGGAGGACAAAAGTGACGTCCGCGACTAAATAACCTCAAGGGCTATAAAAACCTAGTTCTAACCCTATAAAACTCCCTTTTCTTCCAGTCTAAGAACGATTTTCGGATGTTTCTTTACTTTAATGAGATAGCCAAAAAATATTCGCAAATCATAATAATATTGTTGAACGGACATTTGGGGGAAGTTGATTCTGCGAAATTGAAACTCGCTCATCACCTGCAAAAACCAGCGCTCTTGGTGGTATCCAAAGGACATCTGTAAATCTGTTCGTGAACTTAGACCAAAAAATGGTCGCGATTGATCTTGAGTTTCATACCACTTGATTTGAACTAAAGGTCCCCACCCCAAAAGCAGGGCACCTTGCCATTTTTCGTAGCGCTTCACATAGGCAACACCGGGTATAGCACCAAATTCAAAGCAACCAACTGAATTGCTCTTCGACACATCGGCAATTTCATTTACTGCATAGGTAGGCAACAGGGTCATCGAGTCTCTGGCAACCGCTGAAACACCGAAGTATGAATAGACATAAGGTGTAAAAAAATCTTCATTGTAGTGCCCCGAAAAGCCCATAGCCGCGCGATAGCTGAAATCCTTTTTCAGGAAATATCTGGCGTCTAAATTAATGGAAAGTGTAGAAAAATCAGGCAATACCAAGTGTTTATTTGGCGCTACTTCTTCAGGGTAATCATGATTCAAAAGTGAAAATTCACGGTAGTGTTGAGCGCGAAAAGCGAAGTAAATCCGTTTGATTGGAAACCTAAACTTAAAATCAAAATAATCCGATTTGCCAAATTTATTCTCGCTCACCAAATGCGCCCCCATTCGGCGCGTGATGCCCAAATCGATGCCTTTGTATGACACACCAAAACCCAAAAGCAATGGTGGATTGAGAAAATATCGCTCTCTGCCAAAATCTAAGTATTTTGGCTTTATTGACACATTTGTTGCGTTGAATCCTGTGATTGAATAAACCGTGATATTGTCTTTATAGTGCACATAAGGTAATGAATCGGCAGGCGAAACAGACCCATTTAAGAATAGCACACTTAAAATAGCAAGAATATGCACAGGCAAAATTGTTTGTTCAAAATTATAAATTCTTATCGGTCAACATCCAACAAAACACTATTTTTGCGAACATCACGACAAAAAGATGAAGAAACTTTACAAATTCCTGCTGAACAAACTGCCCCGACCGCTTTTGATTCGTATGAGCTATATTTTCACCAAGTTGGCACCTGTGCTTTACCGTGGCAACAAATACGCATGTCCTGTTTGTGGAAAAACATCACGCAAATTTTTGAGCTACGGTTCGGCGGTTTCTCATCGTGAAAATGTGCTTTGCCCCCACGATTTGACACTCGAACGACACCGGTTGATTTGGTTGTACTTACAGCTAAAATCGAATCTGTTTACCCCAGAAAAACTAGCCTTTCTGCACATCGCACCCGAACAATGTTTCCTGCCCTATTTCAAAAAGCAAAAGAACCTCGATTACCTGACTGGTGATATCATTTCTCCTATAGCCGACATCCACTTTGATTTGCATAGTATTCCGCTTGAAGACAACAAATTCGACGTCATTTTTTGCAACCACGTGTTGGAGCATGTCAAAGACTCTAAACAGTGCATGGCCGAGCTCTACAGAGTAATGAAACCAGGAGGCTGGGGAATTTTTCAAGTGCCGCAAGACTTGAGCCGTGAAAATACTTACGAAGATTGGTCAATCATCTCTGAAAAAGATAGAGAAAAATATTTCTGGCAAAAAGACCACGTACGCTTATTTGGTAAAAACTACCCTCAAAAGTTGGCCGAAGTTGGCTTTGAGTACGATGAATTTACCGCTGCTTCCTTGGTGGGAGAGCCTGAGGCAGATCGATTCAGATTAAGTACGACAGAAATTTTATACATTTTTAGGAAACCTTTATAAGCTCATGCTGAGTATCTTTGCGGGGATGCAATCATCGTATATTCTCAAACAGTTTAGGTATATCGTTGTCCTAGTTTCATGGGTTCTAATCTTGTCTTGCCAGAAATCGAGCCCCTATCCTTTAGTCATTGCCCCCGAAGACAATCCAACAACACAAGAAAAAGTTGCTTTAGGGGAAAAATTATTTTTCGATCCTCGATTGAGTATAGACAATACCGTTTCATGTGCATCGTGCCATCATCCTGAGCGTGCTTTCACCGATGGAAAAGTTTTATCCGATGGCGTAAATGGACATACATCTATGCGCAATGCACCAAGTTTAATCAATGTGGTGTATCAACCATATTTTATGTTTGAGGGCGCCATTCCGAATTTGGAGAGACAAAGCCACGTGCCGATTATTGACTTGAACGAAATGGGGTTTTTTAGAATCAGTGATTTGGTGGATAAATTAGCTGCTTTGGAAGAATACCAAAAATTAGCACAACAAGCCTTTAGTAGACCATTCGATGCGTTTGTTCTTACTCGAGCTTTGGCGGCTTATCAACGCACGCTAATTCAGTGGGACAGTCCCTTTGATGATTTCTATTTCAACCAAAAACCAATGGACGAAAAGATGCAACGCGGTTATCAAATTTTTTCCGAAAAATTATACTGCACACAATGCCATTCTGAGCCTTTTTTTACAGATTACGGCATGCACAACAATGGTTTTTACGACAGTTTGGATTGGGGTCGCTGGCGCATCACTGGTCTAGAAATCGACAAAGGGACCTTTAAAACTCCGAGTCTAAAAAACATCCGAGTCACTGCACCTTACATGCACAATGGACAAGTACGCACGCTGGGCGAGGTTTTGGATTATTACAGCAAAGGGGGCAATAAACACCCCAATCAAGACAAAAGAATTCAGGCTTTTATTTTGAATGAAAATGAACGCAGCGATTTGATCTATTTCCTCAAAAATATCTAAACAGTATTTGATTGATTAGCGCCTTCCATCTCTAGCAGTTACTCCTTCTCCAAAAAACAAGGGCAACAATTGTTTAAAAAGATACTTTTTCTGGTTGGATTCAAAAGGCCGATAAGTATAATAGGCAGCATTGTTGTGAATGATCAATTTTTCAATGTAGCGAAAATCCAATCGAATAGGCACGCCCAACCCACCGGTATTTAAGTCAATTGGACAAATAACAGTATAACCCCCTTTATCAAAAACCGCAAACACGCATCCCGTGACATCATCTTGTATTAACCGATTGCACCAACCCGTTTTCTTTTCATCATGATGTATCGCAATATCTAATGAATCTATTGGATTGCCATTTCGATTAAAAGTTCTGACGTAATCTTTGTAGAAGTCAAATAAATAAATGGTATCGTTTTTCATGAACATTGGCGCATAAATTGGCTTATAAAAAATCGATTGGGTGAAGACAACCTCACCAACGATGTTCTCTTTTGAAACCCCTGTTTGCTGTTCCATTTGTCGCGCCCAAAGCTTGGTTCGAATATCAACCCACAAATATTCAGTTTCAAACATTTCCATCATAATATCATCAGAAATCTTAGAAATTTTCGCATAAGTACTGTCCAAATCATCATAAACAAAAAACTCTGCTGCAGGGTAAGTTTGGCGGTAATTAGTGAAATAAAACTTCGTTCTGCTTGTATCGATTATTGGTGCTATATATCGCTCATAATATTGCTTATCCATCGGCACCAAATCGAAAGCCTCGTCTTCACGATAGACATATTCCAAGCTATTTTTGCTCATTAGATGAATCAAACCACGGTAATCTTTGAATAAGTGCAGGGCATCTTTGCCAACTGTTTTCGCCATAACTACTTTCTCATCGTTATCCACAACGAGCAATTCAGCGCCTTGGTTTAATTTTCGCTCGTAAGTCAACAGTAGCAGTTGTTCGTCTTCCAAAATTTCGAAATCAGCTACACTTAAACGTTCGGAAGCGTAAATGGCCTGTGGTCGATATGGATTTGTTACCACTACCTCATTGGTCATTTTTGCGTCTTTGGGTTCCAAGAAAATTCTATAAAACAAGGTGTCTATATTATTCTTGTAAGCATTCTCAGGTTTCAGAACTAAATCCGTCTGCGTCTTGTAGAACTCATGAATCAAAATCACATTCAAACGTGGCTGATTACATGAAATTTGTGCTTCGCCTTTGTTGTTGCTAAAAGAAATTGCGCTAGATGAGCCACATTTATGACGAATTTGTGCCTCGTAAACAGGCGTTTGCGTACGAGAATCTAAAATGGAGATGTGGTATGCGAAAACAACATTTTCCTGTGAAAAGCTGTTCACAGAAAATAACAATAGTAGAAAAATGCACGAGTACCTCATTGCGCCTAATTTACAAATATGATGCAAAAAAAATAGAATTCCACAAAATACTGATTTTCGCAAGCTCCCAGCAATATTTAACATGACCTCAATACTGTTTTAATCTCTTATGCTATTTCCCAATCCCAAAATAAGCAATTAAAAATGAATGTATACCCTATTTATTCGCGTAAAAGTTATTCAATCGGCGTAACTTTCCACATACCACGAAGTGCACCCAAGTCGTAATTTATCGCTTTGTCGTTAGGATAAAACTGCTTTACCAATGTATAGGCTTCAGCGTTTCGGTCCTCTTCTTTTCCGTGGCATTGCAAACAAAGAGGCATACCCAAAAGTATCGGTGCGTAGTAGGTCTCAGCATTCTTAGGAATGAAATATTTATCCATGGCACCTGCTTTTAAACTGTTTTCGAAATGAGCGAAGGCCAGTTCATCATTGTGATTCAATACATTATTTTCATTTCTATTTCTAGGGCTGATTCGGCGAATGTTATACCCAAACGCCTGAGACATGGAATCTGTTAAATGTTGGGCATTTCTCGCACAGAAACGCACGGCAGATTCAAAGTTACTAGACTCCACTTGTGCCACCAACTTGCCTATCAATAATTGCTGTGTAGCCAAAATAGCATTGTCGATTTGATTTTTTTCCTGGATTGGCAGCCATGCAGCATCCAAATTTTCAGTAGAACCGTCTCGGTTATTCACGCATGAAAAAATCATGACATACAAGACCACAGTGGCAAATATTGACTTAAAATTTTTCAATAGGCTAAAAATAACGCTTTAGGACTTTAGACTTTCAGAAGACTTAAAATTGGAAATAAATAAATGGCTGTAATCCACTAGAAATAAATTGAATTATTACAAACACCACCAACACCGTAATCGCAATTTTCATGTAATCTGAACTATTGACGATGATGTTTTTATAGTAGTCCTTCGTGCGTTGAGGCAACCAATGAAGCACAAAACCAAGCAAAAGCATTACCATCACCCATTTATAACCGATAATCACATCAAGAATCAAATCAAAACTAAAATGATTAAAAATCTGATTGCTCATCAATTGCACGGTCTCCAAATCTTGAGCACGGAAGAAAATTCGAACCACAGAAATAAAAATAAAAGTCACGGCAATGGAATAAAAACGAACCAATTTGTGGTTGCTGTTTTTGAATGGACTGATTTTGCTCCAATATTTATACCACACAACACCCAATCCGTTCAATCCTCCCCAAATCACAAAATTCCACGAAGCACCATGCCATAAGCCGCCGATGAGCATGGTAATCATGAGATTGATGTCGCGAACGATAAAGACCTTAAATTTCGGGAACAACTTAAAAATTAATGCGACAAGAGCAGCGAAACCAATAAAAACATAGAGTAGCGTAAGCTGGTGACTTAACAAAACGACGAATAAAAAAATTGCAGATAGCGTAATCCATGTTCCGATTGTGGCCGTACGATTTCCACCGAGCGGGATATATAAATAATCCTTCAACCATGTGGAAAGTGAGATGTGCCAACGACCCCAAAATTCAGCGGTGCTCTGTGCTTTGTAAGGCGAATTGAAATTGTTTGGGAGGTGAAAGCCCATCAATAAAGCCAAACCAATAGCGATATCAGTATATCCAGAAAAATCACAATATACCTGAAGAGAATAGGCAAATAGGGCCAACATGTTTTCAAAACCAGTAAACATCATCGGATTGTCATATATCCTGTCAATAAAATTAACAGCGATATAATCCCCAAACACGAGCTTTTTGATTAATCCTCCCAAAATCATGAATAACGCTAAACCATATTCTTTTGAGCTAAGTGAAAAGGGTTTATAAATCTGTGGCACAAACTCATTGGCTCGAACAATAGGTCCCGCAACCAATTGAGGAAAAAACGACACATAAAAACCGAAATCCAGAATATTACGCACCGGTTCGATTCGGCGCCTATATACATCTACAGAATAGCTGATGGTTTGAAAAGTAAAATACGAAATCCCGACAGGCAAAAAGATTTTGTGAATATCATATTGAGAATCAAAGAAGTAGTTAGAAAGTTGTGCCAGGCGATTAATTACCTCAATATTCGTATTGAACATTTGGTTGTAGCTGTCGGTAAAGAAATAAGCATATTTGAAGTACGATAAAACCAATAAATTCACTACGATGCTCACTATAAGGAGTGCTTTTCTCTTTCGTTCTGACTCCTGTTTGTGAATGGCAATACCAATAAAATAATCTATTACAGTGCTAAAAATCAAAAGAATAAAGAAGAGTCCGCTGATTTTAAAATAGAAGAACAAGCTGATCAAAAACAAGTAGCTGTTTCTCAAGGCAATTTTCTTATACACCTTAGCATAAACCAAATAGGCTAAGGTAAAAAATACCCAAAACGAATAACGCGTAAACATGGGTTCGGACCCCTCGTTGTAGGTAAGTCCGCTGATTACGAAGTCTTTTATGTGCTCAAAGGTCATTGGTTTTGGGAAACTTTTTCTAAATAATTATCAAATGAATCCATCAAGGCGTTGAAGAGTAAATCGCCAATAAGTGTGTATCCCTCAGTGGTAAAATGAATCCTGTCTTTCGCCATCAACCCAGCAGACAACCATTGATTGCTACTTTTCAATCCTCCCATTACCGAAAAACAATCCCAAACTGCTCCGTTGTATTTTTTTGCCAAATCGAACATCACCTTTTGAACTAACGGGGCATTGGTGTTCAGTCTTTTGTTGGTGCCGTAAGAATCGTTGTTGGTGATAAAAACAAAAAGAGCATTTGGATTAACACTCAAAATATTTTTCATAATTTTTTCATAATTATTGAAATAATTTTTCTCAGAAAAATTTGCATCGTGTGCATCATTGATTCCAATTCCAAAAAACACAATATCTGGGGGAAGATGTTCCAAATGAGCGGAGAATAACTCGCATTTCAAATAAGACCAAGTACTCGCACCATTTACGCCAACGGCAGAATAACTAAAACCTGAATAATCAGAATCCAACACTAAACCGTAAAGCAGAAAGCTCGTTTGAAGGCTATCTGATTTCTCGAATCCCAAATCTATGCGCTTCTGATTTTTGTTGAAAGAAATCAGCGTATAACCATCCCTTCGTTCAATTTCTGCGGAATCTGCACCTAACCATTTCACTTGATACGACAACGAATCTGTATTGTGCAGCACTTTCAAAGTTCTGAAATCATGTGGCGTCTCCCCTGCTACATCAAAATGTATGCTTAATGTTGCTGCGCTATCTTTAGTACTTACAGAAATACCTGATAACCCGAGCGGATTTGACAGTGTGCGATCTACGTTTCGTGTGGCTGACCATGCCCCTGTGTTGCTCACCTTGTAGTTCCGTGGATTATTCGTTTTGGCAGTTGTAAAAGGGAAAATTAAACCGCGCGAACTCATCAGATTTGGTAAAAAATTAGACAAGTGATTGCGCATTCTATTGGAGTAGATATCCGCCTGAATATGAGAACCACCCATATGTAGAACTCTAATTTTTCCTTTTCCATAGAGCGCCAAGTCACGCATCAAACCAAAAAAATAGTCGTGAATGGTATTGTTTCCAAGAAATTGAAGTGTATTGTGTTGTTTTAAAATGTGGGGTGCGTCAACAATTCGAGCACGTATAGGTTGCCCATATGAAATCATACACCACATCAACGAATACAATACGACAACTATCGCTCTCATTCACTTACCTTTTTGTTTGTTCTCAATAGATACAACTCGTACTCAAACATGAGATTTTTGAATAATATTTCAGACATTTTCTCAGCACCTTTTCTATTAAAGTGAATGTAATCAGAAGATGCCCACCCCTCCTTTTTCCACTGTATCATGCTGTTTTTACCGCCCATCGAGCGATACATATCAAAATAAGCAACATTATTTTCTTCCGCCATGAGTTTTAATTCATCTATCATGGTCTCCATCATCGGATAGGTTTGCAGCTGTCCATTTACCGTTTTACACATGTCTGCAGGTCCGATAAACAAAATAGCTGCATTTGGACAAAACCTCCGAATAAACTTGATGGTGTTAGTCATCTGTTTACCATAAGATTTGGCACTGTTTACTCCGCTAATTCCAGGAAGTGCATTTCCACCATATTGCAAAATAATCAAACGTGGATTCAAATCTGTAAACATGGATTTGGCCAGTGACTGTTGAAATTTCACAATGCCTGAACCCGCTGAGCCGCGCATAGGAATATTGTCGACAACAACACCTGAAGATGATTCTAAAGAAACACCATAAACCTCCGGACTAGCACCACCAGAGAAAGTAATCGAAACATTGGATGGAGAATTAGCAAACGAAAAAGTAAAGTCTTTGTAATCCAAACCCGCGGTTATATTTTCTTGAAATTGACCATTATTTGTCGTCACATTGAGTTGAATATTTTCTGTTACATTGCCAAGAAATACACGAATTCGATTGTATTCAAAAAGTTTGGGATTACTTTTGTCTGTAGGGCGAATCGTAAGATATCCCCTATTTTTATCCATCACCTCAAAAACTTCTTGCTCTTTTTCAAGAATATTTTCACCTGAATTTATGGTGTCTACCGGTACTTTAAGAAAATCACCACCATTGGCATTTCCAACATATTTACAGGTAATTCCCATAGTTCCATATCGGTTGTTTGAAAGCGGTTCACCTGTAAGAGAAAACGAGGTGTATCTTTTCCAATTGTTGCTGTATGCATGAGATGAAGATACTGTTCCTGCAATTGGAAGTGCTGAAACCATGCCCAATCCACCTCCACCAAAACGTGCTTGCAACTCGCGGCGGATGTATGAAGTAATACGATCTTCCTCAATTTGGGAATCACCATAGTGAATCACCCGTACTTGTTCACCCGTAGTTGGAATATTGTACAAAGACTCAAAAAAGAGATCTAAATCATCTCGCTGCTCATTAGAGAAAAGGATTCTGTTGGAATCAGTGTTTGCCATTTCTAAGCCTTTCATTGCTGCGGCCTCATTAGAAAGAGAAGCAAGTCTACTGAATTCGTTTTGTAAACCATCTAAACTATTAGCCACCCAATCTTCAGCTTTGAAATTAGACGTACCCTTTTCTACAATATCTTCAACATGCACAAAATGATAAGTCTTCCCAAAAATCTTGACTCCCTCTTTTGGGAATAAAAGCGCCAGAACAAGCAATACCGTCATCGATATCAGAATGATCTTGAGCACCCGAGATGGTTTTATTTGTGAAATTGAATCCATCATTTTTTTATCACTAGTTTTTGTCCAATCTGAATATTGGTGGATTTCAAATTATTCCACTTCATAATTTGACTCACACTAACTCCATATTTTCTGGAAATATGACTCAAGGTTTCACCACTTTTAACAACATGTGTTCGCTTAGAAGTTTGAATTACTGGCCTTTCCGGCTCATCTTCAACCACCGGACTTACTGGCTGTACTTTTCGCAACTGAATTTGCTCTGCAATACCCTCTGCAGAAAGTGTATCAAAGGCAGCAAAAAAAGCGCTGTCTTGCTTCAAAACAGGGATAAAAAGTAAAGCATCACGCTCTAAAATTTCTCCCTTTATCCAATTAATACGAGAAAGTTCCTCAATTGTAGTGGAAAAATTTGCAGCTACTTTTTGTCTATTATCTCCAGATTTCACGTGATAAATAACCAAACATAGGGCCGCAGAGATATCATGAATTTTGTAAGTACTCTTCAACGCAAGCTGCTTTTCGTTGCTTCGAAACAACTCAATTTTATCATTTGGAACCAACATTTTTGCCTGACTCGGCACGACTCCTGTATAGTAATGTCGGTAAAGTAAATCTAACTCATCATTTTTTAATCCGAGAAATTGGAATACCGTTTTCAAATCCAAATAAAAGTTAACAGTATACTCTGATAAAATCATTCGTGGCTTATAGGCCAAAGGTGAAATTTTAAGTTCCTTCATTTTCGCGAATACAAACTCAGTTGCCAAAAGCGCAGCATAAAAATCTCTATCAGATTGGTTAATACTTGGGTACCATTCCCAGTATGATTTCTGGTCAAAATTCTGAATACGAGTAATTGTAGATGCACCCATTGTCACCATTGCTAGCGCAGTATAGGGATTATAATTCTGTCCGATTAAATCATTGTAGTAGCGCTTATGAAAATTAAAGTGCATCTTGTCATTAAAGCGATAATCCACAAACTCATCCCTTTTATTGCCATAAAAAATACTGATTGGATATGGCAATTGCCATTGGTTATTTTCAGCATATTTAGGATATTCTAATCGACTTCTCAACAAAGAAGCAATTAAATATTCATCAGCCTGATTGGGTTGCACAAGTTCACGGTAAGCCCCATCAATCGTTAACCAAATAAGCAATTGATATTTCGGTCGATTCGACAAATACGACACATACAGTTTTACATCTTTGTGGTATGCTGAATAATAACTTTTACTGTTCAATTTGCAAAAATCATCTATTTGCTGATCAGTTATAGCTCCAAAAATAAGCTTCTCGCGCTTGTTGATATTTTCAATTTGGTTTAAAACCAAGAAGTTCTGTGTTGTTTCATCCAATTTCCTGCCTAACATATTTTGATAAAAGGAATCAAATGCCAAGGCAACTCTACTAGAGAGCAACAAAAACAATACGAAACCTTTAAGCTGAATAGAGGGCATTAGAAATCTTGGGTTTTAGCGAAGCAAATTTAATCATTTAGACGGACTAGTTTTACGCTGACAACTATGAAAAGCCGCAACTCGTAAGAAAGCCAAGTACAAACAAAAAAAGCCCGTTCAAAAAAGACGGGCTTAGAAAAATTATGTAGTACAAGCGTACAATTACGCCATTCTTTTCTCCTTGATACGAGCAGATTTTCCAGTCAATTTGCGCAAGTAGAAAATACGTGCTCTTCGAACTGAACCATGCTTGTTCACGATAACGCTATCCACGAATGGAGACGAAATTGGGAAGATACGCTCAACACCAACGTTTCCTGACATTTTTCGAACGGTGAAAGTCTCAGATGGACCTTGACCGCGGCGCTGCAAAACAACACCTTGATATAGCTGAATACGTTCTTTTGAACCCTCCTTAATTTTGTAAGAAACGGTTACTGTGTCACCAGCTTTAAACTTTGGAAAGTCTTTCACTTCCACCAATTCATTTTGAATTTGTCTTAAAAAATCCATGTCTTTGTAGTTAAATGTGTCTCAATTTCGGGGTGCAATATTACGAAGAATTTTAATACTATAACAAAAAAATAATTTAATTTCTACCTTAATAGTAGAATAAGCTTCGGCTCATGTGTATTGCGAAAAAGTTCAATTTGCGTTGCGATTGACTTGAATTATATAGAAAAATAGACTTCTTTTATGTCGTAATATTTTTAAATAACTGGCAACAACTTACTTCTAACCTCGCCAAAACCAATGCGAACACCATTTTTTTCGCAATGCCCTCGCATGATCACTGTATCGTAGTCATTAATAAATTTGCGTTCGCTGCCATCATTCATCGCTAATGGTTTTGTTCCTTTCCATGCCAATTCAAGCATAGAACCATAAGAATCAGGTGTTGGACCTGAAATCGTGCCGGAGCCAAGCATATCACCGCGTCTGATATTACACCCGTTCACTGTGTGATGGGTGAGCTGCTGAACCATAGTCCAATACATGTATCTAAAATTAGAATTGCAAACAATGGTTTCTACTAAATTATCTGGTTGAATTGCCACTTGTAAATGAATATCATAAGAAGCAGGTTTGTCATATTTCAAATAACTTAGCACTTCAGGTTCTTGTTTTGGATTGTTCACACGAAAAGGCTCTAAAGCGTCTAAAGTAACAATCCAAGGCGAGATGGAAGAGGCAAAATTTTTCGCTAAAAACGGGCCAAGAGGCACATATTCCCATTGTTGGATATCTCGTGCCGACCAATCATTGAACAAGCACAAACCAAAAATATAATCTTCGGCTTCCTCTGCAGCTATACGTTGCCCCAAAGGTTTGCCATCAAAAGTCAAAAACGCCATTTCCAATTCAAAATCGACACGTTGCGATGGCCCAAAAATTGGGTTTTCATCCGGATTTGGCTTGGTTTGCCCCATAGGTCGATGGATGTCAACCCCAGAAGGTATTATCGAAGAAGATCGTCCGTGATAGCCTACAGGAAGCCACAGCCAATTGGGCAAAAGCGCATTGGCAGGATCGCGAAACATAGTTCCAACGTTTGTTGCATGCTCTCGGCTGGAATAAAAATCGGTATAATCACCAATTTGAGCGGGCAGCAGCATCTCAACAGAATCTGAATCTATAAGCATTTGACTTACATGATGTTGGTTATTTTGCAAATCTTGAAAATCAGCATCAAATAACTTAGAAATACGGTTTCGTAATTCGCGCACAGCCTTCTTACCATGACGCATCAAGTTGTTCAAGGCAGCAGTATCAAAATCTTCCAAACGAAAAGGTAAATTTTCCAAATACCCCAAAACAAACATCGATTTTAAATCAACAACAGAATTTCCAATTCGCGTTCCTACTCGAGCAGAAAGATTTTCAGTTTTAAATATACCAAAAGGAATATTCTGAATTGGAAAATCACAATTTTCAGGTACTTCGACCCATGATTTAAGATTGGGATTATTTGCTGGGATCATGTTTTCTTTTTGAGAGTACAAATGTAGAACAAAATGACTTTGCAATGATTATGATTGCCCGTCGGTTTTCAAACAGAATTGAATGAACAAAATGATTAGGCATAAAAATTAGTAGTCTAAAGACATGATTTGCCAAACACATGCTAAATCACATTAACCTCGCGCTCTAATCGTATTTCGAATTTCTGATAAATATCTTCCAAGATTGCAGTCGACAAATCAAAGATCTCTTGACCGCGTGCGCCACCGCGATTAACCAAAACTAAAGCTTGTTTGTCATGAACACCAAAAGTGCCCATATCTTTACCTTTCCATCCAGCTTGTTCAATAAGCCAGCCAGCAGGCACTTTTACTTGTGAGTCGTTTACTGCAAAAAACGGTATGTTAGGATTTAGACCTTGCAGTTTTTCAAGAAGCGCTTTGCCAATCACTGGGTTTTTAAAGAAACTACCTGCGTTCCCCAGCACCTTGGGGTCGGGTAGCTTGCTTTGCCTGATATGAATCACAGCATCACTTACATCTTTTATGCTTGGATTGTCGATGCCTCGCTCCAACAAAACATCCCGAATCGCACCATATTCAATATGAATTTGATGTTTCTTCGAAAGCTTAAAAGTGACATAAGCAATCACATACCCTCCTTTTAAATAGCGTTTGAAAACACTGTCACGATAACCAAATTGACACGCTGCATTAGAAAAAGTGTGAATTTCGCCAGAGTCGATTTGCAGCGCTTGAAGATTGTGCATTACATCTTTGATTTCGACTCCGTAAGCACCAATATTTTGCATGGGACTTGCCCCTACACTGCCAGGAATAAGCGACAGATTTTCGAGTCCACCAAAATTATTATTCACTGCCCACATCACGAAATCGTGCCACACCTCACCAGCCCCCACGCGCACGAGCACATCAGAGTCTGTCTCTTCAAGAATTTCAATTCCAGAAATTTTATTCTGTAAAACCGTGCCCGCAATAGGTTGAGTGATAAGAATGTTACTTCCTCCACCCAAAATCATCATGGGCGGTTTTGGAATATGTTCAAGCAGCAAGCGCAATTCATCGGTCGAACTAAATGCTGCAAAATATTCTGAAGTACTCTGAATACCAAAAGAGTTGAGTTTGCTCAAATCGTGATTTTGGAGAAAAGTCATGCGCAATGATTTTGATACTTTTTATTTTTTTGCCTTGACAAATATGGCGACATACAAAAGCAGGAGAATTAAACCGATTAGGATAAAAATGAATGCCCGTTTTCCGCTTAAATAATTCATTTTTTCAATCTCGTCTAATTGTAAGCTAATAGGAGATGAACTTGATTGAACAACAGAATCACGTGCCTCTTTGTTTCTTTTCTTGATGTTCTCAATATTAAAAATACCCTTATTTTGTTTTGGAAAAATTTCGCGCATCGACGGAAAAATTAAATTTTTCTTATTCATTGACGACCTAATCTCGCGATACTTTTCAGTAATCTTGGCGTTAAATTTGTCGTAATAACGTGCTATTGACAAAGCAATAAAAGCATCCGTTGTGCTCAAATATTTTTTCAAAAAAATTCCATATTCATAAAAAGACATTGCCAAGGCACGATTGGATTGAAATTCAAATTTCGTTTCGTCGCGAAGTGCCAAGTCGAAATTTCGAATTAATGGAATCATTTGATCCAAATATAAATCCGAACCTTTTGACATTGACTCCCAGGTTAAGTCATACAGAATGGGAAAAATCAAAGAATCCTCCTCATTCCAATCTCCCAAAACAATTCTTTCTTGCACATTATGCAGACGTTTGCGAATTTCAATAATTTCAAGCATATCTGGATATTCTTTTTCTTCCCTATCCAACCAAAAATGAACCTTATAGTACTTGCGCTTGAAAGAAAAAAGATATTGAATCAGGTGAAACTCATCTTGATTTCTCGGATTAATCTTCCTTATTTTTTTATAATTCACGTAAGCATTGTCAAAATCTTCGACAGCAATGAGTGTGAAGAAATAATCTAAACTATCGGTATAACTCCAACTTCGGTATGGCTTGATTAATAAAAGTTCTAATGCTACCTGGAGAGAATCTTTGTCATAGCCTCGCGGGTATTGCATCAATTGATAATACGGTCGGCGCTCATCTTGAGGTAGATTATAATCGTCTTGGGCTGTAGCAGTAAAAACCAATACGATAAAAAAAGCAACAAAAATGTTACGGATTGTGCTCATAGCCTCCTTTCACCAAAGCAAAATACAAAATATTCACCCCCATTTTTAGAGCTTTCTCACGAATATCAGGGGCATTATTATGCACAGACTCATCCTCCCAACCATCGCCTAAATCACTTTCAAAAGTATAAAGCAAAACCATTCTTCCATTTTCGAAGATTGCGAAAGCCTGAGGCGGTTTATTGTCGTGCTCGTGAATTTTTGGCAATCCTTTTGGAAAACTATAAGGAAAGTTGAACAACTCATGTGTATAAGGTAATTCTACAAGAGGTGAATTAGGAAAAACCTTTTTGATTTCGGGGCGAATAAATTCGTCCATTCCATAATTGTCATCGATGTGCAAAAAACCACCACCCAAGAGATAATTCCTCAAATTCTGAACATCTGAAGGCGAGAAAACTACATTTCCGTGACCCGTCATGTGCACAAAAGGATAGTTGAACAAATCAGGCGATGAAATATCAACATACGGCGTTTCTGGATTTATGCGCGTGTTGTTGTTCTTGTTGGCATAGGTCAACAAATTGGCTAAACTAGTTGGATTGGCATAGTAATCACCACCGCCTCTGTATTTCAGAACTGCAATCTGAAAAGCATATTGTTGATTGTTGCTAGGCAGCTGAGCACTGGCAATGAAAAACAAGAGCGTAAAAGATAAACATATTTTAAAAAAATTACTCATATCCATTGTTTTAGAAGTGTCGCCGCAACGACACCTGCTGTTTCTGTACGCAAACGATTCTTGCCCAAAGATACAGAATTAATTTTTTGTTCAATCGCTTGCTGAATCTCCTTTTCAGAAAAATCACCCTCCGGACCAATCATTATTGTCGAACGACCAATTTTAGGGATACTCATGATTTCAATTCGATTCATTTTACTGTTGCAGTGTGCCATCAAACAGTTTGGGTTCGACTTGATAAACTCAGAAACCTTAGCTAATGGATTCAATATTGGAACATACAAACGTTGGCTTTGTTTCACCGCGCTCATCATGATTTTATCTAAACGTTCATAATTAAGTTTCGACCGCTCTGAGTTCTCTGAATGAAGTGGCGTTATCTCATCTACACCAATTTCAACTGCTTTTTCCAAAAACCATTCGAATCGGTCGCTGCTCTTGGTAGGGCAAATAGCGATATGCACGCTGCCCGGTTGTTTCTCATGCTGCTCCACTGATAATATTTTAATTGAGCATCTCTTCGCATGGTTATTTTCTATTTGAGCCAAAGCAATCATGCCTGTACCATTAAAAACCTCAATGATATCCCCAATTTTAAGTCTCAATACCTTACAGGCATGAGTAGATTCTATCTCATTCAACTCCACTAAAATGGATTCTATATCTAGATTATTAGCGTAAAATCTGTGCATAATACAAAAATGAGGAATATTGTGTTTTGTACACGTCAAGCCTTGATAATTTTTCAACAATCGACCAAAAACTAAAAAGGCACGAATCATATATAATAACGTTATCTAGTGACATAAATTCTACAAAGGAAATAAATCAGATATTTGCACAAAGCCCCGTCACATGTCGCAAGACCCAAATAGCATAATAGACATTTTAAGTCTGAACGAGCACATCAATGGTGTTTCAGAAAGTCAAATCATAATTTTTGTTGATGAAAACACGCAAGTGCATTGTCTGCCAATCCTACAAAATCTTTTGCCGAAGCTAAAAAACGCACACAGCTATTGTCTTCCATCTGGTGAAGTAAATAAAAACTTAGATTCTTGCGAATTGGCTTGGGCAAAGATGAGCGAACTTGCATTATCGAGACATGCTTTGGTTATCAATCTTGGTGGCGGTGTGCTCTGTGATATGGGCGGATTGATAGCCTCACTCTTTAAACGGGGTGTGAAATTCATCAATATCCCTACTACTCTATTGGCTATGGTCGATGCAGCATATGGTGGCAAAGTTGCTGTAGATTTTAATGGATTAAAAAATCAAATTGGGCTGTTCTCGTATGCTGAAAAAATAGTTTTACATCGCGACTTTCTGCAAACCTTGGCCCATGAAGAGCTCACCAATGGCTTTGCAGAAATGCTCAAGCACGCGTTGATTACTGACCGTGATTATTGGCTTCATTTAAACAAAATCAACGTCTCTAACCTCAGTAGAATTGACATTGTCAAATCGCTTCAAATTAAGCAAAGTATTGTGTCCATTGATCCAACAGAACAAAACGAACGCAAAATGCTCAACTTTGGGCATACTGTTGGACATGCCATTGAAAGCCTGTATTTGGATTCGCCAAATCCTCTCAAACATGGCCAATCAGTTGCCATAGGCATGCTCATAGAGTCTTTAATGTCGCGAAACCTGGGCTTGTTAAGTGATTCCGATTTTGTGATGATCGCAGCATTTTTTAAAAAAACGTTCAACTTGCCAGTGGATTTGCATTTGCAAATAGACCATCTTTTTGAATATATGAAAAATGATAAAAAAAACACAAACAACGAGGTGAAATGTGTCCTGCTAAAAGCTATTGGTCATGCGGTAGTTGACCAAACGATAAGTAAAAATGACGTGCAGAAAGCCTTCAATGAGATTTACTTCAATTTCTCGTTGTTGTGATGTCTGTTTGAATCGCGGTGAGTTTTTTTTTCAAAATTTTTATGAACAGCCTCCTCTAAGTTGATTCCTGTTTGATTGGCAATACAAGTAAGCACAAACAAAATATCAGCCATTTCATCACCCAAATCTTTGTTTTTATCGGATTCCTTTTCGCTTTGTTCTCCATACCTTCTGGACATAATTCTCGCCAATTCCCCAACTTCTTCCATTAGAATAGTAGTGTTAGTAAGTTCATTGAAATAACGCACACCGTGTATCTTTATCCAATGGTCAACTTGCTCTTGTAATTCGTTTAAAGTCATCCTGCAGCTTTTAGCGAAGGTAAAATAAATTAACGCAATTCATCCTATTTAACTTCATAGAATAGATTAATCATCTGCTGTGATGAACAACAAGTTATTTAAAATTAAAATTATAGTGAATTGTAAATCAATACTTTCAAAACTTTTTAACAAATATATTTGAATCCAAAAAAAAAATTATACTTGCAGCCACATAGGAATTCAAAAAAGGCTGTTTAGCCAGAAAACCTAAAAACACATTACTATGAATTGGTATTTGAAAGTCTTAAAGCAATACGCGGATTTTAACGGTCGCGCAAGGAGAACAGAATATTGGATGTTTATATTGTTCAATATTATCTTCACTTTTGGCGCCATGCTTTTAGATAGTCTGTTGGGGCTTAGTATTTCAAGAGAAGTTCCATATGGCCCCATTTATTTGATTTATGTTTTGTCTGTATTACTGCCAGGTCTTGCGGTCTCAGTGAGAAGATTGCATGACACAAATAAACCTGGAGCATACATTTTTCTTGCTTTAATCCCCTTGATTGGTTCAATCATACTCTTGGTTTTTCTCGCTTCAGATGGAGACAAAGGAGAAAATCAATTCGGTTTAGACCCAAAAAATCCGAATAATGAAATTGACGATATAGGAAACTAAATTATTTACAAATATGGCGGAATCCGAAAAGCCCAAAGAGTAGGAAAACTTAAAACACACAAACACTATGAAGATTTTTATTAACCATCAGGAAAACTATTCTCGAGGAGAATTGCTTTTGAGGACATTTTTTGGATATTTTTATATCGCCATTCCTCACTTTTTCGTTTTATTCTTTTTGCAAATAGGACTGCTTTTCGTCAACATTGCTAGATTTTGGATCATACTATTTACTGGAAAATGGCCAAAGGGCATGTTTGATTTTGCCGTGAAATTGATTCGCTACAATCTTCGAATTTCGGCACGATTAATAAATCTATCTGATGGCTATCCTCAATTCGGTTTGAGTGGATCAGATACGAATACAGATTTCGACATCGAATATAAAGAATCATACAGCCGTGTAAGACTTATCGTAAGAGCTCTTTTTGGCTTGTTCCTGATCATTCCTCACATTTTCGTGCTTTATTTTAAGTTAATCGGTGTTTACTTCGTGGTTATAATTGCTTGGTTTGCAGTATTATTCACAGGTAAATACCCTAAAGGAATGCATAATTTCTTAGTAGGTGTTTTGCGTCATGCATATCGTTTGACTAATTACTTGTATTTCCTATGCGACGATTATCCATCGTTCAGCAACAGCGCTGTTGCAGGGGAAATTGTAAGTAACGATGATGAAATTAATGAAATTGGACAATAATTAATTCATGCTTTCATGCGAAAAGGAGTCCGAGTGGCTCCTTTTTTTTGTGCGAATAAATCAGAAGTGCAATTCAATACAACAAAATTTGATCTAAAGAAAAAGATTGTAAAAAATAAAAATAAGTCAAAATAAAAAGTTTGAAAGTCCGCATGACCATGTCAACCCTCATATTCAAAAGCATGAGGTAAAAATTCTCGAAAGTTCATAACGCCGAGTATTTCCTAATCTTATAGTAAGCCGAAATTAAAATCTCAAAACCGACGAGCAAAGCATAAAGCGGTGTTGAACTTAATATGCCCAAATTTCTTTAAATTCCATAAGTTGGCGCAAACCGTACTGTTTATCGAAATGGATGAGCAAAAAAAAATCTGCCAACGAATCGACAGATTTTTCATAGAATTGTAATTATTCTTATTTCTTAACAAAAGGTCTAACTACTGCGCCTCCAGCACCAACAATTTGAACCATGTACATACCTTGGCTCAAAGAAGATGTATCAAAAAGAACAACGTTTTCACCCATTTGTCCTTGAATAACGTAAGATTGAATCTCTTTTCCAGATAAATCTACTATTCGCACTTGAATATCCATAGCCTCAGCCAAAGTGAGCTCAAGGGCAACCTCAGACTCTGCTGGGTTTGGATATAAAGCAACATCCGTAACCTGCATTTGATCGAATGATTCAATAGAAAGTGGGTCATTAGTGCCTTCGTACAAATTGATGTCATCCAAATAAATATTGTTTCCACCACCACCTGTGTATTCAAACTTGAAACGAACACTTGGTTCAAAGTAGTTCGTATTAATATTGGTTACATGCCATGTTTTCCAATCCGCTTGAGATGCTGGAACCCAATTGGTGGTCTGGGCATCACCAACCGAAAGATTCAAAGCACTCAAGGTGCGACGTGTGGCCCAAGAAAGGCCGCAATCCGTAGAAGCAAAAACACGCAATCTGTCTGAATTGGATGTCGATCTTCTTTTAAACGAAGTACGGAAAGTCATCGTCACAACATCGTCTTCTTCAAACTGCGACAAATCAAAACTCTGAGAAACCAAATCATCGATACCATCCACTGGCTGGTTCAAATTCACAATTCTCACACATTTGTCACCCGTAAAACCAGCTCCAGTAAACAATTGCCATCCGTTGTTATTTCCATAATTCACTTCACTCCAAATATTGCTTGCAGGAAGATTGGCGTAATTTTCAAAACCTTCCAAAAATGGTAAAACAATTTCCTGAGGAACAACTTTAATATAGTTGTTAATTGTTTTTGTGTTTGTTGTATTTCCATCGCCAGAAACAAGCGTCACTGTATACTGACCTGGCGAAGAATAAGTCACACTAGGATTTTGCTCATTTGAAGTGGCAGGTGTCCCACCAGGAAAACTCCATGACCATTGAGAAGCGGTGTGAACCGTTTCATCTATAAATTGAACTGAAGTTCCTGGGCACACTTCGCGAGTATTAGATCTGAAATCTGCGCGACAAAACACCAAGGGATCGTTTACACCACGTGCATTTAAATTGTTGTTCGTATGCAAATTATTTCTGCCGCCAACTGATGAATTCAAGGCCGCATGCATTCGAGCGCGTTGACCGTTGGTAAACATTTTGGAACAATATGAATATTCCATAAAATTTTCCACATTATCCAAAGACCCACAAGAAACACCATTCAAACTGCAAGACGTCCAACCAATTGAGTTTGGAGTATCAGCAACACCATCATCAATGTTACAGTTGGATGCCTGATTTGGTTCATTAGAATTTCCCCAAAGGTGAGGCAAATTAAACCAGTGTCCTATTTCATGAGATAAAGCCGTAGAAGCGTAATTAGAACTTGTTCCAATTCGACCAACATAATTATGAAGAATATAAATCCCAGCAGACATACCAGTAAAAGCTGGATAATTGGTATAACCAGCAGCACCATTTGCGAAAGGAACCACAAAAATGTTCAAGTATTGATTTCCTCCGAAAGTGCCATGCGCTTGTTGCACCGCTTGAACTTGTTGCGCACCCGTGCCAAAAGCTGCAGTCGAATTGGTTCTTGTTATCCCTTTGAAGCATTCGCCATTCGGTTTTTTCAATGCCAAACGAAATTCTACTTCTACATCAGCAACAATGCCTAAAAATGCTGCATTCACATTCATCCAATTGTTGTTTTGCTTATTGAAATCTTCATTGATACGCGCAACAGCATCATAAATTTGCTCATCACTGATATTTTCGGATCCACCCGTATGCAACACATGGAAAACTATTGGTATCTCATAAAGAGCTTCACGAGAATTTGGATCGTAAACATTCTCCAAAAAATATTGTGTAAATGCTTCTAATTCGGCACGTTGAGCATCGTAAGCAGCACGCATGACTGAATCCATCCGAAGTTCTTCAGTGGCATGATCGGTATAGCAGGGTAAATTGCCATTTGCATCATGAAAATGGTCGTGTTTCTGAGCTATTGATACAAAAACAACAAATGATGAGAATAATAATAATATCTTTTTCATGGGTTTAAAAAATTAGATTAACACGGTTTGCGACAAATATATAACATAAAATTGAAGATTTAGTTCATCAACTATTTAACGGTAGATAACTTTTAGATAAATGATTTTTCAAATATTCAGTACATTTGCTCGTTTTGTGAATTCAGAAAATATAAATTTACGTATGTCGAATTTATTAAAACCCTTTGTTTTTCTAATTTTTCTGATAAATTTTGGATCGATTTTGGGTCAATATGATTGTAAAGGAAAAGTATTTGATTCCCAAACAAAAAGACCTATTCCTTTTGCCAATGTTGCGGCATACAACAATGGATTAATACATGGTACAACAACAAATATCGATGGTGAATACGAACTGAAACTCACTCAAGCACCGGACTCCATTATAGTGTCGTGCGTGGGCCATCAAAAAATACGTATTTTCAGTTGTAAAAGCTCTCCTATTTATTTAGAGTTGCGAGAAACAAAATTCGATGAGGTTTTGGTGCTCCCTGGAGAAAACCCTGCCCTTCGAATAATACGAAATACTGTAGACCACAGAAATCAAAACGACATTGAACAATTCCTTACATTTAGTTATGAGGCGTATACGCTATTCAATGCTGATGTTGAACCCATGAAAGAAGACAACCTAAACTCCATTGAAGATACAGCAACCCTAAAAATAATGAACTTTTTCAGTAACAAGCAAGCCTTTGTTGCTGAAACTTACAGCAAGACGTTCTACCAACCAAAAAACAACAAAAAAGAGCTTATTCTAGGCAGTAAAACATCTGGACTAAAAAATCCGATTTTTTCAATTATCGCAAACCAAATCCAGCCTTTTTCTGCCTATACTAATCCACTGAATTTGTTTTCTACTGAGTACCTCAATCCAATTTCTTCAGGCGGTATGAAAGGATACTTTTACATTCTTCAAGACACCACATATTTAAATAACGATACCTTATTCATAATCGACTTTCACCCCAAACTGAACTCTTCCTTTTCAGGAACGCATGGCACGGTTTACGTGAACGCCTCTGATTGGTCAATCAACAGAATCATTTTCAATTTTGAAAATCCTTTTGGTTTTGTTTTGGGGCAAGATGAAAACGGCAATACAACAATGAGTACGGAGTTAAATAAAAGTGCCAATAATTTTGCTACAATAATCCTTTCCTATGAAAAGCATGGTGGATATTGGCTACCTATGGAAGTGCGAACCATTTATCCTTTAGGTGTTTTAAAGGGTGAATTACCCATAAACATTTACAACACGAGTTATTTCAAAAAATATTTAATCGGTGATTATGCTGAACGCGTATCGACTGGCGGCGCAACAGTGAGAGTTCAAAATGGCGCAACAGAACGAACCGATTCTCTTTGGAATGAAGTGCGGACAAACAATCATGATTTACGAATTGATGAAACATACATTTATTTGGATTCATCTGCTGATTTTAGAAATTTAGATAGAATACTACATTTTAGTCAATCGCTTATAGAGGGTAAAGTAAAAATGGGTATTGTTGATTTAGATGTAAATAAGATTATTAGCTTCAATGATTTCGAAGGTTTTAGGTTAGGCATGGGTTTAGAAACCAATGAGCGCATTCTAAAAGCCGTGAGAATAGGTGGCTACACTGGATATGGGTTTAGAGACAAAACATGGAAGTACGGTGGCCATTTGAGGTGGATTATTGCAGCTGTTCCGCAATTGCAAGCAAAAGCAAGTTATCAATTTGATGTAAACGAAACAGGGATTTATAACTTTTTGGATCCAACCGGCAGAGTTGATCAAAGCGAATTGATTCGAAATGCCTACGTGAAGAAGATGGATTATACCGAAAGTATTCGTTTAGACCTTGGTGGTTACATTTACAGAAGTTTGCACTTGAGAGCATTTGCTGAGCAAAAAAATGTTCAAACAGGTTACGATTACAATTTTACTGAACAAGCCAACTCAGGAGATTTTTTCAAACTATTCGAATCGGGAGTGGAAATGCTATGGCGCATCAAAGATCAATTCGTACAGCTCGAAAATACAAGATTGTATTTGAAGGAGCCTCGATTCCCAATTATTCAGATGCAATTAGTACGTGGCTGGGACAATATGCGCTATGGCGATTATGCCTATCACCGTTTGCAATTTAGGGTTTCACAACAATTCAAATGGCTGCGTTTTGGCACGCTTTCGCTCAGAGGCGAATACCAACAAACATTTGGCGATGTTCCTTTGCCTCTGCTCATTTATACTCCTGGTATCTTGAATAGAAAATTTGGTATAAGCGCTCTCAATATTTTTGAAACAGCACAGCCAAATGAGTTTCTTAGCGACAGAATGATGGTTGGGTTTTTGCGTTTCGAATTTAACCCTTGGCAAATTGTCAAAGATAAATTCGAGCCCATCATATCTTTGAGGTTCAACGCAGGATGGGGCGCTTTAAACAATCCTGAAAGACATCAATTGGTTTTATTTAAAACAATGAATCAGGGGTTCTATGAAGCTGGAATAGTATTCGATAATCTCTTGAACCTTGGTGTGGCAGGATATGGATTTGGTGTATTCTATAGAATCGGACCCTATGCCTCCACCAATGAATGGCATAATCTTGCATTTAAACTTAGCTTAAGAATTGGGCAGTAGTTTATAAGATAATTCCGTTTATCAGAGTCATCTTCCTTTCGTGTAAAAGCTTTGAAATATTGCAGAAATAATTCAATATTTGTACTCTATAAACCTTCAAATCATTTTTTATGAATACTGTAAAAAAAGTTTCTTTCTGGAAAATATTCTTCGCCTCACTCTTGGCATTATCCGTAGCCACTGTTTTGTTTTGGGTTGTTTTCTTTGCTGTAGTTGGCACTTCATTTCAGCAAGAACCCTTTTCTTTAGAAGATAAATCGGTTCTGCATATCACTTTAGATGAAGACATTACCGAAACTACAGACGCAGAGTTCGATCCAAATAGTTTTCAGTTCAACAAAAGCTTAGGAATACACGACATAATCATTGCACTTGAAGAAGCAGCAAAAGACAAAAAAATCAGCGGCATTTTATTGGACATCAATGATGCCATGATGGGTTTTTCTACTTTGCATGAGTTTAGAGATGCTTTAGAAAAATTTAAGAAATCAGGGAAATTTATCGTGTCATACAATTCTGGCGAAATGGTTTCTCAAAAAGCCCTCTTATTGAGTTCAGTAGCCACAGAAAGCTATATCTATCCGAGCACTATGGTAGAGTTTTTAGGATTGGGTGCTGAGATGATTTTCTTTAAAAATATGCTTGACAAACTCGACATAGAAATGCAGGTAATACGCGGCGAAGGTAATAACTTTAAAAGCGCTGTTGAACCTTATTTTTTAGATAAAATGAGCGATAGTTCACGCATGCAAATGCAAAGATTACTTGATGGACTCTGGATTGAATATAAAGAAGTAATGGGTAAATCAAGAAGTTTAAGCCCAAGTTATTTGGACAGTTTAGCAGACAATGCACTTATAAGACGAGGTACGCATGCAGCCGATTTCAATTTGGTGGATGGCACAAAGTATTATGATGAAATCCTTGATTTATTAAAAGAAAAAACTGGCACCGAAAAAGACGATGACTTGGAGTTGGTGGAATTTTACAAGTATGCTAAAAATAAAGCCTCAGACAAAAAATACCTAGACGAAGCTAAGGATCCGAATATCGCAATTTTAGTTGCTTCGGGTGAAATAAGCACAAGCGGCAATGGTATTGCTTCAGAAATATTGGTGAAGGAAATTAGAGAAATTAGAGAAGATGATGATATTAAAGCTCTGGTGTTGCGCGTCAATTCACCCGGTGGCAGTGCCTTAGCAAGTGACGAGATCTGGAGAGAATTAACATTACTCGCCAAAACCAAAACTTTGATAGTAAGTATGGGTGATGTAGCTGCTTCTGGAGGATACTATATTTCTGCTCCAGCCCACCGAATTTTCGCACAGCGATCTACAATAACTGGTTCTATTGGTGTGTTTGGTGTATTGCCTTATACTGGAAAAATGTTCAACGACAAATTGGGTATCACTTTCGACTACGTAAATACGAATCAACACAGTGCAATGAGCATCAACAGAAAACTCAGTCCAACAGAGTTCGCCATAATACAAGATGAGGTAAATCATATTTATAATGAATTCCTAGACATCGTTGCAAAAGGTAGAAAACTGAAATTGAATCAAGTAAAAGCGGTTGCCAAAGGTCGTGTTTGGCTAGGTGAAGATGCAATAAACATAGGACTTGTTGATGAACTTGGTGGAATTGAGGATGCCGTGACTTATGCAGCCAAAACAGCAAAAATCGACAAACCCGTTTACGCGTACTATCCAAAATTGAAAGAAAATAAATTCATCGAACTCTTGATGTCTTTTGACGACAACGAAATGCGGGCGGCCATCAAAAAAAATCAGTTGGAAATAGAGGCCTTGAGAATTTATGAATCCTTGAAAACAGCTGGACAAATACAAGGTGTTCAAATGCGCGTTCCATTCTTGTTCGATATTCGCTAAACATGAAGGGCAAATACGCTGTAATATTTGCATCTACTAAGCACAACGCAAACGAAGAATATCAAAAGCGCGACGCTCAATTGATGGAATTAGCCAAAAAAGAACCTGGATTTTTGGGTTATGAGACCCTGGCTAATGATGACAAATCTATCTTTATATCGTATTGGGAAAGCAAAGAAGCAGTTGAATTTTGGCGCAACAACATCAAACACATTCAAGCCAAACAAGATGTTTCTCAATGGTATTCACGCTATTTGAGCCAAATCTGTCTGGTCGAATCATCACACGAATGGACTTTATGATGTTGTATTAATCCCTGTTTTCGGTTTGTTTTTCGGGCTTAACATGCACATCCATTTGTGGAAAAGGAAATCCAAATCCACGCTCAGGCATTTCTTTATAGATTGTCTCTGATAGATAAAAAAACACAGTCCAATAATTCTCAGTTGAGGTCCAAACTCTGCATGTTAAATCCACTGACGAATCGCCCAAATTGAGTAAACCTAAAAATGGCTCAGGATTTTTTAGTATCATTTCATTTCTCATGCAAATTTCAAAAATCACTTGCTTGGCTGCAACAAAGTCGTGACCATAAGTCAATCCAAAATTAAAATCTACCCGACGTAATTCTTGGTTGGTGTAGTTGGTAATGCTGTCTTTAATAATCTCCCCGTTAGGAATAATAATGGACTTATTATCAAAAGTAAGCATATGCGTATTGAACAACTGTATATCAGTTACTTGACCAAATTCTCCCTTGGCAATAACCACATCACCAACTCGATATTGTCGGAGCACCAAAAGTAATATTCCACCAGCAAAGTTGGATAAGGCCCCTGAAAATGCCATGCCGATGGCAAAACCTGCGGCACCCAAAAGCGTCAGAAACGAAGTCATTTCAATTCCCAAACGAGCCAAAGCCGTTATAATTACCAGAATCTTGAAAATCCAAACCACGAAATCCGAGAGGAATGATTTCACGGATGGGTCAATCTCACGCTTCTCAAAAACTATTCTCAGCGTTCGCTTGATGCGCTTGGCCAACCAAAATCCAATAATCAAAATACCAGCAGCAATTAACAGATTCACGCCAAATTTTAAAAGATAATCTGCAGCTGTTTTCCAAATATCTGAGGTCATCAATTGGGTTGGATCTTGAACCACCTCGGCTATCGCATTTATAGGTTTGGATATCTGTGTTGCTGTAGAATCTTGTTGTGGCATATCAAAAGTTTTGTTGCAAAAATAGCTACTTTAGCAGCAAAATAAAAGCTAAGCCTAATGTTTTTTATACTTTCTAAGGTCTTGCACGTCTTGGTGACTCCATTTTTTTGGGTGCTTACCACTTGGCTTTTGTTTGTTTGGAAAAGAAAATCGAAGAATCGAAAAAGACTATTATTTACCGCAATTACCGTATCTTTTCTCTTTACCAACACATTCATTTTTAAAGAGTTCGCTAGATTCTGGGAAGTTTCTGGAATAACCTTGGAAGACGTCAAATATCGCGAAACGGCCATTGTTCTTGGGGGCATGTTTGAATACAACAACGACTTACATGTATTGAGCATTCGCAGAGGCGGTGACCGAATTTGGCAAACTCTGAGTTTGTATCATCGAGGTAAAATTGGCCATATTCTCATTTCCGGATCCTCTGGTTACGTAAGTGAACGTGGGTTAGATGAAGCCAAACAGCTTAGAAACGAGTTATTGATTTGGGGTGTGCCCAAAGATCGAATACTCATTGATTCTCTATCTAAAAACACCCATCAAAATGCTACTGAGAGCACCAAAATTCTTAGACAAAACAATCTCGATAAGCATGGTGTTCTTTTGGTTACAAGCGCCACCCACATGAAGCGCGCCCAAGCATGTTTTATGAAACAAGGTATGCAAGTAACACCTTTCAGCACAGACCATTTTACGGGCAACAAGCGTTCTTACCACTGGGATGAGTTTATCATTCCATCCATATCGACCACCAACGATTGGACCCGCCTCACACACGAATGGGTGGGGTATCTGATGTATAAAATTATGGGGTATTGTTGAAATTACTTAATTCTCACGTCGAGTAATTTTTCGCCATTTAAAAAACCTTCTAGTGTATCGCCAACATGCACGGGCCCAACTCCAGAAGGTGTGCCAGTAAAAATTAAATCGCCAATTTTCAAGGTCATGAACTGAGAAACGTAGCTGATAATTTTATCAATCGAGAAAATCATATCAGTAACACGTCCAACTTGAACGGATTTGTCATTTTTTTTCAGTTCGAATGAAGTTGAATTCAAATCTATGTTTTTCAGTGACAAGAAATGTTCTGAAACTGGCGCAGAGTGTTCAAAAGCTTTGGCAATTTCCCAAGGTAAACCTTTCTTTTTGCATTCTTCTTGCAAATCACGCGCGGTAAAATCTATACCTAAACCCACCTCATCATAATACTTATGCGCTCTGTTTTCTGGAATATGCTTTCCTAACCTACAAATTCTGAAAACTAATTCCAATTCGTAGTGCAAGTCTTTGGTAAATTCAGGATAGAAAAAAGGCATTTTTTTCGGCAAAAGTGCTGTGTCTGGTTTGAGAAAAAAAACAGGTTTCTCAGGCACTGGCGCATTCATCTCTTTGGCGTGATCACTGTAATTTCTGCCAATACAAATTATCTTCATAATTCTTATTTAAACATTCCTTGGAATTCCTCTTTCAAGAAGCTGATAGCAATTTCTGTAGGAAATGGATTCACTTGTGAAGTCAATTCAAACAATATTGCGCTATAATCCATTGCTGAAGATTCGTCCGTCATTTGTTTTCCTGCGATGTGCGCCAACTGAACCAATTCATCCTTACTTCGTTTTACCATATCCCAAGCTTGCGGCGAAACAAACATTTGCTGGGCAATGTTGTGCTCAAACTCACTACGGATTTGCTCCAAGATTTCGTGTTGAATAAGCACAGCATTTTTGGCGGGATTGTGTACACGCATTACCATAGAATTTGGATGAATGCGCTCTAAAAACAAAATCAAACGTTGATACGCTTCAACCTTCATCGGTAAGACATGCATTTGTCTCTCTTTCCGCATTTCTGAGTGCACAGTTATTTGTCTGTTTTGAGTGAGTTGCTTGATAAAAAAGTACGCTACTCCAAAAACCATTGCAGAAGGCACTATAACCAAGACCGCGTAAAATAAATACTCCATTATATTTTTTGTTTGCGCAAAAATAACTGAATTATGCGAGTAATGTTACATATCGTGGTTTTCTGTCTTTCAAAGTTGAAAGACCAAATAAATCAAGTCAAATTCGAATGATTATCCCTCTACCTCCGTATCCATTTCACCTAAAAAACTAGCGATATCGTGAATCAATAAATCCTTTTGTTTGTTTCGCTTGGGGTGACTTTCGTATGTGCCAAGCAAAAGCTGACATTCTAAAATATCCGCTTCATCAAAGGGTCCATCCATATTTTCAATAATTGTATGGCATTCAATGGCGGTTTCAAAACTTCCGTCAATGGCAAGCTCCACAAAATCTACTAGGTATTCACTAAAATCCATGCGCGAATTCCAAATCGTGTTGAGCAATTCTGCCTGTTTAGCATCTTCTGTCAATTCACCCATTACACGCATGAACTCTATTTTTGCAGGTTCGTGTTCAATATCAGAAAAGAATGCCGAGATTTTGGTTTTCCTTGAGCGAATTTTGGTTTCAAAAAGAACTTCAGATAGCGGCGCCATGATACTCAAATCACCATCTGCGGCTAAATCATCTAATGCCTTGTCAAAAACACTTTCTTCTTTATCGTTCAACTGTAAAATCAGTTTTTGCAACCGCTCCTGCTTTTTCATTCTTACTGATTATCAAAATTTGACTGCAAAAATACGGAACATTTACCAAGTGGCACTAGGAATGAGGCATTAAGCCTAGAAACTAGAAAAATTCTGAAATTTAGCTGCCCTACGCAAATTTAATACTCAAAAAATCACTACTTTTACCCTCCATTTTTTAAGCATTCAAAATGTCCGAATTAAAGAAAATCAAATCTGCTCTAATCTCCGTATTTCACAAAGACGGGTTGGAACCAATCGTAAAAAAACTTCATGAAAATCAAGTTAAAATATATTCAACAGGGGGCTCAAAATCGTTCATCGAAAAATTAGGCATCCCAGTAAACACAGTTGAAGGACTCACTGGATTTCCAGAAATATTAGGCGGTAGAGTAAAAACTTTACACCCTAAAATTTTTGGCGGGATTTTAAATCGCCGAGACAACACAACCGACCAGCGAGAAATCAATAAATTCGATATACCAGAAATTGATTTGGTGATTGTGGACCTGTATCCGTTTGAAACAACTGTTTCTTCAGGAGCCTCGCTTCAAGATATTATTGAAAAAATAGATATTGGTGGGATATCTTTGATTCGCGCAGCAGCAAAAAACTTCAACGATGTACTTATTGTGCCATCTGTAGATTTGTACGACGACTTTCTGAACTGTTTGCAAACCAACGATTGCGCAACTACTTTAGAAGATAGAGAACGTTTTGCTATGCATGCTTTTGCCGTTTCTTCACATTATGACTCACATATTTTTAATTATTTCTCAGAAAAAGTAGGCTCAGAAAATCTTTTACGCATCACACTAAATGAATCCAAGACTCTTCGTTATGGCGAAAATCCGCATCAAAAAGGACTTTATTTTGGTGATATAGTTGCGTTTTTTGATCAATTGCATGGAAAAGAATTGTCCTATAACAATTTACTCGATGTAGATGCTGCCATTAGTTTGATCCGCGACTTCCAAAATGCAGCACCAACCTTTGGCATTCTTAAACACAACAATGCTTGTGGATTTTCCTCGCGCAGCACCTTAAAAGAGGCGTATCAAACGGCTTTAAATGCAGACCCTGTTTCTGCATTTGGAGGGATTTTAGTTTGCAATACAACTTTGGATATAGCCACAGCAGAACTTATCAATGACTTGTTTTGTGAAGTAGTTATCGCTCCGACTTACGACGCCGATGCTTTGGAGATGCTGAAATCCAAGAAAAACAGAATTTTGCTTGTCGACAAAGGACTTCCTCTACCTGAAAAAATATACCGCTCCGCACTCAACGGTATTTTGGTTCAAGACAGAGACTCAAAATCGGAAACCGCCGAGGATTTAACTATTCTAACAAAATTGGCTCCAAATGATGATGAAATTGAAGACTTGCTTTTTGCCAATAAACTTGTGAAACACACCAAGTCTAATACTATTGTATTGGTGAAAAATAAACAATTACTGTCAAGTGGTACGGGTCAAACTTCCCGAGTGGATGCTCTGCAGCAAGCCATTCACAAAGCCAAAACATTCAACCTTGATTTGAACGGAGCAGTGATGGCTTCAGATGCATTTTTCCCTTTCCCGGACTGTGTTGAAATCGCAAAAAAAGAAGGCATTAATACCGTAATTCAGCCAGGCGGATCAATCAAAGATGCATTGAGTATTGACTATTGCAATGCGAATGATATGTCAATGGTTTTCACAGGTATTAGACACTTCAAACACTAATTCATCGAATAATTCTTAATATCAAACATTTGAATCAATTTTCCCGTAACTTTGTATAATTCGAAACGTTTTAAACCTTAATTACGACTTTATACCACCATGGGCTTATTTGATTTTTTCGTTCAAGACATTGCTATTGACTTGGGCACAGCAAACACATTGATTATAATGAACGATAAGGTAGTTATAGACGAACCTTCTATCGTTGCAAAAGATATACAAACCGGTAAAATTGTTGCTATTGGAAAGAAAGCGCAGCAAATGCACGGTAAAACACATAAACTTATTGAAACCATTCGTCCTTTAAGAGATGGTGTTATTGCGGATTTTTATTCTGCCGAACAAATGATACGAGGTTTCATCAAAATGATCAAACCTAGATCAAGATTTTTTAATCCAACTTTAAGAATGGTGGTTTGTATCCCATCTGGGATTACTGAGGTTGAAAAAAGAGCCGTTAAAGATTCAGCTGAGCATGCAGGCGCTAAAGATGTTTATTTGATTCATGAGCCTATGGCTGCGGCAATTGGGATAGGAATCGACGTAGAAGAGCCTATGGGCAATATGATTATCGACATCGGGGGAGGCACTTCTGAAATTGCCGTAATTGCGCTTGGAGGTATCGTTTGCGACAAATCCATTCGGGTTGCAGGAGATGATTTTACAAGTGATATCGAAGATTACATGCGTCGCCAACACAATATTCTTGTTGGTGAGAGAACCGCAGAGCAGATTAAAATCAATGTAGGTGCAGCCATGACTGAATTGGACAATCCGCCACCAGATTATGCCGTAAGAGGTCGTGATTTAATGACAGGTATTCCAAAAGAAATAATCATCAACTATGCAGAAATTGCAGTTGCTTTAGATAAATCAATTTCTAAAATTGAAGAAGCTATTTTAAGTGCACTTGAGATGACGCCACCAGAACTTTCTGCGGATATCTTCAAAACAGGTATTTACTTGGCAGGAGGTGGCTCCATGCTCCGTGGTTTGGATAAAAGAATTTCATTGCGAACGAAATTGCCCGTTCATATTGCAGAAGACCCACTTCGTGCAGTAGCAAGAGGAACGAGCATTGCCTTGAAAAATCTTAATAAATTCCAATTCCTTATGAAGGACTAGAACGTATTCTTGTAAATCTGGGCTTCAGGCACTCATTTACTGAATTGGTTCAATTAGATAGTGTAATTTTTTCATCCGTTAAAACAATGCTTGAGAAGTAATGCAAAATGTCAGATCCATTTTTCGATACCTTCGCGTTTCTCTGATATTTATATTACTTCAAGGTTTTGCGCTATACCTTTATTTTTCTTCACAACTTTATCCATCAATTCAATTTGCGAACTCAACAAAAGGTATAAACACGAAAATTGTTGAAACGCAACATTTCTACTCACGTTATTTTGGCCTGAACAAAGAAAATAAAAACCTTCAAAAGTCTTATAAAAAATTACTTGAAGATTCACCAATCAGCTTTATTCGTCTTGACCCACGTCAATCAAAAATAAATGATACCCTGCACAAGCAGAATTACAAATACATCTCAGGTGAAGTTTTAAGGTCTACTACGCACAAAGCGAACAACTATATTACTGGAAATATTGGATCAGCTCAGGGTGTTCGAAGAGGCATGGGGGTAATCAATCACAACGGACTCATCGGTTATGTTTTTGATGTCTCTAAAAATTACTGCATTATTAAAACGCTCCTAAGTGAAAATATTAATATTGATGTTACCTTAGAAAATGGACAGTTTGGCCTATTAAAATGGTTTGGCTATAACGCAAATATGATTAATATTTCTGGTATTCCGAATGACACAGAAGTCAAAATTGGAGAGTTGATAACTACACGCGGAACTGGCGGCATTTTCCCTAGAGGCATTGCCGTAGGAAAAGTAAGTGCCTTGAACTTCGCAGAGGGAGAATCTAATTGGGATTTGCAAGTCAAGCCTTCCGTTGATTTCAATAAAGTAAAACATATTTATATTGTAAATCATTTACACAAAACTGAATTAGACTCGCTCGAGCAATCAACAGAATAATGAAAAACTACTTCACCTACTTGTTGTGGTTCATCGGAATCATTTTTATTCAAACTTTTGTGTTTGACTACCTTGTTTTGCCTGGAGGCTTTACAATCTCTTTCTATATTTTATTTCTGTTGATTTTACCCTTTCATACTAGTATTTCTATTCTAATGATTTTTGGGTTTTTCCTCGGGCTTGTAGTAGATATGCCAAACGACACCTATGGCCTACACGCTTCATCAGCCCTTGCTTTGGGTGCTTTTAGGCGCAGAATTTATAGCTGGTTTGAACCAACTATCGGTTACAGCGAAACGCAAAGCCCGAACATCAATGACATGGGCTTAAAATGGCTTCTGAAAAGCTACACGCTGTCAATTTTAGTGTATTATATTTGGTTTTACGCGATTAGTTACCTTCGCATGTCTGGGATATTATTTACTACTCAGAAGATTTTACTTTCAACAATAAGCACAATGTTTGTTATCGTTTTGGCTCAATTAGTATTCAGAAGAAAGGCGAAGAAAAATGAATTTTGAGGGCCGCAAATTTTTCATATTATTTTTTATCATTCTCACGAGTATTATTTATAGTGTGAAATTATTTCACATGCAAGTGCTCGACACTACGTGGGCGGAACGAGCAGCTTTTATATCAGAAACAAGACGAGAAATCATTCCTCCGAGAGGTGTAATGTTTGATAGAAACGGACTGAAGGTAGTCTCAAATAGCCCTTATTACGACTTGCGGTTCATAGAAAAAAACATTGTTGATTTGGATACGCAAGCCTTGGCCAAATTGCTCAATGTCCGTGATACATTTATCGCCTCCCGCTTCAATGAAATTGTTACTCAGCAAGGCACTTACAAGGGGAAATCGAATTATCAAAAAGAGAGAGAATACACCTTTATTCAAGGTATGACTAAAGACGAGATTGCACGCATCGCTCCAGAATTGTATAAATTCCCCGGCTTTTTTGAGGTTGCTACAGCCATGCGCCAATATCCTTATCCTAATGCAGCTAATATTTTGGGTTATATCGCAGAAGTAGACAAAAATACGGTTGATAGCGACCCATATTATCGAAGTGGCAATTTCATAGGAAAATCTGGTTTGGAGCGATTCTATGAAGAAGAACTGCGAGGTCAAAAAGGAATCAAATACTTGTTAAGGAATTCTTCAAACAACACAATTCAATCCTTTGAGGAAGGACGGATGGACACGGTGGCCATTCAAGGACAAAACATGTCATTGAGTATAGATATCGAACTTCAGTCCTTCGGCGAAAAATTAATGCAAAACAAATTGGGTTGCATCGTTGCTATAGAACCTGCCACAGGCGAACTCCTAGCCTTAGTGTCTTCGCCAAGTTATGACCCCAATATACTTGTCGGTAGGCAAAACATTAGCGCAAATTACCCAAAATTGTTGCTCGACCCACACAAACCACTGTTCCCACGACACACTCAAGCAGAATATCCACCTGGTTCAGTATTCAAACTTATTCAAGCGTTAATCGCACTGCAAGAGGGTGTAATTACTAAGGATACCGGTTTTCCATGTACATCCAGTATAGTCGGCTGTCACAATCATGCACCAGCAAACAGTGTGTCAAAGGCAGTCCAAGTTTCGTGTAACCCCTATTTTTATTATACCACAAAGAAAATTATTCAGCAAGGAAAAAAGAAAAGCATTTTTGAAGACGCCGCTGTGGGTCTATCTGTTTGGGAAAAATATATGCATAGCTTTGGTTTAGGCATAAAATTAGAAACAGATCTTTATGGAATTCGCCCTGGATTAATACCAAATCCAGCATTTTACGATAAATGGTATGGCAAAAATGGATGGGCATTCAAAACGATACGAAGTATTGCGATTGGGCAAGGAGAAGTAAAACTGACACCGCTCCAAATGGCGAATATAGCTGCAATTATTGCCAATAGAGGATGGTACATCACCCCGCACTGTGTTAAGTCAATTGGTGAACTAGGACCGAAACAAGAATATTTGGTAAAACACAAAACCATGGTAGACTCCTTGCATTTTCTGCCAGTGATTGACGGTATGCGTCGTGTTACAGAAGAAGCTGGCGGTACAGGAAAAAACGCAAAAGTACCTGGAATCACTGTTTGCGGAAAAACAGGTACAGTAGAAAATCCACAAGGAAAAGACCATTCCGTATTTATCGCTTTTGCGCCCATGGACAATCCAAAAATCGCCATTGCTGTTTTTACAGAAAATGCTGGGTTTGGCGGCACATGGTCAGCTCCGATTACAAGTCTAATGATTGAATTCTATTTGTATCGAAAAGTAACAGATTTGGCCAAAGAGCAACGCATCATGGATGCTGTGATACTGCCTGAAATTAAAAAATAAATGAGAAAAGACCAAAATATCGCCAATCAAATTGACATCTATCTTTTAGTGATGTTTTTAATTATGGTGGCATTTGGCATCGTCAATATTCACTCGGCTTCCAATGCATCCTTCGATGTTTCTGTCTTTGATTTAAGCAACAATACTGGGAAGCAAATCATGTGGCTTGGTGTTTCTTTATTTATTGGTTTAATCATTATGGTTGTGGATGTAAAAGTCATCCGCTTTTCTGTTTACCCTGCCTATTTCATTGTGTTGGGTTTGTTATTAGCAGTACTTTTTATGCCAGCAATCAATGGACAAAAAAGTTGGTTTGGCTACGGGGGATTTGGTATCCAACCAGCAGAATTTGCTAAAATCACGACCGCTTTGGTGTTGGCGGATTACTTGTCTAAAATCAATGTTAAGCTGCAAAATATACAGAATGTGATTGTAGCAAACATGATTTTAATTTTACCGGGGCTCTTAATTCTGATGCAGCCAGATGCAGGAACACTTGTGGTTTTCACCTCCTTTTTATTTGTGATGTATCGTGAAGGTATCACCTACGACCCAATTATTGTCCGTGTGATCAATAGTTATCCCAGCGTGCGCATCAAAAATACGTGGATTGGTAGCAACTTCATTCCCATTCTTTTCGTCGTGGTGATTCTATCCTTGGTTACTTTGACCATTCGAGAAAGTGAAATAATTGTGCCTTTTACCTTGATTCCGTTACGCGGAAAATATATCATTGTGCTCTTTATTGCAGTTTGCTTTGTGTTGTTTTACCTCATCATTCAACGTATTGCTGGCAAACGAGAAAGACCCAAACTGATTGCCCTTGGTCTCGTTTCAGGAATCTTACTTTCACTGCTCGTTATTGGAGTGGATTTTGGATTCGAGAATCTCAAAGATCACCAAAAAGACCGCATTGAATTGGCTTTAGGTTTGACAGAAGACCCGCATGGTAAGGACTACAACCGTTATCGAGCCATGTCTGCAGTTGGTTCTGGTGGTTGGACAGGAAAGGGTTACCATAATGCAACGGTTGCTTCGCCAGTGCTCAACCATGTGCCCGAACAAGAAACAGACTTCATCTTCTGCACGCTATCAGAAGAATGGGGATTTTTAGGTAGTTTTCTATTGGTATTGGTTTTTAGCACTTTTCTTGTTCGAATTATCATAGTAGCAGAACGGCAAAAAAATGTTTTTAGTCGCATTTATGCCTACTCAGTAGCCATGGTGTTATTTTACCATTTTGCAATTAACATTGGGATGAATATTGGTCTGGCGCCTGTTATCGGTATACCACTACCCTTTTTCAGCTACGGAGGCTCCTCATTACTCAGTTTCTCTGTGATGTTCTTTATACTTCTCAAACTAGACAGCGAACGATTTAACATGTTGTCGCAGGAGTAGCTTAAAACTCAACCTTACTCTGTACATTCATCATCTTACCAGTAACTGGATGCGTGAATCTGATGGTATTCGCATGCAGATGCAAACGATTGGCCTGCGTTCCATATAAATCATCACCAAGTATTGGGGCGTTTAGTCCAGAAGGGTGAGCAGCGTGCACCCTGAGTTGATGCGTGCGACCAGTGAGCGGATAAAAAGCAACTCTCGTTTGGTTATTGGTGACTTCGAGAACTTCAAAACTTGTAATTGCTTCAAGACCGTGTTCAAAGCAAACCATCTGTTGCGGACGGTTGTCTAAATCAACACGTAGAGGTAAATTAATTCGACCAGAAGTTGAATGAAGAACACCTTCTAGAAGTGCCACATACTTTTTCTTCACAGTTCGATTCATGAATTGCGCTTGTAAATCTACATAGATTTTTTGATTCATCGCAACGAGCAAAACTCCAGAAGTGGCTCTGTCTAATCGATGAACCAACATCGGTTGCTCTGCATTTCTAAACAAGAGAGGAAGATAGTCGGCCACCGAAAGAGAATCAACTTTACCGGGGACTGAAAGAACATCATGGGGTTTATTGATTGCTGCCAAATATTCATCTTGATACAAAATCTCCAAATTCTCCAAGCGTTCATCAGCCGTAAGTTTAGGCATGGGAGCAACCGTACAACCTTTAAGCATGTGTTTTAAAATAGGTTCACATTTGCTTCGACAACTTGGATAGAAACTGCCTTGGACGCGAATCTGAGATGGTGAGGCTGGTCCCCACCAAAACTCTAGCAACTCAATAGGTGTCAAATTATTCTGAAAGGCATAATTCAATAATTTGGGAGCTGCGCATTCTCCAGCTCCAGAGGGAGGAACGGCAATGCCAAAGTCTCGAAAAATACGCAATAAATCTCTTTCTTCAAAGTGACCATTTAAGAATTGATAACTAGAGAAAATTTGTTCCTGCAAATGTTTGGATAGCTCCTTTCGCTCGGCCTTCAATGCATGAATTTGTGTCTCGTAACGATGAATCTCAACAAGTAAATCTTCTAACTCAATCATAAAAATTTTCCGCACAGACTTCAAGCCCATTTGCTGAGCGGCGCTTTCTTGATTAAGTCGCCTCAACAGGTCACTATCAGCAGATTTTCGTAAATCATCACGCCTTTCTTTATCACATTTAATCTGCAACTTAATGCGCTCAATTACAACTTGTTGCCTTTCTTTATGATTAGAATAAGCTTGCTTTAAAGGCAAAAGCAATTCTTGTTCTAATTGGCCAATTGATTCAGTCAAGCGACTCAACTCCTTATCTCCAACTTTGAATGCACCATGTGCGTCATAGGTATCAAAAACTGGCGGAACAAAACCTGAAACTTGGGTTGTATCACCCAACTTACCAGAAAAAGCAGCCAAAAAACCAAGCATTCCTTTAGTATTCAAAACCAACAAAAGTCCAAGCATTTTACCTGTCTCCGTTGATTCGAAATATTGTTTTATGTCGTGTCGCTTAAGTAGCGTGCTTTCAAACATAGAAAAAGCCCTCAAACCAAGTGGCGAGGGCTTGTAATAAAAAGGATTGTTTAGAATAGTTGGAGTCTCTGCCTCTAAACCACCTGAGAGTTCGTAGAAACAAGTATCCTTCATAATCTATTTTGCGTAAGTAATGGCTCTTTTCTCTCTAATCAAAGTAACCTTCACTTGACCAGGATAAGTCATTTCTTCTTGGATTTGTTGAGAGATTGCAAAAGATAATTCATCCGCTTTTTGATCAGACACCTTATCACTTTCGACAATCACGCGTAACTCACGACCAGCCTGAATAGCGTAGGCCTGAGAAACACCTTCATGAGCAAGAGCCAAATTCTCTAAATCTTTGATGCGCTTGATATAAGATTCAACCATTTCTCTCCGCGCACCAGGACGGGCACCTGAAATAGCATCACAAACTTGAACGATTGGAGAGATAATTGTTGTCATCTCGATTTCATCGTGGTGAGCTCCAATAGCATTACAAACATCAGGTTTCTCACCAAATTTTTCAGCCCATTTCATGCCCAATATCGCGTGTGGCAATTCTGGTTCATCATCTGGCACTTTCCCAATATCATGAAGCAATCCAGCACGTTTGGCCACCTTCACATTTAAGCCCAATTCAGCAGCCATAATAGCACACAAATTGGCTACTTCGCGTGAATGTTGCAACAAATTCTGACCGTAAGAGGAACGATACTTCATTCGACCAACTGCACGCATCAACTCAGGGTGAAGACCGTGAATTCCAAGGTCTATACAAGTTCTTCTTCCTGTTTCCACAATTTCATCATCAAGTGACTTCTTGGTTTTCGTAACAACTTCCTCAATTCGAGCAGGATGAATACGTCCATCTGTAACCAATTGATGCAATGACAAACGCGCAATTTCACGACGCACCGGATCAAAACAAGAAAGTATGATGGCTTCAGGAGTATCATCGACTATTATTTCAACTCCTGTTGCTGCTTCCAAAGCACGGATATTTCGACCTTCACGACCAATTATTCGACCTTTAATTTCATCACTATCGAGATTGAAGACCGTTACGGCATTTTCAATAGCTTGTTCGGTAGCTACACGTTGAATCGTTTGAATAACAATTTTTCTTGCCTCATTATTCGCATTAATTTTGGCTTCATCGGTGATGTCTTTGATATATTGCATAGCTCCTGTGCGTGCCTCGTCCTTCAGAGCCTGCATCAATTGATTTTTAGCATCCTCAGGCTTGAGATTAGCTATTGCAGAAAGTTCTTGAACTCTTTTGCCTTGTATTTTTTCCAGTTCAGATTTTTTCAATTCGACAACTTCAAGTTTTTGAGTGAGGTCGTTATTCCTCTTTTCAAAGTCATTCTCCTGACGCGTCACCTCTTCCATTTTTTGAGTCAAGGTTTTCTCTTTACCGCGCACCCGATCTTCCATAGATTGAAACTTACGTTCTCTATCCTTAAACGCCGTTTCATATTCTTCTTTCAGAGTCAAAAATTTCTCTTTGGCTTGAAGAATTTTTTCTTTTTTCATGGTCTCTCCCTGCGTTTCAGCCTCCATTATGATGACCTCTCTCTTCTTTTTAAGCATGATGTTTATGATAAAGAAAGCTAATGTTGCACCAGCTCCAAGACCTATTAACAATCCAATGATAATATCCATTTTGTTAAAATATTAAATAAAAAAACCAACATCCAGACAGAACTTTTCTGCCGAACATTGGTGAGAATAAAAACAAAAAAAACTACTTATTCAGTTGCTCAAGCAAATCTTTCAATGCCGCTGTTGGCTCTGCAAGATCTACCTGATTCTCCGATGTCAAATCATTATTTTGCTTTTTAACCGCGATTTGCAAAGCGGTCATAGCTAATAAATCTTGTACATCCTTGACGGCGTAATTATCACGCAAAAATGAAATTCTGCGGTTAATATCCTCAGCAGCTGCATCCACAGACTCTTTCTCCGACTCCTCAATGGTGAGCGGATAATTTCGTCCAGCGACAACTACCTTAATTGACAACTTGGCCATAGTTTATTTTTTTAGCCGCAGCAAGCAGCCGTCTATTTCTCTCACCAATTCGTCTATCCTGTCATTCAAATCATTTGTGGGATTTGATGCACTTTCAAGACTTGTTTTTTGAGTTTCCTGAGCAATCGTAATGCTACGAATCTCCTCATTCTTCTCGTTCAACTGATTCTTCAATCCGTTCATTTCGAGCTCCAATTCCAAAACACGAGCATCCAAAGAATCTGCTTTATCTTTAAAAAACAGCGCTTTATCACTTACATTTTGTACTAAAGACATGAATTCTTTCATGAAAAATCAATTTATGCAAAGTTATAAATTAGAATCATAATGTGTTCATAAAAAAACTAAAACCACAAGTCGCTTTTCAATAAGCTATAAATCAATTTTTTATCACCTTAAAAAACTGCGTTGATTGCTCCGTTTGAAACTCTAAGAAGTATATTCCTGAACTCCAAGAGCTCAAGTCTATTTCCATTCCAGAAACTGGTAAGTGGCTTGTGTAAATCAATTTGCCTTTTGCATCGTAAAGATTAATTCCTTGCGCTGACACAAAATCATCCCAAGAAACAAATACACTTTGCGCTGTCGGATTGGGGTAGATTGTTGCCAAATTCAATTCAACATTTTCAATACTCGTCATATCAACAGATAAGCATGCTGATGTTTTAATACAGCCACCATTTGAAGCTTGAAGCGCATATGAGCCAATTGCCGATGGTAATGTGTAAGAAGGTCCTGTTGCACCTATAATTGGTATTGAAGGGTCTGTAGAACAGTCTAGCCATTGGTGTTGAGCGAAAGATTGATTGGCTTGCAAAGTCATTCCCACCTGTTGAAAACTAGCATCAACGTTGTTTACTTCAATTTCCACCAATAGGCATTCCAAGGGAATCACACAGCCACCAGCCCCAGCTACCATTACATTCATTGAAGAATTGGCCTGGAAAGTTACAGTATTTCCAGTCCCTAATAAAGTACCCGTATTGCAGCTCGTTTCAAACCAATGCCATGATTCCGCATCATTCAACTCACCAAAATCAACTGTAAGAGTAACTAGGTCTCCAGCACATACACTTGTGTTTCCAGACACTATTGGTAAAGTTGGCGGCACACATGGACTTTCTTCAATACAAATATTCAATGCCCAAGACTGAAGTGCACCACCATCTACATTGGCGTTGTCATTTACTGTTAAGGTCCACGTTCCTTGCATACTTTGGCCATTAAAACTAGTTAAAGGCTGTTGAGGTTGATAAGTAAGTCCTGTTGTTGGAGGACAGGGAATGGCTCCAGCTGGTGCAATGCTACTCAGATTCAAATTGAAATTATCCTGATTGCCGCACAAGCCTCCGAACAAAATAACTGAAGTTCCCTGTGGGCTTGTTAAAGTAAATACCAAATCCTGCATATAGGTGTGTGTTCCTATCAAATCCACAACTTCAACATTGGTTATTGTGCCCAGGTCGGAAACAACAATATTCGATGTAATTACAGGTGTTCCCGTTCCTGAAATAGCAATTGGCAAATCTTGTGCTGCATATTCGGTGCAATTTGCAGCAGTAAAACTGTTTGCCGAAGAATATTCAGAAACTCCACAGCCATTAACAGATCGAACTTTCCAATAATAAGTAAAACCAGGCACAAGTACATTTGATGTGAAAGTCGGATTGGGTAAATTCATGCCAAAATCACTCAAAACTGTAAACAAAGGCGTAGTTGAAATTAGAATGTCATATAAAGCGCCAGGAGTGGCCGAAGTACCCCAAGTAAAGCTTACCGGAACTCCTACGCCATCAACGCCACCAGCAGGTGTAATTGGACTCACCGGACCGGGAGCACCCTCACCTACGTTCAAACTAATTGGAGCAGATTGATTGCCCGATGTGCTCGACCCTTGTACTGTAATATTGTAAAGACCAGATGCAACGCCTGATGTAGTAATGGTTAATGTAGACAAACCTGGTGTATTCACAGGATTTGCACTCCAAGTAGTTGTTGCTCCCGCAGGCAATCCGATAAGAGACAGCGCGACAGGATCCGTATAATTTCCAAATTGATCAATATTAATATCATAAAATGCATCCACACCTTGACAAACAGATTCACTATCGTTTAGCAACTGCAACTCATACCCATCCACAGAACCAGAAATAGTGAAATTGTTGTTTGACACATCGAAGAAAGTGCCATTCGATGACATCACCATCACACGAGATGTAGTGTTTGGTGTATTTGGCACATTAACGAAAGCTGATCCGTTGTTTGGCACATTTGAAGCCAGCAACAAGGGATACTCAATACCTCCATTCGTAGAAAGGTAAATATTTACATTTTGACAATTGACGTTGGCATTGTTTGTGTTGGCCACATCCCAAGTTACTGTTTGCGTTGTAAATATTGGCCAAACTATACCTGTAGCACTAGGATAAGTCAAAACAAATGGTCCTGCTGTGGCATCAAATGTTACTGTGGTAGCTACATAATCACTACACCCTCCAATTTGATAATCATCGTGAACAGTGCATCTAAAAGCCATTGTGCGTACTACTGAAGGAACTACTTCCCATGTAAAAGGTCCATTAGTAGCCAACGATGCTAAACTCGGAAAGTAGCGCGTTGGACTTGTTGAAGAAACAAAACTCCTAAAGTTTGGACCTCCAGTAGCTGTTGAAACAGGTGGTTGAGTAGAAGCTTGATTGTTGTATTGTTCCCAACGGTAATATAGCGTACTACCAGCATTTGGGTCGCTTGCCGTTGCCGTTAATGCAAATGGAGTGCTTATGGGCAAATTTACAGAGCCATTCGTAGCCGAAATCGATGGAGCTTGATTTGGAATATTTGTAATTACAGGGCATGTATGACTTCCCCCTGAAATAAAGGTTCCCATTTCTTGCAAACTGCGCGTATGAAAGTAATCGTCACTGTTGCTCTGCACATTTGGAGCGCAAATCCCAGCGTAGCCCATTATGGTACTGGCACTGCCTGGCTCATAACGAGCTGATGCTACAGAATTACAATTGTTGTTTTGAGTGTGATTACCAGCAAATTGATGACCTATTTCGTGAGCCACATAGTCGATATCAAAAGGATCGCCAACTGGTGCAGAACTGCCTGTAACACCGCGCGCTTTATTGCTATTACTGCAAACTACACCTAAGCCTGCCAAACCACCACTATTCGTTCCAAAAACATGACCTATATCATAGTTTGCCGACCCAATTATACTTGTAATGGTAGTTTGATTCTGGTTGATCATAGCGCCAGGCGTGCCATTGGTGAAAGGGTCTGTTCCTGCATTGGTGTATACAATCAAATTGTTGTTCGGAATAATTTGCATGGTAATAGCTATTTCCTTTTCAAAAACTCCATTTACACGATTCATAGTTGTTACCTGCGCTGCCAATGCAAGAGCAACGGTTCCCCCATGAAATGTAGTATATTCACCTGTTGCCGAAACAGCCAAGCGGTAAGTTCTTAAAACACATGAAGCATAGCTAATTAGTACTTCTTCTCCCGTATCACCAATAATATCATTGATTAGGGATTGTTCCTCTTGTTCATGGTTGCAAGACATTAGCTTGTTGGTTACAAAATTTTTCTTGTAATAGACCATGTAGTTACTCGTATTCCCTTGTTGAGTAGGATCAATAAAAAATGTTCCGTTCTCCTTATCAAAAATCATGGCGTGAAAACCATGTGGAGTTAGGTCAATTTTCCCTCTTTTGGTTCTATCAGAAACACCAATTACATCGTAGGTGCGAATTTCTGGAAATGCAGCCGCCAAATCAGGATGCATGGTTGTGTTTTTCAACACGTTATAGGTATCTAGACCCCCATTTGGATTAGGAAGTTGAATTTCCAAAATCGAGACTGTATTGAGGTCATCTCTATAAGGAATATCGTTTCCATTAAGTTGTTGGTTGAACGCCTCAAAATCAAGGGTGAAAATCTCAAAAGATGTCGCCCAAATGTACTGATTTGGTAAGGGTTCTTGAATTTTTTGTTCGGATGGAACAAAAGAAATAGTTATTTTTCGTTCAGTATTTTGAGCGAAATAAGATGTAGGAATGAACATCGATAACAGCAAAATAGCCACAACGAAATTCATCAAAGAATTTGTAGATATCATGAAACAAGATTTTAGTTTTAGCAAGGCAAACTTAAACAAAATAAACGTGCCAAAGCTTCGAATAAAACGTTATTGCACAACCAATTTTTGTGGTTTGAAATATTGATTCAATCCTTCAACAAAAATAAGATATGCGCCTTGGCTCCAATTGATGTTTTTAAAAGGAATGAGGTATGCCCCAGCATCCATCGTGATAACTTCTGAAGCCACAATTTTCCCTGCCAAATCCGTTACAACAATGGTTTGTTTACCATAGTTTTCAGCAACTGTCAAGGCCAAATTAAAATCACTTTTTGTTGGATTCGGGTATATCACCATTGCATTTTGATCAGTATCACATGTAATCTGTGTGGCTGGGTAAATGACCTCGGTGCCGTCAAAATCTACTTGAGTCAATCGGTAGTAGATTGTCGTATTCGCAAATTTAATATCACTGTAAGAATAGTTTGAGAATTGAGATGTAGTACCGGCAGCCTGAATTTCTGACAATAGCAGCCATGTCAATCCATCACGGCTCGACTCTAAGCGAAAGTGAGATGCATTTGTTTCAGTAGCGGTAGACCAACTAATTAAAATAGAGTGATCCTCACAATTTGCCGCAAAATAAGTCAACGTGACAGGTAATGCAGAATTATCACTATTCATTGGGAAGAACTCAGAGAAGCCAGAAATCACATACTCTAAATAGGATGAATTAGTAACCGCTGGAAACAAAGTGTTTGTTGTACCTGAAGTAGATTGAGGAATAAATAGTGTAGTTCCACCAACACAATTGTTCATAGGGCTTCCATCTTGTGATGTGCCAGCATGTTTTGTCAAATTCATCTGCGCCAATGAAGTTACATCATCAAATGGATTAGCCGCTGTAGAAATGGATGTGCTTTGATAATCTGAAAATTCATTATTGAGGATATAAAGTCGAACTGAAACTGGTGTAGTTAGCTGAAACTGAGGTGTAATCACAAAGCTTCTAGCCAAGGCAGCATTGAAGAATGCGGGTTCTGTTGGGTCGGTGCAGGATGGAACAATATGTGGAGTTCCATTAACAAAAGATGTGGCTGTTACATTTCCTAAGTTTTGACCATTAGAATTCACAGAGGCAATTAAGCGACCGTTATTGTTGTAAAAATGCACCCAATTCCCTGCATTTACCTGACATGTTGCAAAATCGCCATCAATGGATAAGCTATTCGATGCGCTCGGAATAGTTAAATTGAAAATAGCGCAAGCCGTGGCAGGGCAATCAACTCCTGCACTTGCACGGACAAAGAAATCTGTGTTGGACAACGGAGAGGCAGCTATAGTATTTCCTGTACCAATTGGAGTACCATTACAAGCGGATGTGAACCATTCATAAACTGCACCTGGGGCCAGCGAACCTCCAATTTGTGTCAAACCCAGCTCACCTCCAATACAATAAGGAGTACCTAACGCATTTATAGAAACAGGAGCAATAGAGGGTATCGGGCAAACGGGTAAGTCGTAACAAATATCGAGCGACCAAGATTGTAAGCTACCTCCGTCCAAATTGAATAAATCTTGAATAGTAAGCGTCCAAACACCTTGCATCTCTTCTCCTATAAAATCTGCTAAATTGCCACTTGGCTGATAAGTTAAACCAGTAGTTGGCGGACATGGAATAGATCCTGGGGGAGCATTTTCGCTAAAATTCAAGTCAAAATTATCTTGATTGAAACAAATCCCGTCAAACAACTGAACTGTAGTGCCATTAGGACTGGTTAATGATACAAGCAAATCTGAAATATATGTGTGGATACCAACTAAATTGAGGACATCAACATTGGATATTATTCCAGATTGTGGAACGTTTAGCGTTGATGTAATCGTAGGTGTGCCAGAAGCCGAAATATTGACAGGCACATTCGTTGAGGCAAACAATGTACAATTTGACGTTGTAAATTGCTCTACAAGAGAAAACGCAGAGCTTCCGCAAATATTTTCCGCACTTACACGCCAAAAGTATAATGTCCCTGAGCTCAAAATATTGGACGAATAAGAAGATGCCAAGAGGCCAGATTGAGTCTCTACAACACTGCCAAATGCAATATCAGTTGCTATTTGAATGGTGTATGTCACATTCGGAGTTGCTGATGGATTCCAAGAAAAATTGACTGGACTAGAAATACCTATGGCATTGGAAATGGGTGCGATTAACGCAACAGGAGATGGGGTGTTTGCTGTTACGTTTAGCGTTAAATTAACACTTTGCGCCCCGGAATTACTTGCTGCATTCACGGTAAAAGAATAATTCCCTTGAGCAACTGCACTTGTATTGATTGAAAGTGTTGAAGTGCTAGGTGTTGCTACCGGATTTACACTCCACGAAGCCGTAGCACCTGATGGTAATCCAGCAAAACTAAGTGAAACAGGGTCAGTATAACTTCCCAATTGCAGAATATTCATTGTGAAATCCGCATTAGTTCCTGCACACACATTCTCAATGGTATTGGCCGCAACCAATTGGTAGGTATTTGGAGCAATAGTAATCGTAAAATTATTATTGGAAACATCGAAAAATGTACCATTATCAGCAATCACCATAACTCGTGATGTAGTATTTGGCAAATTAGGTACTGTAACCAGCGCAGAACCTGAATTTGGAACATTTGCCGCCAACAGCACTGGGTAGGATGTGCCTCCATTTGTAGAAAGATAAATATCAACCATTTGACAATTTACATTGGCATTGGTTGTATTTGCAACATTCCAAGTTACTGTTTGCGAAGTGGTCGCCTGCCATGTGATTCCTGTTGCCGTTGGATTAGTAAGCACAAAGGGTCCTGCAGTGGCATCAAAAGTGACAGTGGTATTTATATAGTCACTGCACCCTCCAACTTCATGGTCATCGTGAACAGTGCAGCGGAAATTCATCGTTCTTGCAACAGATGGAAGAACTTCCCAAGTAAAAGGCCCGTTGTTCGCAATGGCTTGTAAATTAGGAAAGTATCTCGTTGGGTTAGTGCTTGATGAAAAACTTCTAAAATTCGGGCCATTAGTCGAAGTAGAAACAGGAGGCTGTGTTGAAACTTGGTTGTTCATTTGCTCCCATCGATACCATAAAACATCACCAGCGTTTGGATCATTTGCAGTAGAAGTAAGAGCAAAAGGTGTACTAATTGGCACGATAAACCCACCATTTGTTGAGGTTATGGTAGGCGCGTTATTGGATATATTGGTAGTCGCTGCGCATGTTCCTCCTGATGCTGAAATAAAATTTCCGATTTCTAGTAAACTAACTCCATGAAAATGATCATCGCTATTGAGTTGAACATTTGGAGCGCAAATTCCAGCATAACCCATAATGGTACTGGCGCTGCCCGGCTCCATGGCTGTAGCATTGTTTCTATTACAACCGTTATTTTGTGTATGATTTGCTGCAAACTGATGCCCTATTTCATGAGCCACATAATCTACATCGAATGGGTCTCCAATTGGCGTACCACTTCCTGTAACACCTCGTGCTTTGTTGTTGTTTGTCGAATTACATACTACACCTAATCCAGCCACACCTCCACTATTTGTGCCAAAGACATGACCGATATCGTAATTTGCCGAACCAATCACTGTGCCGCAAGTTGTTTGGTTTTCTCCAAGCATAGCGAAGGCGTCCCCATTGGAGTAAGGATCAGACCCAGCATTGGTATAAATAATCAAATTGTTATTTGGAATGATTTCCATAGTAATAGCCATTTCGCGCTCGTAAATGCCATTCACTCTATTCATTGTTGTAACTTGAGCAGCTAAAGCAAGAGCAACTGTTCCGCCATGAAAGATTGTGTATTCTCCAGTTGCTGCCAAAGCCAATCGATACGTACGCAATTGGCACGATGCATAGCTCAAAAGTATATCCTCATCATTCGTCACGATGTCGCTAATACTTAATGCTTGCTCTTCATTATGCTCGCAAGTCATAATTTTGCTACTAACAAAATCCGATTTGAGGTAAAGCATATACAAGCTATTGTTTTCTTGTTGAACTGGATCAATGAAATAAGTACCCTGATTTTTATCAAAAATCATAGCATGGAAACCATGGGATGTGATATCAATTTTTCCATGAACGCTGCGGTCAGAAACACCAACAACGTTGTAAGTCCTGAGTTCTGGATAAACAGCTTGTAAATCTGGATGTACAGTTGTATTTCGAAAAACCTTGAACAATCCAAGCTGTCCATCAGGTCCTGGCATGTACATGGTAACGGTATTAGAACTATTAAAGTCTGTCACATGGGGAATATCATTTCCTTTCAATTCAAGATCCAATTGGGCGAAATCTAAATTGAACACAGTGAAATCAGAGGCCCAAATTTGTTGTTTAGGCAACGCTTCAGATATTATCAATTCCGAGTTTTCTAGTTGGGTTTGAATATGCCGAGTTAAGTTTTGAGAAAAAAGTGGATGAAACCCTGCAATAATGAATAAGAGTAGTGTTTTTTTCATGGAGCAATATTTTTAATTACCGGCCAAAGCTATGTAAACATTTTAAAATATGCAAGTCCAAAAGACAGTTCTATTTGACAAATTTTAAATAAAGAAATAGATATCTGTGCTTATTTTTTGACAAGTCGCTTGGTATATGTACCTGTGTCACCAATAATTTGCACAAAGTAAACACCAGACGGATATTCTTGGACATCAACAATGTAGGTGCTTTTAGATGTGTTAATTTTCTGAATCACTCGACCTGTCATATCCGTAATTTGAACTTGACGTACATCAAAATGATTGATTAGTATGGTAAATTTACTCTCTGCAGGATTTGGAAAAATTGACCAAGTAGGCAAAGTATGTTGCTCTAATCCAACTGCAAATGAAATCGCGGTAGATTGGTATTCGCAACCATATTCGTCAGTTATAACAACGATATAAGCTCCTACACCCGCAATTGGCGCAGCATTTCCTGAAGCACCAGCTAATGGGTTACCATTTAAGAACCATTGATTGGAAGCACCCGCTAAAGGATTACTAAGCACAATTTCTGTTGGCGTGCTATAAATACCCGGCACATAATCTGTGCACACTACGCCAAGAACGGAAGGAGAAACTGCAGAACAACCACCAGAATTAAAAGCAGCGACAGTATAATTCCCGGATTCTATTGGGGTGTATTCTGTCAATGATGCCCCAGCAATGGACTGACCGTTAAGATACCATTGATATACGTAACCCATATCATCTACTGACATCAGATTTTCATTCAAATTATAATTAATAACTGGTTGCTCTGGATAACCAAATACTACCACGGTGTCTTGCGAAATCACAGCAGGAAAGGGCAAAATTGTTTGGCTAGAAATAGAATAAGAAATGTTTCCTCCTCCATCACCCCCAGAAAGCGAGCAACCTCCACATCCATTAAAATTCAATGTCTGCTGTCCTATATAATCATCTCCAAAAAACCACAGTTCAGCACCAGACTCATCTGCTTCCCAAACTTGAATAGCGTAGCTGCTAGATTCGTTCAACACAATACCAACTTCCCAAGAAACAGGGGGATTTGTGTTCATAATAATTCCACTTTGATAAATTGGCGCACCATTTTCTAAAAGAATAAAATAAGCATCTGCATCATCAAAAGATGGGAATCCACCTCCATAATTGCTCATTGAATTGATAGATAAATTAGTCAAAGTATAAACGTCTATTGTATCTAAATTAGAATATGCGGTATAATTCACCACATATTCACCGGGCTGCATATATACTTGGGGGGCAGGATTTTCCGCGGTTGAAGTATTGCCATTGCCAAAGTTCCAAGAATAAGCCATCAATCCAGGATTGTTATTTTCAAAAACAACAGCGACTGGTGCGCAACCTATTGCACCCTCCATTGAAAAACCGTCATTTGAATTATCAACCGTAAAAGGGAGAATAGTAATAGGCAACTGAAAAGAGAATGGAACACCTTGTGTTATGGTTAAGTCGGCAATTACATTCACATCTACCAAATAATCTCCTGCAAGCAATGGCGTGCCATAAATCAATCCACAACCATTAGTAGAAACTTGAGGATTATAATTACAACCGTTTGATAAATTGCTACACTCCCATTGTAAACCAACTGGAAGTGACACAGATAAGATCAAAAAGTTGGTGAAATCGTAGCCCAAAGTGTCTGTTGGCAACACAAAATGTAATATTTCAGAATAGGGCTGACCTACATTGCCATCGGGCATTTGCTCTGGATAAACACCAACTTGCGTGTATTGTGTATCTGGCACACAAACCTGAGAAAACCCAAAAGAAGCAATGAAAAACAAACAAAAAGATAGTAATAAATTTTTCATAAGACTCAATTTCTTTAGGGGTAAAAGTAATCATTTTAGAAATACGCGAAAATAGAATTCAAAGAATTTAATATCTACGTTTGGATTCATTAATTTAGCGAACAAATTTCGAATGGTTATGAAGAAAATCGGCGTATTACTTTCAGGCTGTGGTGTATATGACGGCGCTGAAATTCAAGAAACGGCATTTACTTTACTCGCCATAGAAGAGCTTGGTGCTGAGGCGATTTGCATCGGAATAAATAAAAATCAACACCATGTGGTGAACCACATCAACGGTGAAGAAATGAAGGAAAACAGAAACATGTTGGTGGAAGCGTCTCGAATTGCCCGTGGAAAGATCACTTCTATTGATAAAATCACACCTAATGACATCGATGCCTTAGTAATTCCTGGTGGATTTGGCTCCGCAAAAAACTTTACTACTTGGGCTTTCAAAGGCCCAGATGCTGAAATTCTACCTGAAGTAAAATTGTTGATAGTGAACTTAGTAAACATTGGCAAACCTATTTGTGCCTTGTGTGTTTCGCCTGTAGTTGTTGCTAAAGCGCTAGAGCATTCCAAGGTCAAAGCAAAGATGACCATTGGCTCAAGTGACGCGGCATCTGAATATGACATTGCTGGTTTCCGAGCTGGCATAGAAGCAACAGGCGCCGCAACTGTCGGGAAGTTAATTTCTGAAATACAAATTGACCAAGAAAACCGAATCGTTTCAGCACCATGCTACATGATGGAGACGACTTTGGTCGAGTTGAGAAATAATATCAAAATGGCAATTGAGGCGACGCTTGCACTCAGCAAATAAGCTCGAAACCTGACATCTTTCACTTTTTTTGTATCAATTGTCATTTCCTGAAGGGGAAAGAGACGGTGATTCTGGTCAAAAAAGAACGTGAAAAAGACATTACCATTATTTGTTTTATTAATTTTTGGTTTTTGGAATTACTTTCAGTCAGCAGAGGGTTGCGCTCAATGGCAATGGATTAACGATGGTATTCTCAAGCAGCAATCCATTTTGATGCGTTGTTGTCAGAGGCCCCTGAAAGGAGGTTTCCATTCATGACATTCATAAAATTATCGAACTCAATGATGGCTTTTATTATGAATGTTTGACTTCTTAATCAAACTACTTCTGCAAAATTACACACCTTTCTTACAACTCCCCCCACAAAAAAAGCGGACAAAATTTCTTCTGTCCGCTTTATAAATTTCACATTTTTTTCCTATGCTTTAACTGCCGCGCTTAAAAATTCACGGTTCATTCTAGCAATGTTGGTTAGAGAAATTCCTTTGGGACATTCTACTTCGCAAGCGCCGGTGTTGGTACAATTTCCAAAACCTTCTTCATCCATTTTGGAAACCATGTTTAATACGCGTGTTTCGGCTTCTGCTTTACCTTGAGGTAAAATGGCCAATTGAGAAACTTTAGCCGAAACAAACAACATGGCAGAAGCATTTTTACAAGAAGCCACACAAGCACCACAACCGATGCAAGTAGCCGCGGCAAAAGCCTCGTCAGCATCTACTTTGGGAACTACAATTGAATTAGCATCTTGTGCTGCTCCAGTATTTACAGAAATATAACCACCGGCTTGCATAATTCGATCAAATGCCGAACGGTCAACCACCAAATCTTTGATAATCGGAAAAGCTTTGGCTCTCCAAGGTTCGATATAGATGGTTTCACCGTCTTTGAAGGAACGCATGTGTAATTGACAAGTTGTAACGGCTGATTGTGGCCCGTGAGCACGTCCATTGATATATAGAGAGCACATACCGCAAATTCCTTCACGACAATCGTGATCGAAAGCTACTGGACTATCGCCTTTCTCAACCAACTCCTCGTTCAACACATCGAGCATTTCCAAAAATGACATGTCTGGCGAAACATTGTCCACAGAATAATCAACCAATCTTCCTTTGTCTGCAGCGTTCTTTTGACGCCATATTTTCAGAGTTAATTTCATAAAAATGACATTTAGCATTTAGCCGTTAGCCATTAGCTGAATAGCCAATGCCAACAACAAAAAAATTATTTATAACTACGTTGAACCAATTTAATGTTTTCATAAACCAAATCTTCCTTGTTTAAGATTGGCTCTTTGCCATCTCCGGCAAACTCCCATGCAGAAACAAAAGCAAAGTTGACATCATCTCGAAGTGCTTCACCCTCTTCTGTTTGTGATTCTTCACGGAAGTGTCCTCCACAAGATTCAGCACGATTCAAAGCATCGTAACACATCAATTCGCCCAATTCTAAGAAGTCAGCAACGCGTCCTGCTTTATCTAATTCAGGATTGAATTCATTCAATTCACCAGGAACACGAACATTCGACCAAAATTCTTGACGTATCTCTTGAATCTCCGCGATTGCTTGTTTTAATCCTTCTGTGCTTCTGGCCATACCACATTTATCCCACATCACTTTACCCAAACGCTTGTGGTAATAATCAACTGGTTTACTTCCATTTGTATGCAACAACTTTTCAATTCTCTGACGCACTTCATGTTCTGCATCTTCAAATTCAGGAGATTCCGTTGAAATTTTACCTGTGCGAATTTCTTCGGCTAGATAAGACCCTACTGTGTAAGGAATTACGAAATATCCATCTGCCAAACCTTGCATCAAAGCCGACGCACCAAGTCTATTAGCACCGTGGTCAGAGAAATTTGCTTCGCCCAAAGCATACAAACCTGGAACAGTTGTCATCAATTCATAATCTACCCAAAGGCCACCCATCGTATAGTGAACCGCTGGATAAATCTTCATGGGACTTTCATACGGATTTTCACCTGAGATTTGCAGGTACATATCAAACAAGTTACCATATTTCTCTTTTACCACAGCTTTACCCAATTCTTTGATTTTCACAAGACTTGGGTTGCTGATATTCATTTTAGTAACTTCCATATTTCCATAGCGCTCAATGGCTTCAGCATAATCCAAGTAAACCGCTTGTCCAGTAGCATTTACGCCATAACCGGCGTCGCATCTTTCTTTGGCAGCCCGTGAAGCCACGTCGCGCGGCACCAAGTTACCAAAGGCTGGATAACGGCGCTCTAAGAAATAATCGCGGTCATCTTCTGCAATATCATTGGCGCTTTTTTCGCCTTGTTGTATGGCCTTGGCATCTTCTAAATTTGCGGGCACCCAAATACGCCCGTCATTTCTCAAAGACTCCGACATCAAAGTCAATTTACTTTGGTGGTCGCCAGAAACTGGAATACATGTTGGGTGAATCTGTGTGAAGCATGGATTACCGAAAAAAGCCCCTTTTTTGTAGGCCTTCATGGCAGCGCTTACGTTGCTTCCCATTGCGTTTGTTGAAAGAAAGAAAACGTTTCCATATCCACCGGTGCAGAGTAAAACAGCATGTGCCGAATGACGTTCGATAGCACCAGTGACTAAATTTCTAGCGATAATCCCTCGTGCTTTGCCATCCACTTTCACGATATCCATCATTTCGTGGCGGTTGAACATTTTAACTGTTCCTTTTGCTATCTCTTTAGATAATGCAGAATAAGCACCCAACAACAATTGTTGACCTGTCTGACCTGCTGCATAGAATGTGCGCTGAACTTGTGTACCTCCAAAAGATCGGTTATCTAGCAAGCCACCATATTCACGGGCAAAAGGAACTCCTTGAGCCACACACTGGTCGATGATGCTAGTACTCACCTCTGCCAAACGGTGTACATTAGCTTCACGGGCACGGTAGTCGCCACCTTTTATTGTATCGTAAAACAATCTAAACGTCGAGTCGCCATCATTTTTGTAATTCTTCGCAGCGTTGATACCCCCTTGGGCGGCAATTGAGTGAGCACGGCGCGGACTGTCTTGAAAACAGAACACTTTCACGCTGTAGCCCATCTCAGCAAGTGAGGCAGCCGCAGAAGAACCTGCCAATCCAGAACCAACAATAATGATGTCTATGTTTCTCTTATTCGCAGGATTCACCAAGTTCACATGATCTTTATAATCTGTCCACTTTTCATCAATGGGACCTGCTGGTATTTTAGAATTCAACTTGCTCATATCGTAAAATCTTTAAGATTGGCTAATAAATAAATATAAGGGAATCGCTGCAAATGTCAGAGGAACAACAATGGCAAATGCATAACCCAACTTTTTAATAAGAGGCATATAGCTTTTGTAGTTGGCCCCTAAGCTTTGGAATGCACTCTGAAAACCATGCATCAAATGGAAGCTCATCGCTAACATCGATAAAACATAAAAAATAACCATCGCCATTGCCGTACTGTTTTCTTTCGGGCTAAAGAAATTCATTACCACAGTATATAAATCTTTGTAAGCCGTGCCTAATTTGATATCGTAAGTTTTATCGTACAATTGGGTTTTATCTTTTACAACAACATCATCCACGGGGACATAATTCTCTGAAGTTGTAAGATAATATTCCGCTTTCATATTCTCGTCGCCAATTTCAATGGTGTGTAATGGAACTTCTGAAAAATTCATTTTCGCCCAGAAGTGAACCATGTGTGTGGAGATAAACACCAAAATAATGGTTCCTAGTATCGCCATATTGCGTGAGTACCATTTTGAATTTGCACTGCGATTGTTGTGCGCATATTGCTGAGGGCGTGCTTTTCGATTTTGATATGTAAGCAAAAATCCATCAATGGAATGAAACAAAATGCTAATGTAGGTTACGTAGCTTAAAATTTTCACTGCAGGATTTGTTGTCATGAAGTGGGCATATTGATTGAATTGCAACCTTCCAGCTTCACCAGACATAAATAGTTGCAGGTTTCCGAGCAAATGACCTACTAAAAATAGACACAAAAATAAGCCCGTCAAGGCCATCCAATACTTCTTTGCGAGAGAAGATTTAATTAATACTGATTTACTCATGATCTTGTTTTTTCACGTAAAATTTGTCGGCGCAAAAATAAATATCTTAACGGTATGAATCACAAAACCATTACTTCATTTGACTATTTAGAATGGGTACAGATTAGCGTTGATGAAAATTCATAAGATTAACAAAAAATGGAGAAAAAATGTTTTGAGGAAAGGGAATGAAAGTCAAATTTTCTTTGGGCAAAAATATCTGGAAGTAAAGTTGCGTTCTTTTACTAGAAGTTAGTAAACTCTATGCATTCAATAAAAAAGAAGCGCATTTTGATAAATAATAAAAAAATTGATTCATGATATACATCCTATAACTGCAAAATAGTGCATCCCATGACACATGATCACCAAAAAGAAAATCAAGTCCTGATTAGGGTTTATGAAAAAATGGGGGTGCTAAGTACTTATCTTTACGCCCCGAAAGAATTGCGAGTTTTGTACTTACTGCTTAACAATCCTCGTATTCACAACACCGCTTTCCAACTGAATATGGAGCACATAAACCCCACTCACCAAATCACTCAGGTCAATTGTTGAAGACTCGTGAACAATACCCTGATGAACAACTCTGCCGTTTAAATCGAGAATTTGAAAGGATGCTCCACCTGAAACCCCTATCACATGAAGCACATCGATGAAAGGGTTTGGGTACAGCTCAAACGCTGAAGTTTGCTCATAAATTCCGGAGAAGCCATTCAAAACGCCCAAATGATTCAATGCATTCTGTGGACTAAATGTAAATTCCCCTCCAACTAAAATGGACTGATTTGGAAAAGCTGCTTTTATAACATAAACAGGCTTATTCAGAATTGCAACATATTCGAAAGAATTAAGAGCAATCTTATATCGAGCCAAATTTGACCCAATAATACCCATCGTAGCCTCAATATTTGAAAAATCTCCTCCAATCAATAATGATCCTGTAACTGATTCATAAAAAACAGAATTTATTGACGGAGATTGAGTTTCGTTATTCATCATAAAGCCATTGCCATAGAATAGGAGGGGTTGTAGTGTATTATTCAAATACCGAGAAAGCAGAACCCCGCTAGATGATTGATTATTCGAACAAGAGCCAGCAAAATAAATTTGAGTGTTAATGACTACAAAATCATTTACCTCATCTGGCATAATATAAGCGCCAGTTATGCCCGTCCAAGATATTTCGTTTGAGTGTGCTCGAAAAACAGCATTAGCCGCCTGAATAGTATCCGAAATTTCGTCATTGGCATTAAAAGTAATAAGTTGGTCAAACTTACCTACATATAAACGGCCCAAAGGAGAAGCATCAATTTTATTGATATCTCCATAGATATGAGCAGCTTTAATCCACGTTGAGTCATCCACTTTAATCCAAATCTCTTTTAGATCAGGATTGTCAGGGTGGTAAAGCACAATTTCTATTGAATTAGACCAACCACCTCCCCAAAATCCTGTTTGAGCAATATAGCCTTCACGATTGGGCACATTAGCATACGTCCATTCTCCCTGATTAAAATAAGCCAAACTAAAAGTTGATCCATCTACTTCAAATTGACCGTATGCTGTAGGCCCAAAAAAACCATTAGAAACTCCATTCAAAACACCGTTCAATCCTGAACCTAAACAGGCCAATTGATTGTTTTGAAATTTACCAATTTGCGAACAAGGTTGAGCGTCCAGAGTATCAAAATCGCCCACAATTATCAAGCCTTGATTTGAAGAAGCTAACATTTTTCTAACGTTGCCATTTGCTCCTGCACCAACTGGAAAAACATTACTTTGAGGGGCGTATCCTGGCTGAATCCATTTCAATTCATCAAGAATAAACCCATGCGCATCTGCCCACTCTGCCACCCCTGGTGTACTAATATCCTCTATGAGACTGTAATTTTCACTGGCGCGAATACTTGTAACTAAGTCCGTGTACCCCGATTGCTTCATCAAATAACCGACTGCGCAGTGAACCTCAAAATCATCAACGAAATAGGGTGTTCTGGTAGCGTGATAAAGGTTCGTAGGAAATACTTGTTCATGCGCATAATCCGCTAATTCTTCTATGAGACGCAGGCGCTTTGCTCGTTGTTGTTCGCTTAAAGCCTGCGGTGTGTTTTTGATTAAACTCTTACACACCAAATACAAATGGGCTTGAATTGCGTCGATGTCCGAATCAAATTGTATCTTTTCAATTGGACAATCTGCGAGGTGATTTCTCCATTGTTCATTGATTTCAAACATTTTAAAATAATAGTCCAAATCACCTCGGTTTTGGGCGAAAAATATAAATGGGTAAATCAAAATCAGTACCGTGTAGATTGCCTTCATATCATCAAGATTATAGATTAGAAATTTAAACTTCAGTGCATTTAGTATGTAAGACGAATAAACTTTACCAAAGGTTGGAATCCGTAATTCATGAAAATCAACTGACAAATCTAAACCAAAACGAAGGATATTCCAAACACATTTATAAAGCGTTATGACAAGTCAAAATACTCATTTTTATAGCAATATGCTTGGATTTCTTAAACTACAACACCCCCTGCTTTTTCAAAATCCTGCCCACAACAACTGCGAATAAAATCAAGTAGCCAAAAGCTACGGTGGTAAGCCAATAGGAATTGTGCACCCCGTATATATCGGCAAATTTCCCTTGGATAGGTGGAATGATAGCGCCGCCGAGAATCATCATTACCAAAAAACCTGAACCTTGTGTGGTATATTTGCCAAGGCCCATGAGCGACAAACTGAAAATCGATGGCCAGATGATACTACATGCCAAACCTCCTGAAAGGAAAGCATAAATTGCAATATCACCAGTGGTAAATAAACCAACCAACATAGCGATTAATCCAAACAAACCGAAAATAAAAAGTGTCCGGACCGGTTTGTCTTGACTGACGAAAAAAGCGGCGATTAGCACAAAAACACAAAGCACATAAAGATACAAATTGCTCACGTCTTTTCCACTGAGTGCATTCACAGCAATCATAACGCCAAAGGCCAAAAGGGGAACAACAATTATCATGAGTTTTTTTGTGGTTGCCTCCATCTTAAACACGCTAATGGCGCCTGTCCAACGGCCCACCATCAAGCTGCCCCAATAAAAAGAAATGTAAACCGATGCGTCTTGAGTGCTGATACTACCAAAGGTCTCTGTGCTTAACAATTCGCCTAAATTACTACCCACAGCAACTTCTACGCCAACGTAAAAGAAGATTGCCAACATCCCTAAAATCAACTGTGGAAATTGCATGGCGCCCCAACCAGACTTGCTTTTTTGAGAAAATAAATAAGCAGCTGTCAAAGAGCCTATTACCACCAAAAAAGCGCCAATCAGCCAATACAATCGCTGATTCTCAAGTACTTCGATTGCCGTAATGGTGTCTGTATATGTTCCGAAAATGGGCACAAAACAAATCACTAAAAAAACGGTCATAGCGAGCAATACCATAAAAGCCCGATTTGATTTTTCCATTTGCACTTCTTGTATTCCTGCTGGCACTCGCTTAGAAAAATGAAGGATAGCCGCAGCACCTATAAACAAAGCACCCACAAAAGTATACAGCACAATAACTTTGGTCAACGGTAGATTGGCAATTTGTTCATCAGAGATGTTTTGAGCCGTTCCGAAAAGCGCAAAAGCAATCAACAAAGGCCCTACCATAGTACCAAATGAATTGACGCCGCCACCTAAATTGACTCTAGAAGCTCCCGTTTTGGGGTCACCCAATGAAATCATAAAAGGATTGGCGCCCGTTTGCTGAATCGAAAAGCCCAAGCCGATAATGAATAAGCCAACAAGCATCAAAGAATACGTATTGGCATTCACTGCGTAAATCATGAAGCCAGCTCCGAGAGCAGATAATATCAAGCCGCGGACAATAGTTTTTTTATAACCCATTTTCGCGACCAAATCTGAGCCAAAAAAATTGGCATACGCGAATAGAGATAGAGCTCCAAAATAATAAGCAAAATAGAAGGCCAAGTCAATTAACTGCGATTGAAACTGGTCGAGACCAAAATAATTTTTACAAAACGGAATGAAAACCGAATTGCTTGCGGCAATAAATCCCCAAAAGAAAAACACGATGGCCACAACCGATAAGGCATTGGTATTCGTTTTTTGTACTTCTGTTCCCTCAAACTCTGCGAAATTGGTGTCAAGCTGACTTGTTCCTCCTGCCATAACTGATTAATTTTGGGGAAAAGTAAGGAAAAGATTTGATTTTGAAATAGATTACGCTCTAAGAACAATAAGCTAATTCGAAAAAACAAATAACCCTTTTTTTACAAATAATCACTTCCACTTATTCGAGCCAATCAAGTGGATCAAATCAGTTTTGATATATTGAAGTACGGGATAGATGGAGTCAAAATTGGGAGACGCATTAAAATATACTGTTCCACGTACAAAATGTTTGTTGCTGTCGGTGTAATGGAATTGAAAAGGTGTAGCAGAATTTCCATAAAACTCATAAAATGTGCCGTAAACATTTTGCTCAGGATTAAAGATCATAGAATCCTGAATTGCCGAGGCTTTTACCTGATGTTCGCGCACTTTTTCAACGGAATAGTTAATTAAGTCCGACAGGTTGTTTTCGATGCTCACGTAGCTTAAATGAAGTGTGCCGTTGAATTTCCCAAAACTAATGTCTTGATGGCATATATTTTCTTCATTAGGCGGCTTAGAAGTCATATACGAGGCCAATTCGAAATCATACCGACAGTCGATATTTAAAGGGCGATACGTATGTTCTGGAAACTCAACTCTCAAATTCGCCATAGGTTTGGGAATAGTGAGTTCCTCCTCTCCGCAAGCACAAAGAAACAAAGCCATAAAAAAAAGTAGACTCTTATTTATCATTTTTCTGTCCATTTTTAATGACGCGTACCAACTTGATTCGTTTTTTGTCAGCAGCTTCCACAATAAAAGTAAGATCTTTCACTGTTAAACGCTCATTTTTCCGCATGATTCTGCCGCTTTGTTCGATAATAAATCCAGCAAGAGACTCAGCATCACCTTTTAAGTCTTCGTAGTCACGTTCTTCTAATTCTAAAACTTTATACAAATCTAAAAGTGGCGTTTTACCTTCAAACACAAAAGTGTAATCGTTCACTTTAGTGTGCACAACTTCATCTTCATCAAACTCATCGGTGATATCGCCAACAATTTCCTCCAAAACATCTTCTAAGGTAACTATACCACTTGCTCCGCCGTATTCATCCACAACAACTGCCATGTGCATTTTCTTCTCTTGAAAATTCTTCAATAAGTCGTCAATCTTTTTGTTTTCTGGAACAAAGAATGCAGGTCTTAAGAGTGTGCTCCAATTGAAATCTTCGGGTTTGTTGATATGCTCTAATAAATCCTTCACATACAAAATACCAACAATATTGTCGAAGGTTTCTTGATAAACCGGGAATCTGGAAAAACCGCTTTGAACGATCACCTCATAAACTTCTGCGAAATTCATCTTCATATCAACACCTACAGCATCCATTCTTGAACACATGATTTGACAAACTTCCGTATTACCAAAACGAACAATTCCTTCCAACATTTTATGCTCCTCCTCAGAATCCGTTAACTCCCTCGTCAACGCAACAGCCTGTTCTAAATCTGTTGAAGACACACGCATGTCATATTTTCTAGTTTTTCTATTGATGACATCTGTACTTTTCATCAAAACTTTCGATAACCATGAAAAAGGTGGCGTTTTTGATAAAATGCGCAACGGAACAGCCATACGCGAGGCAATTGTCAAAGCATTTCTATTGGCATAAAGCTTTGGCAACATTTCACCGAAAAGCAACAAAACCAAGGTGATTAACACCACTTGAAACACAAATACCCAAACTGGATGCTTGAGCAAGGTAGGGTCTAAAATAACATTGTACAGTTTTTCATATAAGTAACCACCAAGAATTACGATACCAACATTAACAAAATTATTGACAATCAATATGATAGACAAAAGCTCTTTAGACTTTCCTTTCCAATCGAGAATTTCTTGACTTCGAGGAGATTTCTCTTTTCTGAGGACATCCATTTCTTTAGGCCCGATAGAAAAGAATGCAATTTCGGATGCAGAAATCATTGCAGAAATAAACAGCAAAATTAGGAACAGAACAATTAGGAACAGAACAAAAGACCAATTGAATGCGCTTGATTCAAATAATGAAGCCATTATAGTAAAATACTGTTCAGGAGGGTCTAAGTCAATCATGCGACAAAATTAAACATTTTCACAGATATTCACGACCTTACAAGTTATTGTCAGCATGTAAAACGAATTATTCAAAAATTTGTTGGATTTAAAAAGGTGAGTCATCTTCATTGTGCATGTTGTTGAGCGGTGAAGGATTCTGTCCTGATTCTACCGACGGCGGATAAGATTCACCTGTATGCTGCGCCGTTTCTGGTTTGGGTGAAAGTAATTGCAATTCATCAGCAATAATCTCTGTTGTATAACGCACCACATTATCTTTGTCTGTGTATGAGCGCGTGCGCAACTTTCCTTCAATATAAATTTTCGTTCCCTTTTTCACATAATTCTTTGTGATTTCGGCCAAGCCCCTCCACAAAACGACATTATGCCAATCTGTGAGCGTTCTCTTTTCACCAGTTTTTTTATCTGTATAAGACTCGCTTGTAGCCAAGGTGAGTGTTGCAACACCTGTTCCGTTTTCTAAATAACGTACCTCTGGATCTTTACCCGCGTTACCGATTAAAATCACTTTATTCACTGTTCCTGCCATAGCCACAAATGTAGGCAAGAAAATCTAAAACAGTTCAATCGAATTAGGAAAAATAAGCAAGCACCAACACTATAACTTTTTTTGCATTTCTGAAAATAAAGCGCTAAATTCGGACAAGGCTCTGCATGGAACTTTTTGCTTTAACTTAAAAATAAATGATTTATGAAAAAAATCTTTCTCCTCTCAGCCCTGAGTGTGTGTGTGTGTGATATAACTCATCTTACGCTCAAAGCGACCCGTTGCAAGTTGACGGGAATGCAGTTGATACAGCTTTATTTATTGGCACAACCAACGCACTAGCCTTGCCATTTTAAACCAACAATGTCGAATTTAAAATATCAGTAATGTGACCACAAATCACAGTGATTCATTTTATTTGGAAGAAAATGAGTACTAGAATTATGTAATTGAGTATTGACATAAGTGAATCATGAGATACCATAACAAGACGTTGGCAAAACATAAGTCATTTATAGATTTCATTTTACCTTAGCTTTGTGTATTCAATTATGGGGAAACTACTTTCAGACAGCGGGGCTACAAAATCCAAATGGGTTTATCAAAATACAAACGAAATAATACGCTTTGAATGTAAAGGCATTCGTTTTGGTTCGACATCCAATTTCGACATCAACATGATATTGTTGGAAATTGTGGAAAAACTGAAAGACAAAACCATTGACCAAATCCAATTCTATGGCAGTGGCTGTCATCATGGAAAGGCGCGAAAAAAAATGGCAGAAATGTTGCAGGCGTGCTTTCCAAAGTCTCAAATTGAAGTAGCTGGCGATATCGAAGCAGCTTGTTTGGCAACGCTTGCCGACAAACCAGGATTCTGTATCATTTTGGGCACAGGCTCAGTGGGCATGGAATGGAACGGTAAACAAATCGTACAAATCTACGGTGGCAAAGGTTTTCCGAAAGGCGATTTTGCCGGTGGCGCTGAACTGGGGCTTCGGTTTTATCACTTTCTCAAGAAAAACCCAGACCAGTACCAAAAGTTCTATTCAGAACTTGAAAAACTTCCGAAAAGTCCAGAAAGTTCGCATGCAGTGCAGTTTGGAGAATGGGGAAAAAAACTCATAGAACAAAAGCAAAATTATAAATTCAAAGGGCTCATCACAAAATCAATCGAAAGATTCATAAAAGACATGCCCGACTTTTCCCGTTTCAATAGAATTGGAATTGTGGGCTCTGTGGGGCTCTATTTAGAACCAGAAATTCGTGAAACCTTGAATTTAGCCTCAACGGAATTGATTTTTATTCAAACACCTTTGGATGCGCTCGTAGGGAAATAATTGTCCGCTCAATTGAACTCCTATTTCCGAAAATAAGGACATTTGGTATTTATACAAATTCATATGATGCAGCACATTATTGAAATCCAACAAGAATTGATTGAATTCTTTAATTTGCGATTGATTATAATAATGGTAGCTTTGACGTATATTCATCAATACCATACACCTTGAAAAGATTAATATTTTTAACGTCATCTTTATTTTTGACATCTCAATTAAATGCTCAGTTGTTTACCGACGACTTTGAATCGTATAACGCTGGAGCGCTTTGTCCGCAATCTGCGCAATGGACCACGTGGTCAGGCACAGAAGGCGGTGCTGAAGACGGAACAGTAGGCTCTGCCCAAGCATTAAGTGGAACAAAATCTGTTTATTTAAATTCGAACTCTGCTAATGGTGGACCACAAGACATTCTATTGACTTTGGGGCAGCAATATACAAGTGGGATATTAATTTGGGAAACTGCTTTTTTCGTTCCAACAGGTAAGCAAGCCTACTTTAACTTTCAAGCGAATACAACACCAGGACAAGTTTGGGGCCTGAATTTCAATGCCTCAAACGGTTCTTTCACTTTTGATGATGGAATTTCGTCTAACTTGCTCACCTCATCCTATCCCGCTAATGCTTGGTTTACTTTGCGCATTGAGGCAAATCTTACCTTGGGCGTTTGGGAAGCCAGTATAGACGGCACTTCAATTGGAACTTGGATCAACGGTGTAAACAGTGTGGCATCCGTAAATTATTATCCTCATAACGCAAATGCTCAATACTTCATTGATAATGTGATGTTCGATTACCAACCATTCACTTTACCAAATCTTAATGCTATTGCTAGTTCAATTAACATGAACGGAAACATTGCAACTCAAAACGTTTCGCCAACAGGAATAATAACCAATGGAGGAACAACTGCTTTGAACTCTTTTACTGCTACTTTGAACTATAACGGAAACGATTATGTTCAAAACGTTAGCTCCGTAAACGTTGCTTCCATATCCAATTACACTGTTGATTTTGGTTCTATTGCGTTAGTTGCTGGTTCAAACATTGCGACTCTAACCATTAGCAATATCAACGGTGGTAACGATGATTTATTTATCGATAACACAACATCAGTTCTTGTAAATCCGATTGTGCCAGCTCTGGGAAAAATGGTTGTTGGTGAAGAAGGAACAGGTACATGGTGTGGCTGGTGTCCGAGAGGAGCCATTTTCATGGATATCTTCGAAGAAGATTTTAGCGACTTTTGGGTTGGAATTGCCGTACACAACGCCGATCCAATGGCTGATGCTGTCTATGATGCTGGTATGGGGTCAATGATTTCAGGTTACCCAAGTGCAGTAGTTGATAGAGGCCCATCTTTAAATCCAGCCGCTATGTTCAACGATTTTTATGCGCGTTTGCAAGTTGCTCCAGTTGCATTTATATCAACTTCACAAACCTACAACGCTGCAACACGTGAACTTGTGGTGACCGTTAGCGCTGATTTTCAACAAAATGCAGCAAGTTCATTTAAATTGGCTTGCGTGCTAACCGAAGACAACGTAACTGGAATTGGCGCGGGATACAACCAAGCTAATTATTACGCTGGAGGCAGTAACGGACCAATGGGTGGTTATGAAATATTGCCAAATCCGGTGCCAGCATCTCAAATGATTTATGACCACGTAGCCCGTTTGATTGCTCCAAGTTTTGCAGGTGATGCAACAAGTTTTCCAACAACGGTAACGGCTGGTGAAACCCATTCTAAAACATACACTTTCACCCTGCCTACTACCTGGGATGAGAGCAACATAAATATTATCGGGATGATGATTGACCCAACGGGCAAAATTGATAATGCCTCAAAATTTAAACTCTCTAATCTTGTAACAATTGAAGAATTGAGCATGAACAAACCGGCATTCACGCTTTATCCAAACCCAAGCGCATTCAGTACTACATTGGCTCTTGAATTGAAAAAACCCTCAACTCTTGAAGTAGCAGTAATTGATGTATCAGGGAAAATTGTGAGCAAACGTAACTATGGCGTAATAGAAGGAAATCAAAACATTGAAATGCATACTGCTTCGCTCAATGCTGGTGTGTACTTCATACAAGTTACAATTGACGGGGTTTTGAGTACACAACGTTTGGTTGTAGAATAGGACAACAAGAATTTCGAGATAAATGCGAACGGCAGGGTTTTATAATCCTGTCGTTTTGCTTAATAAATAATGGTCGAGAAGCACCAAGGCACACATGGCTTCAACAATTGGAACTGCGCGTGGCACAACACATGGGTCATGACGACCTTTGCCTTCCAAAGTGATTTCCTTACCTGATTTGTCAATGGAAACTTGGTCTTGCATCAAGGTTGCTACAGGTTTAAAAGCTACACGAAATTCAATAGGCTGACCATTGGAAATGCCACCTTGGATACCTCCACTGTAATTGGTGAGCGTTGAACCGTTGGGCAAAATCACATCATTGTGTTGTGAACCAAGCAATTCTACAGCCGAGAATCCCGAGCCAATTTCAAAACCTTTTACAGCATTAATAGAGAGCATTGCTTTACCTAATTCAGCATGTAATTTATCAAAAACAGGAGCACCTAATCCAATAGGAACTCCAATAGCAGTGCAGCGAATTGAGCCACCAATCGTATCACCAGCTTTACGCACTTCCAAAATCAGGTTTTCCATTTTTCGAGCTGTTTCCTCATGAGGACAACGCACGGCATTATCTTCGATGTTATCGGGGTTCAAAATGTAAACTGCGGGAACTTGAATATTGCCCACTTGGTCTACAAAGGCATGGATTTGAATGCCCACCCGTTTCAACATCTGCTTGGCTATCGCTCCAGCTACAACGCGGCAAGCTGTTTCGCGAGCACTTGAGCGCCCACCACCGCGATAATCTCGGTGACCATATTTTTTATCGTAAACAAAATCCGCATGACTTGGTCGATAAGCATCTTTCAAATGCTCGTAATCCTGCGACTTTTGGTTCTCGTTCACAATCATAAATCCGATAGGAGAACCAGTGGTTTTTCCCTCAAAAATACCGGAAAGAAACTGCACCGTGTCCGATTCTTTACGCTGTGAAACAACACGTGACTGCCCCGGTTTTCTGCGGTCCAATTCGCGCTGAATGGCATCCAAATTCAACTCAAAATTAGAAGGAACACCATCTATCACGCCACCAATGGCCTCGCCATGCGACTCGCCAAAAGTGGTCAAACGAAAGATATGTCCAAAGGTGTTGCCAGCCATCAGTTACAAATGGTTTCCGAAGTTTGTTTGAGGATTTCTCTCACCTCATCCATGGTTGGTGCTTCTGCATAAACACGCAAAACAGGCTCCGTTCCCGACGGACGGATCATCACCCAACGATTGTCGTCGAAGAAAAACTTAAATCCATCGATGGTTTCCACTCGGGCAATTGGATAATCACCAAATTGCTTATATGAATTTCCTTTACATTTGGCTATAATTTCTTGCTTCAAACTTTCGGTGATATGCAAATCGTTGCGTTCAAATTTGAATCCGCCCACCAAGGCATAGACCTCGTCAATCAATTCATCCAAAGACTTGCCTGATTTGGCCATGTATTCAAAAATCACCAAGCCCATCCAAATGCCATCACGCTCAGGTATATGTCCCTTGATTGCAATTCCACCAGATTCTTCACCCCCCAAAAGCACATCACCATCCACCATTTTGCCTGCGATATATTTGAATCCGATTTGCACCGTTTCATGTTGCAATCCGAAGATTTTGCACATTTTCTCCACTTTAGGCGTACAACTAAATGCCGTAACAACACGTCCACCAAGACCTTTGAATTTATGCAAATAATTAATTAACAATAGTATAATATGATGCGAATCGATAAACTCCCCTTTACCGTTAAACAAACCAATGCGGTCGGCATCACCGTCAATAGCCAATGCAGCAGTATAGCCCGGATTGTTTTTGAGGAAATTAGAAACTTCTTGCAAATTTTTCTCAATCGGTTCAGGCGCTTGGCCCATAAACGAAGGATTGTACTCACAGTGGAACTCTGTCACATTATTCAACACCTGACGAATCACGCGCTGACCGGAACCATACATGGCATCGAAAGCCAACTTCAAACCAGAATTATTTATTGCTTCCAAGTCAAAATTCGCCCGAATGGCATCGATATAATCTTTTTCTATATCTACTTTTTTTACCAGAGAATTGGCTTTCACAGTATCCCAAGTCATTGAGGAATAATCTGCAGGCGCTTCAGGAATCATATCCTCCACCAATTGGATTTCTTCTGGACCCAAAGGACCACCATAAAAAGCTTTCAATTTATAACCATTGTAGCTCGGCGGATTGTGAGAAGCCGTTAACACAACACCAATCGCAGCGCTATATTTTGCACAAGCCATGGACACCATTGGCGTACTCACAAAACCTTCAGCGTAAAGCACTTCAATTTCATGTGCAACAAAAACTTGAATTGCATTTTGCATAAATAAATCGCCTGCAAAACGACAGTCGTGTCCAATGACAATTTTCTTAATCGGCTGTTTCAACACATACTTGCTCACAGCTTCGGATACACGTTTAACATTGTTCACTGTAAAATCGTCAGCAATTATTGCACGCCATCCGTCTGTCCCAAATTTCACTTTGCTCATAGGTATAGAATTTCTTGCAAAGCTATAGAAATAATGTATTTGCGAAAGAAAAGGCTTAACTTTGTGCTTATTAAAGGTTAGAAAGTGGACTTAAATTCAATCCTAAAAAATGACTCGGTAAAACAATTGTTGGAAAAGGCAGGCGTTGACAAAAACAGCCATGGAGATGTTGCTGCTGCTGCTATGGAGGCAGTAAAAGGAGTCTTCAGCAAAGAGCCTATGCAGTTGGCAAGTCTATTTTCGGCCAATCCAGACACTGACGACGACAAAAAAGTAGAAAATGATTTGGAAAAGAGTTTTTCTAATAGCCTTCAAGCCAAAGGATTCAGTTTGGATAAAATAGACTCTTTGACTGCCCTTTTGCCTTTAGTAATGAACTTATTTAAAGGCAAGGCTGCTGGCTCTAAAGATGGCGGTTTTGATATTTCTGGTGTTGCAAACATGTTAGGCGATTTGCTAGTAGGAAATACAAAAGGGAAGAAACCCAGTGGTCTTGATTTAAAGAGTATTGGCTCCCTTATTGGCGGTCTATTTGGTAGAAAATAATCAATCTAAAAAGTGATCTTATGAGTGTTGTAAAAGTAGTTGAAGTTAAGTCGAGTTCAAGCAAAAGCTGGAAATACGCGGCTCAATACATACTAACGAAAGCTTCTAAAACATTGAATAACATTGCATCTATATGTTTACAAGATCAGAGTTGTGCGGAAAAAGATGGTCAAATATAAGAATATCGCATAAGCCTAAATCTCTCATTCAAATTTTATAAATCATTCAAGGGAAATGAGTCCCATTTTGACTAAAATTTCATGCAAAAAAAAATCTATATCTTTCTTCTAGCTTTGAGCTGTTTTGCCTGTGGTTCCAAAAATAAAAAAATAGACCACGAGCAGCAAGACAATAGACCAATGAAACCCGTGTCTGCATTTTACTCGGCCTATGACGAGAAAGGTAATTGGGCCTTAGAAATGGATGTTTACGGTGAATTTCATTTTGTAGATTACAACAACAATATTGACTTACATTGTCTCACAGGAGACTTCAGTTCATTCACTGAGAATGATAAAAACGGGCTCATTTGGACAATGACCACGGATACAGAATTTCAGATACGACTTAAAATCTTTGAAGAAAATTGTTTCAATTTTGGATTCAACAAATACACCATGATTTTAGAACTGTTTAATGAAGTTGGTACGCTATATCGCATTGGCGCTTGTGGCACATATCACAACACATTGGGATTTGGCAACACCTACGAGCTTAGAAAAGTAAACCAGCAAGACTATGAAATTGTCACTGGGATTTCTGAAAAGCTCACACTATCAATACAAAAAACTAAATTCAGCAATATGCTCAGTGGCACGTTCAACTGCCGCACCTATATGAGCTCTCTCAACTTACTCGAAAACACATTTAGCATTAGTTTTAACCTTTATCCGAATATGGATTGTCATGAACCAGCAGAAACAAGTGCATTCTTCGATAAGATTGCCAATAGAAAGTATTATTTTAGGTTCTCCGATCAAAACAAAATACTAACGCTCTCAGATAAATTTGATACTTTTGTCTTCTATAAAATATGAGTATATGATCATCAGCACAACAGAATCAATTCCAGGTAAAAATATTGTCGAAGTTTTAGGCATTGCGCGTGGCAGCACAGTGCGAGCTAGAAATGTTGGTAGAGATATTTTCGCTGGATTGAAGAATATTATTGGTGGCGAAATCAGTGAATACACAAAACTACAAGCAGATTCTAGAGAACAAGCCATGCAGCGCATGATAGATGATGCAAATAGAATGGGGGCTGATGCCATTGTATGTTTCCGATTGAATACCTCGGTGATTACTCAAGGTGCAGCAGAAATGTTGGCATATGGAACTGCCGTTAAATTCGGATAAAGAACATGTCTATTTTTTGGCCTCAAGTGATTTTTTATGGAGTAATGCTCCTGATTATTATTTACTTGATAATTAAAAGATTTCGTGACGACGACCAGAAAGACTTCGAAAACAGAAACAACTAAGTAATTTCTTAACTTTTATATACATATGAATTCAATTATCGACGCCGATGTAAGCTACTGTATCGGATTAAACATTGGTGAGAATATGCGCTCACAAGATTTAGGTGAAATTGACGCTGAACATTTTGTGTCAGGAATACGTGCCATGCTGCACAACGAGCAAGCCAAATTCTCTCCAGAACAAGCCAGCCAGATTATTCAAGCGTTTTTTGAAAAAAAGACACAAGAACAATTTGAATCTATCAAAATTGAAGGGGAAGACTTCTTGGTGGCAAATGCATCAAAAGATGGTGTTGTGATTACAGAATCTGGCTTGCAGTATGAAGTAATTGAAGCGGGTTCTGGTGAGCACCCAGCAAGCACATCAATGGTTTCTGTTCACTACCACGGCACGCTTATAGATGGAACTGTTTTCGACAGTTCTTACGAACGTGACACACCCGCTCAATTTCCGCTAAATCAGGTCATTACCGGTTGGACAGAAGGACTTCAATTGATGAAAGAAGGCGCTAAATACCGTTTCTATATCCCGCAAAACTTGGCTTATGGCGCCAACCCGCATCCTAATGGCCCAATAAAACCGTACATGACGCTCATTTTCGATGTTGAACTTTTATCTATCGAATCATAATTTTATTGAATCTGTAAAATCACAATTAATGAAAAAATTAGTTTTCCTACTCCCATTATTCTCTTTATTTTTATTCGCTTGCAGCGATTCTGAAAAAACGATTGATGATACTGAAACAGGTGGTCTGAAGTATGGCGACCCAGGTAAAGATTACGACAATGTTGTACTCGAATCCCTTGACGATCGTGTAGCATACTCTGTTGGCTACAACTCAACAGAAGACGCAAAGCAATGGCTCAATTCAGAGGAATTTGCAGCATATTTCAATCGTTCGAAGGTACGCGACGGGTTCTTTATTGCTATTGAAAAAGCCGATTCAATTGAAGCACAAGAATACAACGGATTGCTTATGATCTATTTCTCTACGCAAGGAAGTTTTGATACAACAAACATTAGCCCTGCCGATGCCTCATACTATTTGGGATATTTACGAGGTTATGAGTTGAAGAAATCATTTGAGTTAAAAAGCATCTACGGAAAACTGTCGCTTGACATACTCAGAAAAGGCTTTAAAGACGGACTTTATGATTCTCAAGCAATGGTTCCTTTGAGTGAACAAAGCACCATCATCACTGAATATTTTAGTAGTATGTCTAAAGTCGAAGGGCAAGATTTTCTCCTAGCCAACAAAAACAAAAAAGGTATCATTGAGACCAAAAGTGGTCTTCAATACGAGCTATTAGAAGCCGGGAAAGGTGACAAACCGACAATCAATTCAACGGTTTCTGTATATTATACTTTACGCGACATCAGCAACAGAATTTTAGAATCCAATGCCAACGACCCAAAACCGATTTCGTTTCCCTTAGGAAATGTAATTACAGGTTGGCAAGAAGGTCTACAACTCATGCAACGCGGCGGAAAATACCGATTATTTGTGCCTTATGAATTGGGTTATGGAGCACAAGGTTCACCTCCAAAAATACAAGGCTACTCTGCACTCATCTTCGAAATCGAATTGATTGATTTTGAATAAGAACAACAATAAACATCTAAATCCCTTGCAGCAATGTGAGGGATTTTTTTTGCTCTATAGGATCAGTATTGTTCACGAAGGCAATTCAATAATACTATATTGGCTCTGTTAAAATAATGTATAAGATCAGGTTCAAGTGAAATTCTTGAATTAGCGGTATTCAATTTTACTTGAATACCGCTAATTCCTCTGAACTTTGCAAAATGCCATCCAGCGTCAATAAAGCTGCCAACACCACTTGCGAGTAATTTTGCGAAGCATTGCCAAAACCACCAGCTTTAGTTTGCCACATGGCAGTAATTAATTCCTGCCCACCAGAAGTAGGGTTGATAGCCTCAACAACTTTAGCGACATTGCCGGCTCCTGCATGATAAATATGCATGACAAAAAGCCTGAACCACAAATCGGTTTGGTTGTAGCTGATACTTCGAGCATCTAAAATACGCTGTGCTTCAGGAATACAAATCCTTTTCAATAATTGGCTTGCCGCCCATGCAGATTTGTCAAAATCACTGCGTTCATCTGCGTATTTATTTACAGTTAGACCCATATTTCGCGCAACACCAGGCATCAACTGGAAGGGGCCATAAGCACCCGCAGTAGATTTGGCCAATTGTCCTGGAGATTCAATCAACAAAATTGCTTGAGCGTACCATGGATCAACAAAATTACCTGCAAAAACATCAACTCCCAGAGTAATTTGAGGAATCACAGCACCAAAACGGTAAAAATGATTTTTTCCAGAGGTAAAAAATATCTGGTCATCAGGCGCCAATCCATGTGCCAATTTTAAAGAATCTCGGAAAGTGTTTTTCTGCTCGGGTGTATTTCTTTCCCAATCTTTGTAAGCAATCGTTTTGATAATCTTTCGATTCGAAGCAACATTAACGATACAAGAATCTGGACTCAAAGCCATGATTTTCTGCCAAAATAAGGGTTGAGGTAATTCATTCCAACTCTCTTCAAACAGATGACACGTAGAAACAAAACTCATACATTGCTGATCGTTTCTACTTTCATAGGAAATAATATCTTGATGCCAAGCGAATACACCTTTGTCTGCATCAAACATGGAAATCATACTTGGAAAGGAGGCAACAACGAAAATGAGAGTTTGGATCATGGGGTCAAATAGTTTTATACAAATAAAAGCACGGATTCTGGTTTGTTACAAAGCTAAAAGAATATTTTATCAACAAAACAAAGTGATTCGTTAAAAAGATGTTATTGTGCGATATGCAGTAGACATTGTCTCATACCCATAAATATATTACCCATTCAATTTTTGGTTCACAAATGCCAAGGCAAATTCGAGTTGCGTTTCTCTGCTGAAATCAGATGTATCAATAAGCACTGCTTCGGGCAACTGAATCAAAGGACTATTTGCACGAGATGTGTCCATAGCATCTCGCTCTTGCAAGTTTTGCATGATTTCCTCCATGCTGTGAGATTCTCCTTTTAGTTTCAATTCCAACTGCCTGCGTTTGGCCCTCATTTCTGGATGGGCGGTGACAAAAAACTTCATATCTGCATTGGGAAAAACAACTGAGCCAATATCGCGACCATCCATAACCACACCGCCAGATTCGCCCATAATGCGTTGAATATTGACCAATTTGAAGCGCACCTCATCGATGGATGCAATTTGAGAAACAAAACCCGAAACATGCAAGCTGCGAATTTCTGCTTCTACATCTCTACCATTGAGAAACAAATGCTGTTTGCCATCACTAGGTGCAACAATGCGAAACTCAATATTCACTTCATTCAAATCGTCGATTAGCCCATTTTTATTCAAATAGTTTTCGCTAACAAAACCATTTTCAAGCGCATATAAGGTCACTCCCCGATACATCGCACCTGAATCGATGAAAACATAACCCAAATGTTTGGCTAAATCCTTTGCTATGGTGCTTTTTCCACAACCAGAATAACCGTCTACGGCAATCGTTAGCGGCTTCATTGATACAAATTTTCGCTGGACAGCATTTCTTTAAATTCATCCATCGTTAGAAGCAAACAGTCACTAGGCACTTTGAAAAGCTCATCAGAAATAGACTTTTCTTCAGCTTTTACCAACTTATAATGTACGGGCATTTGCTGCACCATCAATATGTAATCCGTTGGTAAACCAGGAATTACACCGTCGTAAACATCAATGATTTTTGTTGGATAACGTTCACTGTAATAAATTTTCACCTCTTCGTCAAGATAAGCACCTGAAACAAAGCCGCTTTTAGACTTTACTGATGCTACTTTCTTAGAGTCGCCATCCTCCTTCCATTGAAATCCACGCTTCACTGTATCTGAGGATAAATCTTGAATCAACCCTACTTTTCTGCCCGCAAAAACAAAAATCAAAACACCAGAACTGCTGCTCAAATCTTTGATGTGTATCTGCTTACCCATTGACGTAAAGCTTTCCACGCGAATGGAGTCGCCTTTCACAAAATATTTAATGAATTTCCCGCTATCTACAGGTACATTTTCGAGCATCGGGTCATTGGTTTCATAAATCAGTATGCCTTCAAAGCGCTCAAATTTAGCACCATTCTCGCAGGCAAGAAAAGCAAAAGTGATTGCCAAAAAGATTATAATTTTAACCATATTGATTTTTCGGTAAAAGTAAGCAGGATTCTTGAAATGCACCTTTCAAATATGCACCTTTCAAATTAGGATTCAAAAAAATATGTAGCTTTGCCATCCCAAGTTATGGAAAAAATTGCAATCATCGGTGGAGGTAGCTGGGCAACAGCACTAGTGAAAATCTTGAGCAACAACGCGAAAGTCATTTATTGGTATGTGCGCAATCCTGAAGCCGCTGAACACATTTGTAAATTCAAAAGAAATCCGAAGTATCTACAAGCCGCAGAGATTGATTTGAATATCGTTTCAGTGAGCACGAACCTGGAAGAATGTATTACATTGAGTGATACAATTTTACTCGTAACACCGTCTGCCTTTTTGCACGATACCTTAAAAGATTTGCCCAAAGATATTTTCAAGGATAAAATTATTTTTTCAGCTATTAAAGGGATCATTCCGGAATATAACGCCATACCGGCGCGTTACATCCACAAAAGTTTTGGTACGCCTTATGACAGCATTGGCATTATCTGCGGTCCTTGTCATGCAGAAGAAGTAGCTATGGAGCGTTTGTCATACCTCACAGTTGCTTGCCCAAATGAGGAAATCTCTGATGAATTCGCAAAGTTACTTTCCTGTCGCTACATTAAAACCAATGTTTCAGACGACTTGTTTGGCACGGAACTTTCTGCAGTAATGAAAAACATCTACTCTATTGCTTCGGGTATTTGTGCTGGCTTGGGTTATGGCGATAATTTTCAAGCCGTTTTGGTAGCCAATGCTATACAGGAAATTGAAAATTTCATTGATGAAGTGAGTCCAATTCACAGAGATGTTAAATCATCAGCATATTTGGGTGACCTTTTGGTTACAGCCTATTCTCGATTTTCCAGAAACCGCACTTTTGGTTTTATGATTGGTAAAGGCTACACCGTAAAAACCGCAATACTAGAAATGGATATGATTGCTGAAGGGTATTATGCCGTTAAATCTATTCATGAAATAAATAAGAAATTCGAAGTGGAAATGCCCATTTTGGAAGCCGTTTACAACATCATTTACGAACGCATCTCTCCAGTTGTTGAAATGAAAATTTTGTCAGATAAATTGACGTAGGGTTTTTGGTTATTGGTTCTCTCAGCTAAAAGCACGGAGACCAAATAGCCGAAAACTAATAGCCAACTGCGGCACTAGAACAAGGTAGCTCACGATTGACCTTTTTAAACAAGCCTTGTAATACTTTCCCTGGCCCTACTTCAATCACCTCTGTTAGTCCATCTGCAATCATCTGATTCATGGTTTGTGTCCAACGAACAGGAGCCGTCAATTGGTCGACCAAGTTTCTTTTTATTTCTTCAGGAGAAATAACAGCTTTTGCCACAACATTCTGATAAATTGGGCAGATTGGATTATTGAACAATGTGTTTTCTATCGCTGCTGCCAATTCCTCCCTAGCTGGCTCCATCAAGGGTGAATGAAATGCCCCACCCACTTGTAGAATCAGAGCTCTTTTCGCTCCAGCCTCAGAGCACATTGCGCAAGCTTTTTCAACCGCTGGAATGGCGCCAGAAATAACCAACTGACCTGGACAGTTATAGTTGGCGGCAACCACTACGCCATCTACATTGGCGCAAATTTCTTCTACAACAAGGTCATCTAAACCTAATATTGCCGCCATAGTAGAAGGTTGTGCCTCACAAGCTTTTTGCATGGCCAATGCACGCTTGGAAACCAAACGTAGGCCATCTTCAAAGTTCATAGTTTTGTTAGAAACCAAGGCCGAAAACTCACCCAATGAGTGACCTGCAACCATATCAGGTTGAAAAGAATCTCCTAAAACATGAGCCAAAATTACAGAGTGAAGAAATATAGCAGGCTGTGTTACTTTTGTTGCCTTCAAATCTTCATCAGTGCCAGAAAACATAATATCTGTGATTCGGAAACCTAAAATATCGTTTGCTTGCTCAAAAAGTGCTCTCGACACAGGTGAATTATCGTATAAATCTTTACCCATTCCTACGAATTGAGCACCTTGACCTGGAAAAATATATGCCTTCATATTACAAAATTTTGAATGCAAAAGTAGAAAAATTGTGAGTGAGCATCTTACAAATTGAAATTTTGTAACTTTAGGGCAAAATAATGAAGATAATGAAAAAGCTCACTGCAGGTCAAATCATAAATATTATTCTGATTTTTATATTATTAATTTTTATTGGCCAGAATTTGGAATCATTCCCTGTTCGATTCCTTTTGCTAACCTTTGAATTACCATTAATTATTATTATTTTGGGATGCTTTTTATTGGGCTACGTCACAGCTTTAATCATGCGTAAAAATAATTCTGAAAAAAAGGATATTAAGGATATCGAGGAATAATATTACTTCCCTACCCTATTCCATTCACTTAGGAAAATTGCAGTTGCAGAAGCAACATTCAAAGATTCACCAAAACCAATCTTAGGAATTAATACTGCATGATTAATGTGATTTTTTATAGATTCACTGATGCCGTTTCCCTCGTTGCCCAAAACCAAAATGCCCGGCTGTTCCATTTTTATTTGATAGATGGATGTTCCTCCGAGAATTGCGCCATAGATAGGTTTCTTCTGCTTGACAAGGAACGAAGCTAGGTCATCATAGCAAATATTGAGATCATAAACTGAACCCATGGAAGACTGAACCACTTTTGGGTTACACACATCAACAGTATCATTACTGCATACAATTTGATCAATGCCAAACCAAGCTGCAGTTCGCAAAATAGTACCCATGTTCCCTGGATCCTGAATGCCATCCAGAACCAAAATACATGGAACATCTTGAAAGCAAAACTCGGGGTAAGCAATCAAGGCCATAATGCCTTGTGGGTTTTTAGAGGCACTTAATTGCTCAAATACTTGTCGTTCAAGCTCAATAACATGGATATCTTCTGAAAATGATAGATCACCTTTGAAACCTCTCGAAACATAAACGTTTTCTACAGTATTTTTATGTCGATGCAATAGATCGTGAATAATGCGTTCTCCTTCTACCAAAAGTTTTTGTTCGCGGTCTCTAAACTTTTTTTGATGAAAGGTACGCAAAAACTTTATTTCATTCTTCGATAACATTCCCATCTTTGTTTTTTATATTTTTGTTGAACAATCATTAAGTGAAATTTACAAAAAAAACATATTACTGGCTAATTCTTGCACTGGCGTTGCTCAGTTGCAATATTACAAAAAAGGTTCCTCAAGGTGCTTATTTATTTCGGTCGCACGAATTTGAAATTATCTATCCAGAAGGAGATATTGCTCAGAAATTTGATAAGAGTGAATTAGAAGAAGTAGTACGTGTTCAACCCAATCGTCGACTTTTGTTAACTAAGCTGCCTTTGAGAATCTTTAATTCAATGAAAGAGCGCAAGGTGAAAAAATCCAGAAAGCGGCACATCAAAAAAATCATTAAGCAAAATAACAAAAAATTAGCAAGAGAAAAAAGACGAAATGAGAAACGAATAAGCAAGGTACGAAGACGAGACGACACATTGTATTTGCCCTATCGTGCGCATTTGAAAGACACAATGACCATGCGAAACACTTGGAAAGAATGGCTGTACTACGAAATTGGTGAAGCTCCAAGTATTCTAGATAAAAGTTTGGTCAATCGATCATCAGAACAATTGCGCCTTTTCTTTGAGAAAAAAGGATATTATCATGCCATTATCTCAGATACAATAATTTACGATCCGAAGAAGTTCCTAGTGACAAAAAAACGTCAATCAAAAGTAAAATACACCATAAATTTAGGACAGCCACATACCATTGACAGCATTTATTTTGAGGGCGAAAATCCGAAAATTCACGCTATTATTCGAAACTCCCTTGCTCGAAACGAACAGCTAAATATTGGGGATGCTTTCGACAGCGACCTACTCGACGGTTTACGTTATGAATTGGCTAAATTGTTGCGAGATGAAACTTATTATGAGTTTTCACCAAATCATATCTTCTACAAAGCCGATACCACAATCCGAACCAATGGCGTACGTTTAGGAATCTGCATACGTCCAAGGAGCATCAGAGACCCAAACAATACAGATTCTGTAACCAATATTGCTCAGAGGTCATACAAGGTTGGTAAAGTTTTCTACCATATTTGTGATACGATTCGATATCCTGGCAACTACTCAGCTGATTTGGCAGCCCGAGGCATTGAACCCAATCTCAATCAGTTTTTGCCAACATTGGATACTTTTTACTACGAACCTACGGGCATAATTCATGCCGAAAGAAGAAATTCCGTATTTCTTTATAACGGTTCCATGCCAATCAAACCAGAATTGCTTGAGATGAGAAATTATTTAGAAGACAGCTATTGGTATCGCGCCTACTACTTGAATCGCACGTACAATCAAATGCTTGAGTTAGACATCTTTCAAACTATTCAACCAGTATTAGTCGACAATCCCAAATTAGGAACCGTTGATGTTCACTATTATTTGATTCCAGCAAAAACTCAAGGATTTACATTCGAGCCAAGGGCAACCAATTCAAATGGCTTTTTAGGAATAGCTGCATCTATAAATTACAAGCACCGAAATCTCTTCCGTTCGGGAGGGAAATTTATTGCCACAATATCCGCAGGTTTAGAATCGCAACCACCTGTTTTTGATGAAGACATTTCTGGAAACAAAATTAAAACTGCTTCACGAAGCTTTAATACGCTGGAAATCGGACCAACGCTTAAACTGGTCTTACCTGGATTATTGCCTATTTCCGCATTAAAGTTTTCTAAAAGACAGTTAACAAGCACCGAGTTCTCCACAGCATTCAATTATCAACAGCGTTTTGATTTCACTAGGCGTTTGGCTCAAGTCAATTATCTTTGGCGGTGGCGTTCTGATAAATTGCAGTCTTTTCAAATGGGATTGCCCTTTTTTAACGGGTTTAAATTTGTGAGTATTACTAAATCTGAGGCATTTGAAAATCGCTTGAACGAACTAAACGACCTGTTTTTGAGAAATGCATACTCCGATCAATTTATTTACAGCGACTTCAAGCTTAACTACACCTATTCCAATGAAAAGTTGTTAGAGTCAATTGGAACGCCTAAGAGGCTTTACATCAACTACGACCTAAGTTTTGATTTGGTGGGAAATGCTTTAAATTGGCTCATTAAAAAAGACCCTAATTTACCACCAGACCAATCTTATCCTAAAACTGTTTTTGGTGTGCCTTTCAGCCAATTCGTGCGAATTGACAACGAGTTAAAAATGTATCAACGATTCTCAAAAGGGCGTGTCATTGCCATGCGTTTTCAAGCTGGTTTGGGATACACCTATGGCAACTCTAACACAGCCATGCCTTTTGATTATGCGTTTTTCGCGGGTGGCTCAAATGACAATCGCGGATGGCGTGCAAGAGAGCTTGGGCCGGGAGCCTATAAATACTATTTAGATTCTTTAGGAACGTTAACGCAAATTGGCGACATTCGACTAGGGGCTTCATTTGAGTATCGATTTAGTGTCGCTAAGTCTAAAAGGTTAAAGGGGGCCGTATTTTCCGATATGGGTAATGTTTGGACTTTAAGAGAAGACCCAAATCGATTAGGCGGTCAATTTAGCCCTACATTTTATCGCGATATTGCCATTTCTGGCGGTGTTGGTTTGCGGTTTGACTTAACTTTTCTGGTGATTCGAGCAGATGTTTCAATACCCCTGCACAATCCAGCATTAAATCCTGGATCACGATGGATCTGGGACTCACGAGAAGATTGGATCAACGAAATGAATGCGTATTACGGAGATTCTCCTCTCAGAAATTTAGTGCCACGACCTTTTATACCCAAACTGCATTTAGCCATTGGTTTCCCCTTCTAAAGATATGAAATGCTGAAATTTAAAACTGATAAACTTATTTTCAATTCGGATGATTCACTTGAAAAATTCGAAACTAAGCTTGCTTTGGCCATTTCAAAAAAAGAGGCCGACGTCTTGCTAGAAGATTTGCGAATCCAATTATCTAAGTTGCAAGACAAAATGTATGCCCATAACAAATATGGTGTTTTGCTTTGTTTTCAAGGCATGGATGCCGCTGGCAAAGACAGTTTGATTCGAGAGGTGTTCAAAGATTTTAATGCACGTGGAGTCGTGGTTCACAGCTTCAAAGCCCCAAACACCAGAGAGATACAGCACGATTTTCTATGGAGACACGCAATGGCACTTCCCGAGAAAGGCAAATTCGCCGTGTTTAATCGATCGCATTATGAAAATGTTTTGGTGACACGTGTTAACCCCGAATTTTTGTTGAATGAGCGATTGCCGAATGTTTCAAATTCAAAAGATGCAGATAAGACTTTTTGGGATAAACGCTTTGAAAGCATTCGTGACTTCGAAAAACATTGTTCTGAAAACGGCATTATTATTATCAAATTTTATTTGCATTTGTCCAAAGAAGAGCAACGCCAACGATTATTGAGACGAATTGACAAAGGAAATCACAATTGGAAGTTTGAGCCAAGTGATGTAAGAGATCGAGCGCTATGGGATAATTATATTGCATCCTACAATGATGCGTTCAAAGAAACATCAAAGTCATACGCACCATGGTATGTCGTGCCGTCAGATAGCAAACAAATGAGTCGAATTTTGGTTGCGCAGATCATTCTAGAACAACTCTCCAGATATTCAGATATTCAATATCCCAAATTAGCCCCTGAAATTTTGGACAAACTTCAAGAGTATCGAAAACAACTAGAAAATGAATAAAAAACGACCGAAGTTAAACTCCGGCCGTTGACTTATTTAAACTCTAATTGGAAATCTCTTATCCCAAAAATGGATATCGGTAATCTGAAGGTGGCACAAAATTTTCTTTGATTGTGCGGGCAGAAACCCAACGCATCAAGTTCATTTTAGAACCTGCCTTATCATTGGTCCCTGAACCTCTTGCCCCACCAAATGGTTGTTGACCTACAACGGCTCCAGTCGGCTTGTCATTGATGTAAAAATTGCCAGCGGCATTCTCCAATTTTTCAAACGCTAAAACGGTGGCATAACGATCATTAGAAAATATGGCGCCCGTGAGCGCATACTCAGATGTTTGGTCACACAATTCTAGAGTCTCTTCAAAATCATTCACATTGTACACATAAATTGTTAAAACAGGCCCGAAAATCTCTTCAACTATCGTTTTAAACTTTGGATTTGTCGTTACAATCACTGTAGGCTCAATAAAATAGCCCTCTGATTTATCATAATTTCCACCAGCAACTATCTCTGCATCTGGTTGCGATTTCGCAAAATCTATGTATGAAGAAATACTATCAAATGCTTTCTCATCGATTACGGCATTCACAAAGTTGGATGTATCTCTTGGCGTACCCATAGAAATAGAATCCAGTTGCAGTAACAAAATTCGTTTTACATCAGCCCAGATATTGTTTGGGATATATGCCCTCGAAGCAGCCGAACATTTTTGTCCTTGGAACTCAAAAGCCCCTCTGGATAAAGCTGTTGCCACTTCTGAAGCGATTGCAGACTCATGCGCGAAAACAAAATCTTTTCCTCCAGTTTCACCTACAACTCGCGGATAAGAACGATAATTATGAATATTGTTTCCTATTTGCTTCCACAAACTTTGAAAAACACCTGTAGAACCTGTAAAATGCAAACCAGCAAAGTCTTTGTGATTGAAAACCACTTCGCCCGCAACGGAACCTCGGGTTGTAATCATATTGATAACGCCGTCTGGTAAGCCAGCTGCCTTAAATATTTCCATAATCACTTGGGCTGAATATATTTGTGATTCTGCTGGCTTCCATACAACCACATTACCCATCATTGCAGGTGCCGCACACAAATTTGCAGCGATAGATGTGAAATTAAACGGTGTTATAGCAAAAATAAAACCCTCCAAAGGTCGATATTGTATACGATTCCAAGTGCCTGGCAATGACTCTAGTTGTTCATTATAGATTTGTGTCATGAACTGCACATTGAAACGGAAAAAATCAATTAATTCACATGCAGCATCAATTTCTGCTTGATATACATTTTTAGACTGACATAACATAGTAGAAGCATTGAGCTTAGCTCTAAATGGTCCAGCCAATAAATCTGCTGCGCGCAAGAAAATAGCAGCGCGGTCCTCCCAAGGCATTTTCGCCCATTTAACACGAGCCTCCAAAGCCGCATCAATAGCCATTTGAACGTGGCTGGCATCGCCAATACTTGCATAACCTATTACTCTGCTATGCTCATGAGGCGGTGCTAATTTTTTCTTGTTTTCTGTGAAAACTTCATCACCTCCAATATGCATTGGAATCTGAATAGGCTCTTGTGTATAATATGTATCATACTGCTTGAGAATAGACTCTCTCTCATTACTACCTGCAGCATAAGACTTAACTGGCTCATTTATAGCCTTTGGAACTGTGTAAATACCGTTTGACATATTAAAAAAATTTTGACAAATATCCGCTTTTTTTCGGAAAGGCTTTGTACTTATTGCTACTTATCTTGGTTTGTATAATGATTTTACAAAAAAGATTTGGCGAACTAAAAAACAATCACTAGTTTTGTTGCATAATGTGATATAACTTTATGAGGTATTTATTATCGATAGCGTTTTTCTTGTTTCTGACGGTTTTCTCCTGTCAAAAAGAAATTATTGTTCCAAATGAACTTGGCGCAAATGAAATCGTTGATACTCGTAGCTCACGAAATCCAGAAGGTTGTGATGGAGACAATAACTCTGTTACCGATCCAGATGGAGAAACAGAAGATGACAAAGTAAAATCAAAAAAGAGAAAGGTTAACTAAATATCCTTTACTCTTCTGTCTCAATACATCTCAAAAAAAACATTTTAATTTCGATTGAGTAAAGCTTATCATTTTGGTCAGCATACTCTTCACACACCGAATTATTTTCCAGGTCATTTAATATGTGATAGGAAACTATGTTGAAAAATGTTTCACCGAATCTTTAGTATCATCGAGTTTCATAGTTTCGTTTCAAAAAAAAGCCACGAACATTTGTGATTCGTGGCATTAAAAGTAGAATAAACTAAAGTGATTAAAAACAATATCTATTTTCTTCAATTAACTTTTGGGCAATAAATTGGCGTGCCTCTTTGATGTTGTACACGTCTGTTTTGGTAAACCGTTTAAGGCCCATGAGCATCATACGCAACTCATCACCGTCTGCAAAGGAATTGATGGCATCTTTTGCTGCTTTGTGAATTAAATCTGAGGCATCATAGAAATAACTTTTACATATCGCGATATCATATTTCGATGCATCTTCACCAACAGCGTTAATTTTCTTTTGAACGCGAAGTAAAGTTGACTCTGCTGCGTAGGTGTACATTGAAATATCCGAAATACACATCAACACTTCTTGCTCTTTAGCTAATGTCTGCATCAATTTTTGCACAGCAGAGCCTGCCACCATCAAAATTACCTTTTTAAAATTTTCGATGTACACGAATTCCTGAGCCAATGGGCCATCTTGCAGTTCTGGAGCTTCAGGAATCGACATCAATTCACCAGCCACAATCATTGCTGGACCCATTAAATCTAGTTCACCTTTCATGGCGCGGCGTAAAATCATATCCACCATCAACATGCGGTTGATTTCGTTCGTTCCTTCAAAAATTCGATTGATTCGCGCATCACGATAAGCTCGTTCTATTAACGATTCAGCTGAGTAGCCCATCCCTCCATGGATTTGAACACCTTCATCCACAACATAATCAAGCGCTTCTGATCCAAGCACTTTTAGTAGTGCACATTCTGAAGCAAATTCCTCGATGCCTTTTAATGTTGCTTCGCCCTTATCCAAACCATCTGCAACAAACTGATTTATGGCATCTTCAATATTATGACCAGCACGATAAGTCGCCGATTCAGCCGCATACGTTCTAATCACTTGCTCAGCCAATTTGTGACGAATTGCTCCATATTTAGATATAAGACGACCAAACTGTTCACGTTCATTTGCATATTTTACTGAAATTGAAATCGCTCCTTTTGAACCACCAATAACACCGGCAGCCAATTTGATTCTTCCAATATTCAAAATATTAAGTGCGATTTTAAATCCATTCTCGCGCTCAGATAACATGTTTTCAATAGGTACTTGTACATTATTAAAAAACACCTGACGCGTAGAAGATCCTTTAATTCCCATTTTTTTCTCCTCTGGATTCAAAGTAATACCATCGGCATGGGCATCAACGATAAACGCGGTTAATTTTTCATCAGAATCAATTTTAGCAAAAACGGTAAATATATCTGCAAATCCACCATTGGTAATCCACATTTTCTGTCCATTAATGATGTAATTTTTTCCATCTTCGGAAAGAATTGCTTTAGTTTTACCTGAATTGGCATCTGAACCAGAGCCTGGCTCCGTTAAGCAATAGGCGGCTTTCCATTCCCCTGATGCCAATTTTGAGACATATTTCTGCTTTTGCTCTTCATTTCCGTAATACATAATCGGTAAAGTCCCAATACCGGTGTGAGCTCCATATGCCACAGAGAATGAGAATCCTTTTCCAAGATATTCTGTTGCCAAAAGAGATGTGGAAAAATCAATTCCCATGCCACCTAAATTTTCAGGAACGGTTAGTCCAAGCAGACCTAATTCTCCTGCTTTCTCTAAAATCGAGGACATCAGCCCCTCTTGTAAAGCATCAATAGCATCTAAATTTGGAAGCACTTCTGCCTCTAGAAAATCATCGCACATCTGCGCAATCATTTTTTGCTCTTCATTGAAATCCTCCGGTGTAAATATGTCTTCCGGATTCGTTTTTCTGATAATAAATTCACCTCCTTTAATTGCTTTCATTTTTTGTTTTTTTGTTTTGCCCTTGGTGGTTCAATTTTAGCCAAGAGCTGTTAATTATTTTTTAGTTTGGCGGTTGGCCAAAAGCGCAGTGCCTCAATAGCCAAAGTGAAAGAAATAAGCGAGCCAACTGTTTACTCATTCCCATCCTCTCAATTCTTTACAAACTTGAATAAACTTGAGTGCCGAGTCAATTTGCGAGTCATTGATACTGTAATATAAAGACTGTGTATAAGCCTCTATAGCTTGGTCGAGTTGCCCCTGATGTTGATGCATCATTCCAAAATAGAAATACACATCAGAGTCTTCCTTATTCCTCAAACGCAAAGCCCGATTGAGTATGTCTTCTGCTTCCCTATATCTGCGCTCTTTAATTAAAACTAAGGCATACTGCGTATAGGTTGGGAAATAATTTGCATCCACTTCCATTGCCTTGTTATAATGCATTTCGGCGGAAGCGTTGTTCCAATCGTTGTATAACGACTTTCCCAATTCATAGTGCAGTTCAGGTCTATTGGGATATTTTAGGATCAACTCATTTATTTTCCCCAAAGCACGTTCTAGATATCGATCGCGGATGTCTAGTGTAATATTGTATAATTGGTCTTTAAAGACTGCTGTATCTGTATTCATAAAGCTGCGCTATTTCAACAACTCAATTACCCCCGCAGCTCCTTGGCCAGTGCCCACACACATCGTAACAACACCATATTTCCCATTTCTTCTGCGCAATTCGTTAATAATTTGCACCGATAATTTGGCTCCAGTACAACCCAATGGATGGCCCAATGCAATAGCTCCACCATTCACATTCACAATGTCTTGGTTCAATCCAACTTCACGAATTACTGCAAGCGATTGAGATGCAAAAGCTTCGTTCAATTCGAACAAATCGATATCCGACATTTTTAGACCGGCATGAGAAATAGCAGCTGGAATGGCGTCTACTGGTCCAATACCCATAATTCTAGGGGGAACACCAACTACTTTATAAGATAGCAGTTGAGCAACTGGCTCCAAATTCAACTCTTTCACCATTTTCTCAGACATCATTAACACAAATGCTGCACCATCCGAAGTTTGCGAAGCGTTGCCCGCGGTTACCGAACCATTGGCAGCAAAAACTGGCTTCAAGCGAGCTAAAGCATCCATACTCGTGCCCGATCGTGGTCCTTCATCAGTATCGACTACAAATTTCTTTACTTGTCGCTTTTCTTTTTCATTCAAGAAAATATGTTCAACTTCAATAGGCACAATATCTTCTCTGAAACGACCTGCGGCAATTGCAGCCAAGGCTTTCTCGTGTGATTTGACAGAAAATGCGTCTTGATCTTCGCGAGAAACACCAAACTCTTTGGCAACGGCTTCAGCAGTAAGCCCCATACCCCAATACCAATCGGGGTTGTTTTTTCCTACTTTTGGATTTGGCACAATTCGCCAACCACCCATCGCCATTACCGACATTGATTCTGCACCGCCCGCAATGATACAATCTGCCTGACCCGATTCAATTTTCGCCTTTGCAATAGCCATGGTTTCTAAACCAGATGCGCAATAGCGATTGACAGTCATGCCAGGCACTTTATCAGTACCCAAAGCCATTAGCGAAATCATTCGACCTATATTCAAACCCTGCTCTGCCTCGGGAGTAGCATTTCCCACAATCACATCATCTATGCGGGCGGGGTCAAGATTTGGGACTGTTTCCAATATTTTTTTGATTACTTCTGCAGCCATATCATCTGGGCGACTGAATCTAAAACCACCCTTGCCTGCTTTTCCAACCGCTGTGCGGTATCCTGTTACTATATATGCTTTGTTCATTTTTTTTTATTTTAGACGATGAGACTTCGAGATTTTAAGACTGTCGGACTCGTAGACTCATCATGGGGTATTCAATTTAATTTCAGCTTACTTTTTAAACTTCCTGTCATCTTTTGAAATTCTGTTAATTCGTTGATAATTGTTTCTGTTTCGAGTTCATAAATCATATTAATGAGAAGCATTTGGGTTTCCAGTTCATAAGAAGAAGATAGCGCGTAATCTACAAACTTAGAGAAATCCTTATCTGTAGTTCTACCAGAGCCTTCGGCAATATTCGAAGCCAGCGATACAGCAGATCTCTGAATTTGCGATTTGAGCCCATACAACTCTTCTTTTGGTAGTTTGCCAGATAACAAGTAAACCTTGAGCGCAATCTCAATAGCACTTTGCCAAATTTTTAGTTGTCTGAAATTATGTCTCATTTTTTGATTGTTAGATTTGGAATATTTTCCGACTTGATGTAATCAAGACTTTTAGTCTCCTTGTCTTAAAGTCTACCCATGTCCTTGTCTTAAAGTCTACTCCTCTCAATCAATTTCTCAAAATTTTACCATATTTCACAATACTTTCGATGCGCTCGAGGGTTTTTTTCTCACGGCATAGTTCCAAAAACGCTTTACGTTCTAAATCTAGGAGATACTGTGGACTGACTTTGGTGCGCTCAGACAAGTCACCGCCACACATTACAAAACCAAGTTTTTCAGAAATCAAAGAATCATGCTCAGAAATATAGTTCCCACTGAGCATCGAATTTGCTCCAACATAGACTATCCCCAAACCTTCCTGACCCAAAACTTCAATATCACGTTCTTGAATCGGTGCATGATATCCAACATTAGCAAGCTCTAAACAAGCTTCTTTGGCCCGTTTCAGTTGATATTCGCGACTCACGATAACTTCATCTGTACCCTCGCGTAAGTAGCCTAATTCAAACGCCTCGTAAGCAGAAGTCGCAACTTTGGCTTGGCCAATAGTTAAGAACTTATCGCGCAAACGATTAATTCTAATGTCGCCGTCGTGGAGTTCTTTACTCAATCTTTGAACAAATTCTTTTGTGCCTCCGCCGCCAGGAATCAAGCCCACGCCAAATTCAACCAACCCAATGTAGGATTCTGCATGAGCAATCACTTTATCTGAATGCATAATCAACTCGCAGCCACCTCCTAGCGTCAGGTTGTGTGGAGCTGCAACAACAGGAATATTGCTGTATCGCATGCGCATCATCGTATTTTGAAAAGCCCGGATGGCAAAATCCAGTTCGTCGAAGTCTTGCTCAATGGCCATCATGAAAATCATGCCCACGTTTGCGCCTGCTGAGAAGTTTTGTCCAGTATTGGAAACCACTAATCCTTTGTATGATTTCTCTGCGATATCCACAGCTTTATTTAAACCTTCGATAACACCTCCACCAATGGTATTCATTTTGGTATGGAATTCTAAATTCAATATGCCATCCCCCAAATCGACAAGAGTGGTATCCGCATTTTTCCAAACCAAGTTTTCGCTGCGTAAAGCGTCCAAATCTATTTTGTCTTCAGAACCTGGTATCAGCTGGTATTTTCTTGCGGAAATATCATAGAAATAGCGTTTGCCATTTTCAAATTTATAGAATGCTTTAACACCCTCATTTTTCATGGTATAAACCCAATCAGCTAGTATTTTACCTTCTTTTTCAGCAATTTTAATACCTTGTTCAAACCCGAGAGTATCCCACATTTCAAACGGACCCAGTTCCCAAGCGAAGCCTGCGCGCATGGCATCATCAATTTTATATAATTCATCAGAAATCTCAGGGATTCTGAAAGAAATATACGAGAACAAGCTAGCTGCTGTTTTGCGATAAAAATCACCAGCTTTATCCATGCCAGCAAACAACATTTTAGTTCTCTGACGCAAATCCTCAATAGGCTTGGTCATTTCTAAAGTGGCGAATTTCACCTTTTGCTGCGGAGCATATTCCATGGTTTTTAAGTTCAAACTCAAGATTTGCGTCTTGCCGTTTTCATCTTTTGTTTTCTTGTAAAACCCTTGTTTCGTTTTATCGCCCAGCCATCCGTTTTCAACCATTTTAGAAATATAATCCGGCAACTGGAACATTTCAATAGCTTCGTCGTTTGGACAATTTTCTCGCACACCATTGGCTACATGAACCAAGGTGTCCATACCAACAACATCACAAGTACGAAAGGTTGCAGATTTAGGTCTTCCCAATACAGGTCCTGACAACTTATCTACTTCCTCCACAGTCATATCCAAAGCTTGAACAGTATGGAACAAAGACATAATAGAAAAAACGCCTATTCTATTGGCAATAAATGCTGGCGTATCTTTGCATAGCACCGTACGTTTACCCAAATATTTTACCCCATAATCCATCATAAAATCGATGAGTTCGGGCTTAGTTTGAGGTGAAGGAATAATTTCCAACAACTGCAAATACCTTGGGGGGTTAAAAAAATGAGTTCCGAAAAAATGTGCCTTGAAGTCATCAGAGCGATCTTCTGTCATTAAATGAATAGGAATACCCGAAGTGTTTGAAGTGATTAAAGTGCCTGGTTTTCGATACTTTTCTACTTGCTCAAAAATAATTTTCTTAATATCAAGGCGTTCCACAACAACCTCAATCACCCAATCACAAGAGGCAATTTTGGACATGTCATCCTCAAAATTACCTGTTGTGATTCGCGAAGCAAAAGACCTCAAATAAATAGGGGAAGGATTCGACTTCAACGCCGTGGTCAAAGAGCTATTCACAATTCTATTTCTCACGGGCAAGCTCTCTAGGGTGAGGCCCTTTTTTTCTTCATCAGCAGAAAGCTCTCTAGGCACAATATCCATGAGTAAAACTTCGCAGCCAATATTTGCAAAATGGCAAGCAATTCTAGAGCCCATAACTCCTGAACCAAGAACAGCAACCTTTCTAATTATTCGTTTTGACATCATTTGTTTTGTTAAATTAATATATAATGCTATGCGAGCATTATACTATGGTTTGTCTAAAATACGTAAAATATCATATATAACGCGGTAAAAATGACTTTTTTTGACTATTTTTAACGGAACTAGGAGCGTTTAGCCACATTCGCAATACTTTCGCATCATGTTTGAAGAATTTTCCATAGTAATCGCACAATATTTCATTTTAGACCTTGTGGGATTTATGAGCACGCTAGTTTATTTGAACCTAATCATCAAACAAAAACGCAGTGCATGGTACTGGAGTATTTTAGGTTCCGCGATTTTTAGCTACTCCTGTTTTATCAATCAATTGTACCTACAAAGTGTATTGTATATTTTTTACGTTGCCATAGCGTTTTATGGCCTTCAGCAATGGAAGCAGAATGACACTACTTTGAAAGTAAATAGCATGAATTTCAAAGCACACCGTATTTTCATTTCTATCGGGGTGATTTTAGGTGCCGCTTTGGGTCATATTTTCATCACCTACACCGATCAGCAGCTGCCCTACTTAGACGGTGCAATTACTGTTTTTGCCATTGGAACAACACTTTTGGTAGTTAACAAAAAACGCGAAAACTGGCTATATTGGGTGGTCATCAATACGGCGAGCATATATTTGTACGCACATCAAGAACTCTGGATATTGGTAGTTATGTCGTTAGTATTGTTGGCGATGGCAGTGAAGGGGTATATCAGTTGGAATAAATAATTAGAAACGGTTCACGCCGTTTAATTTACTGTAAATTAAAAATCATTTAAAAAGTAACGAAGACTTAATTTTCAATAAACAAATTTACACATTTCAAATCAAAACCTCAAAATATGCAATCAATTCAGCGAGTTTATCTAAATCATTGTTTAGAACTAAAATGATTAGAACAACAAGTATCAAGATGATTCTTTATTTTAGCAGCAAAATTTAAATACCCATGACGCAGCATCCAGAAAGTGAAATGATGTCTTTTGGTTTTGATCCCAAACGGAGCGAAAACTCAGTAAAAACGCCCATATTTTTAACATCCACGTTTGTATTCAATTCAGCAGAAGAAGGAAAGGCTTTTTTTGAAAGCTACGGTACTTTGCCAATGGAGGAGCAGGGCTTAATCTACTCGCGCTTCAACCACCCCAATTTGGAGATTGCAGAAAACAGACTTAAATTGTGGGACAAGGCCGATGATTGCCTTATTTTTTCGAGTGGAATGGCTGCCATTTCTACCATGCTGATGACCTTTTTGAAGCCGGGAGACGCCATGGCATTCACCAATCCAATTTATGGTGGCACAGATAGTTACATCAGAAATTACCTGACACAACTGGGCGTAAAAATCATACCGTTTCGTTTAGACGACAGCAAAGAGAACATCCTTGAGACCATCAATCAATCGGGATTTGCGGAAAAGCTGAAGATGATTTACATCGAAACGCCAGCCAATCCCAACAACGAAGTGATTGACATTGCCATGTGTAGAGAAATTGCCGATTATTATTCTAAAAATCAACGCATTCTTTTGGCTGCTGACAACACTTACATGGGGCCCATTTGGCAAAACCCAATTGAACATGGTGCAGACCTTTTGGTATATTCCGTTACAAAATACATTGGCGGTCACAGTGATTTGATTGCTGGGGCATGTTTAGGCTCACAATCGTTAATCCAAGAAATGAGACGTTACCGCAGTATTTTAGGAAATATGGCATCACCGTTTACCTCTTGGATGATACAGCGCAGTTTGGAAACCTTGAAAGTTAGAATGGATGCTCAAGCCAACAATGCCGAAATCGTGGCCAAATTTCTACAAAATCACGCCAAAATAGAGCGACTTTACTATTTGGGCGCACCGCAAAACGAAAGACAAAAAACTATTATTGAAAAACAATGTAAATCGTTTGGAGCCATGTTGGCTTTCGATATTTCTGGAAACCAATCAAATGCCTATCAATTCTTGAATAAGCTCAAATTAATTAAGCTAGCCGTAAGTTTGGGCAGTACAGAAAGCTTGGCTGAACACCCTGCGACGATGACGCATAAAACCGTGAGCGAGGCCGATAAAAAACTATACGGTATTTCCGAAAAAATGATTCGCCTTTCAGTGGGTTTAGAAAACGGAGAAGATTTAATTGCGGATTTAAAAGATGCTTTGAAATAAAAGTTTTCACGCACTCCTTTTTCCTAAAAAAAACACTAAACTTGTGGAGTGATAATCGTAAAACATGAAACAACTCATTACACTTCTATTTCTCGGTTTTGCAAGCTTTTCATTCGCCCAAATCACCGATAACTTCACAGATAACAACTTCACGTCCGATCCCATTTGGACAGGAGAAACGAATAAATTCATTGTGAACGCGCAGAATCAACTACAATTATTTGCCCCAGTGGTTGCAGACGAAGCTTATTTAAGTACTGAAAGCGGCGCCATTGAAAATGCATCTTGGGAGTTTTTTGTGCGCTTAAATTTTAATCCATCTTCCACCAATTATGCGCGGGTTTATCTCTCTTCGAATACAGAAAATTTGAAAGGCACGCTTAATGGATATTTTGTGTACATCGGTGGAACAGCAGATAAAATTTCATTATTCAAGCAAACCGGAACCACTCGCACAGAAATTATCACAGGTGTTTCTGGATCTGTAAATGTGTCCAATGTACAAGTAAAAATTCGAGTAACGAGAGATGACATTGGCAACTGGACTCTAGAGAGAGACACTTCTTTGACAGATGTTTACGTTTCCGAGGGCAATGTGTTTGACGACACCCATTTTCAGAGCACTTATTTTGGAGTGTATTGCGATTATACCCAAACACGTTCGCAGCATTTTTATTTCGACAATTTTATGGTAACTGGCGATCCCTATATTGATTCAGATGCACCCATATTTCAGGAAATAAGCATATCCTCAAGCAACCAACTCACACTGCAATTCAATGAGAATTTAGGTTCGGCATCTGAAAACCTGCTAAATTTCTCGGTAGATAGTGGCATCGGCAATCCTGAGTCAGCCTTAATAAATTCCTTAAATAACTCGCAAATCCTACTCACTTTTGAGGACGACTTTGCTGACAACACCACTTATAATTTAAGCGTGAATAATGTAGGCGATCCAACTGGCAATACAACACCCAACTTCAGTGAGCCATTTTACTATTTTGAGTTGAGCATTCCACAATTTGGCGAAATAAGAATTAACGAATTCATGGCCGACGAGTCTCCCTCAGCAGGTCAACCCTTGACGGAGTATGTCGAACTTTATAATACAACCGAAAAAACTTTTGATTTAGCTGGTTATAAAATTTGTAATGACAATGCATGTGGCACAATTCAAGCAGTTACATTGGGTCCGAATGGCTTTTTGATTATCACACCAACATCAGGATTAACGCTATTCTCAGGTATTCCATTAATCAATGCCACTTCTTTTCCAAGTTTGAAAAACAACGCAGACGAAGTCATTTTAATGAATCCAACGCAAACGGAAAATATTGATTTCGTTGCTTATAACGCTTCAACTTACCAAGATCCTTCAAAAGCGGAAGGTGGATATTCAATAGAATTGATAAATCCATTTAATCCATGTTTAGGGAACGACAATTGGAGGGCAACCAACAGCACGATTGGTGGAACGCCTGGTGCTGCAAACTCAATTTTTAACGATTCGCCAGATACAACTCTACCTAGTTTAGTGTCGGCATTTTTGACTTCATCGAATACCTTAGAACTCATTTTCAGTGAACGGTTCGAAGCAGTTGAACTGAGCAATTTAAATTTTTCACTCGAATTTGTAAATAATATTGATGAAGTGATTCTGGTAGGCAATTATACAGACAAAGTAGTCTTGGTATTTCAGGATAATTTTTTGCCAAATACCCTATTTAATTTTACGATTAGCAATTTAGCAGATTGCTCGGGGAATGTGGCCAACATCACTGGTTCATTTGTTGTTTCTTCTGAGGCAGTCGTTGGTGATGTTCTAATTAACGAAATCTTATTCAATCCTGTTACTGGTGGTGCAGATTATGTTGAAGTGTACAACAATTCAGATAACTTCATCAACCTGAAAGACTGGAACATGGCCAATTTGAGCGGTGGAGTTCCGCCGAATTACAGAATCATTTCTGTTCAAAATTTAATTCTTGAGCCGCATAGTTATTTGGCTTTAACGATTGATAGTATTCAAGTAAAGCAAACTTATGTGAATCATGGTTATGGTAAATTTGTATATTGTAATTTGCCTACCTATTCCAATTCAGACGGCAACGTAGTTTTGATCGACCCGAACAATACAGTAATCGATTCGGTAAGTTATTTAGAGAAATGGCATTTCACTTTGATTTCTGATGAAAAAGGGAAATCGTTGGAGCGCATCAATCCGAATGGGTTATCAAACAGTGCAGGCAACTGGCAAACGGCTTCTGAAAATTCTGGTTGGGGTACGCCAGGCATTCAAAATTCGCAATACTTGAATCCACAAGCCCAAGGACAATTTTCCGTAGAGCCCTCAGTAATTTCACCAGACAACGACGGCTTTGAAGATTTCGCAATTTTCACTTATGCCTTACCAGAATCAGGCATGGTGGGAAATATTAAGATTTTCGATGAAAATGGTCGTCCTATTCTCGAATTGGTGAACAACTATTTTTTCGCTCAATCTGGCGAATTAAAATGGGATGGCTTGGATAACAACGGTACCAAATGTCGTGTGGGGCGTTACCTCATCAGCTTTGATGTATTTTCAAGCCAAACAGGAACGACGCTTGCATTCAAACGTGTTGTGGTTGTTGCCGCGAAGTTGTAAGTAAAGCTCATGAAATTTCACTAAGAAAACTTAAAAAGTGAAAAAAATGATGCAAAGAATGATTTGAAATCGAGTGAAAGGAAAACGCACGTCAAAAGCCTAAAGCTATTATAGCCACAAACACTTAATTTCTATACAAAACCTGTTTAACTGCGTTGCTTAAGCGCTGAACGTTTGGCAAAGCCTCTTCCATCAAGGAGGGCGAGAATGGGAATGGTGTATCAGACTGCGTAACGCGCATTACAGGAGCATCCAAATAATCGAAAGCATAACGCTGTAAATGGTAAGCAATTTCCGAAGAAATAGAAGCCAAAGGCCACGATTCTTCAAGCACAACACAACGATTAGTTTTCTTTACAGATTCTACAACCGTATTATAATCAATTGGGCGAACCGTTCGCAAGTCGATAATTTCACAAGAAATTCCTTCTTTTTCTAAAACCTCTGCTGTTGCGTAAGCCACTTTTAAAATCTTACCAAATGTTACAATAGTAACATCCGTTCCTTTTCTTTTTACGTCAGCAACACCAATTGGAATGATATATTCACCGTCTGGAATCATGCCTTTGTCGCCATACATTTTCTCAGACTCCAAGAATACAACTGGGTCATTGTCGCGAATGGCAGCTTTCAATAAACCTTTAGCATCGTACGGATTTGACGGCGTTATCACTTTCAAACCAGGCACATGCGCATAAATTGATTCAAAACTTTGAGAGTGCGTGGCAGCTAACTGACCAGCGGTACCATTTCCGCCTCTAAATACTATTGGACAATGGTACTGACCACCAGACATTTGCAACATTTTCGCGGCAGAATTGATAATTTGGTCGGCGGCCAATATGGCAAAATTCCAAGTCATAAATTCAACGATTGGTCGAAGTCCATTCATCGAAGCACCAACTGCTATACCAGCAAAACCAAGCTCAGCAATAGGTGTATCAATCACACGCTTCGGACCGAATTCATCCAACATGCCTTGAGAAACTTTGTAAGCTCCGTTGTATTCAGCAACTTCTTCACCCATCAAAAACACGCTCTCATCAGTGCGCATTTCCTCTGACATGGCTTCTCTCAATGCTTCGCGAAATTGTACTTCTCTCATCGTAATAACTATTTGTAACGTAAAATTTGAATGGCAAAAGTAATAATTAAATCAATTCAATTGATTCAGCTTATAGGGCCGAATAAATCATAAAAGTGTACTTTTGAGAAAAATTTAATCAACATGCGCACTATCGTTCTCGACCACAGACAAATCAAGCAGAAAATTGTAAGAATGGCCTATGAAATTATCGAGAATTTATTTGAGGTAGATACCATTCATGTGATTGGAATTTCGGGCAACGGCAACCAATTGGCTCAACTGGTAGTGGATGAAATGAGAAACATCACCGGACAAAAAATCGTTTACAACACCGTTGAAGTGAACAAAGAAAATCCCTTAGCACACCCAATCAGTTTTGATATCGCCAATCTAGATTTGAGTCGAGCCAATGTGGTGCTCATCGATGACGTAATTAATTCAGGAAAAACGATTCAATACGCTCTGAACCATATTTTGCAACAATCAGTGCAACAAGTGAAAACCGCAACATTGGTAGACCGCAAACACCGACGCTTTCCGATTCATGCAGATTTTGTAGGCATTCAGCTTTCTACCACGATGCAGGATCGTGTTGAGGTTTCTTTTGAAGGTGATTGGACTGCGTTTTTGGTGTGAGGATGAATGGTTCAAAAATTATTGATTGTAGTCGACTATTTCCCTGAATATTTAACACCTCATCCATTGCCTGTTTTTCTATCAGTCCTTTTTTTGATAAGTCGGATAAAATTCTCCATACTGTTGGCGCAAGCATGGCGAGTTTTTGAGCTATTTCGTCCGATTGTATGTTTGCGTAGCTCTATATAAGCATAACTATTGATTTTTCTTTAGGATCGTGTGCCAATTCAGGCATGGAGTTGGATATGTTCATTTGCTCATGAACATATCCGCATTTCGTTTACACAGGAAATCGAATAAACAACTGCGTGGTGAAAAGAATATTTCTCAACGCGAACTTACACTGTCCGCAAACAAAAATCCTCAAAGTTTGGAGCGTGTTGAAAATGGTAAAAGTTGTCCAACAATATTTTATAAATTACAATTTTGCGACACCCTTGACATAAGCGAGAAGGACACTTTTGATAAAAATAAAATATGATTTTGTGAAATCAAATTGAGAAATAATTTCTTTACATTTTCCAAACCTCCATCTTCAACTCGTCCCCATCGAAAACCGCGTAGGTATTGTGTCTAATCCAGTCACCGAGGTTGATGTAGATGGAGTTTTCTGTCAATTGAATTTGCATGGGCAGGTGGCGGTGTCCGAAAATGAAATAGTCGAAATGCTCTTTTTGCAGGATTTCTTTGGCGTAAATGGCGAGCCACTCGTTTTCTTCGCCTAGAAATTTTTCATCAGACTGCGCATTCAGCTTTCTGCTTTTTCTAGACCAAAAATTAGCCACTCCGATGCCAAAATTGGGGTGCAAGCGGGTAAAAAGCCATTGACAAACTTTTGAGGCAAAAACCTTTTTGATGAACTTATAGCCATAATCGCCGGGACCTAAGCCATCGCCATGCCCCAAGAAAAATTTCTTTTTACCAAAAGTAAATTGAATCGGTTCGCGGTGCATTTGCACACCGAGTTCTTTGGGGAAATAATCGAACATCCACATATCGTGGTTGCCCGTAAAAAAATGTATTTTGATGCCGCGGTCGCTGAGTTCCGCCAATTTGCCTTGCAGTCTGATAAATCCTTTAGGGATGGCATGTTTGTACTCGAACCAAAAATCGAAAATATCTCCAACCAAGTAAATAGAATCGGCATCTTTCGAAACATGATTGAGCCAATCAACAATGGTTTTTTCGCGCTTCAAGCTGGCTTGTGCATCGGGAGCGCCAAGATGAAAATCAGAGGCAAAATAAATTTTCTTTTTCTCGAATGACATTAAAAGCCGAAAATTTGTCTCAATTTGTTTTCCAACAAAGGTCCTCGCAAATTTTTCTCAATCACTTTACCTTCAGCGTCAATCAGCACAGTAAAAGGAATACTATTTACGCCGTAGCTACGAGAAAGCAAACCATCCCAACGTTTCAATTCGCTGATGTGGTAAGGCCAGATCAATTTGTCTGATTCGATGGCACGCATCCACGCATTTTTATCGGAATCTAATGAAACGCTGAACACCGTAAATCCTTTGTCTTTGTATTTTTCATACAGTGCCACAACTCCTGGATTTTCTTTACGACAAGGTCCACACCAAGAAGCCCAAAAGTCAATCAACACAACTTTACCTTTAAGATTAGACAATTTATATTCAATGTCATTCGGGCTTTTACCCACCAATTCTGGGGCCAAAGAACCGGGTGCCAACAATTGAGAAGCAGCGGCCTTTTGTCTATACAATGCTACATTCTGACGCAACGATTGAGCAACCAATCCATCAGGAATGGCATTGATTATTTGTTCTGCCAAAACGCTGTATCGGTCAAATTCTTTTTCCGGGTCAAAGGTTTGCATTGGCCCGATAAGCGCTGCAGAATTAGGGAATTGTTGAATAAAACGATCACGAAAATATTCAAACTGCTTATAGCGAGAAAGATAAATTTGATTCAAGTCATTTTGAGAACCTGGGTTTTTGTTTACTTCCACCTGAATTGAATCACGCAGAACATTGATATCTGCGTTCATTCTTAAAAATTCCATCAAATTTTGACTGTCATCGTTTCCAACAATGTTTACACTTCTCAGCATATCTCTTCCGTCGCCAAAAACTTTTATCGTATCAGAATTTCTAATAATAAGATTTATATGGGCACTACCTGCGCGTAAAACATAAAAATCACCGTAGGGCACAACAGCATTGATGGAAAATTTACCAGAAGGATTTTGAGCCAAACTAGCCACTCCATAATCTACATACTGGCCATTCCCTAAAAACTGAGAAAGCGTAAGAATATCGTCAGGAGCTTTGAATATTTGCCCTGTTATTACCACAGGAAAACTCTTTTCTGATGGTTTACCTGCGGGGTTAGAGGCTGGTTGTTCAGCATTTGTGTTTAACGCTTCCGCTCTTGAGGCAGGTTTCTTTTGAGCAAATGTAAATTGTGTTGCAGCAAAAAACGATGCTAATAAAATTAATTTATTCATAATCATAAGTTTAGGAGCCAAACAGCTCTTTTAATTTATTTTCCAATTCTTCTCCACGAAGATTCTTTCCAATTATCGTGCCTTTCTTGTCGATTAACACAGTATGCGGAATACCATCAAATTTGTACAATTGAACAACAATTGAGTTCCACTTCTTTAAGTCGCTCACATGGTAAGGCCATTCCAAACCATCGCTTTCGATAGCCGATTTCCAAGCAGCAGCATTGTCATCCAAGGAAACCGAAAAAACGGTAAATCCTTTATCTTTATACCTTTTATAAAGGCGAACAACATTTGGATTTTCTCGTCTGCAAGGTCCGCACCAAGAAGCCCAAAAATCAATCAATACATATTTTCCTTTCAGGTCAGACAATTTCATTTCACCTCCGTTTACCATGTCCATCCAAATATCTGGCGCCAGACTTCCAATATCAACATTTCTATCTAAATTTCCATAAAATGATTTGCGCTTCTCTTCATTTAAAGCTTGACCATAAGAGTCTAACCAAGTGCTCAAATTGGATTCAAGGCCTCGTGTGAAACGCGCTTCAGGATATTTTATGCTGTAGGCGTCAAAAACGACTTTCAAAATTTCGCCATGTCCAATATCCCAGTGCTCAAGTCCCATTTCTGGAAAAAGCTGCATGGCAAAAAGTTGAGCTACTGGCGAACCTGAATTTTTATCCAGAAATGAAATGACGTATTCTTCGATAGGTTTTTTGGAAACCTTCAATTCATTAATTATGGCATCTGCCTCTGTACCGGGACTCAAGCTATTGAGTTGATTCAATTTCTCCTTGTTGGCGTTAGTAAATTCATAATTCAAGCGCACAATTTTATTCAAATCTTCAGCGTTTTCGATATTCGTAATTTTGAAATTTTCCATCATGAGAGGAAAATCACAAACCACATATATAGAGTCTTCTCCACCCAAAACAACAGGAACGCTGCTTCCTTCAATAATTAATTGAACAAGAAATGCTTCTTTAGGTAGTTTGATATTAAAATTTCCTTGAGCATCAATGGCTGACTGACCCAACTGAAGCCATTTATCAACATTATATACTTGCGCAACAATTGTTTTACCAGCTGCACCAGGTATTTTCCCCGCAATGGTCTGTTTGTCTTCTAAGGGTTCAGTACTTTCATTTTCAACTTCAGACCCACACGAAGTTAAGGCCGCTCCACACAGCAACAAAGCAAGAAATGGGATTTTTGTGAATTTCAACATGGCGAAAATTTTATAAAGATGCAATCAATTCTTTCATAATCAAAGTCATTTTTGGTTCTTGACGCGAAGCTACTGCAATTACGTCTTGAACGCTGACTTTTTTAATTTTTCCTGGCACGCCCAAATCGGTGATAATTGAAATAGCAAACGTCGGAATTTCCATGTGTCGGGCAACAATTACCTCGGGTACGGTAGACATTCCAACTGCATCTGCGCCAACAACGCGCACAAATTTATATTCGGCAGGTGTCTCCAAAGTTGGTCCTGTAAGACCTAAATATACGCCTTGCGAAACTTTAATGTTGTTGTTGGAAGCAATAGCTACAGCGCGATCAATTAAATCTGCGTCATAAGGGTCGCTCATATCCGGGAAACGCGGCCCCAATTCATCCAAGTTTTTGCCAATAAGTGGATTACCTGGAAAGAAATTGATGTGGTCATTGATGATCATAATTTCACCCACTTCAAAATCTGGATTCACACCGCCTGAAGCATTGGAAACAAAAAGTTTAGCTATGCCCAAAAGTTTCATTACGCGAACTGGAAAAGTCACCTCTTGCAAAGAGTATCCCTCATAAAAATGAAAGCGCCCTTGCATGGCCATTACTTTTTTGCCACCCAAAACACCAAAAATCAAGCGTCCTTGATGACTTTCAACTGTAGAAACGGGAAAATTCGGAATTTGCTCGTAAGGAATTTCATCGATGATTTCAATTTCATTCACCAAGCCACCCAATCCTGTACCTAAAATAATTCCAAATTCAGGCTTAACCTGTGTTTTGCTTTGAATAAAATCAACCGCCTCTTGAATACGATTCAACATAATTTTCAATTCTTTTTAATAAATCTGACTCATTTTTTAGAACTACTTCTATAGGCACATACATCCATGGAACATGATTTTGATTGACAACTGACGACTTTTCGTTCAATTTCACCGCATCTTTTTCCGTAGTAAGCACCACCGTAGTAGAGGCATCAAAATTAGCAAAAATATGATGAATCCGTTCGATGTCTTTTTCAGAATAAAAATGGTGGTCGGAAAAGCGCACAAGTTCAACCTGATATTGACTTTCCAAGGCATCAATTAAAGGATGAGGATTGGCAATACCTGTCACCAAAATAATTTGCTTGATTTCAGCTGGCAAAGGTTTATTTGTAATCGCTTTCCATTTACCATAAACAAAACGCGAGAAAAATGTTGGTTTCTCAGAAGAAAAAGCCAGTGCATAAATCCCCATCGTTTTTGCATCAACACTTTCGAGACATTTGGTAAACACACAAACATCTGCGCGTTTTTTACCGCTCCAAGCAAATTCACGAAGTCGGCCCATAGGCACTACCCAATCTTTGAAAAACGGTCTTTGAAATTCGCTGAGCATGATTACAAATCCACCCGAAACCGTCAAGTGTTGCATGGCATCATCGAGGATAATAAGTTCCAAATCAGGATATTGTTTCAAAAGTTCCTGAATCCCAACTTTTCTTTTTTCACAAACCGAGAATGGAATTTCTGGAAATTTTTGTTTAATTTGTTTGGGTTCATCGCCCACCTCATCAGGTTTAGAATTCGAATTGAGTTCTACGTAACCCTTGGTTTTTCTGCCATAGCCCCTACTCAACACAGCTAATTTATATTGATTTTGCAAAGCGCGAATCAGAAACTCAACATGTGGTGTTTTGCCTGTGCCGCCAAGACTGAGGTTGCCTACAACCACAGTTGGAACAGTTGGTTTAAAAGCTTTCAATAGACCATAGCGATAAAGTGAAGCGCGTAAAAAAGCCACAAAACCATAAAGCAATGCAAAGGGAAAAAGAAAAATGTTGCTCAAAAATCTCATGCTTGGGTATGGATTACAAAAGTAGGAGAAATTGGGGATTGAGGAAGTATGTTGAATACTTCAAATTGAAACTTCAAAAATTTACTGTTTTGACATTGTAAACCAAACATTTTTTGCATTTCTAAAAACAAAGCCCTAAATTTAAGAAACGCTTTGCATAAATCCTTTTTACTTACACTTAAAAATTTATGATGTATGAAAAAACTCTTACTCCTTCCAGCCCAGTGTGTGTGATTAACTCCTTTTACGCCCAAAGCGAACCCGGGCAACTACATAATCGAAAAAAAATGGATTTATTACTGTTTAAGCGTGTGAGATTGTGGTCTTAAAACCTGGTTTTCATGCCCAAAACGGAAGTACTTTTCATGCGTTTATTAAAAGAGATTGTGCGAGGCCTTCAGCAAATGTGCCAGACTATAGCACTTTTCATCAACCAGAAAATCTTGAGGAATTTGATGATTATTCAGCAAAGAATGAAGGAAATTTGGATGAATTAATTGTGTCTGATTCCATTACACCAAATAAGTTTAAAGAAATTTGTCTCGATTTCACGCGAATTAAGATTAGCAATAAATCGCCAAAACCATCAACCGTGCGCTTATCGAACAGATTCAGGAACTAAGATTCTTTTAACTATATTTCACAACCCCCCCAATCAATTTTCGAACTAACTTTGCGGCAATTTGTTAAACATCAAATGCAATTTCGATGAAATTTTCGCTGAACTACTTATTTTCTATGAAGCTCATGACCCTTGGGCTCTTCTTTTTCGGTTTTGTTGTTGGCTGGGCAACCTTTTTGGAATCGTGGTACGGCACTCAAACATCAAAGGCAATTGTGTACAATGCATTGTGGTTTGAAGGCCTTTTGGTTTACCTCGCTTTGGGCATGATGGTAAACATTGTGCGCCACGGCATGTGGGTAAAAGAAAAAATTGCGATACTCATGTTCCACATCTCCTTTATCGTAATCATTATTGGTGCAGGTGTAACGCGCTATGCAGGATTTGAAGGCCTCATGTTGATTCGCGAAAACAGCCAAAGCAACATCATATATTCTGCAGATGCTTACGTTCAAATTTATGCTACGGATGGAAAAGTGGAATATACGTATGATAAATCTATATTATTGAGCGATGTTCAGAACGGATTTTTAAGTTTTCTGGCCAACAATAAGTTTAATACTTCATTCAAAAAATTTGACCAATCAGGCGAAGTTACTGTCGAATACCAAGATTTTATTACCAATGCTGTAGACAAGCTAGAAATCAATACTCCCGATGGTGTATCCATTTTAGAAATCGTAACTCCAAGTCCTATGGGGGGTATGGACACCAACTATGTAGAACAAGGCTCAACACTCAACAAAGAGGGCTTTTTGCTGGCATATGATTATCCTGAGACCTTGCAAAATGCAATCAATATCAAAAGGGATGGAAATAGCTTTACCATTCAAGCACCCGCAGACCTGAACTACATGTTGATGATTGACCAATCACAGGGTTCTATTCCGAGTGATTCTGTTGCAGGTTTTTATCAGGGTCGTTTGTACACACATTTGGGTCAAAATTTTGTTTTCAAAACCCATCATCCGAAGGCAAAAATTTTAAAAGCAAAATCAAGCGTTGCTGATGCAGGAATCGACGTGCTCTATTTAGATGTCAATTCTGGGGGCAAGAAAACAACAATTGCTTTGGAGGGCGGACAAGGAAAAATACCAACACCTAGTTTCTTCGAGTTGGATGGCATCAAATACCGGATGGCTTACGGGGCTAAACCTGTTGAAACACCATTCTACCTATTCTTGCGTGATTTCCAATTGCAACGTTACCCCGGTTCAGATTCTCCAGCATCCTATGCCAGCGAAATCACAGTTTTGGATGAAGAGAAAAAAGTGCAATTCGATAAGAGAATTTTCATGAACAGTGTTATGGACTATCGCAATTATCGTTTTTTTCAATCGAGTTACGATCCAGATGAAATGGGGACGCGTTTGAGCGTAAACCAAGATTTCTGGGGAACAAACATCAGTTATTTCGGATATTTACTCATGATGATTGGTATGATATTCACTATATTTTCGCCAGCATCGCGCTTCGTAATGATGAATAAGCTTCTCACAAAAATCGAAGAAAGAAAAAAGCAACTTGCTCAAAATGCTTCAACTTTCATTTTATTCTTCCTTGTTTTCGGCAGTTTAGCACAGGCGCAGCCCGACAGCACCGATACGCATCAGCATGAAGTGCCGTTGGTGGATGCAGAATTTATCAAGCAGCAAAAAATAATTGATGCCACTCCCATAAACGCTGAGCATGCTAAAAAACTTGAATTGCTTGTTGTTCAAGATTTTAATGGTCGCTTCAAGCCACTTCAAACTTTGGCATTGGATATATTACACAAGGTACACCGCAAAGACACCTATAATGGTTTAACTGCAACACAGTTTTTAATGGAGTTGATGTTCAATTTGGAATTCATCAAAAATGAGAAAATTGTTGTGGTGAATCATGCTGACATCCGCAAAAAAATAGGCATCAATGGTAAATATGCTTCTTACTTCGATTTCTTCGACCAAAAAACGGGGTTCTATAAAATTGAACAGGACGTAGAATTAGCGAATCAAAAGCCCGAGAGTCGCAGAAACGAATGGGACAAGCAAATTATTAAAGTAAATGAGCGTGTTCAAATTCTTGGCGCAGCAATTTATTATTTCAGAATTTTCCCTATTCGTGAAGCGACAAACAACACTTGGTACACCCCATTCGACATGGAAGCGCCTTATCAAGGTGTAGATTCATTGATGCCGAAGTTTTTTTATGATTATATCAACAGTGTAAGAATTGGCAAACTAACTGGAGATTATAGTTCTGCTGATGAAAACCTCAAGTTGATTATGTCTTATCAAAGAGCCGTAGCGGAAGACATCATTCCATCAGAGCAAAAAATAAAGACAGAAATCAGCTATAACAACAGCAAGGTGTTTGAGCGCATTACCTACTTGTATTTGTTGTTTGGATTTATTTTACTTGTAGTTTATTTTATAAAGATTTTCTCGCTCACTCCGCGTTGGGCGAAACCTGCAAATACTGTTTTACTGCTCGGCATGGTGCTTACTTTTGTGTTGCATGGTCTCGGACTAGGCACGCGCTGGTATATTTCTGGTCATGCGCCATGGAGCGATGGTTACGAGGCACTTTTATTTATTGCTTGGGTCGGTGTATTAGCTGGACTCTTATTTGCAAAAAAATCAATAGCAGCTCTTGGAGCGACAGGAATACTTGCGTTTTTCTTATTGTACGTGGCACAATTGAGCACGCTCGACCCTCAGATTAGTCCATTGGTCCCGGTTCTTCAATCTTATTGGTTAAAAATTCACGTAGCGGTGATCACAGGGAGTTATGCGTTTCTGGGAATGGGAGCTGTATTGGCAATCGTGAATCTATTACTCTATATCACCAAAACCAAAAAAAACCAAATTCGCATTAATTTACACATCGAGGAATTGTCGCATGTAATTGAAATGACTACCACCATAGGCATCTTCATGCTTACCATCGGCACTTTCTTAGGAGGTATTTGGGCCAACGAATCTTGGGGGCGCTATTGGGGTTGGGACCCTAAAGAAACTTGGGCTCTCGTTTCGATATTGGTTTATGCCGTGTTGCTGCACTTAAGATTTATACCAGCATTAAAAGGGAAATTGGTATTCAACTCCTTTGCGATGTGGTCATATGCCGCCATTTTATTCACCTATTTTGGCGTTAATTTCTTCTTAGTCGGTTTACATTCCTATGCCAACGGAGAAGCGGAAACCCTCTGGCCGAGTTGGTTGACATGGGTTGTATTGATCTTTATATTATTTAATGGCCTTGCTGTTTGGAATGAAAAACGAATTAAAAATATTAATTCATGATTATGCAAACAGACATCCTTTGTTTTGGTGCGCATCCTGACGATGTAGAAATATCTGCAGGGGGTACGGTAGCCAAACATATTGCCCTAGGCAAAAAAGTGGCCTTTGTGGATCTTACACGCGGCGAATTAGGAACACGAGGCACGGCAGAAACCCGCGACCAAGAAGCACAAGACGCTCAAAAGCATTTGAAGATTACAGAACGTATCAACTTGGATTTAGGTGATGGTTTTTTTGAACACAATCAAGCAAACCTTATGAAAGTAATCGAAGTTATTCGTTATTTTCAACCAGAAACGGTGCTGGCAAATGCCATTCACGACCGTCACCCAGACCATGCTAAAGGAGCGAAACTGGTTGCAGACGCATGCTTTCTAGCTGGATTACCAAAAATAAACACCACTTGGAATGGTGAATCACAAATACCATGGCGACCAAAAAATCTCTTACACTATATACAAGATCATTACATAAATCCAGATTTTGCGATTGACGTTACCTCCTTTGTTTCGTTGAAATTTGAAACCTTGCGTTGTTACAAAACACAATTTTACAATCCCAATTCGAGTGAACCACAAACACCAATCTCAGGAAAAGAGTTTTTTGATTTCTTGGAAAGTCGAATGCGCGAATATGGCAGGGCAATTGGTGCTGAATTTGCCGAAGGATTTATCAGTTCTCGTATTTTAGGAGTAGATTCTTTTGATTCTATTTACTGATTCTGCTTTTTTGACTAGAAGGACTACTCGAGAAATCCAAAAAAATACGTAATAAATTGAATTTAGAGCCATTCTAAAAAAGGCATTTAAGTAATTGAATTTCAATTATTTAAACATCCATTAGTCATCAGCTTATAAAACTTATTAACAAGTTCGGTTCATAAAATCAACATTTTTTGTAACCCTACGATTACAAGTCACGTATATTTATTCGTAAATTAAAAATTGGAAAAAATGAAAAAATTATTAGTTTTAGTAGGTGCAGTTGCACTAGTAGGGTCAACCTTCGCTCAAAAACCTTCTGCAGATGATTCAAAGTTCTCATTAGAAGGTGGTCTTAATTACGCAGGTGGTTCAGGAATCAACTGGTCTGCCCCAAGCATTCGCCTTCGTTATTTTGTAAATGACAACATCGCAGGTCGTTTACAACTTGGTATTGGTGATGGTATTGGTGGTACTCCAAGAACTGAAGAGTTTCAGTATGCTGAAGGAGGCACAGGAACAGGTATCGGTACTGAAAAATTCACTCGTATGCAGTGGATGGTTCAGATTGGTGGTGAATATCACTTGGCTGGTACAGATCGTTTATCTCCATACTTCATGTTGGGTATCAACTTAGGTGGTGGTAGCGAGACAGAAGAATGGACAGACTTCGACGGTTCAGGTTATATGCTAGGTAGGTCAAGAAAAATTATGACCGGCGCCAGCATGTTTGGCTTTAGTTTAGGTGCAGGTATGGATTTCTACATTTTTGAAAATGTTTACCTAGGACTTGAATTGGGTCTTAGTTACATGACAAGAACTATTAAGGGTATAGAAGATGCAAGTACAGTTGGTGGTGTAACTACTACTACTACAGGTCTTGATTCTAAAGAATCTTACTTGGGTACACTTCCAATGAATGCTGCATTCCGTTTGGGTTGGAGATTCTAATCTAAATCGATAAGATTACAAGAAAGGGTGACTTATGTTACCCTTTTTTTTTGCTACTATAACTAACTTTGCACTTTGCTACGCAAAACTTTGACAGCGTTTAGCGCAATCAAAAAACTAAATAACAAACAATGACGACAATGACATGGGAGGCTTACCTCCTGCGCTTCGAGCAAATTTTAAGTAGAGAATTTACCAATGAAATTTACGACAAAGAGGCTTACCGCGACTATGTAAAAATGAATCATTCGCGCATGCAGCGTTGGTTGAAGACCGTGCAAATCAATCCAAAACTCATTGAATCGATTCAAAACATCAAAGAAAAGCAAAATTGGTATTTGATTACTGAACCGTGGTGTGGTGATGCGGCTCATTCTGTTCCCTTTATTCATCTGATGGCACAACGCAATGAAAACATCTCATTAAAAATTGTGCTTCGTGATGAAAACACAGATTTTATCGATCAATATTTAACCAACGGAGGGCGGTCAATTCCAAAACTAATTATAAGAAGTGAAGCTGGAGAAGACCTCAATGTTTGGGGTCCTCGACCTAAAGATTTGGCAGCTATACATACGCAATTAAAAGCTGAAGATGCAAGCTTTGATGTGATTAACCAGACTTTACAGACTTGGTACAATGAAAATAAGGGTCGCGACATTCAAGATGAATTCATTCAACTTTTGAATACAGTAAAGAATTAATACCATATCTTAATTCTCTCATTGTGTAAAATATCGACATCCTAGAATTTTTTATTTCGTAGGTTTTTCAGGTTTCAATAATTCAAAATGATTCTTTAAAGGGAAAAATTCTGCCCAGCCATAATTATTTTTTATTGCGTCTTGCAACTGCCATGGATTAAATGGTTCAACATCGAACTCAGTTTTTGGTGCGGCAGCAGCCATATTTGGGCGGGGAAAAAAATAATCGGTACCAACGCGAACATGTTTTATGCTATCCAAAACGTGAAAATCAACAATATTTAAAGTAGCAAAGGCACCAACAAAACGTGCTTGATTTTGAAGATTCGCGTCATTTAAATCCTTCTTCCCAAAATACCTATGAATCAAATTATGATAAGTTGGAAGCGGTTTGTTATTGGTTAAATAATACAAGTTGAACAAAAGCATAAAATCAAGTCCGGAATAAAAGCCACGGCGCATATAATTGTCCAGCTCACCATTCATTTGGTTGAGAAAAGAGCTGCTATATTTCAAATGACGAGTCCAACCGATAGGATAGGTTTTAATTCCTAATGAATCAGCAAAACGAGCAATTTCATCACGTGTGAGATTATAAGGGCCAACAGCTGGCGCCAAATTCAAATCGGCTTGAACACGTTCGTGAATATCCAAGTGATTCAAATCAATATCGTGCAAAACTGCCATCAAAGGCAAGTAAAAATTGCCCCAATTTCTTTTTTTCCAAGTTTTCTCGATGGCATTCATGGTGCGCAACTCATCCCTACCCCATTTACCAGAAAGCGCACCCAAAACGGTAATCATTTGTCCATTGACATTTTTATAGGGAATCCAAATGCGTGTAAGTTTCCATTGACCACGACCCGTTTTTCGATCGAATCGCTGGTTGTTTTCAGCACCTTCATAATACATTCGTTCGCCAATTTCGCTCAAAGGATACTTAAACATAAAAACATTTTGACCGGGATAAATCTTTTTACCATCAGGTCTAAACAGTCGCCAATTGGCTTTTTTAGGTTTCTCGGGATATTTGTATTTGCAGTAATTAATCATGTTCGTTGCATGGCGTCGGGCCTGAGTGTTAAAATCATAATCAACAACTTGTCCATGGTGCAATCGAACTTGCTGTATTCCCGAAGTACATTTCTCAATCATCATAAATCCCATGAGCAACCATATCACTTGATCTTGAGACATACTTGGGGTTTTTCTTGGGAGCGATTTATTTTCTAGCGCACGACCATCGGGACAATCATCAGAAGTGAACACCTTAAAAACAGGCGAAAATCCTGGTGGATTGTGGAAGCCTTGGTTAAAATGACGATAATTTTCTGGATTCACGTTGGGATCTAGAAAATCGCAAGGGATGTCATCCCGTTGAAAACAGCCATCAATTTTACCCGGCAATCCGAGATATTGCTCACCATACAAATCCAACCGTTCATAGGCTTTGATTGCGTAATACAACTCAGTTTTTGTGAATTCCAAATCTTGATGGCGCTCATTTATTTCCAACAATTTTAACTCAGAAGCTAAAATTGCCAAATAAAATCCGTGGTAAATAGTAGCATCGGCAACTTCAATATCCGGTATGCCATTGTATCCTTGTCTGCTTTGAATAGGTATCGAATGCCCAACACCCTCGCCTACTTTCACAAAATCATTGACCAACCGCCAACGATAATACCAATACTTCTGCAAGTTAATATCATCTTGCGTTTGAGCAAAAGCACCAAACAGAGCTGTGAGGTTTAGGAAAAACAAAACCAAAAAACGACTTTTCTTCATATAAAACATTGTGCAAAAATTTGATACTAAAAATAGATAGATTTATAATAGGAAAAAACTAATAAAAAATAGACACTTAATAAGCCAAATTACTTGATAGAATGTGAAAAAGAATTAAATTTGCGTACATTACTCCGCAATTTATGCAAACTATTGAAACTACAAAGCTTATCGATAATCTTCGCCAAATCAATGGTGAAAACATTCGATTTGTAGAAGAACATGTAAATCTGTTAAATGAAAAACAGTTGCAGTGGAAGCCTTCCGCTAAGGCATGGTCTATTTTAGAAATTTTCGCTCATTTAAATGCCTCTGCCCAATACTATCAGAACATCATTCATAAAAAAATACTGGAAAACAAGGATGGTGATACAAGTACAACGTTCACTTCTAGTCCTTTGGGTCTTGCTACTTGGGGGCAGGTAAAATTGGGCAAGATGCGAAACATCAAGAAGCGCGTCAAGAGTGCACGTGTTTTCAATCCTGAATTTTTTGGTTTGGCCATCAATGCACAAGAAATAAATCGCTTTTTGCAAAACGCCAATAGCATGTTTGAGATTTTGGAAGGGGCAAGAAAAGTCAATCTAAGGAAAATCAAACTACCTATGGCTGTTTCAAAATTCGTGCATCTAAGATTGGGCGACGCATTGCTGTTTCACGTATACCACAATGAAAGGCACATGGAACAAATCAACAAAAACATCAACCAACCAGGCTTTCCTAAATGACATCAAAATACGGTATAATTCGAGTAGCCCACGCGCCAATACGCGCCAACAATTCTGATAGAGAAGAGATTGTTACGCAGCTCTTGTTTGGTGAAGGACTAGAAATACTCGAAACAAGCAGCCCTTGGGTTAAAATTCGGTGTATGCACGATAGTTATGAAGGTTGGATAGATGAGAAACAATTTTACACCAATGAGGATGACGCGTTTTTTTGGTGGAAAAAACTTGCAACCCGAAGGATTATGGAACACAGCATTGCATTTTCAAGTAATGATGGAATTGTCCATTTATACCGAGGAAGTTTAGTTCCAGAAGACTATTTCAATGGTTTCCAATTGGGTGAGCAAAATTTCACGGCGCTAAAAAAAGACCAAACACTTCAGAGAAATCAATCTGTGGTAGAAATTGCGCAGATGTATTTGAATACACCATATCTTTGGGGCGGCAGAAGTGCCACGGGAATTGATTGCTCAGGTTTCACTCAAATGGTTTTCGCTTTTACTGGAAAAGATTTACCTAGAGATGCATCTCAGCAAGTAGAACAAGGGAAAAACGTTGCATTTAGAGAAATTGAAGCAGGTGATTTGGCTTATTTTGTCAATTTGAATGGGAAAGTTATTCATGTAGGCATTTTGACAGGACAAGGAACCATTCTTCATGCGCACGGAAAAGTTGTAGAAGACTTTATCAGAGAAGATGGAATTTATAAAAAGGAAAGCGGGCTAAAGTCACACAACTTATTTATTATTAAAAGATTATAACTTAAATTATGAAAATATTAGTTACTGGGGGAGCGGGATTTATTGGAAGTAATTTAACCAAAAGATTAATTCAAGATGGTCATTCAGTAGTTGTTCTAGACAGCTTACTTCGAGGAAATAAAATTGACAAGGATACTTTCGACAAAATCACCTTCATTAAAGGAGATGTGCGCGATGCGGAGTTAGTGAATCAAGCTGCTAAAGGTTGTGATTTGATCTTTCATTTTGCCGCGGTTTTAGGAGTAGACATTGTTGCCGACAATCCGGTAGAGACAATGGATGTAGAGGTAATTGGCACACGAAATGTGGTGATGGCAGCTGAAGTTCATGGAATTAAAAGAATTCTTTACGCCTCAACATCGGGCATTTACGGTCATTCTGCTATTGAAGAAGTTGCGCTAAACGAAGATGTTTTGGTTGACCCAAGAACGTCTTATGCCATGGCTAAAAGATACAATGAAATCTATTTGGCTTCGCATCACGAAGAGAAGGGACTTAATGCGATATGTTTACGTTTTTTCAATGTTTATGGGCACAATCAAGATACGCGCATGGTAGTTCCTTTGTTTTTCGAGCAAGCCATGAATGGTACTGAATTGACCGTTTTCGGTTCTGGAAAACAAACACGTGATTTCACGTATATCGATGATACTGTTGAGGCTTGCATACGCTTGATGAATATTAAAGGTTCGCACATCATCAATATTGCCAACGAAAAGGAATGGTGCATCGATGATTTGGCCAAACTGATTATTGACACCGTGGATTCAAAATCAAAGATAAAATTTATCGAGGCACCAAAGAAGCGCTATGATTATGAGGTTGAACGCCGCGTAGGCTCATCTATGAAACTTATGGAACTTACAGGATTTAAGCCAATGACTGAATTAGGAGATGGATTAAAATTGATTCACGAAACATTGAAATAACAATGGCTGCTGATATTATATTTGACTTTATACAAGAAGAGCGCGAGAGACAATTGCGAGGACTAGAATTAATTGCATCCGAAAACTTTGCAAGTGACAATGTGATGCGCGCGATGGGCTCAGTTTTGACAAACAAATATGCCGAAGGGTATCCAGGAAAGCGATATTACGGAGGTTGCGAAATTGTGGATAAAGTAGAACAGGAAGCGATAGACCGATTGAAAAACCTTTTTGGCGCCGAGTGGGCCAATGTGCAGCCTCATTCTGGAGCTCAAGCCAATGCAGCTGTATTTTTGGCTTGTTTAAATGCTGGAGATAAAATTTTAGGATTCAACTTGTCTCATGGTGGTCACTTGACTCACGGTTCACCAGTTAATTTTTCAGGAAAACTATATCAACCATTTTTTTATGGCGTTCGAGAAGACAGTGGCTTGATTGACTACGATCAATTGCGAGAAACGGCTTTAAAAGAACGTCCGAAAATGATTATTTGCGGCGCTTCTGCCTACAGTCGCGATTGGGATTATGCCGCCATACGCAGCGTTGCTGATGAGATTGGCGCATTAATCTTAGCCGATATTTCTCACCCTGCTGGTTTAATTGCCACCAAATTATTGAACGACCCGATTCAGTATTGTCATATTATTACATCGACAACACATAAAACTTTGCGTGGACCAAGAGGTGGCATTATTATGATGGGAAGGAATTTCGATAATCCATGGGGCTTAAAATGGAACAACGGAAATCTAAAATCAATGAGTGCATTACTTGATGCAGCTGTATTTCCTGGTACTCAAGGTGGACCATTGGAGCACGTGATAGCTGGTAAGGCAATTGCATTTGGTGAGGCTTTATTACCTGCATATACCGAATATATGCAACAGGTTCAAAAGAATGCATCAGTAATGGCCAACGAACTTACTGAAAAAGGATATAAAATAGTGTCTGGAGGTACGGTCAACCACTCGATGCTTGTTGATTTACGAAGTAAAGGAATTACCGGAAAAGATGCTGAAAACCTATTGGGTCTCTCAGATATCACAGTTAACAAAAACATGGTGCCTTATGATACAGAATCACCGTTTGTCACATCAGGTATTCGCTTAGGCACTGCGGCGCTAACTACGCGTGGCATTCAAGAAGATTTAATTCCAACTTTTGTTAACATCATTGACGAGGTGCTTATGAACAGTTCAAATGTAGATGTAATTGCAAAAAATAAAAACCGAATCAACGAATTGATGCTCGGCAGGCCTTTGTTTGCTTGGTGATTATAATAACCATCTCTGATTTTAGATAAAATAAATTTTAAATTAACAGATAAAGTTATTCCAGTACTAATCAAAATATTTGTGAAATGAGATTTACGACACTATCTACCTTGCTAATATGCACTCAGATTTTTAGCCAAAACCTTGAATCGCAACTAAATACGATTTCAAGTAACAACGACATGATGGGATGTTCTGTTGTTGTATTTTGTAAAAATGGCATCATAGAAAACATCTCCCTTGGCACTGCAGATCATACTCGTAATATTGACATGAGCGTTGATTCCAAATACCGTATAGCTAGTGTTTCAAAAACCATCACGGCCATTGCTGCAATGCAACTTGCAGAACAAAATCTCCTCGATTTAGATGAGGATATCAGCAGTATTTTAGGTTATACCGTTCAAAATCCGAATAATCCAAACGTCGCAATTACGACAAGAATGCTTTTATCGCACACATCAACCATTATTGATGGATCAACATATAATAGCTTTTTGGGCGCCACAACAAACAACTATCCTATACCCAATCTCAGTGAGATATTAACGCTAACAGGAAGTTATTACAGCGCTGGACAGTTCAACAATACCATTCCGGGGAACTATTTCAACTACTCCAACATCAACTATGTTATTCTCGGCACAATTATAGAAAAAATAAGCAAACAGCGTTTCGATATTTATTGCAAGCTAAACATCTTAGACCCTTTAGAATTAGAGGCATCATTTAACGTAAGTGATTTTGGAGATATCAATCAAATTGCGGTGCTATACAGAAAACCAAGTGGAGTTTGGACAGCGCAAGCGGATAATTTTCAAGGTGATCCACCCGAGTTCATCGATATTTCTAATTACATTCCTGGCACCAATGGAGGGAGGTTTGGACCTCAAGGAGGTTTGAGATGTTCAGCTCAAGATTTGGCAACCATTTTCCTTTGTCTATTCAATGAAGGCACATTCAACAACATCACAATATTATCACAAGAAAGTGTTGTTTCCATGCTAAATAATGAGTGGTCATTTTCTGGAAACAATGGCAATAACTACTTTGGACTCTTCAGAAGCTGGGGCTTGGGCATACATCGCATTACATCCACTGCAGGAAATGACATCGCCCTTCCGGGAAGTACCTCAATGTTTGGACACACTGGTGAAGCCTACGGACTGGTTAGTGACGCGTATTTCGATACCATTAGAAAAGTAGGATTTATATTCTTAACAAACGGAGTGGGTCTTGGTTATCAATCCAATAACAACTCAGTATTCTATACAGTTGAGCAACAGGTTTTTAGCGCCATTGAGAATCACGGAAACATCAGCTCGTGCGCAAGTGCCAACTTGTTTAATGAAAATTCCAAATCATTTGAGATTTTTCCAAATCCTTGCCAAAACCAATTTGAGATTTCCAATTTTCAACTTTCAGAGAGCGATAACATCAGAATTAGCTCTGTTGATGGAAGTCAAACATTTATTCTTATACCTAAACAAGGTCAAACATCAATAGACATAAGTTTTTTGAATAACGGGATTTATTTTGTATCCATAAATGGCTCTGTAACAAAAATCGTCAAACATTAAACCACCTTGGATTTCAATTTAGCAAGCATTGCTTGTAACCATGCATTGTCTTTATAAATCTTCAATCTCTTGCCTTCTCTTAGAGTAAACTCGATTAGAAGCATGACCATTTTAGGTACAGGAGATAAAATTGAAATTCAAACGTAGACACCTCATAAAACAGAACCAAACAGAGAATTTGTAGCAATTTTTGAACCCAAAAGTAAACGAGGAACAGAATACATCGGTAAAGTTCAATTGGAGTAGCATCCAATTCAGGAAACAAGCCGCGACTCGTTCATTCGAATCTAAGCTTTTCTATTTAATATTACCAACAATTAAATTTATGGACATCAGCTTAGCACATATCATTTTCCCAGTAAACTCCTCAGAACCAGAAGATTTATATCAAGAAAAGCACTTTAGAATCAAGCAATACTTTTTTCAAAAAGCACCTATTCCCAAAATATCAAACACAAAAATCAAAGAACTTCAAGAAATTGATCAAGCGTTCAACTTGTGTTATCCCGAAATTAAAATTACCGAAAACGCTATTAATCACACTGCCAATAACTATTCTGGCAATTGGGCATTAGATTTTCAGATACTCTACACATCACGAAATTTATATAAAACACAATTGGCCTCCTCAATTTCAGCTAAAACAAGCGCTACACTTATCGAATTTTGGTATCAAAACGAATTAGAATATGCCTCAACGTTTGCTTCAATTTTTGAGGATGAAGACTTGACATCTATTCAAATCAATCAAGAAACGGATCCCATGATTTTAATGCAAAGTATGCGTGAAATCGAGTTCGAGCCCACGCTTGACAACTTAATTTTTCATCGTGCGACTTTACCAGAAAACATAAAAATCGAATTGAAGCGTTTGACCAAATTTGCTCACCTTGCACAGAAATGAACTATCTTTGCCTTTCAATTTTAAGTTATGAGCGAACAATCAATTTTTGGTGGATTACACGGCAAATTGTTGCGAGAAGAATGGCCTTCAACCTATTTATTTAAATTCATTTTACCCAACAACAACGAACTCATTAGCAAACTTTTAAATATTTTCGGTACAGACAACAAACAAAGCATACATCCATCGCGCAACGGAAATTACGTTTCCATCTCAATAGAAGAGTTAATGCTATCTGCCAATGATGTTATTGATAAATATGAAAAAGCAAGTGTGCTTAAAGGAGTAATGTCATTATAACTAAAGACAACAAGAAAGATGGACAAATCAGAATTTTGGATTCAAAACGCAGTTTATTTTTTATGGGGAACCTTGATTGTTGTTCTCATTTTGATTTTGAACCGCTACGCCAAAGCTAGGGCAAAGGCAAGAGCAGCCAAGTTAAATCCGCAAGTGCGCTTGTACGCCTTTGAACTAACCAAAGCAAAGGGCGAAATCACATTTTTCTTTGAGGCGGATGATGTTTTGGATTATGAGTTTTTTATTGAACAAGCCGAAAAAAAAACGCGTACAATAATCTATTCAGGCCAATGCAAAGCCGGTGGACAAAAAGTGAAATTCGACACAACAAAAATTGCGAATGGCAACTACTATTACGGAATTCAAACAGCTTTTCAACGCTCTGAAAAATTGGTTGTAATAGAGAATTAGTGAGTTGGCGTTATCCTGCTCCTACTTAATCAGAATTCACTCAACGCGTTCCTTCTTCATCATCATCGCCCTTACAACAAGCCAAACTCCAATCAAAACAAAAGGAATACTAAGCATTTGTCCTGTATTGAACACATTGGTATAGTCGCGAGCAGTTTGCCCTTCCTTCACAAATTCCACAAAGAAACGAATGCCCCAAATACCGATCATAAAGATACCAAAAAGCAAACCTTCGCGCTTTTGAGCTTCCTTTTTCCAGTACATAAAAAGCAGTAAAAAATAAGTAAACAAATACCCTAAGGCTTCATAAATTTGAGTTGGGTGCCGTGGAGTGGCGTCGAAATCACCGATAGCATCATTGAAATATCTCGGGAAGCTGAACGCCCAAGGCAAATCAGTTGGAATACCCGCAATTTCTGAATTCATCAAATTACCAAAACGAATAAAACACGCTGCAATTGCGATAGGCGCGACAACTCGATCCAAAATCCATAAAAAAGACTTTTTGGTTACTATTTTAGAGAAAATAAACAAAGCAACCAATATAGCAATAGCCGCTCCGTGACTTGCTAAGCCTCCTTCCCAGACCTTGAAAATATCAAGTAAATTATTCTTATATTGATCCCAATCATAGAAAAATACGTGACCCAATCGAGCGCCTAAAATTGTTGCCACAACCACATAAACCAAAAGCGTATCAAGCGTTTTTTCATCAACACCTTCTTTTTTGAACATGCGTTTGATAGTTAAAAAACCAAGGAAAATACCTGTTACAAAAAGTAAACCATAGTAATTCGGCGTTTTCCAACCTTCAATAATTTCAGGACTTACATCCCACACGATTTGCATCAACATAGTTTTTGTTTTAGTATTAGTTTAGAACTTAGCTTACTGCTATTCTTTTTGAATTTCAACTTTTCCGAGCGACCTTTTTTAAAAATAGCGTTGCTGTTGTATTGGTTTTTGCGCATTTCCTTTTGCTCCTCCTGCGGTAAAGCATTCACAGTTTGACATTCTTCCGAGCAACAATTGTCCAGCTTTTCTTTACAAGATTCACATTGAATGAACAACAGGTGACAGGCATTGTTAGCGCAATTGGTATGCACATCGAACGGCTCACCACACTGATGACATTGCGCAATTATATCATCGGAAATTTTCTCTGCGCGACGTTCATCGAAGACAAAGTTTTTCCCAATAAATTTATTTTCAATGCCTAGTTGTTCTACATCATGAGCATATTTGATTATACCACCCTCCAATTGATGAACATTTTTAAATCCTCGATGCTTAAACCATGCGCTGGCTTTTTCGCAACGAATTCCGCCCGTACAATACATCACTATATTTTTATTTTCCATGCCTTTTAAAATCTTTTCTTCAATTTCTGGCAAAGAATCGCGGAAAGTATCTACGTCGGGAGTTATGGCGCCAATAAAATGACCAACTTCAGATTCATAATGGTTCCTGAAATCGACCAAAACGGTGTTTGGGTCATCAGTCAAGCTATTAAATTCTTGGGCATTCAAATGTTTTCCTTTGTTGGTAACATCAAATGTTTCATCATTCAAACCATCGGCAAGTATCTTATTTCGAACCTTGATTTTCAGTTTCAAGAAGGGAAACTCCGTAGATTCCTCAACCGCAAAATTTAAACGAATAGCAACCAGCCAATCTATTTGATCTAAAGCTTTACGGAATTCAACCAATCGTTCAGTTGGCACAGAGAATTGCGCATTGATCCCTTCTTTCGAAACATAGATCCGACCAAGAACCTCAAGGGCATTGAGTGCTAAAAAAAATTGGTCACGAAAAGAATTTGGATTCTCGATGTGATGATATTTGTAGAAAGAAATAGTCACAAATTTCACTTGTTTTTCGCGCAAACGCTCCACCATTTCCTCCCTACTGTAAGTATTCCACAGTTGCATGCTATGTAATGTTTTAAGAGTTAGAAAGAGCAAAGATAGGAAAATAGAAGATTTGAAATTCGAGATTACTCAAGCACGAGATTTAAATTTCGAATCAGCTAAAACTCCTCCGTGCTCCAAGCTTCAGCTTTGGCAGAAAACCAAGGTTTTACAGTTGACCAGATTTCTTCAAAAACCTCAGAATGTCGATAATTATCCAAATCGCTTTCGGCATCCCAAACACTGATTGTAAAATGCACACAGGGATTTCTCAGATCGTGAACCAACCTCACATCTGAGCAACCAGGAAAACCAACAATTCTATTGTGATTATCACGAAAAGCAAGGCGGAAATCGAAAATATGCGCCTCATCAATCGTTAGTTTTACAATTCTTGTAATCATTATAACATTTCAAAAAGTGATTCCTTAGATCCTGGTGGAGTAAACTCAATGCGCACAACATCGTTTACCTTCACCCCGAAAAGAGTGTTAGCACCACCACCATTGCCAAGAGCGCCTTGATTTATCGCAATTTCGAGCAAACCAATTGAGTTGAACATCGCCAAACGCTCGCCATGCGGTACCTCGTGGTAATTATCGCAAATTTTATCAATGAAATAATTTTTATTTCTAAAGAAAATAGTGAACGGGAAATCACGACCTACACGCCTGAACAAGTCTTGTGAAATATTACTAATTAAATTGCCGAAGCGATCAATATGCACAACGTGTCCAACGATAACATTTTCATCAGATATAGGAGTTAAGGCTAAGGCCTTTTTGCAATAATCTGTTTGCTCGCCTAAGCTATCTAAAGAAATGCCATTTGCAATATCTGCGGCGATACGTGCCAATAAATTCTTTGCAGGAAATCGAGCAGCATCAGGTCTAGTCATAGACTCGGTCATGCGAAAAAACCCTTGTGCCACATCGTCGCGCAAAATCAAGGAAAAAATACCATTGTCAATACCAACAAAATACTGATTCATATAACGCATCACCATAGGCCATTCGTCATTCGAAGAAGGTTGATTGATGTTGATGTTGGGTTCTGAATTGACAGCAATTAGGTGGATTGTTTCATCAGGAAAATCTGCAATTGAACTACGCAAATGGTATGATGCTTCCAAAATATTGAACGGCGAAACTTCATGGCTTATGTCCACAAGGTTAACATCAGGAACTCGTTTATATATCGAACCTTTCAATACGCCAACATAGTAGTCGCGATGACCCATATCGGAAGTAAGCGTGATGATTTTCATGTCAATAGATTCGTTTTTGGTTGAATATTATTCCTAAATTTGCTGCAAAATTAAAGCTAATTTTTTCAATTGGCAACCTGAATCATAACTCAATATATATCAAGCACTTGAAAGAAAAAGTTTTTGAGATTTCTGGAACAGACCCCTTACTCATTTTTGGGACAAACAACAGCAAATTAGCTCATATAAAAAATCATTTCCCAGGATTGAAATTTGTTGCACGCGGCAATATCCTTACTGTAATTGGCGATGACGAACGTTTGGAACAATTTGAAAAGAAATTTGAACGTATGCTTGAGCATGTAGACAAATTCAATGAGCTTACCGAAAACAGCATCGACCAACTCATGGCGCAAGACGACGCTTCTCTGATGAAAGTAGACGCCAATACCATTTTGGTGCATGGCGTAGCTGGCATGAAAATCACAGCACGCACCCACAACCAGCGCCGATTGGTGGAAGCTATTTTGAATAATGACATGGTTTTTGCCGTTGGTCCTGCGGGTACTGGGAAAACATATACTGCCGTTGCTATGGCTGTCCGCGCGCTTAAGAATAAAGAAATTCGTCGTATTATTTTAACGCGCCCCGCTGTTGAAGCAGGAGAGAATCTGGGCTTTCTTCCGGGTGATTTGAAAGAAAAACTCGACCCTTATTTGATGCCACTTTACGACGCACTGCGCGATATGATTCCCGCAGAAAAATTAGCAGACTTTATTGATAACGGTATCATTGAAATTGCACCACTTGCCTTCATGCGTGGCAGAACCTTAGATAAAGCATTCGTAATTCTTGATGAAGCCCAAAACGCAACTGAAAGTCAGATCAAAATGTTTTTGACGAGAATGGGGCGCACGGCAAAATTCGCAATTACCGGAGACATGACTCAAATCGATTTACCGCATCGCCAGAAATCTGGATTGTCTTACGCCATTCATGCATTGAAAAATATTGAAGGAATCGATATCATTGAATTGAATCACAATGACGTCATTCGCCACCGATTAGTTAAGCAAATTATCATCGCCTTCGAAGAATCAGAAAACCAAAAGAAGGTCCTACCCCAAAAAGAAAACAATGAATAAGGCGATCACATTTACCGACTTCCAATTTCCAGGGCAAACACATGTTTACAAAGGTAAAGTTCGCGATGTTTACACGATAAACAACGATTTGATGGTAATGATTGCCTCTGATAGAATTTCTGCTTTTGATGTCATTTTACCCAAAGGCATACCCTACAAAGGCCAGGTTTTGAACCAGGTGGCCACGCATTTTTTAGAAGCCACGTGCGACATTTGTCCCAATTGGCTTTTGACAACGCCAGACCCCTCAGTGGCCATTGGTTATGCTTGTGAACCCATACGTATTGAAATGGTGATTCGCGGTTATCTGTCTGGCCATGCGTGGCGCGAATACACGACTGGAAAAAGAATAATTTGCGGCGTTGTTATGCCCAATGGTATGAAGGAAAACGATAGATTCCCTCAGCCCATCATCACACCCGCTGCCAAAGCGCTTGAAGGTCATGATGAAGACATTTCTCGAGAAGCAATTATTGCCCAAAACTTAATTTCAGAAACGCACTACGAACAATTGGAATACTATACGAGAGCTTTGTTTCAACGCGGAACAGAAATGGCTGCAGTGCGCGGATTGATTTTAGTAGATACAAAATATGAATTCGGTATGCGCGACGGTAAAATCTACCTCATCGACGAAATCCACACCCCCGATTCTTCGCGCTATTTCTATGCCGATACCTACGAAGAAATCCAAGGCAAGGACCAAAAGCAACGCCAACTGTCTAAAGAATTTGTACGCGAATGGCTCATCGCCAACAACTTCCAAGGCCTTGAAGGACAAACGATTCCCGAAATGACCGACGAATTTGTGAGCACCATCACCGAGCGCTACATCGAACTTTACGAAAAAATCACAGGAAACACCTTCGAACGCCACGACTTAAGCGATCCACTGGCAAGGATTGAGAAAAACATGAAGGGGTATTTTAGAGGGGCAGCGCTTTAACTGAGCGTTCTCACTGACTGAAAGGAAGTAAAAACAGTAAAAAAACCACACTTAAACACTTGATTTTAGTGAGGAAGTTGGTAGAAAATGAAAACCAGGAAAATGAGCCGAAAGGCTTTTGAATAAAGAGAAGTAGCGGATTTGATAAATGTTGATAAGTTTTTGGAAGTGAACGGAAAGAAACGACCATTTTAGACAGAAAAGCCCTGAACTAGTGGAGCTTTTTTAATATTCTAAAATTTAATATTTTCCTTTAACTCATTACTCAAAATAAGCATCAAAAATTGATCTATCAAAAAAAACACTAATTGCATCAAGTAAATGTTTTTTAACTTCAACTGGGGTAACATTTTCCAACAAACCAATTTCTTTTTGGGTACGAAACTGAATTTCATTCATTTCACTACTGCTACCCAAATGAAATAAACTTAAATCTGTTAAAAAGTAAGACTTATCATCAATCAAATATTCTTTTTTTAACGTTTCATAAGCAAGTAATACACCTGTACGCTGATTAAACAAACAATATTGATTTTTCAAAATAAAAAAAGGATAGATAGTGTCTTTAATACTATTAATCTTCAGTGGAATTTTGTAAAAAATACGATTCCCGTTCCAATCTTCTATTGGAAAAAGTAAAAAATCATTTTTATAGTTTGAATCTAAATGCATTCATAAAGAAGAAAAGAGATTTTTTGAATGCAACAGTATTTACTTTGAAGGTAATTGGATAAAAACGTTCTCCTTTTATCATCCTGCATATTAGAAGGGGTTCACCCTATACTATTCAAGATAAACTATTGCTTTTAGCTAATACTCAGGTTGAAAAATTTTTACAGTTAGCCACCGTCACAATTTGGCGGTGCATTAAACAAACCTTTGTTGTAACTTTAAAACTCAAGTTATGAAAACAAATTTAAAAACACTTAAAAAGGAATTTTCTCAAAAAATTCAATTGCTTGATAAAGCAAAAATTCAATTAAAAAAAGAATTCTTTGGAATTGATTCAGTTATTGATGAAATAATTGAGAATGTCCGTTCTTGGTACACAATGAATTCTATCCAAGAAAAACCAGCAGTAATTAATTTGTGGGGACTTACAGGAACAGGCAAGACCTCATTGATAAAGCGACTTCTGGAACTCATTAATTTCAATAACAGCGCTTATCGTTTTGACCTTGGAGAAAAGGAAGGTGGAATGTCCTTCCGAGATTCTTTATCTGATTTATGCGAAAATAAAGATGATGCACCGATTGCAATAATCTTAGATGAATTTCAACATAGCCGTACAATTAAATCAGGTTTGATGAGAGAGGAAATCGACAATGATAAAAACAGAATGGTTTGGGAATTGATTGACTCAGGAAAAGTTTCATATATTGAATGGCGAAGAGGTGTATGGTCCTTCGAAGAAGGAGTAATAAAACTACAAAAGATATTAAAAGCAGGAGTAATTGTTGAAAATGGTATTGTTACAGCTGGGAAAGAAATATTCATTAAGGAAATGGAATATTCTAAGGGTAAAGAAGAAATCCTATTTGTTGAGGAGTTAGTATATGATACAATTTTAGACTTAGCAGGTGAAGCCTTGCGTTTGGATTTGAAGTCTGATGTTAGAGATATTCTTCTAAAATTAAATGGGGAGGAAACAATTCGATTCCTTTTTAAAGTTGTTACAATTGCAATACGTCCTACAGAAAAAAGCTTCTCACAATCAATCATATTTATTCTTGGAAACATTGATGAGGCTTATAGAATGAGTGGAGATTATACTGCAGATATTTCAGCAGATGAATTCCATGAAATGAGTCTTAAAATCACGGTGCCAAATATGAAAAAAGCACTTAGAATGCGATTTAGGGACGAGCAAATTGCACGTTTAGGAAATATACATATAATATATCCTGCATTAAACAGCAAAGCATATATCGCAATTATTCATTTGGAGCTAAATAAATTAAAAGTCAAGATAAAGTCTGTTTTTAATTTGAATGTTGAATTTGAGCAGTCCTTAATTGAAGAAATTTACAAAGAAGGTGTTTACCCAACTCAAGGTGCAAGACCACTCTTCACAACCATTCACCAAATGGTAAAAAGTAAGATAAGCATTCACATTAATTTGATTTTAGAAAAAAAGTTAAAGGTGGACTTGATTAAATTATCGGTTTTAGATGGTCAATTAGTTTGTGATTTTATGAATATAAATGCTATTCAATTTACTTATAGTGACAAAATAACGTCCCATTTAGAAATACTCCGTAAACCTAAAATGGACGAGCTACAAGCTATTTCAGCAGTTCATGAAAGTGGTCACGCTATACTTTCTGCTATCTTGATGAATTCTATTCCTGAGATTGTCGTTTCCGTTACGTCTGATTCAGATAATCATGGTTTTATTTTCACAAAGACTGGAAGAAATTACTTTGGAAAAAATGAATTACTCTCAAGAATAGCAATGAATCTAGGAGGAATTGTCGCAGAAGAAATTATTTTTGGTGAAGAAAATGTAACTGCTGGAAGCTCAAGTGATATCTCCCATGCAACATCACTTATATCCAACATGCTCAAGAGCCAAGGGTTTGGTTCTATTGCAATGCAGTACGCTTCTCATATAAATCAGGAATCATCAGGCTTTCATAATATTTCAAAAATTGAAGATGAAATGAAAGATTTGATGATAAAAGCCAAAATATTAGCTAAAGAAACTTTAAATAAAGAGAAAATGCTCCTATTAGTTTTATCAAATTATTTATCAAAAAATCCGAGAATTGAGAAGATTGCATTAACGGCTTTAATTGAGGAGCATGCAGTAACACAAATATCAACTGTGAAAACTGAATATTTCTATAGAGATAAGCTCAAAATGCAACTTCAAACAACACAAGTCCTTACTAAAACTATGAGCAGTAATCCATTAATTTTAAATAAGGAGAAGTAAAACAGTATAACATAAATTGTATCAAACGTGATTAATGATCTATATCTTTAATAAAAAAACTTATGCCATATTATATTAATAAAATTCCTGAGGTAGAAGAGTCCGTTGCAGATGTAATAGCTGGTGCCGCTCATTTTTCACATCCTGAAACAGTAAAAACATTGCAAGACAACATTTGAATAACAATAAAAGAAAAAATGAGGTTAAATCATTGATGATTAGCATATAGAATCGCACTAAATAACCAAAACCATTTTTATTCTATATAAAAAATAGTATTTTCAATCCTAATACTCTTTGTGAAGTATTCAGATTAAAATTGTATCTTGGTTCTAAATTTTTTTATGATTCCTACTCACGATATCGCGCAATCAAAAAAGAAGGATGTACTCATTAACGAACTCGTTACTTTAACGCATTATGATTCGAACGAGCCTCACCGCCATAATTATTTCGAGTTTTTTGTGTTTCAAACTGGCGGAGGCATTCACGTCATAGATTTTGTTGAATTTCCTATAAAATCAAACTCCATACACATTGTTGCTCCAGGTCAAGTACATCAGGTGCAGCGTGAGCTTAACTCAAATGGATTCGTTTTTATTTTTGAATTAAACTTATTCGATCATTTTAAGGAAATTGAAAACTTTCTCCTCAATCATATTTGCCTCGATGTCAATGAATTTAATCCTAATTATCAGTTCGCAGAAGAATATTCTCAAGAAGTTCAATTCGTAATGAAAAAAGCGTGGCGCGAATACAATTCAGAAGAACCGGTGAAAAATCAATTGGTGTTCAACCAATTATCCGAGCTGATCTATTACTGTATTCGTACCCAACACAAACAAGCAATAGTATCAGAGCCTAAAACACACGCTCTTTACATCGCTTTTAGACGCATGCTTAATGTAGATTTCAGAGAGAAAAAGATGGTAAAAGATTTTGCCACGGCATTAAACACTACGGAAAAATATTTGAATGAAGCTGTTCAAATGCGCACAGGCGAATCTGTAAGTACCTTAATTTATAAGCAACTCATTCTTGAAGCAAAAAGACTATTGCTTATTGGCATGACAGCAAAAGAAGTGTCGTATGTGTTGAATTTCTCAGATCCTGCACATTTCAGTAAGTTTTTTAAGTCCCAAACTGGGGTTTCACCTACAGATTTCCGAAATGTACATGATTAAGTTTGAATTGTACATTTTCTTTACTTAATAACGCACATACCTTTACAGAAACAAATAATCTAAACGTATGAAAAGAAATGTTCTATTTTTCGGTTTGATAATGCTCGCTAGTTCTTCAAAAGCACAATCAACATGGAATCAAATTCCATCCGGAACAGATAAAAAATTAAATGTTGTTGACTTTCCGTCTTCTACTGTTGGATATATCGGTGGAAATGACAGCATCCTTTTAAAAACAACCGACGGAGGCGAAACTTGGTCGTCGATCAATTATTCCGGTGTAACATTTATGCCCAATGGAGAACATATTGTGAATTTATCCTTCATCAATGAATTAATTGGGTTTATGACTGTCGGGCCTTACACTGGAACGTATAAAACAATTGACGGTGGTGTAACTTGGGCTAGTATTAATAATCTATCGACTTGCTACAATCAAGGTTTGTACTTTTTTAATGAAAACAATGGATTCATTGGCGGATCTGGATGTTTTCAAGGAGAAATGGTTTACCAATTAATTAATGGTACTTGGAGTCAAAGTACGGTTAACACACCAACTTGGATGGCGGAAAATAGGGTTGTTGATTTTGATTTTCTTAATCAAAATAGTGGTTTAGGGGCAAGTACAAGTGGTTATATTTTGAGAACAACCGATGGTGGCATTAATTGGGATACAATTCCAACTCCAGGAGTAGGTCAAAATCAACTGACGTCCGTTTTAATTGTAAATTCTACACTGGCTTATGCTGGCTACCAAACAAGTGATTCAGGTTATGGTTTGTATGTTTCAATAGATGGCGGTCTTACTTGGCAAGAAGATCTTAATTCTGCGACTTTCTTGTACCCTAATTTCTTGTGTCTGCACCAATCTGCAAATGGTACAATTTATTCTGGCGGAAACTCTTCGAACATGTCAAGCGGAGTTATTTTTGAAAGTCCAAATGATCCTGCGATTTGGAATTACGGTATCGTTTCCAACAAGTCTATCAATTCTATTTCTTCTTACGATGCAAACACTGTTTTTGCTGTTGGAGACAGTGGTTACGTTATCATAAATCATCAATTTACACTTGCCGTAGAGGATGATTTCCTTGAATATCAGGATGAAATAACCGTTTACCCAAATCCTACAGGTAATGAGCTGCATATCAATCTGAAAGAAAACATGAATCCAACTGCATTGCGAATGTATACTTCAACGGGTGAGCTCTCACTGGAGAAAGCATTCACTTCAAGTTTAGACATCAGTGGATTGAAACCAGGCGTCTATTTTCTAGAAATCCAAATGGAAAACACATCAATTAGAAAAAAGATAATTAAACACTAGCTCAATGAAGAGTGAATATAAGGATTATTTTATTTTGCGGTGCTGAATAGGTCCAAATCTTGATATGAAAATTAGCACATCAACTTGTATTTTTACTTTTAAAAGATCCAAACAGACCAATTCCATTGAGTTTAGAGAATCAAGAAAATTTATAGGTATTTATCACCTTATCAAACGGTTCCAATGAATCATTTGTTTTTGAAAGCGCTCATGTAAAAGATTTTTCTGTACGATTGAAATTTTCTATTGATCAAGAAGAAAAGCTAAATAATTTACTCAATGCAACTAGCACGATTATTCAAATATCCTTAACTATAAGTGAGCAAGTTCAAATTATAGACAAGCTTAAAACGGCATTTTCAAAGCTGAACATAGACGAAAATTTTGATCTACGAGAAAATTTCAAACCCGACAATGTTGAATTTATTTTCGGCCCTCCAGGTAGTGGAAAAACTACATTTCTTTCAAAAGAAATTTCAAAAATTATTGAGCAAAGTAAAAAATGTAAAATTTTAGTCCTTACCCCTTCAAACAAAGCGTCAGATGTTTTAACTACAAAATTATTGACAGAGAATAAAGGAAAAGATGTTTCATGGATTTGGAGGTTTGTTACAACCAACGACCCTAAATTAGAACTAGAAGAATGTGTTTATGACCGAAGTTCTGAAATTGAAAGACAAGACAAAGTTTGCGTATTGACAACAACTGCACGATTTCCTTATGATGGTTTTAACAACAATTCTCTCAGAGAAATTGAATGGGATTTTATCATTATTGATGAAGCATCTATGATACCTTTAATTCATATTATGTACCCATATTATAAATGTCCAGAATCAAAATTTATTATTGCAGGTGACCCATTTCAAATACATCCGATTGTCAAAGTGCCTTTATGGGATGAAGAAAACATTTACAAAATGATAAATTTAAACAGCTTTATTGATCCCAGAACGGAGCCTCACAGTTATAAAATTCAAAATTTGAACACCCAATATCGATCTATTCCTGCAATTGGTGAATTGTTTAGTCAATATTCTTATTCTGGCGAATTAAACCACTTCCGAAATTCAGATTTAAAACGAAAATTTATCATCAAAAAATTAGCCTTCAAGGACATAAATTTCATTACATTTCCTGTCAATTCAACTTCGTCGTTATTCGAAGCAAAGAAACTCTTAAATTCAAATGTACATCTATATTCTGTGCTATTTTGTTTTGAATTTTTGGTTTATATATCAAAAAATATGAATACTCATAAACAGGAAAAAGTGTGGACTATTGGTGTAATTTGTCCATATAGAAATCAAGTAGAAATCATCAATAAACTTTGGGGAAATAGAAAAATTAAGGATGAAAATGTCGTTGTAAATATTGGAACAGTTCACGGTTTCCAAGGTGACGAGTGTGACTTTATAATTGCATTGTATAATCCGCCAGCATCTGGTATGGTTAGAAATTCTGACAAAGTATTCATTAACAAGCAAAACATCTTAAATGTTGCTATCAGTAGGGCGAAAGATACTTTGTTTATTTTGATGCCAAATCATGAATATGAACACTACAATCAATTGTACGAATTAAGAACTTTGGGCGGAATTACTTGTAATATGAAAGAATCGGTTACGACCATGTCTTCAAATGAGATTGAAAATGTTATGTTCGATAATCCGAATTACATTGAGGATAATACTTTTGTCACAATGCATCAAATGACAAACGTTTATGATAAATCAGGTTATAAATATGAAATTAGGATAGATGAAAATTCTGTTGATGTTCAAATTAATTGAAAATCAAAGACTCATTTAATATTCGCTACATTTGCCTATACAATGTGTATGATACAAAGGTTATTAACCTGACGGCTATTTTACGGAATGGATTTAGTCAGCATATTGAATGTCTGAATGGTTGAAGTGCTTGATTACTCTTTGACGGTTTTCAACTAACATTTCCTTATGGTTTTTCATATTTTCTTCTAGCTTGGATGCGTTTTTAGGTGATAGTTTTGCAGATAATCCCTGTTTTAAGTCGCAGTTTAAATATTCATCAGAATTTTTTTCTGGAGAATAGGCGGGTAAATGAAAAATTGTAATCTTGTCCTTAATCCCTTCTTTTACAAGCCATTCTTTGACAACTTTACTATGGTGAACCCTAAGATTATCCAAAATCAAGTAGATTTTTTTCTCACTCCCTTTTATTAATCATATTGACTGAAAAACGTTTAGACATGCTTTGCTTTATTGGCATTTTTTGCAGCCATACGTTGATGAAGCGAGTCGAGCTTTGTTTGACCCAAAAAGGGCAACGTAATAAGCAAGAAATAGGTTAAAATTAGAACGGTCTTCATGGTTGCCCAAATCTATAAAAACTATGCCAAAATGAAGAAAAAATGGGTGATTTTATTTTTTAAAATGACCAACTAGAAATCGCTTCGTTTGTTGAGTAGCTCAATTATATTTGATTCCAAAATTAAATTATGGATTTTTCTATGACAATTTGAGCATAATACTGCAACGTCATCAATTGTATCTGTTCCTCCTTTTGAAAAAAAGTAATTCACGGTTAGCGAAACCTCTTTAGAATACGATAGATGAGAATAATTTAAATCAAGGAAATGAATGCAATATTTGAACCCCAATCGAAAGAGGTAGATTGTTGTCTAAAGAAGCCTGAATAGGAGATAAAAAACGAGAGAAGCGAAGAAAATAAATAACTTTTCATCGTTAAACGCTTTTAAATTACTCTTAGGATGATAAACAAGGATAATAAAATACAATGGATTTGGCGTTAAAAAACCATCCCAAATTAGTATTGGTAAATTACTTCCAAAGGATAATTCGACAATTGCTCTTTGGTCTTTTCCCACTTATCAGTGAAGCCAAGCATAAAACCACCACCACCTGAACCACAAATTTTCATATAGTAATCCCCAGAATTCAAACCGGATTTCACAATCCCCTTGAAACTTTCTGGAATTAAATAACTCATGTGCTCATATTGAAAGTTACATACACGCGATAAATTTGAATACAGCTTATCGTAATCAGCAGCAAGAAATGAGTCTATACAAGCGTTGTTTCCCGCCACAAGATTTTCGTCCATTAACTTTCTAAATTCTGGTTCTTCGCAAGACTGCTTGAATCGCTTTACCAATTTACCCGTATTTCTAGGTATTTGAGTGTTCAACAAAAAGAGTACATGCTCGCTATTGGCTTTAGCCATAGGCAATTCTACAGGCACAACATCTCTAGCGTTATTATATAGAAGTGGTTTGTTGAGAATAATGCTCAGTGGGTCGATACCAGAGCTTGTACCATGGAAAAATCCTTCCATCATACTCAAAATATGTTTGAGTTTATTGATGTTTTCTTTGGTTTCAGATCTCACCAAATCCTTCATTTCACCCGCTCTGTCGATATAACGCATAAAAATTGCAGCTACTAAGGCACCTGAACTTCCTAAACCAAAACCCTGTGGAATATTACTTTCAAAATATAATCCCTTGTCGAGTTCCAATTGAAAGCGTTGAACATTAATAACATTTCCGTCTTTATCTAATGGAAAATGCGTGTTGATCATGTGCCGACAAAACGCACGCAGACTAGCGTTTGATGACTTTGAGTCCTTGCCTGAAGCACTAAAATTCAACTTGCCATTGAACTGCTGAAGTGGCATGGTGAGTGCTTTGCTATTATATAACAAGCTGTATTCACCAAAAATCAGTACTTTGGAATGAAATGTATCCATTGAACTAAATTAATTTTTCTGGCCCTTTACCGGCGCGGTCAAAGATAACACTTTTAACCGAAGCGGTCAATTGACGCTCTATAAAATTTTCTGCTTCTTCTCTATACTTGTCCGGATACAATAAATGAATATTCGGGCCAGCGTCGAGTGTGAAACACATAGGAACTCCAGATTGTTCTCGGAAAGCGAATATTTTTTCAATCACTGTAATAGTATTTGGGCGCATCAACAAATAATAATCTTTAGAAGTCATCATCATTGCGTGCAAGGTCAGCGCCTCAGATTCTGTTAGTTTAACAAAAGCATCGAGGTTACCATTTTTCAAGATTTCTCGAAGCTCATTCACCCGATTATTAGCTTGCAGAAAGCGCTCGCTCGCGTATGGATGATTGTTCATCAAAGCATGTCCAGCAGTACTTGAAACTTTTTTCGGCTCAGCATCTACAACTAAAATTGCATCACGCATATTCTGAAAATCAGGATGCACATCTTCAATTGGCTCAGCAAACAAATCATTGCCAAATGCAGCTTCACCATTGCCCCATTGCGACCATTCAGGATATAAGGATCGGCAAGCACTTCCACTTCCTAATCGAGCAAAACTTGAGGCTGTTTGCAACCAATTTGAGCTAATTTGGCTTCCTTGTGTTTGCTCAAAGAAATCACACAGCACCAACGCCAAAGCACCAAAAGCAGACGCCGAAGAGGCAATACCCGTGGAATGCGGAAAACTATTCGTCGATTCCAAAGTTAAATGATGAGTCAACAGAAAAGGAAAAGCATCGATATGCTTGTCTAAGTATGTTTTGACACGTAACTCAAACAAGGCATTGCGCTCATTTTCAAAATAGTAAGCCAAAGAAACACTTTTTCCCGCGGGCTTTTCTTCTAAGCGGGCTTTCAATTCGGTAAACGACGCAGATAGGGTCAAACTCAATGATGCATTGCAAGGTATTTGATGTTCTTTCTTTCCCCAATATTTAACTATGGCAATATTGGATGGACAGCGCCAATGAGAATTATATTCTTTTGTCATTTTTTCTAAGTTCTTCAAATGTAAACATGGATTCGTATCCCAAGTTCATAAAATAATTTTTTGCCTCTGATATTTCGCGATAGCTAACCATAAAAAAATCTCCACCCCACGCACCAAGCGATTTCACGGCGTATGGATAGTCTGCAAAATTCGCTTTTTTAATGGGTAAAACACCTAAAATTTCAGAAATTAGCGTCTCATGCTGAGTTATAATTGCTTCAAATTCATCGATGGAATTGATTTCTGTCACTTGCAAAACCAATTGCTTCAATTTTACGAGTACTTGCCTTTGAACGTCTTTTTCACCAAATCGAACAACTTCGGCATTTGAATCTTGTTTTTTACCGGAATACACAAAAAGTAAATAATCCGTTATAGATTCAGGCAAAGAAACGGGCTTTGTTGTTCTAGATTCTCGATCATATAAAATAGCACCATTTGCTGTTGCACATGCAATGTCATAGGCCGAACCACCAAAATGTTTGTCGTTGAGCTCAAACGCATCAACGCAAGACCACTGTGCCAAAAGGGAAATCAAAGTTGCGCTCGTGCCTAGCCCCCAAGACCTATTGAAAGATGCTTGGATATTAAAACTTAGTGGCTCAAGGAAAAGATTTGGCTTCTGATTGCGAATATCTTGAAGTATTTCTAAAGCCTTTTGAGCAACAGAAAGATTGTTGGTTTGAGTGATTCTCAGGTCTAAGTCGAATTCCATTCGAAACCAAATCGAACCATTCTCTGAACTGGTCCATGAAAAAACATCAGATGATTTTACATGCAGTTCTTGACCAAAACGTGTAGGAAAAGCCAAAGCAGAAACGCCGCGCATCACGACGTACTCACCAAAGAGCATCAGTTTGCCGCTTGCATAAAATGACTTAACCAAATGCTCCATGTTGCAATTATACTTTTGCGTTTTCACGAATCCTACTAATGCAGTTACGCACCTCAGTAACAGAAACTACGTGCTCTTTGAAGTATTCAATCACTTGAGCCTGTTCATGTTTCTCCACTCCCAATTGCTTCATGATGTTAAACAAGTGCATTTTCATGTGTCCACGCTGAATCCCAGTTGTTACTAGTGATTTTACTGCACCAAAATTGTTGGCTAAACCAGCAGTTGCGGCTATACCCATAAGTTCTTGAGCACTCGGATTGTTCAATAGTTTATTGGTCAATTTCACCAAAGGATGAAGATTCGTTAAGCCTCCAACAACGCCCAAGGCCAAAGGCAAATGAAGCGTGAAAACAAAGCGCGAAAAGTCTATGGTTACATCTGTTAACGAAGTATATTTTCCTGACATAGAGGCATAAGCATGCCCGCATGCCTCAACTGCTCTAAAATCATTTCCACTGGCCAAAACAACAGAATCTACGCCGTTGTAAATGCCTTTATTGTGAGTTGTAGCGCGGAAAGAGTCTATTTGAGCAATGCGTATAGCTGTTCTAAATCGTCGGGCAAAATCTTCTCCTGAAGTACCAGGAACATAATTGTCTAGATCGGAAATATCACATTCCACCCAACATTTTACCATGCAGTTTGGTGTGAGGTTTGAAAGAATACACATCACTATTTCTAAGCCATCGTCTTTCGTTCCATCAAGTGTGTTGTACCAATCCTTGAATATTGAAGCAAATCGCTCCAAGCAAGAATTGATGAAATTGGCACCCATCGAATCAACTGTTTCGAAGGTAGCAAAAAGCTGCATCAAACCTGGCTCTTCGTGGGTGAAATCTTTCAAAATAATATCTGAGATGCCTCCGCCGCGGTTGCGCATATTCTCAGTGATATCCATTGTGCCATCAATAAGTTGCTGTTTCAGCGCAGCAAAATTATTGACCAATTTGCTCGGTTCGTCGCGCCATAGAAAATGGACTTGACCAACTTTTTCTGTATTGATGATTTCCGTTTTAAAGCCACCTTTGTCGAACCAAAATTTGGCCGCATTTGAAGCCGCTGCCACCACAGAGCTCTCTTCAATAACCATGGGTACCAAATAATTTTTTCCATTGATTTTAAAATTCGGAGCAATGCAATAAGGCAAAGGGAAATTGGTCAAGGTGTTTTCGCTAAATTCCGAAAGCAATTCTTGAGTCTCAGGATCTGGGTGACCAAAACTTTCAAGCAAATTCAATACATCACTTGGATTTTCTAAAACCGAAGCAACAAGCTCGCGTTTTTCCTTTTGGTCTAGCTTCGAAAAGCCCTCAACACGTTCAATAGGTTTGTTCATTAGATATAGTTTCTATCGCGCTGCAAAAATACGGATTCTCGCTTGAGACGACACAAGAAGTTTTAAAAAGGAAAGAACGCTAGAATTGTGCAATTGTTTTGAAATATGGAAAAATGTATTTTTGACAATTATATTTCCATAAAATTAACCGTTGGAAATTGACTTCGATTCAACTTTTCTTACAAATAAACCCAAAGTTAAAACGCAAAGACTAATTTAGCGGCTCAGCATTGGCTTTGAAAAAACACCTGCATAAAATAGCAATCGTAATTTTAAATTACAACGGAAGAAAGCACTTAGAAACCTATTTGCCGAGTGTCGTGGAGCATGCTGATGAGCACAAAATCATTCTAGCCGACAATGCATCTACGGATGATTCTGTTGATTTTATACGAGCGTTTTACCCTCAAATAGAACTGTTAATTAACACTTCTAACGGCGGCTTTGCTCAAGGCTACAATGAGGCTCTCAAACATGTTGACGCAGAATATTACATTTTGCTCAATAGCGATGTTGAGGTGACATCGAACTGGATAAAACCCTTGCTCATCTTGATGGAAAATGACTCGAATATTAGCGGCTGTCAACCAAGAATTAAGTCTTATCTCGACAAAAGCAAATTCGAACATGCCGGTGCAGCTGGTGGATTTCTGGATAAAAACTATTATCCTTTTTGTCGAGGGAGGATTTTTGATAAAATCGAAGAAGACCACGGGCAATATGACAGCAACATGGAAATATTTTGGGCCACAGGCGCCTGCATGATGATTCGCGCAGAACATTTCCACAAAGCGGGCGGTTTCGACATTACATTTTTTGCTCACATGGAAGAAATCGATTTGTGCTGGCGCTTAAAAAGACTTGGTCATTCCTTTTTCTCCTCCGCTGATTCTACTGTTTATCATTTGGGTGGTGGAACCTTGAGCTATCAATCACCAAGAAAAACATTCTTGAATTTCAGAAACAGCTTATTTATGATTACCAAAAATCATGAAGGACTTCTTTTTACAGTGCTTTTTAAAAGATTATTTCTGGACGGATTGGCAGCAATTCAATTTCTTTTTTCAGGCCAATTTAAACACATTTGGGCATTGCTTACCGCGCACTTTTCCTTTTACGCTCATCTTAAAGAAATGTTAGGAAAACGCAAAAATTTTAAGCATCAATTCAAAATTCAATTCAACCCGAAAGGTTTGTACAAAAAAAGCATCATCATTGAACGCTTTTTGCGAAAAAAAGACAAGTTTAGTCAATTGAACAAAGAATATTTTCTTTAGAATTTGAGCGAAGACTTTAATTTAGGGCAAATAAAAGATTGTTTATAGGGGTTTTCAATAGGCGTATAGAAAACATTGTTTTTTTAAATGGCTATTAGCGCTTATCTTTGAAAGTACAAACAATTCTATAAAAATCGTATTATGATAAAGCTATTTACTCTCTCCTTACTTACCATTGCCGGATCCTTAGCAGCACAAATATCAACGGTAATTGGTGCGGCCACTTGCCCCTTTCAATCGAGCCCTGTATATATTGAAAATACAACGACAACGGCTGCTGAACAAACGAGGAACACGCCCTATTCTCTATCAGACACTAACAATAACCCACCACCCAACAACCGCAGCTGGTGGCCAAATCAGCTAGATTTAAGTATTTTAAGGCAACATTCTGAATTATCCAATCCAATGGGATTAGACTTCGATTATATTCAAGCATTCAGCGCACTTGACCTGGATGCCGTTAAAAAAGATTTGTATGAAGTAATGACAACTTCACAAGATTGGTGGCCTGCAGATTATGGCAATTATGGACCATTATTTATCAGAATGGCATGGCACAGCGCAGGCACATACCGCACTGGTGATGGTCGAGGAGGCTCCAGAGCTGGGCAACAACGATTTGCGCCAATCAACAGTTGGCCTGACAATGCGAGCTTAGACAAAGCGCGACGATTAGTATGGCCAGTAAAACAAAAATATGGAGCGGCAATTTCTTGGGCAGATTTGTTGGTGCTTTCAGGAAACGTAGCTCTAGAATCAATGGGATTTAAAACAATTGGTTTTAGTGGAGGGAGAAAGGACGTTTGGGAACCAGAAAGCAACGTGTATTGGGGGTCTGAATCGAAATGGCTCGACGACGAAAGACACTCTGGCAAGAGGCAATTAGAAAATCCTCTGGCAGCGGTGCAAATGGGATTGATTTATGTGAATCCAGAAGGACCAAATGGAAATCCAGACCCACTACTGGCAGCACACGACATTCGCGAAACATTTGATAGAATGGGCATGAATGATGAAGAAACAGTTGCACTTATTGCAGGCGGACATACATTAGGAAAAACACATGGCGCAGGCCCAGCAACACATTTAGGTCCTGAGCCAGAGGCAGCTGGAATTGAAGAGCAGGGGCTTGGTTGGATAAGCAGCTACAAAACTGGAACAGGTACAGATGCAATAACATCGGGAGTAGAAGTGATTTGGACTTCCACGCCAACGCAATGGAGCCGAAGCTTCTTCAAAAATTTATTCGAAAATGAGTGGGAGTTAACTAAAAGCCCAGCGGGTGCCTACCAATGGGTAGCGAAAGACCCAAAAGTGATGTTTCCAGATCCTTTTGATCCTAATATAAAACATCGTCCAACAATGCTTACTACAGATTTATCGCTCCGTTTTGATCCAATCTATGAGAAAATTTCACGCAGATTCATGGAAAACCCAGAAGAATTTGAAATGGCTTTTGCCCGGGCTTGGTATAAATTAACTCACCGAGATATGGGGCCTCGCATCTTACATTTTGGAAAAGAGGTTCCTGAGGAAGAATTTATTTGGCAAGACCCAATTCCCGAAGTGAATCACAAATTGGTAGGTGCAAAAGAACTCAAGTTGCTAAAAAAAGTGATTCACGCATCTGGCTTAACAATCAGCGAATTGGTTACCACTGCATGGGCATCGGCGTCAACATTTCGTGGGTCTGATTTAAAAGGAGGTGCGAATGGTGCGCGTCTGCGTTTGGCCCCTCAAGTGGGTTGGGAATCAAACAATCCTCAACAATTAACTAAAGTTTTGGCAAAGCTCACTGAAATTCAAACCACATTCAACAACAACTCAACAACTATTAAAATCTCTTTAGCGGATTTAATTGTTCTGGGAGGATGCGTAGCTGTGGAGCAGGCAGCAAAGAATGCCGGATACCCAATTGATGTGCCTTTTACACCAGGAAGAATGGATGCTTCTCAGGAACAAACTGACGTGAATTCGATATCAGTTTTGGAGCCACAAGCCGATGGTTTTAGGAATTATCTCAAAACGCAATACTCATTTTCAACTGAAGAACTTTTGGTAGATAAAGCACAATTGCTAACACTTACAGCGCCTGAAATGACAGTTCTACTTGGAGGAATGCGTGTTTTAGGAGCAAATTACAACAATTCGAAGCTTGGTGTGTTTACTAATAAAGTTAGTACGTTGTCAACAGACTTTTTCGTGAACCTTTTGGATATGCGAATCGAATGGGTTGCAACTGACGATACGAAAGAAATATTTAACGGCCGAGACAGAAAAACCGGAAAAATAATTTGGACAGCCACGCGTGCTGATTTGATTTTCGGATCACATTCTGAATTGAGAGCCCTAGTAGAAGTTTACGCTAGCAATGACGCCCACCAGAAGTTTGTTCAAGACTTCGTGAAAGCTTGGGTTAAAGTTATGAACCTAGATCGATTTGATTTACGCAAGTAACCCAGCTTTAGTTCATTAAGAAAGACCATCTCATTGCTGAGGTGGTCTTTTGATTTTAAAGAAAATCCATTGAGTGAATAGCCAAATCATAGCCTTTCAAACCAAAACCAAAAATAACGCCTTGGCATACGGGTGAAAGAATCGATTCATGACGGAAAGATTCTCTAGCGCTGATGTTTGAAATGTGTACTTCCACCACAGGAACCCCAATGGCACTGACGGCATCGCGAATAGCAACAGATGTATGTGTGAATCCACCAGCATTCAAAATAATCCCATCATGCTTGCTACTTTGCAGCGCATCAATGATTTCGCCTTCATGGTTACTTTGTAAATAATCAATAGAGACAAGCGGATTTTTAGTTCTCAGTTCAACGAAATACGACTCAAAGCTGATTTCGCCGTATATTTGTGTTTGACGCTGGCCAAGTAAATTTAGGTTGGGTCCGTTGATAATTAATATCTGTTTCATTGGAGAAGTGGTCTGTTTTAATAAGCAATTTTGAAAGTTATCTTCATATAGAAAAAGGACTTTCTAAAAACACAGTGTTGGCCTATGCCAAAGATGTAGAAAAATTGCAAACTTACACAGAAGAAATTAACAAAGCTATCGATCAAATAGTGTATTTTGACCTCAATGCATTTGTTGGAGCGCTATATGACATCGGCCTAAGTGCGCGTTCTCAGGCGAGAATTGTATCTGGAGTTAAACAATTCTTTGATTTTCTAATAATAGACGATGTGCTTAAAATCAACCCCGCTGAGTTGCTTGAACCACCTAAAATTGGGCGAAAATTGCCAGAAGTACTTAGCATCGAAGAAATTGATAAGCTGATTGCGCAAATAGATTTATCTAAGAATGAGGGGCATAGAAACAAAGCTATATTGGAAACACTGTATTGCTGTGGTTTGCGTGTGAGTGAACTTTGTGATTTAAAAATTTCGCAGATTTACACTGACGAAGGATTCATTCGCGTGATTGGAAAAGGCAACAAAGAACGTTTGATTCCCTTTGCAGACAGCGTAAAACGAGAGCTCAAATTTTACTACGATGCCATGCGCAATTCGATGGAAATTGCTAGAGGACATGAGGATTTTGTATTTCTAAACCGGCGGGGCAAACAACTTACTCGGGTCATGATTTTCACTATAATCAAAGATTTAGCGAAGCGTACGGGCATTAAGAAAACCATAAGCCCTCATACATTTAGACATTCATTTGCAACCCACTTGCTCGAAGGAGGAGCCAACCTGCGCGCCATACAAGATATGTTGGGGCATGAATCCATTTTAACTACCGAGATTTATACCCATGTAAGTAGTCAGGCCCAAAAAGACGCCATTTTGAAATATCATCCTAGAAATCAGAGTTAGAAGAATACTTTTTTGTTTGATAAATACAATTCTAAGCAGATAAGAGTATGTAAAACAGCAAGATTTATGGCTGACTTCAAAAAAAATAAACCGATTTTCACCCAAAAACTTACGAAAAATAAAACATGAATCGATAATAAAATCGAGCAAATCAAATAAGTCAAAGCGAATTGCTAGAAGAACATTTGATTCCAAGAGTTAAAAGTCATCTTATTCTCTAAATTTGCGAAAACAAGTCCTCAAGTTTCGCGTTATATCGGAAGTGTGAAATCACAATTTAACCAACACTGGAGAATAGCACAGCGATTTAAAAATATGTCATTAGAACAAAAACATATAGACTGGCCCTATTTCAACGAAAACAACCTAATGTTACTGGCTGGGCCTTGCAGTGCAGAAGGGCCTAACCAAATTGATATCATTGCCCAACAATTGGTATGCCAAAACATTCCGATTCTACGCGCTGGCGTTTGGAAACCACGCACGAGACCTGGCTCATTCGAAGGCATGGGTGCGGTTGCCTTGCCTTGGCTGAAAGAAGCCCAGCAAAAATATGGATTGAAAACAGCTGTGGAAGTAGCCACACCAAAACACATTGAAGATGCGCTCAATCATGGCGTGGATATTTTATGGATTGGCGCTCGAACAACTGCCAATCCTTTTGCAACACAAGATTTGGCTGATGCCCTGCGTGGAGTTGATGTACCCATTTTGGTGAAAAACCCAACAAATCCAGATACTTCACTTTGGTTGGGAGCCATTGAGCGCGTAGAAAAAGCAGGAGTTAAGCGCATCGGAGCTGTGCATCGCGGAGTTTCACAATTCAAAAAGACCGTTTTTAGGAACAACCCTCAATGGGAAATGGCCTTTCATATTAGAAAAGAGCGGCCCGACATGCTATTGATTTGTGACCCGAGCCATATTGCCGGTGTTGCCGATTTGGTCCCACTCGTAGCACAGACCGCTCTGGAACTCAACTTCGATGGACTGATGATCGAAACGCATCCAAATCCAGATGTGGCTTTGAGCGACCCTAAGCAGCAGTTGACCCTGAATCAATTACAAATGTTATTAGAAACGCTTCAAGTCAAAACGCAAATCTCGGACGGCGCACTCCTGCCCGAGCTGCTTTCTCTTCGCCAAAACATTTCTGAAATCGACAAAAATATCATCACATTGCTTGGCGACCGCATGCGCGTCATTCAGCAAATTGCATCCATCAAAAAGAATAAAAACATTTCGATTTATCAGGAAAAACGCTGGCAAGAGCTGTTAGACCAACATACTAAAACAGGTCAACTTGAAGGACTTAACATCAATTTTATCCTCAAACTATTCGATAGCATACACCTTGAATCTATAGACAAACAAATTGGTGTAATATTGAATAAATAAGGCTTAGCGAACTAAGGTTACAAATCCATGTAACTCGAGCACATCTGACATGAATTTATAGAAATATACGCCCTCTTGAAATTCATTTCCTTGTGTGTCCTTACCATCAAAAGCATTGTCGTTTGAGTTCATGACATACACCAATTGACCCCATCTATTCAGAAATTCGATGGTGTAACTTATACATTGATCAAAGTAAGGATCCACAAAGAATTTGTCGTTCACCGCATCATAATTAGCCGTGATTATATTGGGCAATTGAAAGTCCTCTAAAACTAATTCTGAATCAACAAAAAATGTAAAGGGATAGTTATAAACACAACCATTTGTTGCAACTAATCCGTAGATACCTGCATAATCGCCAGAACTTGTAAAAGTATTCACTGTTGGCGCATCTGCGCTAATTGTATCCTCATTAATAATCCAAAAAACATCAGAAATAAGCATAGAGCTATTGACTTCATAATAAGCATCAAATGATACGGTTGTTGAACAAAAAGACGAAGAATTGATTTGAACATCAGGAATATCATGTACTTCGACTTCTAAAGAAACGCTATCTACACAACCAAAATCATTCGTTGCAACAATAGTCGTCGTAAAAAGTCCGGCATTTGGGAACTCGTGAACCATAGGATTCGTATTCACGGCAGCAGAAGTATTATCACCATAAGCAATAATTGCATTCCCATTTGATGGGTCGTTCCACACAACATTGATGTTGTAGGCAAGTGACAAACCATCGCACAAATCTACGTACGAAGCTTCCAACTCTGGTAACGGGAAAACACTGATTTCAATAGAATCACTAACCAAAACACAAGCGTTTGGAAAATTTCCTGAAACGATATATAATCCCGTATTATCAAGACCCAAATCAGAAATACTTATACTCTGCCCTTGCGCAGTAAAACCATTCGGACCTGTCCATTCATAAGTGGCACCAGGAATATCATTTGTAGATATTTCTATTGTACCACCCAAACAAACTTCTGTAGCCGATGCCTCGATGTTATATTTAAACGCAGAAAAATCACTAAAAAAACCATATCGACAACCTGAACTTGCTCCGCCATTGATGATTCCTAGGTGAAAACGCTCGTCATTGTTCTCCAAACGCAAACCTTGTCCAACTGCAATTTGAGCACTCATGTCAATCTGCGCATACATCCATTCTGAGTTAGTGCCAGGCACAAAATCAAAATCTGCTGCAGTAATTATTCCTGCTACTCCATCAATCAAGAAACCATCCTCCGCACCAGCAGGAACCAAAATAGTCATACCAAAAAACTCTTGTGTAGAACGAACGAAGGGAACAATATTCGATCCTGTACAAACAATTGGAGGCAAAATAGCACCCCCAACCTCACAACCAAAACCAGAAACATGAAAAACATATGCAGGTTCACTAGTCGTAATATAAATACTCGGCGTTTGTAGTTCTATCATATAGGTTTCTCCGACATTTAAAACAACCAAAGGCACGATATCATTGTTCAAAAACACTTCTGTAGCAGGATTAGCAGCTGTAACAAAAACACGATCAACGCCATTCAAAAATCCTCGCTCCGCAATATACTCAGTGCCAATTATATTGGTTGGGATCAATTGGTCGCTCAATAAATCCCTGCAACTTGTAAATGCCACGGAATCATCAGAATAAGTCACTGCAATTGGTTTGTCTGACGTGATAATAGAGCCCACGACTTTAAAAGCACCTATCAGCGAAACCTAAACACCGCTAAAGGTTTCTCCACTGTTCAACAAAATAGAAAATGGCACACCTGCAGCATGCCCAAATATATCGTTGGCTGGAATTATAGTTATAGTCGTGTTGTCTTCTGTAGCAACAATATCAAACTTTGCATCAGCGCGTGGCTGGTAGTTTCCATTGCTATAAAACGTTTGACCACCAACGATAAACGATGTGCCTAAAGCGTTTGCGCCTTTCAAAGCCATGATGTCGGGATTACATTGACATGCAGGATTCACCTCATAGTAGGCCGTAATTGGTGCTGTGGAAACAATTCTACATCCAAAATTAAGCACCGTATTGGATGGCGCATTCTCAACAAAGCCAAACCAAGGGGTTAAATCTAGGGTGATAGCAGAATTTGCTGGTAAATTCAAAACTTGGTCGGGAAAATTAATGTTGGCTGGTTGAGTAACCAAAATCGTTGCCGCTTCATTCATAGATGAAAAACGAAAACAACCAGTTGATCGCCATGGCTTAAAGTAACCTCGGGAGCTACAAACCAGAATTCGGTATCTAATTGAGAAAAATTATGATTCCAAATAAACACACAAAGGAGGCAGTAAATCGCTTTAGACTGATTTCTAATCATTTTATTCAGTGCAAACTTTAAGAAAATGCACCGTCCTATTTGACGCTCAGATGCTAAGAAAAGATGCATAAAGAATAATAAGAATTCACTTGGTTTGAAATTCGTCTTAAGTGTAGGTCTCATCCCAAACTCTTTCTTTTGGCTCATGGATTTTATTCATGTTCTTTGCCAAAAGCAGAGCAACTGTAGCATCACCAGTTACATTGACCACGGTTCGCAACATGTCTAAGGGTCTGTCAAGTGCAAAAATGAGAGCTAACCCCGCTTCAGGAATACCTGCCTGACCCAAGACAATTACCAACATCACCATACCCGCACTGGGCACAGCGGCCGAGCCTATACTAGCCAAGACAGCAGCAGCTAGAATTCCCAGCTGCGCTCCTAATGTCAAATCCATGCCAAAAGCCTGAGCAATAAAGACAGCGGCTACTCCCTGATACAAACTCGTTCCGTCCATATTAATAGTAGCTCCCAAAGGCAGCACAAAACTCGCTACTTCAGAATCAACACCGAGCTTTTCCTCCACGCGCTCCATCGTCACTGGTAGAGTTGCAGCAGATGAGCTTGTGCTAAACGCCAAAAGTTGCGCTGGAGCGATAGCTTTCAAGTACTTTATTGGCGACATTTTCACGTAAAACCAAATCACAATTAAATATGACGATACAACAAGCATCAATCCAAAAACTACTGTTAGCGCATACTTACTTAGCGCAAAAAACAAGTCGATACTCGGTGCCTCCGCAACCAAATTGGCCATAAGTGAAAATACTGCAATGGGTGCAAAAAGCATGATAATATCAATGACTTTAAGTACCACCTCATTCAATCCATTAAAGAAATCTTTGACCGATTGCGCTCCGTTATTGGGCACTAAAATCAAACCAATACCAAAGAGTATTGCAAAAAATATTACCTGAAGCATATTTCTGTTTTCACTTGCCGCTTTGAATAAATTATCAGGTACTAAATCCACAAGTGGTTTCAATGGACCAATTTTTTCACGCTGCATTTTCTCCTCTTCTGCCTTATCAACAACATTGTTTTGAGTAGAAACACCATAGGCATCCACCAATTCTTGGCGGGTTTCTGCCGTTATGGAAGTACCTGGTTTAAAAATATTAACCAGAGTCAAACCTACACTTACGGCAAATATCGTTGTCAATAAATAAATCCCTAAAGTCTTAAAGCCCAATTTAGAAAGCTTAGAAATCTCCTTTAAATCGGAAATTCCCTTTATTAACGAGGCTAGAATAAGCGGAATGGCAATCAACTTCAAGGCGTTGATGAACATGTCGCCAAAAGGTTTGATCCAATAAGCCACAAATAGCGCTCCTTGCTTTTTCTCTCCACCCACATAACTCACGTTCTGATTAGCCCAATTAGTTTGTAGTAAAACGACACTAAAAGTTATTCCCAACATCATGCCGAGCAGAATCTTCCAATGTAAGGGTATTTTTGTTATTGCTTTCATGTTTTGATTTGGAAGAACAAACTTATTCATTTTAAATCAATAAGCAATCCTAAGTCTCAAATCTACGTGAACAGGCTAAGGAGAAAAACCTAAACTTTTGAAAACGAGAAATTTACTACTTCATTGAATTTATGTTTTTCATCTTTAATCTTTTGCCAAGACGACAAGTTTATCGCAAGTAAACAGCATCTTTAACTTTGACTCAGCCATAACACTTGGCATGTTTACCCAAGACTTAGGCAACGACCGAATCATGGATTTAACAGGGAAAAATGTTTTAAAGGTTGAAGCTAACGAAATTTCAAGTCTTGATCTCAGCAGTCTTACACGAGTCGTTTACTTCTTGCAACTTCAAATGGGCATGAATAATGAAATTTACGCTCAAATAGGGCCTCCTCCAAAGTCATTCTTAGCACGTCCCACGACAAACGGAAGGCTTCGCTTCTCAAATTCTTAGTTACTCGATTCACTTCAAACACTTTCTGAGAGATTTCCCAAAGTGTTTTTGAAGACAGTGCACCAGTATACAAACCTGCTCCTCCAACTAAATCTTTTTCAATGAGACAAACGCGTTTACCTTAATCTATTGCGCGCATTAAGGCGGCATATCTAGCAGGGCCACCAACAACAACTAGATCAAATTTTTTCATGATTAAACAAGGTAGTTTAGCATGTTGCTTGTAAAAATACGAAATATTCCTGCTCACATTTACTCTAAGCCGTACCTTTGTGGCTACAAATGGAATATAGCAAGGACATAGAAACGGCAATTAAAAACGTCGATGCCAATAAAAAATTGGTGAGAAGGCTTCAAAAGGCCAAAGGTAAAGAAGTTGATGACCGCATTCATGAGTTGCACGATGCTGCATTTGAAAAAATCGATTGTCTCAAATGTGCCAATTGTTGCAAAACTACCAGCCCAATTTTTAGAGACGTAGACGTTAAAAGAATTTCCAAACATTTGCGCACACCTGAGTCTAAATTTCTCGAACAATATTTGCGCATGGACGAAGATGGCGATTGGGTTTTGAAACAGTCTCCTTGTCATTTTCTAAATCAAGACAATACCTGCTCTATCTATGAAGTGCGCCCTTTGGCCTGTAGAGAATATCCCCACACCAATCGAAAAAACATGCAGCAAATACTCAATTTGACCCTGAAAAACACCTTGATTTGTCCTGCTGTGGCAAGGATTTTTGAAGGATTGCGGTTATAGTTTGTGCTCTTTCACCATTAAAGTAATTATCCCGCCACTACAAACCGCTTCCTTACTAATATTTTTCCATCTACCTTCATTGATACATAATTTGAACCTTGAGCAAAGTCATTTTGCAGTATGAAAACAGTACTCTGGTTAGGCACTTCGTATCTTGCTGCTAATTTGTCTTGCGCTGTTGTGAAATTCGAAAACTATTTTTTCGGTATTGGTCTGAGCGTTTATCACTATGCTTATGGCAGCGCCAACTTGCTCAGGATTCGGATAAATGGTAAACTGTGTTGTTGGAAGCAGCAATATTTGCGCAACACCGAGCAATGTGCAAAGTAATCTTTAAATATAACCGTTAATCCATTGCCAACTGTGAGTGCTGTTTTCACAAGTTTAAGTGGCGGATTTTTAGTTGCAACGACTGGTTTTGCAAGACATCAATGGTTTTTGAATGGAGCATTAATTTCCGGAGCAACTTCATCTAATTATGTTCCTTTGGTAAATGGAAACTATTCGGTGACTGTCACTAATGAATTTGACTGTGAAAATTCTGCTAACGCAATTGTAGGAAATCTCTCTTTAAATCAAGAAGATTTAGACCAAATTTCTATTTATCCCAATCCAAGTGAAGGAATTTTTGTCGTTCATTTCGGACCTAAAGTTCCAGACAATTATACTATTGTAAATGCAGTTGGCGAAATAGTTTTTTCAAATTCTGAAATAAAAAATATTGAAACTGTAAATTTAAGTCATCTTAGAGCGGGAGTTTATTGCCTCACTTTTAATAGTGGTATAAATCAGTTTCAAAAATTGATTGTGTTGTAATAGTTGGTTGATTTCAACTGACAAAAATAGGACGAGATACACGATTTTTTGAATGTTTTTCTAAATAATCTTGTAATTAGTGCGATAAAATTATAATATTTCTATTGCAATACAAGGGATTTAGTGTTTTTTCAGCAGACCCTAATTGTGCACAGTCAGCTCATAGCGAGACGTAAACAAAAGGGTTTTACCCAAGAGGACTCAGCGAAATTGGTTTGAATGGAGCAAACTACATTTTCTAGAAAGGAGCAAGGCTTATCAGCAATGTCTGATTCCGATTGAAAAAATATAGCTATTCCACTGGGCGCAGAGATAGATGAAATAAGCGTTGAAAATGAATTTACCAATCAAGGTCAAACTGTAAATCCATCCCTAAAGGATAATGAAGTCTTTATCGATGTTCAGTACGTTGATGTGCCGAAAAATGTGTTGGATTCTTTGTTGAGATAAAATAAATTTTTGGAGGAAGAGCTCTCTTGGATACGAACCAGAGATTAATTAATTTGTCACAACAAAATATGTTTTTCACTCAAAAAACAACCGCCCGTTTACCCACTCAGCATCAAGCTTTGCCCCTTTCTTTTCATAGAATTTGATTGCAGGGGTATTCCATTCCAACACTTGCCAATCCATGCGGCGGACGTCTTCTTTTTTGGCTATTTCTACCACTTTATCAAAAAGCTGTTCCCCAATTTTTAACTGTCTAAACTCAGGCTTCACGAATAAGTCTTCAAGATAAATCGTTTTACCTTTCCATGTAGAATACCCAAAATAATAAAGGGCAAAACCCACAACACCAGCATCTGCTGTTTCCCAAACCAAGGCATGACAGTGTTTTTCTTGAAATAAAGCATGAGCTAATGCATCAGCGGTGTTTATCACAGCGTCTGGCTCACGTTCATACGCCGCAAGCTCTTTAATCAAAGCTAAAATCACAGGGACATCTGAAAGATAAGCGGTTCGAACCACGTCTACAATCCTCCTAAATTAATACGTAATCTGAAACCACAATTCATATTACCCGTTGGATAAGATGTAGCAATAACCGGCGTTGTAATCATTTGGTCATAATACATCTGCAAAGTCAAGTTGCGCGTTAGATTGTAATCAATTGTAGACCGAATGGAGAAAACCTTTTGACCTGCCGTAGCTTGATTGCTTTCCTCGATAATCTTACGAATTACAGTAATATTATCCCGAATTGATAAATCAAATCGGAAATTCAAAGGCGATTCTAAAGGTTTACCATTAATCTTAAACTTCTTGATTACCAATTTATCAATTTTATAACCCACACCAATGATCCATTCTTTACCAATAATTTCGGTCACCTGATTGTTTGCAAGACCTAAACCAATCGAACGGTCGCGCCTGTATTCTACCTTAGTAATCAATGAATTTTTCTTCAAAACCCAAGTGGCATCAACACCTAATAACGGAGTAAATCGCTCAAGAATACTCATGTTTTGTACCAACATTGGAGCAACAAAATTTCCATTCAAGTCCCTTGAAGTTGCAAAACCATTACCATCAGCCTCATAGTTCAAATTAGTTTGCATACCAGAAATTGCAAAAGTTGATGAATACCCATGTTTCACTACAAAGTTCTTTAAGAATTTCTTTGTGAACTTGAATTTAGTCAAACCATCGTACGTAATCGTCCAATTTGGCAATGGTACGCTTCTCAAAGGATTGATTGTATTGTTGTTTACGCCCCGACCGGAATACGCAGCAATAAACGCACCCATAATCACTTCTTGTTGACCAGAAGAATAACCGTCATAAAAACCATCAGAGGTCAGCGTGGAATTCGGATTGTTTGCGCCGTACAATCCAGAAACTGGTTGCAAATTAGTCAGAAGTTGGTTGAATGTTTGAGAGTCATATCTCCCAGTCATATTCACAAAAGCGGAACCCCAAGTAATCGTTGAGAACGTGATATTTTGGGTTAAAAATTGGCTTTGGTTCTCAAACTGAGTGGTTTCATCATTCCAACGGAAAAAAGACGCGCTGTTTTCAGCGTAGTTTCTGTTTAAAGTAAGCTCTATGCGCAAATCTTTTATAGGCTCAAGCAACATACGACCAGAGACGTTTTGAGAATGCATAATGGCATACTGCTGGTTCACCGCATTGTTTTGAACCAACCAATCGTTATTCACTGCCCGATCAGTAATGTCCAAACCATTTTGAACACCCCAAATATTGCGCTGCTGAGCACCAAAAACAAAACCAGTTGTTGGTGCAGCAAATTGACCATTTAATCCAAGAAAACGTGGGTCTTGATTATATCCAGGCAAGAATGTACCATCATTCACTATATATGTACCAGAAACATTGCGCACAGTCATCAACATTCTACCACCAAATCCGGCAACTGGATGCACTGGCCTCTTACGGCGCTCGGCTTGTCTATTCGCCTTTTGCTGAAGCGTATCCAATTTTATTTTCCGTTTGTCGATGCGCTCTTCTAAAGCCTTTATGTCATCTTGGAACTCTTTAATACGTTCCGCGCCCAGAGAATCTGCAATTTGCGATGATGGATCTCGATATTGTTCAAGCTCGGCTAGAGCGCGCTCGTATTTGGATTTCTTCTTTTTGTTTCTTTCTGTCCTCCATTTTAAGATGCCTTCTGGCTTAGCTTTTGGAGCACCCGCCGACTGATTTGGATTTCTTCCAGAACCATCAGGACGTGGACCAGCAGCAGAAGCACGACTGCCTGAAGCGCCATTCACTTTCTTCAAGAAATGATTCTTATTATAAAGATTTACAAAATTCAATTGCGTTTGAATGTTCAAATTTCTACTGTTCTGAATCGTATTTCCAAAGGCAGGTTGCGCCAAAGGCCCTCTATTCCATTCATAACTACCTGAATAACGCGTAGTGGTAGCAATCCAATCTAAGGCCGGAACCCTATTGAACGGCAACGTCCAAGACAAGTTGTAATTGTGCGAATAATTCATTGGTGTGGCACCTGTGCCTAACTGTCGGAAAATAGTGTCTCTAAATTCTTGATACACCTCAGGATTTTCCTGTTTGTCAATCTGACCATTAGGCTCAACAAACAGACTTCTGTTATTGGCTGTGAAGTCAAATTTCAAATTCTTAGTGATGTCGTATCGCAACTGATAATGTCTATCCCAAGTAAAATTTTTGATGTAAACAGGGCGCAAGTTGAACGATGATAAATTGTTTCTAATCAAGCGCTCATTGTACGTCCTAATAATATTGTTGTTGAAGGTCATGCTTTTTGGACCTAAATAGATTCCAGCTTCCTTGACGATGTTCCACCATTTTGATTTTTGAAACAGCTTCACATCTTTAAACGGCTCCCAATAAACTGGAGTCGCATTAAAATTATAATTCAATCCTCCTTTCCAAATCCTCGTTCGATCATACTCGATGTTGAAATCTCTGTGCAAGTCTTCAGTAAATCCGAAACTGGCCGCCCAATTCTCAATATCATAAAAATGAGGTTTAGCTGAAGCACCCCGCTCACGCCTCACATTGTTGAAATTATAGCCACGACGCATCAATGAATTTGTACCTAATCTCTGACGTTCTCTTCTATCCACACCCGTATATTCAGTTAATTTGATGTCTGGATTGAAAGGGTCAAATTCAGGACGGATAGATTCAACAGAATAAGCCCAAAAGAAAGGCATTGAAATGCGCGCTTTTCTGCCGAAGAATTGACCCAACTGCATAGTAGAGTTTACATCAAATCCTAAGCGGGTATCACGCTGGCGTTGTTGAACTCGACTTTCCACATTTCCCCAATTTTGTCCGTAATAACTGGCATTCATATTCAAATTAGCAAAATCGGCCATTTGAACCTGAAGATTGGCAACTGCAGCTCCACCACCCTCGCTCAAGAAATCAGTCAAACGAAGTTCATTTACCCAAACTTCAACACATTTGGCCAAACCATCATCTGGTTTCCAAGGATTGTCTGCGGTGGCTTTTGGGTTTCTAACGCCAATCATTACTACTCTCAAACCTTGAAGATTTGGAGAACCTTTTACACGAATGACTTTCGTTGGATCATTCGGAACAGTCTCACTGTAAATCGTTTGCAAGTTAACCGAAGGATTAGCTGCCGCCATCAAATCATTTCGACGTTTTTTCAAGTTCGTTAAATGCTCAAATACAATTTCAATATTGTTTTCCACAGGCCATATATCTAATTCAGAAGACGATCCCCACGGTGTCAACTTCAACGGAATTTCGAACTCGTAATAATTATCCTCCATATCCGTTCCCAAACGAACGAAAACAGTCAAATCATCATCTTCAATTGGCTTTTCAATACTCACGGCTTCAGCATGCACAAACATTTGCATCTTTTTGTAATTGTTCAGATTGAAATTGATGTTTCTGAAACCCGCTCTAGCATCGCCATCTTGAAGATCACAAACAGCCAATACCATAGACTGCTCATTCAGTTGGCGTACTTGAATTTGAGCAGGGTCAATTTCTCGCTGTATTCCCGGAGGCAATACATAGCGCACTGGTACACGCTGATCATGCTCTTCGACATTAACAACACCAATGTTAAAAGTGGTAAGATTCGGGTCAACTGGAATGCCATCCCCAGGTTGATACAAATCCAAAGCATAACGTCTCCACTCTCCGCGCACAAGCTCAAGTCGAGCAAATCGCAAAACAACCTCTTGGTCCCAATCATTTAGATACATGCGCATAAATCGAATAGAACGGAAATCAGAAATGCCATTCACAGCTTTGTCTGGCTGGAAAATAGGAATACGGAATTGATACCACCGTTCCTCGCCACCACCAGGCTTGTTAATTACGGAAACACTCGTGATATAGTTCTGTCCAACAACCATATTTTCAGGGCGCAGTTCAATTTTATATTGAAAATAACTTTCAGACTCAGAAAGATTGTTGTCATTGTTGTTGTCCTCAATATCTGGAGCATTTGTTGCTTGGGTCGGATAGCCCAATGCATTTAAAATGGTTGACTGCTGCATGGTTGGCGAGTTGCCATCTATTCCATTAAAACGTTTGTAACGCTCCAAAATGTTTAATTCCAACAAATCGTAATTATCATCTCTATAGTAGATATAGTCATCAGAAGATGGGTCGGTAAGCAATTGATTCTTAGCCGCATCAGTAAGTCCAGAGCTGTTCAACCAAACCAAAAATTCTGCAAAATGATTCTGCTCATTTTCATTATTCACTCCATCCATACCAACGTCTTGGTTGGCTCTAGCAACGTCGTCATTATCAAAGGCATTTACTACAGTTTGCACTTTTGGCACACGACCCCAGGCAGTGACATCAACATCGGTTAAATCATTTGGGTTAACTGGCAAACCATGCTCGAAGGATTTTCTAGAATCTCGAAGCACATCTTCAGATATATTACCCAAGTTGATATATAAATTACCACCGTTGCTAGCACCAACAGCACTAGTCGCGTCCGCATTAAATGGGTCTAAAACCCAAAATTGGATAAACTCAATATTCGCCTGTTCAAAGTTAGTTGTTGTCATCGAGCGCATGATTCCCCCCCAACGTCGTCTTGGATTTGTAAATCGTCCGTCAGCATCAATAAAAGCATCATTAATGTCAAAATTGTACATTCCGCGCTCTTGCGGGTAGAATGCCAAGTCCAAAGAGGGAACGTTGTTGAATGTAAATTGCTGTAAATTCAAATTTGGAAACAACTCTGTCATTAAAACGATTCGCATACGAGAATCCTGAAGCATTGCAGGATTATTCAAAATATGTTCAGGAGTCAAGTTGTTATTTTGATAAAACAAGGGGTCTATCGAATACCACGAAAATAAACCTCTATTGTATCCAGAGGCCAAGTCGTTCACCAAACTTGCTTCAGGAAATAAATCTGGTTGTCCTTGAGGAATAGACGCTATCTTCCAAGCGGCTTGAGAGCGCAAATCAATAATACTTTGACTTGCCTCAAAATCGTCAATGTATGACGTTCCACCCGCGCCTTGTAAACCGCGAGGCGTACCTGGAATGAGATAAGCACCCTCGCCTTTGAAAGAAACAAATGACGGCGCACTAGTAGAAATATTTGGTAAGGCATCTACCATTTTTGTAAGGATTGGAACTTCCCTCCTAAAATCTACATTCAACCCTACAATGTGGTTCGAATAAGGCTCATCGCCAATATTCACTTTCGGAGTGAGTGGTTTTTCTTTGGCATTGATCCACGTAGCCCCAACATTTATGTCTTTGTTGAATCGGTAATTTAAATGCGTCCCTAAATAGGTTTTTTGTTGAAAGCCAAATATGGAATTACTCTCTACTTGAATTTGAATAGGAACGTTGGATTCTAAAATTGCTGAGTTTAAGATTCGTACACGCCCCATACTATAATCAACCTGATAATCAATTCCTTCGGTGAGAGGAACACCACCAGCAATTACGGTAACCCCACCTTGAGGAACATTCAATGCATTAAGCGGAATATCGCCAGACACTGAAGATTTAAACTCCCCTCGCAGGCTAAATCGATTCTTTCTGGGTAATAATTGCGCTTGAATCTGGGTTGAGTCGTACAATTCAGTAAAGGCGATTCTAGCTGCCTGAATATCAGACATTCCAGATTCCAATAATTGTTCTCTCAGAGTTGCACCAAAAGGATTTACAGTGGAAAGATATATACGTCCGTTAAGCGGGTTTATCGTGCCACCATTGAGCATTCTGTTGCCCTGTAGTTGAATGGGGACAAAATCGAAAATACCATCAGAAAATGGTTGGTTGTTGATGTTCAGCTGATCCATTTCGAGCAATTCAACCAAAAGAACTTCCTCTACTACTGGGTAAGGCATAAAATTTACAGGCAAAGATGTTTCTGGATTATTGTACCATAAATCCATTCTAAACGTCTCTTGCGATAATTGAAAGCCCCCTACAGAGTAAACGTTTTTCATCATCAAGTCCCAAATCTGCATCTGAGGACTCAGAATCGTTGAGCGCAGCATTTTTAAGAACAAAGCATCTGTACCATTCACGCCATCGTAAGAAAACTCCCCAACTTGATAGGTACGTCCGTTTACCGTGTATTCAAAAGCAACACCGAGTACCTCATCCGTATTTAACGGCATATTTAAAGAGATATAGCCCAATAAAGGATTGTAGGAATATTCCTGCTCGGTTAGTTTTCGGGCGTTTTCAACCTTTTCATATTCAAACGCTTGGTTGAACGGACCAGGAGAAGTAGTTTGAGTTGACAAAGCGGTGGTTGCATTAAAAAAACTACGTACTGCTGTGTTGCTCAATGCCCAATCATATAAATTGTTGGCATCATTTCTCGGCAAAGGATTGGATAGGTCAGAAGAAACACTACCGCCCTGAAAGTGCTGAGGCAATGCTTCGCCCAAATCCGCGAAGGCAACAAAATTTCTTGTGTTTTCTGTGATGTTTTGACGATTCGTTACCCAAACTTCAATCCTCGTTATATTGATAGCTGAATTGACGATTGGCAAAGACGCCATAGCATTGTCGTAATTGTCGTGGAAATAATGACCTAAAAAGTAGTGCTTGTTTTGCTCATACATATCAGCGCCAACCTCAAATTGAGTGGTTTGAGCACCCCCTTCCACATTGATTACTTGTCTTTGTCCTCGCGATTGTGAAGCGATGGCATCAACAGTTAATTTACCGAATTGCAAGCGAGTTTTAGCACCAAACAAAGTCTGCGAACCTTGAATTAATGTAGTGTTAAGTGGGAAGCCGATGTTACCCAATTCAATCAATTGCAACAAATCATCTTCATCACCTGAATGGCGTAAATTAGAAATATTCTCAAAGTCGAATGCAGCGCGCGTATTGTAATTGGTTGCCAATTTAACTCGAGTACCAATTTGCCCAACTAAATTCAACTGAATATTTTGGTTGAAATCAAAACGCGTAATTTTTCTTTGATTTTCTGGTAGAATTGGATTGTCGTATCGTGAGTGACTGACACCAAAAGACAATTCTACGGAACCTTGAGGGCGAATGCTGATTTCATCACTGCCAAAAATATTTCTAAAAGCATCTGAATTTACTTTAATGGGCGGAATAAGCGGCGCTTGGTTTTCTTCATTCTGCTGCTGCACCCTTTCCTTCCAATATTCCTCCATTTCTTTTTGATTCATGTAGTTGAGGTATTCCTCAAGTGTCATCATGGAAGCTGGACGGTAATAAATATTTTCTCCAATAGTTTCTCGAAAAATGTAAGTTCCTGTCACCGGATCATACTCAATAGTAGTAGTGACATTGTTCGGAAGTCCTAAGTCAAAAGATTGTGTTTCATTCCCTGATGGATCAACATGTTCTTCAATAGGATAGGGCAATTGTACCTCTGGCGTATCGATGTATGTCTTGATGTTATTGGCATAAGAAAAATGCGCTGCACAAAGCAAAGCAGACAAAAATATAAAGCGATACATTATAAAAAGTGTTTTCTCCTTATTCACAAAAAAAAGTTCCTTTCCTATAAATTCTTCAATCCTTCTCGTATAAGAGTTTCCACTGATGCGTCTTCTTGATAGATTTTATCCAATACTTTTTCAACAGATCGTCTATCAAAGCCAAGTGAAACCAATGCAGATAACGCTTCAAATCGCGTTGTATTGTTAATGTTAGTTAAATTATTTTCACTAAAACTTAATTTAGCTACTTTATCACGTAAATCAACAATTACGCGTTCTGCAGTCTTCACCCCAATTCCTTTGATACTTTTGATTGTGTGCAAATCTTCTGTTTGAATGGAACGTGCAATTTCTGATGGCCTCAGAGCAGAAAGCATTAAAATAGCTGTGTTAGGACCGATACCTGAAACGCTAATCAGATGATTGAACATGGTGCGCTCCTCTTTGTCGTGAAAACCGTACAAAATTTGAGCATCCTCACGAACAATTAGCTGCGTAAAAATCGTAACGGGTTTCTTTTCATCAATTTCAGATGAGGTATTTACAGAAACTTTGAGCTCATAACCTACGCCTCCACAATCTACTATGATGCTGGTCGGATGTTTCTCAATTATTGCTCCTCTTAGTTGTGCTATCATTATTGTTTACTTTGTGCGTCTACCACTGCCAGTTTAACCATATTAACTATTTCTCGAACAGAGCAACCCAATTGTAAAACGTGTGCTGATTTTTTCAAGCCCAATAACATAGGCCCAATAACCTCAGCATCTGTCATTTCCTGCATCAATTTGTATGCAATATTTCCTGACGAGAGATTTGGAAAAATTAATGTGTTCACCTGTTTGTTTGCCAATGTAGAAAAATTAAATTTCTCCAAAAGCATGTCGTTGTTGAGAGCAAAATTAGCCTGCACTTCGCCATCTACAATCAAGTTTGGTTGGATATCGTGCAAAATCTCTACAGCGTCGCGCATTTTATTCGGGTCTTCTCCTGGCGATGAACCAAAATTGGAATAGCCCAACATAGCAATACGCGGAGTGAGTTTCAGTCGTCTTACTGCTTTTGCCACCATATCTGTAATGGCTACCAATTCTTGCGCAGATGGATTTACGTTTACCGTAGTATCCGCCAAGAACATAGGTCCGCGCTTGGTGAGCATGATGATCATTCCAGCAATTTTATCTACATCTTTTTGTACTCCAATGATTTCAATTATTGGCTTAAGCACATCACGGTATTTTCGTGAAACCCCAGAAACAAATGAATCAGCTTCACCCATTTCTACCATCATGGCTCCAAAATAATTTCTGTCTCGCATCAATTTTGTCGACTCATGTAAGGTAATACCTTTTCGCTTGCGCTTATCAAATAAAATGGCGCCATAAGCAGCTCGTTTGGCTTTCATTGATTCGTCTTTTGGGTCGATGATTTCTACGTCTTCGCCAAATTCAATGGTATATTCTTCAAGCAACTCTTTAATGCGAGCTACATTTCCGAGCAAAATTGGCTTACAAATACCTTCCTCGCTAACCGTTTGCGCGGCCTTCAATACGCGATAACTTTCTGCTTCTGCAAACACTACACGTTTTGGATTGCGACGAGCGCGCTCAGCCAAGGAGCGCATGAATTTATTGTCTAAGCCCAAACGACCTTTCAACTCATCGATATAAACATCAAAATCTGCTATCGGATGTTTTGCAACACCTGAATCCATAGCGGCTTTGGCTACAGCTGGCGCCACATGATAAATCAACCGTGGGTCTAAAGGCTTAGGGATAAATTGCTCTCTACCAAATACTATGTTTTTGTCACCATAAGCTTCGTTCACTTCTTCGGGAACGGATTCTTTTGCCAAATTGGCGATTGCTTTTACGGCAGCCAATTTCATTTCTTCATTGATGCACGTAGCGCGAACATCCAAAGCACCGCGAAAAATGAAAGGAAAACCTAAAACATTATTCACCTGATTAGGATGATCGGAGCGGCCTGTGGCCATAATTACGTCAGGTCGCGCTGCAATAGCATCCTTGTACGGAATTTCCGGGTCGGGATTCGCCAAAGCAAACACAATAGGGTTTTTCGCCATCGACTTAATCATTTCTTTTGTGATGATATTACCTTTGGATAGACCCAAAAACACATCGGCCCCTTTCAAAGCTGCTTCGAGTGTAATATCTTTTTTATGAATGGCAAAGGTCTGTTTTTGTTCGTCAAGATTTTCTCTTCCCATCCAAATCAAACCTTTGCTATCGTACATGAAAATATTTTCCCTTACTACGCCTAGTGCCATATACAGTTTTGCACATGAAATAGCAGAAGCACCCGCGCCACTCACTACCACTTTCACGCGGTTGATGCGTTTGCGGGCTAATTCCAAAGCATTCAAAAGTGCTGCTGAAGTGATGATTGCCGTGCCGTGTTGGTCGTCGTGCATAATCGGAATGTTCAACTCCTCTTTCAAGCGACGCTCAATTTCGAATGCTTCAGGAGCCTTGATATCCTCTAAATTAATGCCTCCAAAAGTGGGCGCAATGGCTTTCACCGTTTGGATAAACAATTCTGGGTCGGTGGCATCCACTTCAATGTCAAAAACATCTATGTCGGCAAATATCTTAAAGAGTAAGCCTTTACCTTCCATAACGGGTTTGGATGCTTCGGGACCAAGATTACCAAGACCTAAAACGGCAGTACCGTTGGAGATTACGGCCACCAAATTTCCTTTGGCGGTGTATTTATATACGTCATCTGGGTTTTCTGCGATTCTCAAACAAGGCTCGGCAACACCCGGTGAATAAGCCAAAGATAAATCTCTTTGAGAAGAATATGGCTTGGTTGGTACAACCTCAATTTTACCCGGTCGGCCTGATGAATGATAATCTAATGCTTCTTGTTTTCTGATTTTGGACATACCGTTGTGTTGAACAAATGAAGACGCGAAAGTAACTATTTATTGGTTATCGTGGAGGTTTAAATTTCCTTTTCAGCATTCCGAACAAGATTCAGATTTCATCTTTTTTTGCATTTCTCAATTTCAAACACTAAATTAGCTAAACTCAAATAGACTAATCATCAAAAAAATGTTTTATGAAAAAGTTTCTTCTGCTTCCAGCCCTGTGTGTGTGTTTGAGTAATTAACATCTCTTATTCTCAAACCGAGCAACCCAATTGTTAACAATTAATCGATTGCACATATCCATCTCCATCTTGGACATCAAGAGCCGGACAAAATTATGGAAGACTTTATACTGCGGTAGGTTGTCCTGCAAGGGTGGGAATTGGAATTAGTAATCCTTTGACCCCTTTGCGCATTCGACCAACTTTTGTTTCCTCAACATCCAGACTTTTTTTAGTTGAGGGATTAATGGGTGGTTCAACTACCCGCCCAATTTTCCAAATCACAAACGACGGCATCACTCGAGCACGCTAAATTATAGTAGATTTGAATACTTGGCCAGATTACGTTTTTTAGAATGTTAGACCCAATACTTCAAAAAAACGAATTAGTGATAGCGCTAGAGCTCGAGTTGATAAAGGTAAAAAATGCTTGCAGATTTTCATGATGTGCCGTATGGGCAATCAATTTTAGACATTCAAAACGTAAATTGTACTGGCCCAACAGATACTATATGGTTTCGCCTCCGCTCACAATTTGAAAACAATTATCCTGAAAGCTGGTCTTCTCCAAGAACTAGGTGTTATACTTATATTTCACCAAGTCCAAATACGACAATCCATATGGGGACGCATTTTTATCAAATACGCGTTAAATGCAATGGTCAAAAAACCATAACTGAACCTTAATTTTTTATCACTCAAGAGGATATAACTACAATTCAGATGCACTATTGATATTGTGTTTCAAATGAATAACAGCAAATTGATTTACACAAAATTTAACCTGCGCGCCAGTGATTTGATCCTTATCAAACCGATTCCACATTTTTTAGCTTAAAATCTAAATTGCTGACTTATTTTTGTCCTAAAACACCATGCAAAAATTAGTTGTATTATCGGGAGCAGGCATCAGTGCTGAGAGTGGTTTGGGGACTTTTCGCGATTCGGGGGGATTGTGGGAAAATTACCGAATTGAGGATGTGGCCACTCCAGAAGCTTGGCAGGCAAACAAAGAGCTTGTTTTGGAATTTTACAACATGCGACGCAAAGTTAATAACGAAGCCGAACCCAATGAAGCGCATCGAATCTTGGCGGATTTGGAGCAGCATTTTGATGTACATATTGTTACTCAAAACATCGATAATTTGCACGAGCGCGCTGGGTCTTCAAAAGTGCTGCATTTGCATGGCGAAATCACCAAATCGAAAAGCTCGGGACTTAAACAGGAGAAGGCCTATTACGATATTGAGGGTGATAGTATTGAACTTGGCGATTTGTGTCCGGAAGGCTATCAACTTCGTCCTCATGTGGTTTGGTTTGGTGAGGCCGTTCCGCTATTTGACGCAGCCACCGATATAGTGAGTAAAGCCGATATTTTTCTGGTGATTGGAACTTCCTTGAACGTATATCCCGCTGCCGGATTGATACACGCAGTCTCCAATAAATGCCGATGTTTTGCCATCGACCCGAAGGATATTCCCATTCATGCAAGATTCGAGCATATTCGCTCCGATGCAACAGAAGGAATGCGGTTTTTTGGGGAGAATTTGGGTTTTGGATTTTAGTAAAAAGCCCCGAGAAGCAAGGACCTAAAACTTCGAATCTTCTACCGCCTATTGATTAGTAGCGTAAACTCATTCTGTTCCCTGAAACTTTTTAGGACATTCAAGATGTTATTCCTCGTAAGCCATAAAGATCGTGGTGTACAGGTTCCTTACAATGTTTTCGTCTGTTTTATGAACCACAAACATACCATTCACCTCCGACGATTGAATGGGGAAAACAGAGCCTACATACTGATTAAATACCAGTTCGAAAAAACCTTTCAAAACCATTTCTTTATTAAACCAGCCCAACTCACTGGATTTTTTATCCATGCTGTACGATTCTATCAATTCAGAAAAGTCAACCCCACTATTAAAAAGATACAGAATTTCGCGGGCTATTGAATCCATTTGTGTCTTGGAGAATTTTTCTCCATCCAAAAAAATGTACTCTCCGCGACACAATTCTTCTTTTTTAACCTCAATGATTTTAGTTAAAAACTGTCCAGTAGCCAAGCCTTCTAAAGACATCTTTCTGATTTCGCCTAATACAGGATTGAGCAAAAAAGGATATTTTAAAGAATCTGCATCCGTCAAAACCTCAGAAAACAAATGCCATTTTGGATGTTGGGAACGCAGGGAGTCTAATTGATTTACATGTGAAATTTGTTTCATCAACTTGTTAACCTGATTGTGACTCTGGGCAGATAGACTAGAGCAAGTCAAAAAAAATAATAAGAACCCTAATGATGATTTACTTTTACTCAGCATAGCATTGAAATTTGAGTTTGTCAGTTATTGCAAATGTAAACAATAAAAACTTTATCAACACAAGGATCGGCTTTATTAACAATTTTGAAACCTTTGTTAATAACCTTCGTAAAGTAGTCAAGGAAGTTTTAAAGAAATTATTTCATGAAAATTGCAACTACACTTGTTGGGCTTGTTCTCACCACATTAATTTGGGCCAATCAAATAAGCAGAACACAATATATTGATCAGTGGAAAGACATCGCTCAATCCAACATGCAGGAATTCAAAATTCCAGCATCAATCATCTTGGCACAAGGTATATTGGAAAGCAGTTTTGGCAATAGCGATTTGGCTCAAAAAGCGAACAATCATTTCGGAATTAAATGTCATAGCACATGGTCGGGCGACAAATTCTTCAAAGACGATGATGCAAAAGACGAATGTTTCAGGAGCTACAATCATGCTTTGGAATCTTATCGCGACCACGGTATTTTCTTAACAAGTGGAAAGCGATATGCAGCACTTTTCACGTTTGACATTACCGATTATAAAGCATGGGCGCATGGACTAAAGAAGGCTGGCTATGCTACACATCCTGAATATGCTCAAAAGCTTATACGAGTAATTGAAGAAAATGAATTGTATCAATTTGACAATTCAAATGTGATAACTGCGGTAAATGTTAGACCGCCAGCGCCTCAAAATTCAGCACAAGAAGAAATAACAATTGGAGCTTCAATTCAAACGACAAGTGTGAACCACGTGCAATGCGTGGTAGTTGAAAAAGGTCAAACCTTATACAAAATTGCGAAGGCCACAGGGGTAAGTTTGAAACAATTGTACAAGTACAATGACTTTGCGGATAACCAAGAAATAATCTTTATCGGAGAGGTAATTTATCTGCAACCAAAAAGAAATAAATCGAGTGAAAAGAAAGCAATTGTTGTAGATAACGGCAAAACTACACTTCGCAATATTTCACAATCGGAAGGAATAAAATTAAAGTCTTTGATGCGCAAAAACGGTATTGAAAATCCAGATGCTCCGCTGAAAATAAATACCAAGGTGAAATTGAAGTAAACAATCACCGGTAAAATAATCCGTTTAAATTTAACTTTGGTGGTGTGAAAAAGTAGTACTAAATTAGCCGACTGAATTATTCATTCTAAACGGCTCATCATGACTCAACATCTTTCAAAATTATCGACACTTTTCGTTCTAACAGCAATCAGTTTTGGCTTTTTTGCACAGACAAATTTCACGGCTTTTTCACCAGAAATCGGCACAACAACTTGCCCAGCATCCAATGTAAATTTCTTGGCGGGCGTTTATTCCGATTTGCCATCTGGAATTTCATTCTCTGGTTTTACAAGAAGTGTTGTAAATTGCGCAGCGGCTGGCTCACATTATCGTTCGTCTGCATACAACAGCACATCTCGAGCCAATGCAATTTCTGAGAACCGCTATGTCACTTGGTCTTTTACTTCAGACGCTACCGTTTTTTTCAATTTGAACGAAGTTGCTATCCGACACGAGCGATCGGCAGCAGGAGCTGATAATGGCGCTTTGTTTTACAGCATAAATGGTGCTCCATTTGAACAAGTGGGAATAGATTTTGCCATCCCAGAAGCCACCAATAGAACTGTTTTTGAATTTGGTACGCCTGTTTCCATTTCAATCAATAGCACCATCGTATTTCGCTGGTATTGTTGGAGAGTGGCAACTACTGGAGGTGGAAATGTGCGATATCGAGGAGGCTCAGATTATGCTACTGCCTCTGGAATATCAGGCACTTTTACTTCTACGCTCCCAGGAATAACCGTAAACCCAAGCATTTTGACCACATTTAGTCAAACCCTCGGAAGTCCATCTGCAGAACAATCGTTTGAGGTTTCGGGTGCCAATTTGACAGAAGACATCGTCATCAACGTACCCTTGGGTTATGAAATTTCATTGACCAGTGGCTCAGGTTTCGCTAGCGGTTTATCTCTTTCTCCAATCAACGAAAGCATCGCTACTACAACCATTTACATTCGTTTAAATGCGATTGCTGAAGGAGATTACAATGGCGTGATTGAAATTGGTTCGAATGAAATTTCTACTGTAGAGATCATCGCGAATGGCACAACCAGCAATCAACCACCAATTGTGCTCGTAAGTCCGTCTTCTTTATCCAACTTTACTCAATTTTTGGGTACACCATCAAACGAGCAGAATTTGTTGATTTCAGGTGATTATCTGACTTCTGACATCACAATTACTACTCCTTTGGGTTTTGAATTGTCGCTGAGCAGCGGGAGCGGTTTTACGAACCAAGTTACGCTAAATCAGATTGCAGGCGTGGTAGCAGAAACCACCATCTATGTGCGTTTGAATTATAATGTAGTTGGTACACTTATTGAGAACATCACCATTACAACGGCTGATTCGGATGATATTTTGGTGCCAATATCTGGCTCAGTGGAATCCCCGATTCCACCAACTTTAGGCGTTTCTCCCATACAATTGAATCCCTTTTTACAAAACTTAGGTTTTCCATCTGCTCCTCAAATATTGACGGTTGGTGGGGAAAATTTGAATGGCGATATCACTGTAGTTTCAACAGGAAACTTCTTCATTTCAACTGATATCAGTGGTCCATATACACAAAGTATTACGCTTGAGCCATTTGCTGCCTATGTAGGTCCAACTCAAATTTTTGTGCATTTAAATGCGAGTACAGTGGGGATTTACAATGGTGAGATTACCATTACAACCTCTGATTTGAACCCTGTTGTGATTCCATTATCAGGTGAAACGATTCAGCCAGCTGGCACACTTATTTATTATTGGCACTTCAACACTTTAGAAACTCCAGAAGATGTAACAAGTATTGATGCTAACTATTCGTTGGTGCCTGATGTTATTGGAAAATTCGATTACACCAACCCTGTAGAAGGTCAAAGAGATATGGATGCTTATGATGCTGGTTCATTGCTAAACGCACAATTGGGTGAGGGAGCAGGAAAAGGTGTTCGTGTGCGCAATGCTTCTTTGGGAAGGACTTTGGATTTCTTTGTGCCTACGAATTTGGCGAGTGGGATAAAATTCTCTTATGCGATTGAACGCTCAGCAAGCGGAATGAATGAAAATGTTTTCTCCTATTCAATTGATGGAACGAACTTCACCACCAATGGGCTTCAAAACAATGTTATTGCATTGACTACTAACTACGTTATTTACGAGGTTGACTTCTCTTCAATCGCTGAAGCCAACGACAACCCTAATTTCAGAATAAGAATTTCTTATAATAGTGCTGTGGCAAACGGCAATAACAGAATTGACAATATCACTCTTGTCGCTAATAACTACGTAGGAATAAATGATGAAACCTTGCCAAAAGTTGTGGTCTACCCTAATCCTGCGGAGGAAAGTATCCAGATATTGAGCGAAGCACTTATCAGAAAAGTTTATGTTTTAGATTTGAATGGCCGAATTGTAATGGAGTCAACTGAGTACACAGTAGATATCAATAAACTCGAAAATGGACTCTATCTCATGCTAATTGAGACTGATCAAGGAACTGTGCAGCGAAGTTTCTTGAAGAAATAAAAACCAACGAAAACGAAAAAAACCGCAACTTTGAATGAAATCGCGGTTTTTTTGTGTTTAAAAATTCTATTCAAACTTCAGGATAAAATTGGTCTTTTTACCTTTCCCGAGCAGGATATATTTGCCGCCAATTAAATGTGATTCGTTAAATTGAAATGTGCCATCAACTTTTAATTTGTTAACAGATATAGCATTTGCAGCAATTTCTCGACTTGCTTCTTTGTTCGAACTTAAAAACCTTCCTTTTCCTACTAAGGCGTCATTAAGAGTTAGTGATTCGATTTCGTTTTTCCGAAGTTCAGCAGTTTGTACACCGTCAAAAATTTCATTGAATTGTTCTTCAGTCAATTTTTGCAAATCTTCTGTAGTTGATTTTCCAAAAAGAATATTTGACGCTAAAATTGCATGGTTCAAATCCTCTTCAGAATGAACCATTGTCGTAAGTTCTGAGGCCAAACGACGCTGTAGCTCACGCAGATGAGGCTCAGTTTTGTGCAGAGCAACCAAAGTTTCAATTTCTTCTTGAGAAATAAAAGTGAAGATTTTAATATATTTCTCGGCATCGCTATCTGAGGTGTTGAGCCAATATTGATAAAATTTGTAAGGAGAAGTCAATTTGGCATCCAACCAAACATTTCCGCCTTCTGTTTTACCAAATTTTGTTCCATCTGCTTTGGTGATCAAAGGACAAGTAATGGCAAATGCTTTGCCAGCATCAATTCTTCTTATCAACTCCGTTCCCGTTGTGATATTTCCCCATTGGTCTGAGCCCCCCATCTGAATGGTGCAATTTTGAGCCCTGTGCAAATGCAAAAAGTCGTAACCCTGCACCAATTGGTATGAAAATTCGGTAAACGACATGCCATCATTCTCATCTCCGCTGATGCGTTTTTTTACAGAATCTTTGGCCATCATGTAATTGACCGTAATGTGTTTACCGACATCACGAATGAAAGCCAAGAAACTCATCCCTTTCATCCAATCGTAATTATTTACCAATACTGCAGCATTTTTATCCCCTGAATCGAAAGACAAAAATTGTGACAGTTGATTTTTAATAGACTCCACATTGTGATGCAAAGTCGCTTCGTCTAATAAATTTCGTTCTGCTGATTTTCCTGAAGGATCGCCAATCATTCCTGTTGCGCCACCCACCAGCGCTATTGGTTTATGACCAGCACGTTGAAAATGACAAAGCATCATAACGCTCACCAAATGACCAATATGTAAAGAATCAGCTGTTGGATCGATGCCTACGTAAGCAGCACGCATTTGCGAATTCAAATGTTCTTCAACACCCGGCATCATATCGTGAATCATTCCTCTCCACGTCAGTTCTTGAACAAAATTAATTGGCATAGCATCAAATTTAGGGGACAAAAATAGTAAAACCTCAGCTCAATTCGTGGTTCCATGTTTCGAAATAAGAAACTGCCCTCAACATGCCACTGCCATACCATGAAAACATTTCGCCATCCACAAGCAGGATTTTCGAATTGGGCAGTAATTCTTGAAAAAATGACAGATGTTTCTCTTTGAATGGAAACGGTTCAGAGGATAAAAGTAAATAATCTGGGGAGAGTTGAACAAGCTGGCTTAAAGTCAATTCAGGGTAACGAGATTCTTCATGAGCCAAATTTTCAAAGCCCAAGTGAATCATCATTTCATGGATATAAGTGTTTGACGCAGCAACCATAATTGGATCATTCCAAATAACATACAGCGCCCTCTTACCTTTTCCCATTCCTTGAATCAAAGACATTTTTCGCTGTATCTCATCAACCAACAGACCCGCTTGTATCGATTTGTCTAACAACTCCCCAATTTTATGAATCATTTGATAGGCATCCTCAAGATTGCGAACATCCGAAATCCAAACTGGCGCGATTTTTTCTAAATTCTCAATGTCCTCTTTGGTGTTTTCCTCCTTATTTGCAATAATCAAGTTGGGATGAAGTAGCCGCACTTTCTCCAAATCAATATTTTTTGTTCCACCAATTCTGGTCTTTGCCTTGAACCAATTGTTTGGATGCACGCAAAACTTGGTGATACCGACAACCTTTTCTTCAAGCCCTAGATAATGAAGCAATTCTGTTTGACTAGGCACCAAAGAAACAATTCTAAGCGGCTCATCGGGTAAAAATAGTGTTCTTTGAAGTTGGTCAGTAAATTTACGCATAAGGAACTAACTCATAGCCGCAATCAAGTCGTGGCGGGTAATGATATGGTGACCTTTAGGAGTTTTCACAAGCACGGCTGGCACTTCTTTAGAAATCAATCTAGATATTTGTTCGATTGAGGTATCATAAGAAACCATTGGCAGGCATGGACGCATCACTTTTGAAATTGGAGCATTCAACAATTCTGGGTTGTCGATAAGCAATTGAAATACATGCACATCATCAATGCAACCTACAAATTCTCCTTCTTTCACTACAGGAATTTGCGAGATATTGTGTTTGCGCATTTTGGCAACGGCGTGCGACACCAACTCTTCAGAATATAAAGTTACCAAAGGTAAATCTGCATGTCGAGCAACCAAATCTGATGCAACTTTCGTATCTTCCTCTAAAAATCCGCGCTCACGCATCCATTCATCATTAAATATTTTTCCTACATAACGGGTTCCGTGGTCGTGAAACAAAACCACAACCACGTCATCTTCTGTCAACTCGTCTTGCAATTGAAGCACACCCTTAATTGCTGAACCAGCAGAATTACCTACAAAAATACCTTCTTCGCGCGCCAATTTTCGCGTATAGATAGCTGCATCTTTATCTGTAACTTTCTCAAAGCGGTCAATCAACGAGAAATCAACATTGGCAGGCAAAATGTCTTCACCGATACCCTCAGTTATGTAAGGATAAATCTCCGCTTCGTCAAAAATGCCGGTTTCGTGGTATTTTTTAAATACCGAACCGTAGGTATCTATCCCCCAAATTTTGATGTTCGGATTTTTTTCTTTTAAATACTTTCCTACACCCGAAATTGTACCGCCTGTTCCAACGCCCACAACAAAGTGCGTAATTTTCCCATCAGTTTGTTCCCAAATTTCTGGACCTGTCTGCTCGTAATGCGCTTGTCTGTTAGATAAATTATCGTATTGGTTTACATACCAAGAATTTGGAATCTCAGTTGCCAAACGTTTCGAAACAGAATAATAAGAACGTGGGTCTGTAGGTTCAACAGCCGTTGGACAAACCACAACCTCCGCCCCTACAGCGCGGAGAATATCCATTTTTTCTTTGGATTGTTTATCGTTCAACACACAAATCAACTTATAGCCTTTAATGATACATGCTAAAGCCAAGCCCATACCAGTATTTCCTGAAGTGCCTTCGATAACCGTTGCGCCAGGCTTCAAAATGCCAGCTTTCTCGGCATCTTCGATCATTTTCACGGCCATTCGGTCTTTCACTGAATTACCTGGATTGGTGGTTTCAACTTTAGCTAAAATCATAGCTTTACAGCTTTTAGCAAGTTTATTAATTCTAACTAATGGTGTATTTCCAATCGTTTCTAGGATGTTGTTGTATACTTTCATAATAAATCTGCAAAAAATGTTCTGCAAAGATAAAGTCTTATCAGGAATAAGCGCGATGAAAGCATTTGAGATTTGAAAAATAAAAAACCTCAGAGCAATTGCCCTGAGGTTTAATGAGAAATTTATTTCTAAAAATATTACATATGTATCACCTCATCATAAGCCGCAGCAGCTGCTTCCATAATGGCTTCTGACATTGTTGGGTGTGGGTGTACCGTTTTGATTAATTCATGACCTGTAATCTCTAATTTTCGAACCGCAACAAGTTCTGCGACCATTTCCGTAACATTGGCGCCAATCATATGGCCGCCCAACAATTCACCATATTTTGCATCAAAAATCAATTTCACAAATCCGTCTTTCGCACCAGCAGCACTTGCTTTTCCTGAGGCAGAGAAAGGGAATTTACCCACTTTAATTTCATAACCTGCTTCTTTGGCCGCTTTTTCAGTCATGCCAACAGAAGCGATTTCTGGAGAACAATAAGTACAGCCTGGAATATTCCCATAATTCAATGGCTCAGGATGATGTCCAGCAATTTTCTCAACACAAATAATTCCTTCAGCTGAAGCAACGTGAGCCAAAGCTGGACCCAAAACGATATCTCCAATGGCAAAATACCCTGGAATGTTGGTTTGATAAAAATCATCAACCAGCACCTTTCCTTTGTCTATAACAATTCCAACAGATTCAAGACCAATACCTTCAATATTAGTTTCTACACCTGCAGCAGAAAGTACAATTTCGCACTCAATTTTTTCTTCACCTTTGGCGGTTTTTACTTTTACAACACAACCTTTTCCCGAGGTATCTACTGATTCTACAGAAGCATTGGTCATAATTTTCATTCCCTTTTTCTTGAAGGTGCGCTCCAGTTGTTTTGAAACGTCTTCGTCCTCGACAGGAACGATATTGGGCATAAACTCGACAACAGTTACATCTACGCCGAGTGTGCTATAAAAATATGCGAACTCAACACCAATTGCCCCAGATCCAACTACAACCATAGATTTAGGTAATTTATTCAAAACCATGGCTTGTCTGTAACCAATAATTTTTTTACCATCCTGTGGCAGATTTGGCAGATTTCTCGAACGTGCACCTGTAGCTATAATGATTCCTTTCGAAGCAACTACCTCAGATGCCTTGCCTTCTGCATCGATCACTTTCAGCTTTTTGCCAGGAAGCAATTCACCAGTACCCATAATAACATCAATTTTATTCTTTTTCATTAAGAACTGGATACCATTACTCATCCCATCGGCCACATCACGGCTACGTTTCACCATTCCGCCGAAATCAGCGTCAAATTTACCAACGCTGATACCGTAGTCAGATGCATGAGAAATATACTCAAACACATTGGCCGATTTCAACAATGCCTTGGTTGGAATACAGCCCCAATTCAAGCAAATTCCACCCAGTGATTCGCGTTCAACAATGGCAGTTTTAAAGCCCAATTGAGAGGCTCTGATTGCCGCAACATAACCACCCGGTCCGCTACCTAATACTATAATGTCGTAATTCATAATTCTAAAATTGTGGCACGAAATTACAAATAAATGTTCAAGCACATGTATAGATGAAACAGAATTACAAGCAACCCATAATTCAATCGTTCGTTTATGTGAGTGTCTGTAGGCCTCGTGTTTGTTAATCGTTTGTTATTTTTGAATACTTGGCACAATATTGGATTAGTTTTGAGCATTAAAATAAAGTAAATCGTTTAACCTATAATTTAAATTAACTATGAAAAAAGGAATGTTATTTTTCGCTTTGATGTTTACTGGATTCTACGGATTCCAAAGTTTTGCGCAAGAGGTTGTTTCTGGCCCTGCAATTTCTATTGACAAAGAAACTCACGATTATGGTAATATCGTTTTTGAAGCCAACGGAGAGTGTGAATTTACAATCACAAATGAAGGTGCCGAGCCTTTAATGATTACAGGTGCTCGCGGTTCTTGTGGATGTACAGTTCCAACTTATCCTAAAGAGCCAATTGCTCCTGGTGCAACTGCGGTAATTAAAGTTACTTACGACACAAAGCGTCCAGGAAATTTTAATAAAAGTGTAACAATCACTTCAAACGCTGTGAATGATCCAACGAAAATCGTTTATATTAAGGGAAATGTTGCTCCGATGCCAGAAGGCGCCGCTCCTGTAGCTCAACCTACTGGTCCTGCTGTAAACTCTAATCCAGGTGCGCCTGCTGCTCCTGCAAGCAGTCGTCCTGCAACTCCTGCTCCAAGCCGTCCAACAGGTACTGCAACGACAGTTGTTACTCCAAAAAACTAAAAATAATTAAGTCATGAAAATTTCCTCTTTCATGATGTTGACAATTTTGAGCTCCGCAATTGCTACACAGCAGTTTGCGGAGCTTTCTTTTGAGCAAAAAACCATCAAATTTCCAAACAGTCCTGAGGGCGTGGTTTTGGTGCACTATTTAAAATTTAGTAATACTGGTAGCGAACCTTTAATTTTTGAGACCTATAAAGTGTCTTGCCCCTGCACCAAAGTTCAATTCCCTAGCTATCCTATTCCCCCTGGAGCCTCTGATTCTCTCCTTGTCACTTTCGATACAAAAGGTAAGTACTATTACCAAGATCGAGAGATTCTAATCTTCTCCAATAGCAAGAAGAAAGTTGAGAAAATTAGAGTAAAGGTTTTCGTGCAATAGTGTCAATTCAAGGGATAAATAAACACTGCAACAAATAGTTCCTCTCCTCGGAATTATACAGATGACTCTCGCTTAATCACGACATCTCACCTGAATATTTATATTTCAGAATAATACAAGTCTGATCTTGCTAAAAAAATGCAGCATTCCCTTGCGTTAAATAAAGCTATCTCCTGAAAGTGTTTCACTAATCTCTTCAAAGGAATTAAGTGGCGCACCCACAGCACTCCATAATTCCATCAAAAGGGTAAATCACAAACAAAAACAGCCCGCCAAGAAATGACGAGCTGCTTTCAAAAATAGGAGATTTTATCTCACTCCGTGCATGAGTTTTTCAACACGCTTATGAAGCATCAACAATAAAATACTTGTAACGCCTGACATCACAATAAAGATAATAAAGAAGGCATATAGGGTGCTGATTTCAATACCAAATAAATTGTTCTTTGTGTTTTCAAAAATAATCGAAGCAGTATGTACCTTATCAATCACAATATCACGAACGATGAAGTTTTTATCAGTACGATAATTCATAGCCAAATTTTCATCAATAACTACTGTAGACAATTTGCTTTTAATCTCGTTGTAACTACCAAAAATAATTTGAGTAGAATTATCCAATTGACCCGCAATAAGCTTCGACTGTCTGATAGAAAGCGTGTCTGGAACCTTAATGTCGTCTCTATTAAACTTGACATTCTTTTCCTTTAAATTCTGCTCGTACCTTTTCAAGACTGCTGACTCAAGAGGATTTTCACTTCTGTTAATGATTCTTGTTGTGTACTCAATAATCGCTTTACCATCATAAGGTGAATTTTCCATAATCACGATTTCCTTAACACTTGGTTGAGGGATTAATCCAGAGAATAGACCTGCAGCAAAATTACCTACTACCGAAGACAAGAAGAATACGGCCATCATGATGGAAGCAAATCGCTTGGGCGACAATTTATTTACCACACTAAGTCCAACAGGAGAGATAGCGAGTTCCCCACATGTATGCAGGAAATACATTCCCACCAAGAAGAACATGGAAATTTTCTCTTCCATGCCTATTCCTTTAACCGAGAAAGCGATGAGTACATAACCCAAGGCCAGTATAGCGAGACCCCAAACCATTTTCATCGGTGAACTAGGTTCTTTACCACGTTTTGACAATGTTGACCACAGAATACTGAAAATTGGCGCAAAAATTACAATGAAAATCGGGTTGATACTTTGGAAAAATGAAGCAGGCACTGTCCACCCAAAAACATCGCGATTCGTATTTTGATCTGCAAAAATTGTTAAAGATGCACCCGCTTGTTCGAAGGCAGCCCAAAATGCAATTACAAATGCGGTGATAATGAAAACAGCCAAAATTCGGTCTCTTTCCACTTTAGACATTGGGGTTGAAGCATCTGTAATAGCCTCAATTTCTGCATCAATTTTCTTGTAATACTTCGGGCGCATGCCTATTGGTTTACCTTCTGGAGTAATGATGTATTTGTTTTGGTAAACAACCATAATAATGGTTCCGATAATCATTCCAATACATGCGGCTAAAAATCCGTATTTGAAGTCTCCCGCAGCACCAGTATCTCCAAGACCACCAGCAACAAGAGGAGCAACAAGAGCACCAGCGTTGATACCCATATAGAATATTGTGTAGGCAGAATCAATTCTAGAATCGCCCTGTGGGTACAAAGATCCAACCATTGACGAAATATTCGGCTTGAAAAATCCGTTACCAAAAATCAAAAACGCCAATGCAATATACATTACTGGTATTGACGAATCAGGCGTAGCATACATACTCGCACTCAAATACATCAAAAATTGCGCAATAGCCATTAGGATACCACCTACCAAAATCGAGCGTCTATTCCCCCAATATCTATCGGCAATATAACCACCAATTAAAGGTGTGGCATACACAAGAGATGTGTAAATCCCAAAAATACTTCCTGCCTCTTTAGCATCTATCAAAAGTGCTTTGGTAAGAAACAAAATAAATATGGCACGCATACCGTAGTAACTGAAGCGCTCCCACATTTCTACTGTAAACAATAGGAACAGGCCCTTAGGGTGCCCCATGAAGTCTTTGTTAGAAATTCCTGACATAAATATGTTTTTTAATTTTTAGGCTGTGAATGTACTGAAATTTTATTTGAGTAGCAGAATTTCAAAGGATTTCTTCAATTAATGTGACTTCGCGTAATCCTCCTCAAAGCAGAACACAAAATCTCCAAGCCCTATATTCTCATCCTCAAGTTTGTGAATGTCATTTTGGCTCACCATGCTAAAAACCAAAATTTCTGAACGCAACCAATCCTTTGGAAGGAATGAGATAATACCCTCATAGCTGTTTGTATGAAATGCACCATTGAGATGTAGAAAAACTTTTCCTAGACTCCAGTGTTTCATTATAAAATGAGCCATAGTAGCATCTTTTACCGCTTGAGCTTCCATCATAAACTTGCCACTGTGCATCGCCATTTGCTGAATTTCTTTATAACTCGCTAAACTGGTGTCGATATGAATAGGTAGAACCGGTAAAAAAAATTGTTTGACATGGTCTGAAAGTGTTTCAAGCACGCCCAATCCGTGATAATGCACAGCATGAGCATAGCGTCTTGGGATATTTGTTGCAATTAAAGGTAATTTGTTCAATTTCAAAAACTCAACAATAGGTTTATAATCTGACTTGTAATTGGTCCACAACCTGCATTCATCTTCAAAATATTTGGTATTGATTTTATCTGAAAAATACTCATCGATGATGTCTTGATTGTCTGATTCAAACATTTCTGCTCCAACAATTAACTTGTCCCCATGAACAGCATGCAAGTGTTTAGCTAGCAAAAACTGAATCCGATGAATGGAAGCACTGTTGTGAAATTCGCCAAAAAATATCCAAGATTTTCTGCTTGCTTCTTTGAACATTTTATCGATACTTACCTCTTTTCCTTTTGCATCATACAAGACGTATTCCTGCTGAGCTATTGAGAAAAGACTGCTAAAAACAATCATTAGCATGCTGATTTTTTTCATTTTCACAAGTTCAAAATTAGTGTTGACATTACCGTATAAAAGAGTAAATTTACACTACTTTTAGTAATGGCAGCAAGAAAAAACATACATATTCTCGTATTGAGCTCGTGGTATCCAAACGCAACCGCCCCTGCTTCAGGTATCTTTATTCAGCGCTTTGCAGAATGGATATCCAAGTATTTTACTATCAGTGTCATTTTCATCAAATCAAGACCAGACATAGAAGAAACAGTTTTCGAGGAAAGAATTGAGAAGAATTTTCATGAAATCATAGGCTATTATCCGACTCCAATAGGCTTCTTTAAACGCTTTCAACAAATTGCCATTTACAAGCAAACCCTAGACGAAGCCATTAAGAAACTCAAGACTCAACCCGACTTAATTCATGCACATGTGAGTTTCCCAAAAGGAAAAGAATTTGAATATGTTTCCAAAAAACTCAAAGTAGGCTATATCATCCACGAACATTCTTCTGATTTCTCAGATTATGACCAGCGCCGTTGGACTCCGATCAAAAAACGACTCATTGTAAGCACTTTGAAAAAGGCGCGCTTGGTTTTGGCTGTTTCTCCCTTTTTGGAAAAGCAAATTCTAAAGGTTGAATCTCATCTTGTGCATTCCGTTCTGCCATTGCCTGTTGATTTGGATTTGTTTTATCCAGAAAAGCGGCACATAAAACGCGACGGCTACACCTTTATTCACGTTTCTGGTTTGGATGAAAAATTTAAAAACGTAAAAGGTATCGTGGAGGCATTTTCAAGGGTGAAAAAAAACTACGCTAATAGCACTTTAAAAATCGTTACAGATGGTGATGCCGAATATTTATATCAATTCATTGCAGAAAATGATTTTGCTGAGGGTGTTGAAATAATAGAGAATTTGTCTCACGAAGCTGTGGCTCAAGCCTACAGAGAAAGTGATTGTTTTGTGCTTTTTTCTGAATTTGAAACCTATAGCTGTGTGTTGATAGAAGCTTTGAGTTCAGGGCTTCAAATCATCACCACGCAAGTAGGAATTGCCTACGACTTGGATGATCGAATTATCCAAATTGTGCCACGACAAGATGTACACGCCTTGGCTACATCCATGGAAAACAGAATTCTGACGGCTAGCTCTGAAAGCAACCGCCGCGCCCTAATCGACGCGGCAAAAAAGTTTGCGCAAAAGGAAGTGTTCGAACAACTAAAAATAATTTACAGTAATGTGCTTCAAAGACATGATTTAGATTAGTTTTGAGTATAAATGGCTTGTTTAGTCATGATAAAAATACGCGGTAAATAACGGTTAGCCTAGCGTAAAGATTAATTTAAGTATAACAGTTCATCTACCGCCAAGTACTCGCGTTTGGTGCACAGCCAACAGCGCGTATCAAGCTAACGGTAATCAAAAGATCAAATCAGTCTTTTCATTCAATCACAAATACATCTTCATCATCTTTGTGAAAAAAGCGTTCTTCGCGGGCAAATTTTTCAAGAGAATAGGTGTTGTCCAAAATTTGTTGCATATCCTCAATCTCCCGAAGTTTATCAACCAGTTCAACTTTTTGATTTTCCAACTGTCTCAATTTTTGCTGTTTGCTGAAAATCATGAAAACGTCAACATCGTCTAAAAACAAAGCATACATCGCAAAAATGGTGATGGCTAGAATAAATTTATTCCTGAAAACTTTAAGTACACGTTTCATTATGCAAATTTGACAAAGTAAATCCAAATGAAAATGCCCTAGCTCAGAAACTTTGAACATTCTGCTTTTAATTGGTGTATTCATTCAAAATTGTTTTTTAAAATCTAACTAAATACTGCTTTTAAGTCTAATGTATGGAAACCTGCGGGAAAATATTGTTGATTGCAATACCTTTCTTTTTGGGGTTAATCGTGTTAGAAAAAATCTATGGTTTAATCGTGAAGTTCGACTACAGTTCGATTATGGCTTTGTTTCACAGTTTACTCTCAGGAATCGCCAATATTATTAAAGATGTTTTGGGTTAGAATATCGTTATTTTAAACTTTGGATGGCTTGTAAGTCACGTGACTCTAACCACAACACCTTTGAATTAGCTCTTTGTTCTGGCAACAAATGGGCTAACGCTTTTGAATGAGGAAATTCGATTTCACCTTTGAGTCAAGCTAATTTGCATCAATGATTGCCGGTTTAGATTGGATGAAATTTTGGCTATGGGAAGCATAGTTTTTGTAAAGTACGCGTTTGTTTCCTTGCTGGTTGTTCCTTTGTTAGTTATTTTTTGTTAACCCAAGTTCGAACAATGAAACCATGCGAAGAATTTCTAATTCAAGGACATAAAAAAACACCACCTCAAAACGAGATGGTGTTGCTAAAATTTCGCTCGATTATCTATTGATCATCACTGGCATCACCAGCATCAAGATTTCTTCATTCTCATTGGATGGATTATGAGGTAAAAGAATTCCGGCACGATTCGGGGCACTCATTTCCAATACAATTTCTTGGCTATCCACGTTGTTCAACATTTCAATAAAGAACTTGGAATTGAACGCGATTTCGATGTCTTCACCAGTGTAGTTACATGTCAAACGCTCAACTGCTTCATTAGAAAAATCCAAATCTTCAGCCATAATTTTCAATTCAGAACCCATTATGCGAAGCACAACTTGATAAGTTGAACGACTAGAAAAAATAGAAACGCGCTTCACAGAATTCAGCAAAGACAGTCGGTCAACAATCAACACATTTGGATTTTCTTTTGGTATAACCGCTTCATAATTTGGGTATTTACCATCAATCAATCGACATGTCAATATAATATCATTAAAAGAAAAAACAGCGTTAGTTTCATTAAAGTGAATTTGCACTTCTTCGTCACCACGCAGATTGCCTTTCAACAAATTCAAAGGTTTTTTTGGTAATATAAAGGAAGAGGAAATAGTAGCGTTGGCGTCAACTCTTTTATAGCGAACCAATTTGTGTGCATCCGTTGCCACAAAAGTTACATGTTGCTCATTAAAATCAAAGAAAACTCCACTCATAACAGGACGCAAATCATCATTGCCTGTGGCAAAAATAGTTTTGTTGATCGCATCGAAAAGCAATTGGCTATTCAATTTCATCGTGTGTGTGTCGTCAACAGCGGGAGTTTTCGGAAACTCATTGCCATTTTGTCCGACCATGGCATATTTACCGTTGTCTGACGTGATATCAATTTTGTTTTTCTCATCAATTTTAAAAGTCAGCGGTTGGTCTGGAAATGTTTTGAGCATATCCAAAATTTGGCGCGCAGGGACCGCAATTTTGCCACTATCTGATGAATCAATGTTCAATTTAGTTCGCATTGTAGTCTCCAAATCTGAAGCGCTCAAAGCTAATTCTCCATCACTAATTTCAAAAAGGAAATTATCTAAAATTGGCAATGAATTATTTGTAGTTAAAGCTCCACTGATACTTTGCAGATGCTTTAATAATTGTGTACTTGAAACCAAGAATTGCATAAACGATTTTTTTTTAATTAGTGCGTGGCAAATATACGTTTATTTTGCTTTTTATGACGGCGCGTCTTCACTCATTTATTTACAAGGGTAATTTCGCCGAAAAGCTTTTCAGTCTCTTAATGCGCTTCGAGCCAATTTTGACCATAATTCACTTGAACAAGCAAGGGCACCTGGAACTCTAAAGCATGCTCCATTTCATTTTTCACCAATTCCTTCATCAATTCAAGTTCTGAAATATGCACATCAAAAACCAATTCATCATGCACTTGAAGCACCAGTTTACTCTTTAAATTGAGTGAATTCATTTTCTTTGCTACGCGAATCATTGCTAACTTAATAATATCAGCTGCGGAACCTTGAATAGGTGCGTTAATAGCGTTTCTCTCTGCAAAACCTCTTACAACTGCATTAGCTGAGTTGATATCAGGAAGGTATCTTCTGCGCTGCATTATCGTTTCTACATAACCAAATTCTCTTGCTCTAGCAATTGCTGAATCCATATATGTTCTAACACCCGGGTATTGAGCAAAATAGTTATCAATAATTTCTTTGGCCTCCGTTCGAGAAATGTTTAAGTTTTCTGCAAGACCAAATGCCGATTGACCATAGATAATTCCAAAATTAACCGCTTTTGCCTTTCCGCGTTGTTCACGTGTTACGGCATCTATTGGTGTTTGAAAAACTCGTGAAGCAGTAGCTGCGTGTATATCAGTGCCTTCTTGAAACGCATGTAGCATATTTCCATCTTGACTCAGCACAGCCATTATACGCAATTCGATTTGAGAATAATCTGCCGCCATCAAGACAAAATCTTCTTGACGCGCAATGAAGCTCTTGCGAATGGCCCTACCTTTTTCTGTTCTTATTGGAATGTTTTGTAGATTAGGATTCGTGGAACTCAGGCGCCCAGTCGCGGTAACCGTTTGCATGAAATGTGAGTGGATTCTTTGTTCCTTAGCAGTGGCCAAAGCGGGCAATGCGTCTACATATGTGCTTTTTAATTTCCGCAGTTCACGATGATCCAAAATCAAAGGCACAATAGGATGGCGATTGATATATTTCGATAGAATATCTTCAGATGTAGCATATTGGCCTGTTTTCGTCTTCTTTGGATTGGTTGCAATTTTCAAAATTTCAAATAAAACATCACCGAGTTGTTTGGGTGAATCTAAGTTGAAATCAGTGCCCGCAAACTCAACTATCTTTTGTTGCAAGTCAATTATTTCTCGCTCCAATTCCAATGAATAGTGCTTCAATGCGTTGACATCAATTTTAATACCCTCCAATTCCATATCTTTAATCACCAACACCAAAGGCATTTCAAGTTCATAAAATAGCTCTTTTAAATGTGGTTTCAAAATTTCAGGTTCAAAAAGCACTTTCAATTGCATGGTAACATCTGCATCTTCACAAGCATAATCTTTCACATATTCTGGCTCCAAATCAGCCATACTTCCTTGATTTTTACCTTTTTTTCCAATCAATTCTTCAATCGAAATTGGTTTATAACCTAAGTATAGTTCAGATAAATAATCCATATTATGCTTGCCTTCGGGTTGCATCAAATAATGTGCAATCATCGTATCGAAAATCAGACCTTTGATTTCTATACCGTATTTCATAAGTGCCTGCGCATCGTATTTTAGATTGTGAGCCACTTTTTCAATTTTATCACTTAAGAAGAAAGATGAAAACTCTTGGATAATTGGTTTTGCCTGAACCAAGTCATGCGGAATAGCGACGTAAAAAGCTTCATTCTTTTTCCAAGAAAAAGAGATGCCAACGACTTGCGCTTCACGCGCTTCCAAGGAATCCGTCTCAGTATCAAAACACACCGACGTTTGAGACATCAATTTTGAAATCAAATCTTTTCTATCTTGATCATTTTGAACCAGATGATACTGCTTATCCGAGACGCTGAAGGTAGAATACGTTTTTTGTTCGACCTCGGCAATTTCGGTTTGCGATGTTGCATGCGGTGTGGCAAACAAATCCAATTGTGCTTCACCTGAGCCGACAACTTTTGTTTCGAAGGTTATTTCTTCTCCAATCAATTTTAGCGCTAAGTTTCGAAATTCCAACTCAGTGAGAACTTCCGTGAGTTTTTCTCTGTTGTACGGAACAACTTTCAAATCCTCTTCGTCCAAATCCATAGGTATGTCAATAACAATTGTCGCCAATTTTTTTGAAATCAAGCCTTGTTCTTTAAAGTTGATTAAATTTTCTTGCATTTTTCCTTTCAGTTCATGCACATGTTCAAACACATTTTCCATACTGCCATAACTACCAATCAACTCCTTAGCGCGTTTCTCGCCAATGCCTGGTATACCTGGAATGTTATCAGAAGCATCGCCCCACAATCCCAAGATATCAATAACTTTCAAGGGGTTATCAACCTCAAATTTTTCACAAACCTCTTTCACACCTAAAACTGCTGGACCTTCACCACCTCGAGCAGGTTTATAAATAAAAATATTTTCGCTAACCAACTGACCGAAGTCCTTGTCTGGCGTCATCATATAAGTCAAAAAGCCATCTTTCTCAGCCATTTTAGCCAAAGTCCCAATGATATCGTCTGCCTCATGACCGCTCATTGCGATTACTGGAATATTCATCGCGGAAATGATACGTTTAATCGGCTCTATCATCGATCTAATATCTTCTGGCATTTCCTCTCGATGCGCTTTGTAAAAAGTGTGTTCCTCTGCACGAAGTGTTGGTCCAGACGAATCAAAAACAACTGCAAGATGTGTTGGATTTTCTTTTTTTATAACATCAATCAAGGCATTCGTGAAGCCAAATGCCGCACTTGTGTTTTGTCCTTTCGAATTGATTCTTGGGTTTTTCGCGAATGCAAAATAGGCTCGATAAATAAGGGCAAAGGCGTCTAGCAGAAACAGTTTCTTCGGGTGAGGAGGAGTCATGTTTAAAATTTTTTGGGTAAAGATAATATAGAAAGCGTATTTGCTCGAAATTCCATAAACAGCGTAACAATATATTTGTAGATTCGTTATCGAATAAAAAACTTATGAAAGCTTTATTTTTTTGCTGTATATTCCTATTGTTACCAAGTCTTTCTAAAGCGCAATTTGCGCTCAAGATGATTGAACAAGCCAAAGCGCAATATAAAGTTGAGGAACTTGGAACAATAATGCTGCAAGCCAATGAAATATTTAGTGCTAAGGTGAATGATTACCGCAAAAAGCATCGTGCATCAGAATTAAAAATAGCTGACCACTGTTGGTTGATGGCATACAATCATTCTCTTTGGATGCGGCAACACAATAAACTCGATCACAGCGAAAAAACTGGCAGCAATTACTATACAGGCAAATCCACCTCGCAAAGATTGAAGTATGTATCAACCGACATCGATTATTCTAGTTTAAGTGAGAATATTGCCTTTTTTGATTTGTTAGACGAAGAAATTGAAAATAGAACTGAGATGTCTGAAATCTTAGCGACCGAATTTTTCGAAATTTGGAGGAAATCGCCTAAACACAGAGAGAATTTGCTGGAAAAATCATTTCAATTTCATGGTTTTTCAGTCCTAAAAATTGGCAATCGATTCTATGGAACTCATGTTTTTTATAATTAAGATAGATTGAATTACGCTTGCTACTTGTTTCTATATATTTAAAAGATTTTTCAATCTAATATTCAATATTTTGAAATCTTTGTATCTTTGTACGTCTTTTAATCATTATCATTCAAAAATTTCGTTTATGCAAGCATTTGGAGTTGTTATGTTTCTTTTAATCGGTGGGATGGCATTTTGGATGTTGTTGTTTCTGCTTGGATTTGCAGTGCCTTACTGGGCTACATTAGGCTTATTTGAAACATTGAAGAGCCGCAAGCTTTCAGACGAAGAAGATGAGGAAGTAGAATAAAACCACTTCACTTCGATGTCGAGGAAACATAATAATTAATGCTAGAGATTTTATGAACATCCTTGATACTTTTAAAAAAATATATGCTTATTTAAATCTTGAGCCAGAATTGGAGCAAGATGACGTTGTGTATCAAGAAATTCGCAAATCCGTTGTCTTTAAAGGGACCAATTTGTGGATTTTGATGTTCGCCATAATTGTCGCTTCTGTTGGTTTGAACATGAATTCAACAGCCGTGATTATTGGCGCGATGTTAATTTCACCGTTGATGGGTCCAATAAACGGAATGGGCTACAGTATAGCGACCTATGACATTGAGCTTTTCAAGCAGTCTGCAAAGAATTATACATTCGCCATTGTTGCAGGGCTAACAGCATCAACTTTTTATTTCATTTTAAGCCCTGTCTCCACAGCACATTCAGAGCTTTTAGCAAGAACTTCACCTACGATTTATGATGTGGTTATTGCCTTGTTTGGCGGTTTGGCGGGAATTGTAGCCATAGCGAGTAGACAAAAAGGTAATGTGATTCCAGGGGTTGCCATTGCCACCGCTTTGATGCCACCACTGTGCACGGCGGGCTATGGCCTGGCGACATTACAGTTTAATTTTTTCTTTGGAGCCTTATATTTATTTACGATAAACACCATTTTCATTGCCATTGCTAGTGTTTGGATTTCCCAGATTTTAAAATTCCCTATTCGCTCAGTCGTTGATGTAAAAAAGAGAAAGAGAATAAATCAAACAATAACTGTTGTTATAACCATTGTTTTGTTGCCCAGTATTTACTTCGGGTATAAACTCGTGCTCAATGAAAAATTTGTGGCCAGTTCTAGTGTTTTCATCGAAACAGTATCAAGCTATGAAGGAAATTATTTATTGAAATCTACAGTGAACGCCCAAAACAAAACGATTCAATTAGATTATTTAGGAGAAACACTCACTCACGAGCAAATTAAAAAACTGAATAAAACTGCCCAAGGCATAGTGCATCCTGATGTTATTTTGGTAATTCATCTTGGGTTAAATCTCAATGCGCTTGATGCTGATCGGGCTGAACTATTCTCGTTACGAGATCAAATTAAACTTCTCAAAGATGAACTCATCCTCAAAAATATTGAAATCCAGCAATCAAAAGATTTTGGATTGATTGGTGCGGACTTGCTCATGGAGGCAAATGCCATTTATCCAAATATTGTTGAGCTTTCGGTGAGTAAAGGCATCAAGCATTTTATGAATGGAGAAAAATATAAATCGATAATATCGGTGACTATTTTTTCCAAAAATTCTGTTTCAGAAAAAGACAAATCCAGCATCGAAAAATGGCTTAAAAATAGGCTTAAAACATCAGATTTACTTGTTAACTTTAAATCTATGTGATTTTGAACGTTTGTTAATCTAATTTTCACAAAAAAGATTAAGCTGTTAAAAAACAACTATCAGATTTTACGGGGCAATCCTAAAACACTCGTTTTCAAGACAAAACAAAGAGGCCAAAAAAATAATTGCTAATCAACTTATCCACATCTAAATATAAGCCTATATTTGTCCCTCATCAAAATACAAACGTATATGAAAAAACTTATACTTCCAAACAAATTAGTGTTGCTCTTGACCCTTTTTGGACTCATCTCCATGTTTTCGGGTAAGTCCTTAGCGCAGTGCGATTTAACGTTTAATATTTCAGGGAACTCAGGTGCGGTACTGGATATTAATCAAAGTCTAAACAACACGTGTATGGCCTTCTTCTCTCCGGGTGTGGCCCAGCAATTTACTGCTGTTTCAACAACATCGTGTGGTGCGGGATTAACTTTTGTCGGCTCAGCTACTGGCAATCTTACAATTCAATTGTATAATGCCCTCCCGAACGCAGGTGGTATTCTCCTAGCTTCTGGAACAACTACACTTTCAGGTCAAGCTACCGGTGATGTCACTTGGGCGTCTACGCCAACAACAATAGGTGTTCAGTACTATTTGGTGTTTTCATCTTTAAATATTAATACTTGTATAGCTGGATCTTTATCTAATTCATATGCTGGTGGTATCCTATACGCCAACGCTGGCTTCCAGCCATTTCCACAGTATGATTACACATTCAGACACTTCACTTGCGGAACAAATGGTATGGGTGATGCTACAACTTGGACAGTAACTGATGGTTCCAACGCTACAGTTTTAAGTGGTGGCCCTTATGGTAATGGTTATTCAGAATCTCAAACTATTGTAGGGGCAAACAACGGTCCTTACACCTATACAATTGTTTCTGGACTTCCGAACAACACACCAAACTACAGTGTTGTTTCTGGTGCTTCAGTGTTGTTCTCTGGAATTGTAACTGGTGGAACAACAGAAATCGTTGGTCCTGTTGATTGCTCGTTAATTCCTTCTGGATGTGAAATCTCAGTCAACGTATTTAGCGCAAGCTGGGGTGATGCTACAACTTGGACCTTAACCGATGCCGGTGGAGCCATAGTTTTAAGTGGTGGGACCTACTCTAATGGTTATAATGACACACAAACATTACCATTAGCTGGAGCAGGGAACTACACCTTCACATTAATCTCGAACTTAAGTGATAATATGCCGAACTATTCTATCACCTTAGATGGCGACGTTATATTTTCAGGTGTAGGCGCTGCTAACCAAACTACAATAGTTGGACCAATCATTTGTGCTCCAGTTGAAGTGCCACCAAACCCTGAGCAAGAACCTGGCATTCCAACTTGTTCGGCAGGCACAGAACTATCAGTTCCAGGCACGCCTCAACCTGGTATCGCGTGGTATTGGCAGACAAATCCAGAAGGAATAAGTATGGCGAATAACGCAGATACACCTTGGACAGTTTTTGCAAATGGAACATATTATGTACGTGCCTTTGATTCAGGGATATTGTCTTGGTCAACTGCAGCGTCAATTACCGTTAACAACTTCCCGCTTGAAACAACTCCTCCGACACCTCTAGGTGTAAACCCAGCATGTTTACCTGGCACTGAGATTTCTATGCCAGCACCACCTGCTGATGTTTTATATTACTGGCAAACAGCAGTAAATGGGATTTCAACTTCAAATCCAACAACTACACCTTTGTTTGTCACAACAACAGGAATGGTTTACGTTTCGGCATTTAATACTGTTACACAATGTTGGTCAGAAACTGCAGAGCTTAGTGTTTCTATTAACACCAATGTTCCACCAAGTGTAATCGCTGATCCAGATGTTTTCAATTTCTGTTCAAATAGCAGTCCAATGAATATTTCTGTTGTGGAATTGCCACCAAGCTGTCCAATTTCTGTTAACATTTTCAGCGCAAGTTGGGGCGACGGAACCACTTGGAATTTAACCAACTCATTGGGTCAAATAGTACTTTCAGGCGGAACGTATGGAAACGGATATAATGATACACAAATCATTGCTGAAGCAACCGAAAGCCCATACACATTAACAATAACTTCGATTTGGGGTGATAACTTCCCGAACTATTCGGTGAGTGTAAATGGCCAGGTAGTTTTTAGTGGAATTGCAACAGCTGCAAGCACAACTGTCGTTGGTCCATTTGGATGTCAAATTGGTGGTGACGATATTGGGTGGTTCTCTGCAGCTTCAGGAGGTAACTTCTTGGGCAACGGTGCAACGCTTAACGCGCTTGGCACGTCTGTTCTTCCAATAGGCACTCTGGGAACTTATATGTTCTATGCGGCCAACTTGTTAGGCTCATGCGAAAGCCTTGAGAGAACATTAGTGACTGTTAATGTTGTTGCAGTTGATGCTGAATTGATTCCAATCGACAACACTTGTAATGGTGGAACAGCTGGATCATTTACACTTGGTAATGTAAATTGCGGAACAGCACCATTTACATACGCTATTGATGGTGGATCATACGCTGCTATTCCTAGTAACTTGGCGGCTGGCACATACACGGTAATAATACAAGATGCTTCTTCTGCTTTGAGCGGTCCAATTACATTAATTGTTGGTCAGCCAGGCCCTGCGGAGAATATTGTTGCTACAACCTTAAGCGCAATTGCAGTAGAACTTTCTTGGACATCACTAGGTAACGAAACAACTTGGAACATTGAATATGGCCCTTTAGGTTTCAGCCCAGGCGATGGTACTGGCACTGTGGTCAATGTTAATGAAAACCCAACAATAGTTACTGGTTTGACACCAGGAACAGTTTATAATTTCTACGTTCAATCAGCATGTGGTAATGGTGGAGATTGGGCGGGTCCAGCTATGGCTACAACTGAATTTGGTTGCGGCGGTGGGTTCTTCGATAATGGAGGCTTATTTGGTCCTTATTTACCAAACACAAATGTGATTTATACTATTTGCCCATTTGATGCAGGCGATTACGTTGAAGTTGATTTCTCGATGTTCAACATTGAGATGAACTGGGATGGTTTCTACATCTATGATGGGGCTAACACATCTGCTCCGATTATACCTAGTGCTAACCCATCAGGATTTGGTCCTATGACACAGCCTGGGGCGTGGTGGGGCAACGTGATTCCTGGTCCATTCATCTCTTCTGGTGAGGGCGCATGTTTAACTTTCAATTTCCTTTCAGATGCGTCTGTACAGTTGAATGGTTTCGCAGGCACAATTAATTGTTACCCTTGTTTCCCTACTCCCGGAATTGACGGTGAAGTAGATGTTTGTCGTTTAGATGGCACTGTTGATTTAAACACAATTGTGACTCTTAATTCTGATCGCGGAAACTGGGAATTCCCAGGAAATCCAAATCTTCTTAGTAATGAATCAATACTTAACGTTGGTCTTTTACCAGAAGGAACATTCGAAGCTTATTACATCGTAAATACGCCTTGTACATCAGACACAACTGTAGCTACTGTCCATATCTACCCTCCATCATCTGCTGGTAACAGTGGCGCATTGGTAAACTGTAACAATGGATTCATCAATCTTTATGAAGGATTGGAAGGCAACATCGATTTAGGTGGTCAGTGGTACACGCCGGCAAATCAACCATTGAACTCTGCATTGGTGCAAGTGAATGGTCAGTTGTCTGGTGTTTACAACTATTACTATATTACTTCTAACGGCGTTTGTCCAACAGACACTTCTTACTCTGAAGTAACCTTGTTGAACTGTGTTGGATTGGTTGAAAACGAAATCTCTGGTTTCGAATTGTATCCTAACCCAACTTCAGATTTAGTTACTTTGAACTATGCTGGTGAGACTATAAATACTACTGTTTATCTTGTAGATTCGAAAGGCTCTGTTATTCTAGTTCAAGAAAGAACATTTGAAACAAATTCTTCTTTCGAAATCAAGATGACTGATTTTCAGGAAGGTGTTTATTTCGTAACTATTGTTTCGGAAACAGGAAAAACGATAATGCAAGTTGTGAAGTTATAGACAACACGCATAAATAAATTGAGGGCTGTCTGATTATTCAGGCAGCCCTTTTTGTTTAGTCGATGCCTGTTGAAATGTACAAAATCATTACATTTGTAGAAACACCACGTTAAATAACAATGAAAGTTTTCAAATTTGGAGGAGCATCAGTAAAGGACGCTGAATCACTAAAAAATGTCGCCAATATTCTTAGAGAATTTGAAGGCGAATCTTTGATTGTAGTAGTCTCTGCGATGGGTAAAACCACGAATAAATTGGAGCAGATTTTAGCATCGATTCACCAAGTAAACAAAGGCGAATTTAAAATCCTATTAAACGAACTTAAAAACTTTCATGACAAAATAATCACTAGTCTTAATTTAGATTCACACCAGGTATTATCATCGGCTTTAGGTTCGTATTACTTTAACATAAGAGAAATTTTCGAAGACTATAAGGTTAGTGAATTCAACTTTAATTACGACAAAATTGTGTCCTTTGGCGAATTGATTTCCACGCAAATAGTGGCCGCATATTTAGAAAAATGTAATTTCAACTCAATATGGCTTGATGCTTCGCTACTCATAAAAACCGACGACAAATTTCGATCTGCCACAGTCAATTTACCGACAACCACGAGCAACATCAAAACAGCACTTGAGCCTTTTAATGATGAAAAAAAACTCGTAGTTACTCAAGGTTTCATAGGCAGCACTGATGATGGAGAAATCACCACATTGGGCCGAGAAGGGTCTGATTATTCAGCAGCGATTTTTGCATACTGTTTAAACGCGGAAAGTTTAACCATTTGGAAGGACGTTGATGGGATGTACAACGCTGACCCCAAAAAATTTCCGAAAGCGCAAAAATTAGAAACCATTTCATACAAAGATGCTATTGAATTATCGTATTACGGTGCTTCTGTAATTCATCCTAAAACGATACAGCCTCTCCAGAATAAAGACATTCCTTTGTATGTAAAATCATTTATTCATCCCAAATTATCAGGAACTACTATTACCAAGGACAGGCGCAACCAAATCCCTTGCTACATCATCAAAGAAAATCAAGTTTTGGTATCCTTATCCACAAAGAACTTCTCTTTCATAGCAGAAAAGCACTTGGCTAACATCTTCAAAGCTTACGACAGTTTGGATATGAAAATCAACATCATGCAAAACTCGGCTGTGAATTTTTCGGCATTATTTGATAACAAGCAATTTGATGAAAATAAAGTGCTCAGTTCATTTAGCAATAATTACGCAGTTCGGTATAACGAAAATTTAGAGCTCATCACCATACGACATTACAATAAAGCGATTATTGACGAATTGTTAGAAAACCGGGAAGTTTTACTCGAACAAAAAACTCGAGAAACAGTGAGATTTGTAGTAAAATAGGGCATTCGAAAAACTATTTTGCATTTCTTCTTTTGTTGATTTCCTAACCTATAAAAAGCGTAATTTTGCACCCTATGAAGAACATTAGGAATTTCTGTATTATCGCGCACATCGACCATGGTAAAAGCACTTTGGCTGACAGAATGTTGCAAACTACTGGAACTATTTCAGACCGCGACATGCAAGCTCAGGCGCTAGATAATATGGATATAGAGCGCGAGCGAGGGATTACAATCAAGAGTCATGCGATTCAAATGAATTACAACTTTGAGGGAGAAGATTATATTCTGAACCTCATTGACACACCGGGCCACGTGGATTTTTCATATGAAGTTTCGCGTTCCATTGCCGCATGTGAAGGCGCATTATTGATTGTTGATGCTGCTCAAGGCATAGAAGCACAGACCATATCGAATTTATATTTGGCATTAGAGCATGATTTAGAGATTATTCCTGTTCTCAATAAAATGGATTTGCCAGGTGCTATGCCAGAGGAAGTTTCTGACCAAATTGTAGATTTGATTGGTTGTAAACATGAAGATATCATCTTTGCATCTGGAAAAACAGGTTTGGGTGTAGATAAAATTTTAGAAGCCGTTATCCACAGAATCTCAGCACCAAAAGGCGACCCAAATGCGCCGCTACAAGCCATGATTTTTGACTCAGTTTTTAATTCATTTCGTGGTGTTATCGCATATTATAGAATCATGAATGGCACTTTGAACAAAGGTGAGCGGGTGAAGTTTTTCAATACTGGATTGGCTTACAATGCAGATGAAATTGGTATATTGAAAATGGACTTAATACCGAAAAAAACGGTTTCAGCAGGCGATGTTGGTTATATTATTTCTGGAATCAAAAAAGCAAACGAGATTAAAGTTGGTGATACAATTACCACAGTTGCAAATCCATGCACTTCATCGATTCAAGGATTTGAAGATGTGAAGCCTATGGTTTTTGCGGGTATCTACCCTATTGACACGGAAGATTACGAAGAATTACGATTTTCCATGGAGAAACTACAATTAAACGATTCATCACTGGTATTTGAGACAGAATCTTCTGCCGCTTTGGGCTTTGGATTCCGTTGTGGATTCTTAGGCATGCTGCACCTGGAAATCATTCAAGAGCGCTTAGAGCGTGAATTCAACATGACGGTGATTACCACAGTGCCAAACGTATCTTATTATGCGTATACCAAAAGGAATCCTGATAAATTGATGTTGGTGAACAACCCTTCAGATTTACCGGAACCAGGTTCATTAGATAAAATTGAAGAACCTTACATCAAGGCTCAAATCATTACAAAATCTGAGTTCGTAGGTTCAATAATGACCTTATGCATAGAAAAAAGAGGAGAATTGCGCAACCAAGTATATTTGACCCAAAATCGCGTCGAATTAACTTTTGAAATGCCTTTGGCAGAAATCGTATTCGATTTTTACGACCGTTTGAAAACCGTATCTAAAGGATATGCCTCATTCGATTATTTTCAGATTGGCTACCGCGAATCGGATTTAATTAAAATGGATGTTTTGTTAAACGCCGAGCAAGTGGATGCCTTATCCGCTTTGGTGCACAGAAGCAATGCCTTTAGTTTAGGTAAGCGGATTTGTGTAAAATTGAAGGAATTGATACCGAGACAGCAATTTGAAATTCCAATTCAAGCAGCGATTGGTGCAAAAGTGATTGCGCGCGAAACGATTAAAGCACTGAGAAAAGACGTAACAGCAAAATGTTATGGAGGCGATATATCGCGTAAACGTAAGCTATTAGAAAAACAAAAAGAAGGTAAAAAACGAATGCGTCAGGTAGGCCGTGTAGAGGTGCCACAAGAGGCTTTCATGGCGGTGTTGAAGTTGAACGACTAAATCTGAAATACTAAATCAGCAGTTCTTACGTTTTATGCTTAAATTTTAAAGGATATGACTAAAAAAAGCGCTTTCGCTTTAGCCGCAATTTTCGCTATGAACTATATTTCGGCGCAGGAACTTGTAGGGTATAATAAACCAAAAAGTCAGTTTTCATTTGGCTTACTTACCGGGTTTAATAAAACTCATTTCACACCGAACTTGGATGGAGAACCAATAGAAAGTTCGCTAGGATACAATAGTTTGATTCGATTTGCCTACAGATATCGTTTAGACGATAAGTTGTATGCGGAGGCCGGTTTTAATATTGGTTTTCAAAATGAACGATCTAATCCGCCATTAGCCGAATATCAAGGATTTAGAAATTCCTTAGTTAATGGTTTTTATTTTAATTTCGCTCGTTTGGATTTGTTAGCTGCTTATGAGGTGTATGGCTTCAAAAACAATTCAATTAATGCGCTTGGAGGATTGGGAGTCAATAGTTTTGGTGCATCATATACTGGTAGTGTATCTTCAAGTGAAAGTGGCTATTTTGAATTGAATTACGATATTAAAAACGAGTTTACCTACTTCACCAATTTTGGAATTGAATTTACTTCAACCAATAAAAGGCAAGACGAATTATCTTTTCGACTTCTGTATAACTTTGGTTTTTCTTCATATGTTGATGGCAACTATATTTTGTCAAACAATGGTATTTATTCTGATGGTTCATTTAAATCTATGTTGCGCGGGTTCAATTTTGGGTTCAATTACACATTCACCGGAATCAAAAAATCTAAGCGATTATTGGCATTGATGTCAGATTACGATTGGTCAAAGAAAGAAGCTAAAAGAAAACATAAATTTGAAAAGCGCGCTATCGACCCAAAGAGTCAGTTCGTGTATGTTGGTTTTGGATTTGGCGCAAATACCAATCGATTTAGTCCGAAGAATGACCCGTTCAGCAGTCCAAACTTCTTAAGTTTCTCAACAAGATTGAGTTATGAGCATGGTTGGAAAAACAACATTTTTTTCGAGGCTGATTATACAGGTTTTTCTTTTTGGGAAGGAGCCATGATAAAGCACAATTCAACTTCTTCCAGTGCCTGGGGTGGAGATGCTTTTTACGGACATTTCTTAACCGCAGGATTACAATATAAAATTCAAAATCCAAAAACCAATTTCCAGTTCTTCAATGTGCATGGCGGGATTGGATTGGGCGCTCATTTTTCGCCTAAAGGTTTGGTTGGCTCGGGTAGCGGAGGCGGAAATAGTGATTCATACACCTATAATTACAATTCAATTTCAGATGTTCGCGGAAATTTAATGCCTGTAATTTATGGTGGTATTTCAAAAGACGTTAGAATCACGGAGCACTTGTCAATCAATTTTATGTATAAACATCAATTAGGTTTTATCAATGTTTATTCAACCACTTACGAATATTCAGGTAATAATTCTCCAACACCGCAAACTATTAACGCAAAAATTGATGGAACAGCGTTTTTAATACAAATGGGATTCAAATATCGCATCAAATAATAGAACTATTGAGTGCAGTAAAACAAAACATTCGAAACCATACGCTTGAGGAACTCCAGGAAACCTTTTTGTCGATGGGTGAAAAGAAATTCCGTGCCCAACAGGTTTTTGAATGGCTTTGGCAGAAAGACGCCTTTTCTTTTGATGAAATGACTAACTTAGGCAAAGATTTTCGGCAGAGCCTGGAGGAACAATTTTTTATCGACAAAATTGCGCTCAACGACCAACAAATCAGCAAAGATAGAACGATAAAATGTGCATTTACAACCCATGATGTAAAACAAGTGATGGAAGGCGTTTTAATTCCTACTCCATCTCGCATGACAGCTTGTATTTCCTCGCAGATAGGATGCAGTTTAGCTTGTACATTTTGCGCAACTGGCCGCTTGAAATTACTGAAAAATTTGAGCGCCGGAGAAATTGTAGATCAGGTTGTTTATCTTAATAAACTTGCAGTTGAGCACTATCAAATACCTTTGTCGAACATTGTTTACATGGGAATGGGCGAACCGCTTTTGAACTACAAAAATGTACTTCAATCGGTTGAGATTATTACCTCGGAAAACGGTTTGGGCATGTCTCCTAAGCGTATAACTATATCCACAGCTGGCATTGCCAAAATGATTAAAAAATTGGGTGACGACGATGTTAAATTCAATTTAGCACTTTCTTTACATGCTGCGAATGATGAGAAACGCAATAAAATTATGGAAATTAACGAGAGCAACAATCTCGAGATTTTGGCTGATGCGTTACGTTATTTTCATGAAAAAACTGGTTCACGTGTCACCTTTGAATATATCATTTTTAAAGATTTCAACGACGGTATAGAAGATGCAGCTGATCTGGCTCAGTTCTGCAAAAACGTACCCTGCAAAATCAACATTATTGAATACAACCCGATAGACGATGGCGAATTCCAGCAAGCCGATATAGAGAAAGTAAATCGTTTTGCTGTTTATCTAGAAGAGCGCAACTTGGTAGTGAACATTCGCAGAAGTCGCGGTAAAGATATTGATGCAGCATGTGGGCAGTTGGCAAATAAAAACAAAGCGATCCTCAAGGAGGAAAGGGTGTTAAAATAGCTGTCTATGCAGCGTACCTCTTTTCTTTGATTCCAACGCCAATTCTTCTTATTAGTACGTCTTGTTCGTTCGTTAAAACCCAAGAAAAGTCATAGATAAAATTAATCACTTGGCTTTGCTCCCCATTGTAATGCTGAGTCGAGTATGAAAAGTTAAATTTCTTGCTATCCAAAATCGCTCGATTCACAATTTTATAATCAGAATCTTTTCCCATGATTTCAAGTAATATAGAACGATTGCGATGCAAAATTTTATCAATACGAAGGGCAGCATCCATTGTTACTTTATTCAATTTCATGTGGTATTGCGATTTGCACGTGACTGTGCAGAATACCTTGTCAGCCCGACCAATAAATTCAGACTTACAAAGCAAACAGCTTCTATGGGGGCCATAAACAGTGGTACGGTGGTTAAAATTTTCCATAATGTAGTAGGTTAGTTAATTTGTAGTTAGAGGACAAAATTAACATTTTGATTAATTATATGTCTTTTATTTGGTTATTTTTTTGTCAATTTATTTTGACGGAGATTGTTAATGTTTGCTTTTTACAAAATATTAGTTCTTCAAACCGTTATCGTTTAGCAAACCGTTATTGCTACTTTAACGGTTATCATAGGCCTAACCGTTAGACTAGGGCTAACGGTTATTTACCGATAATTTACGAATCCCTATGGTGCACAACATTACAATAGCGTTAGCTGTTAGATTAACCAACCGTTATTGCCTCTTCAACCATCATCCTTGGCCTAACCGTTAGACTTGGGCTAACCGTTATTGCTACTTTAACGGTTATCATAGGCCTAACCGTTAGACTATAGCTAACAGTTATTTACCGATAATTTGCGAATCCCTATGGCGCAACATTACAATAGCGTTAGCCGTTAGATTAACCAACCGTTATTGCCTCTTCAACCATCATCCTTGGCCTAACCGTTAGACTTGGGCTAACCGTTATTGCTACTTTAACGGTTATCATAGGCCTAACCGTTAGACTATAGCTAACGGTTATTTACCGATAATTTGCGAATCCCTATGGCGCAACATTACAATAGCGTTAGCCGTTAGATTAACCAAATCGTTATTGCCTCTTCAACCATCATCCTTGGCCTAACCGTTAGACTTGGGCTAACGGTTATTTACCGATAATTTGCGAATCCCTATGGCGCAACATTACAATAGCGTTAGCCGTTAGATTAACCAACCGTTATTGCCTCTTCAACCATCATCCTTGGCCTAACCGTTAGACTTGGGCTAACCG
>Ga0209702_10000040_pt1 | contig 200458 bp, 175 predicted proteins | sample FRY01_FD_187210 | JGI IMG/M metagenome (GOLD analysis project Ga0209702, IMG submission 187210) | Freshwater microbial communities from Lake Fryxell liftoff mats and glacier meltwater in Antarctica - FRY-01 (SPAdes) (version 2) | ecosystem: Environmental > Aquatic > Freshwater > Ice > Glacier...
CGTGATGATTGCGGGTGTGTTGGGTGGTGTCTTCATAGCGCACACACTATACCAAATCGTGCTCTCCTACGGAGCGAGCGGACTTGAAGTGCGTTTCTCCTACGCTTTCATGTCGCCTGACCCCGTCACCTTCCGCTGTAAGGATCGCGAGAACGTCGGAGCTACGCGATGGCGTGCTGCTCTTCTGTAACATGGCGAAGGGCAAGATCATGCGGCTCACGCGATGATCTCTTTCACCACATTGCCCTTCAGGTCGGTAAGTGTCCAATCACGGGCGCTGTAGCGATACGTGAGCTTGTCGTGATCGAGCCCGAGCAGGTGCAGCATCGTGGCGTGCAGATCGTGAACGTGGACTTTGCCCTCCACGCCTTCCGCGCCGTAGTCGTCGGTGACACCGTGGCGATGGCCCGCTTTCACGCCACCGCCAGCCATCCAGATTGAGAAGGCGCGGTTGTTGTGGTCGCGGCCATCGGCACCTTCACCGGCTGGCGTGCGGCCAAACTCGCTTGCGAAGACGACCAGCGTATCCTCCAGCAGTCCGCGCTGGCGCAGATCCACGAGTAGCGCAGCGATGGGTTTATCCACGGCCTGGCAGTTCACGGGGAGATTGTGTTTGATGTCGAAGTGATGATCCCAGCCACCCGAGCCAATTTCAATGTAGCGCACGCCGGCCTCCGCGAACTTCCGGGCGAACAAACACTGCCTGCCAAAGCTGTCCGTACCACGCTCGCCGATGCCGTAGCTCTTCAATGTGGCCTCCGACTCGCCTTTGAGGTTCATCAACTCCGGCACCGCCTTCTGCATGCGGAAGGCCGTCTCATATGAGTGAATCACCCCCTCCAGCTCCGCATTGACCCCGTCCTGCGCGAGACGACGACGGTTCATCTTGTTGAGCAAATCTAACTGCGCACGCTGCTGCGCGGTGGTGAGATGCGCGGGCAAAAGATACGGGATAGGCAAGGAGCCAGGCTTGTCATTTGCACTGCCTTCACGCACGATCGTGGCTTGATACTCGGCGGGGAGAAACGCGCTGCCGTGGCTCTGCGCCCCGAGGCTGCGCAACGAGTTGAAAGCGATGTAGCCAGGCAGATCCTGCGTCTCGCTGCCCAGCCCGTAAAGCGACCACGCGCCCACCGAAGGCCGGGCCTGCGTGGGATTGCCTGTGTGAAACATCGGCACCGCTGTCTCGTGCGCCTGCTGGTCCGTGTGCATTGCCGTCAGCACGCACAGATCATCCGCGCGCTTCGCCATGTGCGGAAGCAACTCGCTCACCCACTGCCCGCTCTGCCCATGCTGCGCGAACTTCCACGGCGATCCGAACAGCTTCGACGTGCCCTTGTCGTTGCGCGGCCTGCCATGATCGCGCTGGAGCAGCGGCTTGTAATCAAACGTGTCCACATGCGAGACACCGCCCTGCATGAAGATCATGATCACCCGCTTCGCCTTCTCCGGAAACATCGCTCCACGACTCGCCGCCGCCTGCGTGCTGATGCCCGCAAACGCGAGGTAACCAAAGCCACCGAGCGTGTTGCGGAGGAAATCGCGTCGTGATGTAAAGGGAGGGTTCATGGCGGTGGATCAATAGAGGTAGCGGAACTCCGCCGAGGCAAAGAGCGTCTGGCAATACGCGGTCCAGGCAGAGAGCGGTTCCTTGTTGTCGGGGTAACTGCGGACGAAGGCGGTGCCGTCAGCGACCTCGTCATCGGTGGCCTTGCGGGCGAACATGAGCTGATGAGCGGCGGTGACTCGCGCTACGTCGTCGTTGGCGAGCTTCATGATGCGCTGCGCGGTTTTTTGGGACTGCCCAACCACGAAGGGGCTGTTCATCATGTAGAGAGCCTGGGTGGGCACGGTGGTGATGCCGCGTTTGCCAGTGAGCAACTCGGGTTCGGGGAAGTCAAAGATGCTGAGGTCATCCGGCACGATCTCGTGCATGATGGCGCGATACACGGAGCGGTACTTCTCCGTAGGCTGCAGAATCTCGTCGGGGCTGACGTTCTTAATGCGCGGATCCTTGGTACGCTCCCGGGGCGCGAGCTTCGGCGGCGACAGGATGAGCTCGCCACTGATGAACTGGAGCGAGTCGCGAATGGCATCCGCATCAAGGCGGCGATGATTCATGTGCCAGTTCAGGCGGTTCGCCGGGTCGATCTCGTACGCCGCCGCATCGTGCGCGGTACTGAGCTGATAGACGCGACTGCTCATGATCTCGGTGATCAATTGCTTCACCGACCAGCCTTTGGTCATGAAGCGAAGCGCGAGGTAGTCGAGCAGCGCGGGATTCGAGGGTGGCTGCCCATTCTTGCCGAAGTCATCGGACGACGACACGATACCCTCGCCGAAGAGATGCTGCCAGACGCGGTTCACCATCACGCGAGCGGTGAGCGGATGCTCCGGCCTGACGAGCCACTGCGCGAATTCGAGCCGGCCGCTCTGCTTGGGATTTACCTTCGGTGATGACGGATAGGTGAGCACGGCGGGGAAACCGCGCGGGATGGCCTCGCCCTTCTGCTCGAAGTCGCCGCGGATGCGGAGCTCGCAGTCGGCGGGCTTTAGCACGTCACGCATCGCTGTGGCGGCAAAGGGAAGCTGGGTGTTAAACTTCGCGTCGTAGCGTGCCCGGCGTTCGGTGGCCTCGTCGTACGAGGCCTGCTTCTCCGTGAGTTCTGGCCGCGTCTTGTAAAAGGCTTCGAGCGCCTGATCCGTCTCACCCTCCATCTTGCCATCAATGGCCGCCACCCGTTGTGCTTTGAACAGCGGGCCATACCGGTTATTGCGATCCTCTTCGGATTGCAGCAGCGCCTCGAGGTCTTTGTCGTCGAAGCTCACCGTTTTCCCAGCGAGCGGCTGCAGGCCTGCGGTCCACTTGCCCTGGTAGCGCCGCCACGCGCCCGCGAGCGGCTCGGAACTGCGGAAGATGCCCGCGAGCGCGTAATAGTCGCGAGCGCTGACGGGATCAAACTTGTGATCGTGGCACTTCGCACAGGCGAGTGTGAGGCCCATGAGTCCGCGCCCGGTGCTGTCGATCATCTCATCGACGATGGTCATCACATAGCGCTCGTCCTTATCATCGAGAGTGTTCTTCGTGCCGATGCTCAGGTAGCCGGTGGCGATGAGGTGTCCGTTGCGCTGGTCGTCGTTCTGCGCGGGCAGCAGATCGCCCGCGAGTTGTTCTATGAGAAACTGGTCATACGGCTTGTCCTGGTTCAGCGCGGCGATGACATAGTCGCGATAACGATAATTTAACGGCAGCATCACATTCTGCCCGCCGCCGCTCGACTCGCTGTAGCCCGCGACGTCCAGCCAGAAACGCCCCCAGCGCTCACCGAAGTGCGGACTCGCGAGCAATGCTGCGATCTGCGTCTGAGATGTGGTCCGCGACGATTCGCTCGAAGCTGCTTCACCAAACGCAGGGGGCAGACCCGTGAGATCGAAGGACATGCGCCGCCGCAACTCATCTGGAGTCGCATCCGCCACGGGCTTGAGGCCCTTGGCCTCCAAGGCGCCGAGAATGAAGCGATCAATCTCCGTGCGCGGCCATTGCTTGTCTTTCACCTCTGGTGCCGGCGGATTCTTGATCGGCTGGAAGGACCAGTGCTTACGGCCTTCCTCGATATTGATCGTGCTGATCACGGCTAGTTTGCCATCACGCGGATCGACCGCACCAGCCGCGATCCATGCCGCAAAATCGGCGACCACCTGCGCAGGCAGTTGTTCCTTTGGCGGCATCTTCAAGTCTTCATCCGCATGCCCGATGGCCTTCAGCAGCAGGCTCTTCTCCGCATCGCCTGGCACCACCGCCGCCGCTATATCCCCGCCCTGACGAATGCCCTCGCGTGTGTCGAGCAATAGCCCGCCTTTGTTCTTTCCTGCCTTCACGGAGTGGCAGGAGTAGCACTTCTCCGCCAGCACCGGGCGGATCTTGTTTTCAAAGAATTTGACAGCATTCGCATCGACGGCTGCCGTCGCGGCACCACACCGGCTGGCAGCAACCAGCAGGCAGAAGAGGCTTGGGAAGACGACGCGTTTCATGGGGAGGATACCCGCATGACCCCGCTTGTCTTGCATGTCTAGACGCAAAAACCATCTGCCACAGGCTGCTGTTTATTCACCTGATTGCTTTCGTCGGGCATGCCGATGGTCAAGGCAACAATCATCCGCCAAGAGCCATGCGGGATGTTAAGGATGTTTTGTGAAGAATGAGGTGAGTCTTGGTGACCCTGAGTATCTGAGAGAGATGGCTCTACCGCAGAATCTGTGGGTGGGTCGGAAAAGATGCCATTGCTCCAGATAAACACAGATAAGGAGGACATCAGACAAACTGTAAAAATGAGAGTTAGAACATCGAACACTTATAATGCAGCCTAGCGGGTAAGAACCCCGCGCGGTAAAGTCTGGAGCCAGACAGCCGGAAGCGAATCATGCATCGTCAGCCGTGAGGCTGGCATGAAGCGTTGACAGCGAGCACTAAACCCACAAGAAAGGGTCAGGGGTCAATTCTTGACAGGTGTGGGGTTGCATCACGGAGCGGGAATACCTGGATGGGCGTCATTCGGGGCGTGACAGCATGGCGGCTGCTCCCTAGAATGGTGCCATTAGCGTCATGAAACACCGGCTGCCCACCATTACCATTCTCGGCATTCCCATCGTGCGTGCGACGGAGGCGGAGGCGATGGCGGAAATCCGGCGGCTGACGGAGGAACCGGGGCCGGCGATGGTGATCTATGTGAACGCGCACACGCTGGAACTGACGGCGCGGGATGCGGCGTATCGGAAAATAGTGCAGGAGGCTGCCATCGTCATGAATGATGGTATCGGGGTGTCGCTGGCGGCAAAGATTGTGGGCGGGCCGAATTTTCCGGCGAACCTGAACGGCACGGATCTGACGCCCTTGATATTGAAACTGGCGGCGGAGCAGGGCTGGCGGGTTTTTCTGCTGGGAGCAGCACCGGGGGTGGCGGCGAAGGCGGCGGCGAAATTTGTCGAGAACAATCCTGCGTTGAAGATCAGCGGCACGCACTCGGGTTTCTTTGCGGCGACGGAGCTTGATGGAGTGATTCAGCAGATTCGGGATGCCAACACGGATGTGTTGATCGTGGGGATGGGCAATCCGGTACAGGAGCAGTGGCTGGTGCGGCATCAGGCGCAAACGGGCGCAAAGCTGGGCGTCGGGGTGGGCGCGTTTTTGGATTTTTCCGCAGGTGTGTTCCCACGAGCGCCCATGTGGATGCAAAAAATGAAGATCGAGTGGCTCTACCGCATGTCACGCGAGCCGAGGCGGCTGTGGAAGCGGTATCTGGTCGAGGCACCGGTGTTTCTCCTCCATGTGGCCCTGGATGTGATGAAGAAACGGGCGGTCAAGCCAGCGTCGCCCCAATAGCGGCGCGTAAGGCGTCACGCGCAGGCCGCAGTTCCACCGGGGCGGCGGTGGGAGAGAGCAAATCGTCGCGTTGGTCGATGCTGAGGAGGCGGTGGCCGAGCTGTAGTTCCTGGAAGGCATCGCTGATCTTGTGGTCCTTGGCCGGGTCGCAGACGGCCCAGGCGTTGGCACCGAGGCTGAGGGAGGTGAGGGCTACATGGAGGCGATTGGAGAGAATGAGGGCGGCGGCGCAATAGGTGGCGGCAAGATTGCGCAGGGTGATCTCGCTCAAGGTGGTGGCGATGCCCATGGTGTTGAGTTCGGTGGCGATGGCACGCACGCAGGCTTCGTCCCGCTCCACCTGCCAGGTGAGCGTGACCGGCAAGGTGTGCTGCTTGGCGTAATGGGAGGCCAGTTCCGCGACCTGTTTGACAAAGGCGGGGCGTGTCGCCGCGGGATAGTAGTCGAAGCGGAAGGAGATGACGAGTCCACCGGTTTTGGCGGTCGCTGGTGGTTCCTGGCCGGAGAGCAGGACGATGAGATCAGGCGCGCAGGAGATGTTGCGCTGATCCGTGGAGCTGCGGATGCGCTCTAGGCTGCCCTGATCACGCACCATGGTGTGGTGGGAGAGCCGGACGAGCAGCTTTTCCAAAAACGCGCCGAGGCCGCTGTTGTGTGGGATGGATTTGCCCAGCCGCATGTAGCGCACGCCGCACAGGCGGTAGTAGATGGCGAAGAGGATGGGCACGATGTGCCGCCAGCTCGCTTTCCCGGCATGACCGGGCGGGGCGACGATGACATCGAAGTGTTTCCGGCAGCACAGCAGCTTCCAGTAATAGCCGAGGCCGCGCCGGGTGGAAAAGATGACCGGTGCGGGGACATCGGCGATCAAGGCGTCACGAAACTGCGTGGAGACGCCGGAGACATCAAAGAGCATGGCACCTTTTTCGGCGAGGAGGTCGATCAGCAGCTTGTTGATCAGCAGATCGCCGAGGTTCGAGTCCTGGGTCTTCATCAAATAGAGGATTCTCATGGCGTGCGGAGGATTTTGATGGAGGCGGGCAGATTGAAGAAGAGCATGTCCACCGTGGCCAGCATGACGAAGGCGCTGGTGGCACCCCAGTGCTTGAAGGCGAGCGCGGCGATACCGAAGGCGGCCAGACTGACGACGGAGGTGATGAGCAGAAGCCGCCGCTCATGCAGGCCGATGAGGAAATACGCGCCCCAGTATTTGATGAGCAGGCTGGCGAGGAAGTAGGCGCCGCTGATGACGTGCCAGCGGTCGATGGGCAGCCCCTTGCCGAACAACAAGCTGCCGCCCTGGGTGATCCATGCATCAGGAAACGCTGCCACGACGAGCGGTGCGGCGCTGAGCACCACGGTGATGAGATAGGCGCGGCGAATCCAGGTGCCTTTGCCCTGCTCCAGCGCCTGTTTGATGGCGGGGATCATCGGCCCGAAGATGAGGGTGGCGGAATTGCGGATGAGCAGAGAGATGCTCATCAGAGCGGAGTAAATCGCGAGATCGGCGGCACCGGATTTGGAGTCGAGGATGAACTTGAGCAGCTCACGCGGCAGATTGGAGGAGAGTTCAAAAATCAGGTAGATCGAGCCGCCGAAAAACAGCGCTTTGCCGATTCCTGCCTGGACGCTGCCGTCACGGATGCCGTAGCGCGTTTTGAGCTCGCGGCGGCTGTAGAGGTAGAGGGGCAGCGTCTGTACCAGGCAGGTGATGGCGACCAGGAACCAGATTTTCGGATACAGCGGAAACAGCAGCAGCATGGCGGCGGCCAGGGCATTGCCGAGGCCGTTGTAGAGGTAAGATTTGTGCGCGCGCAGGGCGGCGGTCTCGATGCGAATGAAGGAGTTGCACGCCGCGCGCATGACTAGGCTCAGGGCAAACACGGCCAGCGTCAGGAGATGCTCCAGCAGCGCGGACTGTACCGATCCGGTAAAATTGGGTGAGAGGAAGGTGAAAACAGACGCGCCCAGCGCCCCGATGACCGAAACGAGAAGGGTCAGGACGAGGGAGGTCCGAATCACATCAGCGTTTTTATGGTCCAGCTTCGTGCCGGAGAGCAGGGAGGTCAGATTTGGCCCGCCAAACACCTGCGCCGGGGACTGCATGATGAAGAGCGCGATGAACAGCGAGTACAGCCCGTAGCCCTCCGCTCCGAGATGACGGATGGCCAGGGGGATGGAGGCGAGCTGGAGCACCGCCCCCAGGGCCTTGCTGACGAGGCCGGAGGAGATGACTTTCACGAAGACCCGGCCATGCACTTGCAGAGAGTCATCCTGATTTGATGTGCCGCGATCAGGATTTTCAGGTGAAGACATGACGCGGTGAGCAGGTTGGCCCGGTTATTTAGGCAGATGCTTGTCGATGAACGCGATCATCTGGTCCGTGGTGGCCGGTTTGGCCAGGAAGGGGAAGCCGCTAATGATACCGCCGTGAGCGTGCAGCTCAGCCTCGCGTACGGTGGCGGTGTGGAAGACGACGGCGATGTGCTTGAGCCGGGCGTCGTTTTTGAGGCGGTAGATGATGTCGGCACCGTCGAGGTCGGGCATCATGACATCCAGCACGACGAGATCGGGGAGGAAATCCTGGATGGCGTCGAGCGCCTTGAGCGAGTCATTCTCCTCACGCACCTCGAAACGGCCGGAGTCCTCCAGGTTCATGGCCATGAGGCTGGTGATGAAGGGCTCGTCATCAATGAGCAGGATTTTTTTCTTCGCTGAATCGGGGGAGTCGCTCATGGATTGGATTGGGAATCAAGGTTGTGCGGCGGATTTCAAAGTCATGACGGCCAGGACTCCACCTTCAGGTCGGTTGCTTATTTCTAACCTCCCATGGTGCAAATCAACGACCTTTTTGGCCACCGTTAGGCCCAGTCCAGCACCTTTGCCAGCGGTCTTGGTGGTGAAAAACGCCTCATAGATCAGGCCGATCTTGTTCTCTGGGATGCCATGACCGGTGTCTGCAATGGTGATGACGACGGCGTGGTCGCCGGCGCGGAACCAGGACTGGCGCTGCCAGCCCTCGCGCTCGCTGCTGGCGAAAATCTTGGACACCGTTTTCAAGGTGAGGGTGCCGCCGCCGGGATGCATGGCGTCGAGGGCATTGGCGCAGAGGCTGGCGATGGCCTCGGTGATGTGTGTTTTATCGACCAGGATGAGAGGCAGATCCGCCGCGAAGTTTTTTTCGACTTGCACGGCGGCCTCCAAGGTGAAGGTGGCGAGGGCATTCTCGACGAGCGCATTGGCATCTTCGGGCGTCATGCCCACCTCGATCGGCGTGCAGGTGCTCAACATGGCTTTCATGGCTTTGTCGATGCGGTCCGCGCCCTGGCGCAGGAAGCCGGTGATTTTTTTGCGCATGTCATCGGTGAGCGGGCGCGGACCGGCGAGGAGATCGGTGGCGAGGACGATCTGGCTGAGCGGATTGCAGACCTCATGGGCAATGCTGGAGGCGAAGTGCGACAACGCCCCCGCCTCCTCAAGCTGGGTGAGGGTGGTGTGCGGTGTGCTGCTCTCGGGCGGGTCGCTGTTCATGATGCGTGGCTATGACAGGGCGGATGGCGCGCCCGTTGCATGATCGACGAATGTTTTGGAAGTGGCGACGACGCCCTCCATCCGGGTGTTTGGACCGATGAAGCTGCGACTCAGGACATACGACTCGGTGATGTGAGCGCCTGCGGCAATGACGCATTCTTCCCCAATAACCGTGTTCGGGCCGATGGTGGCGCCGCTGATGGTGCTGCCACTGCCGATCCAGCAGGGGGCATTGAACACGGTGTCCTTCGAGATGCTACAATGGTGGCCGATGATGACGCCGGGGGCGATCTGTGTCTCCAACTCGGGCAGTTGGGTGCCGAGTTTTTGCAAATCGAGCAACCACCGTTTCACCATGGCGAACCAGGTCTTGGTGACCGGCTGATACGGCAGGCAGGGGACAATGGCAGCGCCGCGCTGGAGCTGGATGGCACCCTCGGCAGTCACAAAGGTGCAGGCGTCGGTGGCCGCTTCAGGGAGACCGGTTTTGACCTCGGCACGTTGGCAGGTGGGAAAGGTGTCGCGCACGTAGGCGGCGAGATTTTCATCATTCTGTTCGAGCCACAAGGTCAGGGTGGCATTGCTGCGGAAGAGGTGCTCCATCCAGTGCTCAATGACACGGCGCTGGCCGATCTCCCAGAGGAAAAACGGCTGGTGGTTGAGCAGGGCGGAAGGCTGGGTGTGGAGGATGGCGTCGGCGTTCATCGGCGGGGGAGAGGATCAGTTGCCGCCACGGTTTTTGAGCGCGATCGGGACTGTCATGAGTAGGATTCTGAGATCGAGCCAGAAGCTCTGCCGTGCGGCATATTTCAAATCGAGGCCGATGGCCTCGTCATGGGTGATTTTGTTGCGGTTGCTGATCTGCCACAAGCCGGTGAGGCCGGGCTGGATTTTATGGCGTAGCAGATCCCGCGGCGTGAACTCCGCCACCTCCCACATGGCAAAGGGGCGCGGACCGACGAGACTCATCTCGCCGGTGATGATGTGAATGAGCTGCGGCAGCTCATCGATGGAGAATTTACGCATGAATTTGCCGAACGGCAGGATGCGCGGGTCGTTGGGATATTTTTCGCCGTCGGAGAACTTCAGCAGTGTCTTGCGCAGCTTCATCACGGACGCGTGCTCAGGATCGACAAAGTGCTGCGCGGACTGGCTGATCTTGTGCTCCTGGATTTTCTTTTCGATAGCCTCGGCATCGCGACGCATGGTGCGGAATTTCATCATCGGGAATAGACGTGAGAACCGGCCGACGCGCTTGCCGGCGAAGGTGATGGGCCTGCCGTCCACAAGGATGATCATCAGCGCGGCGGTGATGAGCAAGGGCGACAGCAGCAGCACCATCAAAGAGCCGCAGGCGATGTCGAGCGTGCGCTTGGCTCCCTTGCGCAAACCGTGGCGCAAATGATGACGGGCAAGCAGGGCGCAGGCGGCGAGGCGCTGCATCAGGCTGGTGGGGGTGGTCTGGATCATGAGCGGCGTGGTTGGGAGGATGCGACAGGTTAAAAATAGCGGGTGACCTGAATCCCCACCTGCGTGCGTTCCAGATCAGCGTTGGGGATGTCGCTGCGTTCACGGCGATGCCATTGGAGGAATAGCTCGATGTTCAGGCGGTTGTTCGCTCGGTCGTTGTCATCTCGAAATCCGAAGGCGAGGCGTGCTGTCGGCTCCCAGTCGAGCCTGCCGCTGTCATAGCGCCGGCGGACGGCCTGGACTTCCGCCGTGGTGTAGTAGTGCAGGCTGAGATCATGCAGGATGTCAGCACCAAAACGTGTTTCACGATACAACGAACCCTGGGCGATGACCGAGGGGCGGTTGGCCACGCGGAACCGCGTGTTGATGCGCGTTTTCTCCGTGGCCTGCCAGTACAGGGTCGTCAGGGTCACCAGGCTGGTTTTCATCTCGCGTGGCGGTGACCGGTTAAATTCGCGCCACTCCAGGCCGGTGCGGGAGGTGAGGCCGATTTTTGGCGTGGGCTTCCATTCCAGCAGCGCCAGCGCCTGCTGGTAGTCCTGCGTTCCCAGCGCACGCTGGTCAAAAATGAGGTGCCCCAGCTCCGTGCCCAAGCCGAGCTTGGTTTTGGGCGAATGCTCCCACAGCAACGCGGCCTCACCGATCCATTCCGCACGGCTGGACACCGCCTGCGCCACGTCCAGCTTGCGGTAGTCGGCGCTGGTGCGCAGGGTGAAGCGTGGTGAGAGGCGGTATTCCACTAGGGCCATGATGTCGAGCAGGGTGTAGTTCTGTTCCGGGGAGGTGTTTTCCGAGGAAGCGAGGATGCGCTCGTCATGGTTCACCCGCAGCAGGGAGCGGGAGACCGCGTTTACCCGGCCGATCTCGCCCAGGAAATGCTCGGCGTAGTCGTCCGTGTCATCATTCAGCCGATAGTAGAAGGTGGGCACCCACAACAGGCTGGCATAGTATTCCGACTGGCGGGAGGTCGGGCTGCTGATCCAGCCCTGCGGATCGCCCAGATCGAGTTTGATGATCGGTGAAAACTCAAAAATCGTCTGGTCCTGTTTGCGGCTGTTGAGGGCGAAATCCACATTGTCCGTGAAAAATAACGTCGATTGCAGGCCGAGCGCGAGTTGCGCGGTGACATCGCCTGACAGACCCCAGGTATAGGGCTGCATGCCGGCGGCGGAGGCTACGCCTTGCCAGCGGCGGAGCTCCGTGGTCAGATCGGCGTCAGGATTCGCCGCCTGTCTGGAGGAGCGAGAGCGTGTGACGGCTACCGCCTCGCCACTGGGCGGTGGGAGCAGCATCGAAGGTTCGGTCATCCACTGGTCGTTTGGCAGCGGCAACAAAACGACCGGAGGCGGCACTGATTTTTTGACCGGATCGACCGCTTTGACCGCCGTGCTGGTCAGCCCAACGGTGACCAGACTGATGATGAGCAGTAATGCGGCACGAAATTCCACATTTCATTAAAAAGGAGATCAGCGGAAAGCGTCAAGGCTTTTCACGATTCTTTGTATTGACACTTCGGGGCCAATCCGGTAACCACGAGCCATGAAGCTTACGCTGTCGTCCTGTATTCCGTGTCTCGGACTTTGTTTGTTGTTCACTTCATGTGCGGTCAACCATGGTGCCAACTTGTCGGCACCACCACCGCCGCCAGCCGTTTCCAGCCATTACAACATCCAGCCTGGGGATCTGCTGAGCATCAGCTTTGCCGGGGAACCCGACCTCGCCCAGCAAGTGCGGGTGGACTGGAACGGCATGGTCAATGTGCCGACGCTCTCTTCCGCGGGCAATGCGGAGATCAGGGCTGCTGGCTCAAGCCCCTCCGCGCTCGCCGCGCGGCTCAGCTCCTATGCCGTGGACAATAAAATTTTGGTCAAAGCGCGGGCGCAGGTGCAGGTGATCGAATACGTCAGCCTTGCCTATTCCGTGCTCGGCCAGGTCGCGCAGCCAGGACGCTACAACTTCCCGCGTGGTGTGCAGCCACGTCTCACGCTGGAGGAGGCCGTGGCCTTGGCGGGCGGTTATACGCGCCTCGCGCGCCAGTCACGCGTGCTGCTGAAGCGCGGCAGCCAGGTGTATGCGGTCGATTTGCAGAAGCATGCCACGCAGCCCGGCCAGCCGCCGGTCATCGTCATTCCTGGGGATGTCATCACAGTGTCGGAACGCATGTTTTAATTTGCCGCGATGTCTGTCATGAGCGCCGCCGAACCTAGAGCCAGCTTCGTCAGTCTGCTGGATTCTGAGCTGCGGCAGCAGCAGGTCTCGCCCGAGATTCGCGAATACAAAGCCGGTGAGATCATTTTTGAGGAAGGTGATCCGGGTGACGGCCTCTACGCCATCCTCGACGGCCTGGTGCGCATCTCCGCCTTCGTCAGCCAGTCGAATAAACATGCGCTGCGCGAGTTCGCCACCGGCGACTTCTTTGGCGAGATGGCCATCATCAACAACGCGCTGCGTTCCGCCTCCGCCACAGCGCAGCAGGACTCGCGGCTGCTGTTTGTCTCCCGCGATCAAGTCACGGATCTCATGGAAAGCTCGCCGCCGCTCGTCTTCGCGCTGCTGCACGCCTTCAGCCATCGCATGCGTGAAACGAACAGTCATTTCGTCCAGGAGATGCTCGAGGCCGAGCGCCTCTCGCTCATGGGCCGCTTCGCACGCTCCATCGTGCATGATTTGAAAAATCCGCTCAGCGTCATCGTCCTGGCGGGCGATGCCGCCGCCTCCGAGCGCGCCAGCCCGGAACTGCGGCAAAAAGCGAAAAAACGCATCCAGCAGCAGGTGGAGCGTCTCACCCACATGCTCAACGAGCTGCTGCGCGTCAGCGAGGGTTCCACCCAGCATGCGCTGGAGCCGGTGAACTTCGCCACCTACTTCGCCGAGGTGATCGACCAGACTCGGGATGAGTTGGAAAACAAAAAAGTCGTCGTTGAGGTGCAGACGGAGGTGCCCTCGTTGGTCATGCCGCTCAACGTTCGCCGCCTCGACCACGTCTTCTTCAATCTCTTCAACAATGCCGCCGATTTCATGCCTGATGGCGGGCGCATCATGGTCCGCTTCCAGCAGACATCGCGTGAAATCATCGCTGAGGTCGAAGACACCGGACGCGGTTTCAAACCCGGTATCGTGGACAAGCTCTTCACGCCCTTTTTCACCGACGGCAAGCCCACCGGCACCGGCCTCGGCCTCTCCATCTGCAAAAACATTGTCGAGGATCACGGCGGTCGCATCTGGCCGAAGGAAGTGGCCGGATGCGGCGGTGTGTTTTGCTTCACGCTGCCGCTCAAATCGGCGGCAACGTGAGCGGTCGGCGGATTACTTGTTCAGACGCAGCTTGAGCGTGCCGTTGTGGATCTCCAGCGACTGGATGCCAGCGAGGAATTTTTGCAGCGCGGGATCGCTTTCGACGTTGTCGGCGATGAGGTCGGTGCCCTTGATGTCGCCGATCAAACTGTTCGGCAGGGAAATGCCGCCGAGGCTCAGGTCATCCAGTTGCAGCGCTAGCTTGTGCTCAGGTGTCAGGCTGGTGCCAAAAGTGAAGCGCATGCGGATTTTCTTGCTGGGGAGCAGCGGGAAATCATCGGGGGCGGTGATGATGATGGCGGCGGAGATATTGCCCTCGCCGAATTTGACCTGCACGCTTTCGCCGAGCTGCTGCTGCGCCAGATAGGCGTTCACCTCGCGCTCGGTGATGACCAGGGTGCGGCTGGGATCGTCGGCTGGCACGGCCGCCGGGTTGTTGAGCGCCTCCAGCTTGCTGTCGAACTCGGCCTGCTCCTTCACGGTGAGACTCACCGGCGTCATGGCGGACGGATACAGCGTGTGCTTGACCCAGAAGGCAGTGGTGGCGGCGGCGATGCCCGCGCAGCCAAGAATGACGGCGAGGGTGATGAGAACGACTTTCTTCGTGGAACGCGCCCGTGGTGTGGCGGGCGCTGCGGATTCAGGGATGGTTTGCATGGCGGTGTGGTTGGATGGTTTCGCCGCGATTGTATTCATTTTTGCGGGGAATCACCATCTACATGTTTGGCGGGAAATTGTAAGGCATTGACTCCTGCCCCGGCTCTTGGGAACATCACGATTAACCATGAAATACATCCTCGCACTCGATCAGGGCACCACCAGCTCACGCGCCATCTTGTTCAATCACGACGGTGGCATCGTGGCGGTGGCGCAGAAGGAGTTTCGGCAGATTTTTCCCAAACCCGGTTGGGTGGAGCATGATGCGCAGGAAATTTGGGCCACGCAGGCCGGCGTGGCCGCCGAGGTGTTGCACAAAGCACACGCTAAAGCCTCGGATGTGGCTGCCATCGGCATCACGAACCAACGCGAGACCGCCGTGGTGTGGGATCGCAAGACCGGCAAGCCGCTTTGCAATGCTATCGTCTGGCAGGACCGCCGCACGGCCGGCATCTGCGACAAGCTGCGTGCCAAAAAGCTCGATAAGGTCATCCAGCGCAAGACTGGCCTCGTCATTGATGCCTACTTCTCCGCCACCAAGGTGCAGTGGATGCTGGAAAACGTGAAGGGCCTCAAAGCCCGCGCTGCGAAGGGCGAACTCGCCTTTGGCACCATTGACTCCTGGCTGCTGTGGAATCTCACCGACGGGAAGGTGCATGCCACCGACGCCACCAACGCCTCGCGCACCATGCTCTACGACATCCGCAAAGGTGCGTGGGATGACGAGCTGCTGAAAATCTTCGGCGTCCCGCGCTCCATGCTGCCGGAGGTGAAGGATTCCAGTGGTGTGTTTGGAGAGACCACAATGCTCGGCGGCTCGATTCCCATCGCTGGTATCGCGGGCGATCAGCAGTCGGCCCTGTTCGGCCAGATCTGCACGAAACCCGGCATGGTGAAGAACACCTATGGCACCGGCTGCTTCATGCTGATGAACACCGGCACCAAGCCCATTACCTCCAAAAACAAACTGCTCACCACCATCGCCTGGCGCATCGACGGGCGCACCGAATACGCGCTGGAAGGCAGCGTGTTCATCGCGGGCGCGGCGATACAGTGGCTTCGCGATGGCTTGGGCATCATCAAAAACTCCGCTGATGTCGAGGCGCTCGCCGCGAGCGTTGCGGACACAGGCGGCGTGTATCTCGTGCCTGCGTTCGCGGGTCTCGGCGCTCCGCATTGGGACGCGTATGCGCGCGGCACGCTCGTCGGCATGACACGCGGCACCACGGCGGCGCACATCGCGCGTGCGGCGCTGGAAGGCATCGCCTTGCAGGTCATGGACATCCTCACCGCCATGCAGGCCGATGCGGGCATCAAGCTCAAGGAACTGCGCGTCGATGGTGGCGCGAGCGTGAACAACCTGCTCATGCAGATGCAGTGTGATCTCCTCGGCGTGCCTGTCGTTCGCCCAAAGGTGAATGAAACCACCGCGCTCGGTGCGGCTTGCCTCGCGGGCCTCGCCGTGGGCTATTGGAAAAATCTCACCGACATCGCGAAGCACTGGCAGGTGGACCGCAAATTCAAACCCGCCATGAAAGCCGCCGCGCGTGCCAAGATCACGCATGGCTGGAACCGTGCGCTGGGCCGTGCGAAGGCGTGGGAGTTGAAGCAGCAGGATTAATGTGGCAGACTCATCCCATAAGCCATGAGCGCCCTGCTTTCCATCCCCAAGATCAAAAACCAGACGGTCTTTAACATCGACCGCTGGGAGGAGATCGGGCGTGACCCGCTGGTGCGCAACTGGCCGGGGAAAGTGGAAACCGACCGCTACGGAAATCCGATTATGATGTGCTACGCCGAATTTTCCCACGGAGGCAAGCAAGTTGATCTTGTCGAACTGCTCCGCAAATACGCTCCCGCTGGCAAAATCACGGTCGAATGCCCCATCTCGACCAGCGAGGGCATCAAGGTTGCGGACGTGGCCTGGGTGTCGAAAAAACGGCTGGTTCAAGTCGGCGGACGTGTGGCGCTCAAAGGTGCTCCAGACATCTGTGTGGGAGTCATTTCGCCAGGCAACAAACGCGGTGAGATCGAGGAGAAACGCCGCCTCTATTTTGAAGCAGGCGCGAAGGAAGTGTGGGTGTGCGACCGCCGCGGGCGGCTTTCATTCTTCCTCAAAGACGACCCGGAAACGGCCACCGCTTCGTTGCTCTGCCCGAAAGTGCCTCGTTCCGTGAGCGCCGACTGACCATGCGACACACCGCGTGGATCAATCCGCCCTGCCCGCTCTTGCCGGAGGTGCATCGTCATTACGATCACACGGATGTCGAGGCGTTGAACCACGAACGCGGGCCGCTGTTTTATGAAACCGCGCTGCATTACGCGCAGAGCCTCTGGCGCGAGGGTTTTCCAGCCAAGAGCATCCTCATCCTCAACCGCGCGCTTTCGTTGCCGCTACGGGCCGATGAACCCATCCTCGCGCAATGGCCGCTGCCGTATCTGGCGCTCGTGTGGATCATGCAGCAGCGGGTTGAAGGCCAGTTTATCGGCAATCCGCTGCGGCACTGGCAGCATCTGGCCACGCGCATGGTGGAGCCGAACAAGGAACTGCGCGTCTGGCGTGCCTGGGCCTGCTGGTATTTGGCCAAGACGATCCTGCCAGAGGCTGAGTTCCCTGCGGATCATCAACAAATCCGCGAAGAAGGCATCGTCGAGCCGACGCAGGATCAAATTGCTTCACATCTGCATCGTCTCTCGCCGTCGCGAGATGAGGACACTTGGCGGCATGCCTTGAGCACGCTACAGCCTCGGCGAGAACCGCTCGCCGCGCGCATCCGCCGCATCGGCGCGGATGAGTTGAACGTGGTGCAGCGTCTTGGGCATGAGATCTGGCATGCGTATTATCCCGGCATCATCAGTGAGGAGCAGATCCGCTACATGCTCGCCGTCTGGTACCAGCCCAGCAACATGGCGCATGAGATGCAGGCGCGGGATGTGTGGTACGCGCTCGTCGAGACCGCCGAGCCGAAGCCCGTCGGTTACATCTCGTTTGAGAAGCTCGCCTTCGAGCCCGTGCTCTTCATCAACAAGCTCTACCTCCTGCCCGAGGTCCACGGCCACGGCCTCGGGGCCATCACCCTGCGCTGGACTGAAGATCGCGCCCGCGAGCTGCGCTGCAAAGCCGTGCGCCTCCGCGTGAACAAACGCAACGCCCCTGCCATCCGCGCCTACCTCCGCGCCGGCTTTCGCTTCACCGAAGACATCATCAGCGACATCGGCAGCGGGTTTGTGATGGATGATTTTGTGATGGAGAAGGCGGTGTGAAGCCTTGAAAGCAAAGGAAGGCATCCCGCTTGAATCATTACCGCGCAGCTTCACAGTGTTCATGTCATGAAACTAATTCACGCGATCATCTTAGCATTGGCTGCAACGTCGTCGATTTTGGCACAGTCGCCATACGAGCGTGAACGCGTGTTGCTCAAAGAGCAGCGTGATAAATCTACGGCGACAGCTTTGGAACCAATAAATCGTCGTTACAAAGCAGCAGTTGAGCAACTTGTGAGTCGTGCGACGCAAGCAAAGGATTTGGAGGCTGCTGAATGGCAGACTGGGAAGAACGATGCTTATCCAGTTTCTGCGCTGAAAGTCATCAAATGATCGGCATTTGAGATTTCTGCCGAGCTGCCCGGTTTTAACCAGACACTCACCATGTCTCATGACCTGCCTGTGCAGATGTGTCCCTTCAATCCAGCCAGTTCTCGACGCGGAGGCCGGGAACTTTCGTGAAGTCCTGGAGATTGCGGGTGAGCAATGTGGCGTCGTGAGCGAGCGCGATGCTGGCGATTTTCATATCCGAGGTGCTCATCCGCAGGCGCTTTTTGCGCAGGGATTCACAAGCGGCGAGAGCGTCCTGATCCCACTCCAGAATGTCCCACTGGCCGAACATTTCAGCAAACATGGCCTGCGATCAGCTCGCTTTGCGCCATTGGGTGCCAAGTTTCATGGCTTTGTCGTAAAGCGGGTCGTCCTTGGCCCAGCCCGCCAGTTCCAGCCAGCCACGGCGGTCTTTGCGAACCGCTGCCAGGTTCGATGCGGTGGTGCGTTTTGCTTTGGCCGCAGGCGACTGTTTGAGCGTATATCTCAATCATTAATCCAGGTCGCGAGACGCGTGCGCTCCTGTTGACACCTGCGCTCACGCATTCCATCTCACGCGGTGATTCCACTCGACCTGTCCCTCGCTGAAGTTCCTGGCCTGCCTGTGCCTGCGGCACGGCTGTTGGCGAAGGAGGGCGTCAAAACTGTGGCGGATGTGGTGTGGCATCTGCCGTTTCGGCATGAGGACCGGCGGCAGATGCAGGCGCTGGCGTTTCAGGCGGGGCTGCTGCCGTCGTGTCATCAGGTGTTGATCACGAAGACGGGGAACAAGTTCTTTGGCGGACGTTCGGGGGTGTTTGAGGCGGTGGTGCGGCATGCGACGGGACTGCTGGGACAGCAGCTCACGCTGAAGTGGTGGAACATGCCGTTCATGAGTCGGGTGCTGGCCGAGCGGCAGGAACTGATCGTCTATGGGGTGATCAAGGACACGAAGGGTCGGCTGAGCATGTCGCACCCGGAGTATGAGATCGTCAAAGGCGGTGCGGATGATGATGCGGAGCAGATTCACACCGGGCGCATCACGCCGATCTACCGGCTGAAAGGGGCGATGACGCAGAAGGCGCTGCGCGTGGCGGCCTGGCATGTGCTGCGGGCGCTGCCGGAGTCGTTCAGCGAGGATCTGCTGCCGACGCCGAGCGCGGAAGGGGAATTCGCGGGACTGACGCGGTCCAAGGCGCTGCGTGAGGTGCATTTTCCCGCGAGTATGGAATCGCTGGAGCAGGCGAAGCGCTACCTCGCGCTGGAGGAGTTTTACGGTTACCAGCTCCGCGTGGCAAGGCGGAAGCGGCGGGTGATCGAATCGGGCGGGCGCAAGCAGGCGGGCACGGGCGAACTGCTGCGGGATTTTTTCAACGAGTTGCCGTTTCAGCTCACGTCGGCGCAGCAGCGCTGTTTGGATGAGATTCATCGCGACATGGCCTCGGGCAATCCGATGAACCGCCTGCTGCATGGCGATGTGGGCAGCGGCAAGACGGTGGTGGCGTTTGCAGCGATGCTGCGCGCGGTTGAATCGGGTCGGCAGGCGGTGCTGATGGCACCGACGCAGATTTTGGCCGAGCAGCATGTGCGCAATGCGCGGAAGTGGCTGGAGCCGCTGGGCCTGCGCGTGGCATTGCGTACGGGTTCGAAGCGCGAGGATGGCGATGATTTGGAATTGATGTGCGGAAAAAAAAGTTCGGGGAAACCGGAAATCGTGATCGGCACACATGCGCTGCTGCATGATGCGGAGCTGATGCACAACACGGGGATCGTGGTCATTGACGAGCAGCACAAGTTTGGCGTGGCGCAGCGGGCGAAGCTGATCCGCAAGGGCGACACGCCGGATGTGTTGGTGATGACGGCCACACCGATCCCGCGCACGCTGACGCTGACGATTTATGGCGATCTGGAAGTCTCGACGATCGACCAGAAGCCACGCGACGGGGTGAAGATCGTGACGAAGGTGCGGCCGAAGACGAAGCAGAAGGAGGCAGCGAAGTTTTTGCGCGAGCAGATCGAGGAAGGACGGCAGGGCTACATCGTGTATGCGTTGATTGATGAATCGGAGAAGCTCGAAGCCGGTGCGGCGACGAAGGGACACGAGGAATGGTCGAAGATGCTCGCGCCGTGCGAGGTGGGCCTGCTGCATGGCCGGATGAGCGCGGAGGAGAAGGAGGATGTGATGAAACGCTTCCGTGCGGGCAAGCTGGATGCGCTGGTTGCGACGACGGTGATCGAGGTGGGCATCGACGTGCCAAATGCGACGGTGATGTTCATTCATGATGCGGCTCGTTTCGGCCTCGCGCAGTTGCATCAGTTGCGCGGGCGCATCGGTCGCGGGGCGCACACGAGCTACTGTGTGCTGTTTGTGGATGACAAGGACGACGAGAACCGCCAGCGGCTGGCGATCATGGAAGAGACGAGTGACGGCTTTCAAATCGCCGAGGAAGACCTGCGGCGGCGTGGTCCGGGCGATGTGCTGGGCCATGCGCAGAGCGGGCAGGCACCGCTGCTGTTTGGCGAACTGCTGGCAGACACGCGGTTGGTGCGGCTGGCGCGGCAGCTTGCGGAGCGAACGCTGGATGAAGACCCGCAGTTGCAGCGTCCGGCCTTGGCGGCGTTCCGGGATGAGCCGATGGTGGCCGAAAAGGCGCAGGGAATGATGCAGTGACGCGGCTTGACGGCGGAGGTGTTTGCCCGGTCAGTACTTATTGCCATGCAGCCGACTATTCCCATGCCCTCCTCCGACGCCCCGCAGCGGCGGCGCAGGCACCGGCGTCCGCGTGTCGGGAGGGCCGTGCGCCGTACCTTGATCCTGCTGGTGCTGTTGGCGTTGGTGGGCGTGGTCCTGTGGATCATGCGGGAGTTTCCCCGCCGTGAGGTGAGCTTCGCGCAACGCGAAGCGCCTGCCGTAGCGGCGCGCAGTCTCGATCCGGTGACAAAAGCGCTGCCACTGGTCGCTGTGACGACACGGCCGAACGAGGGGATGGACATGGCGGCCAAATTGGCACCGCTCCCGCTGCAGGTGGAGCCGCCGCAGCAGGCGCAGGATATCCAGGCGCTCAAGGAATGGCCGCGTGAGGTGGCGCTGGCCGGCACGCCGGAGGTGACGATCGTTTCACAGGATACGCAGGCGGGCGAGTTCATCTACCGCACGCCGCATTTCGAGTATTCCTGTGACGCGCCGCTCGGTCCTGATGTGGTGCGGCACTTTGCGCGTGCGTTTGAGGCGACGTATCTGCTGAACTGCCTGCTGCCGCTTGATTTGAAACCAGCGCCGGAACCGCTGCGGAAACTGTTTCAGGCGCGCATCCTGAGCAATGACGCGGCCTTTGCCGCCGCCGGGGCACCGCCGGGCAGCGGGGGTTTTTACAGCCGGGGGGACAAGCGCATCTATGTGCCCGCCTCAAGCCTGGGGGTGAAACTGGTGGGTGGCCGGGTGATGCTGGATCAATCGGTCGAGAGCAATGACACGCTGATCCATGAGATCACGCATCAGATGATGAGCCGCTGGCTGCCGCTGCTGCCGGTGTGGCTGACGGAAGGCGCCGCCGAGTATGCGGGCGCGGCGGACTTTGTGCATGGGCGTTTTTTCCTCGGTCAGATGCAGGACCGGCTGAAACAACGGCTGCGCGGCCGGGGCGCACGGCAGATGGGCACCTCCGTGCGGTTTGCGATGCTGAAGGTGGGAGAACTGTTGGCGCTGGACGGCCCCACCTGGGCGGCGGGCATGACCACGGCGGCGGCGAATGAAAACTACGCCTCAGCGCTGCTGCTGACGTTTTACCTCTATCACCTGGATCGTGCGGCGGATGCGGCGGGGATGATCGCCTGCCTGCGGGCGGTGGAGCAGGGCCTGCCACATGAGCAGGCGGTGCGGGATTTCATTTTGGCTGGCCGCAGGCCGGATGATTTCGAACGTGAGATGGGCCTCGCGTTTGCGGGCATCGGGGTGGAGCTGCAATTCACCCGGCGTGGAGGTGAGGTGTTCAAACCCTGATGAAATCTGGGGAGATTCTTTTTGCCCCGTCGCTGATTTGATCTTACGGCCTGATGATCCTGCATGAAAACCTCCTGGCCCATCCGTCTCATTCGTGCGCTGTTCTTTGCGCTCTCCGTTTTCATTGGCATGGCGATGGCGTTGGGGCTGCAGCAGGATGCCTGGGTCGGCGCGGTGAGCGGTGCGGTGTTCATGGGCGTGCTGCTGGTTCTGGACATCCTGTTTGTGCGTTTCACGCTGCGTGATTTCTCCCATGCCACCCTCGGCTTGGCGGTGGGCCTGTTCTGCGCCTGGTTGATCACCCGCGTCGGTGTGTTCCAGCTCTCTTACTTCCAGAATCATGCGGATGGGGAGACACTGCAAAACATCGTGGAGATCTGCATCTACGGCACGCTGGCGTTTTTTGGCATCACCTTTGCGCTGCGCAGTGACCGCGACCAGTTCGCCTTCCTGATTCCCTATGTGCGCTTTCGCCGTGATGGCTCCGAGGGTGAGCCGATGCTGCTGGACACCAATGCGATCATCGACGGGCGGCTGCCGGGCGTCATCGCCTCGGGTTTTCTCAGCGGCACCGTGGTGGTGCCACGCTTCGTGCTGGATGAACTTCAGGGCTTGTCGGATGCGGCGGCATCCACGCAGGCGCTGCGGGGCAAGCGCGGTCTGGCGATGATGGAAAAACTGCGCGCCCTGCCGGGCATGAACATTTCCATTCATGAGGATGGTGCGGGGACACCTGATGCACTGGGGGATTCGCGGCTGGTGACGCTGGCGCGTGAGCTGAATGCCCGGCTGCTCACGAATGACGACAACCTCGCCAAGGTGGCCCGATTGCGCGGTATCGTGGTGCTCAGTTTCCGCGAGCTGGCCACCGCCCTGAACCCCGAGCTCAGCGTGGGCGATGAACTGAGCCTGACCCTGACGAAGCCGGGCAAGGACAAGCATCAAGCCGTGGGCTACCTGCCGGACGGCACGATGATCGTGGCAAACAACGCCGCCGCGCAAATCGGCCAGACGGTGGACGTGGTGGTTTCCGGCACGCTGCCGACCAGCGCGGGACGATTGATCTTTGCCGAGATCAAGCCTGCGGCGTGACACGCCTGCGCTGCCACACCGCGCCAAGTGCCGCCAGCAGTACCAGGAAGGCCGACTGCGGCTCAGGAACGGCGGTGATCGCCATGATCTCCGCTGCGCTCGTGGAAATGCGCGAGGCGTACATGCTGGAGGGATTGTCCAGCGGCAGATTGGGATTGTAGGACCAGCCAAACGCGTCGGAGCCCTGGTAGAGACCGCCGCGATCAAACATGGCGGCGTCGAAGTCGGAACCGTCGCCGACAACATTGTTGGTGTCGAATCGGCCATCGACACTGTAGTTCACTCCCGCCAGCTTCCAGACGCCGCCGTCATTGACGAACACGCCGCCGCCGGAGTCACCGCCGGACAGGGAGGCCTCCTCCGCCGTGCCGATGGCGCTGAATGAGGCTGTCAGCAGATCGCCCAGCACGCTGGTGTAAACGCCGCTCACCGTGTTGCTGCCCCAGCGCGCGATGCCATCCGGCGAGCTGTGCTCCCAGCCCTGAAGATTGCCGCTGACGAGCACCTCATCACCACGCGCCCCGCCCCGGCCATTGGTGACCAGAGTGAGTCCGATTTCCAGGGAGCCGGTGTACAGCGGCGCGTAATACGGGAACAGTTCGTTCACTTTGAAGATGCGCAGATCCGTGCCTGCGATGTCCCAGTAGCCCGTACCACTGTTCGCGGTGAGGTCGATGTTGTAGATCGCATCAGATCCGCCGTTGAAAATGCCACTGTGCGTGAAGGTGCTGCCCTGGGTGCCGAAGTGCTGCGCGGTGATGAAGTACTGCGGGGCGATGATGGTGCCGAGATACGCGCCGTACATCCCCTCATACTGCCAGCCTGAATCGGCAAAGATGCCCGTGGGGGCCGTGGTGTTATGACCGACGTCTCCCGTGTCATAAAACAGCACGGCATGGCCGCTGGTGATGCCGAGCCACAGCAATGTCAGCGTCACGAAGACAGCGCCTCCACGATGGGCATGACTGGATGTTTTGGCCTGCAAGAACATCAAGTACTGTCACATCCAGCACTAAAATTACCATAATTTATTTCGTGATTGGTTCAAAATCATGTGTTTGGCGCGAATAAAGCACTCACGGGTGCTTAGTCGAAAGTCACCAGATGAAATCCAAGCTCGACACATCGTTCATTGTTGTTATGGGTGGCGTTCTTGTGACGCAAAAATGAAAAGCGGATGGATCAATATGCTCGGTGCCTGCGTGCTCCCGCCCATTGTCGGCGTGGGGGTTTGTGCGGGCATTATTCATCTCCTGAAGGATCATGAGTTGTTCCGGGTTGAGGCGGCCACTTTGCCCGGTGCCCAGGTCAGCAGCACGCGCCAAGGCAAGCTGAGCGAGACTGCGGCGGAGCTTCGCGCTGCGCTGCCGGTTGACACGACCTTTGCCCCCATTGTTCCCTCGCGTGCGCCGGCCACTTCAATCAAAGACGCGCTCAAGCGTGCGGAGGAAAGCCGGCAGCCCAGGACGGCAAAGCCAGCACCGGTTGAGCCTGCGGCCAGCGTCGCGGGGAAGCCTGCCAAACCGGTGCCTGCCATCGTCGTGAAGCCGGCTGTCTGGCGTCCTGTCATTGATCCGATCGCCGAGTACTGGACCCGGCTGATGCCGCGTACCGCCGCGTTCCCGCAGGCTTATCAAGCCGTGCTCAATGATGATCCTGAATATCTCGCGAAACTGATCGCCTGGGGTATCTCACCTCACGAAACAACCCTCGGCGGCGACACTGCCCTGCTTGCCGCCGTGCGCATGGGTCGTGCGGAGTGCGTGCGCGTGTTGGCGCTGTCCGGTGTGGACATGAACCAGCCTGCGCATGAGCAGCAGCCGCCTATCGCGGTGGCCTCGCTGCGTCGCAATGCGGACGTGCTGAAAGCGCTGCTGGACGCCGGGGTGGACCCCAACACGCGCTTCAAAACGCCCGTGCTCAAGTCGGTCATCGAACGTTGCTCCATCAAAGATCTGCGCAACGCGATGGAGAGCGACCGTGGCATCACCCCGCTGATCTGCTGTGCCGCACGCGGCGACGTTGAAGGGGCGGCGACGCTCATGCGCGCTGGTGCGAAGGCCGGTCTGGGCACCACACGCTATCATCGCTACCCGATCAACTTTGCCGCCACGCAGGGCTACTTATTCCTGATGCGCGTGATTCTGGGGCGTGACCCTGACGCCGAGCCGGATACGTTGGTCACCGTGAACCTCACCAACCAGCGTGCCTGGGTGACCAAGGAAGGCCGTATCATCAACAGCACCTCCATTTCCACCGGGCGTGAAGGCTACCGCACACCCGCCGGGCGTTATGTCGTCACTGACAAGCACACCTCCCACGTCTCCACCTTGTATCACGTTGCCATGCCCTGGTTCATGCGCCTGAACTGCAGCGCCATCGGCCTACACAGCGGCTACGTCACCGGTCGCCCTGCCTCGCATGGCTGCATCCGCCTGCCCTATCAGAAGGCGAAGGAATTCTTCGGCCAGGTGCGCGTCGGCGACGAGGTGGAGATCGTGTATTGATCTTGGCGAATCAAAATACGATGCCCCAGCGGCCATCGGCAGTCAAAAACGGGGCGGCGTAGCTCCACAGCTTGCCCTTGCTGTTGCCTGCAAGGCTTGAAGGGCTGCCATCCTTGGCAAACACCTGCCAGTGCATCACCCCGGCTTTGTTCCAGCCGGAGCCTTCCACCCAGGTGCGTAGCTCCTCACCCTGCGCATTGAACACCGAGCGCGGGTGGTTCATCACTGCCGTTGTTTGCTTACTGGCTGCTGCTGTGGTTGCGCCCGCCCACGTTTGCAGTTGAAACGCCCGCACCCATTGCACGGTCATCCCGTTGTTCGACTCACGGCACTCCGCCGTGGTCATCGGGCAGGTCGGCATCTGCCAGTCATCCTGTGCCAGCAATTTCGACGGCGTGGCGGCAGTCGCACCCGCTGGAAGTTCGATCAATCGCGCCCCGCGTCCATTGCTGGCGATGGCCGTGCGATACCAAATCGCCAGCGCACCACCTGCATTCGCGGCTGCCGCCACACCACAGCAGGCACACACGCCGAAGGCCTCTCCCTTGGGTGTCCACGGCTCGCCAAACGTCAGGCCATCATCATTCGACTGCCGGATGAAAACACGCCGCTGCGCCTCACCACCGCCTTCCTTCATTCCCGCATGCCACACGATCCACACCTTGCCCTTCCCATCACTCGCCACCGCCGCACCGCCATCCAGCGCCACGGTCTTTCCCATCATGTCCTGCGGCTTTGAGGCATTGAAATACGCGTCCAGCCGTGAGTAAAACAACGCGCTACCCTTGCCAGCGGCGGCGGAGCCGTTCGTTCCGCTCCACAACACATGCCGCACACCGCCGACACCCATCGCCAGCGTTGGACCACGCACCGTGCCGGTCGCCCCCGCCTGCGATTCCGGCGTGCTCACCCGTCGCACGTTGTCGAGCGTTCCCGCCTCACGAATGGTCGCCACCATGACCTCGCATGCGGCGGGTTTGCCATCGAGATAGACCAGGCTGGCGTTGTTGCCAGGCCCAGCCACCGTGCGTGGTTGCATGGCGTTTGCTCCCAGTTGCAGGATCGGCACCTCGGCCGCCGTGGCGAAGCTGACGGCACAGTAAAACAAAAGCAGTATGGTTTTCATGAGCGCAAAAACGCCTGAACACGCACCCATCTGTCAATCCTGCTTACAGCGTCCTCAGCAGCTTGTCGTGGATGCCGTCGAAGCCGCCGTTGCTGAACACCACGATCACATCCCCGGTGCGGGTCTCGTTCTTCAAGCGGCTCACAATCGCGTCCGTGTTTGCCTCAAACCAGCACGGCCTGCCGCGTGAGGTAACAGTGAGCGCCACCTTCGCCGTGTCGAGCCGCTGATCCGCCGCCACCTTCTCAGGATTCGCCACAGCGGCGATCACCGAGCCATCCGCCTCCGCCAGCGCATCGATCAATTCATTCTGCAGCACATTGCGGCGGCTCGTGTTCGAGCGTGGCTCAAACAGCGCCCATAGCCGACGACCTTCGTAACGCTGGCGTAATCCGCGCAGCGTCTCGCGGATCGCCGTCGGATGATGACCGAAATCGTCAATCACCGTGATGCCATGTGTCGTGCCGCATTCCTGCTGGCGGCGGCGGATGCCACGGAAGCTGCGCAGACCGTCGCGGATCTCCGCGTCGCTCAATCCGGCGAAGCGTGCCGCGCACACGCACATCGCGGCGTTGCGGGCGTTGAACTCGCCGACCATCGGCACTTCAAACGTATCGCCATTGATCTCGAAAGTGGTCAGTTCCGGCGAGGTACCCGTGATCTTGATGCGGAATTCACAGGTCGGTCCCAATCCCACGGTTTTCAGCGGGGCAGGGCACTTCGCCCGCAGTGTGAGGCAGTTCGGATCATCGCCGTTGATCAATACCAGCCCGTTGCGCGGCACCGTGTTCAGAAAGCGCTGAAAACTCAGTAAAATCTCATCCAGATCCTTGAAGATGTCCGCGTGATCGAACTCGATGTTGTTCACGATCGCGCATTCCGGCAGGTAGTGCAGGAATTTACTGCGCTTGTCGAAGTAAGCCGTGTCGTACTCGTCCCCTTCGATCACAAACAGGTCCGAATGCGTGAAGCGGGCACCCGATTCAAAATTTTCCGGCACGCCGCCGATCATGAAGCCGGGGTTCTTGCCCGCGTGCTCGTAAATCCACGCCAGCATCGTCGTCGTCGTCGTTTTGCCATGCGTGCCGCTCACCACAAAGCTGCGTTTGCCCTGGATGACCTCACCCTTCAGCATCTCCGCCATCGAGACATACGGCAGCTTCTTTTCCAGCAGCGTCTCCAGCTCTTCATTGCCGCGCGAGATGGCATTCCCCACGACGAACACATCCGCGTCCAACGGCAGGTTTTCTGCCTTGTAGCCGGCGGTGACGGCGATGCCCGCGTCCCGCAGCACGTCCGACATGGGTGGGTACACCTGATTATCAGAACCGCTGATAGTGTGGCCGAGCGCCCGCATGGCGACCGCAGTCGAACCCATCGCGGTGCCGCAGATGCCGATGAAATGAATGTGCTTGGTGGTGAATGCCATGAAAAGATGAACCTCGATTTAAGCCGGACTTTCCTCCCATGCCCCAAAAAAATGCAGCAACGCCGGAATAAAGCCATTCCGCCGCTGCTCCCATGATCCGAGTGCCAGTCGCAACGACTGGCATTGAATCAAAACCAAACAAGCAAACCAACGCACATCACGTCCACTATGAGCACCAAACACATCATCGCCGCCGCCGCTTTCACTGGCCTCCTCTCCGGCGCTTACGCCGCCCAGACCACCAGCACCCAGCAGGCTGCCAACCTCGGCGTCTCCATCGAAAAGATGGCTGACAAAGGCCAGCATACCTGCAAGGGACACAACGACTGCAAAGGACAGGGCGGCTGCAAGTCCGGCGACAACGGCTGCAAAGGCAAGAACTCCTGCAAAGGCAAAGGCGGCTGTAATACGATGCCCAAGGCTCCCAAGAAGTAAGCCTCATGATCGGTGGAGGCCGCAGGTGTCTGCGCGCCTCCACTTCTCCAAATGACGAATGAAGCCTGAATGCTCAAACCCTCGCGTTCAGTCTCTTTGTCATTCGGACCTCGTCATTCATTCGTCATTTTCCCTCATGCCCGCCAACCCTCACAACGGCCACACTGACCTCGGTATCGGTCTCGGTCTGCGCGTGCCCCACTACAGGCACATTTTGGAGAAAAAGCCCGTCTGTGACTGGTTCGAGATCATCTCCGAAAACTTCATGGTCGATGGCGGCCGCCCGCTGGAGGTGCTCGACAGCATTTTGGAGCAGTACCGCGTCGTGCAGCACGGCGTCGCGATGTACTTCGGCAATGCCGACCCGTTGAACCGCGATCACCTCAAAAAGCTCAAGCGCCTGGTGAAGCGCACGAACACGCCCTGGCTTTCCGATCACCTCTGCTGGGGCAGCGTGGATGGCCGCACCTCGCATGACCTACTGCCCATGCCTTATACCATGAGCGTGGCCAAACATACTGCCGCGAAGATTAAACAGGCCCGCGACTTCCTCGAAGTGCCCATCTGCGTCGAAAACGTCAGCAGCTATGCCGAGTTCACGCAGAACGAGATGACCGAGTGGGAATTCCTCAACGAAGTCGTCGAGGAGGCCGACTGCGGCATCCTGCTGGATGTCAATAATATCTACGTCTCCTCGCAGAATCACGGCTTCGATCCCGTCGAGTACCTGCGCGCCGTGCCACATCATCGCGTTGGCCAGATTCACATCGCCGGACATCAGCGCTACGATCACGTCATCCTCGACACGCACGATCATCCTGTGCCGGACCCCGTTTGGGATCTCTACGCCGAAGCGATCAAGAATTGCGGTAGCACTGCCACGCTCCTCGAATGGGACGATAAAATTCCGAGTTTCGACGAAGTCCACGCTGAGGCGCTCAAAGCCAACCGCTATCTCCATGAGCACACGCACGCCTAGCCAGCTCCGCACCAATGCCGATTTGCGCGCCCTTCAGCGCACGATGGCCGCCGCACTCATGCAGCCACTCACGCGCGGCGACGGCATGAAAAAAAACACGCAGGCAGACTTCATCACGCCAAACGACCGTCTCAGCGGCTTTCAGCGCCTCGAAATCTACGCCCGCCAGTATTGGTTCCGCCTGCTCGACTGCCTTTATGACGACTACCCGGCGCTTCGCGCACTGCTGGGCGAGCGCCGTTTCTATCGGCTCTGCCGCGACTACCTCGCCGCGCATCCCAGCACCTCATGGACATTGCGAAACCTCGGCTCTCAGCTTGCCAGCTTCATCGCGGAGCCAAAAGCCCGCGACGTTGCCCGCGTGGAGTGGGCGCAGACGCTCGCCTTTGACGAGCCGCAGAAAAAAACGCTCCACCTCGACGACTTGCTCGGCGCGGATCCTTCCACGCTGCGTCTCGGCCTCCAGCCATGCGTGATCGCGTTGCGCCTGGAATACGCGGTCGATCACTTCATCACCGCGATGAAAAAATCCGCCACCGAAGTCCGCAGCGGTGCTAGCCAGGCCATGTCAGAAGCACCGAGCCGTGCGGCCATCGTCAAACGCTCACGTTTGAAGCCGGAGGTCGTGCATCTGGTCGTGCATCGCCACGAGGGTGTCCTCTACTTCAAGCGCCTTTCGCGCGAGGCCTTCCTGATGCTAACCGCGCTGCGCGACGGACTCACCCTCGCCGATGCCGTCGAGGCGGCCCTCAGCGCCGCCGATCCCGCCATCGACTGGCCCGCACAGATCCGCGATTGGTTCGCGGAATGGTCACAGCTAGGCTGGTTCTGCAAACCCTCTGTTCAATCATGAAACTCTGCACCCCCGTGATCGTCTTCACCTTCGGCCCGGGCAGATTCTGCGTGGATCAACTCTTGCGCAAACGCCGGAATGCAGGTGAATCCACAGCAGCTCGGTGAATGCCCCATTTTTCATGAACCATACCACCACCCCTTCCGCCGAGTCAGCCACGCGTGAACGTTATGCCGCCGCAGCGAAGGCCCTCGAGGCGGCGCTGTGCTGTCCGGTGAATTATGATCCGCAGTATTTGAAAGCGATCCCCGCCGAGGTAATTGAGAAAGACTACGGTTGCGGCGATCCCTCGAAGCATCTGCATCCTGGCGAGACGGTGCTCGATCTCGGCAGCGGCACGGGCAAGATTTGCTTCATCGCTTCCCAGGTTGTGGGCCCCACGGGGAAAGTCATCGGTGTGGACATGACGGATGACATGCTGGAGGTCGCCCGGCGCAATGCGCCCATCGTCGCGGAGAACATCGGCCATGCGAACGTTGAGTTCCGCAAGGGGCGCATTCAGGATCTCGGTCTCGATCTGGAGGTGTTGGATCGCGAGCTCAAGGCGCATCCCATCGCCGATGCGGCGTCGTATCTGGCCGCTGACGATCTGGCGGCGGACCTGCGGGTGAAGCGTCCGCTTGTCGCCACGGAGTCGGTGGATGTAGTTGTTTCCAATTGCGTCCTGAATCTTGTGGAGACGCGCATGAAGCGGCAGCTCTTTGATGAAATCTTCCGGGTGCTGAAACGCGGCGGACGCGCCGTCATCTCCGACATCGTAAGCGATGAAGAGGTGCCCGAGGCGATGCAGCGCGATCCTATTCTATGGAGTGGCTGCATCAGCGGCGCTTACACCGAGGAAGGCTTTCTGCAGGCCTTCGCCGACGCTGGATTCTACGGCATCGAGATCCTCAAACGGGACGACGCGCCGTGGCAGACGGTTGACGGCTTTGAGTTTCGCAGCGTGACGATTCAGGCATGGAAGGGCAAGCAGGGGCCGTGTTCCGAGCGCCATCAGGCCGTCATTTACAAAGGGCCGTTTCTCAAGGTGCTTGATGATGATGGTCATGCGATGGAGCGCGGCAAGCGTTATGCCGTGTGCGACAAAACCTTCCAGCTCTACCAAAAGCCGCCGTATCGCGACCACTTCGCCTTCATTGAACCGCGTGTGCAGGTTCCGCTCGACTCGGCAGAGCCGTTTGATTGCTCAGACATGCGCCTGCGCCATCCCAAGGAAACCAAAGGCCAGGACTACAACGCCACCACCGAAGCCGCCAACTGCCGCACGACTGGGGATGCCGCCGCCTGCTGCTAAAACCAAAATCTACCATGACACCGAACGACAAACTCCAACTGCTCGCGCCTGATCTCGCCAAAAACTTTCCCCGCAGCCCACGCGAGACGCTGGGCGGCTATGTGGTCGCTGCCCGTACGTTGGACAAATGCCGTGCTGTGCTGGCCGGCAAGAATGGTGAATACCATTTCGACTGCCCCCTGGATCGCACTTTCCTCGACTTCGCGGGTCTGAACTCTGATGCCTTCAAGGACTTCGTCGCCACCGGTGCCACGGACGCCGAGGTGGCAGCCTGGATCACCGAGCACAGCAAGATCAAGGACAGCACCGAGGTCGTGTTGTGGAACAACAAAATGCGCCACACCCGCCCCTGCGACATGCCGCCGGAGTTGCAGGTGTTTTTGGAGAGCTACATCCCGCAGTTCATCCGCAAAAACCGCCCGGTTTATGTATGGTTTGATGTCTATGACATTGAGGAGCAGCGCCTCTGACCCCACACCGCCCATCATCACATGCTCTTGCTCCTCGTCGCCATCACCGTCGCTTTTTTGGCCTATGCCAACGGGGCCAACGACAATTTCAAGGGCGTGGCCAGTCTCTATGGCAGCAAGACCTGCGGCTATCGCACCGCGTTGGTCTGGGCGACGATCACCACGGCGGCGGGCAGTGTTGCGGCGGTGTTTCTCGCCTCCGCACTGCTAAAAAATTTCTCGGGCAAAGGACTCGTGCCGGATGCGCTGACGATCTCGCCTGTCTTCGTGCTCGCTGTCGCCTGTGGCGCTGGTGGCACGGTGTTGCTGGCCACACGGCTCGGGTTTCCCATATCGACCACGCATGGACTGACTGGCGCCCTGGTGGGCGCGGGCATGGCGTCTGGGGCGGCGATGGTAAATTTCAGCGTGTTAGGCCAGGCATTTGTCGTGCCGCTGCTACTTAGTCCACTGTTCGCACTGGTTAGCGGCGGCGCGATTTATCTGCTGCTCAAAGGTCTGCGCATCGCCTCTGGCATCCGGGCGGAGACCTGCGTCTGCATCGGCGAGGAATGGGTCCCTGTTTCCCGCGTAGGCAATGCGGCGGTCGCTCAAAGCAATGTCACGCTGAGTGTCGGTGAGGCTCCCGCCTGCGAACGCCGCTATCACGGACGACTGCTCGGCATTGAGGCGAAGCAGGTGGTGGATGCGCTGCATTTTTTCAGTGCCGGAGCCGTCAGCTTTGCGCGAGGACTCAATGATACACCGAAAATCGCCGCGTTGTTGCTTGTCGTCGGCACTTTGGAATCACACTGGACGCTGGTCATCGTTGCCGTCGCCATGGCGCTCGGCGGCGTGCTCAGCGCGCGTCGCGTCGCGCACACCATGAGCCATAAGCTCACCGATATGAATCCCGGCCAAGGCTTCGCCGCCAATCTGTCCACCGCGCTTCTCGTCACCACCGCCAGTCTGCATGGCATGCCGGTCAGTACCACGCATGTCAGCGTCGGTTCGCTGCTCGGCATGGGCACCGTGACCGGCCAGGCCAAATGGCGTAGCGTGCTGCCTGTGCTCGCCTCCTGGGTCATCACGCTGCCCGTCGCCGCCGGACTCGCCGCCGCAGTCTGCCTCCTCTTTCAACGTCTCTCTGCATGAACCGCTTCCAGGACCAACTCGCCAGGCACCACGTCCCGCTCAAGCGCGGGAGGTTTCAAACCTTGCAGATCAATGTGGGGCGCAAGTGCAACCAAACCTGCACGCATTGCCATGTGGATGCCGGACCGCACCGCACCGAGATGATGGACGAGGCCACGGCGCATAGAGTTGGCGCGTGGATCATCGAACACAAACCTGCCACGGTGGACATCACCGGCGGCGCGCCGGAGTTGAGCGAGCATTTCCGTTATTTCGTGGAGACGGCCCGCAGCGTGGGGGCGCATGTGATTGATCGCAACAATCTCACCATCATCGAGACCGCATCGCATGCGTATTTGCCGGAGTATCTGGCGCGGCATGGAGTCGAGGTCGTGGCTTCGTTGCCGTGTTACTTGGAGGAGAATGTGGATGCGCAGCGCGGCGACGGCGTCTTCACGAAAAGCATCCGCGCCCTGCACAAGCTCAATGCCGTGGGCTACGGCACGCGTCTGCCGCTGACGCTGGTTTACAATCCCATCGGCCCGAAACTGCCGCCGAATCAGGCCGAGTTGGAAGCGGACTACAAGCACGAGCTGAAGGAGCGATACGGCATCGTCTTCACGCGGCTGTTCACCATCACGAACCTGCCCATCGCGCGCTTCGCCACCGACCTGCGCGAGCACGGCCACTGGGACAGCTACATGGACCTGCTGGCGAACAGCTTTAATCCCGCGACCGTCGATGGCCTGATGTGCCGCAGCACCATCAATGTCGGCATGGCCGGCGAGGTATTTGATTGCGACTTCAACCAGATGCTCAAGATGCAGCAGCGAAACGGCAAAGACCTCTTCCTCTGGGATGTCACGCCCACCTCGCTCGCGCAGTTCCCGATCCTGACAGCCAATCACTGCCTCGGCTGCACCGCCGGAGCAGGCAGCAGTTGCGGCGGTGCGCTTAAATAGATCCCCATGAGCTAGGCACCTCGTGAACTTCGCCTCATCGGCGGTGGTCACACCCATGCACTGGTGCTGTTGGAGTTCGCCAAGCGTCCACTCAGAAACACGATCATCCCTGGACCCACTGCGAGATCGCCTGCCTGCGCTTGCCCTCGGGAAGCATGCTTGGTCACTGTCTGTGCCCCATGCTTGATAGCTTGCTCGACCAACTCGCTGAAGCGACTCTTCGCCTCCTGCAGTTGCCAAACTATTGTGCTCATGTAGTAGCATCCCAAATCGAAACAAAGGCAAGCACAGCGACCGCCATCGGCCCACACCGTCAAGCGCTCAAGCCACCATCGCATCGCAGGATCAAGCCAAGCTGGGCGCGCGTGGGCGCTTCGATTGAGCCACAATCCTCACACTCAGAGACTTTGCAGGCATCTTTTCACCAACCGCCGTGGGTTTCCGTCGGGCAGCCCCGTAATATGGAACACCAGCCAGTTCGGGGGGCATGGGCACCTTGTTCTTTCGACCCTTTGCTTGCTGTTGCTTCGCTGCATCCGGCACATTGGAAAAGGTGGCCCACCAGACTTTCCGATACGGCATGAGGATGCCATTCCAATTTGACCACAAAGAACGCAGAGTTCACAAAGATCGGTATAGGGCCTCAGCATCCGACACCCCATCTTTCTCTGTGCTCTTTGCGTTCTTTGTGGTTACAAATTCGGTCTCCATCTTCCGGCAGAGCTTGCCCTCGTCGGTCCAGCCTCGATTCAGGGAGCGGAGTTGATGTGGCTTTCCCTTCATCCTTCATTATTCAAACTGTGCGAGACCGCTTTGCACATGACGGTGAGGAAGATGAGAATTTGTATCTGCTTCATGGGAAATTCGATGGGCGGTCAAGGGCTTTTGGCTAAATCCATCACATGCACCTACTGCAATATTCCGCTCCGAGGAGCGCTGGGCGACCACATCCCTTTTTGCAGCGCCGCGTTTTCACGTCCGCGAATTGGCTGGCCCTTTGCATTACAGCGTTTCCACCTTGTCCATGCACGTCCCTGACGTGTTTGACCAAGCGATCTGAGCGCACTTTTGATTGGCAGTGGGGGCACTGAACGAGTACACTCTGGAGAGGCTTAGTTTGGTGGCTTGGTTCAGGGTGCTTGTCTGGTGCTTCATTTGAATGCTCGGCTTTGAGCATGGATTGAAGGTCTATCAAATGCCGTTCATCGAAGGTGATAGCTACATCCTCGTCACAGAGTCTGATTGATATAATATGTGGCTGCGTTCCACCCTCTTTGACCATTCTTAGGTCGGCAATTTTCTTCTGGATATTAGAAGGCGATTCGATGGAGCCGAACTGAAACTTGGCGCTACAGTCGGCACAAAGGCAAAGCACATTGCCAACACGATCTACCCAGCCGGCCCCGTCAGCAGATGTGGAGACCAGATAGCATGCCTCAAAGTAGTTCTCACCGTCACGTTTACGGAAAGTCTCACTGCATATCTGGCAACTACCGCGATACCATACCTTCAATTTTCCTCTGACATCGGGGTTCTTGGATTCCCAGACAGTTCTGGGCAGCACCTTTTGGCGTTCGTTTTGCCTTGGTTCTTTCTCACGGGCGGCTGATATTTCCTTCTCGGTCTGCTCACGCCGCCTTTCGGGATTTGAAACTGATGATCTCTCTGGGGCCTGTTGTGACTCAGCCGCTTTCCCGGGCTTGTTCAGTGCATGCTTCAGCTTGTCACTGAAAGGGGCAGGCGCCATCCCCTTCGTCTTGGTAGATGGAGGATTGACATGGGTATCTGGTGCTACTGCATCTTCGCTGGACTTTGGGGTATTCTCAGATTGGCCTGCTTCCCCTTCATTTCTCTCTGCTGTTGGAGCCACCGACGCACTGGCGACCTTTAATTTCTCACAGCTGTTGCTGGGTGCGGGTTCTGTCGGTTGGGGCTCTGCCGGAAAGTCGTGCCGTGACATCAAGCCGCGTTTCCGCCACTTCACTTCGGCCTTCTCAATGCCCTTGCGGAGGAGATCAAAGACGAACTCTCGCAGAGGCTCCGGGCCAAAATACTCCTGTAGTGCCTCGCTCAGAGCCTCAAAATGTTCTTCGCTCTCAGTTGTGTCACCGGGCACCAGCCAAACCGTATTCTCCGTTGAATCAAAGAATGCAACTTTGCCATCGGGTTCTTCGGCTGCGACCTCTTTCAAAGTATAGGTGACAGCGATTCTGCCAGCGATTCTGATCAATGGAGGATTATCGGAGAACTTGCGCCCTTCAACGACATCATTTCTCCATTTGTCGGACTGAAGAAAGTCTCCGACACACGACCACGAATTAGCCAATTGTTCACTGAGAGCATCTTGCTGGCTCCCCTTGTTCTCGACTTGAAAGTCCTGCTCCGCAGCAGAGCAAACATCAATCTTAAGATGCTCTTTCGCAAAGTCGTTCAAGTCTTTGAACGGCCAGAAGGCGACGCTTCCATGGAACAGGTTCTCCAGATGCTCGTTGTCCACCACGACAAGGTCACAGAGTGGGAAAAAACCGAAGTCGCTACCATTTCGCCCAAGCCAGAACCGACCATCCGCCAAATGACCCCAGTAGTTCATCCATGTCGTTTCTTCCTTCCAGTCGCCTCTTTCATCGAAGAGGGGTGAAAGGCGCTTATAGATTCGATGAATGCGGTCTCGTGAAGCGTCGTCCACCGCTTTGCTTTTGGCTATTTCCAGTAGCGCTTCTGCGTAGTCAGCAGAACATACGTTGGAGGCTACCCCAGCCTTCGAAAAAAACTCCTGAAGTGCTGGATAGTGTTTCCTGAGGTAGGCACGAGTGATCCCAAATATCGGTGACTCGTCGTTCCAGAACACCTTTGAGGGAGCGTGCCACTTTTGATCACTGTCTGGACAGAAGATCAATTCAGACTCCTCAAAATCTGCGGCGACATCGGCACCGCTACTGGAAAAGTATTGGTAAAGAACAGTCACATCGGCGGCGGTGAGTTCCGAGTTGCGCAGCTTCTTTAAGCGTGTGAGAACCGCATCCTTGTTTGGTGTGAACCGGATGCCCAATTCTCTAGCGATCCACTTGGCGGCTTCTTCATCCAGGCAAACGTCATTGTGAAGGTAGAAAACAGAGTTGCCCAGCAAATTACGGTTTTGTTTCGTGGGTAAAAATAACGCATTTGGTCTTCGCTGGTTTTCATCTGCATCAGGAAGCCAATATGTTTGCTTCAGCGTGGCCCAGAACAATGCGTCTACACTGCGATTGCCGTGGTAACCGCCGCGAGGTCCGAGGATAGTTTCTTGAACTTGGAAGCAAGACTCACGTTCCCAATCCTGATCAGGAAGAAGTTCCCCGATTACAGATAGAATGCTGTTCACCAGCTTAATTCGATCACCGACCGCTTTCATTGTCTTCAGGCAAGCCAATGCTTTCTCCAAGCCGACAATCTGGTGCTTGTCACTTGATCGGCGAGGAAGGGAGGCGCATCCAATTTCACAAAGGAACTGAAGCCAACTCTCGCCTTCACAGGGGTATCCTTGATCTACAAACTGCACTTCACGGCTCGGTTCGAAAAAAACATCGGTGAACTCGGTCCCTGTATATGCCTTCGAAAGATACAATTCTCCTGGTTTCCCAAGGAAGTATTTCTCTGGATCGCTGGCCTTTCTGCAAAGAAGCCAGTTCATGGCATTGAGGTCGTTCAGCCATGCCTTTCTTTCTTCCGGCTTATGTCGTTGAAATACATGAAACAAATACCTTACATGACTTTGATTCTTCCCAACGGTGATGCCACTGCCCTTGGTGTAGAGGGGCACCAATACATGACGGACGAATGCGTCTGCTTGAAGTTTTAAGACGCCCACTTTCCTCAGGAGTCCCGCTATTAATTGATCATTGCCATCGTCATCCAAAAGCGACAATCGGATGATCGGAAGTTGCGACAAGAACGGGGCGAGCTCCTTCTTCTCATGGATGTTGTCCGATGGAAAGAATACGGCCTGCTCGTCAGGCGAAACATGCTCTCCACTCTCCAGTCGAACCAGAGGCAACTTGCTCAGCCGTTTGTGTTCAGATGACTGAGCGTTGAGGTAGCGATAGGCGGAAAGGAGATATTTCTCATCTTGTGCCTTCCACCAGTCTGCATCCTTAGTCTCCAGCCACGAAACGAAGTCCTCTGCGGTGAACTCCTGGATTTCGACTTCATCACGCAGATAGACGGCAAGCTCACTTTTATCGTCCAACGAGATGTCTTCGGAAAGCCAGCGCCACTCGGTGTCAGCGCCCAATGCCTCTTTCAATTGGTCGTTCGTCAGCAATTCCCGCAATTCAGGATCACTGGCCGCCACAGCTTGATTGCCGCAAATGAACTTTGGGCTGCCAGTGCTGTTGGGATGAGCGGGCAGAAGCGGTTCTTCTTTCAACGCGGTCAAGACCCGCGCGAACAATGGACAGAGCAAACTGCCATCAGGAAAATTAGCACGACTGAGCGGGAGCGTGTTGAACACTTCAACTGTCAGGCAGTCTCGATCACGGAACCAACGCAACATTTCAACGAGAAGTTCACATGTCTCCAAAACCAAGCGCTCATTGATAGGGTCGTTTACGAGAATGTTGTCGCGGGCCGGTGTGGTTCGATACGGTCCTTGGAGGATGAAGCCGGTGTTGGTTGGTTTGTCAGTAGGGAAGAAGACGGCAAGCGTGGCTCCATCATGATATTCCACTTCGATTTCTGAATCTGATTCGGTGGATGCTAAAGCGAAGGCGATTTCGACGCGGGCGCTTACAGGCTTACCCGAGGCTCCTTTCAATTTGCAGGTCTTTTCAGCGACAAGCCAACGCTGCGCATTATCGCTACCGTCGTTTGTATCAAGCGAAACGATACGTATCCAGTTCTCTGGACTAGAGGTGATTTCCCGACAGAGGATGATGCCATTTTTGTCCTCGATACTTACTTCAAGGCTCTCGACACGCCGCAAAAAAAGTAATGCCCTCTCGTCGAGATGTTGCAGCGCAGAATCGATCTCATCAAATGCGGTCTTAGGCACCACTGATGGAGAGTTGAATGGCAGCGTGATGAGGGTGCTCTGGCCCTTTACAATTTCACGATGAGTCACAGCCTTTGGTCGGACGTAGTGCTCAATGGCAAAGTGTTCCTCACCCGAGTGAATTTCTGGCGTTGCCGTGTAGCAATAGACAGACTTGAAGCCGATCCCAAATCGTCCGATGCGCTCTGAGTCCCCTTCGCTTGTGCTCTGACATACACTGCTTACCGCCCTGACGTCGCCGTCGTTGAATTTCCTGCCATCGTGGAGCAAATCCAACCCCTCAGCACTGAGATCGAAACGAACATGTTTGGCTTTGGCATCTTCGGAGTTTTGAAGAAGCTCGAAGATGAAATGAGTTCTCTCGGCGTAGAGCTCTCCGAGAATCGCCAAGTGTGCTGTCTCAGAACCATAGCGTCCGATGTTTTCTTCCCTGAGTTTGTCGTAGTCGGTGGGCATAATTTTATCGAACAGAAATGATTCCGAATACCACAGGCTCGGCGATGATGTCCGCCCGCTGGTGCGCTGATTCCAGTTCGGCGGCACGACGTTCGTAGTCGCGCCTTGCGGAATCGAGTTGGGAGTCACGCATGCGAATGATGCGGATGTCCGCCGCTTGGTCGCGCTGATCTTCCAAGGTGCTGAGCCGGGCAGCGTGGGTGGTTTTCAGTGATGCGAGACGTGCTTGGGCGATTTGGGAGATGGCCTCGATGTGCAGAGCACGGGCGTCCAACCATTGGCGATAGTGAGCCTGCTCCAGTGTTTCTTCTTCGGCAGATGTCAGAGCTTTTGATTCAGATTCGGCGGACTGAGCAGCTTCAAGCAATTCCAGAAGACGGGGAGTAAGGGCTGGGAGGGTGCAAACTGGCTGGAACGTGAAGTCCTCTCGAATGCCGAGTTTGCGCCAGCGGTAGATGGCGAAGGGATGACGGCCTGCCGGAAGTTCGTCGGACTTCACGGTAAGACTGCAAAACAGAGCAACGGAAGGCTGGAGAGCCTGCGCCGCCTGACGTGCCAGCGGGTGCGTGGGAGTGATGAAAGCCATCTCGCGGCGTTCGTCTGCGGCAGCTTGGTCAAAGGTGAAGGCGAGATACGGATCGTTGCCCTTGAGCCAGCGGTCCCATGCCTTGGCGGTGACTCCGGTCTGATTCAGCGGCACGAAGTCAGCAAGAAGCTTTTCACGGATTTCCTGCCCAATCTGGAGCGAGGCGATGTTCCTGCGTCCGAATGTGTTGGGCAGATGGGTGACACCGACGCTCTCAAGGTAGCGGGCGGTCAAATTTGCCAGCAAGGGCGGAGTCAGCCAAAAGCTCGATGTATGGCGAATCATGTCCTCGTCACACTTGGGCACCGAAAGGCCAAAGAGCTTGGCTTGCTCTTCCTCAAGCCGGGTTTGCTCCTGAATGGCCCGAACCTCATTGTCGGAGAGTTGTTGCAACCGCACGGTGCGTTCTTCAGGGGTTAGGGTGAGGTTCTCGGCGATTTCCCTCAGTTCTCGGGTCAGGCGTCCCAGAATCTCCTCACTGCCGCCCAATGCCTGCCGGAACACGCCGATGCGGAGCAGGCAGCGCTCGTAGATCTCAGCGTCCACGGTGCCCGGCGTGATGAAGTTGTAGATAGCGACCGTCTCGCTCTTCTGGCCGTAGCGGTCGATGCGTCCGATGCGCTGCTCCACGCGCATGGGGTTCCACGGCAGATCGTAGTTCACCAAGGCGTCGCAGAACTGGTAGTCGAGGCCTTCGCAGCCTACCTCGGACGAAAGCAGCACGTCAATGGCTGTCGGGTCTTCCTTGGCGCGGCTGAAGCGGTTGCGAAGCTCACGGCGCTCGTCCTCGGGGATGTCGCCATGAACAAGCCCGATGCGGACGGATTCAGAGGCGAGTTTCTCCACCAGATAGGCGAGCGTGTGTCGAAAGGTGCTAAAAACGAGGAGCTTGTTGTTTTCGAGCTTCTGCTTATCACGAATGACTTTTAGGAAGGCAGCGAGTTTCGGGTCTGTGCCGGAAAGGGAACGCGCCTTAGCCACAAGCGCCTCCACATCCGAGCGGAACTCCGAGAGGGCGCCGTCCATCTCCGCGCTTGTCTCGGGACCGTCCATTTCACTCACTTCGATCTTTGAGAGATGCCTGTTGAGCATGCTCTCCAGGAGCGGCGCAAGACCAAAGACGCAACTCGCGATCTGACGCCGCACGGTGGTCAGCATGAACTTGAGGTTTTCATCACCATGACGGTGAGTGAGCATCCTGGAAATGATGTCGATGACGTCATGGTGGAGGGCGCTTTGCTCCTGAGTGTATTCGACAGCAACAGTTTCAGGCTTCCTTGTGGTGAAGCTGCCAATATCCCGTCTGCGGGTCCGATTGATGAGCGGAGAGAAGGTGTAGAGGTTCTCCAGTTCACGAATGACGGTGAGGCGATCTGCTGTGGAATCAGTGTCGGATTCCAGCAGATCATGAACCGCTGCCAGTCGTTCATCGTTACGAATCACGTTCCGCCCCCAAGGAGTAGCAATTGCCGAGGTGATGGATCTGAGAGTAGCAGGCTTCCAGTCGGCGCGTGCGGTGCGTGCGGCCTCAATTGCGGCATTGAGATGCGGGTTTGGCTCTGCCATTTGATCAAAGGCTCTGCGCCCCGGAATCAAATCGGGCCGGAGCAAATGGAGAAGATTGTAGAGGTCATTGTCGCCCAACTGGATCGGCGTGGCTGACATGAGGACGACCGCCTCGGCATGATCACAAAAGTAGCGCGCCGTGCGATACGCCCAGGTGTCTGGATTCCGAATATGATGGGCCTCATCCACGATGACCAAATCAAAGGCAGGAGGAGGATCGAGTTCCAGCAGACCACGCTGATGACGGCGGCCACGGTCGGCTCCCATCAGGGCGGCCTCATCAAACAAAGAGAAGGGCAGGATGGCTCGTGAGTATTGAGCAGGCCAGACGCCGTCAAGATGCGTCTCCTCAATGCAGTAGCGCAGGGAATCGCCGTCAAGGTGCATGAACTGCTCATCGAATCGTTTGAGTTCCTGGAGCCACTTGCGCTCGGAAACCAATGCCTTCGGGCAAATAACTAACACAGAGCGCAATTCGCGACGGGCCTGGAGTTCCTTCAAGATAAGACCTGCCTCAATGGTCTTGCCCACGCCCACTTCATCCGCAATCAAAAGCCTGGGGCGGTCAGACTGGATGAGTTTGAGCACCGGCCTGAACTGATAGGGCACGAAATGGATTCGTGATGCGAAGAGTGAATACAGACTACTGGTGCTGGGGTGGCAAAGCTGAAGAGCCGTCAGTGCCGCGTGAAGCAGATCAATGCCAACGACGGTATGTGTCACTGGCGGTTGTGTCGGCTCAATCTGGGAAGCGTAGTAGGTGACCACCTTGCTATCATGAAAGACTTGATAACGCGCTTCTCCGTGTCCGGCCAAGACATCAACCACCGCACCTACGCAATCGGGCTGAGCCTTTAACCGCACGAGATCGCCTTTGTTGATAGGGCCGCTCTCCATGATGGGCGAATTGATCGCAGATGACGAAGCGGCAATTTGCATTTGTTTCAATGACTGACTTTTCGCCTCAACGGCATGATCGAGAGCTTCTTCAGGGGCTCCTAAAGCACTCATCAAGCGGTGCAGCGTGTCCGCATCACGATAAACATCACCCGGTGAAAGTCCGTCTGGAGGTAGATGAGCCCATCGATTGCGAATGGTTTGTACCTCCTTCAGCCAGTTCCGAACATCGTGCGACAACCGTTTGGACTGCGCGATGTCTGTCCAGTTCTGGTCGGTCACTCGGAGCAGGGCAGACAGATCAAGTCCCGCTAAAGACGTGATGCCCTTCTCCTCGACGATTCGCTGCTGGCTAAACGTCAACCGATCCAATACAAACTCCTTCCACCTTGCGTCCGAAATGGACGGAAGGTATGAGTCCAGCAATAGGCGGAGTGCTCTTGCCGCATCATTAAGAACTGTGTGAAGCATGATGTTTTAAGGATGAATGATGAAATTGAGTGCCGGAAAAGTCATGGAATCGCATTCACTCCCGCCAGCCCGAAGGGGGCGGCGGTGATGGGGTGTTTGTCATTGGAATAGATTTCGGTCACGCGGTGTTCGGCGGAGGTGGCGAGGTGGCGAGGTGGCGAGGTGGCGAGGTGGAGGGCGTCGGCGGCTCGGAGGTAGGAGGTGGATGGGGGGCGGAGCGACGATTAGCTGCGGCCGTTTGTTTCAAGCGAGCGTGAAGGGCTTCAGGGAAGGATTTGATAACCAGTGTGGCCATGGTAGCAAATCGGTAGCTTTTAGGAACCAGATTGTCAATAATGTGGACGTGAGCGAGGTGTCGTCTGGCGTTCTGGAGTCAGAATGTGGGCATGGAAGGTCCCAACCACATTAAAGTACCCGTTAAGGCATTGATCGTCGCGAACGGCTCAAAAGGGAGGCAAGTTGCCGAGGTTCCACTTCTGCTCCTGCCTTTCATCTCAAACTCAACACGCAAACCCATGACTCGCTTTACTTTCCTTAACGCCCTTGCGGCGCTCGCACTGACCATCGTCAGCAACCCGGCCCAGGCGGCGGACTTGGATCACTCTCACGCGGCTTTCACCGCCGTGCTGCAAAGCTCGGTCAAAAGTGAACGCGTCGATTATGCCGCGCTGAAGAATAAGCCGGACGCGCTCGGTGGCTATCTCGCATCCCTGGCGGCGGTGCCGGAGAATGAGTTCAACGGTTGGAGCATGGACCAACGGCTTGCTTTCCTGATCAATCTTTACAACGCGGCGACGATCAAGCTGGTGATCGACCACTACCCGGTGAAGAGCATCAAGGACATCGGCAGCTTCATCAAAGGACCGTGGGATCAGCCGGTCGTGCATGTTTTCGGTCGGACGGTGACGCTCAACCACATCGAGCATGACATCATCCGCCCGAAGTATGCCGAGCCTCGCGCCCACTTCGCGCTGGTGTGCGCGTCCATCGGCTGTCCGCCGCTGCGTGGCGAGGCTTTTGATGCGGCGAAGCTGAACGAGCAACTGGACGATCAGGGCCGCGTGTTCTTCGCCACGAAATCCAAGAACCGCGTCGATGCCAAGGCTGGTGTGCTTTACCTCTCGCCCATCTTCAAGTGGTTCAAAGCCGACTTCACCGGGAAGTCCAGCAGCGTGGAGAAGTTTGTGGCTCCGTTCTTCAATGATGCGGACAAAGCGGTCATTCTCAGTGGCAAGCTCGGCGTCGAATACACCGACTACGACTGGTCGTTGAACAAGCAGCAGTAATCCCGCGCCAGGGACTCGAAATCATCTCCGTGGGGTTGTCGCATCGCCAAAGCTGCGCTCGCTGAACGCGCGAACCCAGCGCCGCGTGAACGACACACCTCTTCATTTTTGGGATGCTTACAATGGGGTAAACACCCCGTGGAACCTGCCCGCCTTCCAGTCATAGTTTGGCATGAGTTTGTTGCTAAGAAGTCGCCATTCGCTGCGAAGTGGAGGTATAAATGATCAAATCAAAACATTAATGCCAGACATCGAAGTGTCGGACAGCGGCATCCCTGCGCTGGGAGCGGGAGTGGATTATGATTGGGCAGTCGAGCAATTCTACGAGGCGCTCTACAAGTTCGGTTTCGGCCTGACCGGGAACGAAAGCGATGCAGCGGATTTGACCCAGGACACCTATCGCATCCTGCTCACCAAAGGCGATGCCATCCGCGATCCGAGCAAGGTTAAAAGCTGGTTGTTCACCACATTTTATCGGCAGTTCCTTGAACGAGGGCGTCATGCCCCGCGCTTTCCCGAAACGGCCGTCGAATCGGCGGAATGGGAACCGCCCACGATCACACCCAGCCAGTTGGACGATCTCGACGGCTCGTTGGTCGTCGCCGCGCTCCAGCAGTTGGAAGAAAAATATCGCGCACTGCTGGCGATGTTTTATCTGGAGGAACTCTCCTACCAGGAAATGGCGGAGGTGCTGGAGTTGCCCATCGGCACAATCATGTCCAGGATCTCGCGGGGAAAGAACATCCTCCTACGCCGTCTGCAAGAGCCTGCATTGACCGCCATCGCTTGCGTCAACACAACGCGGAATGCGGCCTGAACTCCGCACATTCCAGCGATCATCGCGTAGTCTTTGTTGAAAATTATGGAATATCCCAAACCACGGATTGCTCCCACGCCAAGACTATGATGAGATTCAAATCCATTCCGCCGCTATTTGCCGTAATCAAAGACGACCATGACGCTCAAACTCGATGGTAAACGCGCGCTCGTGACGGGCGGCAGCTCCGGCATCGGCGAAGCGGTGGCGCGACGGCTGGCAGCGGCGGGCGCGGCGGTGGCGGTCAATTACCGGTCGCATCCAAAGGCAGCCAAGAAAATCGTTGCCGAAATTCAAGCCGCCGGTGGCAAGGCCATAGCCATCTACGCAGACGTAAGCAAGGAGCGAGAGATCGAGACCATGTTTGCCAGCCTGGTTGAGGAGTTCGGGGCGATTGACATTCTAGTCAATAGCGCCGGCATCGAAAACAAAAGTCCTTTCCTCGAAATGCCCGTTGGGGATTGGGACCAAGTGATGACGGTGAACTTGCGCGGTGCCTTTCTCTGCTCGCAACTGGCGGCACGCCAGATGGTGAAAAATGGCGGTGGTGTCATCATCCATATTTCCTCCGTGCATCAAACGATTCCGTGGGGCGGCTATGCTCATTACTGCGCGGCGAAGGGCGGACTGGATATGCTGATGAAAACGATGGCGCTGGAACTGGCGGAAAAAAAAGTGCGCGTGAACAACGTCGCGCCGGGTGCCATCGCCTCACCCATCAATGCAGAGTGGCTCGACGACCCGGCCCGACGCAAACAGGTGCTGGCACTGATTCCAGCGCGGCGCATTGGCCAAGCGGAAGAAGTGGCGGGCGCGGTTTTGTATCTGGTGAGCGACGAAGCCGCTTACGTGACCGGCACGACGCTTGTCATTGATGGCGGGATGACTTTGTATTCCAGTTTTCTCGGGCAGGCTTAGCATTGAACAACTCTGCTCCATGAATAAGAACTCCACCGCCTTTGGCGCACCGGGAAAAACCAAAACCGGCAACGCCATCGAAATGTGGACCTTCGCGCACCAGCTTCAACGGATCGCCCAGGGAAAGACGCTGCGCATCATCACCGATCAAGCGGCGACGAGTCATTGGAGCTGCGATGGCTTGGCCACGGCCAATGATACCGAAACTCGCGACCCCGGCATCGGTTGTTGGTTTGTCGATTTGCCATCGAAGAACTTTCCCGCCGGAGCATCCATTGTTTTCACCGTGCGGTGGCCAGAAGGATGGGCGGGGGAAGATTTTCAGGTGGTCATTGCTGAATCTAAACCAACCAAAAACATACTATGACGGCCCCTGCAACTCCCACCTCGAAATCTGGCTTTCGCTGGAAATGGCTGCTCTACCTCGGCGTGGCCATCGCGCTCATCGCCGCCGCCATTGTCGCCTTCAAATATTTCGATGGTCAGAAGTTGCTCAAGCAGGCCATCGATTGGGTTGGGCAACTCGGGCCGTGGGGTCCGATCATCTTCATCGCGATCTACATCTTGGCGACTGTGCTATTCGTCCCCGGCTCGGCATTGACCCTCGGCGCGGGGGCGGTATTCGGCGTGGTATGGGGTTGCGTTTACGTTTCGATCGGCGCGACGCTGGGGGCGACGTGCGCGTTCCTCGTGGGCCGCTATCTCGCCCGTGACGCCATCGCGCGAAAAATCGAAGGCAACGAGCGTTTCGCCACGATCGACAAGGCCGTGGCCGACGAAGGCTGGAAAATCGTCGGCCTGACGCGGCTCTCGCCCGTGTTTCCGTTCACACTATTGAATTACGCGTTCGGCCTGACGCAGGTGAAGCTGCGGGATTACGTCCTTGCCTCGTGGATCGGCATGCTGCCGGGCACAGTGATGTATGTGTATCTCGGTTCGCTGGCACAAGCCGCCACCGGCGAACGCGCGCGCACCACCGGCGAATGGGTGCTCTATGGCGTCGGCCTGCTCGCCACGGTCGTCGTCACCATCTTCGTCACCCGCCTCGCCAAGAAGGCGCTCGCGGAAAAGACCAAGCAATAAAATCACTCGAAATAATTTATGAGCGAACAATCCCAACCGCCCGTCCTCCCGTGGGACGCGCACAATCAAAAACTCATCTCCAACGTCCAGCCGGCGGACTGGAAAAACCCCACGCCCGCCAAGCGCTATAACTTGGTCGTGATTGGCGGCGGCACGGCGGGTTTGGTTTGCGCTATCGGCGCGGCGGGACTCGGCGCTAAAGTCGCGCTTATCGAGAAACACTTTCTCGGCGGCGATTGCCTAAACGTCGGCTGCGTGCCGTCCAAGGCCATCATCCGCGCCGCACGCGCAGCGGCGGCGGTGCGCGAAGCGGCAGGTTTCGGTGTTCATGTTCCCGCCGACGTGACGGTGGATTTTGGCAAAGCCATGGAACGGATGCGCCGCCTGCGCGCCGACATCAGCCCGCATGATTCGGCGAAACGCTTCACCGAACTCGGCGTGGATGTTTTTCTCGGCGGCGGAACATTCACCGGCCCGGACAGCGTGGACGTTTCAGGGCAGACGCTGCGCTTTTCCAAGGCCGTCATCGCCACCGGCGCGCGGGCAGCGGCACCACCGCTTCCTGGGCTGAAAGACGTTCCCTATCTCACCAACGAAACGTTGTTCTCGCTCACCACTCTACCCAAGCGTTTCGGCGTCATCGGCGCTGGCCCGATCGGCTGCGAGATGGCGCAAGCCTTTGCCCGATTGGGCGCGGAAGTTTTTCTCGTCCATGACGAAAAAGGAATTCTTCCGCGAGAAGATCGCGACGCGTCGGCTATTTTGGAAGCGGCGATGCTTCGCGACGGCGTGAAGTTTCTCGATCATGGCAAGCAACTCCAGCTTGCCAAAAACCCGAACGGTATCCGGCTGCGGGTCGAATTGCCCGACAAAGGTTACGACGTGCTGGTGGATCAACTGCTCGTCGCCGTCGGCCGCGCACCGAATGTCGAAGGCCTGGGACTGGAAATCGTCGGCGTCGAGTTCCACAAAAAGGGCGTGAAAGTGGATGACCGACTGCAAACCGCCAATCCGCGCATCTATGCCTGCGGCGACATTTGCTCGCCCTATCAATTCACCCACGCCGCCGATTTCATGGCGCGCATCGTCATTCAGAACACGCTGTTCATGGGACGTGCTAAAGCCAGCGCATTGACCATTCCGTGGGCCACCTACACCTCGCCCGAAATCGCGCACGTCGGTTTGTATGAAAAGGAGGCGCAGGAAAAAGGCATCGAAGTGACCACCTTCACCCAGGAGCTGGCGCAAGTGGACCGCGCCATCCTCGACGGCGAAACGCAAGGCTTCGCCAGGCTTCATGTGCGCAAAGGCACCGACCAAATCGTTGGTGCCACCGTCGTCGCTGCTCACGCGGGTGATATGATCAGCGAGATCACCCTCGCCATGAAGGGCGGTATCGGTCTCGGCACCATCGCCAACGTGATTCATCCGTATCCGACGCAGGCCGAGGCCATTCGCAAGCTCGGCGACCTCTACAACCGCACCCGTCTCACTCCTTTGGTGAAAAAGCTGTTCAACAAGTGGCTGGCCTGGCAGCGGCTTTGATGCTGGCTAAAGATCGGCCATGCCACGCGAACGCTTGATTCTCTTCACTCGTTTTCCCGTCGCCGGGAAGGCGAAGACGCGGCTCATCCCTGCGCTTGGTGCCGAGGGCGCGGCGGAAACGCAGCGGCAGATGACCGAACTCACGCTCTGCCGCGCCATCAGCCTAGCCATCGCACGCGGCGTGCGGATCGAAGTGCGCCACGAAGGCGGTGATGAAGAAGCGATGCACGACTGGCTCGGTCCCCATCCGCGCTACCGACCGCAAGGCGCGGGCGATCTCGGTCAGCGGCTCGACCGCGCCACGAACGATGCTTTCGCAGAAGGCTGCGACTTGCTCGTCATCACCGGCGCGGACTGTCCACGGCTCGATGAAACCGTGCTGCATCAGGCCTTCGATGCCCTGCGCGAAAACGCAGTCGCTTTAGGCCCCGCTCAGGATGGCGGTTATTACCTTGTCGGTTTGCGCAGGCCGCTACCCGCCTTGTTTCAAGGGATCGCCTGGAGCACCGATCACGTTCTCGGCGATTCCATCGAGAAAGCCCGTGCCAGCGGCTGCGACCCCGTGTTGCTCGCCACCTTGCCCGATGTGGATGAACCGCAGGACCTCGCCGACTGGCATGTATTGCAGACGCAAATCGAACGCGTCGCAGTGATTATTCCCACGCTGAACGAAGCCGCGCATCTCGCTGAAACGCTGTGCCATGTCGCCGCCGCGCAACCGCACGAGATCATCATCGCTGACGGCGGCAGCACCGATGACACGCTCGCCATCGCCACGGCGGCAGGCGCACAAATCGTCCGCTCGGGGCGCGGGCGTGGCCTACAGATGAACACCGGCGCGCAACACGCCACCGGCGGCCTGCTGTTCTTCCTCCATGCCGACACCCTGCCGCCGGCGAACTACCCGCAGGCGATTCGTGAGTCGCTGCGTTCGCCCAAAAACATTGCCGGTGCTTTTCGCTTCGCCTTGCGTGAACCACGCCCCGTCGGGGCTGAACTGCTCGAGCGGCTCACCGCCTGGCGAAACCACCAGCGCCAGCTTCCTTACGGCGATCAGGGTCTCTTTGTCCGCCGTGCGCACTTCGAGGCCCTGGGTCGCTTCCCCGAGTGGCCGATTCTCGAAGACGTTGATTTCACCCGCCGCGCCCGGCTTCACGGTCGCATCGTCATTCATCCCGCCGCCGCCGAAACCTCCGGCCGCCGCTGGCAGCAGGCAGGAGTGATCCGCACCTTCCTGCGCCACCAACTGATCCTTCTCGGCTATAAAGTAGGTGTTTCACCGGCGCGTCTGGCCGGTTGGCGGTGAGTACAGAAAATCGATTTTGTGGGAATAATGACCTCAATCATACCTCATACCTGCATCTCTGACGCATGAACGCATGGAACTCGCTCTCACATTTGGCATTGAACTGCCTGCAACCCGCTCGTTACCTCGTCGCGTGACCGATTTCGCACCCAGCTTCGAGCAAATCGTGGACGCCCATTATCAGGGCCTCTTCCGGTTCGCGCTGAGCATGTGCCGGCGGGAGGCCACCGCGCAGGATCTCGTGCAACAGACCTTTCTGCAATGGGCGAAGAAGGGCCACACACTGCGCGATGCCTCGAAGGTGAAAACCTGGCTCTTCACCACGATCTACCGTGAATGGCTCAGCATCGCCCGCCGTGAGAAAAAGTACGAGGAAGTCGAGTTTCATCCGGATCTGCACGGCAGCACGCAGCAAAACGACGCCGGTGAAAATCCGCGTGTGGACAGCGCCACACTGCAAACCGCCCTTGAGGAGCTTGATCCGAACTACCGCGCTCCGCTGGTGCTTTTTTACCTCAAAGAGCTGTCGTATCGGGACATCGCTGAGACGCTCGGCGTTCCCATCGGCACGGTGATGTCGCGCCTCTCGCGTGCCAAAGACCATCTGCGCACCATCCTGCGCCGCATCGAAGATTCCGCCTCATCCAACATCATCCCCCTCACCGCCTCGTGAACCGCGCAGAAGCCAAACTCGAACTCGACGCCACGACGCTCCGCCCGCAGGATGCGTCGCCGGAGGCGCGTGCGATGCTGGAAAACGATCTGGAACTCGCTGCATGGCACGAGAAGCGCAGCGCCTTTGATGAAGCCGTTGCCGAGGCATTCGCCGCCGCCATCCCGGCTGGATTGCGCGAGAGCATTCTGCAGGCCGCCAAAAAACCCGCCAAACGCCCCCTGCGCTGGGTTTTGCCCACGTTTATCTCGGTTGCCGCTGCCGTCGCGCTCGGCTGGACACTGTTCTGGCCAGTGAGCGGCGATATGCCAGCGTGGCAGGCCGACTCGCTCGCTGCCGTGACGAAAGTGCAGTACGGCATGTCGAAGGTGGACCACATGTCTCGTGACTTCGAGGCTATCAAGAAACTGCTCGCGGCCGATCAATCACCGACTCCTATCCGTCTCCCCGGCACGGTTGGCAGCATGCCTGTGATCGCCTGTAAACGCATCCAGGTCGCTGGCCGCGCCGCCTCCATCATCTGCTTCGAAATCCATCCCGGTAAAGAAGCGCACCTCGTCGTCGTGGACAACACCGGTCTCTCAGACTTGCCGCCGCAGCTCCAACCGCAGTTCAAGAACAGCAAGAACTGGAACATGGCGAGCTGGAGCGATGGTCAGCAGACGTTCCTGCTCGCCACGACTGCGGATGAAGCGGCGCTAAAGAAGCTGTTTGGGCTGACGTGAGTTTTAGAGGAGATGCCGCCAGTTTTTCGGATCCCGCTTTCTCATGCACGACACCGATGATCCACACGGCCCCTTCCACCATCCGGTAAACCACCAGATACGGAAACGTCTTCATCAGGTGACGCCGGGTTCTGGCTGATAAGCCGCTTGCCAGTCGTTGGATGAACCGCCAGCCATTTCGCAGGCAGTTTCGAGACAGCGAAGAAAGTTTTGCGCCGCCTGCTCCGAGCGTTGCTGGTAAAAATCGAAGGCTTCAAGCGATTCAGAGCGGGCGGCAGCTGTGAAGAACACCTTCATGCACGCAATTTGCCGCGAAGTTCCTGAAACACTCCGGCAGCTTCAAGCAGACGCATTTCACCGCGTTCAACGGCGTCCACACGGTCTTCCATTTCATGCCCAAGCCGCACCTCCCACGTCGCATCACATGAGTTCACGATCAAATCATCGAGCAATGCCGCCTGCTCCAAGGCGGGCAGTTGAAAAAAGGCATGGCGAAGAACGGCGGCGGTCATGCAGCATAATGTCTGTTTGCCCCAACATCGGCAACTGCGAAATCACCGCCCCTCAAACCGGTCGCGCCCCTTCGCCAAGGCTTCGATCTTGCGGTCGGCGATGCTGCGTTTGAGCATCCAGAAGCCGCAGTCGGGGTGAATGAACTTCACGCGGCCTGCGCCGAGTTTTTTCTCGGCAGCTTCGATGCGGCGGGCGATTTCGTCGGCGGACTCGATGTGGTTGACCTTGATGTCCACGACGCCGAGGCCGACACCGATTTTGGGATCGAGTTCCTTCAGCGCGTCGAGATCCGCAGCGGGACGGTGCGCGAGTTCGAGCACGAGGTGATCGGCGCGCAGCGAGTTCAAAAACGTGACCAGCGTGGCCCATTCGCCTTTTTGAATCGTCTGACCACCGTAGTTGCCGAAGCAGAAATGAACGCCCTTCTGGCCCTTCACGGCATCCAACACGCGATTGATACCTGCGGCGGCGATGGGGGCATCGGCGGGATTGCCGGGGATGTTCGCTTCATCGACTTGCACGCAGTCGCATTGCAAATCGGCGGCTTGAGCAGCCAACGCGTCGGCGATGGCCATGTTGAGTGCTTCGAAGTCGTTGTAGTGCGTGTCCAGCAGCGTGCGGGCGAGCATGTAGGGGCTGGTGAGCGTGAACTTGAACGGACCACCGGCCACCTTGCCCGCGCGGGCGCAGTCTTCGGCGAGATTGAGCACGCCTTCGGTGATGGGGCCGCGCACCACGGCGGCGGGCTTGCTGCGGAAGGCCATCTCATGCTTCGCGCGGAACGCGGCGGTGTCTGCGCGTCCGACGCGGCTGTCGATGCCGCCGAGCTTGTGGACGAAATACTCGATCATGCCGTTCGTGTCGGGATGATTCACGTCGAAGCGATACAGCTCGCCGTCGGTGGGCAGATCAATGCCGGCCTGACGCTGGGTGTCGAAAACGACGCGTGTGGCATCAATGACGGCGGCCTCGCTCGGCAGGGCGGAAAGCCATTCAGGAACAGGATAGGAGCCGACGGTGGTGGTTTGGATGCTCATGGTGGCGCAGTGTGGAATACGGCGGGCCGGATGGGAATGCGCGGGCGCAATTGTCCAAAGGCGCGAGTGATTCGGCCATGCGAGGAAACGCGGTTATCTTTTCGCGTTCTTCGGCCCCTTGCCACGCACGCTCATCTTGAAGGGCACGCCGGGGGCGTTCCATTCTTCACGGATGACTTTTTCGAGGTAGCGCATGTAGCTGTCCGTGAGTTTCGAGGCACGATTGGCGAACAGCACGAAGTGCGGCACGGGGATGGCGAAGCCTTCGGCCTCATTCACTTGGGTGGCGTAGAGCAGCTTGAAGCTGTGCGTGCTGCGGCCAAGTGCGCCGGGCGTGTTTTCGATGGCCTGGCTCAGCAGCCTGTTCAGGGCGCCGGTGCCGATGCGATTCTGCGAGCCGTTGCGCACTTTTTCGATCTGCACGAAGAGCTTGCCGATGTGGTCTTTGTTTTTGGCCGAGATGGCGATGAGCGGGGCGTAGTTCAGGAAGAAGAACTCGCGGCGCATCAGCTCGTCCAGAAATTCGAGGCGGTCCTTCTGCGCGGCATCGGGATGGAAGAGATCCCACTTGTTCATGACGAGGATGCAGGGTTTGCGCTCCTCCAGAATGAACTGGGCGATCTTGCGGTCCTGCATCTTCGCTCCGGCGGCGCAATCAATGACGAGCAGGCACAAGTCCGCACGCTTGATGCTTTGCAGGCTGCGATCGACGCTGGAGATTTCCACGACAGTGTCGAGATGCGCGCGGCGGCGGATGCCGGCGGTGTCGATGAGTTGGTAGTGCTTGCCATTCCAGCCTGCCTGGATGTCGAGCGCATCACGCGTGGTGCCGGGTATCTCGCTGACGATGGCGCGATCCTGTCCGAGGATGGCGTTTACGAGCGATGACTTGCCGGCGTTCGGACGGCCGACGATGGCGAGCTTCAATGGACGGATGTTTTGATGCGCTTTGGCGTCCTCGGTTTCGTTCGATTCTTTCAAGTCGAGCCGCTCGGAGATCGTGGCGACGAGTTCGTCGATCCCTTTGCCGTGCGCGGCGCTGACTTCGAGGGTGTCAGCGAAGCCGAATTTGGTGAATTCACCGGCGTTGAGTTTGCGCTTCGGGGAATCGGCCTTGTTGCAGACGAGGATGACGGGCTTGCTGGTGCGGCGGAGTTCTTTGGCGAGCGTTTGGTCGATGGTGGTGATGCCATCGACGACATCGACGACGAACAGGAGCAGATCGGCCACATCGAGGGCGATGGAGGCCTCCACCTGCACCTGATCGGTCAAAACGTCCTCCGTGCTGGCACCGATGCCGCCGGTGTCCATGATCTCAAACCACGCCGGGCCGCGACGGCACTGTGCGGTGATGCGATCCCGCGTCACCCCGGCCTGATCGTGGACGATGGAGATGGTTTTGCCGGCAAGGCGGTTGAAGAGCGCGGACTTGCCCACATTGGGGCGTCCGACGATGGCGACGGTTTTGAGCATCGCTCAAGGAGCACTAGCCAGCGCCCGCGTCAATCTTGTCCGGCAGCCTGCAACTGCCGGACGCCGTCGGCGAGGTTGATGAAACCGGATAAGGCGGTGAACAGGGCGGCAAACAAGGTGGGCCAAATGAGCATGGATGGGGGGAGATCAAGCAGAATCCACAGAATGGCAGCCATTTGGGCGAAGGTGGCCACCTTGCCGGTCCAATGCGTGTGAATGTGAAATTTCCCGGCAAAGTGGTCGATCAGGAAGGCACCACCGATGGAAAGCAAGTCGCGGCCGATGACCAGGATCGGGAACCACAGCGGAAAATGCTGCCGCCAAGCGGTGAAACTGAGCAGGATGATGGCGGCGAGCATGAGCAGCTTGTCCGCCAGCGGGTCCATGATGGCCCCGAAGCGGGTGCGCTGATTGAACCGGCGGGCGATCCAGCCGTCGATGGCATCGCTGATCGCGGCGATACCGAATACGGCGGCGGCCCAGAGGCGCAGGGTTTCATTGGGATGCTCGCCCCGGGCGCTGTCGCCATAGTAGATCACCAGCCCGATGAAAACGGGGATCAGCAGGATGCGGAAAATGGTGATCTGATTGGCGAGATTCACGATTCTAAGTTCGCGGCTCACAGTTCACGGTTCAAGAGTTGAATCATGAAGTTTGAGCGCTTTAGAGTGCGGTATGCCGCGAATCGAGCCTGTGGATCTCTTGAATGCCTACTGCGAGGGAGCCTTCCCAATGGGGGAGGATGATGGCTCGATCTCGTGGTATCGGCCGAAAATGCGTGGCATCCTGCCGGTGGCGGAGTTTCATGTGCCGAGCCGGTTTGAACGCTACCTGAAGCAGCAGCCCTTTGAACTGCGCTGGAACACGGCGTTTGGTGATGTGATGCGCGGCTGCGCGGACCGCGAGAGCACTTGGATCACGGATTCAATCCTGGACACCTATGAGGAGCTGCATCGCCTGGGCTTCGCGCACTGCGTCGAGGTGTGGCGGGATGGGAAACTGCGTGGCGGTGTGTATGGCGTGGGCATCGGCGGGGCATTCTTTGGCGAGTCGATGTTCAGCCGCGAGCCGCAGGCCTCAAAAGTGGCGCTGACGCACCTGCAATGGCGGCTGCATGAGCGCGGTTTCCTGCTGCACGACACGCAGTGGACCACGCCGCACCTCGCGATGTTCGGCGGGCATGAGATTCCCTGTGCGCAGTATTTGGAGCTGCTCCAGCGGGCGGTGCAGCGGAAGGTGACGTTTATGTGAGTGGTGTGAAGTGAGAAGTGAGATCGCTTGCGCCACCTCTCACCTCTGACACCTCCGGCGCTCAGCTCTCGAAATACGTGTACCCACGCAATCCGGCTTCGAAGTTCTCCATGATCTCGCGGCGTTCGGCGGCGGTGATTCGCTTGGAGGCGACCGCGCTTTCGGCGAGGTTGCGGAAGCGGGTGAGCATGTCTTTGGGATCGTATTCGACGTAGCTGAGCACTTCCGCGACGCTGTCGCCTTCGAGCTCGCGGCTGTACTTCACCTTGCCGTTGTCCACGCGGACGCTGACGACGTTGGTGTCGCCGAGGAGGTTGTGCAGGTCGCCGAGGGTCTCCTGATACGCGCCGACGAGGAAGATGCCGAGCATGTATTCGTGGCCTTTTTCGATCTGTGGATCGTGCAGCGGCAGGCTGGGGTTGATACCGTGCGAGTGGGCGAATTTGTCGATTTTGCCGTCGCTGTCACAAGTGATGTCAGAGAGCACGGCGTTGCGCGTGGGCTTCTCTTTGAGGCGATGAATCGGCATGACCGGGAAGATCTGGTCGATGGCCCACAAGTCGGGTAGGCTCTGGAAGACGCTGAAGTTGCCGTAATAGAAGTCGGTCGTGATGTTCTCCAGCCGGTCCATCTGGCTGCCGTCATGTTCGCAGCGTTCACGCATGCCGTCCACCCAGGTGAGGAGGTCCCAGTAGAGCTCCTCGCCATGGGCACGTTCGCGCAGGTTGACTTTGCCGTAGTTGAACTCGCTGCGCAGCTTGTCGCGGTAATAAACGGCGTCGTTGTAGATCTCCTGGAGGCGGTCGCGGGAGGTTTTGTTGGCGTTCTTGTCGGCGTCGAGGCGGAGTTCGTGCAAATTGCGCAGCAAAGCGGGCGCGTCCTTGTCGAGCTCGACTTTGCTGAGGTTGCCACGCGGCTCGAAGCGGTTGATGTCGAGGATGTTGATGATCAAAACCGAGTAGTAGGCCACGATGGCGCGGCCGGACTCGGTGATGAGATCGGGGTGCGGCACGCCGGCCTCGGCGGTGACTTCGGTGATCGCCTCGATGATGTCGGCGCAGTATTCTTTGGTGCCGTAGTTGCTGCTGCCGCTGCTGGCGCCCTTGAGGCCGTCGTAGCTGATGGCGAGACCGCCACCGAGATCGAGGATGCCCATGCGCGCGCCTTCTTGCACGAGGCCGACATAGACGCGGGTGGCTTCCGTTACCGCCTGGCGGATGGCGCGGATGTTCGGGATCTGCGAGCCCTGGTGGTAGTGCAGCATGCGCAGGCAATCGAGCATGCCGTGCTCACGCAGATGGTCGACGACGTGCATGAGCTGCGAGATGTTCAGGCCGAACATGCTGGCGTCGCCGCCGGAGCCGCTCCAGTGGCCGGCGCTTTCGGCGCTGAGGCGGAAGCGCACGCCGAGCGTGGGCCGCACACCCATCTTTTTGCAGCGTTCGAGGATCAATTCCAGCTCGGTGGGCATTTCGAGCACCAAGATGACCTGCAGGCCCATTTTTTGGGCGTACAGCGCCAGATCGATGAACTCCTCGTCCTTGTAGCCATTGCAGACGATGTAGGCCTCTGGGTCGTGCATGTAGCTCAGCGCGGCGATCAGCTCCGGCTTGCTGCCAGCTTCGAGGCCGTAGTGATATTTGCGCCCGTAGCGGGTGATCTCTTCGATCACTTCCTGCTGCTGGTTCACCTTGATGGGATACACGCCGCGATAGACGCCCTGGTAATTGCCTTCCTTGATGGCGGAGGCGAAGCCCTCGTTCAGCTCGTCGATGCGCCAGCGCAGCAGATCGCCGAAGCGGATCAGCAGCGGGAGCTGGGTGCCGCGTTCGCGCAGGCCTTTGACGATGGAAGCGAGCGAGACGGGTTTCGTCTTTTTGCCGTCCTTCAGATTGACCACCACCTCACCTTGCTTGGAGATGTCAAAATAGTCATGTCCCCATTCGCGAATGCCATACAGCTCGGCGCTGTCGTCGGTGGACCATGAGGATGCTTTCATTTCTTTGGGCTGGATGGGGTGGGTTTTCAGGGCGGCGATTATGGGGGCAAAACGGGAAATGCAAAGTGACATCTCCGCGAGGGCAAAGACGGGCAAACCGTCAAGGAGTCAACGCGTGGCTTTGCGAAAGGCGAACGGCAGGTACAGCACGGAGTAAAACACGAGGCCGACGCCGATGGCGACGAAGTTGTACCACGGCCATGGGCCGAGCTGGTCAAACAGGCTGGCCTGCGGCGGTTTCGTGCATTGAAAGGCGTAGTTCGTGCCGAGGGCGTAGTTCACGACGGCGATCACCGCATACCAGGCGACGGAGAAGGTCATCACGCGCCGCACCGCACCGGGCTGTGGGCGGTGTCGCATGGCGGTGACGACGTAAACCGCTGCGATGGGGACGCCGCCGTGCAGGAGGAAGAAGAACACATAGCTCGCACTGGGGAAATCCACCACCAGTGCGGGGGTGAGCAACCCCTGTAGCGTGCCGGCCAAGCCGAAGAAGTACAAGACCTCGCAGCAGAACTGCCGCCGTGTCCACAGCGCGATGCCGCCCGCAATGCAGGCGATGTCGCAGTATTGCAGCGGCAACAGCGTCTGCGCATTCAGCGTGCCGCTCCACGCATGACCGATGAGCGAGATGGGAAACAGTAGTAGCAGCAGCGTGCCGAGCGTTTTTTCGACGATGGGGGCGAAGCGGGTGCGCGCCAGCGCGAGCATGAAAATGAACACCAGTAGCGTCACGGCCAGCGCGGCCTGGTGTGAGGTGCCGTAGAGATGAAAAGTGGGAGGCATGGCGCATCATGACACGGGATGGTTGCGCATGTCAGCCGGTTTGTGCAAAGCTGCGCCCATGTTGAAATCGAATCGACCTTCCTCCGGCTCAGCGCAGCAGATGAGTGGCGGCTGCATGATGCTGTTTGGCCTGCCTTTCATCCTAGGTGGGCTGGCAGCAGGCTGGTTTCTCTACTATCCCGCGATGAGCGACTGGTGGTCCGCGCGTGGCTGGGAGGAGGTGCCGTGCTGGATCGAAACCACCGACCTCAAAACCACGCGTGGCAGCAAAGGCGGCAGCACGCAGCAGGTGACGGCGACGTATCGCTATGAGTACGCGGGCCGGACCTATCACAGTGATGAAGTGAGCTTCTACGGCGGCTCGGACAACATCGGTGACTTCCAGCAGCGGGCGCACGCGCAAATCCGTGCCCACGCGGGCCAGGAGCGGGCTTTCTGCTGCTATGTGAATCCGGCGCGACCTGAGCAGGCGGTGCTGTTTCGCGATCTGCGCTGGGGCCTGCTGCTGCTGCTGTCGGTTTTCCCACTGGTCTTCCCGCTGGTGGGTTTTGGCGTCTCCATCGGCGGCTGGCGTGCCACGCGCCGCGCTCGTTTGGAGAAAAATCTGGCCGCGCGGCATCCTGCGGAGCCCTGGCGCTGGAAGCCGGAGTGGGCGGACGGCGCGGTTCAGGCCACCCCAGATGCTCTGCTGCTGTTCATGGCCTTCGCGTGCTGGATTCTGCTGGTGCAGGGGCCGCTGGCATTGGCGATCCTCGTCAGTGGTGAGTTGTCGCGATCACTCCTGCCCGCGCTGGGCCTGCTGCCGACATTGCTCCTGCTGATCCCGCTGTCAGCCGCGTGGCGGCGGGTCAAAACGCGGCGGGTCATGGGCAGGCCGCGTTTGCTGCTCAAGGACACACCGCTCAAGCCGGGGCATACGCTGACGGGCGACCTGCTGCTGGGGCACATGCTGTCGCCGCTGGACACCTTGGAGGTGCGGGTGCTGTGCGAGCGCCTGACGACGCGGCGTCAGGGCAGAGGTACCAGCACCACGGCCGAAACACTGTGGGAGCATGTGGCGGAAGTGCCCGCCACCGAAGCTCGGCGGGACATCGGTGGCGTGGCGCTGCCGCTGCGCATCGAACTGCCCGACCATCTGCCATGCGCGGTCATCGGGAGTGCGCAGGATACCGCCGTCTGGCGCATGGAGGTCAGCTCCCCGCAGGGCGGCAAGCCCGCCGTGCTGACGCTACCGGTGTTTCGCAGTGCCGGGGAAACCCACAGCGCGGAACAAATGGCGGAAGCCGTGGCACCCATGGTGCCGGACACCGCTCAACTCGTGGCACGGCTGCGCAGCAATGGCGTGCTGACGGAGTTTGACGCCGACGGCCTGCTGACGCTCATCGACTGCCCGCCGGGCCGCTTCCGCGCCTTCAGCCTGTTCCTCATTCTCTTTGGCATCATCTGGTCCGTGATTTTCATCGTCCTGGTCATGGAGGGAGCGCCCTGGCCGTTCCGCCTCATCTGGGGGATCACCGCGCCACTGATTCTCGGCTTCGGCCTGTGGACCTGGCTGCACCGGCGGCGGGTGGAGATCACGCGTGACGAGCTGCGCATCCTGAGCTGTATCGGCCCGTTTTATTCGTGGCGGGAGAGTTATGCACCGCGTCATTTGGTGGGCTTCATGCACGACTCCAACATGAAGTCCGGCAACCAGTGCTACTACCGCGTGCGCGGGGAGACCACGTTCGGAAAACAACCAACACTGATCGACGGCATCACCGAAGCCATCACCGCCGCGACGCTGGCGCAACGGCTGGAGGACTGGCGAAAACGTGGGTGATCAGGGCGAGGTGCCTGGGCCCGCATTTCGCACACTTGAAGCGCAGGAATGATGACAAAGGCGTGTTGGTTTTGTCTGAATGACTCCGCCAGTTCCAACAATCGAGACGCTTGCTTCTTGGCGTCATGGCTGGCTGAATTGTTGTCGGCTTTTCCGGCGCGATGGGCCTCCTTGTTGGAATATCACGCCTATTTGCGTATCAACTCCCAGATCTGTTGCTCATCTCCGAAATACCCGTCAAAATCGACACCCATGAACCCGCAAGTCCGTCGATGCTCGACAAAAGTGTCGCCCATCAACTAGTTCGCACAACAACTTCAAGTTATGTGGCCATTCTCGAAAAAGGAACAAGCAGTCAAGCCACCACCATTGCCTTCGTCAATCAGCCAAGAGAAGCTCACAGCTATTGTCGAAAAACACATTGGATCTTTCCTTTCTGATGTTCAGCAGCGTCCCAAATGGCGGGTGATCACTGCCGAGAGTTTGGCCTCGATTCCCGACCAAGAGCTAGAGATTGCCATGTTTGACATTGTATCGGCACTGCCGATCAAATCGCTCAAAGAGAGTTTACAGACTCTCGATGATCTTGGTCTTGGCTATCAGACGATTTACACGACCCTGCAACTTGAGACTGAGGTCGGCAATGGAGGCTTTCAGCAATACTTCCATAACTCTACTCGTCACTACTTTCCGATGGCCCGCGCTGGCTACGAGAGGCTCGAACTTTTGACACTCCGAGATATTGCAGACACCGCCTTTTCCAGATTCCAAGAGGAGCGTGCAGCTCATCCGTTTGCCCAAGAGACGCGCGAGGATGAATTGGACGAGTTTATGTCCAGATATGAGGAGTCGAAGGTTGATGCTGAAACTGACCGTTTTTATGTGGAGAAGAAAGCAGCCAAAGCAATCAGAACACAGTTCATCCGCAACAACCCAAAATTGTTCTATGGCGACTTCAGCGGTCGCTATTCTAAATGATGCATTCTAACTACCAACCAGCCGCTCGGAGGTCGTCTGTCGTCGTTTTGAAGTCCTACGGTTGCTAATCTAGACGTTCTCATCTACCGCCCCACTTCCAGCAGCGTCGGCAACTTGTGCAGCGGCGTGAACTCTGCCGTGCCAGCGGCAGCGGCCTTCGCCTGCGGGTTGCTGGATTTCAAAAAGCGGAAGAGCTCGCTGTCGGTGGTGAAGATCATCGTGGTGTCGGGGGTGACGATGGTCTTGTAGGCCTCCATGGTTTTGACGAACTCAAACAGCTCGGCGGCCTCGGTGGTCTGGTTGTAGGCTTTGGCGTAGATCTCGGTGGCCTTGGCGTCGGCGGCACCTTCGATCTCCTGCACTTTGCGGTAGGCTTCGGATTCGATGAGGTTGAGGTCGCGTTCGCGTTCGCCGCTGATCTTGGCGGCCTCGCCCTCGCCTTCGGCACGGTAGCGGTCGGCGATCTGCTGGCGCTCGGTGACCATGCGCTCGTAGATGGACTTGCTGACGGAGGGATCGTAATCGATGCGTTTGAGTCGCACGTCGAGGATGCGGATGCCGAGTTCCTTCACTTTGGGGCTGGCATTGGCCAGAATTTCCGCCTCCAGCTCGCTGCGGCCCAGAACGATGCTGGGGAGGACGCCGATGCGGGCCTCGGCGGTGGAAAGGGTGGTGGAGGCGTCGGGCGCGGGGGCGTCGCGCACGACTTTGCGGCCCTTGGTGGTGCGCACGGCCTCAATGAAGTCGTGCTTGGCGATGACGATGCGCGTCTCGCTGCCGATGATGCCGTTGAGGCGTGACAGGGCGCGGTTTTCATCCGTCAACTGGCGGTAGAAAACCAGCGGCTCGACGATTTCCCAGCGGGCGAAGACATCGACCATGACGAAGACTTTGTTGCGCGTGGTCATGCCGGTGGACTCGCCATCCCACTCCAGCACGCGCTTTTCAATGCGGTTGGCGTTTTGGATAAAGGGCGTTTTCCAGTGCAGGCCGGCGGTGGTAACGGGTTCGCCCACGGGTTTGCCGAATTGGGTGATGATGGCCTGTTCGGTCTCACCCACGGTGTAGAAACCGGAGCTGAGCACGATGGTCAGGGCGAGGGCAGCGATCAGTGCAAAGGCAGATTTCATCGGGAGGCGGGGGCAGGGGCGGATTGAGGGGCGGACTGGCGCAGGTTCAGCAGCGGGAGGAAGGAGGAGGCCCGCTCATCGAGAATGATTTTCCCAGGCACGGTGGGCAGCACTGCGCTCATGGTTTCGAGGTACATGCGGCGTTTGGTGACCTCGGGAGCCTTCTTGTATTCGACCAGCAGGGCGATGAAACGCGCGGCGTCGCCCTCGGCTTCATTGATGCGCTTGGTGGCGTAGCCTTCGGCGGCGCTGATTTTCTGCACCGCCTCGCCACGGGCGCGGGGGATGACGCGGTTGTACTCGCCACTGGCCTGGTTGATGGCGGATTCTTTTTCCTGTTGGGCGCTGTTGACCTCGTTGAAGCTGGCTTTTACCAGCGTGGGCGGGTTTACATTGCCGAGCTGGATAAGGTCAATGAAAACGCCCATCTTCAGCGTGCTGACTAGGGAGCGTAGCCGCTCCAGCGCCTTCAGTTCCATCTCTTGGCGGCCAATGGTGAGCACCTCGTCCACAGTGCGGTCGCCCACGACCTCGCGCATGACCGCCTCGGCGAGATCGCGCAGGGTAGCCAGCGGCTCGCGGAAGTTGAAAAGGTAGGCCACCGGGTCTTCCACATGGTACTGCACCTCCCACTCGACCTGCACGGCATTCAAGTCGCCAGTGACCATGTTTTTCTCGCGTTGCTGCTCCTCGAAGTCCGAGTTTTGGTAAATGTTGGTGGCACCCCGCGTGGCGATGCCGAACTCCAGCTTTTGCTGCCGCTCCACCTCGACGATGGTCGCCATGTCGATGCCCCAGGGCAGCTTGAAGTGCAGCCCGGGCGGCACGGTTTCTAACTGTTTGCCGAAACGCTGCACCACGGCTACGGAGTTTGTCGGCACCTGATAGATGCCGGAATACACGCCGATGGCGAGGAACAGCAGGACAAAGCCGATCAGGATGCGTTTGGGATCAAGCCGGATCTGCGTTGGATCAGGAAAAGGCGGCAGGGCGCGCTGGTTGCTCATGCCATGAGGCTAGCGCACTGAGAGCAGGCGGCAAGCACGCATGCGCCGCCCTCACTGCGGCCCAAAGTCCGCGAGATACTGCTCCACGATTACTTTCAGCTCCGGCGGACGCGGCAGGCCGATCGCCTCCGCGCGTGCGCCGTCCACCTGCTGCGGCCAGTTGTCCACGATGCCCTGGATGCGAGCGTCGAAGGCGTCCGTGATCGGACCCAGCGCGATGCCACGCGCTGCGGCGACTTCTTGGATCACTTGTTCCGCGATCTGCGGCGTGACGCGATGCGCGGGCAGCACGTAGGCGCGATCTTTGCCGAGTTTGGATTCGTCCACTTCACTCAAGGCGATGAATGACTCGATCACGGTACGATAACCCGTCATCGGATGCGGTTGATCACGGCGGATGGGCAGCAGGCATTCCACGTCATTCAACGGCTCGCGAAACATGCCGCTCGCCCAGCTCGACGCAGCCGCGTTTGGCTTGCCCGGACGCACGATCACCGTGGGCAGGCGCACGCTGCGGCCATCGAAGTGGCCTTTGCGCGTGTGATCATTCACCATCATCTCGCAGATGGCCTTCGTCATGCCGTAGGTCGTCTGCGGTAGCTGCTTCGTGTGGTCGGTCATCATCTGCGCCATGTCGATGCCGCCGTAACACGCCACACTGCTCGCGAACACCACGCGCGGCCTGCCTTCCGCTGCGCGTGCGGCTTCAAACACGTTGCGTCCGCCGTCGAGGTTCACGCGCATCGCGTCGTCAAAGCGCTCCTCGCACTCGCCGCTGACCATCGAGGCGAGATGGAAGATCACGTCGAATTTCGGGCCGGTGGCTGCGAACACCGTGGCACGATCACCAATGTCGCCCTTCACCTGTTTCACGCGGGAATCCGCCTGCGGCTCCCGAAAAAAGGCGTCCAGCAGCACGATCTCGTGGATTAATTTTCCGCACAAGGTGCCGCGCTGGAGGAGTTGCTGACAAAGCTGCGAACCCAGGAAGCCGCCGCCGCCGGTGATGATGATTTTCATGAGTGATGTGGGAAAAGCACAGCGAACATGCGGCGCGAGAACGGAATGTCACGCATGCATCACCTGACCACCATCAATGTTGAGTGTCTGTCCGGTGATGTTTTTCGCGTGATCCGAGGCCAAAAAGCAGGCCATCGCTGCATACTCCTCCGGCATCTGCCAGCGGCCGAGATGGGAGACCTTCTTGATTTTTTCCGCCGCCCAGTCATCGAAGCTCTGGCGCTGCGCTTCCGGCAGCTTCTGCTGCCCAGCGGCCCAGATGGACTGGTTGAGCTCCGTTTTCACCATGCCGGGAGCGAGCGCGTTCACGCGGATGTTGTGTGGGCCGAGGTCCTTGGCCGCGCATTGGGAGAAATTGATCAGTGCGGCCTTGGAAGCGCTGTAGGGCGGGTCGGTTTGCGATCCCATCTGCCCGGCGACAGAAACGAGGAACAGGATCGACCCGCTGCCGCGCTCGATCAGCTTTGGCGCAAAGGCATGCGCCACGTTCACCGCGCCAATGAGGTTGATTTCCAGCACCCGCGCCCAGTCGGACGGCTCCAGGTTCCAAAAAGGAAACCCGAACTTGCCGGAGCCGACGCCGACGGAGAAAACGACGTGATCCACGCGCTTAAACTCCGCCGCGAAGGCCTGCACTGCGTCGTAATGAGTCACATCGCCCGCAGTGATGAAATCCGCGCTCTGTTCGCGGTCAAAGCCGCGCACGGCACAGCCTTCGGCCATAAACCCCTCCGCGATCGCCCGCCCGATGCCTCGGGCGGCTCCGAATACGGCAACGGTCTGGCCGGAGAGGTTTAAATTCATCTCGAAATGCGGCAGTAATGCCTCACTTCGCCGAGGTGTACTCGACACTCCGCTGCTGGATGGTAGTGAAGCTGCGCGCGGAACTTTGGCCGTACTCGACGTGACTGTGGCCGTCGCACAGGTAATAATCGTTGTAGTTGCCGTTGTAACGGTCCGGGCAGTTGGGCCAGATATTGTAACCGCCACCATAGCCGCCGCCGTGACCGCCGAAGCTGTTGGGGTCGTAACCGTGGGTGCCGTAGGTCGAATAGAGGTTGCCTGATGGCACGGTGTTGACGCAGGAGCTTATGGACAGCGCGGCGAGAACCGGGAGGAAGAACAAGGACTTGGCTAGTTTCATGGATGTGACGTTTCTGAGGTTCCGTAGCGGGATTTTGCCGATGATTGACCGCTAAATAAAAAAAAGCAATGCCATAAAACTGTATGGTCACAATCAGAGCGGTAATAACCATGTGCCGCGCCCCGGTTCCCAGGCGATGACGGCCAGACAGGCCGCTCGAATCAGCCCGGCCAGAATTTAACCCCTGAAACTTGGAACCTCCGCCGCCATTCTCGCGTTGGTATCCCCGCATTCACCATGAAACTCGCCACCAGCCTCCTCACCCTCGTTGCCACCTTCACCTTCGCCGCCGAACATCCTGACACCACTGGCTGGCAGGATCTCTTCGCTGCGGATATCTCGAACACCGCCGATGCTGCAGGCTGGGTTTGGGAAGGCAAAGAACTCGTCGCCAAGACCCATGACACGCTGTGGACGAAGGACTCGTATGGCGACTTCATCCTTGACCTCGAATTCAAGGTGATCGCCGAATCGAACAGCGGCATCTTCCTGCGCTCCGGTGACATCAAGAACGTGCTGAAGGCACTCGAAATCCAAGTCCACGACAGCGCCGACGGCAGTAAATACGGCATGGTTGCCGCGATTTACGATGCGATGCCGCCGAGTAAGAGCATGGCGAAGCCCGTGGGCGAGTGGAACCACTTCACCATCACCTGCAAAGGCCCGCTCGTGCAGGTCGTCTTCAACGGCGAGCTCGTCATCGACGCGAACCTCGACAACTGGCCCGAAATCGGCAAAAACCCCGACGGCACCCCCAACAAGTTCAAGCAGTCCCTCAAAGACTTCGCCCGCAGCGGCCCCATCGGCGTCCAGGGACTGCACGGCAAAGCGCAGGCTCCAGTGTGGTATCGGAATCTGAAGATCAAGGTGCTGGGATAAGTGTTCCCCAAGCCCAACGGGCTTGCGTCTTTAAGCCCAGAGTTGGAACAACCCTGGGACTTCGCGTGACACCCCATCGCCTCCTTCGAGCAACCCTAACGGGGTTGCTTCCATCGCCGAATCGGCCAGAGTTCCGTCATGCCGCAATCCCTCGCCCGCGTTTTGATCCACACGGTGTTTTCCACCAAAGATCACGTTTCAGGACGAATACCGTGAGTTGTTGCGCCGCCATGGGCAGGCGTGGGACGAGGCGTATGTGTGGGATTGACGGGGCGTTGGGCGGGCGCGGTGATGGACTCAACCCCGTTGGGGTTGGTTCTTGAGAGACGGTGGGTGGGCCGGCTGTGCCCCAGGGTTGTGCCAACCCTGGGCTGAGTTACGGAAGGCCGTTGGCCTTCAAATTCGATGAGTTGAATCCATCTTAAACCGCGCACGTCGCCTTGATCTCCTCTAGCTCAGTCCAGCGTGTGAACTTGCCCTCCATCGCGTGCTTCTTGGCATCGAGTTTCGCCATGTAGTCATTCGCGCCAGCACCGAGTTTCACAAACGTCTCGGGGTTGCTGAGTTCGGCCTCTATCGCGGCGATCTCGCTTTCCAGGCTGGCGATGGCGGCTTCGATTTCGGCGAGTTCGCGCTGCTCCTTCTGCGACATCTTGCGCTGCTTCGGCGCGTTGGCGGCGGCGATTTTTTCTTTCTTCACCGCAGCGTTGACGTGCGCCAGTTCGGCGGCGGCTCGGGCAGCACGTTTTTCCTGGTAGTAGCTGTAGTTCCCGGCGCATTCATGAATCTGGCCCTGGCCTTCGAAGGCGATGAGGCGGTCGCACACGCGGTCGAGGAAGTAGCGGTCATGGCTGACGACGAGCACGCAGCCTTTGAAGGAGAGAATCGCCTCCTCCAGCACGCGCATCGTCTGCAAATCGAGATCGTTCGTCGGTTCGTCGAGAATGAGGAAGTTGCCACCACGACGCAGGATTTTCGCCAGCAGCACGCGGCTTTGCTCGCCGCCGCTGAGTTCCTTCACACGCATCGTCACGCGCTCGTCGGTGAAGAGAAAGCGGCGCAAATACGTGCGCACATGCAGCTTCTCTGGGCCGAACTGCACGAACTCGGACATCGGCCCCGCGACTTCCTCCATGACGCTGTTCTCGGGATTGAGCAGCAGGCGCTGCTGATCGACGTAATTGAAGACGGTGCGCTTACCGATGGTGACTTTGCCTTCGCTCGGCGGCTGCTGGCCCATGAGCATGCGCAGCAGGGTCGTTTTGCCCAAGCCATTGCGGCCAATGATGCCGGTGCAGGTGCCGGCCTCGAAGCTGAGGTCGAGATGGCTGTACAACCAGCGGTCGCCGATCTGCGCGCTGATGTCGGTGGCATCAATGATCGTGTTCGCCAGCGGGGCGGCCGGCGGGATGATCAAATCCATCACCAGGTCGGCCTCGGGCGCGTCGATGGCGGCCACGCGGTCATATTCATCGAGCCGTGAGCGCTGCTTGGTGCCGCGTCCGCGGACTCCGGCGCGGACGAACTCAAGTTCGTGCCGCAAAAAGCTCTGGCGGCGGCGTTCGGCGTTCGCTTCCACCGATTCGCGCACGGCTTTGCTTTCCAAAAACGCGCTGTAGTTGCCGGGATGGCTGTAGATGCGGCTGTCGTCGATTTCGATGATGCGGGTGGCCACGCGGTCGAGGAAGTAGCGGTCATGCGTGACGAACAGCACTGCGCCGCTGAAATCGCGCAGGAAAATCTCCAGCCATTCGATGGATTCAGCGTCGAGATGGTTCGTCGGCTCATCGAGCAGCAGCAGATCGGGCTGCGTCACGAGCGCCCGCGCCAGCGCTACGCGGCGCTTTTCACCCCCGGACAAATCTTTGACGATGCGATCCGCCGCAGGCAGGCCGAGCTCATTCATCGCGGTCTGAATGCGTGTTTCGACGCCCCAGCCGTCGTGAAGCTGGATCTGATGCAGCAGGTCGGCCTCCTGATCGCCTTTGTAGTCGCCAGATTCGTAGCGTTCGACCATGTCGAGCAGAGCTGAGGCTCCCGTGCGCACGTTGTCGATCACACTGGCCTCGTCATCCAGCGTAAACTCCTGGGCGAGGTGGCTGACGATGATGCCGTTGCGCCGTGAGATTGTGCCGCTATCCGGTTTCTCCGTGCCGACGACGATGCGCATCAGGCTGGTCTTGCCGCTGCCGTTGCGCCCTACCAGTCCGAGCTTCTCGCCCTCATGGATGCTCATCGTCGCGTCATTGAACACCTGTTGCAGGCCGAATTGGAGGCGCAGGTCTTTAGCGGAGATGACGGCAGGAGTGATGGGAGACATGTGGGGCCGCGCACAGACCACACGATGCGCCCCAGATCAAGGCTTTGCCAAAGCTTCCCGCAGCATCACCGGATCGTCCGTCGTGATGCCGTCCACGCCGAGCTGCGCGAAACGGCGTGCGTCGGCGGCTTTATTGACCGTCCAGACGTAGAGGCCGAAGCCTGCATCGCGGATTTGCTTTACCATCGTTGCATCCCACGGAAAATCGGCGGCGCTGAGATCCAAGCCGTCTAGCTGGTCGGCCTTCGTGTCGGCGATGAGCTGCGTCAAATCGGTGGGCTTCTTGTCCTTCGTTTTGCCCGAGGCCAGACGGTAAACCTTGATCCACGGCATCGCCTTTTTCGATTTCGCCGCCGCATCGCGGTTGAAGGCGATGATGGCGAGCTGTGCGGCACGCTCCTGCATCGGTTCCAGGATGCGCTGTAGCTCCGGCACGATCTCCGCGCCGCATTTGATCTCAATGAAGAAGCGCTGCTTGCCCTTCGGCATGGTGGCGAGCGTCTGTTCCAGCGTCGGGATTTTCTCATTCGCCCACTCCTTGCTCTTCCACGATCCGGCATTCAACGCGGTCAGCTCTGCCTGCTTTGACGTTGCCACGTCCAGCTTCATGCCCGCCGTGCGCTTCGTGTCCTTGTCATGAATGACGGCGGTTTTGCCATCGGCGGTGAGATACACATCCAGCTCGCAGGCATCGGCCTGATGCTGCCAAGCCAGATGGAAGGCACCGAGCGTGTTTTCCGGCGCACGCGCGGAAAAACCGCGATGCGCGATGATTTCAACGGCGTGGGCGGACATGGCGGTGAGGAGGAAAAATGCGAAGCGCTTCATGAGTGAAGCAAGCAAACGCGACAAGCACTCGTAACTCTTCGCCACAAATGAAATTTTGCATTCTGCTTCTGCTCGGCGCCACAGTCGTGAACGAATTCGTTTCCTGCTCAAAGTCGAGTCCGACCAGCAGCAAAGACCACCACGTCATCCTCATCAGCATCGACGGCTTCCCCGCTTGGCTGTGGAACGACCCATCGCTGCAAGTGCCGAACCTGCGCAAATTGGCCGCAGAAGGCGCGAGCACGAAAGCGATGACGGTGAGCAATCCCTCGATCACCTGGATCAATCACACCACGCTGGTCACCGGCGTGGAGCCGCGCAAGCATGGCGTCTTGTTCAACGGCCTGCTGGTGCGCCAGGACGGCAACAAACCGGCGAAAATCGAGCCCTGGGTGGACAAATCGAAGCTCGTCTTCGTGCCTACGCTTTATGACATCGCGCATCAGGCCGGGCTGACCACGGCGGAGTCTGATTGGGTGGCCGTCACCCGACCCGGCACCATCACCTGGAGCTTCGCGGAACTGCCAGAGCTGGAAAGTCCCGTCGTGCAGGAAATGATCGCCGCCGGCACAGTCACACCGGAGCAGATCGCCTGGATGCAGCTCGGCCCGCAGCGCAAGAGCGTGACCTTTCTCGACAACATGTGGACTAAGGCGGCGATCCACATTTTCAAAACGCACCAGCCCAACCTGCTCCTCTACCACACGCTCAACACCGACGCCACGCACCATAACTACGGCCCCGGCACCATGGCCAGCCATACCGCGCTGGCTTACGCGGACCGGCTCGTCGGTGATCTGGTGCAGGCTGTCGAGGACAGCGGGCTGCGCGATCGCACCACCTTCATCATCGCCACCGATCACGGCTTCAAAAAAGTGAGCACCTATGTGAATCCGAATGTCGTGCTCAAACAGGCCGGCCTCGCCACCGCGCTCGGTCCCACGCTCACCACCTGCGACGCCTATTGCATGACCCAGGGCGGCATGGCCTTCGTCTATGTCAACGATTCTGCCCGCAAGGCCGAGCTGCTGCCCAAGCTCAAGGAGATGTTTGCGCAGACCGCAGGCGTGGAGCGCGTTATTGAAGGCAAAGACGGCCACACACTCGGCATGCCGACGCCAGAGGAAAACCAGGGCATGGGCGATCTCGTGCTCTACGCCAAACCGGGCCACGCCTTCAACAACAGCGCCGCAGGAGACGCGGTGACTGCACCCACGGTGAACTACGGCGGCACGCACGGCTTCCACAACGGTGATCCCGAGCTCGATGGCATGTTCATCGCCAGCGGTCGCGGCATCAAAAAAGGCGTCGTACTCCAACGCATGACCAATCTCGACGTGGCACCCACGATGGCCAAACTCATGAATTTGAAGCTGCCGGAAACAGATGGCCGCGTGCTGAAGGAGGTTCTCACCCCATGATTCCCGCCATGCGCCTGTTGGGTTTTCTATTCGCCACTGCCGCCGCTTTCGCAGCACCCATTGAGCGCGTGTGGCTGACGCATGCGTCGAACGATCCTTCCAAGATCGTCATCAACTGGGAAACCAACACACCCGGCGATTCCGTGGTCGAGTTTGGCACCAGCGAGGCGCTCGGGCAGCGGGTCAACAGCTCCGACGAAGTCACGCTGCATCACGTAGATATCCCGCTGGATCAGCGAGACGTGCTCTACCATTACCGCGTTCGCAGTGGCGAAGACGTTTCGACGGTGTCCACCTTCAAAGGCTACCCAAGTAAAGACCTCCGCATCGCCATCGTCGGCGATTGGGGTTATGCGCCGAGCAAGGATGTGAGCGCCATTGTCAAAGACGATGTGCATCTGCTCCTAACCGTCGGCGATAACGTCGCCAGCCTGCATGAGAAGGGCAAAGAAGGCACGAAAGCCTTCAGTGCGCTCATCGACGCGCACCGCGAGCTCTTCCGCCGCACGCCGTTCCTGCCCATTCTCGGCAATCATGACCGCGAGATCACTCCGCGTGGCCCGAAACCGCCCGCTCACGCCGTCTATGACGTGGCAGCCACCGCGTATCGTGATTTTTTCGCCCTGCCCGGCGATGAATGGAACTGGCACTTCGACATTCCCGGCTTCGACCTGCGCTTCATCGCGCTCGACCTTAATCACATCCAGGATTACGGCACGACATGGCAGACCTGCCACGCATGGCAGCCGGACTCGCCACAGTTCCAGTGGTCCGCCACGACGATGGCCGAGAGCAGGGGCGGATTCGTCATCACGCTGATGAACGAAAAGCAAACGCAGCTCCAGGGCCTCACCAAAGGCGCGTGGCACGAGCATTTTCGCCAAGGCAGCGCCCTGATCACTGGCTTCGGCTATTTTGCAGATCGTGCCTTGCTCGCTGGTGGCCTGCCCTATTTCAACACTTGCCTTAAAGGCGATGGCGACCTCTACAAAGACCCGCAATCGCAGTTCCACGCCCGCGCAGACAACTACCTCCTCCTCAGCCTCACGGCAGGCGCGCCCACCCTGAAGATCGAATTCAAGAACTTGCGCGGTGACGTGCTTGATACGACGGAGATCCCGAAACGTCGCTGAAATCGACCGCGCAGGCGGACGTTTGAACTGTATGCGCTTTTTGTTTCCTCTCACGGTTCTGGCCACGCCCGCCTGCGCGGTCGATTTCGTGCGTGAGGTGCGACCCATCTTTGAAAAGCACTGCTATGAGTGCCACGGCGCGGAAAAACAGAAGAACGACTACCGCCTCGACATCCGGGCCATCGCCTTGACCGGCGGCGCGGACCACGCACCGAACATCGTGGCGGGAAAGAGCGCCGAAAGCCCGCTGTTTCGTTTCGTGAGCGGTGCGGATGACAAAATCACGATGCCGCCGAAGTCGAAACTCAGCAGCGCAGAGATCGACGTGCTGAAGCGCTGGATTGATGCAGGCGCGGAATGGCCGGAAGGCGTGGATGTCGCCAAAGTGGAGGACCGCCTCGACTGGTGGAGCTTCAAGCCGCTAACAAGGAGTGATGGCTTCCAGCCATCAGCAGAGACGGCTAGAAGCCGTCACTCCTTGGTTTCCATCGACCACTTCATCCGCGCCAAGCTCACAGAAAACGGCCTCCAGCCTGCACCGCAGGCCGGCACGCGCACTTTGATCCGCCGACTCCATTTCGATCTCACCGGCTTACCGCCATCGCCCGAGGAGATGGAACGTTACGGGGCGCTGCCGTATGAGCACCTGGTGGATGATTTGCTCGCTTCACCGCGCTACGGCGAGCGCTGGGCGCGGCATTGGCTGGATCTCGTGCATTACGGCGAGACACACGGCTACGACAAAGACAAGCCGCGCATGAACGCGTGGCCTTACCGCGACTACGTCATCCGTGCGCTGAACAACGACAAGCCATACGCACGTTTCATTGAGGAGCAGATCGCCGGCGATCTGCTCTATCCCGGCACCACGGACGGCATCACGGCGCTTGGATTCATTTCCGCCGGACCCTGGGATTACATTGGCCACGCGGAAGTGCCGGAGACGAAGCTCGACGGCAAGATCGCGCGGCATCTGGATCGCGATGACATGGTGCAAAACACGATCGGTGCGTTTTGCTCGCTGACCGTCGGCTGCGCACAGTGCCACTATCACAAGTTCGATCCCATCTCGCAGGAGGACTATTATTCATTGCAGGCCGTCTTCGCGGCCATCGACCGCACGGACGTGGACTACTATCCCGATGATGCGTCGATGCAGAAGTTCGCCGCGTTGCAAAAGCAGAAGCTGCAGCTCACGAACGAAATAGCTGCGCTGGAAGAGCCTCTGAAAATGAAAGCAGGCGAGCCATACGCCACGCTCACCAAGCGCATCGACGGCGCAGCCGAGAAATCCGGCAATCCGAACGCGAAGCCCGACTTCGGCTGGCACAGCGCCATTTCGCCGACTCAAGACACCGTGAAGTGGGTGCAGGTGGATCTCGGCAAGAGCGTGCAGGTCGAGCGCATCGTGCTGAAGCCCTGCTACGACGACTACGGCAAGATCGGTGGCGGCTTCGGCTTTCCCGTGCGCTTCAAGATCGAGATGAGCGACGATCCCGAGTTCAAAACCGGCGTTACGCTCGTCTGGCGGAAGCATGACGTCACGTTCATGAACGATTTCCCAAATCCGGGCCTCAAGCCCTTCGAAAGCGGCACGGCAGGCGATGACGGCGTCACGGGCCGCTACATGCGCGTCACCGCCGTGAAGCTCGCGCCACGCAAAGACGACTACATCTTCGCGTTGGCCGAGCTGGAGGTCTATGACAGCAAGACGGGCCCCAATCTCGCCATCGGGCGTCCAGTCACCTCGCTCGACAGCATTGAGGCACCGCCACGTTGGCGCAAAACGAACCTCACCGATGGCATCGCCCCCGAAAGCCGCACGGACGAGGACAAACAGAAGCTCATCGGTGAGCGTGACACACTCATGCTGGCCCAGGCCGATGAAGCCACGCTCAAGAAACTGCAAACTGCGCGTGCGGCTTTGAAACGTCTGCCAACGCTTCCTGCACCTGCCAAGGTCTATGTCGGAGCCGTTCATAGCGGCACCGGCAATTTCAAAGGCACCAGCGGTGTTCCGCGCGTGATTCAGGTGCTCAAACGCGGTGACATTCGCCAGCCCGCGCAGGAAGTTGGGCCACAGAGCATCGTTGCGCTCAGCGAAGCCTTCCAAATTCCGTTTCAACTCAGTGGCGAAGACGAATCCGCCCGCCGTGCGGCCTTGGCGAAGTGGATCGCCAGCAAAAACAACGTGCTCACTTGGCGCAGCATCGTCAATCGCGTGTGGCAGTATCATTTCGGCCGTGGCCTCGTCGATACCGCGAACGACTTCGGCCGCATGGGCGGCACGCCGAGCCACCCCGAGTTGCTCGACTGGCTGGCGCTGACCTTCCGCGATGAGATGGGCGGCAGCTTGAAGAAGCTGCACAAGCTCATCGTGATGAGCGAGACGTATCGCCAGTCGTCGGAAGGCGCGAGTCTGTCCGACGCGAACAACGTCTTCCTCTCTCATCAAAACCGCCGCAAACTTGATGCCGAGTCGATTCGCGATTCGATTCTCGCCGCCAGCGGCAAGCTCGATCTCACCATGGCCGGCCCGAGCTTTCAGGACTTCATCATCGAGAAGCCGCAGCACAGTCCGCACTACGAATACACGCTGCACGATCCCGAAGACCCGAAGAGCCACCGCCGCAGCATCTACCGCTTCATCGTGCGCAGCCAGCAGCAGCCCTTCATGACCGTGCTCGACTGCGCCGACCCGTCCATGCGCGTGGACAAGCGCAACGAATCGCTCAGCCCGCTGCAAGCGCTCGCCATGATGAACAACGGCCTCACCGTGGCCATGGCGAAGCACTTTGCTGAACGTGTGACGAAAGAAGCTGTCGGCATCGAGCCGCAAACCAAGCGTGCCTTTGCCCTCGCGTTCTCACGCGAACCGACGAACGACGAACTCGCGCCGCTGCTCGACTACGCAAAGCGCGAAGGTTTGGAAAACACCTGCCGCGTGATTCTGAACCTAAACGAATTCAGCTTTGTGGATTGAAACAATGATTGCCGGAAACCGGGCCGTTGCCCATACTCACGCCTTTCACTCATGAACACCCAATTCCCCGCTGAACGCATCCTTCTCGGCCCCGGCCCCAGTCCTGTCCCTTCACGCGTGCTGCGTGCGCTTGGCGCTCCGACGCTCGGCCATCTCGATCCGCAGTATCTCACGATCATGGACGAGGTCTGCGAGATGCTGCGGCAGGTCTTTCGCACCAAGAATGCACTCACCTTTCCCGTCAGCGGCACCGGTATGGCCGGGATGGAATGCATCGCTGTCAATCTCATCGAACCCGGCGATGAAGTGATCGTCTGCGTGAACGGCGTCTTCGGCAGTCGCATGAAGGACGTCATGGAGCGCTGCGGTGCCACCGTGCATGCCGTTGAAGCGGCGTGGGGCGATGTCATCACGCTCGATCAAATCGCCACCGCCCTCGATCAGCATCCGAAATCGAAGCTCGTGGGCATCGTTCATGCCGAGACTAGCACCGGCGCACATCAGCCGCTCGAAGGTTTCGCCGATCTCATCCACAGCAAAGGCGCGCTGCTCGTGGTCGATGCTGTCACCAGCCTCGGCGGTCACGAATTGCAAGTCGATGCCTGGGGCATTGATGCCATCTACAGCGGCACGCAGAAGTGCCTGAGTTGTCCGCCCGGCCTCTCCCCCGTCAGCTTTGGCGACCGCGCGCTCGCCATCATGGACTCGCGCAAAACGAAGGTGCAGTCCTGGTATCTGGATGTCTCGATGCTGCGCAAGTACTACACTGGCGGCGGTGGTGGCCGCGTCTATCACCACACCGCGCCGATCAACATGACCTACGCCCTGCATGAGGCGCTGAACATCGTGCTGGAGGAAGGTCTCGATGCCCGCATCGCCCGTCATGAGAAGATGCACCTGCGTCTGCGTGCCGGACTGGAGGCCATGGGCATCAGCTACATCCCGAAACGCTCGCTGCACTCCCTCAACTGCATCAGCATCCCCGCTGGAGTCGATGACGCAGGCACGCGTAAGCGTCTGCTCGAAGACTACGGCATCGAAATCGGCTCCGGTCTCGGCGTCATGGTCGGCAAAGCCTGGCGCATCGGCCTCATGGGCCACGGCTCGTCCGCGCGAAACGTCGATCTCGTGCTCACTGCGCTGCGTGAGGTGCTGAAATAATCACAGCTCATGGCGCATGCGGCACACGAAGGGAGCGCGGACACTCCTGTCCGCAGTTCCGAAGCAGCGGGCAGGAGTGCCCGCGCTCCTCTCGATCGTCTTGCCGCAATCCTCCCACCTGATCGTCTGCTCACGCGCTCGCCAGAACTGGCGGCGTATGAGAGCGATGGCCTTACCGCCTTCCGCACACGACCGCTCGCCGTCGTTGTGCCGGAGACGTCGGAAGAAGTCATCGCCATCGTGCGGCTATGTCATGAATTGCAGTTGCCCTTCGTCGCCCGCGGCAGCGGCACGAGTTTGTCAGGTGGATCACTGCCCATTGCGGATGGCATCGTCATCGCGCTCAATCGTCTCAACCGCATCCTGAAGCTCGATCCGCAGCAGCGCATTGCCGTCGTAGAACCGGGCGTGATCAACACGCAGGTCACCACGGCTGCGGCACCGTTCGGATTGCACTACGCGCCGGACCCATCATCACAAAGCATCTGTACCATCGGTGGCAACGTCGCCTTCAACTCCGGCGGTGCGCATTGCCTCAAATACGGCATGACCTCGAACCACGTCCTCGGCATCAAGGCCGTGCTTGGCACGGGCGAGGTCGTCGAATGGGGCGGCGGCAGTCGCGAACGACTTGGCCCGGACTGGTGCGGCCTGTTCACTGGCAACGAAGGTCTGTTCGGCATCGCGCTCGAAATCACGCTCCAGCTTTTGCCGAAGGCCGAGTGCTTTCACACCGTGCTCGCCGGTTATCGCACACTCGAACAAGCAGGTGACGCTGTCTCCGCAGTCATCGCCAGCGGCCTGCTGCCCGGAGCCATCGAGATCATGGATGCGCTGGCGCTTGAGGCTGCGGTCGCTGCCGTGCATGCCGAATATCCGCCGGGCTGTGAGGCTGTGCTCATCGTCGAACTCGAAGGTCCGCGCGAAGTCGTCGCCATCGAACGTGAACGACTCGATGCCATCCTCGCGGCGAGTGCGCCCGTCGAGATGCGTCCGGCACGCGATGCGGACGAGCGCATGGCCATCTGGAAAGGCCGCAAGAGCGCCTTCAGCGCCGTGGGCCGTCTCTCGCCCGACTTCATCGTGCAGGATGGCGTAGTGCCACGGCGTAAACTTGGCGAAGCCCTGCGCCGGATTGCCGAGATGTCTCGCGAGACCCACATCCGCGTCGCGAATGTCTTCCATGCCGGCGACGGCAATTTGCATCCGCTCATCCTTTTCGATGGCCGTGAAGAGGGCGCGCTGCATCGCGCCGAAGACCTCGCGGGTCGCATCTTGAAGATGTGCGTTGAAATGGGCGGCTCCATCACCGGCGAGCACGGCATCGGCGTCGAAAAGCGGGACTTCCTCGGCGACATGTTCACGCCCGACGAGATCGACTGCATGCAGCGCCTCCGCGCCGCCTTCGATCCCCTCGGCATCGCCAATCCCGGCAAGATGTTCCCCGGCAAAGAAGCGCCCGCCTTGTCACACGTGGGGCTGCATCCGCTGGAGCAGGCTGGCATCATTTCACGGGAGTAATTTGGTCTTGTTTGCCAGGCTGCGGCTGATTAGAATGACCCCATGAACAGCATCTATGATGAAGTGACTGACTTTCTGGTTTCCGGCCTCACCCCGGAGCAACTGATCGGCTACTCTCCTTCGGCGGAGGCCCAGACAAGATTCGAAGCATTGATCGCACGCGAGAAACGAGACGGACTTTTGCCGGAAGAGAGCGCCGAGCTGGATCGGATGATGGAAGCCCACCGTTTCCTTATGATGGCCAAGGCCAAGGCCATGCTAAAAGTCAGCCAGGCTGCTGGCAAAGCGGCATGAACGACCCTGGGATCACGGCTGAGGTGCGCCGACTCGTCATGCTCCGCGCAGGAGGAGTCTGCGAGTACTGCCTGATCTCGTCCTCGGCGTTCCGAGTGGCTTTTCATGTGGATCACGTCATCGCCCGGAAGCACGAAGATCCCGCTCTCGATCACAATCTTTGTCTGTCCTGTCCTGAATGCAATCGCGCCAAGGGGAGTGACATCTCCACCATCGTCGATGGCATGATGGTCAGGCTGTTCAATCCACGCATTGATGCATGGCGCGACCATTTTGCGCTCGATGGAGCGGTGATACGCGCGCGCAGCAAGATCGGCAGAGGCACGATCCGGTTGCTCGGCATCAACGATCCATTCCGTGTCGATTATCGTCATGCAGCTTTCTTGGCCGGGATTTATCCTGACGCACACGGCAAACGGATCATGTCACATTCACCATGACACCCGCCACCCTCCCGGAACTCCGCGACGCTGTGCTTTCCGCATCGCGCGTCATTGCTGTGGGAGCGGAGACGAAGCCACGATTGTCGGCGGTGGATACTGTGAAGATTTCGACGCGGAACCTCAGCGGCATCACGGAGTATGATCCGAGCGAGTTCACCTTCACCGCGCTCGCGGGAACGCCGGTGAAGGAGATCATCGCCGCGCTGGCGGAAAAAGGGCAGTATCTGCCGTTTGATCCCATGCTCGTTGAAGCGGGCAGCACGATCGGCGGCGTGGTGGCCAGCGGCTTGAGCGGCCCAGGGCGCTTCCGCTTCGGCGGTGTACGCGATTTCATCCTCGGCGTCCAGTTTGTCGATGGTTTGGGCCGTCTGCTGCGGCTCGGTGGCAAGGTCGTCAAAAACGCGGCGGGGTTTGATGTGCCGAAGTTTTTCGTCGGCAGCCTCGGAAGATTTGGCGTGATCGGCGAGGTGACGTTCAAAGTGTTTCCAAAGCCGGAATCAACGCTGACGCTCGAACTGCCGTTTGAAGCCGAAACGATGGCCCGCATCGCCAACTCGCGATTCGAGGCCGATGCGCTTGATGTTCTACCCGGCGGCGAAACGATGCTCGCGAGACTCTCCGGGCCTGGAAAAGCACTGGAGGTGCTGGCGAAGGAGATCGGTGGCGAAATCATCAACAACGCCATCTGGAATAAGATCCGCGAAACATGCTGGGTTTATAAGACAGACATCACACCTGACCAGATCGGTGATTACCAAGCCGCACATGTGAGCTGTGGCGGCAACGTGGCCTTTTCTCGTGCACTTCCTGCTCGTGGCATGACACTGCGCGGTGATGGGCCGCTGTGGATCGGCGGCAGGACGCGTTTCGCCATCGAAGATGCGGTGAAGCAGGCGCTCGATCCTCAGCATCGTTTTCCGACGCTCGATGAATGGAGCGCGAGCGTGTCGTCAGACCACTCGCCACTTTCAACTCCCGTCGGCAACGAATCACCTCAAACAGGCGAGTGGTCTTCGACACACTCGCGCTCCGTCTGAACATGCTCCACGCCATTCCAACCAAACAACTCGGGCCGCTGGGCGAACCGATGGCGAAGGCCGTGTCGGCCTGCGTGCATTGCGGCTTTTGTCTGGCGGCGTGTCCGACGTATCGCGAGCTGGGGCAGGAGATGGACACGCCGCGTGGCCGCATCGTGCTGATGAAGGAAGTTCTCGAAGGCACGCTGAGCTTCGAGGCTGCGCAGCCGCACGTGGATCGCTGTCTGGGCTGCCTTGCGTGCGAACCGGCCTGCCCGAGCGGCGTGTCTTATCGCGACTTGATCAGTCCGTTTCGCGTCTTGGCACAGTCGAAGTTCAAGCGTGGACTCGGTGAGCGGTTGCGACGGTTTATCACGGCGCAGACGGTGCCGTATCCAAAGCGGTTTCGGGTGGCGGCGTTGCTGGGGCTGATGGGAAGAATGGGAGTGATGCGATGGATGATGCCGAAGCCGTGGCGCTCGATGCTGGAGCTGATGCCGGAGACGATTCCTGCGGCGCAATCGTGGGCGGAGGTGAATCCTGCGCAGGGTGAGCGTCGTGGGCGAGTGGCGCTGCTGCTGGGTTGTGCGCAGCAGGTGCTCGATCCTGACATCAACACGGCGACGATTGAGGTGCTGACGCACAACGGCGTGGAGGTCGTCATTCCGCGTTCTCAAGGCTGCTGCGGCGGTCTGGCTTGGCACACGGGCGATCTCGTGGCGGCACGGGCCTTTGCGCGGCGAAATCTGGCTGCGTTTCCAGCGGATGTGGATGCAGTTCTGACCAACGCCGCCGGCTGCGGCTCCGCGATGCACGAATACCACCTTGTCTTGCGCGGAACGGCGGATGAAGCACGCTCTGAGGCGTTTCGGCATCGCGTGATGGATGTGAGCGTGTTCTTGATGAAGCTTGGGCTGCGTGAACCTCTGCGCGAAACGAAACTCAAGGTCGCTTATCACGACGCCTGCCACCTCGCGAACGCGCAAAACGTCCGCAGGCAGCCGCGTGATCTTTTGCGCGCCATTCCGGGCCTGGAACTGCTCGAAGTCGCCGATGCGCACCTCTGCTGCGGCAGCGCGGGCAGTTACAACATGGACCAGCCGGAGATCGCCGCGTCGCTCGGCGAACAGAAGGCGATGGCGGTCATCGCCACTGGCGCGGAGATCGTGGCGAGTGGGAATATCGGCTGCTTGACGCAGTTGCAGATGCATTTGAAGCAGTTAGGGTCAAACATTCAGGTTAGGCACACGATGCAAGTCTTGCGTGATGCCGTGCGATCAGATTAACTGCCAATTCAAAACCATGAGCGCCCAAACTGTTTCTCTCAGTGGTCGAAAAAATCGCGCCATCGCCTGGGCACGGATAAAGCTCGCGGGTTCGATTGTGATAACCACAGCGGGACTGATTTTGATGCTATTTACCATCTTCTCGCTCATGGGAATGGCGTCACAGATTATTCTTGGGCTACCGTATGAAGGACCAGTGCTGAAAATCGAGGGCTATCGTTTTGATTGCACCACTTGGTGGGGAACAACGGCACACCTGTTGCTGAATGTGTTCATTTTCGTCTGGGGCTGGGACTTCATGAAAAAGGGCAGGGCAATGTGCCAATCTGCATCCTCATGACCTGGTCCCAAAACTACGATCCTCTCGGCAATCTTGTTCTCTCTTCGTGCATCGCGGCGGTGCCGGTGGTGGTGTTGCTGGGGCTGCTGGCATTCTGGCATGTGCGGGCGCAACTGGCAGCGGGTGCGGGACTGCTGGCGGCGCTGGGGATCGCGATTTTCGTCTATGGCATGCCGGCGGGACTTGCGGGCATGGCGGCGGTGAATGGGGCGGCGTTTGGGCTGTTTCCCATCGGGTGGATCGTGTTGAACGCGATGTTTGTTTATAACCTGAGCGTGGAGACCGGGCAGTTCGCGGTGCTGCAAAAGCAGATCGCGAGTGTGTCGGGTGACCGGCGCATTCAGGCGCTGCTGATTGCGTTCAGCTTTGGCGCGTTCATCGAAGGTGCGGCAGGTTTCGGTGTGCCAGTGGCGATCACGGGTGCGCTCATGATCGGCCTCGGCTTCAAGCCGCTCGAAGCGGCGAAGCTGGCGCTGATCGGCAACACGGCGCCGGTGGCGTTTGGATCGCTCGGCACGCCGTTGACGACGCTGGCGGACATCACGGGCCTGGATTTGATGGCGCTGAGCGCCATGGTCGGTCGGCAGTTGCCGGTTTTTTCGCTGATCGTGCCGTTCTGGCTGGTTGCGGCGCAGGTCGGCTGGCGCGGCATGCTGGGAGTGTGGCCGGCATGTTTCGTGACAGGATTGAGCTTTGGCGTGATGCAGTTTGTGATGAGCAATTATCACGGACCGTGGCTGGTCGATATCGTGAGCGCGGTAGTGGCGATGGCGGTGCTGGTGTTGTTCATGAAGGTGTGGAAACCGCAGGATGAGGGAGAGAAGCCGGTGGAAGAAGGACCGGCTGGCAGCCTGTCTCACGCGGCGTGGAAGGCGTGGCTGCCGTGGGTCTTCCTCACCGCGTTCGTCTTTGCCTGGGGAATGCCAGCGGTAAAGAGCGGCTTGAACGGTGTGTTCAATCAAGAGATCGAGGTGCCGCTGCTGCACAAGGCCGTCGAGCGTGTGCCGCCAGTGGTGGTGCATGCGGAAATGGAGAAAGCGGTCTTCAAATTCAACGCGCTCTCCGCCACCGGGACGGCGGCGATGTTGGCGGGAGTGCTTGCCGGACTTTGCCTCGGGCTGTCGCCAGTGCGCATCGCGAAACTGTTTGCGACGACGATCTGGAAGCTGCGTGTGCCGCTGCTGACGATCTCGCTCATGCTCGCGTTGGGTTATGTGACACGCTACAGCGGCACGGACACGACGATGGGCCTCGTGATGGCCGGCACCGGCATGCTGTTCCCGTTTTTCTCTCCCATCATTGGCTGGCTTGGGGTCGCACTAACGGGTAGCGACACGGCATCAAACGTGCTGTTTGGCAATCTGCAGCAGGTCACGGCGAACCAACTGCATCTCTCGCCGATTCACATGGCCGCCTCGAACAGCTCCGGCGGTGTGATGGGCAAGATGATCGATGCGCAAAGCATCGTCGTCGCCGCTGTGGCGACGGGCGGTCATGTGGACAGTCCCGATGCCGGCACCGTGCTGCGCAGTGTGTTCTGGCACAGCGTGGCTTTGGCGCTGTTGATGGGCGTGCTGGTGATGGTGCAGGCTTACTGGATGCCGTGGGTGATTGTGAAGTGAGCCGCGATTGCGTGACAAGGCGCGGTTGGCGAGCGACGTATGAATGAGTGCCATTCCCATGTTTTCCCGCCGCCAGCTTCTACAAACCTCCGGACAAGGCTTCGGCGCGCTCGCGTTTCATTCGCTGGCGAGTGCGGAGACCTCGCATCGTTCGCAGGTTGTCGCACCGAAGGCGAAACGCGTGGTGCAGCTCTTCATGGGCGGTGCGGCGTCGCACATCGACCTGTTTGATTACAAGCCAGCGCTGATCAAGCATCATGGCGAAGATGCGGATTTCGGCGAGAAGGTGGAGGCGTTTCAAAACGGACTCGGGCCGTGGAAGAAGCCGGTGTGGGAGTTCATGCCCTATGGAAAGAGCGGGCGGATGCTGAGCGAGGCCGTTGCGCCGCTCGGTGCCTGTGCCGATGACATGGCCTTCGTGCATAACATGGTCGGCAAGACCGGCATTCATTCACAGGCCACGTTGTTGCAGGCCACGGGCTTCAATCTACCCGGCTTTCCGGGCGTGGGCTGCTGGGTGAGCTACGCGCTCGGTTCCATCAGTGACAATCTGCCGACCTTCGTCGTGCTGCCTGATCATCGCGGTTTCGCCTCGAACGGGCCGAAGAACTGGGACAGCGCGTTTTTGCCTTCGCAGCATGCGGGCACCATCATTTATCCCGGCGCGGAGACGCCCATCGCGGATCTGTTTCCGCACAAAAGTGGCCGCTACATCAGTGCGAAGTCGGATCGCGATGGGTTCGCGTTGTTGGAGCAGTTGAACCGCCAACACATGGCAGTGCGCGAGGAAGACTCACGTTTGGAAAGCCGCATCAAGAGCTACGAACTCGCCGCCAAGATGCAGCTCGCCGCGCCGGAGGCGCTGGACATCTCAAAGGAGTCCGACGCGATGAAGGCGATGTATGGCATCCAGGAGCATCGCAAAGTTTGGCCCACGGAAATCAATCCCGAGGAAGAAGCCGACTACATGGGCCGCAAGTGCCTCGCCGCGCGTCGCTTGCTCGAACGCGGCGTGCGTTTCGTGCAAATCTGGAGCGGCAACGACAACGGCTTTCCACGCCGCAACTGGGACAGCCACGAAGACGTCGAGCGCGATCACGGCCCGCTCGCCTGGGGCATGGCGAAAGCCGTCTCGGCATTGATTCTCGATCTGAAACAGCGCGGCCTGCTCGACGACACGATCATCTTGTGGACCACCGAGTTTGGCCGCATGCCGAGCACGCAGGGCGGCAAAGGCCGCGATCATAATCCGTATGTCTTCACCAACTGGCTCTGCGGCGGCGGCATCCAGGGCGGCGTCACCGCTGGCGAGAGCGATCAGTGGGGCTACAAACCGCTCGATCGCGCCAATCCCACCACCTGCTACGACATCCACGCCACGATGCTGCATCTCCTCGGCATCGATCACGAAAAGCTCACCGTCCGCCACAACGGTATCGACCGCCGCCTCACGGATGTGCATGGGCACGTGATTCGGAAGCTTGTGGGGTGAAAGTAGCCGTCTCGCTCCGTCGAGACGAGCGTTTGGCTCTGCATGCGCTCAACCTGCCAGATATTCGAGGAGTGGTCTTGCTGGCCAAACGCTGTGCTCATCTCGCGGAGCGAGATGGCAACTGTACGCGGCGCGTTGCGGCGAAATTCTGCTTGAGTCGGCGCATGTTCGCGAGGTAATGCCTCCCATGATCCTCGACACCCTCGACCACGCTGCTCAATACGAATCGCTCAATTCCCGCTTCGCGAAGGCCTTTGCGTATCTCCGCACCGTCGATGGCACGCAGTCGCTGGGCCGCTTCGACATTGATGGCGACGACTGTTTCGCACTGGTGCAGACCTACGAGACGAAGCCGCTGGAGAAGGCGAAGTTTGAGGCGCATCGGAAGTACATCGACGTGCAGTTCATCTACAGCGGGCGTGAAACGATCCTATGGGCACCGCTGACGGCGATGCAGGAGGAGACGATGGCTTACACGGAGGAAAAGGAGGCCGCGCTGTGGAAACTGATCTCCGATGTGACGCCGCTGCACCTGGGCGCCGGGCATTTCGCCATTCTCTATCCGCAGGACGCACATGCGCCGTGCATTGAGTGGGAGAAGCCGGAGCAGGTGTTCAAGGTGGTCGTCAAGGTGGCGGTGGAGTAGCATAGGCTTTCTAGCCTGTGCCAAGCGCTTCCAAAAACACGGCCTAGAAAGGCCATGCTACGTTTTAGCCCCACAGGCCCTGCAACACCTCAGGCTCCTTCACGCCGAGCGGGAATTTCTTGCTGTACTTGTAATCGGTGATGCCGGCCAACTGACGCAGGGCGTGATGGATGTGCTCGGGACGGATGCGGATGCCCTGGGGTTTGTCGATGGCGAGCGTTTGCGGGTTCAGCGGCACATGGAGCTGGCCGTCGTCGGTGGCGCCGAGGACGCGGTTGCCTTTGATTCCTGGGCCGATGAACATGATGGAGCCGACGGACCAGTGATCCTTGCCGTTGCCTTTGTTGTAGTTTGGCGTGCGGCCCATCTCGCTTTGAATGATGACGACGAGCTTGTCACGGATATTGAGTTCCTCGGCGCGGCGGATGAAATACGCGATGCCGGCGAGGAACTCGGGGATGAGCTTCATTTGATCGACATCGTTGTTCGCGTGGCTGTCGAACTGGCCGATGCTGAGGTTGGCGGAGACGCAAACACCCGCCTTGAACGAAGCGAGCGCGATCTCGGCCTGCTGTGACAGGCGTTCTTTCGGGATGTTCTTCGGAATAAAGGGCGTGACGCGTTGCAGAGCCTTGGAGTTGACTTGCGCGGCGTAGAGCATGCTTTGCGCACGCTCCACGCGTGGCAGCCGGATTTGAGCCGTGCGTGCGGTATTTTGCTCTTCTAAGGCTTTCTCGATGCGGTCGAGCACGAAGTCCTCGTGATACGGCGAGCGCGCATTGCCTTCGACGAAATCGGCGTTGGCGATGCGTTGCAGTGATTGCGGATACGGCACGCGTGACATGGCAATGACGTTGACGGTGTTGGAGTAGTTGCCGAAGGTGAGGAAGGAGATAGGGCAGGTGGGGCCTTTGCACGCGGCGACGAGCGCGGCGAAGGTGGGATACGCGAGGCTGTCGAGCTTGCCGGTGGCCATGTAGCGCGCACCAGGCGAGTGATTGTTCACGGAGTAATCGAGACCGTTGAGCGTGAGCAGCTCGCTGCCGAACTCCTTGTAGAAGTCCTCGTTGCTCATGCCGGTCTGAATGTGCTTCGCGTTCGGGGCGAACTTGTGCGCGCCGTGCGTGAGGATGTCGCCGTCTTTGTAGAGCCGGTTGATTTCGTTGATGCCCTTGGGGTCCATCAGATAAGTCGTGTCCCAGCCGCCGGAGGCATTGAACACGACATAATACGGCCCTTCGTAAGCCGCGTTCTCCTTGGAAGCAGCGCGTGCGCCAGGACATGCTAGGCCGAGTCCGGCCAGCGTGCAGCATTTCAAGAAGTCGCGTCTCATGGTGGGTGGCGGTGATGTTGATTTCAGAATGGAGGGCGTGGCAGGATGAAGTCTTCGATCACACGCACGCTGGTTTGTTCCTTCTGGTGGCTGCTGCCGAGAATGAAGTCATAGGAGCCGTCGCGCCGCGCAAGATCAGGCATGAAGCAGCGCACGACACGATCGAAGTCATCCACACGCGTGGCTGCGTCGAGCGTGATGGCCAGATGCGGATGCGCGCTGAGTTTTCCGGTGTTGGAGACGCGAATCCCGAAGAAGCAGAGCTGTTTTGATCCCGGCCCATCAAGCGCGGTGTGGAGGAAGATCTGATCGTCCGGCGCCGCCCACAGCGTGGTTCCAGGGCGAGTGAACTGAAGCGGCTGCACAGGCGCGCCGGCCGGGTTTTTCAATGTCATGCCATCGACAAACTGCCGGCGTGCGATGTGATAGGCGAGCAAGACACCGTCGGCTTGGAGGATGACGAGAAACTGGCGGCAGGGCGAGATGACGATGTCGGCAGGTTTTTTATCCGGGAGGGCGAAACCAAACAGGTCTCGGAATGCACCGCCGCTGGTGATGTCGTACGCGAAAATTTTCGGATCATGGCTAGCCGGGATGAGCGCAGGATCGGTGATCTCGCGCACATATTCATCACGCAGGCTGCTGCCTGCGGCAAAGATCTCCTGACGCGCCGGCGCGCCTGCAGCGGAGAGCACAATCCGGCTGGCGGGCGTCCACAGGTCGAAGCAACGGCTCATGAAGACTGCGGTCTGGCTCTGACCGAGCGTGCGTGGATCAAACAGCTCCAAGCCCGTGGAAAAGGCCGTGCCGCCACGCCCAGGCCGTCCGCGTCCGATGTCGATGAGCCGTCCGTCCAGCGTGGTGAAGATTTCGCGGTAATCCTTCATGCCGCCGCGCGACGTGGCGTCCACGGGCTGCGGCGAGAGACGGTCATGAAACATCTCCGTGCTGAATGCGGCCAGCGGCCGGTCTTTTTCCGCGTAACGCAGCCGCGTCATGCCGGTGTAGCCGGGCACGTAGAGCCAGAGCGCGTCGTCATGTCGTGCCCACATCATGTTGTAGGGCCCCAGGCCGACCTGGGCGGGCAACTGCGTCGCTGTCGTGCCGCTGCGCAGGGGCAGGTAGCGTTTGAAGACCTTGCGCTCCGTGGCGCGTCGCGAGAAATCGAGCTTGGAGAAGTAGTAGCCGTACTCGCAGACGCCGATGGCCTGGTCCGCCTCGCCAGGAATCGGCGTGATGCCGTAGGCGGGTCCTTGCGACAGGCCGTTCAATGCGGCGGCGAGCTCGCCATGGCGCGTGGCGTCGGCTTTGATCTTGGCGGCGATGTCGAAGCGCAGCTTGAGCTCGCCGGACGGCGCGCCTTCGAAGGTGCTGCGGTAACGGCCATCACTGCCGACCAGTTGCTCCTTCGTGGCTCCTGGAAGGATCAAAGCGAGCGCGGCGCGGCTCATGACGCACTCGCCATAATCAAAGCGCAGGAACTGCCGGCCACTGCTGCCGACATTGATGCGGCGCTGCTGCGTGAGGCCGTTCTGAGTGATGACCTCACCTGTGGACAAGGGACCGCCGCCAGTCGTTAAGCGGCCCACGTTTCCTTTCGCATCGAATTCGAGACGCCACGGCCCGCCGTGATGCAGCGGGGCTGATTGGAAATAGATGCCGCCCTGCGTGGCCACTGGTGCCAGTATCTTGCGCGAGAACTCGCCGACCGGCACCTCGCCGTCGTAGAGCGCATTCGGCGCGCCAGGCCAGCAGCCCGCGTGCAGACGGATGTCCGCGCCGAAAGCCGCCGCGTCGTTCCAACCTTCCTGCGGCACCGAGATCACACCGCTGCACACCTCGAAGCTGCCGTTCGGCGTTTTCACGCGGTAGTTCCGCGCGAAGACGATGTAAACGCGGCCATGCGCACAGAGCAGCTCGCCGAGATCTGCGTCCCATCCACGCGTCCAGCCTGCCGCGGGCGGGATGAGCCGGCTGCATGCCTTCATGAAATCCACTGGCGGCTGCTCGAACTTGCGCGTGTGCGGATTGTACCGCGCCAGCCATGCGCCTTTGGAAATGTTGGTGAAGTATATGCGCCCCTGGTCATCCACCTCCGCGCTCTGTCCGCCCTGCATCAATCCGCCGGACGATTCACCGAGCATGCGCAGTCCTGCGGGAGTCTGCTCATCCGTCGTATGCACCGCGATGTCATTGAGCGTCAGCGTGGCATCGCCGGTTTGCGCGAGCCATTCGCGTTGCAACGGCACTTCGACGAGAAACTTCCACCAGTGCCGCACCTGCATCGTGGCCGCGTCACACACGGCCTTGCGATACGAGAAGTAGAGGCTGCACCGTGTCGCATCATCCGGCGCGGCCGTTTGGCGCGAGACGACGACGTAGTTTTGCGATCCCAGCACCGGCAGATCGCTGTCGGAAAAGACGGGATAGGTGATGTCATTGGCCGAAACGATGCGCGCCGGTGGCACCAGTGTTTCGTGCCGCAGTCCGGACGTGTCCGGCAATGCGATGAGCGGTGTGTCGCTGGCTGGCATGGCCCGTCCACGCTCGATGGCGGCGCTGGTGCTGGTGGCCCGAGGCAGATGAGAAACCGGAGGCAATTCAGGCACGGGACTGACGCGTTGGGTGTGAACCGCTCCGCCATCGGCGCTCTTGATCTCAATGGCGGCGCTCCTGCACGGCCCGTTTCCCTTCAAATCGACGACCAGGGCGCCCGGCATGACGGGATCGGCCATGTCCACCGTGAAATGGCGCTCGCCTGCATCGCCGACGAGCGTGATGCAGGCATCCAATCGCGAGTGCGACTGCCGCAGCACGTCCAAACCGCCGATTTGAATGATCAACTCGTCACCACTGCGAAAAATGGCGTTTTCCGAGGCCTGGACGCTGCGAAGCGGAAGAACCGGCGTGGATGCGATGACAAGGAGAAGGAGCGATTTCATGGCGGTCACTCGTAGAGGAAGTCGTGCTGGCGGAGGAGATAGGTCACCACGGCACGCCAGGCACGCACGGTGTAGTGGGGATCAGGAACAGGCTGTTCGAGGCCTTGTCGGCAAAAGTAGTTCTCCTCGGTGTCGTGACGTTTGGCGGCGGCTTCCTTCACGATGTCGGCGAAGAGTTGCAACGTGCGCCCCACCTCTGCGGCTTCCGCACGACCGAGAATGCGCTGGTGCAGGTGAGTGATGGTGTTGCGAATCTTCGCATCGTTCTCGGGGATTCCGGGAACGACATCAGGCTCAATGTGCGGGAAAAGCAGGCGCTTTGCTGCCGGTCGGCTGAAATCGAGCGCGGTTTCTTTGCAGGCGACGTCGTTGGACAGGATGCGTTGCAGCGCTCCCATCGCGCCACTGGGATCGGCGGCACGTTCGGTGACTTCCTTCGAATCAATGCCGCCGTAGAGCATGGCGAGCTGGTCATTGAGCTTGCCCCAAGGACGGCCAAACACGGCGGCGACTTTGCGCTCGACCTGTTCGGGCGCGAGCATGCGTACGATGCCGATGTCATCGAGTTCCGCCTTTCGCTCGGGGTTGATGGCGACGGTGGTGAGTCCGTCGGCACGGTAGAAGTCGGTGGCGACCCAGTCTTTGAACACCTGTTTCAAATGAAAGCCGTTCTTCGCAAAGCGTGCCGCGATGGACTCAAGCAGCGCGCGCTGTTCCTGGTGCGCGCGGTGCCTAGCCGTAAACAGCGGATCATCGAGGTCTTTCGGCGGCAGCAACACTTTGCGGCCCGTGATGATGTAATAGACGTGCTCGACCATCGCGACGGCGAAGCGCGGGTCTTTGATGGTGCGCTCGCCGAGCCATTGCAAGGCACGCCAGCGGTCAGTCGCGGGCAAGCCCACACCTTCATAGCCAGCGCCGAACATGTCGGTGAACCAGCCTTCCTTGCGCTTGCCATACACGCCTTGCTCCGCGAAGCGCCAGTAGTCCTGAAACAAGCCCGCGAGAGGATCGAGCGTCTTGTGGCACACGACGCACTCAGCGGCCTCCATGGTCGGCACTTTGTATTTCGCCGTCGCCGCTGCTGCATCCGAGACACGTGCGGCGAGTTCCAGCACATCGACACCGAGGAAGTGCTGGTAATACATGCGCGCGCGCAGCCGGTTTCGGTTCGTTTCAGTCGTCGGATAGCGGCACAGGTATTGGAAGGTGCTGAGCAAGCCCGCGTGCGGATAGAAGCCGGTCGCCGACTCCTGGTCCTGCTGTTTGGCACGACCCTTCAGCGCCTTGAGCTTCACGGGGATGTATTCAAATGGATCGTCCACGTTCTTGAACTTCGCTTTCATCTCCTCGAAGACGCCGTAGCCGCGCGCGGAGTAGGGCGTGACCATGATGTAGTCGGCGGTGACGATCTCGGTGAAGGGCTTGTCGTTGCGCACGATGTGCTCGATGAGCCGCATCGGCTCTCCATGGATGGCCTCACGATATTGATTGGCGAGCTTGTAGCCTGCCTGCCTGCGCTCCTTCTCGTCCTTGATGTGGCTGAGGTCGTGCTTCTGATACCACAGCCGGGTCTTTTCAAAGTGATCATACGACAGGGACGTCTCCGCGTTGCCGTCGGCTCCCAGGGTGAGGAAGATGTCATTGAAGCCCTCGCGCAAACGGTCGTAGAACGCGTCCTCCTTCATCACGCCATCAAGCACCGTGGAAATCCCGTCTGGTTTGCCGAGCGATTTCAAATCCGCATCGGATGGCAGCCGTCCTGCGAGCGATAAAGTCACCCGCCGCAACAGGCGCTGGTCATCCAGCATCGACACACCCGCGAAGAACGGCGGTGCGTCTTTGGCGGCCACGGCAGGCTGCGGTCGGTCGATTTGCCGAACAAATTTTTCGAGAACGCGGTAGCCGACGGAGTCCGGCTTGAGCACCTCCTCGCCCTCGTGATCGAGCTTGCCCGTGGCTTTGAGCAGCAAACGCGAACCGCCATCCTTCAGCGACTTCGCCATGCGCGTGAACGCGGCTAGGTTGTGAATCTGTGAAACGTGGCGGGCGGGAGTTTGATCGCGCGTCGGGTCTTGCAGCACAAATTTGCTGTCCTTGGCATCCCCGCCGTCCTTGTGGCATTTCAGGCAGGAATGAACGCCCACCTTCGGCCAGACTTCCGCGTTGAAATAAGTGTCAGCATGCGCGGAGAGGATCAGCGGCATGATCATCAGGGACAATGCTGGCAGAAAACTGGTGGATCGTTTCATTGAGCAGTCATCCAAACGAACACGGACTGAGTTACTTTCCGTGGCAACACAGCTCGATTTCGTCCCGTAGGTTTACGCCCCCATGAAGCTGACGCCTATTGTTTTTCTTTGTTCCCTCGCTGTGACCGCTCGCGGAGCAGACGCCGTGCTCACGTTTGAAAAGGACGTGCGGCCCATCGTGAAGGCGCACTGCACGCACTGCCATGGCGAGGAGGAAAAGCCAGAGGGCGGCTTGGATCTGCGGTTACGCCGCTTCATGGACGAGATCGTCGTGCCAGGGCAGCCGGAGAAGAGCAAGCTCGTCGAGGTCATTCGCAGCGGGGAGATGCCGGAGAAGGGTGAGCCGCTCAAGGCGGCGCAACTGGCCGTCATCGAGCAATGGATCGCGCAGGGCGCGAAGACGGCGCGGCCGGAGCCGCTGGTGCTGGCTCCGGGGCCGATCATTTCGGACGACGACCGCGAGTATTGGGCTTTTCAGCCGGTGCAACGGCGTGCGGTGCCGGTGAATGCCGATGCGAAAAAGCTGCGCACGCCGGTGGATGCCTTCGTTTTGGCGAAGCTGCGTGAGAAAGGGCTCGATTTCGCACCCGAAGCGGATCGGCGGACGCTGATTCGGCGTGTGACGCTTGATCTGACCGGCCTGCTGCCCACGCCGGAGGAGGTGGAGGCATTTGTCTCAGATAAGTCGCCGCTGCCCTATGAGCAGCTCGTGGAGCGCCTGCTGGCGTCGAAGAACTACGGCGAACGCTGGGCGCGGCATTGGCTGGATGTGGTCGGTTACGCGGACTCGAACGGCTACTCGGAGGCGGACAGTGTGCGGCCGCAGGCGTGGCGCTATCGCGACTATGTGATCCGCGCGATGAATGAGGACAAGCCCTGGGATGAGTTTATCCAGGAGCAGCTCGCGGGCGATGAACTCGCCGGTGCGACGCATGCGGACTATCAGCAGGCAGTGCTCGATTCGCGCCGCACGGACCAGCTCATCGCTACGGCGTTTTTACGCATGGCACCCGATGGCACAGGCGATGCGCCGGATGATGCGAAGCTCGCGAAGAACCAGGTGGTCGCCGAGCAGATGAAGATCATGACCTCGTCGCTCATGGGTATGACCGTGGCCTGCGCGCAGTGTCACGATCATCGCTACGATCCGATTACACAGGCTGATTATTACCGCCTGCGCGCCGTGTTTGATCCGGCCTACAACTGGGAAGCCTGGCGCGCACCGGCGCAGCGGCTGTATTCGCTCTACACGCCCGAAGAGCGCGTGAAGGCCAACGAGATCGAGAAACAGGCGGGCGACATCAACCGCGAGGCACAGGCGATGAGCAAAAAATTCCTCGATGAGATCTTCGAGGTCGAGATCAAGAAGGTGCCGGAGGTCGAGCAGGCCGCTTTCCGCATCGCACGCGACACGCCGAAGGAGAAACACACGCCGGAGCAGAAGGCGCTGATCAAAAAGTATCCCTCCGCGCTGGCGACCTACTCGCTGAACCTGTACGATCAGAAGAAGCAGGATATCGTGGACGCGAAGGTGGCTGAGGCGACGAAACTGCGTGCCACGAAGCCAGCGGAAGGCTTTGTGATGGCGCTGACGGAAGTGAAAGGCCAGATGCCGGTGTCGAAACTTTTCAATCGTGGCGATCACGATCAGCCGAAGCAGGCGGTGATGCCGGGTGAGTTGAGCATCCTCGCCAGTCCGCAGATCGAGCCGTTCAAGCCGGTGCCGGTGAGCAGCGGCTCCAGCGGTCGTCGTCTGGCGTATGCGCAGTGGCTTACCAGCGGCAAACATCCGCTCACAGCGCGGGTGTTGGTAAACCGCTTCTGGTTGAACCACATGGGTCGCGGGATCGTGAGCACGCCGGGCGATTTCGGCCGCTTAGGCGAGCTGCCCACGCATCCCGAGCTGCTGGACTACCTCGCGGATGAGTTCGTGAAGAGCGGTTGGAAGCTGAAGCCGCTGCATCGCCTCATCCTGCTCAGCAACGCGTATCGCCAGTCCTCGGTAAACGACGCCTCGCTACACGCCGATCCCGAAAACAGGCTCTACGCGCGCTTCAAACTGCGCCGCATCGACGCCGAGACGCTGCGCGACTCCCTGCTCGCCACCACCGGCACGCTGGTGCAGACCAGCTACGGCCCGCCCAGCGGCATCGGTCGTGATCCGCAGGGTCGTGTCGTCACCGGCATCGACAAAGGCACGATCACACTGAACAAGGTCGATCCTGGCGGCGCGGACGATTTTCGCCGCTCGATCTACGTGCAGGTGCGCCGCAGCAAGCCCGTGACCGTGCTCGACACCTTCGATGCGCCGACAATGAGCCCGAACTGCGAGATGCGCGCGCAGACCACCGTCGCGCCGCAGTCCCTGCTGCTCATGAATGACACCTTCGTGCTCGAGAATTCGCAGCGCCTCGCGGATCGCGTCGCCAAAGAGCATCCCGGCGATCTCCGCGCGCAGATCGCCCGCGCATGGCAACTTCTCTACGGCAAAGCCGCCACCGAGGCCGATCTCACCCGCAGCCTTGCCTATCTCGATGAGCAGACTCAGGCGCTCACGCAATACCATCACGACATCCAGCATCCGAAGGGCGTCGTCCCGAATCCGCCGCAAGAGGCCATGGCCAGCCTGTGCCAGATCTTGTGCAGCTCGAACCGTTTCCTCTACGTCGAATGAACCGCCCTCAGCTCTGCTCCCGCCGTCACTTCCTGCATGCCAATGGCTACAGCCTTGGCACGCTGGCGCTTGCCTCCTTGTTGGAGCGCGATGGACTGCTTGCCGCGCCGGTGAAACCGGTTCTCGACACGAGCCTGCGTTACGACCTGACGCCGAAAAAGCCGCATTTTCAACCACGGGCGAAAGCGATGATCTCGCTGTTCATGATGGGTGGACCGTCGCAGATGGACCTGTTTGATCCGAAGCCGATGCTCACGAAGTATGACGGGCAAAAATTTCCCGGTGAGATCAAATACGACAACCTCGCGCAGGCGTCGTCGAAGTGCTTCGGCTCGCCGTGGAAGTTTGAGAAACGTGGCGAATGCGGCATGGAGATCAGCGAGCTGCTGCCGAACCTGAGCAAGGTGGTGGATGAGATCACGCTGATCCGTTCGATGACTTCGGGAGTGAGCAATCACGCGCAGGGGCTGTATGCGATGAATGCGGGCCGCTCGGTCGCGGGTCGCCCCGCGCTCGGCTCCTGGCTGACGTATGGCCTCGGCAGCGAGACGGACGAACTGCCCGCCTACATGGTGCTCTCGCATCCCAGCGGCCTGCCCACGTTCAGCGGCGAGCATTTCACCAATGGCTGGCTACCCTCATTGTTTCAGGGGACACTCGTGCGCGCCATTGAGCCGCGTATCTTGAATCTCGATCCGCCGCCTTCGCTCGCGGGTGCGCCGCAGCAGCGCCAGCTCGATTTGTTGAAGGCATTCAATGAGGACCATCTCGCGCAGCATCGTGGCGAGCTCGATTTGCAGGCGCGCATCTCCAGCTACGAACTCGCCGCGAAGATGCAGACCGCCGCCAAGGAGGCGCTGGACATCACCAACGAGCCCGAGCACATCAAAAAACTCTACGGCGTCGATAACCCGGCCACGAAGGACTACGCCACGCGCTGCATCATCGCGCGGCGTCTCGTCGAGCGTGGTGTGCGCTGTGTGCAGGTGCTCAATTCGGGGCAGTCATGGGACCAGCACAGCTCGCTCATCACCTCGCTGCCGAAGAATTGCGAAGCCACCGATCAGCCCAGCGCCGCGCTGCTCATCGACCTCAAACAACGCGGCCTACTCGATACCACCGTCGTTCACTGGGGCGGCGAGATGGGACGTCTCCCTGTGTTGCAAAACGACGCGGGTCGCGAGAAATGGGGCCGCGATCACAACACCTACGGCTTCAGCATGTGGATGGCCGGTGGTGGCTTCAAAAAAGGTCACGTTCATGGCGAGACCGACGAATTCGGCCACAAGGCCGTCATCGACGAAGTGAAGCACTACGACTACCACGCCACGCTGCTGAAGACCTTCGGCCTCGACCACACCAAGCTCACCTACAAGCGCAACGGCCTCGCCGCCTCGCTCACCGACAATCAGGGCGCGAAGGTGGTGGATGGCTTGCTCGCCTAGTTTGCGATCTGCACGCAACTGTCATGACCGCCGCCGACCCGAATCCGCAGAACCGGTCGGCGACATGGAAGTGGACGATTTGCGGCCTGCTGCTGCTCGCCTCGGCGATCAACTACATGGACCGCCAGACGCTGGCGAACGCGGCGGTGCGCATCACGAAGGAGTTTCAGCTTTCGCAGGAGCAGTATGGCAACATCGAGGCCGTGTTCGCCTACGCCTTCGCGGCGGGTTCGATCGTGTTTGGCTGGCTGGCGGACCGCTTCTCGGTGCGCTGGCTCTACGCCATCGTGCTGACGATGTGGTCGATCGCCGGACTGATGACGGGTTTTGTACACAACGAGCAGGAACTGCTGTGGTGCCGCATGGCGCTCGGATTCTTCGAGGCCGGGCACTGGCCCTGCGGCATCCGCACCACGCGGGCGCTGCTCGATGCCCGGGAGCGTTCACTCGGCAATAGCGTGCTGCAGAGCGGCACGTCCGTCGGCGCGATCATCACGCCGCTGATCATGAGCGTTCTCATGACTTCCGAACTCGGCAGTTGGCGCACGGCGTTTCAAGTCATCGGCGTCATCGGCTTTGCGTGGCTTTTTTTGTGGTTCGCTCTCGTGCGCAAGGCAGACTTGCCTGCGCCCGTTCGACTCAGTCAATCCGCCGACCAGGGCGATGGCGCCAGCTTCTGGAGTCTGATCTTTAGCCGACGCATGGCCGTCATCTTATTCGTCATCGCCTGCATCAACACGACCTGGCAGATCCTGCGTGCGTGGCTGCCGAAAATCCTGCAGGAAGGACGCGGCTACGCGGAATCCGAGACACTCTACTTCACCTCGGCTTGGTACATCGCGACGGACGTCGGCTGCCTCGGCGCGGGTGCGCTCGCGGTGTGGCTGGGCCGGCGCAAACTCTCCGTGCATGCCGCACGCGTGATCGTCTTTGCGGGCTGCGGCGCCTTGTGCGCCACCTGTGCGATCACACCGTGGCTCGACAAAGGCTGGGTACTGCTCGCTACGCTGCTGCTTTCCGGTGCCGGAGCGCTCGGCGTGTTTCCGCTGTATCACGCCTTCACGCAGGATCTTTCGGGGCGTCATCAAGGCAAGATCACTGGCATCGCCGGTGTCGTCGCTTGGGTGCTGCCCGCACAGGCGCAGAAGCTCTTCGGGGCGCTCGCGGATCGCACGCATTCCTTCGATCAAGGCCTCCTGCTCGCCTCTTTCCTTCCGCTGATCGCCACACTGCCGCTGTGGCGGTTCTGGGAGAATAAACCGGACACCGCCCGCACGCCATGAACCCGACACCCTGGTCACGTCGTTCCTTTTTGCTCGGCAGTGTCGCGGCTGCGAACGCATCGCATGCAGCGGCCGCTCCAGCGCGCAAAAAGATCGCGCTCATCGCCACCGCCGTGTTTGAGAAATCGCACGCTCAGCACTTCATCGACCGCTTTGCGCTCGGCTATGCTTGGGCCGGTGAGTGGCGGAAGCCGGAGGTCGAACTCGTTTCGCTCTATGTCGATCAATTCAACGATGACGAACTCGCCCGTGGCCGCTCGAAGCGCTACGGCATTCCGATCCACCAGAGCATCGCCGATGCGATCACGCTCGGCACCGGCAAGCTAGCCGTCGATGGCGTCGTCATCATCGGCGAGCACGGCGACTATCCAGTGAACGAAAAAGGCCAGACGCTCTACCCGCGCTTCGAGTTCTTTAAAGAAGTGGTCAAGGTCTTCGAAGCCAGCGGACGCAGCGCACCTGTCTTCAACGACAAGCATCTCTCCACGGACTGGAAGCGCTGCGTCGAGATGGTCGCCGATTCGAAGCGTCTGAAATTCCCGTTTCTCGCGGGTTCTTCATTGCCCGTCACGCGACGTCTTCCCGCGATCGATCTGCCCTGGGGCACGCCGCTGTCTGAAAGCGTCTGCGTCGGCTACGGCGGTGTCGAGAAATACGACTTTCACGGCCTCGAAACCGCCCAGTGCATGTCCGAGCGTCGTCGCGGCGGCGAAGTCGGCATCACGAGCGTGCGTGCTTTGCGCGATGACCGAATGTGGCAGCACGTCGCCGGTTTGAAGCAAACGCAGCGCCTTCTTCTCGCCGCGCTGAGCCGCAGCCACACCTTGCCCGTGAAAGAAGGCTATCCATCAGATGCGATCAGCTTCGACTGGGCGCGCCGCAACTTCCCCGACGCCTACGCCTACTTCATCGAACACCGCGACGGCTTCCGCACCACGCTCTTCATGCTTGGCATTCGCGACTTCAATTACGCCGGCCTCAACAGCGAAACGGGCGAGATCACCTCCTGCCAGATGTACCTTCCGATGCCGGGTTCAAGTGCAACCACAGCAGACTTCTTCAATCCGCTTGTTCATCACATCGAGCGCATGGTGCTCGACAATCGCGCGCCTTATCCCATCGAACGCACGCTGCTCACCTCCGGCATGGTCATCGCCGCTGTTGAATCGTTGTATCGGGATAGCGAAGTCATCGATACCCCCGAGATGGAAGTGCGGTACACGGCACCTCAGGAAGCCACTTTTTGGCAAGAGTGACGTAACCTGCATGGATAGGCGCAAGACCGACGTTTTATGCACACATGAAAGCACTGCTATTCTTTCTGCTGTTCTCCGTCAGCGCCCTCGCGGCGAAGCCGAACATCGTCTTCATCTTTGTCGATAACTTCGGAAACGGCGATCTCGGCTGTTTCGGGTCCAAGCTGCATCGCACCCCAAACGTGGATAAGCTGGCGGCGGAGGGGACGAAGTTCACCAGTTTCTATGTGGCCAGCGGTGTCTGCACGCCGAGTCGGGCGGCGCTGATGACGGGTTGTTATCCGCGCCGGGTGAACATGCATGTGAGCGACACTGGCGGCGCGGTGCTGCAGCCGGTGGCGCACAAGGGGCTGAATCCGGCTGAAACGACCATCGCGGAAGTGATGAAAGGCGCGGGTTATGCGACGATGTGCATTGGTAAATGGCACTTGGGCGACCAGCCGGGATTTTTACCGACGAAGCAGGGGTTCGATGATTTTTTTGGCATCCCCTACAGCGATGACATGACGAAGGATAAGAAGCCCGATGTGTGGCCGGAACTGCCGTTGATGCACGGCGAAAAGGTGATCGAAGCACCGGCTGATCGTGTTCATCTGGTGAAACGCTGCACGGAGGAGGCGGTAAGGTTCATCGAGAAGCATGCGGCGGAGCCGTTTTTCCTCTATGTGCCGCACACGATGCCTGGATCGACGCAACATCCGTTTTCGAGTGTGAACTTTCGCGGTAAGAGCGCCAATGGCGAGTATGGCGACTCGGTGGAAGAGCTGGACTGGAGTACCGGCGAGATCATGGCCGCGTTGAAGCGATTGAAATTGGATGACAACACGCTCGTGGTCTGGACCTCGGACAACGGTGCTCCACGCCGCAATCCGCCGCAGGGCAGCAACGCGCCGTACAGCGGCTGGGGCTACGATTGCAGTGAAGGGGCGATGCGCATGCCCTGCATCATGCGCTGGCCGGGAAAAATCGCCGCTGGTGCGGTGAATGACGCGCTGTGCTCCACGATGGACATGCTGCCGACCTTTGCGGCGCTGGTGGAGGCCAAAGCGCCCGCGCAAAAAATCGACGGCCATGACATTCGCCCGATCTTGTTCGATGCAGCAAGCACCAAGTCGCCCTGGGATGACGATGGCTTCTGCTACTACCGCATGGAGCAGCTCCAGGCGGTGCGAGCCGGTGATTGGAAGCTCTACCTGCCGCTCGCGGGCAAATTCGCCAATTTGCAGCGCAAGGGTGAGCCGGCGAAACTGGGACTCTATGACGTGCGGCATGATGTCAGTGAACAACATGAGGTTTCCGCCGAGCATCCCGACGTGGTCGAGCGGCTCAGCAAGCTGGCTGAAACAGCGCGTGCTGACGTTGGTGATGTGGACCGGCCAGGAAGCGGCCAGCGCGAGGCCGCCTTCGTGGAGAAAGCGGCGGCGCTCTTGCCTTGAATGCAATCGCCTGCTGTGATGTGGCATGACTCGTGGCAATCGCTCCCTCAGCATCCTGATTTTCGTCATCTTCGGCGGCATCATCGTGCCGTTCGTGATCTGGGGCGCGCGGTTTGATGCGGCGCTGAGTCTGGAAGGGACGCGCGAGTGGTTGGAGGGCTATGGTAACTGGGCTTGGCTGGCGGGCATTGTACTGTTGATCGCGGACATCGTGCTGCCGGTGCCTTCGACGGTGGTGATGTCGGCGCTGGGCTGGATGTATGGCTGGTGGCTTGGCGGCTTGATCAGCGCCGCAGGTTCGTTTCTAGCAGGCGCGGTGGCCTACGTGGCTTGCCGCTGGCTGGGACGCGGTGCGGCGCGCTGGATCGCGGGTGAAAGCGGCCTGCGGCGTGCTGAGGAGATTTTTGCGACGCGCGGCGGCTGGCTGGTGGCGCTGTCACGCTGGATGCCGGTGCTGCCGGAGGCGGTGGCCTGTCTCGCGGGGCTGGCGCGCATGCCGCCGCGCGTGTTTTTTCCTGCGCTGGCCTGCGGCTCGGTGCCGGTGGGTTTTGCCTTCGCGTTGATCGGCCATCTCGGTCATGACGAGCCTGTGTTGGCCATCATCTTGAGCTGCGCCGTCCCCGTTCTGCTCTGGCTGGCGGCGGCGCGGGTGCTGCGGCGTTAAGGCATCTCGCTCAAACCAGCAGCCTGGGCCGCAAGGCGCGCGTGCTTGATCATTTCACGACGGATGAGCCACAGACTGAGCGGAATGAACACTGCGCCGATGCTGATCCCCACTGCGCCAAGAATCAGCAGTGTGTGCAACCCGGCGGCCATCAAAATTGACGCCACGATGAACCATAGCAGCAGGTTCCATCCCAGACTGCGCCGGATGCGCAGGATCAAGCGCACGCGCGTGAGGCAGCGGCCGTCGGCGTGATATTCCGTCACGCTTAAATAGGCGCGTGACAGCTCCGCCGACGGCCAGGCTTCGAGATCAAACCAGCGCCAGCCATCATCCTCGCGGTAGAGGATGTGCGCAGCCTTCAGTGTCTTGCGCAGCTCCTCTAACCAGACATCACGCGTGCAGCCAGTGTCGCTCCAAAAGCGCAGTGTGCCGAGCGTGAGCGCCGTTTTATGCGGGCGGCTGGGCGGCATGATGTCCGGCAGCAGGGGCTGCCAGCTTGGCCGTGCGCCGAGGCTGAGCATGCCGCGCAGCCGCGCCCATTCACGCACGATGGGCTGCCAGAAACTCAGCCAGCAGAGCAACACGCGGTTACGCAAGCCGTGCAGACACGCGGCGGCAGCATTGCGCGAACTCACTCGCCATGCGGACCACAACGCGAACAGCAGCAGCGCTGCCGCGATCCAGGGCTGCTGCAACACGAGTGCGAGCAGCAGCAGCGCGATCCACAGCAGTCCGGTGAACCATTCCCACCAGCGGAACGACGATGACGCGTAGATCACCTGAAACGCGCCATGGCCGAACGGGCCGTGAAAAATGCTGCCCTCCACCGGATGATCCGCTGGCAACTGGTCGCCATAGATGCCGCCGCGCCAGCGTGCGCCGCCCAGTGGGCCAAAGCGTGCGGGATGCGTCTTCATCAGCAGCGCCTCAGCGTGGCCGTAACCGCGTTGTTGGTTCAAATACGCCTGCACCGTGAAGCGGCGGTGATGCCACACCATCGCCCCTGGCACAAAACGCAACACGCCGTGCTCGCGGAGCCGCCAGCACACGTCCACATCATCGCCCGCAGTTTTGAACTCAGCGCGGAAACCACCGATGCGCTCTAGCGTGGCTTTGCGGATCGCCAGATTGCAGCCAGGCAGGTGCTCGGCCTCGGTGTCGTTCAGCAGCACATGCGCGGGCGCTCCGGGAGCGGCGGCCACCACGCGTTCGATGTGATTGCGTGGCGGCGGCGGAATGTTCGGCCCGCCTGCGGCCACGACGGTCTCATCGTTGAAAGCTTGGCTCAAATGCAGCAGCCAGTCACGCTGCGCGATGCAGTCATCGTCCGTGTAAGCGAGAATGGAACCCGTGGCGAGCTGCGCGCCCAGATTGCGCGCCACGCTGAGTCCGGCGTGCTCTTGAAACTGGTAGTGAACCCGCGCAAAATTTTTGGCGATCGCCGCCGTGGCGTCGCTTGATCCATCATCGATCACCCAAACCCCGTAGTCAGGGTAATTCAGCGCCATCAACGATTCGAGGCAGGCGGGCAAGGTGTAGCCGCCATTGTGGGTGCAAACGATGACGGAAATACGCGGCGGGGGGGCTGGCGGAGCGAGTGGGGAATCGAACCCGCGCATCCATTCACAGGCAGGCCGCTCATTTCTCTCGCTATCCACGATGCCAAAGCGCCAGTCGGTGACTGCCCGACCGCCGCGCTGCCATTCATCGGTGTAAGCAAACCACACACCGCCTGCGGTGCCGCCACGCAGCAGACAATCATGCTGCCAGCGCATGACCTCGGCCTGTTTTTCCGCTCCATGTGCGGCCACATCGAGACCAAACTCGGTGATGAGCAGCGGCTTGTTGCCTGCGAGATTGTGCAGACGTGCCAGGCAGGCACTGAACGCCTCTCGCGTCTCGAGATACACGTTCACCGCCAGGAAGTCCGCATTGCGTGGCACGAGATACTCGGTGGACGGATAGGTGGCATAGCTGACGAGCGTCTGCGGCGCATGCTGCCGCGTGATGGTGATCAGCTTCTCGACGAAATCCCGCACCCGCTGCGGTCCCATCCAGCGCACCAGCGTTTTTTCGATCTCGTTGCCGACGAGAAACGCCGCGATGCAGGCATTGCCACCGAATTCCTTGGCCGCAGCCGCGATGCGCTCCTCAATGTGCCGGCACAGTGCGCTATCAGATAAAAAATCGACGTGATCGGTCCAAGGAATGCCGACAAACAGCCGCAGGCCATGCGCTTCAGCCTCACGCAGCACGGTTGGAGTGGGCAGCTCGTAAATTCGCAGCGTGTTGCAGCCGAGGGAGGCGATGTGGCGCAGGTCTTCGGCCAGCCGTGGGTCCTCGGGGAACGGCTCGTCGCGTGAATTCGGTTTGAACGGGCCGTAGCTGACGCCACGCATGAAAAACGGCGTGCCATCGGCCAGTTGCAGAAATTTCCCCGCTGTCACGACTCGCGCCATGGGAGTCACGGGCGAAGGGTCGGGGAACGGCGAAGTGGCAGACATGCGAAGGGCGAAGATGAATCACAGACGCGCCCAAGGCCAGCCGGATTCGGCATGCGCTGCAATCAGGGCTGTTTTTCCGGTGGCTCCGCAGGCGTGTCCTTGACTTCCATCTCCACCCAGCCGTCGCCCTCACGCTCAATGCGGCAGCTGTTGACGATGAAAACAAGGAGCAGGCCGATGATCGCGACACTGGCCTCCAGAATGAACGGCGTGGTGAAGAAGGCGAACAAGTAGGCCAGACCCTGTCCCACGATCTCCCGCACAGTTTCATTGATATAAGCAGCCACCGCGACGGCCACCACGAAGGCCAGCGACCAGATCAGTGTTTCCAGCCACCAGTGTGACTGCTTTGCAGGAGGATTGTCAGGCGCAGGCATGGGAAATCAGTCGATGCGCTCCGTTTTGCGCACAAAAATAGGTCCCGTTTGCGCTGGTTGTGCGGCGACTTGGGAGGCGGGTTTTGCCACCACCACCTCGGGCTCATCGTCTTCCACCGGCAGCGCTTTCAACGCCGCAGGCTCCACCTGGCTCTGTGTTTCCGCCACATGCATGCCCCACATGGCCGCACCGGTGAGGATGATCACAAAGACCACGATGGCCGCTGGCAGCGGCGATTTGATGGACCGCACACGACTTGCGGCAGGCGCGGTGATGCGTTCTGTCCGCTCGGCGCGGTCACGTAGCCACGGTCCTTGGGAGCGCGTGAGATAACGGTAGTCACGCTCACCACCGAGGGCGCCTTCCGGCAGTTCATCCAGCATCATGGCGGCATCCACTTCGAGAAATTCACTGTACTGGCGGATGAAGGAGCGCGCGTACGTCATGCTGCCGAAGGCGGCGATGTTGCCCGACTCCAGATAACGCAGTCGCTGCGCCGGGATGCGCGTCTCATGCGCCGCGTCCTCGATGGACAAGCCGCGTTGTTCGCGCGCGGCTGTGAGCATTTGTCCGAAAGTGGCTGTCATGATTGGGGCGGGATGAGGTAAGTGTGACACTTCCGGCAGCGGATGCGATGAATTTTTTCCGCCCGCCGTCCGCCGCTAATGACGGAAAACAACGCAAGCCCGCGTCTAGAGTTCTTGTAATCAATGCTGGCAAATCTAACATCTCCGCCATGCGCCGTCTCCACGAGACCCGTTTGAAGATTCGCAGTGAGTTGGAAGCCCCGCCTGCCTTGAGAAAATTTGGCAGCGGCTGGATCAGCAGCATGCTGGTGCAGGTACTGACGTGGCTGAGCTTCATGCCCGCCCAGACCGTGTTCAAACTCACCGCCTGGACGGAGTTTCGCGCCTGGGTGGCCGCCTTGCCGTTCCTTATTCAACTGATTGCCATCATGTTCCTCACAGATGAGCTAATTGCAAAACCCCTGAAAACCAACGCTGTTTAGGCTAAATGTGTTATCTGCCATAACTGATCGCAACACACAGCATTTGTAACATCGAAGGTGTGAGGTTTTGCAATTGGCTCAGATCTCGTGCAATACTGGGTGCATCGCCTGGTTCATCGCATCCCGGCGCTGTGGCGCTTCCACGCGGTGCATCACTCCGCGCAAAACATGGACTGGATGGCTGGTGCGCGGATGCACTTCCTCGAAATCCTCGTGCTGCGTGGCACCACCGTCTTTCCGATGATCCTGCTGGGCTTCACCCAGGGCGCGGTGAACGCCTATGTGCTGGTCGTGTATCTCTTCGCCACTTTCGCGCACTCGAACCTCGGCTGGAAGCTCGGGTTCTTCGAGAAATTCTTCGTCACGCCCCGCTTCCATCACTGGCACCACGGCATCGAGAAAGAGGCCATCGACGTGAATTTCTCGATTCACTTTCCGCTGTTCGACAAACTCTTCGGCACACACCACCTGCCCGAAAACAGCCGTTGGCCCGAAGGCTACGGCATCGGCGGAAGAAGTAATCACTCGTACTTCAATTGGACCGTCGCGATGCAGTCCGCATCCGAAGTGACACGCATCCACCGCGCCTGCACCACAGGTTCAAACGTGAGGCTTGTTGCCTCGCCGGGGGAGACCTCACGGGTTTGATAAGAGACCCACAAGCCCGTGCCGGTCAGGTCCAGCTCGATGGTGAAGTGAGCGGGAACGCTTTGATCGTGGCTCAGTGTCAGCGTGCGCTGGTCGTAGGCCCACATGATATACGGATCGCTCTTCTCGCCCTCTTTGACCTGCGTGTTCTTCCATGGCCCGCCCTCGCCGCGCGGTTTGCCGAGTTTCCACAGGTCATCAATGGCTCCGGCCCATAGCGCTGCTTTGCCATCGTCACTGCGGATGAGATGCTCGCTCGCGGGCGCATCCGGTTTCACGCCGCTCATGAGGAACATGCCGCGATAGCCGCCAAAGTCGGTCACGCGCAGGTCGTGCGTGCAAATCGGGCGGATCTTCGCAAAACCATCCGCGTTTTCGGCGGGCAGCTCGTAAAACGTGCCGCAGGCGCTCAGCATATCGCGCTCAGTGGCGACTTCGCGGCAGATGCGCAGTTCGCCTGCGTTCGTGGGCGCATCGTAGGCCGCGCTGGCACGCGGCAGCCGCCAGCGCCGGCCGCGATCATCGACGACGAGCACGCTGGCTTCGTCGAGCGTGATGACGTTCTGAGGTATCGCGACCTTCGCTTTCACAAACGCATGCGCAGGCTCGTCTTCGACCCGTTTCAGCTTCAAATCGTCTCCCATCTCGTAGTAGCCCGTGTCGGTCGCGAAACTCAGCGTGCGTTTGTTTTCACCACGCGGGCGAAACAGGCCGGTTTGGACGTTGTCGTCGCCAATCCGGGCGATGCCGTCGAACATCGCATCTGGCGTCGTTCCACGCGCATCACCGTTGGTGAGCGTGATGAGCACGCTGAAGTCGTCGCAGTCCTTTTCGGCCTTCACGCGGAGCCATTCGTCGTCGCCGCTGACTTCGAAGCGTTCGGACTCGCCGGTGCTGTGGTTGATGTACCACGCACTGCGGTGCTTCCATCCGGCGACGAGGAAGGGATCAGACACATCACCCGCCTTCACGCTTTCATGCAGCCACACCGCGCCGCTGGCATGCGCTGGGCCGAGTTTGTCGGGTGTCGCAGGACTCGTGAACCACAGATTCGATTGCGACTGACCCACGCTGTCGATACTGCCCTTCACCTTACGCTTGTTGAGGAACTCCGACTTCGCCGAATCATCGCAGCCGAAGACGAGACGATCATTCCAGCGGCAAAAATCGCCGATGACCTTCAGGTAGGCGCTGCGTGCGCGGATGCCGCTGGTATTGGCAGCCGAAAACGTGCGTGGAAAGCGCCAGAAGGCACCGTGCATCGTCATGAGCAGGTCATCTTCGCCAATGTCGCGAATGCGCGGCCACTCGGTGTTCCAGCCGTGCGCACCATCGTAGCTGTGGCTGACCTTGGGCAGACGAAACGACTGCCACTTGCCACCATCGAGCAGCATGAGGATGAGCGACTTCGCATCCCAGCCGATGCTCCACACGGGTGCGTTCGTATCGCTGCCGCTGATGCCGCCGGGGCCGGTGACTTCGGTGAATTGATTGCGTCGCACGAGTTGCCAGTCCTTGTCTCCTGTCCGCCATTCAGCGAGAGCGCCGCTGGGGGTCGTCGGGTCAGTGCGCACACGCGGGTCGTGATCGCCGTTGTTCGCGTAAATCAGTCGGCCTTGCGATGAATACAGCCCCTTGCCGTGATAGCCGAGCAGGCTGGAGCCATATTGGGCCAGCCGCGACACATCGGTGACACCCTTTTTGATGCCGTTGCCATCGCGGATGAGACCCTTCACCTCCAGCGTCTTCACATCCACCTCGTAGAGGCCCTCTTCCATCGTCGCGTAGTAGATTTTGCCGGCGGGATCGGTCAGATGGCGTGCATTGCCGGTGAGACGGCCCGGCATGATCTGCGACGGGATCACGCGCACCTTACGCTGCGTGTCAACGATGTAAGGCCCGATGAAAAGCTGCTGCGACTCCGGGTGAATCATCCGATTCGCTGGGGTGCCGCCCACGCTTTCCGGACGCACGATCTGTTTCAGCTCCGGCGTGACCTCGTAGAGCTTATCGCTCGATCCAAAGGGCAGATGCGGGCCGTAGGTGATGACCCACAGCCGGTCCGCCCACGGCACGACCGCGCCGGTGCCGCACTCGCCTTCGTTGTTGAACATGGCGAGTGAGGGATAGATACCGCTGACGTTGCGCGGCTCCTGCGCAATGGCGGCGCTGGCGAGAATCATGAGGAGGGGCAGGAAGAATTTCATCCTTGTCACATTGGGCGGTGAAAAAGCGGTTGCGAGTCGAAACTACTTGGCTAAATAGCCAAGTAGATGCCCATCAATAAAAAAGCCTCCGAACGCCGAGCCGCCGTGATCAAGGCCCTGGCACATCCGTCGCGGCTGCTCATCGCCGAGGCGTTGATGAAGGGCGAGATGTGCGTCTGCGACCTCAAAGACCTTGTCGGTGCCGACATGTCCACGGTTTCAAAGCACTTGACGCTCATGCGCGAGGCCGGTGTGCTGAACTGCGAAAAACGCGGGCTGAACATCTACTACTCGCTCGCCTGCGGCTGCCTCGGCGACTTCCTCCGTTGCGTGGACAAGCTGGCCTGCGGCGGCAAGAAAACCACCACCTGCTGCTGATTTCCCCATGAACATCACTGAATTCCTCTCCGAACTCCGCTCCCACGCGGACAAGCCGATCACCCTGGTGCTACCGGATGGCGGCAGCATCCCCGCGCACTTTCACATCACCGAGGTGGGGCATGTCATGAAGCACTTCATCGACTGCGGCGGCACTCGGCGCACGCTGGAGACTTGCCTGCTACAGACCTGGGTGCATGACGATGTGGATCATCGTCTCGTGGCCGGGAAGCTCGCCAAAATCTTCGATGCGGCGGGCGATGTGCTGCCGCATCACGAGCTGCCGGTCGAAATTGAATACGAAGACGGTGTCGTGGGCCAGTTCCCGGTGGAAAGCGCCGAGGTTATCGACGGCGTACTGGCCTTCCGCTGCGGCTGGAAGCACACGGACTGTCTCGCCCGAGGCATCTGCCTGCCGGGTGAATGCGCGCCCAAACCTGCGGCACAGGCCGCGCCGACGACCTGCTGCACCCCCGGATCGAAATGCTGCTGACATGAACAGGCTGCTCGCCGAACTGCTGGGAACTTTCACGCTCGTCTTTGCCGGGACGGGAGCCATCGTCATCAACGACGTGAGCGGTGGCGTGATCGGTCACGCGGGCATCGCGCTGACGTTTGGACTCGTCGTCATGACGATGATCTACACCTTTGGCGATGTCAGCGGCGCGCATCTCAATCCGGCCGTCACGCTGGCCTTCGCGGCGGCACGGCGGTTCGCGTGGCAAGACGTGCCAGGATTTATCGGCGCTCAAATTGGCGGGGCATGCCTCGCGAGCGGTGTTCTGCGGCTGTTGTTCCCCGCGCATGCCAAACTAGGTGCCACTCTGCCTGCTGGCAGCGCGATGCAGAGCCTCGTTTTGGAAATCATCCTGACTGCGATCTTGATGCTCGTCATCCTGCGCGTCTCCACCGGCGCGAAGGAGAAAGGCATCACGGCGGGCATCGCTGTCGGCGGGGTGATCGCATTTGAGGCGATGTTTGCCGGGCCGATCTGCGGGGCTTCCATGAATCCCGCGCGATCGCTCGCACCGGCGCTCGTGTCCGGGCGTTTCGAGCATCTCTGGGTCTATCTTCTCGCTCCCACTCTCGGCGCTTTGCTCGCCGTGCCGTTGTGTCTGGGCGTGCGTGATCCCGGCTGCTGTGGCGGCCAATGCGCGCCTGACGCGGACTAAAAACTCTCTCTTTTCCATGAAACCCCTCGTCCTCATCCTCTGCACCGGCAATTCCTGCCGCTCCCATCTTGCCGAAGGCATCCTGCGCTCCGTCGCAGGCGACATCCTCGAAGTCGCCAGCGCGGGTTCGAAGCCCGCCGGCTATGTGCATCCACTCGGCATCGCGGCGATGGCCGAAATCGGCATCGACATCAGCGCGCACACGAGCAAGCACATGAACGACTTTCTCGACCGCGATGTCGAGACGGTCATCACCGTCTGCGGCAATGCGGATCAGGCCTGCCCGATGTTTCCCGGCCAGCTCAACCGTCACCACTGGCCCTTCGACGATCCCGCTCATGCTACGGGCACCGAGGAGGAAATCCTCGCCGTGTTTCGCCGCGTGCGCGATGAGATCAACGCCGTGTTCACCGCGTATGCAGACGGGCGGCGGAATGCGATGAAGCGGGGCTGATCCTCACTTCCCGCTTTTCACATACTCCTCGCGGCTCAGGTTGCCGTTTTTGTCCGTGTCGAATCTCGGGAAGCGTTTCGGTGCCTCCTCGGGGGCGGGCTGGTTGACGAGAAACTCCTCTTTGCTGAACTGGCCGTCCTTGTTGGTGTCGCGTTTGTCGAAGGCGGCGCTGCGGTCGAGCTTTGGCTTCGTGGACGCGGCTTTTTTCGACTCGGACTTGTTAGAGATCTGTGGTTTCGCCTCCGGCTGCTTGGCGAGGATGCCGCGCAGTTCGGCGAGCACCTCGGGCTGGTCCATGGCGATGTTTTTGGTCTCCAGCGGATCGGTTTCGTAATCGTAGAGCTCGAACTCGGCGGTGTCGGCGCTGTCACCGGGTTTTTTCCACTCGACCATGCGATAACGGGCGGTGCGGATGGCGCGGCCGAGGATGGCGCTGCGTGGATAGACGTGCGTGATGCTTTCCCGCGTCTTCGCGGTGGGATCGGCGATGACTTTGGCAAAGCTGATGCCATCAAGGCCCTCAGGGACGGGCAGGCCGGCGAGTTCGGCGAGCGTGGGGTAGAGGTCCACGGTTTCGACCAGGGACGCTGTCTTGACACCGACGGCCTTGCCGGGCGCGGCGACGATGAGCGGGATGCGCGCGGCCTGCTCGTAGTTCGTGTGTTTGCACCAGAAGCGGTGGTCGCCGAGGTGCCAGCCGTGGTCGCCCCAGAGGACGATGATCGTGTTGCCGGCGAGGCCGGATTTGTCCAGCGCATCAAGCACGAGACCGAGTTGCGCGTCCATGTAACTGGTGGCGGCATAGTAGCCGTGGATGAGGCGGCGCGTCAGATCGTCGTCGAGATCACCCTTCTCCGGGATGTCGCTGTATTGGCGGAGTTCGCCGCCGAATTGCCCGGCATAGCTGGGCGCGTCTTCCGGGATCGTCGTGACCTTTGGCATCGGGATTTCTGCGCCCGGGTAGAGTTCCCAGTATTTCTGCGGGGCGATGAAGGGCAAATGCGGGCGGATGAAACCGACGGCGATGAAGAAGGACTCGTCGGGGTTCTGCGCAGCGTTTTGGAGACGCTTCACTGCATGGAGCGCCAACTGGCCGTCGCCGTAGAAATCGTCGGCCACATCAGCTTTCTCGGTCGCGGCACCACGATCCCCGTTGTTGCCGCTGCGTTGGACGTCGGTGCTTTCTTTGAGCGCATAGGTGGGAGCCTTCGGCAGCCAGTGCGGCACGGTCCACGAGGCCACGTCTTCGACATTGCCGTGCCCTTTGTGCATGATCTTGCCCATCGCCTCGGTGCGGTAGCCGCTGGCGCGAAAGTGCTGGGCGACGGTGATCGCATCCGGCACCGCTTTGCGGAAATTAGTCGGCAGATCGTAGATGCCGATCGTTTGTGGCCGCAGGCCCGTCATGAGCGAATTGCGCGAAGGTGAGCACACGGCCTGATTGCAATACGCGGCATCAAACTGCAAACCGCGTTTCGCAAGGCGATCCACGTTCGGTGTTTTCGCCAGCGTGTCGCCGTAGCAGCCGAGCAGCGGCTTCAAGTCATCAACGCAGATGAGCAGGACGTTGGGTTTCGACGCGGCGAAGAGCGCAGGGCTGAGGGCAAAGAGGAAGAAGGCGAGGCGGAGCATGAGGCGGTGATGAACGTGAGAGAATCGGGCATCTTACTGGCACGCAGACCAAGCTGGAGGCTTGAAAGAAGGTAGCCGGTGGTGAAACCACCGGTTTCCGCCGTCGCGACGAACTCCAGGCGTCCCGGCAGGGACGCGAGAAAGGTCGATCATGGAGTCCGCTATCGTTGACCCTGGATCTTCGAATGCCTCTCGCGCCCTTTCAGGGCGCTGCCTTGCACCCGCGTGTAAACCGATAGTTGCACCACCGGCTATTGTCTCCCGTCCCTCCGGGCCGCTCACTCCGGCAGCTTGTCGAAATGGAACTGGCAGCAGCCGAGGTCGAGGGTGTTGGCGTTGTTGGAGAGTTTTTCGCGGAAGGTCTGCGCGAGGGCGTAGATGCGCTGCTGGCCCTGCTTTTCGACTTCGACGAGTCCGGCTTCTTTGAGGACACGGAGGTGTTTAGAGACGTTGTAGGCAGTGACGTGAAGCACTTCGCAGAGTTCCGTCACGGGCTTCGCGCCGCCGATGAGCTGGCGCACGAGCCGTAGCCGTGTCGGCTCGCCCAGCGCACGCATGGCGCTGAGGCAGTCGAAAGAACGAGTCACGGTGCGTGATGGCATAGGGCGACGATTAGCAGAGCGCAGGAAACGCGCAAGAAGCCCGAGACGCGAGGGGTTGGAAAAAATACATTTGCCAATCGGCGCATATACGATAAAACACGCGCCGCCATGACAATCCCGACTTCTACCCAACAACCACGCACTCCAGGTATGCTGCTCGCTACCGGTGTATTCTTATCGTTGCTCTCCGGCTCCTTTGCCCAGGAGGCCAAGAAGGAAGACACAACCAGCCCGGTCGATCTCGGTGAGATCGTGATCTCCGCTCCGAAGCTCTCGAAGAGCCTGCTCGAATCACCGCTGAGCGCCACGGTCACGACGGGAAAAACGATTCAGGATGCCGACATGACCACGGTGAAGGATGCGGCCTTCTATGCGCCGAACACGTTCTTCACGGAGTTCAGCGCGCGCAAGCTGAGCAATCCGCGCTTCCGCGGCGTCGGTGGCTCGCCCATGAATCCAGGCGTCACGACCTATATGGACGGTGTGCCGCAGTTTAACGGTAATTCATCCAGCATCACATTGCTGGATGTGGCGCAGATCGACTTTGTGCGCGGCCCGCAGGCGGCGCTATTTGGCCGCAACACGGCGGGCGGCTTGATCAACATCACCAGCAACCGTCCTTCGCTGGATGCCTGGCATGGCTCTTTGCAGACGACCCTTGGGAACTACAATTCATACGACTATCGTGGCAGCATCACCGGGCCGCTGATCCAGGATCAGCTCGGGTTCAGCTTCGCGGGTGGCTACAATGAACGCGATGGTTATACGCGTAACACGACCAACGGCAGTGATCTCGACAGCCGCAGCTCCTATTTTGGCAAGACCCAGTTCCTCTGGACGCCGAACGATGACCTCGAAGTGCGCCTCATCATCGCTGGCGAGTCGGCGAGTGACGGCGACTACGCGCTGAACGATCTTGGACAATTGCGCGCGAATCCCCGCCGATCGGCGCGTGACTTTGTGGGCTACACCCAGCGCGATGTGCTGATGCCCACGCTCCAGATTATCTATCATGCTGACTTGTTTGATTTCACTTCCACCACTGGCCTGGTCTGGTGGGAAACTGAAGACGCCACGGACCTGGATTACTCCACGGCACAGTTCAATTTTCCGTTATCGCCTTCCTTCCTCACGCGCACCAACCATGAGCAGCAGACCACCTGGACACAGGAGTTCCGGTTCGCCAATCCCAAGGATAAGCCGGTGATTCTGAATGAATCTGCCAAGCTTGCTTGGCAGGCCGGGGCATTCTTCTTCCATCAGGACTATGACCAGCGCATCGCGCAGCGGAACGCCGGCATCTTTGGGCTTCGTTCCGTCTATGATGAGGCGACGACCGCCGGGCTGCGGGATGCAGGGTTCGGCCTCTTCCTTCAGTCAACGCTCACGCTCTGGGACAAGCTGGACATCACGGGCGGATTGCGATGGGACTATGAGGACAAGGCTGCGCAACTGGCGACAACAGAAGTCGTGACCCCTGGCGGTTTGTTTTTCGACCGTCCAGCGATTGTGACGAATCAACGGATCTCCAAGAGCTTCAGCCAAGTCACTCCTCAGGCGGCGGTGTCCTGGCGCATCACGCCGGATTTGATGACCTACTTCAGCTTTGCCGGTGGTTTCAAGGCTGGTGGCTTCAACAGTTCCGCTCCCGCTGGCTCGGAAGCTTTCGGACAAGAGCACAGTTGGAACTACGAACTGGGCCTGAAGGGCCGTGCACTGGATAATCGTCTCAGCTTTGGTGCGGCGCTGTTTTACACCGACTGGAAAGACCTCCAGCTCAATGTACCGAACGTCACTAGCCCAGGCAGGTTCAACATTGCCAATGCGGGGGACGCCTCTGCACGCGGCATCGAACTGGACGTGAACTATCGCCCGGTGACTGGCTGGGATTTGTTTGCGTCTGCTGGCTGGATCGACACGCGTTTCCATAGCGGCAGCACGGACAATGATTCGTCTGTGCTCCCAGCAGGAGCGAACACTCCTATCGCGGGCAACCAAATCCCTTACGCGCCGGATTACACCGCCAGCGTCGGCACCCAATTCACGATTGAATTGGGCGGTGGTTTTAGTGCGTATGCGCGCGGCGATGTGCAGTTCATCGGTTCATTCAATTACGACAGTCTCAACCGCCAGGCCCAGGACGCCTATACCATCGCCAATTTCCGCGTCGGTGTGCGCAACGAATCGTGGTTCCTCGAAGGCTTCGCGAACAACGCTTTTAACACCAAATATGTACCCATCGCCTTCGCTTTCCCGGATGGCGGCCTCGGCTTCACGCCTTCCGGCTATGTGGGGGAGAGCGGCGCTCCGATCACCTTCGGTGTGCGGTCTGGCATCAAATTTTAGTCGATAACGTTGGTCCAGCGGCGGTTGAGGGCGATACAACGCCGTCAGCCGCCGGTGTGCGTTCACACTTCATCTCATGTCACTCACACCAGACCAAATCGGTGCCTATCACCGCGATGGCTTCATCACTGCACACGGTATTTTCGCCGCCGAGGCAGAGGCGCTGCAAAACGAGGCCGTGCGGCTCACGGGTCTTGCTCCGCTCATCGATTCCAACAACATCCGCTGCCGCTGGCAGGATCATGCGGAGACTGGTGAGTGCCGATTTGACTGCTTCGATCCCGTCATCGACATCAGCCCCGTGTGCGAGCGCATCGCACGCTCGCCGGTGTTGAGCGACATGGCCGCGCAGCTTTACAGCGAACCGGCGTTCCTCTTTAAAGACAAGCTCATCTTCAAGCCACCGGGCACGAAGGGTTATGACATGCATCAGGACTTCATCTCGTGGGAGAGTTTTCCTGAGTCGTTTCTCACCTGCATTGTCGCCATTGATCCATCCGACGCGGCCAGCGGTGCCACGGAGGTATTTCCTGGCTATCATCAGCAAGGCTATCTCAGTCCGCGAGATGGCATGTATCATCAGCTTGATGAAAGTCTGGTCGGTCTGACAAAAGGCGTCACGCTGGATCTTGCTCCTGGGGATGTGGCCTTCTTCAGCGGCTTCACGCCGCATCGCTCCGGGCCGAACAAATCGGAGCATTCGCGCCGTCTGCTTTATCTCAGCTTCAACGCAGCGCGCGATGGCGGTGACATCCGCAGCGCGCACTACGAGTTCTTCCACCAGTGGCTGCAAGAGCGCTATGCCGAGTATGGCAAGACGGAGACGTATTTCCGATGAAGGACACGGCACCCAAAGCGCTCGCCGTGTGGACGCAAGTCATCGCTGGTGCGTTGCTCATGCTCGCCACACTGCCGGGTCGCTCGCAGGTCTCTTCTTTCTCGTTTTGCTCACACGAGCACTCGGACAAAGCGCGATGTCTGTGCTCAGCCTCGCGGTGGCCGGACGTGCTTTCCGAAACAACTCCGGTGCCGCCGCTGGTGTGTATGCAGTGCTGCTGTCCGTGCTGTTTGCCATCGCCTTCATCATCATCGGCGGTGTGGTGCGTGATTCTGGCTGGCGCACGGCTTGGAGTGGCATTGGCATCGGTTTGATCGTGATGATGCCTGTGGCGCTGTGGTTGCGAAATGGCAATGTCTTGACTCAAACGGAAACCGGCACGGATGCTGACCTCACGTTGGCTCAATGCATTCGCATTCCCGCGTTCTGGGCTTACAGCGCTGGCATCGCGGCCTTTGCAGGCATCTCAGCGGCCACGGGCTTGTTCAATGAAGCGCTGCTGGCGGAGCGCGGCTTCGACCGTGAGATGTTTCATCATTTCCTCGCTGGTTCAGCGATCATCGCGCTACTTGGGCAGATGATCTGCGGTGCAGGCATGAAGCGGCTGCCGATCCGCTTCTGGCTCGGCGGCGCGCTCATCGTGCAGGCGCTGGCACTGACCTTATTCAAGTTCATCAGCACCAACACAGGCTTATGGACCATCGCGGCGCTCATGGGACTGTCCGGCGGCATCATCACTGTCGCGTTTTTCGCCATCTGGGGCGATTCATTTGGCAAGCGCCATCTCGGTCGCATCCAAGGTGCGGCGCAGACCCTCACCGTGCTCGCTGCCGCGCTCGGACCGTTGCTCCTAGAGCGCGGCGCGGGATTTTTGCACGGATACGCAAATACGCTGATGATTGCGGCTCCGTTTTGCGTTCTATTCGGCCTTCTGGTTCTGACGCTGTGTCCGCGCCCCTCCTCTGTATGAGCGATCCGATCCGCAAATTTCATCTCTCCCTTAATGTCTCCGACCTGAAGCGCTCGGTGGCTTTTTATCGCGTCTTGTTTGGACTCGAACCCGCCAAACATCACGCCGACTATGCCAAGTTCGAGGTCGAATCACCACCCACGGTGTTCTCGCTGATTCCAGGCCGTGCGGGCGGTGGTGGTTCGCTCAATCACGTCGGCCTGTGCCTACTGTCGTCGGAGGAACTCGTCGCCATCCAGCTACGGCTCGAACAAGCCGGGCACAAAACGCTGCGTGAGGACGGCGTGGCCTGCTGCTACTCGCGCCAGACGAAGTTCTGGGTGCGTGATCCAGACGGCGTATTGCTGGAGCTGTATGTCTTCCACGAAGACCTCGACGATCATGGCGACCACCACACGCCCGGCGATGAACTGCCCACGCTCATGGGCGGTGGTGTGGATGAAGCTGCACCCGCTGTGACATGGACGCATCATCTCGGCGAGGTCATCACGCTGCCACTCGCTCAGGATGCCTTCAGTGTGCAAGAGGTCGTGCTCGAAGGCACGATAAACACCACGCTTGATCTTCCCGCTCTGCTCAAAGAAGCGCTACGCATCCTGAAACCTGGTGGCACGATCTCGTTGCATGGATTGGTGGCGGATCGTCCGCTGAATGACCCTGCGCCGAGCTTGCCCGGACCTGCCGCAGCGGTGCAGCATGTGCCTGATTTTCCCAGTCTCGTGCCGCTGTTGCATAGCGCCGGTTTTCGCAATGCACGCTTCACCAAGCTCTCCGAAAAGGGCTACTTCGAGGCAGAAGACGTGCCACTGCGTGAAGTGCTCCTCACCGCCACGAAGCCCGGCTTTCGATCATCGAAGCAAGATCAAACTGTCGTCTATCTCGGCCCGCAACACGCCGTTGAGGACGACTTTGGCAATCGCTTCGTCAAAGGCAGCCCGATGACCGTCAACACGCATGACTGGCAGGTGCTGCAAAAAAACAACGCCGCCGCGTTTGTGCGGTTGCAGACCGGCATTGAAACAAATCATATCTCAACCCCACCTATGCCCAGCAAAGCACGTTACATCATGATCGGCGGTTTCCTCGGAGCCGGGAAAACCACCACCGTCGGCCTGCTGGCGAAGCATTTGAGTGATCAGGGCCTCAAAGTGGGCCTCATAACGAATGATCAGGCGGGCGGACTCGTGGACACACAGCTGCTGCGCGGTCAGGGCTTCGCCACGGAAGAAATCGCGGGCGGCTGCTTCTGCTGCCGCTTTAACACGCTGGTGGATGCCGCGAGTAGGCTGACCGACTCGACGAAGCCGGATGTCTTCATCGCCGAGCCGGTGGGGAGCTGCACGGACCTCGTGGCGACGGTGACGTATCCGCTGCGGCGCATGTATGGCGATTCGTTCACGATCGCGCCGCTGAGCGTGTTGGTGGACCCGATCCGCGCGCGGCGTGTATTCGGCCTCGATCAAGGCGGCACCTTTTCGACCAAGGTGGCCTACATCTTCAAGAAGCAGCTCGAAGAGGCGGACATCATCGTCATCAGTAAGAGCGACCTCATCGACGACACGCAGCGCGACGAGCTGCGGGCGGTGCTGGAAAAGGAATTTCCGCTGTCGAAGATCGTCACGGCCTCGCCACGACAGGAAACGGGCCTCGACGAGCTGTTCGTCAGCCTCATGACCGACGAGCAGGCGCGGCGCAATCCGATGGCGGTCGATTACGAAGTCTATGCCGATGGCGAGGCGCTGCTCGGCTGGCTGAACGCCACCGTGACGTTGAAAACCGAGGAGGAATTCGACGCGAACGAATTCCTCAAAAAGTTCGCCACGAACGTGCAGGGTCGTTTGCAGCTCGCAGGCGTCGAGATCGCGCATTTCAAGATGACCTTCAGTCCTGATGACGGCATCGCCGGTGAACTGGCCAGCATCAACCTCGTACGCAGCGACTACGTGGCCGAACTCGGCATGGAACTCGACGAACCGACCAGCGGCGGGCAGTTGATCATCAATCTGCGTGCCGAGGCCGACCCCGCGTCGCTCATGGAAGCGGTGAAAACCGCGCTCAGCGAGGTCACGACCGGTTTCTTCGGCCTACAGGCCACGCTCGACCACGAGGAGCACTTCCGCCCCGGTAAACCGGTGCCGTCGTATCGGGATGGCTAAGTGGGACAGGTGTTCCACCTGCCGCGAGTCTGGGCGGGCATTCTGCCCGCTCGCCTGGGGCAGAATGCCCCAGTCACTGGTGACAGGCAGAATGCATGTCCTACCTGGGAATGCGGCTACGGCTTCCACGCCTTGCTCCACAGCACATACGTCTCGTGCATCGCCCGCTGCTCCAGCGGCGTCCATTCGAGCGTGCGTTCGTGGAGGGTTTTGTAGTCGCCCAGACGTGGGTCCTTCTCGACGGCGAGCTGGTAGTTCTCCAGCGCGCGTTTCGTGTCGCCGGTGCCCCAGTAGCCGAGCACGAACGAGTAGTAATCGTAATGAGCGCCATGGTCGCTGAGCTTGGCCGAAATTTCGAACTCGCGCACAGCATCGGCATAGTCACCCATGTTGAAGTAGGCCCAGCCAGCGCGGTTGTGCATCGGCGCGTCATTCTTCAGTTCGACGGCTTTCTTCAAATCTGCCCGCGCCTCTGCTTTGCGTCCGAGCAGCGCCAGCGTGTAGCCACGGTTGGAATAGGCCTGCGCGTTGTCGGCGTTTACCGCGATTTGTTTGTTCAAGATCTCCAGCTTCGGCGTGGTCTGGACAGGTTCCGCCGCATACGCGGGCAGGATGAGAATGAGTGCGAGACAACAGAGTGGGGTGCGGTGCATGGTCAGTGGATGGTTGTCAGGAAAACGCAGTGTCATGCTGACATCCTGCGTCTGAAGTCACTTGGCGCGGGTGGAGAGTCCGGCAGCGGGTGTCGTCAAAGTAGATGCGCCGATTTTTTTTGCTGGATAGTTGCCCATATTGGCAAATTTATATTTGCCAATAGGAGGAACTATAAGCTACGGACTGCGGCGCATGCTTTTTCTCATCACCATCGCGGTCATCGTCGTGGCTTATGCCAACGGTGCCAACGCGAACTTCAAAGGCGTCGCGTCGCTGTTCGGCAGCGGGACGACGAATTACCGCACGGCAGTGAACTGGGCGGCGATGACAACGGCGGCGGGTTGTGTGGCAGCGTTGTTTCTGGCGGCGACGATGCTGAAGGCGTTTTCCGGTAAGGGGTTGGTGCCGGATCATTTGATCGCGCAGCCGGAGTTTTTGCGCGCGGTGGCGGGTGGAGCCGGGGTGACGGGGTTTTTGGCGACGTGGCGGGGGTTTCCGGTTTCGACGACGCACATGCTCACGGGGGCGCTGCTGGGTGCGGGCTGGATCGCCAGTGATGTGAACGCGGCGAAGCTGTGGGAGAGTTTTTTAAAGCCGCTGCTGATCAGCCCGGTGCTCGCGGTGGCCGCTGGCGGTTTGATGTATCTCGTTTTGAAAACGCTGCGGCTCGCGCCGGACCATCGCACGAAGACGCTGGATGCGCTGCACTTTCTGAGCGCGGGCGCGGTGTGTTTTGCGCGGGGATTGAATGACACGCCGAAGATGGCTGCACTACTGCTTGGCGTGAGCTGGCTGGGTGGTTCCTCCGGCATGATCGTGATCGCCGTGGCGATGGCGGCAGGCGGTTTGACCAGCGCACGGCGCGTGGCGGAGACGCTGGCGCACAAGATCACCGGCATGAATCCCGGCCAGGGTTTCGCGGCGAATCTGGCCACGGCATTGCTCGTAACGACGGCGAGTTTTCACGGCCTGCCAGTATCCACCACGCATGTCTCCGTCGGTGCGCTGCTGGGCATCGGCATCACCACCCGGCAGGCAAAGTGGCGCACGGTCATCCCGGTGCTCGCGGCGTGGGTCATCACGCTGCCGTGTGCGGCGTTGGTGGCGGCGCTGCTTTTCAAAATCATTTCACCATGAAACCCATCTTAGCACTCATCTTATTCACCGCCGCCGCGCAGGCCGACATCGGCCTTATCTCCGTCATGGAGGCGAAAGCGCTCATCGAAAACTCGGACGCATCGAAGCGCCCCATCGTGCTCGACACGCGGGGCGGTTACAAAGACTACTTCCGCGGTCATCTGCCCACCGCGCATCACCTCAACTTCGACACGCTGCGCGGCACGAATGAGGCCGTGCCGGTGCAGTATCTGCCGGATGATCTCACGCAGGCGCTGCTCGTCCGCGCGGGTGTGGACAAGGACCGACTGCTCCTCGTCTATGCCACCGGCGATGTGCTGCCAAACGATGAGATCCTCAGCAGCACCATGGTGGCTCATGTAGTGGAGAAGCTCGGTGTGAAAGACATCAAAATCGTCGATGGCGGTCTCGCTGAATGGAAGAAGCAGGGCTTCACGCCGACTCAGGAATACTTTGGCAATCCCAAAGGCAACCTGCCCACACAAGGCAACCCCGGCACCGCCGCGAACATCGACGATGTGCAGGCGCATGTGGGCAAGGCCGGCAACCTGCTCATCGACGCCCGCCCGCTGAATGAATTCCGCGGCGAGGACGATGTGTGGCTGCGCAAAGGCCACATCCCCGGCGCGATCAGCTTCCACTGGGCACGGCTGGTGGAGCAGGACAACACGCACAAGTTCAAGCCCTTCACCGAGACCAAGGCCGCGCTCGAAGCCGCAGGCATCACGCCGGACAAAAACATCATCGCCTACTGCGGCACCTCGCGTGAAGGCAGCCTGCTGCTGTTTTACCTCAAACACGTCGCCGGTTATCCCAATGTGCGACTCTACGAAGGCGCGTGGAAAGAATACGGCTGGCTGAAGGGCAAGTCGCTGCCCGCAGAAACCGGCGGTGATGCTGCGGGGACGAAGTGACGTCGGGCGGCGGATTCGCTGGCGAAGTGGGTCTGCTCTGGGTCGCATCAGGACTTTCAAACACGGCCGTCGCATTGGCCACCCCCTCCGGGGTTGATGGGTCCGGTTCGCATTGACCAGGGGTCGAACGACCCCTGACTATTCATGATGAACCACTCCGTGGTTGTGGGGGTGGGGCGAGTCAGGCTAAAACCGCACGGTGGCCGCGATTTGCAGGAAGTTGGCGGCTGGAGAAGCGCCCGTGTTTTGGGTGAAGTCGCCTGGGAAGAAGTGCGCGTAAGCCATGTCGAGGTCGCAGGACGAGCTGAGCTGCCAGACGAGGCGGGCATCGAATTCCTGGCCGACGAAGCGACCGCTGCTGCCGGTGGCGTCACGGCGGTTGGCTTTGACCCAGGCGTCGGTGTCGCTGGCGAGCCAGATGGCGCGGTGCATGACCTCGCACTTGAGGTTTTTATGCGGCTGAAAGCTGAGTCGGAACGTCGGGTTGAGCATGTTCTGCAACGAGAAGTAACTGCTGTAGCCGTAGAAAGAGTAGGTGGCACCGAAGAGGGGATCAAAGCGCTGATTGGCGGCGTCGGTGGCATTGCGGTCGCCCGTGGCGTAGTTGAGCCATGCGGCGAGGCGCGGCTTCCACGCGCTGGCCCAGGTGCGGCCGATTTCGAGGTGGGTGGCGTAGGCGCGGTGCGTCTGGCTGCCTGTTTCCCCCCACTGACCGGCGAGGCTCACGTCGTAGTCCCAGGCGGAGCTGCGGCCCCATTGACCAAAGGTATGCAAGCCGAAGGTGTGCAGATTTCGCCGCAAGGCGGTGGGAGCTTCGCGTTGATCGAGCCAGAGCCAGTAGGGCTCCAGTACGACATGTGGGGACCAGCCGCGCCAGTAACCGGCGAGGCCGTAGAGCATCAAGTCATCGGCCGATTCATCGAGCTGGGTGGCGCTGCGTGTCACGGGGCGCACGGCGATGGCATCGATTTCCCAGGGAGCGTTTTCGTCGCCAAGGCGGAGGCGGAAGCCGTCGAAGGCGTTGATGGTGTTGCGGTTACGATTGCGGGAAATGAGCCGACGGTCGGCCCAATCGAAGGCCAATCGACCTGCGCTGAGACTGAGCGGCGCACCGCCGAGGGCGTGGTCGAAATAGAGCTGCGCATAGGCTTGGAGCGGCTCCAGATGATTTTCGAGGTTCGGCACATCGGGCAGGCCGCTGAAGAAGCGGCGGGAGTCCTGCAACTCCACGGCGAAGCGCAGGGGATCGAGCGCCTTCTGGATGCTGAGATAGAGCAGGTTCCGCGTGACGAGGGCGTCGTCGGAGAGGAGCCCCTGAGTGTAGTCGTCCTGATGCGTTTCGTAGCGCGTGCGGGATTCGAGGCCAATGCTCAGCGCACGGCTGAAGTCATGCGCATAGTCGGGCCGTTCGGCGGTGCGGTTTGCCGCAACGCTGCGGGTGGTGATGGACTTGAAGGTTTGGTTTGGCTCCGCAGCAGGGAGCGCGGCGATCAGCAGCGCGAGAGCCCCGAGGAGTGTCGGGACAATGGCAGGTGGCTGGCGGAACGGGGGTGGCATCGCGGCCTTGCATCAAACAGAGTTGCGCGAAAAGGCAAACAGCAGCGCATGATGCCTACCGGAACATCAGCACCGGAATCTGGCAGGTGCGCACCATGGAGGTGGTGGTGCTGCCGAGGATGAAATCGCGGATCGGTGAGTGGCCGTAGGCACCCATGACGAGGAGGTCGATCTCGCAGGTTTTGACGACGTTTGCGATGATTTCATCCGGCGGACCAGCCTGGGCGGCGGCGAGCACCTGAAAGCCACCCTGGCGGAGTTTTTCGGCGGTTTCTTCGAGGAACCACGCCGCGTCGTTATCGATCTTCCCGGCGCGGAGCAGGTGGCAGTGCAGACCTTGCAGCAGCGGGTTGTTCAAGGCGAACTCAACGGCCTTGGTAGAGCTGGGACCGCCGTCGTAGGCGATCAGGAAGCGCTCGACAGGTCGGTTGGCACGCGCGGCGACGAGCACGGGCCGCACGCTGGTGCGAATGACACGTTCAAGCTCACCGCCGAGGTGGCCTTTGGCAAAATCAGCGTGTTCACCCCGCTTGCCGATGACGACAAGCTCAGCGGCGTGTTCGAGTTCTGCGAGGGTTTCAACGAGTGAGCCGTGGCGTTGCAGTGTCTCCACGCTGGCGACACCCGCGTCGGCGAGCTGTTTGGCGGCGTCGGCGAGAATGGCATTGCCTTTGAGCCGGGCGATACGGGCCTGCGTTTCTTCGAGCTTCACGAGCTCTTCGGTGAGTTCCGCGCTGGCGTCGAAACCGATAGCACCGGTGAGGTCGCCGCCGTGAGCGAGTTCGCGGTGTGGATCGAGCACATGCAGGACTTTGACACCAGTGCCCATGCGTGCAGCAGCCCAAGCGCTGAGCTGGTAGATGCTGGGCGCGTAGAGCGAGCCGTCGGTGCAGGTGAGGATGTGGGACATGAGTATGATGGCTGCGGGTTGGAGGTCTCGTTGCAAAGCGCGTGACACATGCTTGCCACTCACTGGCACGGAATGACCCGCATCGAAATCGTATTCGGGCTTTTGGGGGCTATTTCCGCAGCCGATCCACCAGCACAGCGGCGAGAATGACGAGGCCGAGGACGATTTTTTGGGTGTTGCTTTCGACGTTGGTGAGGTTCATGCCGTTTTGAATGACGGCGATGATGAAAGCACCGATCAAGGTGCCGGGCATGGTGCCTTTGCCACCACTGAGGCTGGTGCCACCGACCACGACGGCGGCGATGACGTACAACTCATACATCTGGCCGTAAGTGGGCGAGCCGCTTTTCAGCAGCGAGGCGGCAACCACGCCACCGAGACCGGCGAGCAGGCCGCAGAGGATGTAAGCGATGAGGATGACGCGTTTGACCGGCACGCCGGATAGAAACGCCGCTTCGGTATTGCCACCGACGGCGTAGAGGTGCCGACCGAAGCTAGTTTGGGTCATCACGACATGCGCGGCGGCGTAGAGTAGTAGCATGAGCACCACGGCGTTCGGCAGACCGAATAAATCGGCACCACGACCGAGCCAGACGAAGGAATCCGGCACCTGATAGACGGATTGATTCTCTGCCAGTCGATAAGCGAGACCGCTGCACACCAGCATCATCGCCAGCGTGACGATGAAGGGCGGCATGCGTAGCCGCGTGATGCATGCGCCGGAGAGCAGGCCGCAGACTGCGCATAACGCGGTGCCACCAAGGCCGGCGGCGAACATGCCTGCCGCGCTGGCATGCTCTCCGCCGCAAAAATCACGCACGAGGATCGTTGTGACGACGGCGGAGAGCGCGATCAGGCTACCGACGCTCAAATCAATGCCGCCAGTGATGATGATCAGCGTCATGCCGATGGCGAGAATGGCGATGACGGCGATCTGGTTGGCGATGTTGAGGAGGTTGTCCGCCTTGAGGAAAACAGGCCATGATTGCGGCTTGGGTTGGAGGACACGGGTGTCTTTGAGTGCGGGAAAATCCGTGGCGAGATTGCTGAACACGAGCCACGACGCGGTGGCCTGATTGCAGGCGATGACATCAAGCCCACCCGCTGTGGCGGCACGTGCCAGCGCGGCACGGGCGTCTTTGGGCTCGCCCCGCACGATTTCCGCACGGGAGCCGAGCGCGGCGTTCAAGGCGTCGGCAAAGAGGCCGTCCTCGGCCTGCGGGCGCACGACGATGAGCACTTTCGCGTTCGGTGTGATCTGCGCGGCGAGTTGTTGCGCCGCTGCGGCGTCTTGCGGGTGCTGTTCGCTCCAGGTGACGATGCTGAAGAAAGCACAGAGCAGCAGCAGCGCGACGAGCATGCCAGAACCGGCGAGGTGATGGCGGATGAAATCGAAGAGTCGGCGGTTCATGCAGAGGCAGGCATCATGCGGGGCGGCGGAACGCGGTTCAAGCCTGGAGATGTTCGTCATTGACCGCCGGGGCGGCTCGCAGCTAGCCTCCTGGCACCATGAAAACACTCGCCCGCTCGTTCGCCCTCCTGCTTTGTGCTGCCACCTTCGCCAATGCCGACTGGATCCTGGTGCAAAAGACCACCGCAGACGGTCAGGAGAAGGAAATGACCACGAAGATCAAAGGGGAGTCCGCCCGGGTGGACATCGGGCCGGAGATGAGCGCGATCATGGGTGCGGACGGCATGACCATGCTGATGCACCAGCAGAAGATGATGATGAAGATGGATCTGGCCGCCGTGAAGGCCGCCACGGAGATGGCGGCCAAGATGGCAGGAGGCGCGGCAGGTCAGGCGGTGGCCAAGCCGGTGGCGACTGGGGAAAACGAAAAGATTGGCGAGTGGAATACCGAAATTTTCACCTGGGAAGGCCAGATGGGCAAAGGCCGCTTCTGGGTGGCGAAGGACTTTCCTAAATTCGCCGAGATCAACGCGCTGAACGACAAGCTCAGCAAAACCATGGGCAACCCAGCAGCCTCGATCGCCCCGCAGGCGTCTGATTTCAATGGCATGGTGGTGAAATCGGAGATGACGATGATGGGCAAAAACATCACGACCCTGCTCGTGTCTGCCAAAGAGGCAAACGTAGATGCGAAAGAGTTCACCGCGCCAGAAGGCTACAACGAAATGAAGATGCCCACGATGCCGCAGAAGTGAGGCGTGACTGAATCAAGGCGTCAGCACGCACGCATAGGCGGCGGTGTTGGCTCCGGGCATGGAAATGACGACAGGTTGCTGCGTTGCGCGGGCTTCGAGTGTGCCAAGGGCGAGTTGTAGGGCGACGCTGGCACCCATGCTTTCACCGAGCACGACTTTGGGGCTGCGCACGGCGTTCCAAGTGCAGCCTGACCAGGCGGCGGCTTCGCTGCGGTCGAGTTTGGGGATGCCGGTGCGGTCGTCGATGAGGGTGGCGGTGCCGTGCAGGTGCGGGCGTGTTTGCACGGCGAGTTCTGGCAGCCGCTGATGACGCTCCTGCCACGAAGTGTAGGCCAGCGGGCCGATGACCGCGCTGAGCTGCGGGCCATTGCCGCTGGCGGAGAGCAGTAGCGCACCGGCACCTTCAGCGGCGCTCAGTTTGGGATGATAATAGGTCAGTGCCTCGGCGCTGAGCCAGTCGCATTCTTCGGCGGCAATGATGAGACATTCAGCGACCACACCGCTGTTGATCCAATAGGTCGCGGTGTCGATGGCCTCCATGATTGTGTTTGGCCCGCCCACCAGTGTGCTGACGGCACCGTCGATGCCGAGCAGCGCGGCGATGTGCGAGGCGGGGGCGTTGAACACGGTCTCAGGAAAGATGAGCGGGCTGGCCTGCGCGGGGTTTCGCTGTACTTCGTGGAAGAAGCGGCCAGTGTAGTTCACGCAGCCGTTCATCATGCAAAACAGGATACCGATGTCACGCGGCGGCGCGGCGGGGTCGTGTCCGGCATCGCTCAAGGCCTCCAGGGCGGCGGCGACGGAGTAACGCGTGATCGCACTGACACGGCGCAGGCGTGGATGGCGGGCGATTTTTTCCGGCGGCACCGGTGGCACGCGGCGGGTGTCGCAGGGCCAGGGGCGCTCGTCGCCCGGACGATTGCACGCTGCGCCGGGCAGCGGAGAGCCAGCTCGCACGGCCTGGAGCAGCGCCTCAGCGCTCCAGCCTGCGGTGCTCACGGCACCGACGCCACGAATGCGGATTGGGCTCATGCGGACCTCCTTTTGAGCACGAGAGTGGCGTTGGTGCCACCAAACCCGAAGGAATTGGTCAGCGCATATTCGAGACTGGCAGGGCGGAAGGTTTGCACGAGGTCAAAGCGCACGCCGGGATCGACGGTGCGCACGTTCAGGCTGGCGGGGAGCCACTGGCCGCGTAGGGCCATCAGGCAGATCACGGCTTCCACCGCGCCAGCTCCGCCGAGCAGGTGGCCCATGGCGGATTTGGTGGAGCTAACACGAATGCCTGGCACGGCATCACCCGCCCAGGCGGCGATGGCGGCGGCTTCGGCCACATCGTTGAACGGGGTGCCGGTGCCGTGGGAATTGACGTAGCCGATGTCCTGTGCGGTGACTCCGGCCTGAGCACATGCACCGGTCATGGTGCGGATGGCGGCTTTGCCCGTAGGATCGGGCTGGGTGAGGTGATGCAGGTCGGTGGCGGTGGTGTAACCGGCCACTTCCCCCAGCACGTTGCTGTGGTGCTGGTCTTCGGCTTCGAGCAGCATCACTCCGGCACCTTCACCGAGGGCGAGTCCGTCCCGCTGTGCGTCAAACGGGCGCGGGATGCCGCTGGGGGCGAGCGCGTGCAGACAATCGAAGCCGGCGAAAACGAGGCGGGCGAGCGCGTCGTAACCACCGGCGAGCACGCATTTGGCGCGACCGGAGTGGATCATGTCGGCGGCCCAGCCGATGGCGTTGGCACCGGAGGCGCAGGCGTTGGAAACGATGATGATCGGGCCACGCCAGCCGAACTCGTCGGCGATGATGTTCATCTGCCGCTGCGGCAGGTAGTGCTCGGCCCGGGAGAGCTGGGAAGGGACGCGGCCGGGTTCCTGGCGGGCGTTTTCAATGTAAACCTCCCCCAGCGGCATCGCCCCGGCAGAGGTGCCCATCACCATGGCGTCGATGCCGTCCATGTTGCTGCGTCCGGCCTGCGCTAGTGCTTCACGAATGGCGAGCAGCAGCATGCGCGTGCCACGGTCGATGCGGTCTTGTTTGTGCGCCGGGACACGCTGAAACAGGTTTTCCTGTGGTAGATCGACGACCCCGGCGGTTTTGGCGATTAGGGCGGTGGTGTCGAACAGTTCCACCGGCTTGAAGGCCATGCGGTCGGCGGCCAGTGAGCGCTCATTTTCTGCCCAGCCCATGCCCAGCGGCGAGACGATCCCGGCTCCGGTGATGGCGATGCGCTGGCGTGATGGAGGTGGCACTGAGGTTGGCGGGATGAGATTCGTCGTTCGCGGTGGTTGAACTGCTAGCACAAGTGTTCATTCTACGTCACGGCGCGGCGCATGGTTTACGCTTCGCCGCAAGGACTGCAAATGTTTGGTGAACGCTGGGATCGTATTGTGGCAGAGCGCGGCGCGCAGGTGGCCTTGTATCTGCCTGATGGCAGCGTCACGACCTTCCGCCAGCTCGACACCGAGGCGCGTGCCGCACGACCGGTGGGCGACCACGTTTTGGCCCAGGGCGATGCGCCCACGATCTTGCGGGCGCTGCTGGCGGGGTTTCTGCATGACGTGCCGGTGCAATTGGTGGAAAAAGACCGCCAGCGCCGGGTTCCGGCCGTGCCACCGCCTGCGGGCACCGCTTTGATCAAGCAAACCGTGGGCGGCTCCGGCCTGCGCCGCTGCCAGTTCTTTACGTTGGATCAAATCGCCGCCGACGTGGACCGGCTGCATGCGGCGCTGGATCTGGGCGCGCGCGGCGTCGGGGTGGCGGCGATTTCATGCGCGCACTCGTTTGGCCTGACGATGACGGTGCTGCAAACGCTCCTGAACGGCGTGCCGGCCTGCTTTGCTCCGCAGCCCTTTGCGCAGCCGCTGATGGAGGTGCTAAAACCGCACCCCCGCGTTTTTTTACCCGGCGTCCCGGCCCTGTGGAAGGCCTGGCTCATGGGGGAGGTGAACTGCCGCAATGTTAGTCTGGCGATCGCCGCCGGATCGCCGCTCACGCTGGAGCTAGAGCGTCTGGCGATGACGCAGATGGGGCTCAAAATCCATAACCTCTACGGCACCAGCGAGTGCGGTGCGGTGTCCTGGGATGCGACGGAGGTGTTGCGCGAGGATGCACGCGATCTGGGCACGCTGCTGCCCGGCGTGGCGGTGCAGACGGATGCGGCGGGCCGTTTGCAGGTGCGTAGTAGCTCAGTGGGCCTCGGTTATGACGAAACTCTACCGCAGGAGTGCTATGGCGACGGGGTTTTCACCACCAGCGATGAAATCACGCTGCAAGGCGATCATTTGCTGTTTCAGCGCAGTCTGGGTGATGGCGTCAATGTGGCAGGGCGCAAGCTGAGTCCGGCCGAGATCTGCAAAAAAATCCAACGCGCCGCCGGATTGGACGCGGTGAAGATTTACGGCCGGGCCAGCCGCGATCCTGAACGCTGCCAGGACATTGTGGCGGAGCTTGAGGTGCCGCAGACGGCGATCAGCGCCGCTTTCAAGACTCAAGCCTGCTCCCTGCTTGCGCCATGGGAGGTTCCGCGCCGATGGATAGGGGCTACGTATTCCGCATGACCCAGTCACTTCCCCCCCCCGCTCGCCAACGCATCACCGCGCTCAATCCGCGATGGTGGGACTACAATCACCATTACGTGCCGGCGAAACTGCGCACGGACCCGGTGTACGCGGCGGTGCTGGTAGAACTTGCCGGATCAGCGTTGCCGGTGCTCGACATCGGCTGTGGCATCGGGTTGCTGGCGTTTTACCTGCGTGAATCCGGTCTCACAGCAGACATCACCGGCTGTGACTACGACGCGCCGAAGATCGCCTGCGCCCAGCGCATGGCGGCGCAGGGCAGTTATGCGGGCTTGAGCTTCAGCGTGGGCGATGCGCGCACCGGACTGCCGGAATTCAGCGGCAATGTGGTTATCTTGGACATCCTGCAATTTTTCACCCGCACGGAGCAGGAGACGCTGCTGCGCGCGGCTGCCGCACGCGTGGCGGTGGGTGGGAAGCTGATCATCCGCAGTTGCCTGCGGGATGATTCGACGCGCTTTCGCATCACCGTGGCGGGCGACTGGCTGGCCAAGTTGACGTTTTGGATGAAGGACGCACCGGTGTGCTATCCAGACCACGACTTGTTCGAGTCCGTGCTCACTGCCGCCGGTTTACGGGTGCAAATCTCACCGCTCTGGGGTGGGACGCCGTTTAACAATCATCTGATCGTGGCAGCGCGCTAGCGCCGCATTCCAGACCGCTGGCGGCCATCATTTGGGCGACGGATTGGGCGACTGCGACCGCAACCGGTGTCGCTTCATGAATGAGGACGATGCTGCCGGGCTGCAGCCGACGGCGGACGCGCTGGGTGATTGCAGCGACATCTTGCAGGACCCCATCAAAGCCACGGGCGCTCCACAGCATCATCTTGAGGCCCAGGGCGCGAACGATGACGCTGAGGAAGACGTTGTGATGACCGGCGGGCGGGCGAAAAAAGCGTGGCGGCTGCTGCGGACAGATCGCGCTGAGCGTCTCCTGGCAGGCGGAAACCTCACGCCACAAGACGCCGGGACGTAGCGCCCAAAAAGTGGCGGCAGGGTGCGTTTGCGTGTGATTGCCGATCTCATGGCCGCGCGCGACGATTTCCCGCACCAGCTCAGGGTGCTGGGCGGCGCGTTCGCCGATGAGGAAGAACAGCGCCTTGATGCCGTGTTGATCGAGGATGTCGAGGATGGCAGGCGTGTGCTCCGGGTGCGGACCGTCGTCGATGGTCAGTAGCGCGTGATTCGCGTCTGACGGCAGCCGTTTGATCATCGGTCCAAACAACGCACAGCGCGGCATCAGCGTGCCAATCATCATCAGCGTGAGCACGGTGCAGAACAGCAGCACGGCGGTGGCCGTGTGGCCATGCGCAACGAGCCAGCCGACCACCAGCAGCGGCAGCAGGGCGATCACGACGCGAAGATGCGCGTGGATCAGGCTGCGGCTGCGGAGGTCAGTATTCATGCTGGGTCGCGGGTGACGAGCGGTTCAAACACAAACCATTGATCCCAGTGCCGCGAGAGGAAATCATGCATCACCGGCAGCCACGCGGCGCTCACCTCGGCCGCTTTCGGCTTGCGGCCTCCAGGGTGAAACGGCGGAGCGATCTCGATGCGGTAGGACAGGCGGCTTTTCCGGCTCAAAAACACCGCGTAACACGGCACGCCGGTGACTTCTGCCAGCACCAGCGGTCCGCGCGGAATCTGATACGTCACACCCTCAATGCTGCCCTGCACGGGTGCCACCTCGCCCATGACGCGGTCGCCCTGCACGCAGACGACCTCGCCGTCGAGCAGCTTCCGGCACAACTCCATGCCCAGGTGGCTGCCGGGTTCGTTGTAATGGATGTGCAGGTGCGGGTGGCGGCGCTCCTCTTGCCGCAGTTCCTCCTGCCGCAGCTTCTGCAGGGATGCGGTGGCCTCTGGCATGCGCACGGTGTGGATGTCGCGGCCAAATTTGCGCGCGAACAGCCCCGCGCCGATGTCGTAGTTGCCTGAATGCACGGTGAAAACGAGCGCTCCGCCGACCGCCTGCTGCAAACTCTCGAAATCATCCTCCCCGACGATTTCCCACTCGACCTCACGTTGAAAATGCAGGTGCCACAGGCGGTCGAGGTAGGTCAGGGCGAACTGGAGGAACACCTGATAGCCAGCCAGGGAGGAGTCGCCTTTCCCTGGCATGAGCGCACGCAGGTTAGCCCGCACCGCCTCGCGCTGTGGCACGGCGAGGAGGTAAAACACTGCGGTGATCGGATACGTCAGCGCCAGCACGACCGGTGCGGGCAGCCAGCGCATGAAAAACAGCAGCGCCCGCGTCCAACTGGCATTGTGCAGTCCCATGTGCGCAGCTTCGCCCGGTTCATGCGGCTGGTGGGTTGCGGATTCGGCGGATGGCATTATTGAAGTCTGAGCGGTGACGGCAGACGTTCTGTTTCGACCGTCACACCCCTGCCGACAACCGACTTTTTCACCTCCCGCCCCATGCAGACCCCCACCACCGATTATGACGTCGTCATCATGGGCGGGGCGTTCTCCGGTGCGGCGGCAGGGATGCTGCTGAAACGCGACCACCCGGAGATGCGGGTGCTCATCGTCGAACGCACCGTCCACTTCGACCGCAAAGTGGGGGAAAGCACCTCCGAGGTCGCTGGCTGTTTCCTCACCCGGGTGCTGCACCAGTCCAATCACCTCAGTGGGAAGCACTATCAGAAGCACGGCCTGCGCATGTGGTTCTGCAAATCCCCGCAGGACTCTGTGGCGGATCTCACCGAGATCGGCCCGCGGTTCCAGGCACGCTTACCGACCTTCCAGCTCGACCGCTCGATTCTCGATGAGCATCTACTCAAAGAAGCTGGCGACTTCGGTTGCGAGCTACTGCGGCCCGCCACGATCAAAACGATCACGCTGTCCGAAGGTGAGGCTCCGCACACGCTCGAAATCATGCCGCAGGAGGGGCAGTTGCGCACTGTCGCCACGAAATGGCTCATCGACGCCTCCGGCAAGGCCGCCGTGCTCGCCAAAAAGCTCGGCATCCATCATTCCATCGGCGACGAGCACCCCACCTCATCCGTCTGGTGCCGTTTCCGCAACGTCAACGACCTCGATAGCTTCAAGAGCCGCTCCATGTTCCCGCAGTTGGCGGAAAAAGTAGCCTGTATCCGCACCACGGCCACCAATCACCTCATGGGCCGCGGCTGGTGGTGCTGGATCATCCCGCTCTCGGACGGCAGTTTCAGCGCCGGCGTCACCTGGGACCGGCGGTTGTACACGCTGCCTGAAGGGCCGTCGCTCGCCGCTCGGCTCCAGGCGCATCTCGTCAGCCATCCCATTGGCAGACTGATGTTTGAACATGCCGTTCCCGACGAGGGCGACACGTTCTACTACAAGAACTTGGGCTACCATGCCGAATACATCACTGGCAACCGCTGGGTGATGGTGGGCGATGCCGCCGGATTCATGGACCCGCTCTACAGCCAGGGCCTCGACTTCTGCGGCTACACCGTCTCCGCCGCCACCGAACTCGTGCGGAAAAATCTCGCAGGCGAGGACACGCAAAAGATCACCGACTACCTGAACACCGCCTACCCGCTCAGCTACCGCACCTGGTTTGAGGCGCTTTACAAAGACAAGTACACCTACCTCGGCGACGCGGAACTGATGCACGCCGCCTTCCTCATGGACCTCTCCACCTACTTCCTCGGCCCGGTGCGCGGCGTTTATCACAATCCCGCCCTCGAATGGACGCTTATGCCTTACGACGGCCCGGTTGGTGCCTTTTTCGGCAAGTTCATGGCCTTCTACAACCGCCGCCTCGTGCATCTCGCCCAGGAGCGTGTCCGCAAAGGCATCTACGGCCGCAAAAACCACGGCCATGTGCTTTGCCCACGCATCAGCATGTCCCCGGACCCCAGCGCCGCCCGTTTGCTGTGGGACGGCATCAAAGTGTGGCTCAAAGCCGAAATCACCACCTGGCTGGCCCCGGTGCCGGACGCGGAGTCGGTGATGATGCAGGAAATGAAGGACAAGCCGATGGAGGCGTGAGCCGTCCTCACTCCGCCACGAAAAACATCGCGGCAAAGGTGTTTGGCGTGAACTTCGCGTCCGGTTGCGGATCGAGGATCATCGTGGAGATGTCGCCGTCGAGGAACAGTGCGTCCTGGCAGCCGAGGTGAATGAACAGACGGGTGAGTTGGTGGAAGGTCACGCGGCCTTTGGCGGAGTCTTCGCGATCACTCATGGCAAAGATGATCTGGCCGTCGCTTGAGCGCACGCCCATGGCATTGCGCAGACGTTTGTTCGGTGAGTTTTCTCTGAAGGCGGGGTGAATCACGCCTTGGCGCAGCAGCAACGGGCCGGACTGCGTGGCGAGACGCGGTTTGAGGCCGCTTTGGGCGAATTCCGCCGCTTCCATCACGCCGGGGCCGGTTTTTTCATCGAGATAGAAGATGCCGTTCGGTTTGAGGTAAAAATTGCCCTCGGCATTCTGCAGATTCACCGGTACCAGCTCGCGCCCGGCGCAGATCGTCAGGCCGCAGGGCTTCGGGCCGCGTTCGTAGATGCCGGTGTTCGTCGCGAAGACAATTTTCCTGTTCTGCGCGGCCAAGTGCTGGCGTAGGCCGTTGAAATCGCCCAGCGGTTTGCCGTTTTCGCCCAGCCAGGCGAGGTCCAGCCGTGACCAGTCCGCTTTGTCCACGCGATAGAGATGATAGCGCCCGCCTTCGTAGTCCACCGTCTCCGCTCCGTGCAGGTGGGAGGTGATCGAGGCGCAGCCGAAGAGGGTGAGCAACCAGCGTGGAAATCTCATGCGGCAGGATGCTGATTTCACATCACCACGCAAGTTCCAGAACCGGCTAAAGCCGGAACTACAAAACGAAGCACCTTGAACCCGGAACGGATTGCCCCATGATGAAAAAACATGTCCAGCAGTCTCGGCACACTCTTTCGAATCAGCACTTGGGGCGAATCCCATGGCCCCGGCGTCGGCGTCGTCATTGACGGCTGTCCGCCCAGCATTCCGCTCACCGTGGCGGACATCCAGGCCGAGCTGGACCGCCGCCGCCCTGGCCAGAGCAAAATCGTCACGCCGCGCAAAGAAGACGACACCGCCGAAATCCTCTCCGGCGTGCTCGATGGCCTCACGCTCGGCACGCCCATCGGCATCCTGGTGCGCAACACCGACCAGCGCCCCTCTGCGTACACGGAAATGCAGCAGGCTTATCGTCCCAGCCACGCCGACTACACCAATGATGCGAAATACGGCATCCGCGCCGTCTCCGGCGGCGGCCGGTCGAGTGCCCGCGAAACCATTGGGCGCGTCGCTGCCGGTGCCATCGCACGGAAGGTGCTGCAGCAGTCGCTCATCGGCTACGAATGCCTCGCCTACGTCAAAACGGTGCAGAATATCGAGGCGATGGTTCCCGTGGGTGCCGAACTCAACTCAGCGGTTATTGAGTCCAACATCGTCCGCACCTGCGATCCGGTGGCGGCGGAGAAAATGATCGAACTCATCGAAAACATCCGCAGCGAGGGCAACAGCGTCGGCGGCGTGATCGAATGCGTCGTGCGCGGCGTGCCGCCCGGCCTCGGCGAGCCGGTGTTTGATAAGCTGGAGGCCGATCTGGCCAAGGCGATGATGAGCCTGCCGGCCACGAAGGGGTTTGAAATCGGCAGCGGTTTCGGCGGCTCGCAGATGACCGGCCTGGAGCACAACGACGAGTTCTACATGGACGATCAAAACGTCCGCACCCGCACCAATCGCAGCGGCGGCATTCAGGGTGGCATCAGCAACGGGGAGGAGATCGTTTTCCGCGTCGCCTTCAAACCCACCGCCACGGTCCTGCGCGAGCAGAAAACCGTCACCAACACCGGCGAGGACACGACTTTATCGGCCCGTGGCCGCCACGATCCCTGCGTGCTGCCGCGTGCCGTGCCGATGATTGAGGCGATGGTGCATCTCGTCCTCGCGGATCATTTTCTCCGCCAGCGGGCGATGCGAGGGTGATGCCGTGAAGTGGCTCGCCATCCTCCTGACAACAACCGCCGTTTGGGCGCAGGAGGAGCTGTCTTATCGCGACATTCCGGTCGGCCAGTCGCCGAAGGAAGTCGAGATTGCCTGCACGACCTGGTTTGCTGGCGGCTTCGTTCATTGTGACGCCGTCGTGGTCGGGGAAATCCAAGCGGTGACTTCGCAGGTGCAGCAATCTGCTTCACAAGTGCTGCCGGAGGAGACCTGTGTGATCAAAATCGACTCGATGTTTGGCACGACGCCCGAACTGGCCGCTGCCACGATGGTGAAGTTGCACGCTCGCTATATTCACGACACCTATCAGCAGCTTGAACCGGACTGGGGCGTCTATCGGCATCTCAAACGCGGCCAACGGGTCATGGCGCTGCTCCATCGTTATGAAGGTGGGCCGGCCATCGGCAGCGAGGCGTTGATTGTGATCAACTCAGCGACGGAAAAGTTGCCGGAGATTCTCAGACGCACGCAGCTTGACCCCGCCCGCTTTACGGATGCCGATCTGGCGGTGCTGAAAGCGGCGAATTCGCGCCTGCATGAGGACATGATGGCTCGCGTGGTTTACGCACGCGAACAGCACGCTGTTGGCGATCTGACGCCGCTCGAATGGCTCGCGCTGGCAGGTGCGGCCCTCACTTTGGCGATGGCCTTGATTTGGATCGGCAGCAGGGTGGCACGTCGAATTCGACGGCGCTGAAGCCTGGCTTCATCACACCGTACAGATTTTCACACCCTGTTTGAGCGAGGCCAGTTTGTCTTCGCGCTTTGGAATGAACTCCTGCCCCAGATAGCCGGTGTAGCCGGTTTCCTGGATGGCCTTGATGATGGCCGGGTAGTTCAGCTCCTGCGTTTCGTCGATCTCCGCGCGTCCTGGCACACCGCCGGTGTGGTAATGCGCGAAGTACTCATGATCGCGCTGAATGGTGGCGATGACATCGCCCTCCATGATCTGCATGTGGTAGATATCGTAGAGCAGTTTGAAGTGTGGTGAGCCCAACCGTTTGCACAAAGCCACGCCCCAGGCGCTGTGATCGCCCATGTAGTCGGGATGGTTGACCTTGCTGTTGAGCAGCTCCATCACCAGCGTCACGCCGAGCTGATCGCACAGCGGCATCAGGCGTTGCAGGCCCAGCGCGCAGTTTTCCAGGCCCTGCTCGTCGCTCATGCCCTCGCGGTTGCCGCTGAAACAGATCACCTGCTTGAATCCCGCCGCTGCCGAAACCTCCAGCAGTGGCTCATAGGCCTGCACCAGCAGCTCATGATGCTCCACGTGGTTGAAGCCCTTCGGAATCGGGCCGATTTTCACCCCGTCCGGCCCTTCGATGATCGGAAAGCTCACCATCGCGCAATGCAGCCCGTGCTCCTGCAGCAGCGGGAAATCTGGCGGGTTCAGCAACTCGATGGACTCCAGCCCGATCTTTTTCGCCGCCTTGCACATGTCCTCCAGCGGGATGTCCTTGTAGCACCACTTGCATACTGAGTGCCGCACCTTGCCGCCTGCGGCCTTGTCGGCCGCTCCGAGCTGCGATTGCAGCATCGCCGCGATGGCGATGGCGATGGCGCTGACGCTGGCGAGGGTTCCGAACTGGCGGCGGGAGAGGGAGGCAGGAGTCATGCGGGCATTCTACACGGATGGCGTGGTTGATTCCAAGCAGAGAATCACGACTTCCTGCCTTTGAGCCACGGCTTACGCGTGAACGAAGTTTGGGCGGAATGAGCTTTCGACAAGGGGCAGGAGGTGTCGTCTGCCCCAGCGCTGTTCCGTAGTTCCGCCTTTAGGCGGTCTGGAGTCTTGGCCGGATTCCGGCTGAAGCCGGGACTACGGAACAGCGCTGGGCAAGTCTCGCCCCCTATAGCCGCACCGGCACGCCGCGTGCGCCGAGATACTTCTTCACATCACCCACGGTGAACTCACCGAAGTGGAAGATGCTGGCCGCCAACACAGCGTCGGCTTTGCCTTCGCGGAGGACATCCACCATGTGGTCGATGTTGCCGGCACCACCGCTGGCGATGACTGGAATGGTGACGGCCTCGCTCACGGCACGGGTCAAAGCGATGTCGTAACCGGCCTTGGTGCCGTCGGAATCCATGCTGGTGAGCAGGATCTCGCCAGCGCCGCGTCGGCAGACTTCGGCGGCCCATTCGACGGCGTCGAGTTCGGTGGGATGGCGTCCGCCGTGCGTATAAACCGTCCACGAGCCGTGCTCATTACGTTTGGCGTCGATGGCGACGACGAGGCACTGGCAGCCGAAGGCGTTGGCGGCTTCGTCGATGACGTGCGGCGTTTTGACGGCGGCGGTGTTGATGCCGACCTTATCGGCACCAGCGAGGAGCATCTCGCGCATGTCAGCGACGGTGCGGATGCCACCACCGACGGTCAATGGCATGAAGCAACTCGCGGCGGTGCGGGCCACGACATCGACCATCGTTTTGCGCTCCTCATGGCTCGCGGTGATGTCGAGGAAGACGAGTTCATCAGCGCCCTGCGCGTTATAAACCTGTGCGCACTCCACCGGATCGCCCGCATCGCGAAGTTGCAGGAATTTCGTGCCTTTGACGACACGACCTTCCTTCACGTCGAGGCAGGGGATGATGCGCTTGGTGAGCATGAGCGGGAACAGTCAAGAGGTCAAGAAATTGCCAAGAGGTGGCCGCTTGGCCACCTTGACTGTTCCTTGACCATTTCTTGACGCTTTGGGTCTCAACCGAGCGCTGCAGCGACCATCGTTTCGAGCTTCACGATGTCCTTGGCGAAGTTGCGGATGCCTTCGGCGGTCTTTTCGGTCGCCATGGCGTCTTCGTTGAACAACCAGCGGAAGGTCTTTTCGTCGCCGCTGATGCGTTCGATCTGGAGGGACTTCGCGTTGGCGGCGTTGAGCTTCTGCGTGATCGGGTCTTCGCTCGCAGCGAGTTCGCCGAGCAGGCCGGGGCTGATCGTGAGCAGGTCGCAGCCGGTGAGTTCGGTGATTTCACCCTTGTTGCGGAAGCTGGCGCCCATGACCTCGGTCTTGTAGTCGAAGTGTTTGTAGTAGTTGTAGATCTGCGTCACGGACAGCACGCCCGGGTCTTCGGTGGGGGCGAAATCCTTGCCGGTGCTCTTCTTGAACCAGTCCATGATGCGACCCACGAAGGGCGAGATGAGCTTGATGCCGCCTTCAGCACAGGCGACGGCCTGCGCGAGGCTGAACAGCAGCGTCAGGTTGCAGTTGATGCCTTCCTTTTGCAGCACTTCGGCGGCTTTGATGCCTTCCCAGGTGGAGGCGATCTTGATGAGGATGCGCTCGCGGCCAATGCCGGCTTTTTCATACATGGCGATCAGGTGACGCGCCTTGTCGATGTTCGCCTGCGTGTCGAAGGACAGGCGGGCGTCCACTTCCGTCGAAACACGACCGGGGACGATTTTGAGGATTTCGAGACCAAAGGCGACCACGAGGTTGTCAATCACGGTGTCCACGCCGCCGGATTTGCCATCAGCGACGGCCTTGTCGAAAAGGGCCTTGTACTCCGCCTTCTGCGAGGCAGCAAGAATGAGGGAGGGGTTCGTCGTGGCGTCCTGAGGCTTGTAGGCCTTCATGGCTTCGAAATCGCCGGTGTCGGCGACCACCACGGTGTGCTGCTTCAGTTGATCGAGCTGGGTCATAGTCTGTTTCTTGGGGTTTTGGGGCGGCCAGAGTAGAGGCGGCTGCGGGTTAATCAAGCGCCAGGAAGCGCACGCAGATGCTACCGGGGACGTTCACTTTGGTGCCGGTGAAGGTCAGCTTGCCGCTGTCCTGATCGACTTTGAACAGCGCTGCTGTGCCGCTGTTTTGATGCGCGGCGATGAGCCATTTGCCGGTGGGGTCGAGGCAGATGTTGCGGGGAATCTCGCCTTCCACAGGGACGTTTTGCAGCAGTGTCAGTTTGCCGGTGGCGGGATCACAAGCGAACACGGCGATGGTGTCGTGCGTGCGGTTGCTGACATAGACGACGCGGCCATTCGGATGCGCAACTGTCTCGGCGGTGCTGAGGCCGGTTTTGCCACGATCGGCCTCGGGCAGTGTGGAGACGGTTTGGATCTCAGTGAGAGCGCCTGTTTCAGCGTCGTAGGCGAAGACGGTCTCCGTCATTGCCATTTCGTTGTTCACGAAGACGAATTTGCCGCTCGGGTGGAAGGCGAGGTGACGCGGGCCGCCGGCGGCGGGTGTTTTGGCAAAGGCGGGGTCATTGGGCGTCAGCTTGCCGGTGGCGGGGTCGGCCTTGTAGATGAGCACCTTGTCTAAACCGAGGTCGCAGGCGAAGGCGAAGCGGTTGTCGGGGCTGAAGTTCACCGAATGCGCATGCGGGCCAGCTTGGCGCTTCGGATCTGCTCCAGAGCCTTCGTGCTGGAAGAAGCTCACAGCTTCGGAGACGGAACCGTCATCCTTGATCGCATACGAAGCGACGCTGCCGCTGCCGTAGTTCGCGATGGTGGCCATCTGACCGGTTTTATCCAGCGACACATGGCAGGGACCCGCGCCAACCGCGCTAGCTTGATTGATCGCGGTGAGCTTGCCGGTGCTCTTGTCGATGCTGAAGGAACTGATGCCACCGCCTTTCTTGCCATCGGGCAGGGTGATGTCGCTGCTGGCGAAGAGATATTTTTTCGACGGATGGATCGCCAGGAAGCCGGGACTACCGGCTTCGGCGGCGAGTTCGGGCTGCGTCAACTCACCGGAGGCAGAGTTGAAGTGGGCGACGTAGATGCCCTTGCTGCCGTTCTTGGCATTGGTGCCGGTTCCAAAGTAAACGAGAAAATTCTCGCCAGCGATGGCGGTCGTGGTGAGGGCGGCAAAGGCGAAGGCGAGGGTGGAGCGGTTCATGGCACTCCGATGCTGACGGCGGCGGGCGCAATGGTCAAGCATCCTCTGCAAGTCGACGGACGGGCCAGTTCGCTCGAAAGTGCCGACAGTGGCCAAGCACCAGGCATTTTCCGGGGCCAACCAGTGCTGCCGGAGGTGTGAATCTCGTCAAATCAGCTCCCGCAACGGCGCTCCCTGATCCACGATGAAGACCGGCCGACCCTGATGGTCCGTGTACGTCGCATCCAGCGGCACGCCCATGTGGTGGTAGATCGTGGCGGCGAGATCGCCGGGGGTGACGGGGCGCTCGGCGATTTCACCGCCGTCTTTGGAGGATGCGCCAATCACTTGGCCGTGGCGGAAACCGCCGCCGGCGAGGGACATGGACATGACATGCGGCCAGTGATTGCGACCGTCGGTGCTGCCCTGAGTGCCGAGGTTCGGTGTGCGGCCAAACTCGCCCATGGTGATGACCAGCGTGTCATCCAGCATGCCGCGTTCGGCGAGATCGCTGACGAGCGTGGTGATGACGTGATCGAAGACGGGCAGCAGCGGGCGCAGACCGTTCCAAATGCCGCCGTAGGGCGGGATGTTGTCGCCGTGATTGTCCCAGGTGCCGGACGCGCCGTGATTACTGAGATCAATGGTGACAAAGGATGAGCCGCGCTCGACGAGACGACGTGCGAGCAGTGCTTGTTTGGCCCAATCATGCTTGCCGAAGCGATCGCGCACCTTTTGTGGCTCCTGGTTCAAATCGAACGCCTCCTGCGCACGGCCCCCAGCGACGATGTCGAAGGCGGTTTGCGAGAAACTGTCCATCGCGCTCATCATGCCGCTGGCGTCGAGTTCGGCACGCAGGCCGTCCATCTGGCGGCTGAGCGTCTGGCGTGATTGCAGGCGGTCCATGCTGAGACCGGCGGGCAGTTGAAAGAGCTTCGCGGCGTTGTTGCCGTCGAACGGATCATGCTGCGTGCCGAGGTAGCCGCCCCAGCCGACGTGCGTGCGCGATTTCATGTTCAGCACGACATACGGCGGCATGGACGGATGATTCGCGCCATGATGCTTCGCCACGATGCTGCCAAACGATGGATAATACTTCGCCTTCGGGTTCGTGCGCGGCTCATTGGCCAAGTTCGCCGTCTGCATGACCATGTTCGGCTCATGATTGCTGAAGCGGCAGTCCACCGAGCGGATGAGCGTGAACTTGTCGAGCATCGCCGCTTGCTTCGGCAAATACTCGCAGATGTGCGTGCCAGGCAGCTTCGTCTTGATCGTCTTGAACGGTCCACGATTCTCGATGGGCCGGTCCGGTTTCGGGTCCCAAGTGTCGATGTGCGACGGACCGCCCGTCATCCACAGCAGGATCACCGACTTGCCACCCTTCGTGACCTTTCCTTCCGCTCGCAACTTGGTCAGTGCGGGCAAAGTCAATCCGCCAAGGCCTGCGAGGCTGGTCTTCAACACCGAGCGCCGACTATGCACGACCACGCCGTCACGCACACGCGGGTTCATGAAGGTGAACGCGTGGGGATTGCTATGGCCGCTACAGCCATGATCAGGAGAGGACATCAGCCTGCCAATACGGCGGCGGATGGCACGCTCTAACCGACTAACCCGCTTTCACCAACGTCACCAACTCCTGCAACGACGCCTTGGCATCGCCAAACAGCATGCGGCAGTTGTCGCGCAGGAAGAGGGCGTTTTCGATGCCAGCGAAGCCTTTGCCCATGCTGCGTTTCATGACGATGACGGTGCCTGCTTTCTCGGCTTCGATGATCGGCATGCCGTGGATTGGGCTGGATTTGTCCTCGCGGGCGGCGGGGTTCACCACGTCTTTCGCGCCGATGACAAGGCACACATCCACACGTTCCATCTCGGGGTTGATGGTTTCCATCTCAATGAGCTGGTCGTAGGGCACATCGGCCTCGGCGAGCAGCACGTTCATGTGGCCGGGCATGCGTCCAGCGACGGGATGAATGGCAAAGCTGACCTCAACGCCCTTCCTCGCGAGTTCATCTGACAACTGCCGCACCTGATGCTGCGCCTGCGCGACAGCAAGGCCGTAGCCAGGCACGATCACCACGCGTCCAGCCATGCCGAGTAGCAAGGCGGCTTCATCAGCTTGCATCGGTCTCACGCTGCCAGTGGCAGCATCAGCACTGGCGGCTACGGTGTCCACTTTGCCGAAGGCGCTGAACAGCACGTTCGTCACGGGGCGGTTCATCGCTTTGCACATCACCAGCGTGAGCAGCGTGCCGGAGGAGCCGACCAGCGTACCCGCAATGATCATGGCGATGTTACCGATGGCGAAGCCGTCCGCCGCGACGGCGAGACCGGTGAAGGAGTTCAGCAGCGAAATGACCACCGGCATGTCCGCGCCGCCAATGGGCAGCACCATCAGCACGCCCAGCGCGAGCGCGAGCACCAGGAACAGCACCATCAGCACCATGCTGTGCGATCCTGCGGCCATCGCGAGCGCCAGCAGCAGGCTGATCACAAACAGCAGGCCGTTCATCACCTGCTGCGCCGGATAGGTCACCGGTTTGTCGAAATGACCTTCGAGTTTGAAGAAGGCGATGATGCTGCCGGACAAGGACACCGCGCCGATCAAAGCCGCGCACAGCATCGACACGACGAACGTCAGGCTCGAATGCTGCGTGACATGCGCAAATTCAATCGCCGCTACCAGCGCCGCCGCACCACCACCCGCGCCGTTGAACAGCGCCACCATCTGCGGCATCGCGGTCATTTTCACCTTGTACGCGCCTGCCGCACCGATGATCAGGCCCAGCACGATGCCGCCGAAGATGAGCAACCATTTCCACAGCGACACGCCCGCACCGTGCGAGCCATGCAGCAGCGGCAGCACCGCGAAGAGCGCGATCAGCATGCCCAAACCGGCCACGCGATTGCCCTGCCGCGCGGTTTTGGGCGACGCGAGCAGCTTGATGCCGACGATGAACAGAATGGAGGCGATGAGAAAGGCGAGGGAGGTCATCATGGCGTCGTCTGTCTCACTTCTTACGCTTGAACATTTGGAGCATGCGGTCGGTGACCATGAAGCCGCCGAACACATTGGCCGAGCCGAGCACCACGGCGGCGAAGCCGGCCACATGTTGGATGAAGCCGTCCGCCGCAGCCAGCGCAAGCATGCCGCCGAATAGGATGATGCCGTGGATTGCGTTCGTGCCGGACATCAGCGGCGTGTGTAGCATGGACGGCACCTTGGAGATCAGTTCGAAGCCGAGGAAGATCGACAGCACAAAGATGAAGAAGATGAGCATGTCGGCGGTCATGGCAGATTAGGCGGTGGCGAGTTTTCCGTTCACGATTCTGCCGCCGTGTGTGACGAGGCAGCTTTTCAAAATGTCGTCTTCAAGGTTCAACTTGAGCGATTGCGTTTCCTTGTCCCAGAACTCGGTGAGCAGTGCCGTGACGTTGGACGAATACATCTGGCTCGCATGCACCGGCACGCGGCTCGGCAGGCTCGCGATGCCGATGATCTTCACGCCTTTGCGCTCCATGATCTAGTCCATCACCACGCCTTCGACGTTGCCGCCGCTCTCGACGGCGAGATCCACGACGACGCTGCCCGGCTTCATCGCATCCAGCATCTCGCTCGTGAGCAAAATGGGCGCACGTCGTCCAAATACCTGCGCGGCAGTGATCACCACGTCGGATTCAGCGCACACCCGTGCCATACCCTCGCGTTGCAGTTTCAACTGCTCATCGGTCAGCGGCTTCGCATAACCATCCGCCGTCTGCCCGGTCTCACCGACATCGATCTTCACAAACTTCGCGCCGAGTGATCGCACCTGCTCCTCGACCACCGGCCGCGTGTCGAACGCCTCCACCTTCGCGCCGAGCCGTTTCGCTGTCGCGATGGCTTGCAATCCCGCCACGCCAGCGCCGATGATAAACACCTACACCGGCTTGATCGTGCCTGCGGGCGTCATCATCATCGGAAAAATCTTGCCCGACTGCGCCGCCGCCTCGATCACCGCCGCATAACCCGCTAGGCTCGCCTGCGATGACAGCACATCCATCTTTTGCGCCCGTGTGCTGCGCGGCACCATCTCCATGCTGATCGCGCTCACACCGCGAGTCGCCAGCGCGCGAATCAGCTCCGGCGATTGAAACGGATCGAGCAGCCCGACAAACACCGCGCCTTCACGCATGGTACTCACATCCTCAGTCGTCGGCTTCCGCACCTGCAAAATGACATCCGCCGTCGCTAGCATCGCCGCCCGATCCGTGCGCACCGTCGCACCAACGGTGGTGTAATCGGCATCGCTGTAGCCAGAGGAAAGGCCCAGCCCAGCCGCGACCTCAATCTTCGCTCCCAGCGCCACCAGTTTCGCCACATGCTCCGGCACCATCGCGGCGCGCGTCTCTCCTGGGTGGGTTTCTTTGGGAAGGGCAACGGTCATTGTCTGGCTGAGACGCGAACGTTAGCGAGGGTGGCAATCTAGCCAGTATCATTTCAGGGAAAGTAGTCAGCACCTCGCGAAGCGCGCCGAAGGCAATCCTCTGTGCGGAAACGAGTGTGTCCAAGCATCCAAACCCGCACAGAGGACTGTGCGGACCACTTTATTCCCCCATCAGCTTCTTCACCGTCGGTTCAATCGCCTCGGCCCAGATGCGGTAGCCCTTTTCGTTGGGGTGGAGGAAGTCGGGCATGATATCCTTCGTGATCAAGCCCTCGGGCGTGAGAAATTTCGGGCCGATGTCGAGGAAGATGACGTTGTGCGTGCCGTCGAGCCTGGCGATGATTCGATTGATCTCAGCGATCTTTGCGCGTGCCGGCCCGGGCTTTTCACCGCGTGGAAACACACCCAGGAGCAGGATTTTCGACTGCGGCAGGCGTTTCTCGAACTCCCGCACAATGGATTCGATGCCGAGGGCGATGTCGGGCGCAGAGCACTCCCCCGTATTGTTCGTGCCGATCATCATGACGACGAGTTTCGGTGAGATGTCGTCAATGGCACCGTGCTGGAGCCGCCAGAGGACGTTCTCGGTCTTGTCCCAGCCGAAGCCGAGATTGCCGGCGTTGCGTGGCGCATAAAACTCGTCCCAGGTGTTCTTGCCGCGCAAGGAGTAGCCGTCGAACTGCTCGCCGCCGAAAAAATGGGTGATGGAATCGCCGATGAAGAGAATCTGCGGTTGCGCACGCTTCACCGCCGCGCTGGTGAGCTCGTGGCGCTTCTGCCAGTCGTATTGTGGCCAGCTCCGGTCCTGCGTGACCGCCACGAGAGTGCTCGGCAGCGGCTTTTGATCAGGCAGCGGCTCGAACACGGACGCCACGACCTCGCTCATGCGTTTGCGGTCTTTGGAGAACGAGCGCGCTTTCAGGAGGCCACCACATGAGAGTTCGATGGACGCGAGATAGGGGTTCGACTTCGCAATGGGATCGCTGCCATCCAATGAATAGAGAATGTTTTGGCCAATGAGCGTTACGACGCCTCTGGAGTCACGTTGAACTGAGGGTGGTGCCAAGGTGGAAACCGTTTCGCCGGGCGAACGACTAGCGGACGCTATGAACACAATGGTGGCAGCAACAAACGGTCGGAGAAAGGAGCACATGAGGATACGCAATGAATGGCAGGTGCTGCTAGGCCTTGCCAGCCTGTTTTTCAGGAAGCAAAGAGTCCCTGCTCTGGCGGCGTAATGTCTTAGCCGTCATGCTGATGAAATCCTCCAACCCGCATCCTCACAGCTATCATCCAGGACATGGTTGGGCCATGTTTGGCATGGTCCTCCTAGTCGCACTGCCTGTTGGTGCGGTGGATTATGAAAAGGAGATCAAGCCGCTGCTCAAAGAGCGCTGCTATGCCTGCCACGGGGCCTTGAAGCAGAAAGCGGACCTGCGGCTCGATACCGTCGCGGCGATGAGACACGGCGGCGATGACGGCGACGCTACCAAGCTGCTGATCGAACGCGTCACCAGCACCGACAAACACGACCGCATGCCGCCGGAGGGCGAAGGCTCGATGCTCACCACCGAGCAAGTCGCCAAACTGCAAGCCTGGCTCGCCGCAGGTGCGTCTGCGCCAGCGAATGAGGTGCCAGAGCCTGATCCGCGTGCGCATTGGGCTTATCAGCCGCCGCAGTCTTCCGGCAAGTCGATCGACGCTTTGCTCGCGGCACGGATAGCCGCGAAAAATCTCAATCCGCAGCCCGAGGCGACACCGGAAATCTGGCTGCGGCGCGTTTATCTCGATCTTATCGGCCTGCCGCCGTCAGCGGAAGTGATCGCTGCGTTTGTCCGCGCGACCCATGAGTCGCATGGGTCACATGAGTCCTATGCCCGCGTCGTGGACCGCCTCCTGAACTCCCCACAATACGGCGAGCGCTGGGGCCGGCACTTCATGGACATTTGGCGCTACAGCGATTGGTATGGCCTCGGCGCACAGCTCCGTTACAGCCAGAAACACATCTGGCACTGGCGTGATTGGATCGTGGAGTCGCTCAATGCGGACAAGGGCTATGACGATATGATCGTGCAGATGCTCGCGGCGGATGAACTCGCGCCCAGTGATCGCGACAACCTGCGCGCCACCGGCTTCCTTGCGCGCAGCTACTACCTCTTCAATCGCACGACGTGGCTGGATGAAACCATTGAGCACACCAGCCGCGCATTTCTTGGCCTCACGATGCAATGCGTGAAGTGCCACGATCACAAATACGATCCCATCGAGCAGACCGATTACTACAAGATGCGCGCCATCTTCGAGCCGTTGCATGTCCGCCTTGATCCCTGGCAGGGCGAGACCGACTTCGAGAAAAACGGTCTGCCGCGCGTCTTCGACCTGCATCTCGACACTCCGACCTACCGGCACATTCGCGGTGATGAAAAGAACGAGGACAAATCGAAACCACTGCCCCCCGGCGTTCCCACCGTGCTGGAGTTCGCCGCGTTTCAGCCTGCGGCGGTCAAACTGCCGCCGGTCGCTGCCAAACCCGCGCTGCTGCCGTTTGTGCTGGAGGATCATCTGCGCACCGCCGATGCGCAGTTGGCCACTGCACAGAAAACCAATGACGCAGATACGATCAAAGCCGCAAGTCTGCGCATCGCGATGATTCAGGCCGTTTATGCGGCTGATCTGGCCAAGAGCGACAAATCCATCGCCAAAGCCGCCGCACTCGCCGAAGCACGTTATCTCGTCGCCAAAGCGGAACTCGACTTGGCGAAGGCGGCGGCCGATACAACGGCCAAAGACGCCGAAAAGAAGATCAACGCAGCTCGCGAAGCACTCGACAGGGCCAGGAAGAAAGCCGCCACCCCCGGAGAATCCTACACCGCGTTGCGCGCCAGTTTGAAAGCCCCGGAAGGGCCGGAGGAAGCCACCAACGCCGCTGTGCAATCGTATCCTGAGACCAGCACGGGGCGCAGGCTCGCCTTTGCCCAATGGGTGGCCGACTCGCGCAATCCGCTGACCGCCCGCGTGCTGGTGAACCATGTGTGGACGCGGCATTTCGGCGCTTCGTTGGTCGAGGATGTGGGGGATTTTGGCCGTCGCGCAGTTGCGCCGCTGCATCAGGACATCCTCGACACCTTGACGGTCGATTTCATGCGCAACGGCTGGAGCATCAAGCACCTCCATCGCGCCATGGTGCTTTCGGAGTTGTATCGGCGCAGCTCGTCCAATGCAGGAGTCGATGCGCAAACGATCGCCGCCGATCCTGACAATCTTAATTACTGGCGCATGAATCCGCGCCGCTTGGAGAGTCAGGTCGTGCGCGACAGCCTCCTGCAACTCGCCGGCAAGCTGGACCTCACCCTCGGCGGCCCCAGCATTGATCCGACCCAGGCGGAGGCCAGCCTGCGCCGCTCGCTCTATTTCGTCCAAACCGCGCACACCGAGCACCGCTTCCTCGCGGTCTTTGACAACAACAACGTCCTCGAATGCTACCGCCGCAACGAAAGCATCGTGCCGCAGCAGGCACTCGCGCTGACCAACAGCAGACTCAGCCGCGAATGCGCCGATGCTTTGGTTGCGAAACTCAGCAAGCTCGATGAGAACAGCTTCATCCAGCAGTCCTTCCGCGCAGTGATCGGCCGCTCGGCGACAGAAGCGGAGCAAAAAGCGAGTTCGGAAGGCTTGGCGGCGTTAAAACAGAACCGCAGCCTGTTTTTGCAGGCACTCATCAATCACAACGACTTCGTCACTCTGCGATGAGTTTTCCGCATCAGCCCACCCCCTTCCTCCGCCGCGACATCCTTGGCGGTCTCGGCAGCATCGCGGTCGCGTCGATGTTGAAGGGCGAGGAGGCATGGCAGCCGCCGAGCGGGCTGCCGATGCTGCCGCAGAAGGCGAAGCGGGTGATCTGGCTGTTCATGCGCGGCGGGGTCAGCCACATGGAGAGCTTTGATCCGAAGCCGATGCTCACGAAGTATGCGGGCAAATCCATCGAAGAGACGCCGTTCAAAGATGTGCTCGCGCCGGAGAAGCTCAAGAACGTGCGCGTTGTCGTGGTGAACGATGCGAACGGCAAGCAGCGCAATGTCATTTACCCGCTGCAGGTCGGCTACAAGCGCTATGGCCAGTGCGGCATCGAGATCAGCGACTGGTTCCCGAACATCGGCTCCTGCGCGGATGAGATCGCGTTTATCCGCAGCATGTGGACGACTGACAACAACCACGGCGCGCAGGTGCAGTTCGCCAGCGGGCGCCACATGCTGGAGCCGCGCGTACCGACGCTGGGTGCGTGGGTGACGTATGGACTTGGCTCCATGTCCGACAATCTGCCCTCCTTCATCAATATGGGGCCGCGCTTTTTTGATGTGCGCGACGGCCATTACCTCGGCCCGGCCTACGATGCGATCAATCTGAAGGTCGATCCGAAGAATCCGCTCACCTTTGCCACGCCAGAGATCGCGGTCGGCCAGTCCGCGCAGGCGGCGCAGTTTGATCTCATCCACCGGCTCAACTCGCTCAGCGCCGAGCAGTATCCCGGCGACAAATCACTCGCCGCCCGCATGAAGAGCTACCAGCTCGCCTACAACATGCAGACCGCCGTGCCGGAGACGATGAATCTCGACGGCGAGAGCGCCGAGACGAAAAAACTCTACGGCCTCGATGACAAGGTGACGGAGCCGTTTGCGCGGCAGCTTCTCGTCGCGCGTCGGCTCGCCGAGCGCGGTGTGCGCTTCATCCAGCTCCAGCATGGCGATGGCGCGGCGGGCGCATGGGATTCGCATTCCGGTTTGCAGAAGAATCACTCCACTCTCGCGCAGCAGGTGGACAAGCCGATCTCTGGCCTCCTCAAAGACCTCAAGCAACGCGGCATGCTCGACGACACGCTCGTCGTTTTCGCCACCGAGTTCGGTCGCACGCCGGGCACCCAGGGCAGCGACGGACGCGATCATCATCCGTATGGCTTCAGTGTTTGGATGGCTGGTGGCGGCACCAAGGGCGGCACGAGCCACGGCAGCACCGACGAACTCGGCTTCCACGCCGTCGAACATCCGCACTACGTCACCGACGTGCATGCCACGATCCTGCATCTGCTCGGCCTGAACCCGCACAAGCTGGAGATCCCCGGCCGTAAACGTCTGGAGCGCGACTTTGGCAGGTTGATCCCCCAGATGCTGGCATAGGCGACCGAGGGTGCGAAAATTCCTGAATATAGGCTTGCCAGAGCGTCGTTAATCCCGGTAGCATCCCCGCCATGAAGCATGCCCTTCTTCTCCGCATCGGGGTCGCGACGTTGCTCGTGGCCGTTTCGTCATCACTCATGGCCGCCACTGGCGACACTGAATGGAAAAAAGTTGAGGCGGCTCTCGCCGCAGTCAAGCAACCCAAGGTGAAGCCCAAATCGCGCGCGGAGGCGATCGCAAATCTCAAAGTCGGCCTACAGGAACTCGACGCGGCTTTTGCGGCAGCGATGAAGGCATCCACCACGAATCCGGTGCGCTGGAGTGTGGCCGTTTACAATGCGAAGATCGAAAAATCCCGTGTCATCGTCGGCGCACCGCCCGTCGAGAACCTGACTGCGGAACTGGAGGCACTGGTCAAGGCTGCCGATGCCAGCGCCGAGGACAAGACTGCGGCGGAGAAGACGCTCAATAGCATCAAGTTCATCGCGGAACTCAAATCGAAGCCTCTGGATCTCAAATTCACCGCCGTGGACGGTCGCGAGGTCGATCTGGCGAAAATGCGCGGCAAGGTCGTGCTCATTGATTTCTGGGCCACCTGGTGCGGGCCATGCATCGTGGAACTGCCGAACGTGCTGAAGGCTTACAAGGAGCTGCATCCCAAAGGCTTCGAGATCGTCGGCATCTCGCTCGACTCGGACAAGGCCAAGCTGGAAAAATTCGTGGCAGAAAAAGGCATGGAGTGGCCGCAGTTCTTCGATGGCAAAGGCTGGAAGAATGAGGTCTCCACCAATTTCGACATCCATTCCATCCCGGCCATGTGGCTGGATCAAAACGGCATAGTCGTGGACACCGCCTCACGCGGCGGCCTCGAAGAGCGGGTGGCGAAGCTCATGAAGTAGTGCGTCGCCGCCTGGTATCATATTGGATTAAAATCCAGTAAACTGGAAATTAACATTTGCCAGTTTACCGGGAATGCATCCAATATGCCGCCATTACTATGAAAGCTCTCGTCAAGGCGAAATCTGAACGCGGATTGTGGCTCCAGGATGTCCCGGAACCGCAGGTCGGCATCAATGATGTCCTCATCAAGGTCCGCAAAACAGGCATCTGCGGCACGGACCTGCACATCTACAAATGGGACGCCTGGGCGCAGAAGACGATTCCAGTGCCGATGGTCGTGGGGCATGAGTTTGTTGGCGAAGTCGTCGCCGTCGGCTCCAACGTGGCGGATTTCCATCCCGGCGAAATCGTGAGCGCCGAAGGGCACGTCGTCTGCGGTCGCTGCCGCAACTGCCTCGCGGGTCGGCGTCATCTTTGCAAAGACACCGTCGGCATCGGTGTGAACCGCACGGGTGCGTTTGCGGAATACATCAGCGTGCCGATGACGAACGTCTGGCATCATCGCGATGGCGTGGATGAAGAGGTCGCGAGCATCTTCGACCCCTTCGGCAACGCTGTTCACACCGCGCTGGCCTTTGAGTGCCTCAGCGAGGACGTGCTCATCACCGGAGCTGGTCCCATCGGCATCATGGCGATTCCCGTGGTGAAACACGCGGGTGCGCGGCATGTCGTCATCACCGATGTGAATGAGTATCGCCTTAATCTGGCGCGTCAGATGGGCGCAACGCGTTCGGTGAACGTGACAACCGAGAAGATCGCGGACGTGCAGAAGGAACTCGGCATGAAGGAAGGCTTCGACGTAGGCCTCGAAATGAGCGGCAACGCCGCCGCCTTTCGCAGCATGATCGACAACATGTGCCACGGCGGTAAGATCGCCATGCTCGGCATCCCCAGCGAGCAGATCGCCATCGACTGGAACAAGGTCATCTTCAACATGCTCACCATCCACGGCATCTATGGCCGTGAGATGTACGAAACCTGGTATCAGATGAGTGTGATGCTTGAAAGCGGTGTAAACATTAAGCCCGTCATCACCCACCGCTTCCACTACACCGACTTCGAGCAGGGCTTCGCCGCCATGGAATCCGGCAACTGCGGCAAAGTGGTGCTCGATTGGGCGAGCTAGAAAGTAGTCCCGGACTTTAGTCCGTCAGAATCAATCATCCCATCCATCAGGCTATAATCCACAATTTCTCTTCCGATCATGAAGTACATCATATCTCTCGTTGTCGCCTTTGGGCTGCTGCTCACCGCCCACGCCGAATTGAGCGTGCTGGCTTCCACCGCTTACACGGAGCCCGACTTTGGCGGGGTCACGATTGCAAAGGACAAGGGCATCACCGGCTGGAAGGAGAAGAACCAGCGGGTGCTGTGGTTCGGCGAGATCAAAACGCCGGGCAAGCTCAGCACTGTCATCAAGGCGCGCGGTGATTATGGCCGCAAACTGCGGCTCACCGTCGGGGAGCAAAGCCTTGAGGCCACGATCAAGGAAGGTGAGGCGGCTTTTGGCGAATTTGAGATCGCCAAGCCGGGTTATGTCCGCTTCGAGTTGAACAAAGCCGCTACGCGGCGAGGTGGTTCGGGGGTGGGGTGAGATGAAGGATGCGTGAGCATTTTCGCGGGCTTTATGGGCGCTGTTTTAGCACCTTGGGGGCCTATGTTCAATCCTCATCTCTCCCCTCGTCGGTTGCTTGCAGCCGTGCATTCGACCTCTTCGCCCTCCGTGGGTGTTGAAGCCAACGCCAAGTCTAACACCCAGCCTACGCCGCCGCGTTTGCCACGGCATGTGCCCATTCGCAGTGGCAAGGAGTATACCGATCCTCTGCATTACGATCACGCGTGGCCTTCGATGGCGCAGTTCGCCCGCGTGCTGGCGCTGCGCTATGATTCGCTGCGCACGCGTCACTCTTACTACCGGCAGTTGCGTTTGCTCAGTGCGCACTTCGCGGGTGATCCGGCTGTGCTCACCGAGGAGCAGTTGCGCGACTACCTGCTGCATGTGAAGACGGTGCGCCTTTGGCAGCCGAAGTCGATCCGGCAGGCGGTGGCAGCGGCGCGGTTGTTCTTCTGCGAGCAGCTCGGCCAGCCACGCTGGCGGCTCTTTGATCAGGTGAAGGCGAAGGATCACGACACCCTGCCGCCGGTGCTCACGCGTGATCAAGTCAAGGCCCTACTGCGGCACATCCGTCTGCGCCGTTACCGCACGCCGCTGAAGCTCATTTACTGCTGCGGGCTGCGGCTCTCCGAATGTTTGAAGCTCACCGTGCGCGACGTCATCGGTAGCGAGTGCAAGCTGCGCATCCGCGCGGGCAAAGGGAACAAGGACCGCACCATCCCGCTGCCTGCGGCGATGCTCAAGGACCTGCGCGACTACTGGCGCTTCCATCGGCAGCCGCTGCTGTTGTTTCCCAACGCGGGCCGTGGCGACAACACGCCGCAAGCGCTGGCCGCGCGCATGCACACCGCCACGAGCACGATGCTGCACAACTCGTTGCAACGACTGCTCGTGCTCGCGCGCAAAGAACTCGATCTACCCGATGCCACACCGCACACTCTGCGGCACAGGTTGATTCAGTCGCCTCCTCCGGCTCCTTCACCCTTCCGCTGCGCTCCAGGGCTGCTCCTTCGTCGCAGTCTGTCTCGCGGCTACCGCCGCCGCTCGGCTCCACCGAGATCTACCTGCACCTCACCCATCAGAGCGAGCAGCAGGCGCTGAAGCTCATGTAAGACCTGTGCGCAGGCCTACCGCACTAGCCATCCCTCATCCCTGATCCCCGAAGAGGATGCCCACGGTCATCGACGCCCTGCGCCGGTTCCTGCCCGCCTATCTCAGCACGCGCCCGTGCCTGAGCGGCGTGCAGCACCGTGCCGTGTGGGCGCTGCAAAACTGCCGCACCCTGGTCATGGGCGGGCACGTGCATCAGTGCCCGACCTGTGCCGATGAGCGGCACTACGCCTATCACAGTTGCCATCACAAAAGCTGTCCGCAGTGCGGACGCGCTGCCACCGCCGAGTGGGTGCGGCGTGAGCAAAGCAAGCTCATCCCCGCGCCGTATTTTATGGTCACGTTTACCTTACCGAGCGAACTGCGTGACCTCTTCTTCGGCAGAGAAGCCAAGTCCGCCTATGACGCGTTCTTCCAGGCCAGCGCCACCACTTTGAGTCAAACATTGGCGGACAAAAAGTGGCTCGGTGCAGTGACCAGCGGGTTCACCATGGTGCTGCATACTTGGAACCAAAAAATGCTCTTCCATCCCCACCTCCACTGCATCGTGCCCGGTGCCGGATTGGATGAGCAAGGCCGCTACATCGTCGTGAAAAAGGCGACTACCTCATGCCTGCCGATGCACTCAAAGAAGTGCTCAAGCATCACTTCGGAGCGCAGATGAAAGCGCGCGGCCTGAGCTGTGATCCCGCCGTCTGGCGCAAGCAGTGGGGCGTCAACGTGCAGGCCTTCGGCATAGGCGAGAACGCCATCAAATACCTCGGGCGCTACATCATGCGCAGCGTCATTGGCGACTCCCGCATCCTCGCCATCACCGACACCCACGTCACCTTCCGTTACACCGACCGCAGTGATCGCAACAACCCGCGCCCACGCACCCTGACGCTCAGCGGCATTGAGTTCGTCAGGCGACACCTGCGCCACGTCCAGCCCACCAAACTCCGCGCCGTGCGCTACTACGGCTACCACCACCCCGCCGCGAAGGCCAAGCGGCAGCTCGTGCAACAAGGCAGCGGCACCACACCCAGCATCCGCACACCAGACGAGTCCGCAGAACCCGCAACCAAGAACGAAGAACCAGGAACCGCGAAGCGAGAACACCTCTGTCCCTGCTGTCAGCAGCCCATGCAAGTGATCGCCCGAATCCTGCCTGGATGGAAGCGCGGCGCGTTGTGGCAACCCATCCAAAGCCGCGCCCCACCCAGCGAGATCAAAGGACCACCACGAGCATGAGTCGAGCGGCGGCGGTAGCCGCGAGACAGACAGCCGACAGGCTGCCCCGAAGGGGTGAAGGAGCCGGAGGAGGCGACCGAATCAACCGACCACCACGCCACAGCCCACCAAACCGCGCTGAAGGAAGTCCACGACCACGCATCATCATGGAGCGCCAAGAGGGCCATCAGCGCGTTGGAAAGAACTACAAAACAGGCGCCACGAGCACGTCACCGGCCCATCAAGAACCGTCGAGACACACAACCTCAGCGCTCAAAAGCGACCCGGCCATCAAGCGCGCAACACAAAGCGCATAAGGGCGCGAACGTGTTAAAGCCGGGCTTGTTCAACTACAGGGGCATTGACTGGCTCGTTCCTCGCAGCCATGCACCCTTTAATGTTGCACCCTTTAATGTTAGACTCACGCGGCGGTGACTCCAAAGGAACGATTGATGCGCTGGTGCTCAATGGTCCCGCGATCAAGGACGCGCACTTCAATCTCGATCCGCGTCGCAACGCCGCCTCCGTGCATCTGTTTTACCCGACACCGAAGGACGAGAAGATCACGATGTTTTACAACGAAGTCACCGCAGTCGAAGACCCCGTCGCGACTTTCTACATGGCCTGCGGCTTCTCGCGTGGTTACTTCGGTATGCAGGTGAATTCGCCGACCGAGCGACGCATCATCTTCTCGGTGTGGGACGCGGAAAAGGGCCAAAAAGCCATCGACCGCAGTACCGTGTCAGCAGACGATCAAACGCAACTCGTCGCCAAAGGCGCAGGCGTCGAAGCGAGAGTCTTCGGGCACGAGGGCACCGGCGGTCACTCGCATCTCGTCTATCCGTGGAAAACTGGCGAGGCGCAGAAGTTTGTCGTCGTCGTGAAACCCGATGGCGATCACACGACCTACAGCGGCTACTGGTTTCATCCCGAGCAGCAAGCGTGGATGCTCATTGCCAGCTTCCGCGCACCGAAGGACGGCCAGTATCTGGGCCGTCTGCATTCGTTTAGCGAGAATTTTGGCGGTCAAAACGGCCATCTGCAACGCAAGGCGCTCTATGGCCCGCAATGGATCGCCACCGCCGATGGAAAGTGGACCGAGCTGACGAAGGCGACTTTCAGCCACGACGGCACCGGCAAGGCGAACCGCCTCGACCGCTTCATGGGCGTGGAGAAGGGGCGCTTCTTCCTCTCACATGGCGGGTTTATTGAAGGGTCCACCGACTTTGGTTCTGCTTTCACCCGTCCCGGCATGAAAATACCGCCGGATTTTCACCTGCCAGCACAGTGATGTCCGCTTTCTCGGATCAGTTCTGCAAGAGCCCGTTCGATCAGTCACGCCCAGTCGGTCAAATCGACTCCGGGGCATAACGTGCAATTCTCAATTTTGAAGCCCCTTCCTGGCGGCGGGAACGTAAGGCTTCCTCAGTGGAACCCTCACGTCATCTTGTCATCGTCCTTGGAGATCAACTCTCACCTGCGTCAGCCTCGTTTGATGGGTTTGATCCCGGAAAGGATGTCGTTTGGATGGCCGAGGTGCCTCTTGAAGCCACGAAGGTCTGGAGTGTGAAGGCGCGCATCGCGATGTTCATCTCGGCGATGCGACACTTTCGCGACGAGTTGCGAAAGCGGGAGTGGCGGGTGGACTATGGTGAAATGGGCACGCATAGCAGTTTCGCCGATGCTTTACGAGCGAGCATGGAGCGGCTGAAACCGCAGGGTATCGTGATGGTCCACGCCGGTGAGTGGAGCGTGCAGCGCGAGATCGAGTGGGTGGCGGGTGAACTGGAGGTGCCGATCGAGGTGCGTGACGACAGGCACTTTCTTTGTTCGTCTTCCGACTTTGCCAGGCACGCTGAGGGCCGGAAGCAACTGCGCATGGAGTTCTTTTACCGCGAGATGCGGAAGAAAACGGGCGTGCTCATGGAGAAGGGCAAACCGGTGGGCGGGCAGTGGAACTTCGATCATGACAACCGTGGATCATTCGGCAAAGCAGGCCCCGGTGTGCGGGTGACGCCTCGTGCCTTTAAGCCGGATGCCATCACGCGCGAGGTGATCGCGATGGTGAATGAGCGCTTCGCCGGGCACCCTGGAATGCTCGATGATTTCGACTGGCCGGTGACGACAGCACAGGCAAACGAGGCGCTGGCAGATTTCATCCAGCATCGGCTGCCGGATTTTGGCCAGTATCAAGATGCGATGTGGACGGACGAGCCGTGGCTTTATCATTCGAGGTTGAGCGCGGCGATGAATTTGAAGTTGCTCGATCCGCGCGATGTCATCGCTGCGGCAGAAAAGGCTTATCAAGATGGCACGGTGCCGCTGGCTGCGGCGGAGGGCTTCATCCGCCAGATCCTCGGCTGGCGGGAGTATGTGCGGGCGATCTACTGGCATCTCATGCCGGAGTACATCGAGCGAAACTCAATGAACGCGCACGAGCCCCTGCCGACGTTCTACTGGACTGGCGAGACCGACATGAATTGCCTGCGCGATACGATCACGCAGACGCTTCGCTATGGCTACGCACACCACATTCAGCGCCTGATGGTCACGGGGCTTTTCGCGCTGCTCTACGGTGTGCATCCGCGCCGCGTGCATGAGTGGTATCTCGCCGTGTATGTCGATGCCGTGGAGTGGGTCGAGCTGCCGAACACGCTGGGCATGTCGCAATACGCCGACGGCGGTGTGATGGCGAGCAAGCCGTATGTGGCGAGCGGCAAATACATCCAACGCATGAGCAACTACTGCGCTGGCTGCCGCTACGATCCCGCGCAGAGCACGGGACCAGATGCCTGCCCCTTCACGACGCTGTATTGGGATTACCTCCTTCAGCACGAGCCGGTTTTGAGAAAGAATCAGCGCATGTCCATGCAACTGCGCAATCTCGCCCGGCTGGATGATTCGCAGCGTTTGGCGATTCAAAAGCAGGCGCAGGAGCTTCGAGAGACGTAATTCCCTAGTGATGGTTCCATCTTTTGACAATTCGAGAAAATGGCCGGCGCTTATCGCCTTCATTTTCGCGACATTTTGCGCAGCCGCGCTCGGCACCTTTTCGATGCCGGGCGAATGGTATGCGGCGCTGAATAAACCTTCATGGAATCCGCCACCGTGGATCTTTGGTCCTGCCTGGACGCTGCTCTACACGCTGATGGCGGTGGCGGCCTGGCTGGTGTGGAAGAAGGCCGGTTTTTCGCGCCCGCTCGTTTTCTACTTCGTGCAACTGTCGCTGAATGCGGCATGGACGCCGGTCTTCTTTGGCGCTCATGCCATGGGATTGGCGCTGATCGTGATCGTGGTGCTGTGGGTCGCGATTCTGATGACGCTGCTGAACTTCTGGCGTATCAGCCATGCGGTCGGCTGGCTTATTGTGCCGTATCTTGCTTGGGTCACGTTCGCGACCGCCCTGAATTTCACCCTTTGGAAATTGAATCCCTCATGAGCTTAAAAACGTGGTTCATCACCGGTTGTTCCAGCGGCTTTCGTCGCGCCATCGCCGAAGGTGCGCTCGCCGCCGGACATCGCGTGATCGCGACTGCACGGGACATTCGCAGCATCGCTGATCTGGAGCGCGCAGGAAGCTGCCACGTGATGACGCTAGATGTCACGGACAGCTCGGAGATTCCGGGGGTGATCCGTGAAGCATCACAGGTTTGGGGCGGCATCGACGTGCTGGTGAATAACGCAGGCTACGGACTCATCGGCGCGGTGGAGGAATGCAGCGATGAACAAATCCGCCGCAACATGGAGACGAACTTCTTCGGCCATTTGAACGTCATCCGCGCCGCGCTGCCGATTCTGCGTGAGCAGAAGAGCGGTCATATCATCAACATCAGCGCCGCCGCAGCGATCTCGAACTACGCTGGCTTCGGCATTTATGGCGCGGCGAAGGCCGCGCTGGAGCTGATGAGCGAGAGTCTGCGTATCGAAGTGGCTCCGCTGGGCATTCGCGTTACGCTTGTGCAGCCGGGGCCTTTTCGCACCGAGTTCGTCAGCCGATCACTGGATCGCGCAGAAAGCCACATCGCTGATTACGACCGCACGAGCGGCAAGTTCCTCCGCTTCATCGAGTCCATGAACGGCAAACAACCGGGTGACCCTGTGCGGGCGGCCGAAGCCATCACAGCCGCCGTGGAATCGGACTCGCCCCCGCAGCGCCTCGTGCTCGGCAGATACGCGAACGACAAAGCGCGCAAACGCTTGATCGATGTCGAAAAAGAACGAGCCGCATGGGAGCACATCGGTCTGCCAACAGAATTCAGCCCCACTTTATGAATCAATCAAAACTAACTTCGCTGTTTGCCGCGGCGTTTGTCGCGCTTCTACCAGCCTGCTCAACCGCACCGCCAAAGCCGCTGCTCAAGACCGTCGAGCACATCGATCTGCCCCGCTTCATGGGCGATTGGTATGTCTTCGCTCACATCCCTTACTCGCTGGAGGCAGGTAAGGTCGGCACGTTTGACCGCTATGCGCTCAGGCCGGATGGGCGCATTCAGAACTCATTTCTGTTTCGCCGCGGCACGCTCGACGCGCCGCTGGAGGAATGGAAAGGCGTCGCCTGGGTGCATGACAAGAAGAGCAATGCCGAGTGGCGGGTGCAGTTCATCTGGCCCTTTCGAGTGCCATTCCTCGTGATCGACCTTGATCCGAATTACCAATGGGCTGTGATCGGGTATCCGTCACGAAAACTCGCCTGGGTGCTGACTCGGAAGACCATGCTGAACGAGGCGACCTATCGCGGCATCTTGAAACGTCTGCAGGCGCAGGGATACGACCCGGGCCTCTTGAAGAAAGTGCCGCAGCTTCACCCTTGAGACAGACACGAAACACCAAATTTTATTATGAAACGCAAAATGACCTGGCTGATCTGCATTCCCCTTGCCCTCGCCGCTTTCTGGTTTGCCTCCAACTCAAGGGCGGCGACAGAGACGCCCGAATACACAGTGATCCGCAAGGACGACAAGATTGAAATTCGCGACTATCCCGCGCTCACCATCGCTACCTCGCCAATGGAGGAGGATGGCATGAGCGGCGGCTTTGGTCAGTTGTTTCGCTTCATCACCGGTAACAACGAGAGCAAGGAGAAGATTGCGATGACCTCGCCAGTCCTTATCGCCGCCGACGCCGGCAAGAGGACCATGAGCTTCATCATGCCGAAGAGCACGGCCGAAAAAGGCGTGCCCAAGCCTGCTGGCAAAGACGTGACGCTTGGCAAGGTGGCCCCGGCGCGCTGTGCCGTGCTTCGGTTCGCTGGTGGCCGTAACGTTAAAAACGAAAATGCCGCCATCATTAAGCTCAAGGCATGGCTCGATACCCAGAAAATCCAAGGCCTCGGAGAGCCCATGTTCGCCTATTACGATCCACCCTGGACACTCATCCCGTTCCGGCGAAACGAGGTGATGATTCGGATCGACAACAAGTATGAATAAGCCCGCCACGTCGTGCCTCATCGTGCTTAGCATGGGGTTTCTCACGGCGTGTTCGTCGCCGCAGATATCCTCACGTCACATCGCCCAATCCGATCCGGCGGCGGTGGCACTGCTTGCGGCCTCCCAAAAGGTGCATTGCAAAAGTGCGTTGCAGAACGTTCGCGATGTCAGCGTTCGCTACGAAGGGCGGTGGGGACCGATCGGGCCGCTCTTCCAGCCGGTTTTGGTGGACAAGAAGTTTCGTGGTTCATCTGAGGAGCGCCTGATTCTCGGTGCAAAACGCATTGTCGTTCAGGAGCACACGGGTCGTGCGGGAAAGAAGACCGTCGTGCGTCAGCCGGGCAAGGTTGAGATCGCTTACAATGGTTCGCGCTCCAACGATGACGAAGCAAAGCGCGCTGCGGCGTTGGTGGCGGATGCTTATGCCATGTTCTTGCTCGGGCCGCATTACTTTGATCGTCCCGGAGTCGTTCTCGTCAGCGCGCGAGACAGTGTCGTGGACGGTGCAGATTGCGCCCAGATCCTTGCTGTCTTGCGCCCCGGGTTTGGCATGGCCACGGAAGATCGCGTGATCCTGTCCATTGACCGAGCGACCAAACAACTTCGTCGTGTTCGCATGACGCTGAATGGACTGGAAAGTACGCGGGGGGCCGAAGTTGATGTCACATTCCGCGATTTCCGAACCATCGGTGGAGTTCTCTGGCCAACGGATTTTGACGAGCGCATCCGCGTACCCTTCGATCTTCACGCGCATCATTGGAGGCTGCTTGGGCTCGATCTCAATCGAGGCTTTAAAGGTGCAGATCTCAGTGTGCGCGGCTTTGAGGGACGTGCATCGAGGCCGGCCGCCCCTCTGAGTAAAATATCAAATTGACCGATGAAAGAGCCTCCAAAACCGCTCATCTTTGTCACCGGAACCACGGGTTACATCAGCGGGCGTCTTGTGCCACGCTTGCTCGATTCGGGCTATCGAGTGCGGTGCCTCGTGCGTGATTTGTCGCGTGTCCAAGGCAGGGCGTGGCATGATGAGGTGGAGTTGATTGAGGGCGACGTGTTGTGGCCCGACTCTCTCTCGCAGGCCATGCGCGGTGCGGAGGTCGCCTACTATCTCATTCACAGCCTCGGGGCCGGGGCTGATTTTCACGAACGTGATGTCGCGGCAGCGTGCAATTTCGGCTCGGCCGCTAAGGAGGCGGGCGTCGGGCGAATCATCTATTTGGGCGGCCTGGGCGATCCGGGTGCCGGGCTCTCCGCGCATCTGCGCTCACGCCAGGACACCGGCGCTGCGCTGCGCTGCGTGAAAGCGGCGTGCCCGTCACCGAGTTCCGCGCAGGCGTGATCGTCGGGTCGGGGAGCCTGTCGTTTGAAATGATCCGTTATCTCACCGAGCGGGTGCCGGTGATGATCTGCCCGCGCTGGGTTTACATTCGCGTCCAGCCGATCGCGATCCGCAATGTTCTCGACGACCTGATCGGTGCATTGCGTGTGCCTGAGAGCGTCGGGCAGATCATTGAGATAGGCGGTGAGGATATCGTGACGTATGGGGACATGCTTACCCTCTACGCAAGAGTCCGCGGCCTGCGCCGCTGGCTGCTTCCCGTGCCGGTGCTCACGCCACGGCTCTCGTCCTACTGGGTGCATTTCGTCACACCCATCCCGACAGCGATCGCACGACCGCTGATCGAAGGACTTCGCAATGAGGTCGTTGTCCGCGATGATCGCGCGCGCGAGATCTTCCCTGAAATACGCCCAATCGACTACCAGACAGCGGTGAAACTCGCGCTCGAAAAGCTGGGCGCCTCCGCCGTCGAGACCGCATGGACCGATGCCCTGGCGACCAGCCAGCGCGATGTCCCTCCGGTGACGCTTGCGACCCATGAGGGCATAATCATCGAGACCCGGCAACTCTCTGTCGATGCTCCTCCTGAAGCGGTCTATCGCGCATTCACGGGCATCGGAGGCGCACGCGGATGGCTCTACATGAACTGGACTTGGCGCATTCGCGGCACCATTGACCGAATCTTCGGGGGAGTAGGGATGCGACGCGGGCGGCGGGATGCCGATAACCTCCGTGTGGGTGAAGCCCTTGATTTCTGGCGTGTAGAAGCCATGGAACCTGGGCGAATGTTGCGGCTGCGCGCCGAGATGAAGGTGCCTGGAAAGGCCTGGCTGCAATTTGAAATCAAAGAGCAGGACGGCGACGCCCGCCCCCTGCTCACCCAAACGGCCTTCTTTGCCCCCAAGGGGCTCTCCGGCCTCGCCTACTGGTATCTGCTTTATCCAATCCATGGCCTGATCTTCGGTGGCATGATCCGGCGGCTCGCCGAGCGCGCCACCGCTATCGCCGCTTCACCTCTGAAAGTCGGCTAGACCACCCTGCTGTGCCCAGCGCCGGGTGCGGTGATGGCGATACGCGAAGAGCAACGTCAAATAGGGTGCGCACGGCAGTCTCTGAGACGACACGACCCCACCAACGGCGGCCCCATGCGTAGGTCACCCGGTCGGTCATCCGGCTGCCGCCTTCTGCCATTGAATCGAAGCGATGCTCGTGAACAAAGAGCCGGAATGGTCCCTCGATGATCTCGTCCACCAGCAGGTGCGGTGGGGCGACTTTCTTCCACCGGCACAGCCAGCACAATTCGATGAGCCTCCTTTGAATGCGGGTGCGTCGGTCACGAGCTTCACGAGTTTCAACGGCGGCGGCATGATCGCGGTGATGTTGTGAGGATCGGCGTGGAATGAAAAAAGCGCCTCGGGTGTAGCCTCAACCCTGGTTGATGTGACGAACACGCTCCATTTGGATTTTTCGTTATCGTCGGGAATTGAAGGGCAGTCACTCATGTTCACCAACGAAATTACGGGCGTGAAGCGGTTTGCGATGCTTCATCGGCGATCTCTTGGCTCCATTTGCTCCGCAGCGACGTTCTATAATTTCCTGGCCGATCAGTTCCATCGCTTCCAGTCCTCATTAATGACTTCCGTCGAAACACAACTCGCCGCGCGAACACGCCCTGGCGGCTCCCACGTGGGCCGTCAGCGGTGGAATGATCTGCTGTTTCTACACTGGAAAGTCGATCCTCAGATCGTGCAGTCCACGCTGCCGCCAGGTCTCACTGCGGATACTTTCGACGACGCGGCTTACATCGGCATCGTGCCATTCTTCATGCAGCGAGTGAGACCTCGATGGCTGCCGCCGGTTCCGTGGTTGTCGTGGTTCATGGAGTTGAATGTGCGCACCTACGTCCACGACAGTCTCGGTCGGCCAGGCGTGTATTTTTACTCGCTCGACTGCAATCAACCCGTCGCCGTCTGGATCGCGCGGAAGATTTTCCGCTTGCCGTATTTCCATGCGCGGATGTCTTCAACGCGGGCGAATGATCGTGTGGATTACTCCTGCGGGCGATTCGGGGCAAAGGAAGAATCCGCCGATTTCTCGTGGTCTCCGCTCGGCGTTAGTCGGGAGGCCGAAGTGGGATCGCTGGAGTTCTTTCTGGTCGAGCGGTACTTTCTCTTCACTCAGGGAAGGGGTGGCCAGCTCTTTTCAGGCCAGGTGCATCATCGGCCCTACCGCATCCGCAGCGCGGCGGTGTCTCGTCATTCGGTCACTCCCGCGCAGCAGGCCGGATTTGAGCTCGACGGTCCGCCCATGTCGGCGCTGTGTGCGACTGCGGTCGATGTCTCCATCTTCCCTCTCAAAACATGCCATTAAAGATAGCCATTATCGGTGCGGGCGTTTCGGCCGCCAGGGCGCTGTCGGCGCTCGGCCATGGGGTCAAGATTTTCGAGAAGTCTCGTGGCTTCGGCGGACGCTGCGCCTCGAAGCGCTGGGAGGGACACGTCATCGACCACGGCGCGCAGTATTTCACGCTTCGCGATGAGCGCTTCCGTTCAGCGGTGGAGGACGCCTCCGGGGATGCGCTCATGAAATTGCAGGCGCCCGTGTTGGACGAGCATGGCGCTGAACTGCCGGACCCAGGGCGTTGGTTTCATCGCGATGGAAACAGCCGCCTCGTTCGAGATCTCGCGCGAGATCTGAATGTGAAAACTGAAGTCACGATCGAGCGAGTGGACAGTGCGCGGCAAGTGGCTGGGCAAGCATTTGACCATGTCGTTAGCACCGCGCCGTGGCCACAGACGGCGCGGCTTTTCGGCATCGAGTCTCGCGTTGAATATGTGCCATGTCTCACCGTGCTGCTCACTTATTGCGGCTCCTGGCTTGGGAAGACAAGCGCGCGCTATGCGGTGAGCGATCACAGCGGCCCCGCTCGCGTCGAGCGCCTGTGAGAACCACAAGCACTCGCGCATCGCCGAAGGAAAAACAGTGCTCGTGGCGCAAATGTCCGAAGCTTGGAGCCGCGAGCATCTGGAGCGGCCGCTTGAGGAGTATCCACAAATGGTTCGCTCAATGGTCGAAGAACGATAGGAGTTATCCGGCGACAACTTCATTGCCGGACTCGGTCACCGATGGCGTTTCGCCCGCGTGACTCAGCCGATGCAACCCGTCGCATTGCCTCCAGGGCTCCATTTCACGGGCGACGCTTTAATTTCATCGCGAATCGAGGACGCCTGGCTGGCTGGCCTCGCTCTCGCCGAGTATCCCAGTTTTCAGTCATGATCGCAGCATCAGGAGTAAACGCGCTCGCCATGCCGGTGCATTGGTATTACGACCGCGAAGCCATGCACCGGGATTACGGTGTCGTGCGTGAGTACCTGCCGCCGCGCAATCCACACCCCGACAGCATCCTGTGGCGCTCATCCTATGTGGCGTTGAACGAACGTGGTGACATCCTCCATGATCAAGCACGCCACTGGGGCAGCCGGGGCACACATTATCATCAGTTCCTGCGCGCTGGAGAGAATACGCTCAATCTACAGCACGGCCATGTCTTGCTCGTATCGCTGGCCGGGTGCGGCGGCTACGATCTAGATGATTACTTGCGACGCTACATCGACTTCATGCTGACGCCGGGAACTCATCGCGACACCTACGTCGAGGAGTATCACCGCCATTTTTTCACAGGCTATGCGTGGGGATGGAAACCGGCCCGCTGCGGCGGCAACGATGCGCACATCGGCGGCCTCGCGCATGTCGGCATCCTTTGCGAGCATTTCGCGAAGGATCCAGATGCGGCCATTCATGCCGTCCGGACGCATGTCGGGATCTCCCATGGCGCGGCCGAGATGATTGAGGCCGCCGTGGCGATGACGCGCATGGCTTTATCCGTTCTATCTGGGGGCGCACTCCGCGCGGCCATCATGCAGCACGGCAGTAGTTGAATCTCGGAACGCAAAACCAACGATTGGAGCCGCGAGCCGGACAATCAAGTGATCGGAAAGCGATTGAGCCCCGCGTGCTATGTTCGCGATGCCTTTGCCGCATCACTCTACCTCTCGTGGAAATACGCTGACGACTTTGAGTCTGCTGTCGTCGCGAACGCCAATGCCGGTGGCGACAACTGCCATCGCGGTGCTGTCATTGGTGCCTTGGTGGGAGCCGCCAGTGGATTCCTGCGAATGCCCGACCGTTTTCGCTCAGGCTGCTGGCATCCGCTCCAAATCGCAGCGTTATCGCCGCCCTGATTCCTGCGCCCGTCAGCAATCCACCAGCAAAAACTCGGTGCACAGGTCTCGCTTCCGGCCGATTGTTCACATGAAATTGTCTCCAGCTCCAAGGCACACCATGAACGACGAATTTACGAAGCACCTGCGAACCCAACTCGACGCCATCCACACCGCAGGCACTTACAAACGCGAGCGCGTGCTCTCCACGTCGCAGGGCACGCTGGTGCGCGCCGATGGCGGTGCGGAAGTGCTCAACATGTGCGCGAACAATTATCTTGGTCTAGCTCAGCATCCGCAGGTGCGGCAGGCGGCGCATGACGCGCTGGATCGGTGGGGATACGGTCTCGCCAGTGTGCGCTTCATCTGCGGCACGCAGGGAGTTCACAAGGAGCTGGAGGCGAGTTTGACCGACTTCCTAGGCACCGAGGACACAATCCTGTATGGCTCGTGCTTCGATGCGAATGGCGGCCTGTTTGAAACGATCCTCGGTGCAGAAGACGCGGTTATCAGCGACGAACTCAATCACGCCTCGATCATCGACGGTGTGCGTCTGTGCAAAGCGCAGCGCTACCGCTATAAGAACTGCGACATGGCCGATCTGGAGACGCAATTGATCGCCGCTGATGCCAAAGGTGCGCGCTTCAAACTCATCGCCACCGATGGCGTGTTCTCGATGGATGGTTTCATCGCGCCGTTGAAGGCAATCTGCGATCTCGCCGACAAATACAACGCGCTGGTGATGGTGGACGACTCCCATGCCGTCGGCTTCATGGGCAAGACCGGGCGAGGCTCGCACGAGCACTGCGATGTCATGGGCGGCATCGACATTCTCACCGGCACGCTCGGCAAAGCCCTCGGCGGAGCCAGCGGCGGCTACACCAGCGGACGCAGGGAGATCGTCGAACTGCTGCGCCAGCGCTCGCGGCCTTATTTGTTCTCGAACACGCTCTGTCCGAGCATCGCGGGTGCCTCCATTGAGGCACTGAACTTGCTGAGTCAGTCCACCAAGCTGCGCGACACCTTGGAGGCAAACACACGCTTCTTTAGGGAGCAGATGACCGCAGCAGGATTCAACATCGCTCCCGGCGAGCATCCCATCGTTCCCGTCATGCTCGGCGACGCCGCTTTAGCGACCAAGTTCGCCGACTCGATGCTGGAGCGCGGCATTTATGTGATCGGATTCAGCTATCCCGTCGTCCCGCAGGGCAAGGCCCGCATCCGCACGCAGATCAGCGCCGCACACACGCGTGAGGATTTGGAGAAGGCGGTGCAGGCGTTTGTAACTGTGAAAGAGGAGCTGGGAGTCTAATCTGGGTGTGTCATGAACGAGGAACTGATTTCGAGATCGTTGGCGCTTGCTCGAAAGCTCCAGCTTCGTGCCACGGAGCTGCAAACACCGGCGGAGGCGCATCAGCAGGCGGAGCTGGACCGCATGCTGCAGACGCCCTCGGACAAGGCCACGTTGGTGCAGCTCACAGATCAGGCGTTTCGCGCGAAGTCGGCGTCGCGTGTGGCGGATCAGTTTGCGCACATTCTCGACGTGCAGGGCATTCCGCGCTTTTTCAGCCCGCTGGACCGCGCGCTGCTGCGCGGGTTTCAGACCTTCGGTGGCTGGCTGCCAGGCGTGTCCGTGCCGATGGTGAAAGAGCACATGCAGCACGAGACGGCGAACGTCATCCTGCCTGCTGAGCCGGAGGTGCTGGCGGAGCATCTGCGCAAACGCACGGCTCAAGGCATCCGCATGAACGTGAATTACCTCGGCGAGGCGATTCTGAGCGAGGCGGAGGCGGAGCGCCGGCTGGAGCTGTATCTCGAAGCGCTGCAACTGCCGGAGACGGAGGTCTTCTCGGTGAAAATCTCCACGCTCTACTCGCAGATATCGCCCATCGCCCGCGAGCACACGATTGTGACGCTGTGCGACCGCCTGGAGCGCCTTTATCGCAGCGCGGCGCGCTCCATCTTCACGCGACACGATGGCACGCGCGTGCCGAAGTTCATCTACCTCGACATGGAGGAGTACCGTGACCTGAGCCTGACTTGTGAGGTTTTTATGCGCACACTTGACCGACGCGGATTGGAGAAAATCAGCGCGGGCATCGTGTTGCAGGCCTACATCCCGGATTCGCATGGCTGGCAGCTCAAATTGCTCGACTGGGCGTGGCGGCGTGTGGCCGCAGGCGGCGCGGAGATCACCATGCGCATCGTGAAGGGCGCGAACATGGAGATGGAGCGCCACGAGGCCTCCGTCAAAGGCTGGCCGCAGGCACCGTTTGAAACGAAGCTCGACACGGACGCGAACTTCAAGCGCATGCTGCACACCGGCTTCGAGCCACAGAACCTCGCCGCCGCACGTCTCGGCATCGCCTCGCACAATCTGTTCGACGTGGCCTACGCGCTCGTGCTCACGCAGCAAAACCAGGCGATGAGTCGTGTGCAGTTCGAGATGCTGGAGGGCATGGCAAACCACCAGCGCCGCGCGCTGTTTGAAGAAGCATCGAATTTGCTGCTCTACTCGCCGGTTTGTCACAAAGAGCACTTCCTCAGTGCCATCGGTTATTTGATCCGCCGGCTCGATGAAAACACCGGGCCGGACAACTTCTTGCGGCACACCTTCAAGCTGGTGCCGGGCAGCGCCGACTGGCAGGAGCTGGAGCAAGGCTTCGTCGCATCGTTTGCGCGGATTGTAGAACTCAGCGCTGCGCCACGGCGGACGCAGGATCGACGTGATGTGAGACAGGCTGGCAGCCTGTCCGATCCCACAGGCTGGCAGCCTGTCTCACGTTCGTTCGTGAACGAGCCCGACACCGATTGGTCGCTGCCGCATCATGCGGAGTGGGCGCGGGACATTCTCGAACCGTGGAGGGATCGTGTTACCGACGTGCCACTCGTCATCGCGGGTGATGAAGTGCGTGACGAGCGCATCACGCGGGATTGCCTCGATCCTTCGCGACTTGGAGCCGTGGTGGGGCAATACCGACAGGCGAATGGGGCAGACATCATCCGCGCCGTCGAATGCGCCGCACGCGATGACGATGGCTGGCGGAAAATGACGCCGCAGGCGCGCCAGGACGTGCTGCGCGGGGTCGCTGAGGAACTGCGCCGAGCACGCGCGGACCTCATGGGCGCGGCGCTCGCGAACACTGGCAAGACGCTGGCCGAATCCGATTCCGAGGTGAGCGAGGCGGTCGATTTCGCCGAATACTACGCGGAGACAGCACGCGGGTTCATGGAGGACTGTGCGGACCACTTTAAGGCCGAAGGCAAAGGCGTGGTGGTCGTCGTGTCACCGTGGAATTTTCCCATCGCTATTCCCTGCGGTGGCGTCGCTGCCGCGCTCGCGGCTGGCAACACGGTAATTTTGAAACCCTCATCCGATGCCGTGCTGCCTGCATGGGAGCTGTGCCAGTGCTTTTGGCGCGGCGGTGTGTCGAAGAAGACATTGCAGTTTGTGCCATGCCCCGGTGGCAAAGAAGGTGCGCAACTCGTGGAGCATGCGCTTGTGAGCGCGGTCATTTTGACCGGCGGCACGGAGACCGCTCTCGCTATGTTGCGCGCGAAGCCCGATCTGCCGCTCAGCGCCGAAACGGGCGGCAAGAACGCCACCATCGTCACCGCGTTGTCGGATCGCGATCTCGCGATCAAGAACGTGCTGCACTCCGCCTTCAGCCACGCGGGCCAAAAATGCTCCGCCACATCGTTGCTGCTGCTGGAGGCCGAAGTCTATGACGATCCCGAGTTCAAACGCACGCTGATCGAGGCGGCAGAAAGCCTCACGGTCGGCTCTGCATGGGATTTGCCGACGAAGATAGGTCCGCTGATCAAAGCGCCGTCCGGCGATCTCGAGAACGCGCTGCTCACGCTCGAAACCGGCGAATCCTGGGCGCTCATGCCGCGTAAACTCGACGGCAACGACTGCCTCTGGTCCCCCGGCATCAAGTGGGGCGTGCAGCGAGGCGGCTACACGCACCTGACTGAGTTTTTCGGCCCCGTGCTCGGCGTGATGCGGTTTGAGTCGCTGGATGAAGCCATCGATTTGGTGAACCAAACCGGCTACGGCCTCACCAGCGGCCTGGAGAGCCTGGATGACCGCGAACAGGCCGAATGGAAGGCTGGCATTCGCGCGGGCAATCTCTACATCAATCGAGGCACGACAGGTGCCATCGTGTTGCGGCAGCCCTTCGGCGGCATGGGCAAGAGCGCGTTTGGTCCGGGCCTCAAAGCAGGTGGACCGAACTATGTGGCGCAGTTCATGACCTTCGCTGACGCTCGGAATGACGAAACCAGAATGGCGAATGATGAATCAGATTCCAAGCATTCAGACTTCGGCATTGATTCTTCATTCCTCATTCTGGTTTCGTCATTGGACGACAGTCCCCGCCTCGCCCGTGCGATTGCGAGTTATCAAAGCGCCTGGAAAGAAGAATTCAGCCGCTCTCACGATCATTTCCGCCTCATTGGCCAGGACAACATACGACGCTATCTCCCGATCAAGGAGTTACGTGTCCGGGTGGATCGCGACGACTCGACCTTTGATCTCTATGCCCGCGTGGCCGCCGCCCGCGCCGCCGGATGCCGCATCACAGTCAGCACACCGCCTGGATTTGAATCGAAAGCGCTCCAGCGACTGCACGAAGCGACGGAGGGCTTGGCCGCAGGCATCGAATTCATTGAGGAGAGCGACGATGACCTCACCATCGCCATCCGGAAGGGTGAAACCGATCGCGTACGCTACGCCGCTGCATCCCACGTGCCGGAGAACGTGCGTCGTGCAGCCGCAGAAACACAAGTCTTTATCGCCGATGCATCTGTGCTGGCGGAAGGCCGCATCGAATTGCTCTGGTATGTGCAGGAGCAGAGCGTCAGCTTTGATTACCATCGCTACGGCAATCTCGGCACCCGCGCAAAAGAAGAACGGGCACCACTGGGTGCGCCAGCGACAAACCCAGGCTAGTTTTGATCATGGACACGCTCTCCGCCACACTCCTGCTGCTGACGATCATGGACCCGCTGGGGAACGTGGCCACGTTTGTGAGCGGATTGCGTCCGGTGCCACCGGAACGGCGTCTGCGTGTGATCGCGCGGGAACTGGTCGTCGCGCTGGTGATCTTGGTTGTGTTTTTATTCGTAGGGCCCTGGCTGCTGGGACTGCTGCATCTGAAGCAAGAGGCGTTGTTCATCAGCGGCGGCATCGTGCTCTTTTTGATCGCGCTGAAAATGATCTTCCCGCCTTCACGGCATGACGAGGAGGTAACGATGGAGCCGTTCATCGTGCCGCTCGCCGTGCCGATGATCGCGGGACCGTCCGTGTTGGCGACACTGCTGGTGCTCGTCAGCACGCAGCCGGAGCAGATCTGGCGGTGGTTTACGGCGCTGCTCATCGCCTGGGGCATCACGGCGGCGGTGCTGCTGTGCGCACCCGCCATCTCCCGCGTGCTCAAGGAGAAAGGCTCAATGGCCGTGGAACGCCTAATGGGCATGCTGCTGGTCATGGTGGCCGTGCAGATGTTTCTCAACGGCATCGAGCACTATCTGGAACATTGACCATGCCTCCCTGGATCGAATATTCCGCTGTCGCCGTGTGCGCGATCACTGCCGTGCTAGCGGCAGAAGGGAAAGGCATGGACCTGTTTGGTGTGATGGTGCTGGCGCTGGTGACGGCGGTGGGCGGCGGCACGATCCGGGATCTGTGTCTCGGCGTCCGCCCCTTGTTCTGGATTGAGCAGCCGATGTATTTATGGACCGCTTTGATTGCGGCGGTGGCGACGTTTGTGATCGTGCGCTTCGTCCATCCACCGCACCGGCTGCTCGCGGTCGCGGATGCGTTTGGGCTGGCCTTGTTTGGCATCGCGGGCACCGAGAAAGCGCTCGCGCTCGGCACTCCGGCCATCGTGGCGATTCTACTGGGCATCGTCACCGGTGTGGCGGGTGGGATTCTGCGCGATGTGCTGCGGAGTGAGATCCCCTGGGTGTTCAAGCCGGAGGTGAATCTGTATGCCACGGCGGTGTTTGTGGGTGCGCTGGTGTTTGTGCTGCTGCGTAAGTTTTTGCTGCCCTCTGAAAGCCATCGCTACATCGCCATGATGGTCATTTTGGTGCTGCGACTGGCGGCGATGCGCTGGAGTTTGAAACTACCTACATACAAGACTCGCTCAAAGAGTTCTGGATAGGTCAGGCGTGTTTGTTCTGTTGGTTGAAGCATGAACCGCCGCCATTTCATCACCACGACCGCTGCCACCGCCTTGTCCGCCCCGTTCGTTCGGGCGCAGAGCAAGACTTCATTGAATGGAGCCATCATCGGGCATGGCGAGCATCGGTATCGGGTCGATCTGGAGTGGTGCCAGGCGAAGCAGGAGGGGCATCCGGTGAAGGACTGCCATGAGATGGTCATGGATGCGCAGAAGCGCCTGATCATGATCACCAACGAGGCGAAGAACAACGTGCTGATCTTCGACAAGGCGGGGAAGGTGCTCAATGCGTGGACTTTGGGCCTGAAATCGGGCCACGGGCTGAGTCTGGACGTACGTGATGGCAAGGAGCATCTGCTGCTGTGTGATCCGGGTGGTGGTCGCGTCGTCAAAACCACGCTAACAGGTGAGATCGTGCTCGAACTGCCGCACGCGAAAGACTGCGGCGCGTATGATGCGGTGGCGAAGTATGCGCCGACGGAGGCCGTGGCCGCGCCGAACGGCGACATCTATGTGGCGGACGGCTATGGCTCTCAATTCATTCTGCAATTCGACGCGGCGGGTAAATTCATCCGCAAATTCGGCGGCAACAGCACGCAGGCGATGAACGCGGGCAAGTTCATGCAGGCGCATGGTGTGACCATCGACTCACGCGGCGCGGAGCCGCTGGTGCTCTGCACGGAGCGCATTCGCAATGAGTTCCACTGGTTCAAGCTCGACGGCATATATTCGCACTCGGTCTATCTGCCGGGTGCGTTCATGAGCCGACCGGTGATCGCGGGTGACCTGCTGCTCTCCGGCGTGTGCTTTGGCATGAAACCGAATGATTATCGCATGTGGCGCGAGCGCGGCTTCATCATCATTCTCGATAAAAACAATCGCGTCGTTTCAGCGCCTGGCGGACAGCAGCCGAAGTATGTGGGCGATCAAGTTGGCTTGCTGCTACAAGACCAGCCTGTTTTCCGCAACGTGCATGACGTGTGCGTCGATGACGCCAGCGATTTGTACGGCTGTCAGTGGAATGCGGACCAAGTGTATCCGTACAAGCTTCATCGCGTGTGAGAGAGCAGCGCTAAGCTGGGCGTAGTTGAAAGCGTCCATGATCCCAAGGCATCCAACCACGCCGATCAACCGCCGCGAATGGCTTCGCGTTGGCGGATTGGGATGTTTGGGTCTTTCGCTGCCGTCGTTGCTGAATGCGAAGATGCTGAAAAGCAGAGACGGTTCGTTTGGTCGGGCGAAGAGCTGTATCATCCTCTTTCTCAGCGGCGGGCCGCCGCAGCATGAGACCTTTGATCCGAAACCGGAGGCACCACTGGAGATTCGCGGTGATTTCAAATCGATCCCGACCTCGGTGCCGGGCATTCATTTCTCGGAGACTCTGCCGAACACGGCGAAGCGGATGCATCAGATCGCGGTGATCCGGTCGATGACGACGGGCATCAATGCGCACTCGACGAGCGGCGCTTTCATGCTCACGGGCTATGAGCCGCTTTCAAAGGCAGAGAGCGTGCCGCCGAGCGGAAACGACTGGCCGAGCATCGCGGCGGCGGTCGGGGCACTGAAACCTAGCGAGCGCTCACCGCTGTCATCGGTCGTTTTGCCGGAGCGGATCGAGAACAACGGCAACGTCGTGTGGCCGGGCCAGAATGGCGGTTTCATGGGCGCTCCGTGGCATCCGCAGCTCATCAAATGCAATCCGGCGGAGGAGCGCATGCGCATCGAAGGCATGAGTTTGACCGAAGGCATGACCGACCGGCGCTTCTCCGAGCGCGGTAGCCTGCTGCGGCAGATGGACGCGAATTTTCGTGCCGTGCTTGCGAATCCGCTGATCAATGAAACGGACGCAATGCACCAGCGGGCCTTTGATTTGATCCATTCCGAGGCCAGTCGAGCGGCGCTGGAGATCGAGCGCGAGCCGGCGGTGATGCGGGATCGGTACGGGCGTGGCAAATTTGGCCAGAGTGTGCTGCTGGCGCGCCGACTCGTCGAGGCAGGCACGCGGCTGGTGCAGGTGAACTGGCCGCGCGAACCGGGCGATTTCAATGAAGGCAGCCCGCTATGGGACACGCATCAGCGCAACGCCCCGCGTGTGCGAGACGTGCTCGCGCCGCAGTTCGACGTGGCCTATTCGGCGCTGATCCAGGATTTGCACTCGCGCGGATTGCTCGATGAGACGCTCGTCGTCGTGATGGGCGAGTTCGGGCGCTCGCCCACGATCAACAAGAGCGGTGGTCGCGATCACTGGGGCAATGTGTTCTCCGTCGCCATGGCCGGTGCGGGCATCGCGGGCGGTCAGCTCATTGGCGCGAGCGACAAGATCGGTGCTTTCCCGGTGGACAGGCCTGTGCGGCCGCCGGACCTGGCGGCGACGATGTTTCACCTGCTCGGCATCGACCCGAATCACGAATTCATGGACGCATTGCAGCGCCCGCGGCCTGTGACGGACTCTGGCACGCCGCTACGCGAACTCGTTGGCGTTTAAGTCCCATCAGGGGCGGTAAGTAACGATCTCGAATGCAGCGAGGACACGATAGTCAGCATCATTGTTGGTGATGATCTTGCCAATGCCGAGCTGCTGGAAGGTTGCGGCCAGCATGGTATCCAGTAGCCGCTTGCGCCCCAGCCGATGCTTGCGGAGCAGGGCAAAGAAATCTGTCACGGTCGTGCCATCGGGGAAAACACGAGTGACTTCGATGGCGCTCCGCCCGCTCTAGCGCCTCGGTCATCACGAGCGGCACTGGCAGTCGTTTTGCGTCCGTGACCACATGGATGAACTCTGCGAGTGTTTGCGGGGCCAGCGCGAAGGTGTGCCCGGAATCCAGCAGGGTGTCGAGCAGGAGATTGGCCTCGCCGTGAAACACATGGCCGCTGACCTCCACCGCCACGAGGAAATCCGCATCAACCCCGTGAATCATCGCGCATCTCCTCCAGCAAATCGTCGTCCAAGGTCAGCGGCTGGACGATGCCGCCCGCGTGGTGCGGCGTCGAGCGCTGGCGCAGGCTGGCCTTGGTCCCGGTCGTGGCAGGCTTCCACCGGCTCAGCGCCTCGATGACATAGTCGGGCAAGCTCCATGCTCGCAGGCGCGCGCTGTCCTGAAGATGGCTGTAAACAGCGTCCGGCAGGTCGATGGTGATCGTTTTCATGGGTGTAGATTAAATTCAGCCACCTTCGCCTTTGGCACCCGTCCACGCTCTACAAGCGCGCGTGCCCGACGGGTTTGCGTCGGATTGAGTAGGACGATGGTCTTCCCCACTCGAAACACCACTCGGGGCGCATCGCCCGCCACCTGACCAAAGCGTTTCTCAATTTCGTCTGCGGTTAGAGCCGGGAAATCTCCACTCACTACCGGGCGCAGAATGAGATCGCCGCTGCCAACTTCAGGTCGTGCATCAATGCTGAGTTCTTTTGCATTGGCGACCACCAGAGAACTTTCAAGATTGATATGACAGTCGGCGTCGTGAGCTTCACGCAAAGATGCGAGCAGACTCAAGTTGGTAATCTCCTCCCGCTCGCCCGCGTCGCGCCAGGTCTGGAAGGCGAGCAGGGCCGTGTATTGAGCTGTCGTTGGGAGGTAGCTTTCCTCACCCACTTCCAAGATGGGTCCACGCAGTTTCCATTCCCAGCGCACCTCTATGCCTGGTTCAACCAAGCCGAGTCGTGCAGCAAAAATTTGTGATTCCGCCCATGCCTCTTTCTGCAACCTCATTCCACCCGGCCAAGGTGGTGGCAGCATGAAGCCTTCGCGCGTTTCCATGTCGAGGCGCACGGCATCTGACGCCGCGATGAAGATGCCCGCGTCCACTTCCTGGACCTCCGCTTGCCCGCACTCAGCGAGCATCTGCATCCGAATCAAGGCAAGCTGCCCGGCTTCATCGGCACGACCCTGTTTGGCTTTTGCATAGTGCTTCGGGTTGGAATAGCGGATCGCAAGGCCGTCGGCATTTGCAGACCAGATGAATATGGGCGCGGCTGAGAATAGGGGCATGGGAGTTCTCAGCGGTATTGCCAAGGTGGTTCAATGTGAAACTTCCACTTCATTTTCCAGAGCAGATCGTTTATCCAGTCGCCCATATGGGCTTTCCATATGCCAGTGCAGGTGTCCCTTTGCATGGCCCCTTGAGTGAAGGTCGCGTAATCGAAATAGGCTCGATTTTCGAGAAACGTTTCCGGCACAGGAAATGCATTGCGGAATGTGCGAATCGCAAAACTGTGAGTTCCATACGCTATCGGTGCATCCCATGACGATAACACTGGCCCCCTGTGCTGAGCCTTCGATTTTAGCAACTCGGTGGCGCTGCTGCCGATACGCTGCTGGCAACGCCTGAAACGCCCGTGGGTGCAGCAGCAGTTTGAATCGAATAATTTTCCGGGTGTCATGAAGCCAACGCAGGAATCTTGCGCGTGCATCGAATTGGTCATATCCGGCTGTTCCTCTGAGGCTGACTTCAAGAAATTGAATGAAGTATTCTAGTGTTTGGCGGTTCACTCCACGCTGAGCACAGTCCAGTTCCTCGCGTGTCGGATGCCAGCAACCCCACCATTTTCCAAATGGCTCGCTGGCAGCAGGAAGCGATGGATCGCATCCAATCCGTAAAATCCAATCAAGCCAATTTCCTTTCCACTCGCTGCCAGACTCCAGCGTCCTGCGTGTCATGATGCGCAATGCTGCTGCTCCCATGGGAACACCTGCTTGATACGGCAAGGTTCGCAAAACCTCCAATTCATGAAGAATCTCCGGCCCCTGGCCTAACTCCACATTTTGCAGGCGCGTTAAGAGGTAGTCCTCTTTCAGGCGCGCTGAAAACCTGCCCTCTTTTGGCACAGCGTAACAATCCATGAGTTCAGCTAGCGTTTCGCGGTCTCTGGCGGCTAGCGCTACGCGTTGTGGCCCATCTTTTGCAGAGAGCGTCGTGCGCTGTTCGTGCCAAACCTGAGCTAGGTTGGAGGCGTGTGGGTCAGGAACGTGAGAGGACTCTAAAAGACGGTCGCAAAGATTTTCCAATGCAGGCAGGCAATCGAAATGCGTGAAGAATAATTGTGTCGCCTGCCGCCGACGTCCGGCAGGCCATTCACGGCCACTCGTGCCGAGCACAGAGCAAGCAACAGATTCATTAAAGGCTGGAAGCAACGACTTCGCATCCGAATGTGCCGCATATTCCAAATAGAGGCTTAGCAGGAGCCTTTCACGTCCGATTTCAGCCGTGGCTTGCTCGAAGGCGACGGATCTGCCACGCTCGATCAGCCGCCGTTTCATCTGCTCTTTGCGGTTCTTAAATATTGGCGGTTCACTCGGCTCGTCGTTCTTGAGGGTTATCTCCTGCAATGCTCGAACCGAACCGCCGATCGGAATGGCGGAGATGCGCGGCATGGGCAGATTGCGAATCCGGAGGTCAAGGTGCATGGCCTGGAGTCTTTAGTTTACGGATCAGTGCATCCGTCTTCTCGCGCATCTGTTGCAGGTTTTCCTGTAGTCCTTCGAGGCTCTGTTTTTCTGAAGACACGAGGGTGAAACGAATGTCGATGCGGCGGTCTTCTGGTCGATCATCATGCAATGACTGACCATCTATTCGGCCATGAGTCGAGCGAGTATCTGCGTAGCCACTCACCGAGAAGAGGAGCTTTGCAGGAGTCTGGGGATCAGCAGGCCGGGTGCGGAGTGTTTTTAGCACAGCCAGATCGTCCTGCCTATCCGCCCAGAACTCCCAGAGCGAGATTGCACGCTCAGTATGATGATGTGGTGACGCCTGCTGAAATCGGTGTTGAGGCGATGCAATCCGGGCTTAGTCACGCATGATCGCTGAGACCATTCCGCAACTCCGTTCGATGCGTCCCCAGGAGAAGTTTGAGCTCGTTGCCGAGCTCTGGGAGGATGTGCTTCAGCATGAGGATCAGATCGAAGACCCGCCTGGGGTCGCGGCCATGCTGGAGGAGCGGCTGGCCAGTTACCGTGCCGGGGAAACCACCGGCAAAAACTGGGAGGAAGTCCGCACCGCGATCCAACGCCGCAACTGATGTGAAGGCTCCGGTGGTCATCCTCGCTGGCGCGGAGTCAGATATTCAGCGTATCTACAATCGGTTCTCGAATCATCGTGATAAATCGGGAGACGAGTTCATGGACCGCTTGGGTTGTGTGTTCCGGCAGCTTGAGGCTTTCCCAGAATCTGCGCCACCGCGCATGCTGGGTTTCCGACCTGCCCTGGTGCTTGGCCACGTCTATGGCGTGTGTTACCAGATTGAACTACGCGGCATCATCATTCACGCGGTTGCTGATTTGCGCCAAGATCCGGCATGGGTGGAGCGAACACGGCGGGAACGGCTGGAGTGATCGCGCATGGCGGAGAATGGGCCTCCGGCCTGTAGGTGGATTGAGGCGTCTCGCCTTTCCTGAAAATTTAAGGCTGGAAGCCTCAAACCGTTGTCAGGCAGGATGCCTGACCTCCGTATGAGGTTGCCATGCTTCGACTTTCCAGCCTCCTGCTTTTGTTCGTTTCCTCGTGGTCCCACGGAGCGCTGCAAGAAACCTGGGAGACTGGCTACACGAAGGAAGACACCACTGGACCGCATGTGCTGGGGTATTGGAATTTTGATGGCGAGGTGAAAGATCTGACGCTGCAGGGGGCGGTGGTGAATGCGAGGGGGAAGTTCGGGGCGGCTTTGGAGTCGTTTCCGGGGTTTCCGGTCGAGGACAAGAAGCATGCGGCGGTGACGGCGGTGAAATCGCCGAAGAGGGCGTTCACACTGGAGATGTGGATCAGGCCAAAGGCGGAGTTCAAACCGGAGCTGCGCTGCTTCCTGCTGGATAAGAAGTATGTCGATCACACGGACTACCAGTGGCAGATCGGCGAGGCGGACAAGGCGGGGCTGCGGCGGATGTTCGTGTCGTTGGGTTTCGGCGCGGAGTCGAAGGCGATCCACTCGGAGCCGCTCAAGCTGGAAACGGACGTGTGGCAGCATGTGGCCTTCACGTATGATGGCGCGGGCGCGGGGAAGTTTTATCGCAACGGCACGGCGGTGGGTGGGATGACGCTGTCGGACTATGGCGCGGTGGTGCCGGGAACGAAGCCGCTGAGCATTGGCGACCGGCTTGGTAGCAATTACGGCGGTTTTCCGGGTCTGATCGACGAGGTGCGCATCTGCAACGGCGTGTTGAGCTTCGAACGCGTGGCGATGGAGATCGTGGGCACACGCCGAGTGTGGCGGCGCATGGAGTCGGCGAAGCCGCTGGAGATCGTGGTGACAAATCTGCGACGCGAGACGATGCAAGCGGCGAAGCTAACGGTGAACTTCGGTGGCAAGGACGAGAGCTTCATCGTGCCGGATCTCGCGCCAGGAAAAGGCTTCACGGCGAAGTTCACGGTGAACACCGCGCTGAAACCGGAGCGCTACACGCTGCGCGCTCGGTTTGCGGTGGGTGATTACGCGACGGAGCAGACGATGGAGTGCGAAATCGTGCCGCGTTTGGCCCCGCGCATGCCGGTGGTGATGTGGGGCGCGGGCGGGAGTGAGATCGCGCGGCTGAAGGACATCGGCTTCACGCATTTTGTCGGCCTCGGCGCTGATGTGGGCGCGATTTGGGCGAATCGTGCGGTCGGGCCGCCGGGAAAGCCGGAGATGATCGACCGCAACCGCCGTACGCTGGATGACGCGTTGGCGAACGGGCTGGAAGTCGTGGCGAGTTTGTCGCCGGGGCGCTTTTTGGAAAGTGATCCGAAATTCCTGCGCGTGGATCGTGCTGGCAAGCCGTATGCGCGGCAGGACATCTGCGCGTCGAATCCGGAATTCGCGCCGTTTTTCCAAGTGGTGGGCATGAGCATGGCGAAGACCTATGGCGATCATCCGGCGTTCACGACGGCGCTGATTGATTCGGAGGTGCGGGATTCGTCGCAGCCGTCGTTCAATGCCGTAGATCTCGAAAACTACCGCAAGTTCGCGAACGCGGAGATCCCGCTGGAAGTGGTGACGCGCGGTGGTGTGGATTGGACGAAGTTGAAGGACTTTCCGGCAGATCGCGTGATCGCGGACGATCATCCGATTTTGAAATACTACCGCTGGTTCTGGACCGTGGGAGATGGCTGGAACGCGCTGCACACGGCGCTGAGCAAAGGCGTGAAGAGCAGTGGGAGGCGTGATCTGTGGACGTTCTTTGATCCGGCGGTGCGGCAGCCGAGCATCAGCGGCGCGGGCGGCGGCGTGGATGTGATCTCGCACTGGACCTACACCTATCCTGATCCGCAGAAAATCGGCCTGTGCGCGGATCAACTCTTTGCGATGAGCGAGGCGACGGGTAAACGGCAGCGCGTGATGAAGATGACGCAGCTCATCTGGTATCGCTCCCAAACAGCGCCGATGGGCAGCAAGGCACCGGGCGATGTCGTGGCGTGGCAGGATCATGATCCCGAGGCGGCTTACATCACGATTGCACCGATGCATTTGAAAGAGGCGCTGTGGGCGAAGATCGCGCGGCCGATTCAGGGCATCATGTATCACGGTTGGCAGTCGCTGGTGTCCACGGACAGCACCAGCGGGTATCGCTACACGAATCCGAACACCGCGCCGGTGCTCAAGGAGCTGCTCCATGACGTGATCGAGCCGCTGGGGCCGACGCTGATGGCGATTCCTGACGAGCGCAGTGAAGTGGCGATGCTGGAGAGTTTTACCTCGCAGATGTTTGCGCGGCGCGGCGGTTATGGGTCGAACAACGGCTGGGAGGCAGACGTTTGGCTCGCGCTCCAGCATGCGCATGTGCAGACGGACATCCTGTATGAGGAGACGCTGCTCACGAAGAGCGGTCTGAGCGGTCGTAAGGTGCTCGTAATGCCGTATTGCGATGTACTGCCGAAGTCCGTGGTGGCACGCATCCAAGACTGGCAAAAGAAGGGCGGCAAGATCGTGGCCGATGAATTTCTATGCCCAGCATTGAAGGCGGATTTCACGATCCCGAGCTTCAAACGCGTGAAGAAGGCCGATGAGGACAAGGCGAAGGTGCTGGAGTTGGCGAAAACGCTGGGCGGCTTCGCGCTGCCGCAGAAGGCGATGTGCGATAATCCCGAGATCATCGTGCGCACGCGGAAATTCGGCGATGCGATTTATGTCTTCGTGATGAACGACAAGCGCGAATTCGGCAGCTATGTGGGCCAGCACGGGTTGGTGATGGAGAATGGGCTGCCATCCAGCGGCAGGCTGTCCGTGCAGCTGGACAGCGCGAATGTGTATGAGCTGACCGGCACCCGCTTCATTTTGCCAAAGCGTGGTGAGGATGGCGTGATGAGCTGGCCGGTCGAGCTGGGGCCCTGCGATGGGCGTATTTTCATGATCACGCCGAAACCGTTGATGGGCCTACAATTGGCGCTGCCAGAGAGCGCCACGGTGGGGAACTCGGCCAAACTGAGTGCCCGCATCACCACCACGCAGGACGCGCCGACTAAGGCGGTGATTCCCGTGCGAGTGGACGTCCGTGACGCGAACGGGAAGCTCACCGAGGGCAGCGGCTTCTATGCGGCGGAGAATGGCATCGTGGAACTCGATCTCAACCTCGCGCCGAATGAAGATGCGGGGACGTGGGAGGTGCGGGTGAAGGAACTGGCCAGCGGCATGGAGGCAGTGAAGTGGATGCGGGTGGGGAAGTGACCTTTGATTGACCTTGGCCTGTCCTCGTGGCACAGGGCGGCATCTCCTCCACACTATGCCTCCCTCCAGCCAAGAAGCCGTGCTCGCATGGCTCAAGGACAAGAAATTCAGCTCTGTTTTGGACGCTCCTTCAGGTGCTGGCTGGCTGGCCGAGGGATTGAAGGCGCAGGGACGGAGCGCTGAGTTCGACGGCATTGATCTCTATGAGGAGTCCGCCGAGGGGTATCGACGGATTTGGAAATTCGACCTCAATGACGGCCTGCCCGCCGAATGCGGCATCTATGACCTCGTTTGCTGCTGTGAGGGAATCGAGCATGTGGGCAATCCGCTGCTGCTGTTCCAGGCGTTTCGGCGCTGTCTCAATCCAGCGGGGCAATTCGTGGTCACCACGCCCAATGTCTGGTACCCACAGGCCAGACTGCAAAATCTCGCTCGCGGCTTCTTTCCCTCGTTCCCTTGCCTGGTCGGCAAGATCGTCTATGGCAGCCATATGCACATCATGCCGTGGAACTGGCCGCAGCTTCATCTCTACCTGAAGCTGGCGGGGTTTGATCAAATTCAGATCGTGCCTGAGCCGCTCTCCGCCGCGAAGCACTTACATGAAAAAATTCTCGCGCTGCCTGCACGCCTCTATGCACGCCGGAATGCGCGGAAGGCGAAAACCGATGAGGAGCGCAACTTCTGGGAAATCGCCGCCTCGGACGCGGCCTTGCTCGGACGGCACTTGATTGTCACCGCGAAGCCAGCCTGACGGCTGCGCTGAAGAAAATCCGGCGTGGGGTTGCTTTCGCGCGGGCTGGCCCGTAGCGTTTTCGACTTGTCGCAGCATGAGCGTTTTTCCCGCACACCCTTCAGCCACAGACGGCCCGCATGCGGGCTGGCCGCTGGCGTCCTGTGTGCGTGGGGGGGCACGGCAGTGGCCAGAGCGGGAGTTTTTGCGGCAAGGCGACATGTCATTGAGTTATGGCGAGGTTTGGCGGCGGATTGAGAGCATCGCACAATGGCTGGATGCTGAAGGAGTCCGGCGTGGTGACCGTGTGGTGATGGTGACGGAGAACGGCATCGAAACGGTGCTGCTGTTTTTCGCGACGGCGCAGATTGGGGCGATTGCGGTGATTTTGCATCCGCAGATCAAGGCGGAGGGGTTGCGGCGCATTCTGGAGCAAACGGAACCGAAGTTCGTGCTGCTGGATGCCGCGACGGTGGGCTTGCGGGAGGCGGTTGGCACCGTTCGGACGATCTGGGTGGAGGCGCAGGCGGCGCAACGTGCGGGTGATGTGCTATTTGAGGAGCTGATCGCGACTGCGGAGCCAAAGCCGGTGCCGTTTCCGGGAATCGCCGAAGATCCGGCCTTTCTGGTGTTCACCTCAGGTTCCACCGGCACGCCACGCGGGGTGATTTTGACGCATGACAATGTGCGTTTTGTCGCGGCGGCGATTCAGGCGCGGCTGCAATATCGTGCGGAGGATCGGGTGGGCATTTTTCTGCCGCTGTCGTTCGACTACGGGCTGTACCAGCTCTTTTACGCGGCACTGGTGGGTGCGAGCGTGTTCATTGGCCGGCCGGAGATGGCGGGGCCGGAACTGCCGCGCATTTTGGCGGCGCAGGAGATATCGGTGCTGCCGGGTGTGCCGACGTTGTTTGGTGGCTTGATCAAGATGCAGCGCTACCGGCCGGTGCCGCTGCCGAAACTGCGGGTGATCACGAACACGGGCGATCATCTGCCGCAACAATACATTCAGAGCCTGCGCGAGCTATTCCCGGCGGCGCAGGTCTTTCCGATGTACGGGCTGACGGAGTGCAAGCGCGTCTCGATCCTGCTGCCGGAGGAGTTGGAGACGAAGCCGGAGTCCGTGGGGCGTGCTTTGGATGGCACGGAGGTGTTTGCGATGGATGCGGAGGGCGAGCGCCTGCCTCCAGGTGAAACCGGCGAGCTGTGCGTGCGTGGGCGGCATCTGGCGCTGGGTTACTGGCGCGCGCCGGAGGAGACGGCGAAGCGCTACAAGTTCATCGGCGAAGGCCACTCACGCGTGCTGCTCAGCGGTGATTACGGCAGCGTGGATGCGGATGGTTTTCTGCATTTCCATGGCCGCAGTGATTTTCTCATCAAACACAAAGGTCATCGGCTCAGTCCGGCGGAGGTGGAGGAGGCCGCGTGCCAGATCGTTGGCGTGGTGGCCGCTGGCTGCGTGAAGGACGAGGCGCGGGACCAGTTGTGCCTGTTTGTTTCGACCTCACGCGATGATTTGAATGAGCAGGGCGTTGTTTTAGCGCTGAGTGACAAGCTGGAGCTGGCGAAGGTGCCGAACCGGGTGATTTTTCTGACCGAACTGCCGAAGACGGCGAATCAAAAAGTGGACCGCAAGGCGCTGCGGGCGCTGCTGTGAGATGTGTGACATATGAATACTGATTTTGCCCAACAACTGATCGCAGAACACGGTTCGCCGCTGTTTGCGTATGATCTGGATGCTGTGACGGAGCGTGCGGCGGCGTTGCAAGCTGGATTGCCGGAGGGGGCGCTGCTGTATTACTCCTTCAAGGCGAATCCGCTGCCGGCCATCGCACGCGTGCTGCGGGAGGTAGGTGTGCGGGCGGAGATCACGTCGGTGGGTGAACTGGTCGCGGCGCAGCATGCGGGTTATGATGCGGACATCGTGCTGGGTGGACCGGGCAAGACGGAAGAGGTGATCCAAACGGCGTTGCAGCATGGGGTGCGGACGTTTTCGTGTGAGTCATTCACGGATGCAGGGCGGATTTCCAAATTGGCGCAGCAGGCGGGTGTGGAGGTGCGGGTGCTGCTGCGGGTGAATCCGGCGCAGGCTCCCGATGCGCGGCTGGCGATGAGCGGGGTGGAGAGCCAGTTTGGCTTCGATGAGGCACTGCTGCTGGTCTCGGACGCGGCGGAGCGGTTGAAGCTGCCGGGTTTGAAGCTGTGCGGCGTGCATGTGTATTTCGGCACGCAGGTGGCTTCGGTGGCGGCACTGGCGGACAACACGCGCTGCGCGCTGGAAACGGCGGTGCGCGTTTCCACGGCGGTGGGTTTTGAGTGTGAAGTGATCAATGCGGGCGGCGGTTTTCCATGGCCGTATGCGAGTGATGCTGCGGCACCCGATTTGAGCGGCTTGCGCAATGCCTTGGACGCGGTCTGGCAGGCTTCGCCGTTGGTTGGAAAGGCGCAGTTTTGTTTTGAGTCCGGGCGCTATTTGTGCGCGGGTGCCGGCACGCTGCTGACGACGGTGCTGGATGTGAAAACGGCGGGTAAGAAGACCTATGTGGTGCTGGACACGGGCATTCACCAACTGGGCGGCATGTCGGGCCTAGGGCGCATTCCGCGAGCGGCGCTCACGTTGAAAAATCTGACAGCGCAGCGTGAAGGCGAGATCGTGGCGGATGTCGTTGGCCCGCTGTGCAGCCCGCTGGACAGCCTGGCGCGTGGGCAGAAGATGGTCCCGGTCGAGGTCGGCGACGTGCTGGCGGTGCCGAATGTGGGCGCGTATGGCCTGACGGCGAGCCTGGTGGGCTTTTTGAGCCATGAGACTCCGGCAGAGGTGGCTTATCGTGCTGGCGAAGTGGTGGAGACGTGGTATCTGCCGTGCTGGCACGGCCAATTCCGTGTCATCTGACTCTTGCCTCGTTTCAATCGCCGTTCATGACCGCCACCGACATTGCCACCCAGCTCCAAGACATTTTGCGCCCCCATCTGCGTCTGCTCGCGGCAGATGCCGCCGTGCCGATGGACGAGGACCTCGGCAGGCTGGGGCTGGACTCGATGGCTTCCATTGACCTGCTGATGGAAATCGAGGCGCAGCTCGGCGTGCAGATTCCTGATGAAATGATGACGGTGGACACCTTTGCCACCGGCAATCACTTGCTGGCGGTGATTGAGAAGCTGGTGTGAGGCGGCCTTACAGCCCCCAGTCGCCCTCGGCGAGTACGGTGCGTTTGGGCAGTGATTTTAAACTCTCGGGAATCGCGAAGTAGTGGCAGGTGTGCTCCGTGCGCTGGTGCAGCACGGGTGCGTGATCCCAACTGGTGTCGTTGGGAAAAGCCGCGAGGGAGAGCAGGCGTTCGTTGCCCAGCAGGGCTGGTCGGCGCACCAATTCTCCGACGAGGGCATGCAGCTCGGTGTGAGTTGGGTCGGTGGTGAAGTGATCAATCTCCTCCCACGCAGGCAGGCCGCGAATTTCGGTGGGGGCGAGGATCAGATAGCTGCTGAGACAGCCTGCATGGTCGATGACGCCGATGAATTCATGCCGTCGCATCGTGGCGGCGCAGAACCAGCGCAAATAATCAGGCGTGATCCATTTTTCGATGCCGCTGGCTGACAGGCAGGGCAAGGCGCCGCTCTTCACCTCCGCTGGATCGCGAATGAGGCGTGCTCCGGCAGGCAAAGCGGGCCATTTTCCGCGCCGTAGGAGTTTCCCCAGCCAGCCGAGGACGACGAAGCGGCGTTGAAACTCTCCCACCCGCGCCCAGCCGCCGCGTGCCATGAGCGCCTGCACCTCGGGGGAAGGGGTGGTGTCCGCGATCAAGGTGTCCGCACTCAGCCGCCGCAGTTTGAGGAACATGGGCAGGCTGGCATTGCGATGGGCGGGATCAATGCGCCAGGTGGAGGCGATGACGGAGGGCGTAGGCCGTCCATTCACCGCATAGCAGGCGGGAATGAGCGCCATGAAACCGACGATGGCTCCCTCATGCCGCAGCAGCCAGCCGCGTTCGCCGTGCATGCTGGCAAAGGGATTGTGGTCCCACCAGTGGGCGAGCCGACGTTGCCAGAGTTCTGGCGTCAGCGGCTGCGGATCAGTGGCGATGAGCCAGGGAACCAGCTCGGCCCGGGCTTGGGTGGAGTCTTGATAATCTTCAATCTGGCAGCTCGGCATGACACTCGATAGATGGTACGCGGAGAGGGATTCGAACCCCCGACCAACTCGATGTAAACGAGCCGCTCTACCACTGAGCTATCCGCGCCAAGAAGGTATCGCGATGTATCGCGGAGAAGGGCACTGCGCAATCACGCATTTGCACGCAACCAAGCAAAGCTGCGCTCGGCCTCGCCTTTTTGGTAGGCGATTTCGGCGTCTTTTTTGCCAGGGCCGTCGGGAGCTTTGAAGCTGTCGATTTTTTTGCCGCGTTTGGCCATGGCAAGCCAAGCTTTGAACATGTCGCTGTCGCGATGGCCGGGGAAAATTTTCCAGAACTCGTCTTTCTGGTGCTCAAACGGCCGGGCGAAGCCGGAAATGGTCTCGACTTGCAGCGGGACGCCGGGGGCGAGCTCAGCGAAGCGTTTGGCGTAGAGTTTGTAATCGGTGAGGCCCTCGCCCACAGCAGTCCATTGCACGACGACAGCGCCGTTGTCGTCCTCCCACAGCATGCTGTCACGCACGCTGCTGCAAATGGTGAGCGGGCCGAGGATTTCGAGGTGAGCGAGTGGTTCTTCGAGCGCCCAGACGGCGTTGCCGGGGTCGATGTTTGCACCGACGTAGCCTTTGCCCGCCGTTTCGATCAGCGCCTTCAATTCGTGTGACTGCATGTCACCAGCGTGGTTTTCGATGGCGATTTTGATACCTTCGCCCTCCGCCTTCGCCTGACAGGCTTTGATGGTCTTGATGGTCTCCTCCATGTGCTTCTGGATGCCGCCATCGGTGCCGCGATCTTTTTGATTGCCGAGGTAGCAGCGTGCCACGGGCGAACCGAGCGCTTTGGCGAGGCGGATGGTGAGGCCCAGATGCTCCTCGGGCGTGCCGTAGGTGTCCTTCCAGGTGTTGGAGGTCTGGCAGACGCTGCCGGTGCCGACGTACAGTTTCAAGCCTGCGCGATCGGCCTGCTCTTTGAGGCTTTTGAGATAAGCGTCCTCGAAGTTTTCAAACACATGCAGTTCGGAAATGAACATGGTGTCGAGCTTCAACGACGCAGCGTAGTCGATGAACTGCGCTGCCTTCCAACCCGTGGCGCGCACGGCGAAATGATCAAGGCCGATGGCGAGTTTGGCACCGGTGGCGGCTGATGAGAATGAGGTCGCCGCAGTGGCGGCGAGGGATTGCGCGAGGAAGGAACGGCGGTTCATGCCGCGCATGCTAGCGGAGCCGCTTCGGCTGTCGATCACGAATCGTGCGTGCCGCCAATCAGCGGATGATCAATTTCACCGCACCCTGGCCCTGGCTGTCATCCGAGGATGAGACGAGGAGCTGCGCGAGGTGGTGGCCGCTGCGCCAAGGGGCACCATTGATGGGTTTCACCTGGAGCAGGTAGGCACCTGTGCCGACATTGCGGAAGGAGGTGATGTTGTTGCTGAACGGGGACTGCTGGCCGGGAACCTCGAAGTATTCCATCAGCGTGAAGTGGTCCTTGGTGAGGTCAGTGACGGGCCAACCAGCGCTGCTGACGAGCGCCATGATGTTCGCGGGGTGCGAGTTGCCATTGGCGGCTGTGCCGGCGGAGGCTTGGGCGGACACGGTGAGCGCCGTGTTACCCGTGGCTCCGGATTTGATGACGACTTTGGGCGTGGCTGGAGCAGCAGGCTGGACAGGCTTCGGAGCAGGTGCTTCGAAGAAGGGTTGCAAAATGGGCGCTGGCTCGGCCTTCTTGACAGGCGCGGCTGGTGTGGTCTTGGCTGGCGCAGGCTTTTTCTTGGTGGGAGCGGCTTTTTTGGTGGGAACCGGCTTCTTCTTGGCAGGCGCGGGCTTCTTTTTAGAGGCGGCAGGTTTCTTGGTTGGAGCGGGCTTTTTAGCGGATGCCTTCTTGGGAGCAGGTTTTTTGGCCATGATGTTAATTGGGTCGGAATTGTTTCAATTTCTGCGAGACTAGCAATACTACCGGTCATCTGTCGAGATTCCTCTTGGTATGAGAGCGTAAAAAATCAAACGCTTGGACTGGTCAGGATGGCGTAGTGAGGTGTTTTGTGGCTCATTAGGAGGTCCAAATCAGTCAGTTTGAGGGGACTCGCGGTGTTGCTTATGAATGCCCCAGAAGCTCTCGGTTTGAGGGTATCTCTAATGCCTTCAGTTGATCGAATGAACACTATCGAGTAATTCTATTTGAGCCAAAGATTCTGAAAATAGATGATTGCTAAAATCACGATCTCTAGATTATAAGGACTAGTTAAAATTTTAGTTTTCGTGCTGCTGGCCATATTCCGCTTGGGTTGGTCGCCAGATACTTCGGTTTTTATATGAACGCGCTCCCTGCAGTTGGATTTACCCTGCCGCGCCTCTTTCACCGGCCAAGCCGGAAGGGGGAGCTGTCTGCGCGAGCATGGCTGGCGGGGATTTCCAGACTCATTGGATTTTCCCAAGTGGGTAGCTGGCCCTGGTTTGGCACCTCGGACGCGATGGATGACCTCATGCCATGGGTACGTGGCAGCTTGGTTTCCCGGCCTGGCGCTGGGGGCGGCGGAGAGGCACCTGATCCAGGCTCCTCAGAGCATATTTCGCGAAATATGCCCTTTTATCATGCCCCGGTGCTGCTCGCGGAGGTGATTGAACTGCTGCAACCCGCGCCAGGAAAGCTCTATTATGATGGCACGCTCGGTGGTGGCGGCCATTCCGAGGCGCTGCTGCAGCATGGCGCACGCGTGGTCGCGATGGATCAAGATGCCAACGCATTGAAGCATGCCACGGAGCGGTTGAAACCCTTCGCTGCCCAATTCTGTGCTCTGCGCGGCAACTTCCGCAACTTCCCGCAAATCGTGGAAGAAACCAGCGTCTCCGGCTTTGACGGCATGCTGGTGGACATCGGCGTGTCGAGCCATCAGCTCGACGATGCATCACGCGGCTTTTCCTTCATGCGTGACGGCCCACTAGACCTGCGTATGGACACTGACTCGCCACGTTCTGCGGCGGACCTTATCAATGGTGAGGATGAGGCCGAGCTGGTGCGCATCCTCTTTGAGTATGGTGAGGAGCCGAACGCCCGCCGCATCGTGCGCGCGATCCTCAAGGCGCGTGCGGAACATCGCATCAAGACTACGTTCCAGCTCGCGGACGTCGTCGCCAGCGCCTCACCGAGGCGTGGTAAGCGCCACCCGGCCACGCTGGTGTTTCAGGCCTTGCGCATCGCGGTGAATGACGAACTGGCCGCGCTGCATGATTTCCTGGCCGCCGCGCCGCGCTGGTTGAAGCCGGGCGGCAGGCTGGCGGTGATTTCCTTCCACTCGCTGGAGGACCGTATCGTCAAACAGACCCTACAGCACCTTTCAGCACCGTTTGTGGACCGCCCAGAATGGCCCGAGGCGCGTAAAAATCCCGATTGCCTGCTGAAACTCATCACGCGCAAGCCCGTCCAGGCCACCGCGCAGGAGATTGAGCTAAACCCCCGCGCCCGCAGCGCTGTGCTGCGTGTCGCCGAACGCCTGCCCGCATGAAACCACGCCAGCGCAACCGCTACCGCAACAGCCTCGGCCTGCCCGCGATCACCGCGATCGTGATCGTCGTCGCGTCGCTGGCGCTCGTGGGGCTGGGCATCGTGGTGAGCAAGAACCGCGTGCGCGCGCTCGGCGAGGAGCAGCGCAAGGTCGAGTCCGACATGCGTCTGCTACAGGCAGAGATTCTCGCTTTGAACAACAAGATCGAGACACAACTCACGCGGGACCGCGTGCAGCCGCGCCTCACGGCGGCCGGCACGCTGCTGCGGCCGATCACCAAGCACAGTCTGCTACAGCTCAAACCGCTGCCCGCACCCGCTGACGCCGCTGCGACCACTCCCGCGACCGATCCATCCATCGCTCAAACCATGCCCCGCCAACCGTGAGCCAGCCTATCCCGAACCAAGTCCAACTTCGCCGCGACCGCCCGGTATGCCATCGCATGCTCGTGCTGTTGTTTGTGTTGTTGGCGGGCTTCTCACTTGTGACGTGGCGGCTGGCTGTCCTCCAGGTTAAGCAATCGCCGCGCCTGACAGCGCTCGCTGCTAAAAAATACCAGCGCCATATCGTGCTGCCCGCGCATCGCGGTGCGATCAAGGATTTCAGCGGTGAATATCTCGCCCATGACGAGCACGTGAACGAGCTGTACACGGATCGCACCCACCTGCGCGAGGTCCTCACCATTCGGCATCATCTGGCCGCCGTGCGTGGGGTGCGGGCCATTGAGCTGCGCGAGCAGCTCGGCGAAGCCGAAACCATCGCCGCCTATCACGCGCATCTCGCCAAGACCCTGGCCGGCATTTTGTCGCAGCCTGAGCAGGAAATCCGCACCCAGCTTGCTTCCGACAAGCCGGAGATCGTCCTCGCGAAGCAAGTGGATGAGGAGACCGCGAAGCAGTGGGCCATTCTGTTCAAAGCTGAGCACGTCTTTGGCATTCATTTACGGCCGACAGTCGCACGCCGTTTCCCGGCGGCGGACCGGCTCTCGCTCGTGCTCGGTGACACGGACACCGGCAATCATGGCCGCTGGGGCGTCGAAAAACTCATGGATGCTGACCTCATCGGTACGCCGGGAGAGAAGTTTATCGAGCGTGACAAGTCCGGCCACGAGCTGCCCGCCTACCGGAGTGACTACGTCGAGCCGCAGCATGGCAGTGATGTGCATCTCACCATCGACATGCAGCTTCAGGACACGATTGAGGCCATCACCGAGCGTGCCTGGCAGGCAAACAAGGCGCGTCGCGTCGTCGTTGTCGTCACGGATCCTGTCACCGGCACCATTCTGGCCATGGCCGCTAGGCCGCATCGTGATTTGAACAATCCTGACGTCAGCACCTGGACCAATCACGTCATCGCAGATCCGTATGAGCCAGGATCGATCTTCAAAGTGGTCTCCCTGGCCGCCGCGCTGGACAACAAGAAGGTCACGCCGGGTGAGAAGATCGACTGCGGCAACATGCACTACTACGACTCCGTGCGGAACGTGAAACTCAGCGACGACGAGCCGCTCGGCATGCAGACCGTTAAGGGCGTGTTGGTGCATTCCAGCAACATCGGCATGTACAAAATTAGTAAGCGCGTCGGTCAGGACATGCTGCTCGACTACGCTTCGCGCTTTGGCTTTGGCAATGTCACCGGCATCGGCTTGGCTGGTGAAAAAGCCGGTTACTTGAACACCGGCACCTGGAGCAACACCACTTACTCGCGCATGCCGATCGGCTACGAAGTTTCCGTCACCCCGCTGCAAATGTGCATGGCCTACGGTGCCATCGCGAATGGGGGCGTGCTCATGAAGCCGCGCCTGATCGACCGCGTGGTCAAATCGAACGGTGAAACCGCGATCACCCCGCCCCAGCCCGTCTGGCAGGTCTGCACCGCGAAGACGGCGGCCTCGCTGCGTGATTTTCTCGAAGGCGTTGTGCTGGAAGGCACCGGCAGCCGCGCGGCCATGCCCGACGTGCGCGTCGCTGGCAAGACCGGCACCACTCGGCGTTACGATCCTGCTAAAAAACGCTACATCGACGGCTCTTACCTCACTTCCTTCGTCGGCTTTGCCCCCGTCGAAAAGCCGCAGATCGTCTGCCTCGTCATGCTTGATGATCCCAAGGCCGAGAGTCCTGCCATGGTGCGGGGCGGGCGTGTGGCCGCGCCGATCTTCGCGGAAGTCGTGCGCGAGACGCTGGACCATCTTGCCATCCGTCACGAGCGCCCAATCAAGGTCGCTGCCAAAGGAGGTGCCCAATGAAACTGCGCGATCTGATCACTTACCTCGACAAGCCGGTCGTCACCGGCAGTCTCGACACGGAAATCACCGGACTCACCTATGATTCACGCCAGGCCGGTCCCGGCATCGCTTTTGTCGCCCTACGCGGCGCGAGTGCCGACGGCCACGCTTTCATTCCGAAAGCCATTGAGCTCGGGGCGGCAGCGATCATCGCTGAGCAGGCACCGCAGGATGATGTGACCGTGCCGTGGGTGCATGTGCGTCATACCCGCATCGCCCTAGCCCAGGCAGCGGCGGCATTGCACGATCATCCAGCCAAGGCGCTCACCCTTGCCGGCATCACCGGCACCAATGGCAAGACCACCACGGCCTTCCTCCTGCATCATTTGTTCAACGCGGGGCAGATGCGCAGCGGTCTGCTGGGCACCGTGTTTTATGAACTGGGTGACGGCAAACACACGCCCGCCACGCACACCACGCCCGAATCACTCGAAATCCAGGGCCTGCTCGCGGCCATGCGTGACCATGGCTGCCGCGCCTGCACGATGGAGGTTTCCTCGCACGCGCTGGACCAGGATCGCGTGTTCGGCCTGCCCTTTGCCGTCGCGATTTTCACGAATCTGACTCAGGACCATCTCGATTATCACCGCACGATGGAAAAGTACTTCGAGGCCAAGGTGCGGCTGTTTGAAATCACCGCCGCCACGCCACGCTCGGCCCTCATCATCAATGGGGACGACTCCTGGGGCCGCAAGCTCGTGCAGCGCTTTGAACACACCGGCCGTGTCACGCGGTTTGGCTTTGGCGTTGGCTGTGAATTCCGCGCCACCAACGTGCGCTACGATCTGACCGGCACCACGTTTGAGCTGGAGGCGAAAGGCCGCAGTTTCCTCGTGCGCCTGCCGCTCATCGGTGATTTCAACGTGTACAATGCCCTCGGTGCCCTGGCCGCCGCGCACGCGGTTGGTTTGAACCTGCGGGAGAGCGTCAAGCATCTGCAAACCGCCCCGCAGGTGCCGGGCCGCATGGAGCGTGTTTCGGAGAACTCGCGCTTCCAGGTCTTCGTCGATTACGCACACACGCCCGACGGTCTCGAAAACGCGCTGCGCACCGCCCGTGCGCTACGCCCCAGCCGCATCATCACCGTGTTTGGCTGCGGCGGGGACCGTGACCGCACCAAACGGCCCAAAATGGCCGCCGCCGCCGAGGCCGGCAGCGACATCTGTGTGCTGACCTCCGACAATCCGCGCACGGAAGATCCGCAGCAGATCCTGAACGACGCCAAAGCCGGTTTCGCCCGCCCGCAAAAGCACGCGGTCATCGTTGACCGGCGCACTGCCATCCACACCGCGCTCGAAAACGCCCGCGAGGGCGATCTCGTGCTCATCGCGGGCAAAGGGCATGAGGATTACCAAGACATCCAGGGTAAGAAGCATCCCTTCGACGACCGCAAGATAGCCCGCCAGTTCCTCTACCACCTGAAGGCCGACCGCGCCGCTGAGCGCGAAGAAAAAGCGGCTGAACGTGAGGCCATGCGCGGCGGTTTTGACCGCCCGTCACCCTTCGACCGCCCATGACCACCACCGCGCCAATGACGAATGCAGAATGCAGAATGACGAATGGTTCAACCATCCGGCCATTATTCGTCATTCGTCATTCGTCATTCGTCATTTTCGCATGATTCCACTGCCACTCCAGACACTCGCATCTTTCGCCGCAGGCTCCCTGCGTGGTGATGGCGCGCGTCTGGTCAGCAACGTGAATACCGACTCGCGCAAAATCACCGCAGGCGAGGTTTTCGTCGCTCTCGTTGGCGAGAAGTTCGACGCGCACGATTTCATTCCGCAGGTCGCCGCCGCCGGGGCTGCCGCCGTCGTGGTTAGCAGGATCAATCCAGCCTGGGGCGTGCTGCCATGCGCGGTGATTGAAGTCGGCGACACTTTGATCGCGTTGCAGCAGATGGCGCAGGGTTATCGCATTCATCATGCGCCTTTGGTCATCGGTTTGACCGGCAGCAATGGCAAAACATCCACCAAGGACATCACGGCCATCGTCATGGCTCGCAAATACCAGACCCGCGCCACTGCGGGCAATCTGAACAACCACATCGGGCTACCGCTCACACTGTTGTCACTTGGTGAAGGGGACCAGTGCTGTGTCGCCGAGATGGGCATGAATCACGCTGGCGAGATCAAGGTGCTTACCGACATCGCGCAACCTGACGCGGGCATCATCACGAACGTCGGCATCACCCACATTGAGCATCTTGGCACGCAGGATGCGATCGCATGGGAAAAAGGCACCCTGGCGGCCAATGTGCGCGCTGGCGGCATCGTGGTGCTGAACGCGAACGACCCATACACCGCAGTCATTTCCCGCCACTGCCAAGCTAGCGTGGCGACCGCCGGAGCCGGCTGTGGTGATGTGGCCGCGAGCAATCTGCGCGCTGACGCGACCGGAACGACCTTCACCCTTGATTTTAGCGGTGAAAAAATCGAGGCGCGGCTGCCCATTCTCGGGGAGCACATGGTTGGTAATGCCGCGCTGGCCGCCTGCATGGGCTGGCGGCAGGGCATCGCCCCTGCGGACATTGCCGACGCCCTAAATCACGCGAAACTCACCGGCGGACGCGTGGAACCGAAGGTCGTCGATGGCATCCAGTTCATTGACGATTCGTACAATGCCAATCCCGACAGCATGATCGCCGGATTGCGCACGCTCAGCGCTCTGGGCAAAGCGCGGCGGGTTGCCGTGCTAGGCCGCATGGGTGAGCTGGGAGCCATCGCGCAGGCAGAGCATCGCCGAGTCGGCGAGTTTGCTGCATCGCTGGATCTTACCGCCGTGTTCACCGTTGGGGGCGATGAGGCCGCCCATATCAGCGCTGCCGCCGCCCGCGCCAACAGCTCGCTGCAAACACAGCATTTCCCCGATCACGCCTCCTGCGCGGCCCGGCTGCGCGAGTGGCTGCGCGAGGGTGATGTGGTGCTGCTCAAAGGCAGCCGCTCTGCACGCATGGAACAAGTACTCACCCATTTTTCCGCCTCATGATGTACTGGCTCTACGAACTCAGGGAATGGCTCACCGCTCATCAATGGATCAGCGAAGATGCCGCCCTGTATAAAATTCTCAACCTGTTCAAGTACCACACCTTCCGCGCCGGTGGGGCCGCGCTCACCGCCTTTGCGCTGTCCTTGTTCTATGGCGAGCGCCTCATTCGCAAACTCATCTCGTTGAAGATCGGCCAGCCGATCCGCAGCGCCGAGGAAGTTCACAAACTGTACGAGCTGCATGAGAAAAAAGTCGGCACGCCGACGATGGGCGGCATTCTGATCCTGGGTTCGATCGTCGTCTCCACGCTGCTGTGGGCGAAGTGGGACAACATCATGGTGTGGATCGTGTTGTTCACCACCATCGGCCTCGGCGCACTCGGTTTTCGTGATGACTACCTGAAGATCAGCAAGAAGAACTCCAAAGGCGTCAGCGCGCGCTCCAAGCTCATCTGGCAGACGGCGGTGGCCGTGCTGGCGGGCCTGCTGTTCGCCTATGCGGTGCCAGCGGACAATGGCGTCACGCTGCGCGCGCTCTACCTGCCCTTCGTGAAGAATGCGGTCATAGGCGACATGCATCTTTTTGCCGTTGCGTTGTTTACCCTCATCATTGTCGGTGCCTCGAATGCAGTGAACCTTACCGACGGGCTCGATGGGCTTGCCACCGGCTGCTCACTCACCACGGCGATCGCGTATGCCGCTTTTGGCTACATCTGCGGCAACGCCACCTACTCGGGCTATCTCGGGGTAGCGCATCACAGTCTTGCCAGCGAGCTGCCCATCATCGCGATGGCTTTGGCTGGAGCCTGCCTTGGCTTCCTGTGGTTCAATGCGCATCCAGCGAAGATGTTCATGGGCGACACCGGCTCGCTCGCGCTCGGCGGTTGCATCGCCACGCTCGCCATCGGCTGTAAGCAGGAGATCGTCCTGGCTATCGTCGGCGGCGTGTTTGTGATGGAGGCGATGAGCGTCATTCTCCAGGTCTGGAGCTTCAAAACACGCGGCAAGCGCATCTTTCGCATGTCGCCCATTCATCACCACTTCGAGCTCGGCGGCTGGCATGAAAACCAGGTCATCGTGCGCTTCTGGGTGCTCTCGCTGATCTTTGCCATGCTCGGCCTCGCCACACTCAAACTTCGTTAATCCATGCGTTTCGCCTCCCAACACTTTGCCATTCTCGGTGCTGGACGCAGCGGCCTCGGTGCCGCGCGTTTGGCGCGGCAGCATGGCGCGGAGGTGACGATTTTTGACGAAGGCGATCAGGCGAAACCCGTCGAGGACTTTAACTGCGTGCTCGGCCAGGCCGCGCGTGAACTCACCGTGAAAAGCGGCGAGTTCCAGCAGGTCATCATCAGTCCTGGACTCGATGAACACTGGCCGCTGCCGCAAAAGTTCACCGCCGTAGGCACGCCGCTCGTCGGTGAAACCGAGTTTGCTTTTCATCTGACGGACATGCCGATAGCGGCCATCACCGGTACCAATGGCAAGAGCACCTGCACGGAGCTGGTCGCGACAATGTTCAACGGTTGTGGCCTCAAATCGCTGCCTTGTGGCAATCACGGCATGTCGTTGAGCGAAGTCGTTGCCAGCGGGGTGCGCTACGACGTGCTCGCGCTGGAGATCAGCAGCTTCCAGCTCGAAACGATCCGGGATTTCCGCGCCAAAGCCAGCCTGTGGCTCAACTTCGCGCCGGATCACCTCGACCGCTATCCCGATATGGCGGCGTACTTTGCGGCCAAAGCGCGCATCTTTGAAAACGTCACCGCGAACGATTTCGCCATCGTGCGCGCGGGTGAAAACGTCTCCAGCGGCAAGGCGCAGCGCTGGACCTTCAGTGCATTTGGCGACGCGGCTGACTACAGCTACGCGGACGGCCAGTTCATGCACCAGGGCCAAAAATTCGCCAGCGCCGCCGGGTTGAAGCTGCGCGGAAAGCACAACATGGAAAACGTGCTGGCCGCGCTGATGACCGGCCGGGTGTTCGGCCTGGGACGTTCTGAAATGATGCAGGCGCTGGCTGATTACGAGCCGCCCAAGCACCGCTGCGAGCTGGTGCGCACTTTGCGTGAACGTGAATACATCAACGACTCCAAGGCCACTAACCTGCATGCGCTGGAGGCCTGTCTGCGCTCGCAGGAGCGGCCCATCGTGCTGATCGCCGGCGGTAAGGACAAGGAGCTCGATTACACGCCGCTGCGTGCCAGTTTGAACGGCCAGATGCGCGCCATGGTGCTCATCGGCGAGATCGCGGGGCAGCTTGAGCAGACGTTTGGCGATCTGCTGCCCTGCCAACGCGCGGCGGACATGGCGGCGGCCGTGCGCCTCGCCACCGACCTTTCGCAGGCGGGTGATGCGGTCATCCTCAGCCCCGGCACCTCCTCTTTCGACATGTACACCGGCTACGCTCAGCGTGGCGAAGCGTTCCGCACTGCGGTGGAGGCATTGATATGAATTTTAAATCTCGCCAGCACGCCCACTCGAAGCCCTATGTTCTTATGAAGACGAAACCACAGCCTAAACAAAAGAAACTGCTGCTGAACCTGATGTCTGGCGAGCGCCAGCGTCACAGCGTCGCGCTCGTCACCGAAGAAGGCGAGTGGAACCAGCACGAGCCGAACACTGGCATGGCGCGCATGTTTGTCGTCATGTTGATCGTGCATGTCATCCTCATCGTCGGCATCATCGCCTATGACTTCATGGATGACGGTGAATCACCGCAGCAGGCCGTGACGCAGGCGGCCCGCGCCATGAGCACCGCCTCTGGCCTGCCGCAGGCCGCTCCTGGCGTGGTCAACGCCCAGGCCCAAGCCGCAGCGGACACGCAGGAGTATGACAAGTACGAGATGCGCTCGGGCGACTCGCTCAAAAACATCGCGGTGAAATTCGGCTCCACTGAGGAGGAGATCACGAAGCTGAACATGATCGACAAAGGTCTGCAAATCGGCCCCGGTACCATGCTCCGTGTGCCAAAGCAGCCCGTGCTGAGCGCCATTCCCGTCGATCCGAACACCCTGCGGCCCATGACCGCCGAGGTGCCCAAGGCCGTCCCTGCGCAGGATCAGCCGCCGGTGACGAAAGTACCCAGCGAGGCCGTAAAGCCAACGGAGGCTCCGGCGAGCCTTGCCGCCGCCACGCTGACTCCCATGTCTCTGGTGGTGCCTGGAGATCTGCCGCCGACCACCAGTTCGCTGGCCGCTGCCGCCGACACCCCGGCGACGGCTCCCGCACCGCCGCCCGTGGCAGGCACCGCGCTCCCGCCACCAAGCAATCCGCACGTCGTTTCACTGCTCCAAGAAAACGCGCCGGTGAAAACCACGCCGAAGGCCGAGCCACCGAAAGTCACCAAGGCTGAACCGCCGTCGCTGGCCAAGCCCCGTCCGGTGCTGCCACCGACGCAGATGCTGAAAAAAATCGCCGAGGCTCCCCCCACGCCGAAGAAGTTGGAACCCGTGAAAAAGTCGGTCACAGAAGCGCCGCCGAAAGCCCAGCCCAAGACCGCGCCAGCTCGCACGCACTCGCTGCAGTCAGGCGAGACGCTCTACCGCCTCGCGTCGAAGTACGGTGTCTCCGTGGACGCCATCCAGAAGGCCAATAACATCAAAAACCCGAACGCGATGCGCGAGGGATTGAAATTGGTGATTCCGGCGAAGTGATACCCCGCCATGGCCAAACGCTCCATCATCCTGCTCATTCTTGCGGTGCTCTCACTGATCGCGCTGGGCATCACCATGCTGGCGAGCACGACCTTTGAGATCGCGCAGGAAGGCGGGGAGGATTATGTCACGCTCTGGCGGCAGCTCGCATGGCTGGCGGTGGCGCTGGTGGCTTGCGTGATCGCGGCAGTGGTGGATTACAATGCTTGGATGCGCTGGCGCTGGCACATACTGGTCATCGCGGCGGTGCTGCTGGCCCTGTGCTATGTGCCGATGATCGGGGTGAAGATCAACGGCTCCAAACGCTGGATCGGGCTGTTCAGCCTGCGCATGCAGCCCTCCGAGTTTGCCAAAATCGCCTTGATCATCGCGCTGGCAGGCTGGTTCGCCACGCACGCGGCGCTCACCCGCACCTTTGTGCGCGGCTTTCTGCTGCCGGGATTGATCCTGATGGGGATTGTGGCGCTGATTGGCTGTGAGTTCGACCTCGGCAGCGCTTTGCTGGCCGCACTGGTTGGTCTGGGCGTGATGTTTCTGGCTGGCACGAAGATGCGCTACCTCGCCATCATTGTCTTGCTGGCCGGTGGCGGGTTAGCTGCAGGCATCCACTACCTCCCCAATCGGCTGGAGCGCATCATGGTCACGTTTGACCTCGAAAAGCACAAAGAGGGCCTCGGTTTGCAGCAGTGGGTGTCCACGCTGGCTTTCGGTTCTGGTAGCATCGATGGCCGCGGCCTGGGCGCGGGGCGCATGAAGCTGTCCTACCTGCCGGAGGCGCACACGGACTTCATTTTTCCCATGGTGGGAGAGGAACTGGGCCTGCGCGGCACGCTGGCGGTGGTGCTGGCCTTTGCCATCTTCGTCATGGCCGGGATGGTCATCTCGGCCTATGCGCCGAACCGCTTTGGCAAGCTGCTGGGCGCCGGGCTGACTTTTTTGCTCGGCATGGAAGCGTTGTTAAACATGGGCGTCACAACCGCTATGTTGCCCAACAAGGGCCTGCCGCTGCCGTTCGTCAGTTATGGCGGGTCCAGCTTGGTTGCTGCGATGGTCGCGGTCGGCATCCTCATCAACATCCATCGCCAGGGCGTGCATCTGACCTGGGATCAGCTCCCCGTGATCCGCCGAAAGCGCCGCTGGACGCCCCAGTTGTGAGCCTGTGCTTCACGGCCCCTCAAGGAGTGACGGCATCCTGCCGTCAGCTTCAGTTGCATGATGGCAGGATGCCGTCACTCGTGCGCGGTGGAGCGCCACAACCCTCCGAGGTGGCAGACCTCGGCCATCTGGAACCGCGTTCTGGGTGAGAACTTGAAGTAATTGCGTCACCGCGAGGCGGGGTGGAGAGCAACGGAAGAGAACACGATTCGGCTACAACAGAACGACGAGCCTGCTGGTCAATGGCGAAGTCCCGCTGCGCAAAGCAGCGGACCGGGACGCGGAGATACGGCACCTGTCGCGGCGACTGTTGGGGTGGTTGGTGGCAGTATGTCAGGGAAGGGGTAGTGTCGTGAACACAGGAGGCCCGCAGGGGAGGACTGCCGTGTGTGGCAGCCGTGCGGGAGTCAGAGCCATCATAGTAGCGGTGAAGCGAGTAATGATCGTGGAGCGAAGGGTGGCAGGAAGGAGAACGCGTGATGGGCGACAAGCAGCTAAAACCAATGCGTTAGTGCCCATCGGGCTGATCGGCGCATGGCGAAGAGCCTGCTGCAAAGCGTGCAAACGAGTGCGGAACACAGCCAAAACAAAGGCTGGCCATTGGATGGATTGCCTCATGCATCCAAAGGCTTCGATGAACTGTCTGCTGAAAAAGGAGAGCAATCTTCGAGGCAGCCGCTTGGCAAATCCGCGCTGTGCGTGATCAGAGAGGGCCTGGGTGGAACAGCGTACATGAGCAGAGCGTTATCATGCCGTGGTCATCCTATTTGACCACGAAGAAGTGCTGCCACTCTTCGTTTCGTCATTCTGAATTCGTCATTTCAATCTCATGCTCCCCGCCCGTGGGGCCAATCCACGGGTGCAGAAATACGTTGCGCAGTTGGCGGAGGCACAGCAGGCCGGGTTCGATCCCGCCTTGGTCGCGGCGGAGGCCGTGGCGCACGTCGGCCGCACCGGGGCTGCCGCCCGGCTCACCATCGCCGCCATGCTGCGGAATCTCACGATTGCGGAGCGCCTTGGCTGCCGCACCCCGGCAGGCCTGCACGACATGCGGCGCGGCCAAGCTCCCACCATCACGCTCGGGCCGTATGCCGGAGATCAGTTATCCGTCGATCACATCATCCCCTTCGCCGTCGTTCCCAGCTTGGACAACGTCATCGCCAATCTGGAACTCATGCCGTTGCGGCTGAACATCAGCAAGAAGGACAAGATGGGAGAACGGCAGGCGGCGCTGATGGTGAAGCTGCGGGAGGCAGGGTGGCGGTGGTGAGTGGAACGCAGGAAGACAAAAAGCTTCGCCAACTCGGCATCCCGCAGCGGGACGAGGTGCGAGAGAAAGGTGGCGCAGACATTCCTGTCTGCGTTTGACGAGGAAGAAGCAGACAGGAATGTCTGCTCCACACTGGCGAGGTGGGCCACCGGATTCACCAC